>FWWM01000217.1_pt1 | contig 194407 bp, 199 predicted proteins | sample 2228351 | NCBI WGS metagenome assembly FWWM01 (sample SAMEA103939774, study PRJEB20133) | metagenome | reverse complement strand
CGCGCGCCAGCAGCTCCTGCGCCACGGCCTCGGCCGGCCGGGGTCCGGCCAGGTAGGCGGCGTCCTCCGTGCTCAGGAAGACGATGTCGGTCAGTGGGAGCGTGGCCTCCACCACCGTCCGCAGTTGGGGAAGCGGCAGCAGCTTGGGCCGCAGGTTCAGGTCGTAGCTCACGACCACACCGGCGCTGCGGGCTGTGGCCATGGCCGCCGCGGCGGCGGCGCGGGCCCCTTCGGAGATAGCCTGGGTGATCCCGCTGGTGTGGAAGACGCGGGCCGTTTGCAGGTAGGCGGGGTCGACGTCCTCGGGCTGCAGGCGGCTGGCGGCGGATCCCGAGCGGTAGTAGGTGAAGTCGTGCTTCCCCGACTCGTCCAGGGCGATGAAGTAGACGCCGGTGAACCCCTCGGGGTCGACGAGCACGCGGGAGCGGTCGACCCCCTCTCGGTCCAGTAGGGCCAGGAAGGCGCGGCCGAACTCGTCCCCTCCCAGGCGGGTGATGTAGCCCGCGGAGGCGCCCAGGCGGGCGGCGGCGACGGCCACGTTGCAGGTGTCCCCGCCCCAGCCTCGGCGGAAATGGGTCACCTCCCCCAGGCGTCCCCGCTCCTCGGCGGCGAACTCTGCCATCGGTTCCCCCAGGCTGATGAGGTCGGGCACGGGGCCTCCTCAGATCCGGCCGAACTCCTGCAGCGCTTGAAGGATCGACCCTCTGGCCCTGATGCGGGCGGTCATGCGCCGCTCCGTCTCCTCGATCTGCGTGGCGGCGGCCAGCACCTCCGCCGCCGCCGCCCGGGGCACCACCACCACGCCGTCGCTGTCCCCGACGATGATGTCGCCGGGGTTGACCAGGACGCCGCCGCAGGGGACCGGAACCTCCCTGGCTACGGTGACCAGCCGCCCAACGCTGGTGGAGGGGACGACGGTCCGCGAGAACACTGGGAACCCCAGCTGGCGGATCTCCTCCACGTCGCGCACGCCGCCGTCCAGCACCGCCCCCGCGAGGCCCCGGGTGGCTGCGGCCGCCGCCATCAGCCCGCCCCACTGCGCCACGTCGCGCGCGCTCCCTGCATCTTCCAGCCCGATGACGATGATGCTCCCCCGGGGCGCCTCGTCGATGGCCTCCAGCGCGTGGCGCGGCGGCTGGGCCTCCAGCCCGGTGCGCTCCAGCACGGTGACCGCGGGCCCGGCAATCCTGCCGGGGAGGATGGGCTTGATCTGGTGGCTCATGAACCCCGGACGTCGCACCACGCGGTCGACGGCGTCGGCGACGGATGCGGTGCTCGTGGCGCGGAACCCCTCCAGCAGGCTGTGCAGGTCCGCGGTTTCGGCCATCACGGTTCCCCTCCTGTCGGGCGGGCCGTCGGCTGAGTCCAGCCCAGGGCCCGGGAGATCTGCTGCGCCGCCTCCCGCACCCGGACGCCGAGCTCGCGCCGCGCCCGCTCCAGGGTGATGGTGGCCACCGACCCGGAGACGCTGACAGCTCCGGCGACATGGCCTCGGTGGTCGATGATCGGGGCGCCCACACAGCGGATGCCCTCCTCGTTCTCCACATTGTCGATGGCGTACCCGCGGGCGCGGACCGCGGCCAGCTCCGCCAGGAGGCGCGCCGGGTCGGTGATGGTGTTGGCCGTGCGGCGGGGCAGTCCGTGGGTCCGCAGGACCTCCTGCACCTGCGCCGTCGGAAGGAACGCCAGCATGGACTTCCCCAGCGCCGTGCAGTGGGCAGGCATGATGGCTCCCACCGTGGAGGCCATGCGCAGCGGCCCGCCCGACTCCACCTTGTCGATGTAGACCACCTGGCCCTGCTCCAGCACGGCCAGGTGGGCGGTCTCTCCCGTGCGCCGGGCCAGCTCCACCAGGTGGGGACGCCCCGCCGCACGCAGCTCGATCTGCTGCAGCCGCCGCCCCGCCAGCCACAGGACGCGGGGACCGATGGCATACCGGCTGTCGCTGGCCACCAGGAACCCGCGCGCCGCCAGGGTATGCACGAGGCGGTAGATCGTCGGGCGGGGAAGGCCGACCGCCGAGCTCAGCTCGCGCACGCTGAGGGGGCGCTCAGCCTGACCGAGGCAGTCCAGGAGCGCCGCCACCCGATCGACGGACTGCACCGTCCGGGAGGGCGCTTCCGCTGAGGCATGTCCGGCCGACGACCGAGCCGCTACTTTGCGCATGCGTTGCTCCGCCACGGTTCCATTCCTCCAACGGCGTCAGTCTGCGCCGGCCTGTGGCCACGGGGCGGGGATCCCGCTTTCCGCCGCCAGCCGGGCCATCACCTCCACGGCTTCTCCGGGAAGGGGGATCCCACTGACCCCGTACGCCTGCCCGCGCCGGTGCTCGAGCTCTCCCGGCAGCAACACTTCGGCCTGCCCCTCCGCCGCAGGCAATGCCCGCACGTCGCGGATCAAGCGATCGATGCGCCGCTGAAACGCCTCTCCATCACCAAATGCGTCGACCGCGATGGCAATCAAGACGTGCCCAACACCCTGGGGGCGATCAACATGCGCATACAGAGGAACGATGTCTGGCCCCGACCGCCCCCCGGGCAAGATGCCCGCCAGGATATCGATGATCAGGCTGACACCCGACCCCTTGGGTCCGCCAAAGGGAAGGAGCGCTCCCGGTGTCCACGATGCGGACATAATGTCCTCTTTTTTAATTATAAGTCATCTACCCGGGCAAGGCACGGCCCCCGCCCACCCAGGGGGATGGAAAGGAGGCCGCGTGGCAAGCGCTATAGCACAGGTGGTCGCAAGAGCAGCGTCCGGGTCTCCCGGGCGACGGCGCGGACCGGCGGCTGCGGCAGCCCCTCCAGCTGCATCAGGACTTCAGCCGCCTGCAGGATAATGCGCTGCAGGTCGCCTTCCTCCACCTCGAAGTCGCGCACCAGTGCCCCCCACTCCCCGCCCCGCGCCCACGCCGCGCACACCGCGGCGCGCCGTTCCGCGGGCGAAGGTACCGCGCGGCGCCGATGCCGATCCCACTCACCTCGGAACTCCTGGGGGAAGGGATCGGGCTCCAGGCCCAGCTCCTCCTCCAGCCGGGCCAGGCGGCGCACCAGCGCCGCCAGCCCGCCGAGCCGCGCATCCTCCCCCCCGCTGCGGGGTGGGCGCTCCGAACCCAGCGCCGCGGCCATGGCGGCCAGCCGGTGGGGAGCTGCGGGTATGCCGTCCCGCCGAACGATCTCCGCGAGCACCAGCGTCCGGGGGTGGCGCAGGCGGGCCGCCCAGCGCCCTTCGAGCGTGAGCCGCGCCTCGTCGTCCAGGTAGCCAAGCGACTGCAGGAGGACTGCCCGCAGGAGGAAGACCTGCCCCAGGGGGTCCTGCGTTCGCTCCAGCGCGCGCGCCGCGGCACCCGGCGGCAGGCGGCGCAGGATTCGCGGGGGACGCACCCGCGGCGTGCCGGACTGCTCCGCCTCATACGCCGCAAGCGAGCGCTGCAGCTCGCCCAGCGCCTGCTGCAGCGTCCGCCGCGCCAGCAGGTTGAGGACCTGCGTGTACCCCGGGTGAAAGGCCGAGCGCACCGGCTCTACCTCCGCCTGGGCGAGGGCCAGGCCGAACTGGGCCTCTCCCCGTGAGGCCGCCGGCAGCGCCACCACGCCGATGCGGTCCCGACCGCGCCGCCCGGCCCGCCCCACCATCTGGTGGAATTCCGTGGCTGTGAGGTCCACGCGCCCCCGCGGGCTCTGCCGCGAGAGGGTGCTCAGAACCACGGTACGGGCGGGGACGTCCAGGCCGCTGGCCAGGGTCGTGGTGGCGGCGACCGCGCGCACCAGCCCCTGGTCCAGGAGATCCTCCACGGCCAGCCGCCAGGCGGTGAGGTGGCCGGCATGATGCGGCGCTACCCCGCCCTGGATGAGGAGCCAGCGGAAGGGATGCACCGCCAGGTAGGGGAAGCGGTGCTCCCACGCCCGGAAGGCCGCGCGTCGCGCCCCCTCCCCCGGCAGGCGCAGCGCGCCGAGCTGGCGCACCGCTTCGTCGCACTCCCGCCGTGAGGGGAAGAACAGGATGGCCGGCAACAGGTCGGCGGCCGCCAGCTCGCGGACGCACACGCCCAGCCAGCCGGGGCGCCGCTCCCCGCCCCTAAGGCGCGGGGCCAGGTCCTGGGGCAGGAGGTGGCCTGCGGCGTCCACCAGGATGCGGCGCAGCGGCACGGGGCGCTCCCACTCCCGAACGACAGACGGCTGGTGCCCGCGGACGCGGGCCAGCCATGCCGCCAGATCGTCAACGTTCTGCAGTGTGGCGGACAGCAGCAGCAGGTGCGTGGCCGGCGGGGCCAGCAGGATGATCTCCTCCCAGGCCATGCCCCGCTCGGGGTCGCCCAGGTAGTGGGCCTCGTCCAGGACCGCCAGGTCGGGGGCGGTCCGGGCGTCGTAGAGGGCATTCCGCAGGATCTCGGTGGTTGCCACGATGACCGAGGCCTGCGGGCGGATCTTCCGCTCGCCGGTGAGCAGGCCCACGCGCCCCTCGCCGTAGAGGCGCTGGAAGCGGTGGAACTTCTGGTTGCTCAGGGCCTTGAGGGGCGTAGTGTACCAGGCGGTGCCGCCCCTGGCCAGGAGGTCCTCGATGGCCCGCTCGGCGATCCAGGTCTTGCCGCTGCCGGTGGGCGCGGAGACCAACACGTCACCCCGCCCCACCGCCTGCAGCGCTTCCACCTGGAAGCGCGAGGGGACGAAGGGGCCGGGAGGGACCTCGCCGACCTCCGCCAGCAGCGGCCTCAGCCCCTCGTGCAGACCGGCCGCGGATACGCTGTTCACGGATGGGCGGGCTAGCCGAACATGGACAGCGGCGCGTAGGCCGTGACGATCCAGTTGGGCTTGTCCACCACCTCGCTGATCTTCAGATCCACGGCCACGCTGCAAAGGACGTAGGCGTCCTCCGGGGTGAGGTGGTAGGTCTGCGTCAGGTACCCGATCATGTGGCGCACCGCCTTGCGCGCCGCCTCCATCAGGTCCGGAGCGATGCCGGTGGTCGCATAGTAACCCTTTTCATCGTACCGCTTCGTCAGGGGCCCCGGGGTGACGAACTGCGGCTCGGGGATGGACCGGCCCTTGCGCACCCACAGGCGCAGCGCCACGTGCATGGGCGCCTCGATGCCGGTGACGCAGACCTCCCCGTCGCCCTGGGCTGCGTGGCAGTCCCCGCAGGAGAACAACGCCCCCTCCACCTGAACCGGCAGCAGCAGGCGCGTGCCCCGGGTGAGGTGGCGGATGTCCATGTTGCCGCCGAATCGCCCTGGGGGCATCACCGGGATCTCCCCCGCCTCGGCAGGGGCGACGCCCATGGTGCCGCAGAAGGGCTCCAGGGGGATGCGGATGGTCTCCTGCAGCGTGGTGTGGTCGCCGGCGGAGAGGTCCCAGATGCGCAGGTAGGGGCGGCTGAACTCCTCCTCCAGCAGGCCGAAGCCGGGGATGATCCCTGTCCAGCCCCATCCCCTGGGGTGGAGGTCGAGGATCTCCACCTCCAGGACATCGCCGGGCTGGGCGCCCTTCACCGCCACGGGGCCGCCCAGGGGGTAGATGCGGCTCCAGTCCAGGCGGGTCAGGTCGTCGGCGGTGGAGGCGGGGGTGATCTGGTTGTCGGTCACCTCGCGCAGGTCGAAGACCACGGTGTCGCCGCTGTCCACCTCCAGCGCCGGCGGGAGCCGGTTGTTCCACACGTAGTGCACGCGGTCGGAGGGCAGAAAATGTGTCCGTCCCATTCCTCTCACCTCCTGTGGTCTGCCTCTAGCGCCACTTCAGCGACGTCACCTTCGGCTGCAGGAAGAAAAGGAGGTAGTCGGGCCCGCCCACCTTGGCGTCGGTCCCGCTCATGTTGAAGCCGCCGAAGGGGTGTACACCCACCAGGGCGCCGGTGGACTTGCGGTTGATGTAGAGGTTGCCGCAGTTAAAGTCGCGCCGCGCCCGGGCCATCTTCTCCGGGTTCCTGGTGAAGACCGCGCCGGTCAGCCCGTACTCGGTGGAGTTGGCGATGGTCAGGGCGTCGTCGAGGTCGCGGGCCTTGATAACCGCCACCACCGGGCCGAAGATCTCCTCCTGGGCGATGCGCGCGCGGAAGTCCACGTCGGCGAAGACCGTGGGCTGGATAAAGTGGCCGTTGCCGGCGGCGGGCTCCCCCCCGGCGGCCAGGCGGCCCTCCTTCATGCCGATCTGGATGTAGTTGAGGATGGTCTGCTTCGCCCGTTCGTTGATCACCGGCCCCACCGGGAAGTTCTCCGGGGCCGGGCCCACCTCCAGGGCGCGCACCTTCTCCACGAAGGCCTCCAGGACGTTGCGGTAGACGGGGGCCGTAACCACCAACCGCGAGCCGGCGGAGCACTTCTGCCCCTGAAAGCCGTAGCCGGAGACCACCGCCGCGGAGACCGCCTCCTCCAGGTCGGCCTCCTCATCCACGATGACCGCGTTCTTGCCGCCCATCTCGCAGATGACGCGCTTCAGCCAGATCTGGCCGGGGGAGACCCTGGCCGCCTGCTGGTAGATGTGCACGCCGACGTCCTTGGAGCCGGTGAAGGCGATCATGCGCACGCGCGGGTGCAGCACCAGCGGGTCGCCCACCTCGCTGCCCGACCCGGTGACGATGTTCAGCACGCCCGGGGGCAGGCCGGCCTCCTCCATCACCTCCAGGAAGAGGTGGGCGTTGGCCGGGGAGTCGCTGCTGGGCTTGAGCACCACCGTGTTGCCCGTGGCGATGGCCGCCGCCGCCATGCCCACGGGGATGGCCAGGGGGAAGTTCCACGGAGGGATGACCGCCACGACCCCCAGCGGCAGGTAGGTGTACTCGCTGTACTCCTGGGGGTGGGGCGCCAGTGGCTGGCCCCGAGCGTAGCGCAGCGCCTCCCGGGCGAAGTACTCCAGGTGGTCGATGGTCTCGGCGACGTCGGCATCCGCCTCCGCCCAGTTCTTGCCGACCTCGTAGATCTGCCAGGCCGCCGCGGTGAATTTGCGCCGGCGCAGCCGATCGGCGGCGCGCAGCAGCAAGGCCGCACGCTCCTCGGCGGGAACGCGGCTCCAGGCCTGGAAGGCCCGCTCCGCCGCCTCCACCGCCTGCTCCACCTCCCGCGGCGAGGCCTTGGACGCCACGGCCACGACCTCGTCGACGTTGGAGGGGTTCCGGGAGTAGAATCGGTCGTACGCGGTAACCCGCTGCCCGCCGATGACCAGGGGCAGCTCCTTCCCCAGCTCCCCCCGCACCTGGGCCAGGGCGGCCTGCATGGCCGTGCGGTTGGCCTCGACGGTGAAATCGGTGAAGGGCTCGTTGCGAAACTCCGGCAGGGCCATCGCCTCACCTCCCGCGGAAATCCCCGCTTCAGTATCCTCCGCCCTTGAGCAATTGTCGAAGGAGGTGCCGATCACCTGCGCGCCCGCAGGTCCCGGGGTGCGGGGGAAGGGCCGGGATCCCCGGGAAGGGTATAATCCTTGGTGGAGAGGTGCCGGAGCGGACGAACGGGGCTGCCTTGAAAGCAGCTAGGGCGGAAACGCTCTCGTGGGTTCGAATCCCACCCTCTCCGCCACCGGTGTCTACCTTTCCACCACCGTCCTTTTCGGTGCCTGACCGCCCTCCCCGGCGCCTGTGCCCAGCGATGGCGCGCATTGCCGCGGCTCGATAGCCGGACAAAAGCGGGGTGAGCCTGTCTTGCAAGTAACTCACGAGGCTGAGTAAGAATTGCTTGACGATATGAGCAAAATGTCTAAGGGACGGCTGCCGGGTTTTCGCCGCCCCTCACACTACGCGAGCGCCGACGAACCGGACCTTCGCGACCGGATGTGGGTGGATGCGCGGTGGTAGATCGGCAGGACCCGTGCCATTGAGGGAGGTCGCAAGGGGGCTGTCCTCGTCCTGGACGAGATCCAGAAGGTCTCAGGATGGTCCGATCTGGTCAAACGGCTGTGGGACCAGGATACGGCCGCTGGGCTTCCCCTCAAGGTGCTCCTCCTGGGCTCCTCGCCCCTGTTCACGCGACATCCTCCTGCTCACACGGGCGGATAAGCCTGCGCTCCTGCGTCAGGTATTCCGCCTGGGATGCGACTATTCCGGGCAGGTACTCTCCTACCAGAAGATGCTTGGTCAGCTCCAAGGCGCCGGAAACACCACCACCATCGCCCACTACCTGGAACTCCTCTCCACTGCCGGCCTGATCGCAGGGCTGCAGAAATTCTCCGGCTCGCGACTGCGCCAACGAGGATCCAGCCCCAAGCTGTTGGTCCTCAACACTGCGCTCATGTCGTGGGGTGATCCACGGCGAGTTCCCGCCCCGAGCATTGCGGCTCGTGCTTGAATGGGCTGAGTTGCATAGGGCAGAATTGTTAGAGAACTGGGAACTGGCGCGGAAAGGGCAACCGTTGAAACGCATCGCTCCATTGGAGTGAGGACCATGAAGTATCACGTCGTCGAGGCTCGGCACGTCCGGGCGCATATCGTGTGGCTCCGGTCTAGCGATGGGACCGCGGGTGAGATAGATCTCGCGCCTGCTCCTTCAGGGCTCGGGTGTTGAGCAAGGCGCCGAGCCGCCGAGGCTCAGCGCCAGGCCGTTCCGCGACTTCGCCTCGTCGGAGAACAGAATGAAACCAAAACTTCTCGTACTTGGCGGAAGTTTCGCAGGACTCACTGCTGCGTTTGAGCTCAAGCGCGCCTTGAAAGACAGGGCCGAGGTGACGGTCATTGCCCGGCAAGAGCAGTTTGTCTTCATCCCTTCGCTCATCTGGGTGGTGCCCGGCTGGCGCAGACCGGAGCAGATCACCTTCGACCTGAAATCGGCACTGGAACCGAAAGGCATCCTCTTCGTCCACGCTCGCGCCGACAAAATCGAGCCGTCGCAAAACCGAATCATCACCGACAAGGGCGAATTCAGTTACGACCATCTGGTCATCGCTACCGGCCCGCAGTTTGACTGGGAAGCCGTGCCTGGTATGGGGCCGAACGGCGGCTACACCCAATCCATCTGCTCGCTGCCTCACGCGCTCGAGGCGGGGAAAGCCTGGCGCGATTTTCTGAAGCAGCCAGGGCCGGTGGTGCTGGGCGCGACGCAATATGCCTCCTGCTTCGGCGCGGAGTACGAGATGGTGTTCAACGTTGACCGCGCCCTGCGTGAGGCCAAGGTGCGCGACCGCGCCCCCATCACCTTCATCACAGCCGAGCCGTTTCTGGGTCACTTCGGCATTGGCGGTATGGGCAAGGGACAGCAGATGCTGGAACTGTTCTTCAAGTTGTTGAAGGTTGACCCAATCGTCAATGTTGCCCTCGCGAGAGTGACGCCGGGGGAAATTCACCTGCAGGATGGGCGCACAGTACCGTTCAAGTATGCCATTGTGATCCCGCCCTTTAAGGGCGTAGCGGCCATTCGCAATTCGCCGGGCCTGGGCGATGAGCGAGGCTTTGTCCCGGTGAACGCGCGCTATCAGCATGCCAATTACGGGAACATTTACGCGGCCGGTGTGGCCGTCGCTGTGAGCCCGCCCGCGCCCACCCCCGTGCCCTGTGGCGTGCCCAAGACCGGCTACATGTCCGAGGTCATGGCGCGTATCGCGGCGTACAACATTGCCGCCGAGATCACCGGCAAGCCACCCAAAGAACTGCCGTTCCCGGACATCAACGCGCTGTGCATCATGGACGCCGGCCGCCAGGGAGTCATCATGATATCCAACCGCCTCTTTCCGCCGCGCAAGTATGAAATTATTATCCCCGGTCCTTGGTCACACTGGGCAAAGGTGCTATTTGAAAAGTACTATCTGTGGAAAATGCGGACCGGGCGCGTGTATCTGCCCTAGTCAACGTAGGACGTCTCGGCATTACACTCTCGCGGATAGAAAGGAAAACAATCCCACGGACGCAACAGCAAGAGCCTGCCAGTACCGGCGAGTGGCCTCTGATCCAGAGGTGAAATTGTGTGGTGGAGAAAACTCTGGCCGCCCCCAAAGTAAGCCTTCACGACAGGTCTCCGCGCTGCTGCGGCGACACGGCCCATGGTTGATGGCGATCTTCCATCTGCCTGCTTTGCTCAGGGCAATGTCCAGGAGGGGGCCAGCACCACGTCCGCCACGGTGACCGAGACGACGCGGACGATAAGGGGGGCGAAGCGCAGGCGCAGGGGACGGGAAACGGGGACCTCCAAGGTGAGGGCGCGCAGCGTCACGCCCTCCTTGTCCCGCACCAGCAGGTTCACCGTCACCCGCACCGCGGTCACGGGTAGACCCTCGGCCGCGGCGGTGAAGGTAAGCGCCGTGGGCTCGGCATCCACGTCCACGCGCACCCGCGGCAGGATCAGCGGCCGGTAGAAGGCGGGGAGGATCGCCCGGGTGACGGCGGCCGGGCGCGCCTGGCGGGGGCGGGACCCCGAGACCGTCACGGTGTACCTGCTGACCAGGCTGCGACCAAGCGGGAGGAAGATCTGGAAGGGCTCGGCTTCGCCCGGAGCCACCATCCAGGGGATCCCGTCGCTGCCGAAGGCCGCCAGGTCGCCGGTGGGGGCAAAACCCGAAGCGTCGATCACTAGCTCTCCAGCCCGCAGGGCGCCCACGTTGCGTACCCATCCCGTAATGACCAGGGTCCGCTCCTGCAGGGCGTGGGCCACATCCGCCAGCTCCAGGACTGCCACGGCAGCAGGGGCAGGGCGCGGGCTCGCAGCGGGCGGCGGTGTCCCACCGCCGGCCTGTGCTCGGGGAAGGGCCAGCACGACCAGCAGCGCCACCAGCGCGCGCAGGCGAATCATCCCCCACCTCCCTATTAAGGTACGGCAGGACCACGGGCGGCGTTCGGGTATACTGGCCTCGAACCGAGGTGGGACGATGACGGCGGGCACCCTGACCCTCCCGGTGGAAACTGACGCCGCCACCCTGGCCGCCCGGCTGGTCGCTGAGATCCGGGAAGTCGCACGAGGTGAGCCGGTGGTCGTGGCCTTCAGCGGCGGTCTGGACAGCACCACCGTGGCTGCTCTGGCCAGGGAAGCCCTGGGGGCGCCCAATGTGCTGCTGGTCACGGTGAACATGGGGGCCTACGCCTACCGCCGCGGCAACGAGATCGTCCTGGAGCTGGCACAGCGCCTGGGGCTCCAGCAGCGCTGCCTGCTCGGCCAGTTCGCCCAGCACCGCGTGCAACGCTACGGCCCCGCCTGCAATCGGTGCACCCGGGAGATCAAGCTGGGGATGGTACGCCGTGCCAGCGGGGGCCGCCTGGTGCTCACCGGAGCCAACCGCAGCGACACCTGGGGGCAGCTTGGCCTCAAGGTCTGCAACGGGTACTACGCGCCGCTGCTGGACCTGAACAAGCCGCAGATCCGGGCAATCGCCGACCATCTCGGCCTGCGCATCCCTCGCATCGGCGAACACCCCGGCCGCGAAGGGTGCAAGCTCAAGCACCTGCTGAAGCCGCTGATCAACCCCGACTACCACGGCCGGGCCGTGGCCGAGGCGAACGAAGTCCTGCTCCGCGTGCTGCGGGATGCCGGGGCCGTCGTCGACCTGGCCAACGTCAAGATCATCGGCCCGCTGGGACGGAACATCGCGCTGGTGAACGTCAGGCCGCTGCCGGCCCTTCCGCTGCGCGCGGCGCTGCTGCAGGCCCTGCGGGCGCTGCCGGAGCTGGACGAGGTGCACATGGTCACAACGCCCCTGCGGCTGGTGGTGAAGGCGGGCCCCGGGGTCATGCGTGACGCGCACGCCCGCTGCTGGCTGGAGCGCGGACGGCTGCAGCCGGACTTCGCCTTCCCCATCGAGGTGCAGTGGGAGGCCGCCAGGAACACCCGCCTGCACACCTTCCAGGTCGTCGACTTCCAGCCGCTTTCGGGCTGATCCGGCCGGCCGCGGGCTGCAGCCGCCGGGGATGGAGGCAGGGGCCCGCGGTGGCCTCCGCGGCGCGCGAGGGCGGCAGGAGTTGTGCGCTGCCCGACCGAACGACGCAGGGGATCACTGCCGCCATGGTCCGTCCGCCCAGGCCGTCGCCGTTGCAGATCGCCCTCCTGGCCCTGGTCCTGCTGTGGGTGGCGCCGCAGGGAATGGGGGCGCGCGGGGCAGCGGCCGCTCCGCAGGTGGCGCTGGAGTTCTGGACCATCTCCCTGCAGCCGTTCTTCACCGACTACGTAAACGGCATGGTGGGGGCATACACCCGCGCCCACCCGGAGGTCCGCGTGCGCTGGGTGGACGTCCAGTTCGCCGCCATAGAGCAGAAGCTGCTGGCGGCCCTCGCAGGCGGCCTGGCTCCCGATGTGGTCAACCTGAACACGGAGATGGTCCTACGGCTGGCGGAACAGGGGCTCCTGGTGGACATGGACGCCGCCGTCCCGCCCGCCGTGCGCCAGCGCTACTTCCCGGGACTGTGGAGCTCCCTGCGCTACCGGGGTCGGACCTACGGCCTGCCCTGGTACGTGGCCCCCAACATCCTCGCCTACAACGCCGGTCTCTACCGCAGGGCGGGGCTGGACCCCCTGCAGCCGCCGACCACCGAAGAGCAGGTGATCGCCCACGCCAGAACCATCAAGGACCGCACGGGGGTCTACGGGTTCATGCCCAACGTGGACGGCATCCGCCTCCTGCACCGCTTCCAGGAGCACGGGCTGCCCGTCCTCAGCCCGGACGGGAAGCGGGCGGTTTTCAACTCCCCGGCGCACGTGGCCTACCTGGCCAGGTACGTGCAGCTGTTCCGCCAGGACTACTTCCCCGAGGACACCCTGCGCCGCGGCTACCTGGGCGCCACCGAGCGGTACAGCGCGGGCCAGTTGGGCATCCTGGCCACGGGACCGCAGTTCCTGCTGCGGGTGAAGCAGGACAACCCCGAGGTCTACGCCCAGACCCTGGTCGCCCCCTACCCCCGGGGAAGAGGCAACGTCATCCACCTGCCCACCATGGCCATCGCCGTGCCCAAGGCCAGCCGGCATCAGCAGGCGGCGGTGGCCTTCGGCCTGTTCGTCACCAACGACGAGAACCAGCTGGCGTTCAGCAGGCTGGCGGTGATCCTGCCTTCCACGCGGGTGGCGGCGGGGCATCCCTTCTTCAAGCAGGGTGGAGCCAGCGCGGAGGAACGGGCGCGGGTGGTCGCGGCGGCGGAACTGCCCTACGCGCGCGACCTCACCGTCGTGGTCCCTCAGGCCGCCGACCTCTACCGGGTCTTCCGTGAGGCCGTCGAGTCCGCTTTCTTCGGCAAGATGACCCCCAGGGAGGCCCTGGACTGGGCCGCGAGGCAGTGGACCGCCCGGCTCTGAGCCCGGCCGGCGAGAGATGACCTCCGCGCGGGCCTGGACGCTGCTGGCACTGGCCGTGATGGCGGGCGCAGCGGCCGCAGCCTATCCGGCGGCGGTGCCCGACGCCTGGGCACCCCCGTCCCGGCCACCGCAGATCCTCCCGCAGCCGCAGTCGTTACGCTGGCTGCCCGCGGCCTTTGCGCTCAGCGACCGGACGCGCATAGTGGTGGGGGACGACGCCGCAACAGAGGACCTCTACGCGGCGCGTGACCTGAATGCAGAGCTGCGCGCCCTGACGGGGCGGGCGCTCCCTGTGGTGCGCGCCGCCGACGTCGTAGAGGCGCGCGACGTCATCGTCCTGGGGGAGCCGGCCGTGAACAGGTGGTCGGCCACGCTGGCCGCCCGGGAGGGGCTGCGGGTCTCGCCGGAGGAGCCGGGGCCGGAAGGATACGTCCTCAAGGTGACGCCTGATTTCGTGGTGGCGGCGGGCAGCGACCGCCGGGGGACCTACTACGCCGTGCAGACGCTGCGGCAGCTGCTGGGTCCTGCTGGCGGCGGGATGGGCTTCGCCGGGGCAGAGGTGCGCGACTGGCCGGCGCACCGGCTCCGCGCCGTGCACATCCTGCTGGATGAAGCCTCCGACGACTTCCACGTGGCGCTGATTGAACGCATCCTCGGCAAGTTCAAGTTCAACTCCATCGTTGCCCAGGCCGATTACGTGCGCTGGGAGAGCGCGCGGAACATCTGGCACCGGGCGGGGGCGTCGAGGGAGGAGGTTGCAGCCCTCCTGCGGACCGCCAGGGAGTACCACATTGAGGTCGTCCCCCTGATCCAGACCCTGGGACACGTGGAGTGGCTCTACACCAACGACCAGAACCTGGACCTGCTGGAGATCCCCCCGGAGCAGAGCAACGCCCGCTACGTCTACAACCCCCTTAACCCCCGGGTTTACCAGGTGCTCTTCCCCATCCTGGAGGAGGCGGTGCGCCTCTTCCAGCCCCGCTACCTGCACATCGGGCACGACGAGGTGCGCAACGTGGTGCCCTTTCCCTGGTCGGAGGAAGGCAAGCGCCTGGGGTTTGGGGAGCTGTTCGTGCGGGACGTGCTGCAGCTCTACGGCTTCCTGCGGGCCCGCGGCGTGGGCACCATGATGTGGGGAGACGTGCTGCTGACCCACGACTTCGCCCCCCTGGTGGAGCGGCTGCCCCGCGACATCGTCATGGTGGACTGGCAGTACCAGGAGGCCTCCCGCTATCCCAGCCTGGGCCGCTTCATCCGGTGGGGCTTCCCCACCGTGGCCGCCACGTGGTGGAAACCGCAGAACATCGTCGGCTTCGCCCGGGAGGGGGAGCGGCAGGGGGCGGCGGGCATGCTGCGCACCACCTGGACGGGGCACTTCCAGAACCGCAGCGTCCTGGAGCGGCAGTACCAGCAGATCTACACCTACCTGGTGGCGGCGGACGCCTTCTGGAACCCGCGCGCGGCGGCCCAGGCCTTCTCCAACCCGCGCATAGCGGAGGGCGAGCCGGGCATCCGCGAGGACGCCGCGGCCCGTTTCCGCCGCGAGTGGCAGCCGGCGCCGCTGCGCACGAAGCCTGTCCCCGGGGCGCTGCTGGACCTGCGCGCCGCCGCCACCCGCAGCCACGTGGACGAGGACGGCAGGGGGTGGATCGGCAAGGGGTCCGACTTCGACCTGCGCGCGCTCTCACCGGGGAGGCGCCGCCTGGGAAACATCCTCTTCGAGATCCTGGACCCGGCGAAGAACAACGGTCGCTCCGTGGTCCTGCTGCGAGGGGCCCGGGAGGAGTTGCGCAGCCTCCCCCTGCGGGTGCGCATCCCCGTGGGACGGCGCGCCGCCGCGGTGGCCTTCCTCCACACCACCCCCTTCGCCGCTCCCAGGTTCGGCCAGGAGGTGGGCGCCTACGTGATCCGCTACGCCGACGGGACCCAGGAGACCGTCCCTCTGGCCTTCAAGCGCAACATCGGCTCGTGGCTCGACGAGCCGGTCTCCATGGAGCAGCAGGTGGCCTGGTCGGGACGGACGCGCTCCGGTCTGGAGGTCCGCCTCTCCCTCCTGGTCTGGGCGAACCCGCACCCGGCGAAGACCATCGCGGCCGTCGAGGCCACCACCAGGGGGAGCGACGCAACGGTGGCGCTCCTGGCCGTCACGCTGCTGGACGGACTGCCGTAGGAGGCGACGCTGGGGCAGGATGCGGCGAATCTCACGGAAGGAGACCACATCCCCCAGGAGGGCAACCGCGGATGAGGTTGGCCGGCCGGGTCGTGATCGAGGAGTTTGACTGCGCCGCCCTGCGTGACAACCCGCTGGGCGACCCCGCGCGCCGCCAGATCCCCATCTACCTGCCGCCAGGCTACGACCGCAGCGGGCGGCGCTATCCGGTCATCTACTGGCTGCACGGGTTCACCGGGACGGGGCTGGGCGCGGTCAACGTCAACCCCTGGGTGCCCTCCCTGCCCGAGCTGATGGACCGGGTGATCCAGGAGGGCGCCCCGCCGGCGATCCTGGTCATGGCGGACGGCTGGACGCGCTACGGCGGCAGCCAGTACCTCAACTCCTCCGCCACGGGGCGCTACGAGGACGCGGTCACGGAGCTGGTGGCCTACACCGACACCTACTACCGCACCATGGCCTCGCGCAACCACCGCGGCATCGACGGAAAGTCCAGCGGCGGGTACGGGGCATTGGTGCTGGCCATGCGCCACCCCCAGCTCTTCGGCGCCGTGGCGGCGCACAGCGCGGACATGTACTTCGAAGCCTGCTACAAGGTGGACTTCTGGAAGGCGGCGGATACCCTGCGCAGGCACCGAGGCCTGAGCGGGTTCCTCGAGGCCTTCCAGGCGGCGCCCAAGAAATCCGAGGAGATGGTGCGGGCCATGGTCTCGCTGGTGGCCATGGCCATGGCCTACTCACCCAACCCGGACAGCCCGCACGGCTTCGACCTGCCCGTCGACCCGGATACGGGGGAGCTGAATGAGGCGGTCTGGGCGCGCTGGCTCCAGTGGGATCCGGTGTACCTGGTGGAGCGCCACGCGGAGGCCCTGCGCTCCCTGCGGCTGCTCTACTTCGAGTGCGGCAACCGCGACCAGTACAACCTGCACCACGGGGCGCGCATCCTGCACCGCAAGCTGGAGCGCCTGGGTATCCGCCACGAGTACCAGGAATTCGACGACGACCACACCCAGATCAACTACCGCTACGTGGAATCCCTGCGCCGCCTGTGCAACGTGCTCAGCGCGTGAGCGCCCCCCTCCCGGCGGCGCGGGCCCGACCGCGCCTGCTGGGCCTCTCCCGCCGGCAGTGGCGGACCACGCTGGTGGCCTACCTCTTCATGCTTCCCGCGCTGATCCTGCTGGCCGTCTTCACCTTCTACCCGGTGGGCTTCGGCACCGTCCTCAGCCTCTTCGCCTACAACCTGCGGACGCTGCTGGGGGTGGAGCCGGCGCGCTTCGTGGGGCTGGAACATTTCCGCGTCCTGCGCACCGACCGCTTCTTCTGGATCGCCCTGACCAACACCCTGCAGTACGTCCTGGTGGTCCCGGTCCTTCAGTTTGCCTCCATCCTCCTGGCCGTGGCGGTGAACCGGCGCCTGCGGGGCATCGCCTGGCTCCGCGCCTCCTACTACGTCCCGGTAATCACCTCCATGGTGGTGGCGGGGCTGCTGTGGCGATGGCTCTACGAGCAGGACGGAGTCATCAACTATGCGCTGCTGTCGCTGGGGGTTATCGCCCGGCCGATCTCCTGGCTGGGCAACCCGAATCTGGCGCTGTATTCGGTGATGTTCGTCACCCTGTGGAAGGGCCTGGGCTACTACATGGTCATCTACCTGGCCGGCCTGCAGGCCATCTCCCCCGAGTACGAGGAGGCGGCCATGCTGGACGGCGCGGGGCGGTGGCAGATCTTCCGCCATGTGACCCTGCCCCTGCTGCGCCCCTCCATCCTGGTGGCGTCCACCATCTCCACCATCGCCGCGCTCAAGGTCTTTGAGGAGGTCTACGTGATGACGGGCGGCGGGCCCATCTTCCGCACCTTCACCATGTTCTTCTACATCTTCGACGTGGGCTTCCAGAAATTCGACTTCGGCTACGCCGCAGCCCTGGCCGTGGTCCTGGCGGCGGGGATCATGCTGCTCTCCGCGGTCAACTTCGCCGTCTTCCGCCGGGGAGGGTATGAGTACTACTAGGAGGGCACGGCGCCGGGTGTGGGCGGGGATGCTGGGCCTCTACCTGGGCCTCGGTGCCCTGGCCCTGTTCACCGCTTTCCCCCTGCTGTGGCTGCTGGCCACCGCCCTGCGCACCCAGGGGCGGGTCTTCGGCTTCCCCCCGCCCCCGCCCTGGCCGCTGGGACTGGACAACTTCGTGGCCGTCTGGCAGACGCTGCCCATCCCCCGCTTCTTCCTGAACACCCTCCTCATCACCGGGGCGGGGGTGGGCGCCAACCTCCTGCTGTGCGCCATGGCCGCCTACCCCCTGGCGCGCATGCGCTTCCCCGGCCGCAACCTGGTCTTCTTCGCCCTGCTGGCCACGCTCATGCTCCCCTCGCACGTGGGCCTGATCGTCAACTTCGTCACGCTGACCCGCCTGCGCCTGATCGACAGCTACGCGGCCGTGGTGCTGCCCAGCGCGGTCAGCGTCTTTGGCATCTTCCTCCTGAGGCAGCAGTACCTCTCCATCCCTCAGGAGTTGGAGGACGCCGCCCGCATCGATGGGGCCTCGGAGCTCGGCCTCTGGTGGCGGGTGATGCTGCCGCTCATCGCTCCGGGGCTGGCCGCCCTGGGCATCTTCGAGTTCGTCGCCTTCTGGAACTCCTTCCTCTGGCCGCTGATCGTGCTTAAGTCGCCGGAGAAGTACCCCCTGGCCGTGGGGCTGCTCTACCTCTCCGGGCTCTTCGCCCACAACACCCGGCTGATCGCCGCCGGAGCGGTGCTGATGACGCTGCCCATCGTCACCGTCTTCCTGTTCACGCAGCGCTACTTCATGCGCGGGATCACCCTGGGGGCAATCCGGTGAACGTGCTCTTCATCCCCCTGGACGACCGGCCGGTCACGCGCGACGCGGTCCTGCACCTGGCCGCCGCCTCCGGCGTCACCGTCCACACCCCGGAGGCCGCCCTCCTCGGCGGCCGGGACCGGCCTGCCGACGTGCGCGCCCTCTGGAGCTGGATCCGCCGCCAGGTGGCGCAGGCCCCGCCCGCGGCATGCATCGCCTCGGCGGAAATGGTGTGTTTCGGCGGGTTGGTCGCCTCGCGCCGCAGCACACCGCACTGGCGGAACCTCCTCCCCTGGCTGGACCACCTCTACGCCCTGGCGGCGACGGTGCCCACCTACGTAACAGCGGTCATCCCCCGGACGCCGCTGGCCGCGGGAGGAAGTGAGGACCCCGCGTACTGGGAGGTCCACGGCGGGGCGCTGCTGGCCTACTCCGCCGCCGCGGACCGCTACGCCTGGATGGGCGACGCTGCCGCGGCGCGGCAGCTGGCGGAGGTCCTGGAGCGCCTGCCGGCGGGCGTGGTCGAGGCGGTCCTGCAGCACCGCCGCCGCCAGCTCCTGGTGAACGCCGAGCTGGTGCTGGCTGCGTCCCGGGGTAGGCTGCGCGCTTTGCTCCTGGGCCAGGACGACACCACCACCACCGGCCTCTCCCGGATGGACCGCGAGGTCCTGGAACGCCTGGCTGCGGTCGCCGCCGCTGCCGACGTATTCTTCACCTCCGGAGCCGACGAGCTGGGGGCGGTGCTGTTCGCCCGGTGGCTCAACGCCGCCGCCGGTGCACGCCCGGCGGTACGGGTGGCCTACACCGTTCCTGAAGCCACGGACCACGTGGCGGCATACGAGGCCACACCGCTGGCGCAGAGCGTCCGGGAGCACGTAGAGGCCGCGGGATGCCGCCTAGTCCCCTCGGGCGAGGAGATCCTCCTGTGGGTGCACAACTTCGCCGAGGAGCGCCAGCGCGAGGCCCGCGACCAGGGCGATGGTGCGGACGAGGCCGCCGCCGTGGCGGCGCGCCTGGCGGAGGAAGCCGCGGCCGGGCGCCCTGTGGCCCTGGCCGACGTGCGCTACGCCAACGGGGCGGATCGGGCGCTGGTGGCTGCGCTGCTGCAGCGTCCGGCCTTCGGAGGGGTGGCCGCCTACGCCGGCTGGAACACCGCCAGCAACTCCCTGGGCTCGGCCGTGGCCCAGGCGGTGACTGTTTACCACATGGGCCGGGGGACTTCGGCGGGCGACCCGGCGGCGGCGCGGCGCATGCTCCTGGCCCGGCTCCTCGACGACTGGGGCTACCAGGCTGTGGTCCGGCCGCGCCTGGCGGCCCTGCTCCAGGCACGGGGGGGCGACCCCGCGGCGCTGGACGCCCACGAGGCCTCGCTGGAGGCGGCCGCCGGCGAGATCCTCGCCGAGCACGTCCTGCCGCCGCTTGCGGCTTCCCTGGAAGTACAGGTCACCCTGCGCCGTGTCGCCTTCCCATGGCACCGCCTCTTCGAGGCGGCGGTGGAGGTTGACGTGGCATGAGCCGGACGGTAGTCGTCGGCGGAGGACTGATCGGGCTGTGGTGTGCCTACGAGCTGCGGCGCTGCGGCGCCGAGGTCATCGTCCTCGACCGCGGCGCGCCCACAGCCTCATGCTCCTGGGCCAACGCGGGCTGGGTGGTGCCGGCCTTCTCCAGTCCGCTGCCGGCCCCGGGCCTGCCGGCGCGGTCGCTGAGCTGGCTGCTGCGCCGGGAAAGCCCCTTCCGCATCCACCCGCGCGTGCTTCCGCAACTGGCGCCATGGCTGCTGGCCTTCTGGCGCCGCTGCAACCCCCGCGACTACGCCGCCGCATTCGACGCCCTGGCCCGCCTCAACGCCCGGACCGGGCAGCACTACGACGCGCTGCAGGCCGAAGGGGTCGCCTTCGAGATGCACCGCGTCGGTCTGCTCTTCACCTTCATACAGGAGACGGAGGTCGCCCACATCGCCGAGGACCTGGAGCGCATGCGCGCCTACGGCTACCCTCCGCCCGCCGTGCTGGACCAACGACAGGTGCGCGAGGTCGAGCCGGCTCTGTCGCCACGCGTGCGCGCCGGCCTGCTGGTCCCCGGCGAACGGTGCGTCCGGCCCGAGAGCCTGGTGCAGGGGCTGGAGGCCCGGCTTGCCGACCTGGGAGTCCCGGTGCGCCGGGGAGAGGAGGTACGGGGATTCGCCGGGCGGAACGGGAGGGTTGCCGCCGTGTTGACGACGGCCGGTGCTCTGGCCGCCGACAGCTTCCTCATCGCCGCCGGAGCCTGGTCGGGTCTCCTGGCCGCCCGGTGCGGCGTGCGCCTGCCGCTGGCGGCAGCCCGGGGGTACAGCGTCACGCTGTCTGATCCCACGATTAAGGTGCGGCACCTCGTCTACCTGACCGAAGCCAAGGTGGCGGTGACCCAGTTTCGCGCGGCGCTGCGCTTCGCCGGTACCCTTGAGCTCGCGGGGCTCGAGGGGGGCGCCGACCCCAGGCGCCTGACGGCGGTCCGCCGCGCCGCCGACCTGTATCTGGCCGAGCGGGCGGGCGGGGCCGCCGCGTCGTCCTGGATGGGCCTGCGCCCGGTGACGCCCGACGGCCTGCCCTGCATCGGCCGACTGCCCGGACAGGACAACGTCTACGTGGCAGCCGGCCATGGGATGCTGGGGGTCACCCTGGCTCCGGCCACCGCCTCTGCTGTGGCCACGCTGATATTGGAGGGGCGGGCAGATGCGGACCTGGCTCCCTTCGACCCGGCCCGCTTCGGGCGGCGTTGGATCCGGCCAGCCTCCCGCGGCATCCGCCGTGACTGACTACGACGTCGTCGTTGTAGGCGGCGGACCCGCCGGCACCGTGGCCAGCGTGGCCGCGGCGCGGGAGGGCGCCCGGGTGGCCTGCGTGGAGCGGTACGGCTTCCTGGGCGGGGCGCTCACCGCAGCCCTGGTGGCGCCAATGATGGGCTTCCACGCCGGAGAGCGGCAGGTGGTGTTCGGCATCCCTCAGGAGGTCGTCGACCGCCTCATGGCGCTGGGCGCCTCCCCCGGGCACGTGCCCGACCCCATCGACTTCTGCTACACGGTCACCCCCTTCGACTACGAGGGGCTCAAGCGGGTCTTCCTGGAGATGGCCCTGGAGGCCGGGGTGGACCTCTGGCTGCACAGCGTCTTCCTGGAAGCCGCCTGCGGGGGGGGACGCGTGGAGCGCGTGCGCGTCTGGCAGAAGGACGGCGTCAAGGAGGTACGGGCTGCGGTCTACATCGACGCCTCGGGAGACGCCGACCTGGCCGCCGCGGCGGGATGCCCCGTGGTCACCGGGCGCGAGAGCGACGGGCGGACCCAGCCCATGACCCTGATGTTCCGCCTGGGCGGGGTGGACTGGGAGGCGGTCCTGGCCCACCTGGCCGCGCACGAGGAGGAGGCGCAGCACGGCCAGGGCGTGCGTGCCCGCATCGATGTGGACTGGCTGCGCCGCCTGCCGCTGCGCGGCTTCGCCGGGTTCACCGGCCTGGTCTCCGCAGCGCGGGCGCAGGGAGAGTGGACCGTCCCGCGGGATCGCCTGCTGGTCTTCGAAGGAATCCGCTCCGGCGAGGCGGTGGTGAACACCACCCGGGTGCCGGGGCGGCTGGGTATCGTGGGAAGCGATCTGGCGCGGGCCGAGGTGGAGGGCCGCCGACAGGCCTACCAGGTGGTTGACTTCCTGCGGCGGCGGGTCCCCGGGTTCTCGCAGGCGTACCTGCTGGAGACCCCGGCGCAGATCGGGGTGCGCGAGACGCGCCGCATCCTGGGCGAGTACGTCCTCACCCGGGAGGACATCCTGGGCGCGCGGAAGTTTCCCGACGCCGTCGCCTGCGGCGCCTACCCCATCGACCTGCACGATCCGGCCTCAGCCCGCCTGGTGGCCCACCGCCTGCCCACCGGGGAGTACTACACGATCCCCTACAGGGCCCTGCTGCCCCGCGGCGTGGCCAACCTCATCGCCGCCGGGCGGTGCGTCTCCGCCACGCACGAGGCCTTCGCCGCTTTTCGCGTCTCCGCCATCGTCATGGCCATCGCTCAGGCCGCGGGCACGGCGGCGGCGCTGGCGGTGGGGGCGCGAGTTCCTTTGCGGGAGCTGCCGCCATCAGACCTGCAGAGACGGCTGCGCCAGCAGGGCGCTTTCCTGGGCGGGTAACATCGGGCCTAGACCCTATGCAAATCGTCACGCCGCCCGATATGATGTGCCTGCCGGCTCGGCCATAACATCTGCAGCGAGACCATCCACCGGCAGGATGCACGAGAACGGAGGGAACCGGATGCGCACTTTCGCCCTGATCGTCGCCGCCACCCTGCTGCTGGCGGCCTGCGGCGGTCGCGCCGCGCAACAGCCCCCGGCGGGCCCCACGCCCGCGGCGGAGGCGCCCGCGGCCACACCCGCCCCCGCCGGCGAGGCCCAGCCTGCGGCTCCGACCGGCGAGCAGGAAGTCAAGATCACCATGACCGAGTTCAAGTTCGACCCGCAGACCGTCGAGGTGAAGGCGGGAAAGGTGAAATTCGAAGTGGTCAACGCCGGCACCGTGGAGCACTCCTTCGTCATCTTGGGCACCGACAGGCGTCTGGAAGCGGTGCCGCCGGGGCAGGAAGCGGAGCTGGAGGTCGAGCTGCGGCCGGGCACCTACCAGGTCGATTGCGACATCCCGGGACACAAGGAGGCCGGGATGGTGATGACCATCGTGGTGAAGTGACGCCGCGGGCCGGCCGCCTCATGCGGAGGCCCGAAGACCCATGCGCGCCGGCTTTGCCGCATTCTGGATCCTGATGGCCATCCTGGAGGTGGCGCGGCGGAGCAACCCGGACGTGGTGACCTGGCTGGGCGGCGTCGCGCCCTGGCTGGTGGTGCTGATGACCCTGCTTCCCATCGCGGAGATGGTGCGCGAGTTCCGGCGGCATCGCCCGGTCCAGGGCGTGCGCACCGCGCTGTGGACCGTGCTGGGCGTGGTCACCCTGCTGTTCGGGCCGGCCTGGCTGCGTTTCTAGGCGGTCCCGCCCTCCCCGCGGCGATTCCAGGGGCCGCAGGGAGGGAGGTCGGGCCGGCTGCGGGATCTCAGGTCCTCACCCGATAGAAGTTCCTCTCCCCACCTGATTGCTTCGTGGCGGACCCTGCCCGTAAGGTTTTGATGACAAAGTTCGGAACTTTGTCATCTTTCGGCGATCAGTTCAGCCGGCAGACCGATGCAGCTGACGCGCCAGGCCCAGTATGCCGTACGGACGGTCCTCGACCTTTCCCTGCGCCCCCAGGGGAGACTCGGGGAAATCGCCGCCCGCCAGGGCATCCCGCGCAGCTACATGGCGCGGGTCGTCCACGGCCTCAATCGCGCCGGCATCATCCGCACGCGGCGCGGGGTGGGCGGAGGCGTGCAGCTGGCCCGGCCGGCGACAGGGATCACCCTGGGGGAGGTGATTGCCGCGGCCGAGGGGCCGCTGGCGGTCAACCTCTGCGTGCTTTGGAAGGACTGCATCTGCCGACAACCGTGTCCGGTCCGCGCCGCCCTCGCCCGCCTGGAAGCCGCCATGAACCGCGAGCTGGCGGTAACGGTGGCGGAGCTGGCCGCCCGGCTTCCGCTGCGGGCGCGCCGACGCGGAGGAGGCCGCGGGCGGGACAGCCGCCGCGGCGACGTACGACCATCTGAAAGGAGGGAGAGGCGATGAAGCCACGTGCGCAGGGGGTGGCGGTCGTCCTGGCCGTCGCCGTCATTCTGGCCCTGGCCCTGACAGTCAGGCAGGGGACCAGCACCGGGCAGTCGCTGCCGCGCGACCTGCAGGAGCTGGTGCAGGCTCGCAAGCTCACCCCCGACCAGGTGCGGGCGGCGCTGCAGACCTACGTCCCCCCGGGACAGCACGACGAATACCTGATGTTCTCGTCCGGGGGGCAGTCGGGGCAGGTGCTGGTCTACGGCCTGCCCTCCATGCGCCTGCTGCGCGTGATCGGCGTCTTCGCACCTGAGCCGTGGCAGGGGTACGGGTTCAGCAAGGAGACCCGCGAGGTACTCGGGGAGGGTGAAGCTCCGAAGGAGAGTCTCACCTGGGGCGACACCCACCACCCGGCCATCAGCGAGACCAACGGGGAGTACGACGGGCAGTTCCTCTTCATCAACGACAAGGCCAATGCCCGCATGGCCGTCATCGACCTGCGGGACTTCGCCACCAAGCAGATCGTGAAGAACCCCAACGCTGCAAGCAACCACGGCGCGGTGGTCAGCCCCAACACCGAGTACGTGCTCGAGGCCACCCAGTACGCCGCCCCCTTCCCCTTCGGCCACCAACCCGTGACCCAGGAGTCCTACAACGCCCGCTTCCGCGGCCTGGCCACCTTCTGGAAATTTGACCGGACCAGGGGGCGTATCGACCCTGCGGCGTCCTTCCAGATCGAGCTGCCTCCCTACTGGCAGGACCTGGCCGACTTCGGCAAGCTGGAGAGCGACGGCTGGGTCTTCATGAACTCCTTCAACACCGAAAGGGCTATAGGCGGGACCCTGGAGAAGCAGCCGCCCATGGAGATCGGCGCCTCGGCGCGGGACATGGACTACCTGCACATCATCAACTGGAAGAAGGCAGCCCAGTTGATCGCCCAGGGCAAGGGGAAGGTGGTCAACGGCATGCGCGTCCTCCCTCTGCGGGTGGCCATCGACCAGGGGGTCCTCTACTTCGCCCCCCAGCCCAAGAGCCCGCATGGCAACGACGTGACGCCCCGCGGCGACTACATCGTCACCGCCGGGAAACTGGACCCTAACGTCACCGTCTACTCCTTCAAGAAGATCCAGGAGGCCATCAGGGCGCGGGCCTTCTCCGGGAAGGACCCCTACGGCGTCCCCATCCTGGCCTTCGACCGGGTCGTGGCGGCGCAGGTCAAGGTGGGCCTGGGACCGCTGCACACGCAGTTCGACGACAAGGGCAATGCCTACACCAGCATCTTCCTGGACAGCGCCGTCTCCAAGTGGACCCTGGGACCGCCCTACAAGAGCGCCGCTGAGGCCTGGAAGCTGGTGGACAAAATCCCCGTTCAGTACAACATCGGCCACCTGGCCGCGGTGATGGGAGACACCGTCAAGCCGGGCGGGAAGTACCTGGTGGCGCTGAACAAGTGGTCGGTAGATCAGTACAAGAATGTCGGCCCCCTCTTCCCCCAGAACCTCCAGCTCATCGACATCAGCGGCGAGAAGATGAAGCTGCTGAGCAACACCCCCGTGGGCCTGGCGGAGCCGCACCTGGCGCAGATCATCCCCATGGAGCGGTTGAAGTCCTGGGCCACCTACCCGCAGCCGGGGACCAACCCGCTGACCATGCGGGTGGACCCCCAGGCGATCAAGAAGGGGCAGGAGCGCATCGTCCGCCGGGGCAAGACCGTGGAGGTGTGGATGACGGCCATGCGCAGCCACTTCACGCCGGACCGCATCCGGGTCAAGCAGGGCGACACCGTCATCCTGCACATCACCAACATCGAGCGGACGAAGGATGCCATCCACGGCTTCGCCATCGACCGGTACAACATCAACCTCTCCCTGGAGCCCGGAAAGTACGAGACGGTGACCTTCCGGGCGAACAAGGTGGGGACGTTCCCCTTCTACTGCACCGAGTTCTGCTCGGCCCTCCACCTGGAGATGGCCGGCTATCTGGAGGTGACGCCGTAGCCGCCGCGAGGCACCAGCCATGGCCACCGGGGCGCTGCAGGCACAGGTGAGGATCGCCCGCCCGGCCGGGACCCCGCGGCGGAGCCGGCTGCCGCTGCTGGCGGCGGTGCTGCTGGTGCTCTCCCTGGCCTTCCCCTACTGGCAGGTCACCCTCTACGCGCCCCAGTACCCCGGCGGCCTGCGCGCCCGCGTCTACCTCACTCACGTCGGCGGCGACGCTCAGGAGATCACCACCCTCAACCACTACATCGGCATGCCGGGGCTGGATGCCGCCGCCCCCCTGGAGCGGCGGCTGGCGGTGCCGCTGGTCCTCCTGGCGGCGGCGCTGCTGCTCCTGGGGGCCGGGCCTCGTCCAGCCGGCCGCTGGCCGCGCCTGCTGCTGTCTCTCCCTGCGGTGCTGCTGCCTGCGGCGGTGCTCGTGGACCTGGCCTACTGGCTGTGGTGGATGGGGCACACCATCGACCCCGCTGCGCCCATCCGCATCGAACCCTTCATGCCCACCATCGTGGGCCGCGGGGCGGTGATGCAGTTCTCCACGTCCGCTACCTTCGGTGCGGGCTTCTTCCTGGCGCTGGCGGCGGCGGGCCTCTCCCTCTACGACCTCACCCGCCGGCGGACGAGGGACTGATGGGCGCCCCTCCCGCTACCCGGCGTGGACGGATGCTGCCGGCCGTGCCGGCGGCGGTCCTGGTCATGCTGGCGATCGGTACCGCCGGCGCCGCCTCCGCCGTGGCGCCGTCCCTCCAGGCCCGCATAGACGCCGCCCCACCCTGGACGACGGTGACGGCGCGCGGAGTGGAGCGGGGCCCCGTGGTCATCAGCAAGCCGCTGCGGCTGGTGGGAGAGGACGGCGCTGTGATCGACGGTGGCGGGCGGGGCACGGTGGTGCGGGTCGCCGCGCCGGGGGTGGTACTGAGCCGCCTCACCCTGCGCCGCAGCGGCACCGACCTCAACGAGGAGGACGCCGGCGTCGCCGTCGACGCGCCCGGCGCCCTCCTGGAAGACCTGGCGCTGGAGGAGGTCCTCTTCGGCCTGAACCTGAAGCGGGCCGACGGCGCCGTGATCCGCCGGGTGACCATGCGGGGATACGACCTGCCGTCCGGCCGTCGGGGCGACGCGGTGCGGCTTTGGTACAGCCAGAGGGTGGTCCTGAGCCAGGTGCGCATCCGCCGCCTGCGGGACGTGCTCATCTGGTTCTCCCGCTCCTCGGTGCTGCACGCGCTGGACGTGGCCGCTTCGCGCTACGGCGTCCACCTCATGTACGCCGACGACCTGCGCCTGCTGGACAGCACCTTCACCGACAACGCCGTGGGCGCCTACGTCATGTACAGCAGAGGGGTGCGCATCGAGGGGAACCGCTTCCTGCGGCACCGCGGGAGCACCGGGGTGGGACTGGCCTTCAAGGAGTCCGACGACGTGGTGGTGCGGGGCAACCTGCTGGCCGGCAACCACGTGGGACTCTACCTGGACGGCACACCGCTGCGGGAAGGCGGCCGCAGCGAGATCAGCGGCAACACCGTGGCCGGCAACGAGACGGGGATCGTCCTGCTCTCCAGCGCCAGCGGCAACGTGCTTGTTGGCAACCGCTTCGACCACAACGCCCGCCAGGTGCGCGTGGAGGGTGGAGCGCAGGCGGGGAATGTCTGGGCGCGCGCAGGCCGGGGGAACTACTGGAGCGACCATGTCGCCCTGGACGCCGACGGCGACGGCGTCGCCGACCGTCCCTACCGGGCCCGGGACTGGTTCGAGCGGCTGGAGGACCGGCTGCCTGCAGCCGCGCTCTTCTGGGGCAGCGCCGCCGTGGCGGCGGTGGACTTCGCCGCCAGGCTGTTCCCCCTCTTCCCGCCCCACGTGCTGCTGGAGGACCCGTACCCGCTCATGGCCCTCCCCGTGGCTCCGGAGCACCGGGGGGAGCCCGCCTCGCCGCCCTTTGCCGCCGCTTCCGCGCTGCTGGCCCTGGGGGGAGGGGCGGTGCTGTGGAGGACGGGGGCGCACCGCCGCTTCGGGAGGAGGGAGCGACCGACGTGATCCGCCTGACGGGGGTCACTGTGGCCTACGGCCGCCGCACTGTGCTGCGCGGTGTGGACCTGGAGATCCCGGCAGGGCGGCGCGTGGCGGTCGTGGGGCCCAACGGGGCCGGGAAGAGCACGCTGCTGCGCACCCTGCTGGCGCTTACTCCCTTCTCCGGAACCGCCACCGTCGGGGGATTCGATGTCCGCAGGGACGGCCCGCGCGCCCGCACCCTGGTGGGCTACGTCCCCCAGACGCCTTCGTTTCCCGGCGCGCTCACCGCCGCCGAAGTGGTGGCCCTCTTCCAGGAGCTGCGCGGTCTGCCCCCGGACCCGGTGCCGCTGCTGCGGACGGTCGGCCTGGAGGATGCCGCGGACAGCCCAGTGCGCACCCTCTCGGGCGGCATGGTCCGCCGGCTGGCCCTGGCTGTCGCCCGCATCGGCGACCCGCCGGTATGGCTGCTGGACGAACCGACCAGCCAGCTGGACGCGGCGGGAGAGCGTCTGGTGCTGGAGTGGCTGGACGCGGCCGGGCGGGAGGGGCGGACGGTCCTGCTGGCGACGCACCACCTGGACGGACTGGGCGCGGTGGTGGACCGCCTCCTCCTCCTCGAGGAGGGGCGGATCTCTGCAGCAGCGGAAGTGTCCGCATTGCACGCCCGCCGCTTTGTGGAAGTAGTCACCGTGCCGCCGGTGCCGGCGGGACTGCCGGCCGCGGCGCGGGTGCTGGCCGCGGGGAATGGCCGCCTGCGCCTGCGGGTGCCCGATGCGGCCCTGGCGGAGGCGATCCGGGTGCTGGGGGGAAGGCCGCTGCGGATCCACGAGCCGCGCCTGGAGGAGATCCTCCGCGAGCCGGAGCTTGCGCGGATGGAGCTGGCGGGGGAGGGGCACACATGAACAGAGTCCGGGTGCTGGCCCGCTGGGACAGCCGCGCCGTGCTGCGGGACCGCTGGTTCGTCTCCGCCGCCGCCGCTTTCGGCGGGCTCACCCTGGCCGCCGCCGCACTGGCCCTGGCCAGCCCTCCCATCGCCGGCCTCTCCTCCTTCGACCGCATCGCCGCCACCCTGATCCACCTGACGATGCTGTTCGCTCCGCTGCTCGGGCTGACCGCCGGCGCCGGGTGGATCGCCGGCGAGCGCGAGACTGGCGCCCTGGTCATGCTCCTCAGCCAGCCGCTGTATCGCGCGGAACTGTTCGCCGGCAAGTACCTGGGGGTGGCCCGGGCGCTGGTGGCCGCCATGGTGATGGGATTCGGCAGCGCCGGGGTGCTCCTGGCGGCCCGCGTGGGTACGGACCGCTTGGCGGCCTTCCTGTGGCTGGTGCTGCTGGCGCTCCTGCTGGCCCTGGCATCGCTTTCCCTGGGCTTCCTCCTTTCGGCGGCGGCGCCCAACCGCAGCCGGGCCCTGGGCGGGGCCCTGCTCGCCTGGCTCATTTTGGTTATCGTCAGCGACCTGGGTATTTTGGGGACGGCCCTCATCCTGCGCCTCCCGGCATCGGTCGTCGTGGTCCTGGCCGCCCTCAACCCGGTGAGCGCCTTCCGCATGGCCGCGATCCTGGGGATCAGCGGCACTGCAGAGCTGCTGGGGCCTGTGGGGCTCTACGCGGCGGAGCGCCTGGGGCCGGCCATGCTGCTGGCCGCGCTGTGCGCGGTCCTGCTCTTCTGGGCTGCCGGCGCCTACTACGCGGGCCGGCTGCGGTTCGAGCGGGCGGTGGAGACCTGATGGCCGGCGGCGGTTGGCAGGCCCTCCTGCCACGCCTGGCGCTGCTTGCGGCGGTGGCCCTCCTTTCCACCGCCTGTGCGCCCAAGGCGCAGTCGACGGCCGGCGAGGCAGACTGGCAGGCGCACCTGACGATGACGCCACAGAAACCGGCGGCGCTGCGGCCGGTCGTCCTGAATCTGCGGCTGGTGGACCGCACGGGGGCGCCGCTGGACGTTGCGGAGCTGGAGGGCTTTGCCGGGATGCCGGAGATGGAGCACGGCGAGTCGCGGGTGGCCTTCCGCCGGACAGGCCCCGGTCTCTACGTCGCCGAGCACACCTTCTCCATGGACGGCCGGTGGGTTATCAGACTGCGGGGACGGCGGGACGGCGCCCCGTTCGCCGGCCGCGTGGCCGTCGAGGTGGGCAGGTAACGGCGCTACTCGCCCGGTCTTGAGAGGGCGGCGCGCATCCAGGAGACGGCCATCACGTAGGCAAAGATCAGCCCACCGCCCAGGAAGAGCATGCTACCCGCTGTGGCCAGGGCCGGGAGCGCCAAGAGGATGCCGCCTGCCAGCAGCAGGCTCCCCGAGAGACTGAGGTAGAAGGCAGGTACGCCGGTCGCAGGGTAGTACGGCGTCGCCAGCCGGGGCACCTCCGCGGCCGGGATGCCCTGTGCAAAGCGGTAGTACCACATGAGGAAGGGCGTGACTTTGTAAAGCTGTCCCATGATGGCCAGGCTGAGCCAGCCCGCCAGCAACAGCACCACCGCGGCGGCGGCCACACGGCGCCCTTGGCCGGCCAGCCCGCCTCCGGCCCAGACCACCGCTAGGGCAGACAGCAGGACCGTCTGCCCCAGGATCGCCCACCAGTGGTGGATGGTGAGGTCAGGTCTGGCCTGCCGCCGCGCGCGCAGGACCCGCAGCAGGCTCGCCGCGTAGAGCAGCCCCGACGCGGCCAGCAGCACTGCGCCCGACCTGGCCAGCAGCGGCCCTCCCGCCAGCGCCGCCGCCACCAGGAGGAGCACACCGGCGTTGAGGAGGAGCAGGACCGGAAGGAGCGGAATCGCCCGGGCGGGGGTGCCAACGTGCGCCTCCCCGCTCCCCGCGTCGGCCCTGGCCTCTACCCTGTGCAGCCCGACGAACCGCGGCAGGAGGTAGGCCGATACGCTGACCACGAGCTGGACGAACCACCCTCCCAGACCCAGCGTCGCGTGCACGCCCACCCCGGCATCTCCCAGCAGGCCCCGCCAGAACCCCCACCTCCAGTTGAGCGCCGCCAGCAGCCCCCAGGTCGCGGCCAGCAGCAGGTAGCCCAGCGCCAGGGCCACGCCGCTCGCCTCCGGCGTCCAGCGGCGACGCTGCAGGACAATCCGCACGGTCAGCCACAGGAAGACGGCGATTCCCGCCCAGACCACCAGCCCGCCCGCGGCGACCCACAGGATGCGCCGCAGGAGCAGTCCGCCGACCAGCATTGCCGTCCCCGCCAGGCTGAGGCCATACTGGATGAGCGCGCCGCGGCCTGGCCGCCGCGGCACCCCGATCATCGCGGGGAACATCTGGTGGATCGACCCCATCGCCAGCAGCGTTCCCCAGCCCAGGGTGATCAGGTGGTTCACCGCCAGGACGGGATAGGTACGGAACGTCCCGGCGGCCACCTGCGCAGAGACGTTCACCAGCCCCGCGCCGGCCAGGGGCAGGAGGAGAACAGAGGTGACCATGAACGGCACCGCCGGCGTCATGCCGGGGAGGGCGGACAGCCGCGCGATCAGCGTGCGCACACCGTCTATGGTCCATCCTTGGTGAGCCGGGCCGCAAGAGGAGGAGAGCGATGAGCCTGTACCTGCTGCTCAAGTTCCTGCATGTGCTGGCGGCGATGGTCGCCGTGGGCACCAACGTCACCTACGGCCTCCTCCTGGCGCGCGCCCACCGGGAGCCGGCGCACCTGAGCCACGTTCGGGAGAGTGTGAGGGCATTGGACCGCAGGATTGCCAACCCCGCCTATGCCGTGGTCCTGGTGACGGGCCTGCTGCTGGTCTGGGTGGGCCCGGTGCCCCTGGTCGCCCCCTGGCTGCTTTGCGCCCTCTTGCTCTTCCTCCTGGCCGCCGTCCTGGGCCTGGGGGTGTTGACGCCGCTGACCCGAAGGCAGAGCCAGGTGCTGCAGAGTCAGGGTCCGCAGGCTGAGGAGTACGCCCGGCTGCGCCGGATGATCAACCGCGTCAGCGGCCTGGCCGCAGCGCTGGTCCTGCTGATTCTCTGGCTGATGGTGGTGAAGCCGCCGCTGTGGGCCCGTTAGACTGATGTCGCAGGAATCCCCCGCAGGTGATTGACCTAATATATGAACTCCTCGATGTCGTAGCGGGCCACCCGCGGGCCGCCGCCCGGGGGAAAGCGCAGGCCGGATTGCAGCGCCCGAAGCTGGGCGCGGGTCTCGTCGTCGGAGAGCGGCCGCAGGTCCCGCTCCAAAGCGGCCCTCCCGCCTGGGGCCGGCCGGGGTCGGAAGGCGGAGAGGTAGATCAGGTCCCCCGGACCCAGGGGCAGGTCGTTGAGCAGGCCGAGGGTGCGGGCCACGTGCGTATGGAGGAACTCTCTACCCCCAACCCCCGCCAGGACGATGACCCCCACCGACAGCCCGGCCGCCTTCAGGGTCCGCACCAGGACGGCCGCCTCAGCGGCCTGCTGCGGTTTGTTGAGGAATCGCAGCAGGTCGTCGTCCCCGCTCTCCACCCCCAGGAATACGCGGCGCAGCCCGGCGGCGCGCAGCCGGGTGAAGTCGTCCACCGTGCGGCGCTTCCCGGTGAAGACATCGAGGAAGGCACCGACCGGGGCGGGCTCGCGTCCCATGCGGGCGGACCACTCCGCGACCACCTGCAGCCGTGCCAGCAGGTCGTCGACCGGCAGCAGCAGGGCGTTGGCCTCGCCCAGGAAGATGCCGCGGCGCAGGCTTATGCCCTCGGCGAGAAACGATCCCACCGCCTCCACGTGCGCCGCGAACTCTGGGAGGGATTTCACCCGGAAGGGGACGTCGCGGTAGAAGGTGCAGAAGGCGCATCGGTTCCAGTGGCACCCTTCCGTGACCTGCAGGACCAGCGCCAGGTACTGATCGGGCGGGAGGATGCCCACAGGGCGGTAGACCTGGAGGAAACGAGCCGCGTCGAGCCGCGCCGCGCTGCTGTCGAAGGCCGCCGCTGCTGCGGCGAGCCGCATCGCCTCCGCCGTCGAGGGGCGGCCGCTGGCGGTCCACAGCAGCTCCGCCTCTCCCCGGTCCAGGGCCCGGCCGGCGGCGGCGGCGACCTGCGCCGCCCGGTCCAGGAAGGCCGCGGCCTCCTCCGTGTCCAGCAGTCTGCGCAAAGGGGTGCGGACGCCGCCCGCCGTGACCGTGTGCTTCTCGATGATCCGCCCGTCCAGGGCGCGACGGTAGAGCCGCTGTCCGACCCAGGCGGCAAAGAGGCGGCCGGCCCGGTCGTACGTGAAGATCGCCTCCCCACCGTCCCAGGCCGTGACCACCAGGCTCTCATCCTTCACCGTGATTCGGTGACTCTTGCCGGCCGGGAGCCCGGGGGATCCAGACCGCAGGGGTTCCACTGAGTGCGCACCCACCGCGTCCATGGAATCACGCCACCGTGGTCCCCCGCCACACCATCCCGGGGGCGCCGGCGACCTTGTGGAGGACGCGCCGCCAGGAGATCCCCTCCTCTCCCATCGGCTCGTCGTGAAACCGGTAGTCGTGTTTTCGCCAGAACTCGGAAAGATCGTGGCTCAAACGCTCGATCAGCCGGCGCTCTGCGCGCACCAGCCACTCCAGACGGGCGGCGTCGGCGGTCTGCGCCACGACGGCGGCCAGGTGCCGCAGGCAGAGGCCCAGGCCGGTCTCGTAGCGCGCGCGAAAGTCCGCATCCGCCGCCGCCCGTGCCGCCGCCGCCACATACCGCTCCTCGGCGGCCCACTGCTCCCGGCAGGCGGGACAGGGGCGCCGGCCCAACAGCCACGCCCGGATCCCCTGCGCGGCCTCCTGGTGGGCCTGGCCCGCCCACGGCAGCCAGCGCCGTCCACCGCCCGCCCCCACGGCCTGTTGCCCGGCGGTGGCGATGAACGCGCGGCGAAACTCCTCCAGGAGGTGGCGGTAGACGATGGCCACCCCGGTGGCGCTGTTGAAGAACGCCGGGAGGCTCCAGGCGTGCGCAGGGCAGAAGCCGCGGGCCGCGATCAGCTCCTCACGGAACCAGGGGTCGTTCACCCCCTCGTAGAGGAATCCCCACAGGAACCTGCGCACGCTCTCCAGACTGAGGTGGCAGATGGGGCAATGGTCGCGGTCCAGGGCCGCAAGCAGAGCGTGAAACAGCATATCGCGCTGCACAGGCCTACCCGCTCCTGCTGCGCCCCTCTCGCCAGAAGGCGCGCAGCGCTTCCGCGGCGGACGCCTGGTGGGGCGCATCCTGCGGCTGGTCGTGCGACGGCGCCGCGAGCTGCGCCTCCAGTTCCGCCAGCATCCTCCGCAGGCGCACCCGGCGGGCCTCCTGCAGCGCCAGCGACTCTTGGAACTGCGCGTTGGTCGCCTCGAGTCCGGTTATGTTCATCTGCAGCCCGCGGATGGCCTCGTCTGCCAGGTAGGCACGGTGGCGCAGGGCCGCCAGTTCCGCCCGCGCCGCGGCCCACTCGTTGAAGACCTCGGCAAATGTGCGATCGGGCAGGGTAAGGGCGTCGGCGCCGTACGCCAGGAGGATCTTTACGCCCTCCTCCGCCGTCCACCCCTTCTCCTGGATGAAGCGGGCAAACCTCTCACCCAGGTCCCGGGGGAGGCGGACACGGAACCGCCGCAGCGGAGGGAAGACGACCTGCCGCGTCATCGCCCGCTCCCGGCGAACCACCGCGTGAGGCGCTCCCAGAGGCCGGGCCGGGAGGCGGGTGCAGGAGGGGACTGCGACGGCTGCAGCCGGTCGATCCGCGCCTGCAGCAGGGCGTTCTCCTCCCGCAGCTCCCGCATCCGCTGCCGGTTCTCTCTGAGGGCGTTCCCCAGGGCGTGCACCCGCTCGCTGAGGTCGTGCATCCTCATCTCCGCCGCGATGGTGCGGGCGCGCATGGAGACCACCAGCGCCACGGTCTCCCGACGGCGGAGTTCCTGAGCGCGGGGGGTGGCGGCTTCCTTCGCGTCGCCCGACGCCTCCCACTCCGCCTCATCCCGCCGGTAACGCTCCAGGCCCAGTGCCAGGAGCCAGGGGAGATCCGCCTCGGGGTCGCGCCCCTGGCCCTCCAGGGCCCGGCGGATGGCCGCCCAGTCGTCCTCCAGCAGCCCGACCTCGATCTCCCGTTCCGCCGCCGCGCTCATGGTCGAGAAACAAAGAGCCCCTGCCGACCAGCGATCAGCAGGAGCTATCAGCCCCCCGGGGGCAATGGCGAGCTCCATCGCCTATGTAATAGCGACTTCAGTGTAGGCGCGGGCGGGGCGCTGTGTCAACGGCCGCCCCGCCTTGCCCCTTCGCCTGTCCCGAAGCCCCGGCGCGCCGGGCCGTTGCGCCTGAGGGCGCATTGGACGATCATATGTGAGGAGAAGAGGCGGGAGTATGTCTTCTTTCGCCCTGCTGGGCCTGCTGTCCGTCGGCATCGGAATTGAGCTGGCGGTAACGGCCTTTCTCCTCCTGCGGTACCTGGAAAGCCGCGAGGCCCAGGTGGGCTGGTGGGCGGCGGCCTTCGCCTTCTACACCGCCCACGTGCTGCTGGAGACGCTGGCTTTCGTCTGGCCGGGATTGATCATCCTGCGGCACCTCTTCTTCGTCCTGGCGGCCGCAGCCATCGCCCGCAGCCTGGGGCCTTTGCCTCTGCCGCTCTCACCGCTGCTGGCGGCGGTGGCCGCCGTCCTCTCCGCGCTGCTCCTTCCCTCCTCGCCGGGCTGGGCGGCCGTTCCGCCGTCGCTGCTGGGCGGCGCGTGGTTCGTCCTGGCGGCGGTGCGCTACAGCCAAGCGGTGGGCGGCCTGGAGGAGCGATCTTCCCTGCTGGTCTTCGGCGGCCTCCTGCTCACCGGGGCCATATCCCTGGCCTACCCGCTCCTGCGGCCGCAACCCATCTGGGTGGGCGTGGGCGCTGGGCTCTCCGGACTCTTCACCATCGCCTTCGCCCTGGGAGTGCTGCTGCGGAGCTGGGCCCGCGCCCGCGACCTGGCCACGGTCAATGCAGTGGCCGAGACCCTCAACCGCTCCACCAACATCCGGGAGGCGCTGCAGACATCCCTGCAGCGGGTCGTGGAGCTGATGAACCTGCGCAGCGGGTGGGTGTTCATCCAGGAGGGCGACGGCTACACCCTGGCCGCGCAGCGGGCGCTGCCGGAGGCGCTGGCGGCCGACGACGCCGCGGCCATGGCCGGCGACTGCCGCTGCCTGCAGCTGTTGCGCGAGGGGCGGCTGCGCCATGCCGTGAACACCGTCCCCTGTCTGCGGCTGGAGAACGCCGGGTGGCCCCAGATGCGCCACGCCAGTGTGCCCCTGTACACCGCGGGCCGCGCGGTGGGCGTGATGAACCTCCTGCTGCCGGAGGGCCGAAACCTGGTGGGGCGGGAGCTGGACATGCTGGCCGCGGTGGGGCACCAGATCGCGCTGGCCGTGGAACGCAACCGCCTCTTCGAGGAGGTGCGGGCCAAGGAAGCCGCGCGGGGAGAGCTGATCGAGAAGCTGCTCACCGCGCAGGAGGACGAACGGCGGCGCATCGCCCGCGAGCTGCACGATGAGGCGGGGCAGGCGCTGACCGCCCTCATCCTCAACCTGGAGATGACCGAGCGGGCGGCCCCGCCCGAGGAGGCGGCGCGCCTGGAGCGGCTGCGCGCCATCGCCGAGCACACCCTGGGCGAGCTGCGCACGCTGATCTACGAGCTGCGCCCAACCATCCTCGACGACCTGGGGCTGGGGGCGGCCATCCGCTGGCTGGTCAAGGAGGTGGTGGAACCCACCGGCATCACGGTGGACCTGCAGCTCCGGGGGCTGGAGCGACGCCTGCCGCACGCGGTGGAGACCGCCGTCTTCCGCATCACCCAGGAGGCGTTCAATAATATGCTCAAGCACGCGCAGGCCTCCCGGGCCCGCGTGGCTGTGGAGGTCGACCACCGGGAGGTAAGCATCACGGTGGAGGACAACGGGCGGGGCTTCAACCCGGCGACGGTGCCGCCCAGCCGCACGGGACGCGGGCTGGGGCTGCTGGGCATGCGGGAGCGGGCGGAACTGCTGGGCGGCAGGCTGGTCGTGGAGAGCACGCTGGGGCGGGGCACCCGGGTGCACGGCGTCCTGCCGCTGCGCGACGGCGGAGGCTAGGAGGTCACGTGGCCAAGATCAGGGTAGTCATCGCCGATGATCACGCGGTGGTCCGCGAGGGGATCAAGATGATCCTCGGACGGGAGCCGGACATCGAGATCGTGGGGGAGGCCGGCAACGGCCGCGAGGCCCTGGAGCTGGTGGCCAAGACCCGACCGCACGTGGTGGTGATGGACATCTCCATGCCGGAGATGGGGGGCGTGGAGGCCACGCGCCGCGTCAAGGAAGCCTACCCCAAGGTGAACGTGCTGGCTCTGACCATGCACGAGGACGAAAGTTACGTCTTCCAGTTGCTCAAGGCCGGCGCCTCAGGGTATGTGCTGAAGCGCGGAGCCGCGCAGGACCTGGTGCAGGCCATCCGCTCCGCCGCCCGCGGCGAGGCCTTCCTCTATCCCTCGGTGGCGCGCAGCGTCCTCGCCGACTACCTGAAGCGCGTGGAGGCAGGCGAGGACCGGCATCGCTTCGATGGGCTGACGGAGCGCGAGCGGGAGATCCTGGCCCTGATTGCCGAGGGCCTGTCCAATCAGGAGATCGCCCAGAAGCTGTATATCAGCATCAAGACCGTGCAGACCCACCGCACGCACATCATGGAGAAACTGGATCTGCACAACCGGGCCCAGCTGGTCCGCTACGCCATCCGCAAGGGCCTGATCGAGCCCTAGCGGGAAAGTAACGCTACTACCGCTCTGTCTGCTCTTCTCCGTCCAACGGATTGGCCGTCGGGGCACTGGGGCGTGGCGGTCCTTGGCCGTCGATCCACCGTGCCACCTTCGAGTCGGTACCGGCCACATCCGGCACCTCGGCAATACTGTCGATCACTGCATCCATGCGGGCGACATCCTCACCCTCAACGATCGCGATGACGTCCGGGCTTCCGAAAAGCGCATCCGCGTGGATCACGCCAGGGATCCGTCGAACCGCACGCAGCACCTTCTTGGGCTGCCGGGTCTTGATGAAAACGTAGGCCCAGATGTTCACAGGCACCTCCGGAACCTGAACGGCTTGCGGCCCAACGACCCTGGGGGGTCACCCGCGATAAGGCGACCGGGAGCAAGCCTCACCTTACCACGACATACCGTCCGCAGCGAGCGGCTGCTGGAGGGGGGATCGCCCAATGGTTCTTCATGCGGGAGCGGGCGGAAGGTGCCGCGCGGGGGCTGCTGTCGGACGAGCACTTAACGGTGGAAACCATGCTGCTGGAGGCCTGGGCCAGCCTGAAGAGTTTCCGGCACCGGAACAGGAGCGCCCTTTCCCTCGGACAGGCTCCTGGCCGGACCGTCGACGGCAGGAATCGAGCGTACGCAGCGCGTAAGACGCACGAAGAGATTGAAGCGGTCGGGAGGCAAGCCACATGCAGGTATCTGCTCGCGAGCTGTGGACCGTGCTCCACGGGTTGGTCTTCGGGTCCGTGTTCCTCGCGGCCTTCGCCGGCGGGTTGGCCGGCCTGTACAGCCTGCGTCCCGAGCTGGTCACAGTGCAAGGCGTCCAGGAGCGGATCCGTCGCCTGACCGCCGGAACGTGGGTGATGGCCCTGATCGCGTGGATCACCGTCATCAGCGGCACCTACATCGTCTACCCCTGGTATCGCGCCAGGCCCCCGGAGAACGCGGACCTCACCTTCTTCCCCCGCGCCTACCTCCTGGCCAAGCCCTCTACCGCCGCCTGGCACACCTTCGGCATGGAGTGGAAGGAGCACGTCGGCTGGTTCGCCCCCATCCTGGCCACCGCGGTCGCCTTCGTCGTGGCGTACTACGGGCCACAGCTGGCGCGGGAAGACAGGGTGCGCCGCACGACGTTGTGGCTCTTCGTCGTCGCCTTCGCCACGGCGGGGGTGGCGGGACTGTTCGGCGCCTTCCTCAACAAGATCGCGCCGATCCGGTAGGAGGAGTCGACGATGAACGAGGAGGAGAGGCCAAGTGGCCCGGCCGCAGCAGCCATCCTGGCGGCCGCAGTCGGCGTCTTCGCCATCGGGCTGCTGACCACGCTCAATGAGGCCGTGGATGGCCTAAGCAGGTACCTGAACTGGTGGAGCCCGGCCGGCCCTCTCACGGGCAAGACGGGCGTGGGTGTGATCGTCTGGCTCCTCACATGGGCGGCCCTGGGAGCGCGCTACCGGGGAACGTCTGTAGATATGGGGCGGATCGCCCGGTGGTCCTGGCTCCTCATCCTGCTGGGCCTGCTCCTGACCTTCCCGCCCGTGTTCGAACGCTTCGCCGGAGAGTAGCCCTGGCTGGACGGGTGCTTTGGGAAAATCGGTCAGCCGCCCGATTCCCCCTCCCCTTTCCCCCGGCTAGGCTGAAACGCAAGACCTTATGCCATCCGGGGCAACGGTTCGGGTCCTCATCGTCGAGCAGTTTCCGACGACCGCGGCGGTCATCCGCACCCTGCTGGCGGCCTCGGCGCGTGTCAGCGTGGTCGGGGAGGCGGCGGAGGCCTCTCAGGCGCTAACGCTGCTGGAGCGCCTCCGCCCCGACGTGGTCATCCTGGACGGGGCGCTGGGGCACCGGGACGGCCACAGCCTGATCCGGCAGATGAAGGAGGCGCAGCCCTCGGTTCGCCTCATCGTCCTCAGCGACCATCCCGACCCCCTCTACCGGGAGGCGGCAGCCGCCTCGGGCGCCGACCGCCTCATCCTCAAGGTGCATCTGGTCTCCGAGCTGCTCCCCGCCATTCGGGCCCTGGTCCCGGAGGCCGGTCCCCCCTAGCCGGAACCCTCAGACGCCCCCTCTGGCCCGGGCCCGGACGCTGACCCGGATGGTGCGGGTGATCCAGAAGACGTTCCACGCCACCAGGAGCATCCCCAGTACGGCCAGCCGGGTGACGTTGACGATGGGCTGGACCCTGAGCTTCCCCTCCACGACCTCGACCAGGGCCAGCGGCTCCACCCGCAGCCCGCCGCCCCCGCCGCCTCCGGTAGCCCCATCCCCCCCGGCTTTAGGCGCCTGTCCCCCGCCCAGACCGAATCCGTAGCTGACGGAGGCGACGGGAATGACCTTCCGCCCCTCGATCTCCATCACCTCACCGAAGACGGCACGCACCCCGGCCTGCCCCTGCATCTCCCGCAGCCGCTGCTGCAGCTCTTCCAGCATCTGCCGTCCCTCCTCATGGGGTCAGCGGACGATGAGCACCGGGCAGGGCGCTCCCTGCACCACCCGCTGGCTCACCCAGCACAGCAGTGCCACCTCCAGGCGTCCCAGTCCCCGCGACCCCATCACAATCAGGTCACAGCCCCCGGTACGGGCCACCCGCAGGATCACCTCACGCCGATCCCTCAGCTCCGGAGCCGCTTTCCTGCACACCGGGCAGCGGTGCCAGGTGGGTGACCTTCACACCCCGGTCGGCCAGGGCCTGCACCACGTGCAGCGGGTAGGAGGTCTCCAGGCGGATCACCGCCTGCCCCACATTGTCCACGACGTAGGCGGCGAGGCTGCTGATGTTCACCTGGCAGTCGCGGATGACGCGCACAACCTCCTCCAGGGCGCCGATGCGGTTCTCGATCTCTACCGTCAGGCGTGTTCCGCCCCGGCTGAGGCCCATCAGGTCGATGAAGGCGTCGAAGATGTCGCTCTCGGTGATGATGCCCACCACGCCGCCGTCCTCGACCACGGGGAGGCCGCCGATCTTGTTGCGGCGCATCACCACCGCCACCTCCTCGATGGTCGCCCCCGGGGAGGTGGTGATCACATCCCTGGTCATCACCTCGGCGACCGGCGCCTTCATCAGAAGGTAGGAGATCTCCCAGACGGAGAGGCTCGTCGCCGGGGAGGGGGAGGCACGCATCAGGTCGGTCCAGGTCACGATGCCCACCAGGCGCTGGCCCTTCAGCACCGGGAGGCGGCGGATACGCCGCTCCTTCATCAGGGCCAGGGCGTCGTGGATGGAGGTCTTCGGGCCGACGGTGATCACGGGGGCGGTCATGCGGTCGCGCACCAGCATGGGAGACCCTCCTTCGCTGTCCACCTCAACCATAGGAGGCCGCCACAGGCGGAGGGATCGGGCAGATGCCCGATTTTACCCTCGTATGTTGCCGATGTTTTCTGGTCGGAGGGGAGGTGTCCCTGCAGTGCAGGGCATTTTGGTACACTTGTCAGGGGCGGGATGGCGCTGTGGGAACGTTCCGGTACACTATCCGCATTGCTCACGGTGGACGAAGAGACCGCGGCCACCACGTGCATCTTCGGGGATCCCGACTCCATGCCCCTGCTCGGCGCCGTCACTCTGGAGGAGTGTGGACTTGCCGTAGATCCCGTCCGCAAGCGGCTGGTTCCCGTCGTGGGACTGCTGGCCGCACAGCCGGTCCTGCAGGCGCCTCCTTCCTCATCCAGTCGCCCGGCGCACCCCGGACCCGCCAGGTAGCATCGAAGCACGCACGCTGAAGGCCATGCGGGAAGTCGACGTGGTGCTGCGCGACGGGTCGACGGTGCGGCTGCGCCCCGTGAGGCCGGACGATGAGGAGCGGCTGCTGGCATTCCTCCGCGGGCTGTCGGAGGAGTCGCGGGCGCTGCGCTACTCCGTTCCCGCTACCGAGGAGTTCCTGGCGCGGGAGGCGCGGCGGGAGGCGCGCGTGGACGGGGTGCGGCGCTTCGGCTTGGTGGCCACCACCGGGGTGGAGGAGCGGATCGTCGGCCATGCCGTCTTCGGTCGGCGGGACGCGGAGCGGGCCGAGGTGGGCGTGGCGGTGGCCGACGAGTACCAGGGCAAGGGGATCGGGACCATCCTGGTGGGCTACCTGGCGGACGCCGCCGCCGCCCGGGGCATCCGCCTCTTCGAGGCGGAGGTGCTGGCGGGAAACCACCGCATGCTGCAGCTCTTCCGCGACTGCGGCTTCCCCCTGGAGGTGGAGGTGAAGGCGGGCGAGCTGCACGTGCGCTTCCCCACCGCGGTGACGGAGGAGGCGCGCGCCCTCTTCGAGCAGCGGGAGCGGGTGGCCATGGCCAACGCGCTGCTGCCGTTCTTCCGGCCCCGGGGCGTGGCCGTCATCGGCGCCTCCCGGGAGCGCGGCACCATCGGCGGTGAGATTTTCCACAACCTCCTGGCCTACGGCTTCAACGGTCCCGTCTACCCGGTCAACCCGCGGGCGGCGGTGGTGCAGAGCGTCCCCGCCTACGCCTCGGTGGAAGACATCCCCGGTCCCGTGGACCTGGCGGTGATCGCCGTGCCCGCCGCGGCGGTGAACGCCGTCGCCGAAGCGTGCGGCCGCAAGGGGGTGCGCGCCCTGGTGGTCATCTCCGCGGGCTTCGCCGAGACCGGGGAGGAAGGGCGGGTGAGGCAGGCGGAGCTCCTGCGCATCTGCCGCGCCCACGGGATGCGGCTGGTGGGCCCAAACTGCATGGGGATCATCAACACCGACCCCTCCGTGCGCCTCAACGCCACCTTCGCCACGGCGGCACCGCCCGAAGGGCGCATCGGCTTCTTCTCCCAGAGCGGCGCCCTGGGGCTGGCGGTGATCGACCATGCGGCCATGCTGGGCCTGGGCATCTCCACCTTCGTCTCCGTCGGCAACAAGGCCGACATCTCCGGCAACGACCTGATCACCTACTGGGAGAGCGACCCGCGGACGGACGTCATCCTCCTCTACCTGGAATCCTTCGGGAACCCGCGGAAGTTCTCGCGCATCGCCCAGCGGGTGGGCCGGAGCAAGCCCATCGCCGTGGTCAAGAGCGGACGCTCCCGGGCCGGGGCCCGGGCCACCTCCTCCCACACCGGCGCCCTGGTGGCCGCGTCGGAGGTGACGGTGGACGCCCTCTTCCGCCAGGCCGGGGTCATCCGCACCGACACCCTGGAGGAGCTCTTCGACGTGGCCATGCTGCTGGCGCACCAGCCCGCGCCGCGCGGCCGGCGGGTGGGCATCATCAGCAACGCCGGCGGGCCGGCCATCCTCGCCGCCGACGCCTGCGAGGCGGAGGGCCTGGAGATCCCCCTGCTGGGGGCTGAGACGCAGCGGCGGCTGCGGGAGGTGCTGCCGCCGGAGGCCAGCGTGTCCAACCCTGTGGATATGGTGGCCTCCGCCACCGCCGCCCACTACCGGGAAGTCCTGCGCATCGTCGCCGCAGACCCTGCGGTGGACGCCCTAATCGTCATCTTCATACCGCCGCTGGTCACGCGCGCCGAGGACGTGGCCGCCGCCATCGTGGAGGGCACGCGGGAACTGCGCGCAGCCAAGCCCGTCCTCACCGTCTTCATGTCGGCGCGGGGGATTCCCCAGATCCTCCGCGCTCCCGACGTGCACATCCCTTCCTACGCCTTTCCCGAGGATGCGGCCATCGCTCTGGCGCGGGTCACCCGCTATGGGGAGTGGCGCGCCCGGCCCCGCCGCCCGCCGCCACAGCTGGACGTGCGGCGCGACGAGGCGGCGGCGGTGGTGGCCGCCGCCCTGCGGCGCGGCGCCGGATGGCTGCTCCCCCAGGAGGTACAGGCGCTCCTCTCCTGCTACGGCCTGCCCCTGGTCCGCCAGGAGACGGTGCGCACCCCGGAGGAGGCGGGGGAGGCGGCCGCACGCATCGGAGGCGAGGTGGCGCTGAAGGCGGTGGGGTCGGAGATCGTGCACAAGACGGAGCTGGGCGCGGTGCGTCTGAACCTCCCGCCGGGGGAGGTCCCCACCGCCGCGGCGCAGATGGCCGCCTCCCTGGCCGCCCGCGGGGTGAGGCCCGAGGGGTTCCTGGTGCAGGAGATGGTGCCGGCGGGCGTGGAGATGATCGTCGGCGTGGTGCACGACCCGCAGTTTGGGCCCGTCATCGCCTGCGGCGCGGGCGGGGTGCTGGTGGAGCTGCTGCGCGACGTCTCCGTACGCCTCACCCCGCTGAACGCCGAGGACGCGGCGGAGATGGTGCAGAGCCTGAAGACCTTCCCGCTGCTGGCCGGCTTCCGCGGCCAGCCGGCGCACGACGCCGCAGCCCTGCAGGAGGCGCTGCTGCGCGTCAGCGCCCTGGTGGAGGACCTGCCGCAGATCGTGGAGCTGGACTGCAACCCCATCATGGTGCTGCAGCGGGGTGCCGCGGTCATCGACGCGCGGGTGCGCGTGGCCCCCTACGAGCCCCCTCCCCTGGCCGCGGCACGGGGGGAGACGCAGATGAGCCATACCTTCACCCGATAGACGCCCGCACGGGCTCTCGGGCACTGTATAGTAAGCTCGGAGATTGGCAGGGGGTATGCACATGCGTGTTGGAGTCCTGACCGGTGGAGGCGACGCGCCGGGACTGAACGCGGCCATCAGGGCGGTGGCCCGCGCCGGATGGCGGGAGGGCTACACCATCATCGGCATCCGCAACGGCTGGCTGGGCCTGCTCACCCACGACCTGGTGGAGCTGACCCCCGAGGACGTGCGGGGCATCCTGCACCGCGGCGGAACCATCCTGGGCACCTCCCGCACCAACCCCTTCAAAGAGCAGGACGGCCCGCAGCGGGTGATGGACTGCCTGCGGGCGCATGAGATCGACGTCCTGGTGGCCATCGGCGGGGACGACACCCTGGGTGTGGCCCACCGCCTTGTGCCGTTGGGCCTGCGCGTGGTGGGCATCCCCAAGACCATGGACAACGACATCCCCGGAACCGACTACACCATCGGCTTCGACACCGCCGTGAACGTGGTCATGGACGCCTGCGACAAGCTGCACCCCACGGCGGAAGCGCACCACCGGGTGATGGTGGTGGAGGTGATGGGGCGGGACGCGGGATGGGTGGCGGCGGTCGGCGGGCTGGCGGGGGGCGCCGACATCATCCTGGTCCCCGAGGTCTCCTTCACCATCGACGAGGTGTGCGAGCACATCCGCGCGCGGCACAAGCAGGGCAAGAGCTTCAGTATCCTGGTGGTGGCGGAAGGCGCCAGGGCCACCGACATCGGGATGCAGATCACCCAGGAGGCGCCGGTGGACGCCTTCGGCCACGTACGGCTGGGCGGCATCGGAAACGTGCTGGCCAGGGAGATCGAGGCCAGGACGGGCTACGAGACCCGCGTCACCGTCCTGGGACACCTGCAGCGCGGCGGCTCCCCCACCGTCTTCGACCGCGTCCTGGCCACCCGCTTCGGCGTGGCCGCCATCGAGATGATCAGGCAGGGCCGGTTCGGCGTGATGGTCGCCCTGCGGGGCAACCGGATCACCTCCCTCCCGCTGGAGGAGGCGCTGGCCGGGGAGCACAAGCTCGACCTGACCTTCTACGAACTGGCCAACATCGTCAAGTGACACCAGGAGGAGCGGCATGACCACCCTGAGCATGGGGAAGCTGGCGAACCTGAGGCGGCTGGCGGACGGAGCCGGCCGCTTCAAGATGCTTGCCATCGACCAGCGCGACTCCCTGCGCAAGGCGCTGGGACAGGCCCTGGGGCGGGAGAGCGCCCAGGTGACATACGAGGACATGGCGGCGACCAAGACGCTGATCACCGAGGTCCTCGCTCCTTACTCCACGGCCACGCTGGTGGACCCGGTCTACGGGCTGCCCCGCGCGGTGCGCGTCGTCCCCGGGGCCGTGGGCCTGCTGGTGGCCACGGAGGAGACGGGATACGAGAAGGCCGGCACGGGAGGCCGCGAGCGGAAGTCCCGCCTGGTGGAGGGGTGGTCCGTGGCCAAGGCCAAGCGGGCGGGGGCCAACGCGGTGAAGCTGCTCATCTACTACAACCCCGAGGCCTCCACGGAGGTACTGGCCCATCAGCAGGGGCTGGTGCGGCGGGTGGGCGAGGCCTGCCTGCAGGAGGACATCCCCTTCCTCCTGGAGCTGGTCACCTATCCCATCGAGGAGCCGTCCTCGGACACGCCGGAGTTCGCCCGCCGCCGTCCGGAGCACACCCTGGAGTCGGCGCGCGAGTTCTCCCGCGAGGAGTACCTGGTGGACATCCTCAAGCTGGAGTTCCCCGGCGACCTGAAGTACACACGGCAGTTCTGCGCGGGAGCCTTCGACGGGAAGGAGCGCGCGGCGGTCTACGACCTGGACCGGGTGCGCCAGTTCTGCCGCCGCCTCGACCAGGTCTCGCAGCGCCCCTGGGTCATCCTCAGCGGGGGCGTAGATATCAAGGAGTTCATCGCCAACCTGGAGCTGGCCGTGGAGGCCGGCGCCAGCGGCTTCCTCTGCGGGCGAGCCATCTGGAAGGACGTGGTGCCGAGGTACCCGGAGCTGGAGGGGATGCGCGCCTTCCTGCGCACGGAGGGGACCTACAACTTCCTGCGGGCGAATGCGACGGCGGAGCGGGCGCGGCCCTGGTTCGACCACCCCTGGATCGGGGGGTGGGAGCGGTTGCGCCTCCCCGAAGAGGACGCATCCTGGTACCGGCAGTACGCGGAGGCCGCACGGGTGGCTGCCTCCTAGCCTCGTCGGAGCCTGGAGCGGCGTTCACTCGCCGTAGACCCGCCGCCCTCCCACGAACACCGCGACCACGCGCAGCGCCCGGTCGAACAGGACCAGGTCGGCACGCGCGCCGGGAGCGATCCGCCCCAGGTCCCGCCGTCGGAGGACCCGCGCCGGCACCGCCGAGGCCATGAGCACCGCCTGGCGCAGGGGAACGCCCATGGCCACCAGGTTCCGCACCGCCTGATCCAGCGCCAGCACGCTCCCGGCCAGCGTGCCGTCGGGCAGGCGCGGCGCGTCTGTGATGCGCACGCGCCGGCCGGCCAGCAGGGCGGTGCGCACCCGCCGGCCGGCGGCGGCGATGGCGTCGGTCACCAGCGCCACATGTCTCCAGCCCTTCAGGCGCACGGCCATCCGGACCATCGCCGGGTGCACGTGCACCAGGTCGGCGATCAGCCCAGCGGTGACGCCGGGGTGGTCCAGCGCAGCGGCGGCCAGGCCCGGCTCCCGGTGGTGCAGGCCGCGCATGGCATTGAACAGGTGGGTCACCGCCTGGATGCCGCTGCCGAAGGCCCGCATGGCCTGCTCATAGGAGGCCGCCGAGTGCCCGGCCGAGACCACACAGCCGCGTCGCCGCAGCGCCTCGACGAGGCGATCCGCCCCGGGCAGTTCCGGAGCCAGGGTGACCATCCGCACCAGCCCCGGCACCTCGTCCAGCAGGCTCACCAGGTCGTCGTCAGGCTGTCGGAGGAGACGGGGATCGTGCGCCCCTCTGAACGCCGGATGGAGGTACGGCCCCTCCAGGTGCACACCGAGGACACGGGGCGCCCGCAGCTCCTCGGCGACACGCCTCCACCAGGCCAGCGCGGCGCGCAGACGGGGAGGCCGCGCCGTGATCAGCGTGGGGAGGAATGAGGTCACTCCCGTAGAGAGGAGATGGCGGCAGACGCCCTCCAAACGTGTGCCCTCTCCCACAGATAGGAAGTCGACGCCGGCCGCGCCGTTGATCTGCAGGTCGATAAGCCCCGGCGCCAGGATCCCCTCAGGCGCGGAGAGGTCGGCGCGGCGCGCCTTTCCCCGGCGCACCGCCGCGATCCGCTCCCCGGCGATGGCGACGACCCCCGGCGTGAGGTCGCCCCGGGGGGTGATCACCCGGCCGGCCGCCACGACCAGGCCCTGCGGGTGCCGTCGCATCGTTCTCCGTCAGCTCAACCCCCGGGAGACGTGGGGGGATCCGGGGCCTACTCTGCTTCCCGAATGGTCAGCACCGGGACGCGGCTGTGCCGCACCACGTACTCCGCCACGCTTCCCAGGAGGACGCGGGCCAGACCGGTTCGCCCGTGGGTGCCCATGACGATCAGGTCGGCTCCCACCTCCTCGGTCACCTGCAGGATGGTCGGCCGGGTGGAGCCTTCCCGCAGCACGGTCCGCGCCTGGGGATAGCGTGCCTGCAGCCGGGCCATCTCCTCCGCGGCTTCCGCCCGCACCCGTTCCACCAGTTCATCCACGGCCGGCATCATCGCCACCTGCGTGGAAAGGCCGGCCAGCCCCGCCAGGCTCAGGTCGAGCACGTGCAGGACCACCAGCTCCGCGCCGAACCTCTGGCGCATCGCCTCCGCCCAGCGGGCGGCCGTCTCCGCCCCCGGGGAGAAGTCGGTGGGAAAAAGGATGCGGCGCACCCGCACCTCCGGGGGCGCTGCCGGCTGCTCCTCCCCTGTCATCCTCCTGCCTCCCCTCTGAGCGGCGGCGGATTCAGGCCACCGTCGTCTCGGCGGCGCGCTCCCCATCGACCATTACCTCGGTGGTAATCGGTACCACCGGCCGCAGCATCGCCGCAATGGAACAGTACTTCTCCTGGGAGAGCCGCACCGCCTTCTCCAGCTGCTCCTGCGTCAGCCCCGATCCGCGGGCTACATAGCGCAGGTGGATTGCCGTCAGGACCTTTGGGTGGGTGGTCGCCCGGGTGGCGGTGACATGGACCACCAGGTCCTCCAGGGGCGCGCGCATCTTGGAGACGCCCTATTTCCGGCATCGGGAAGAGACCGGATTTGCCAAATGCCACCCGCGCAGGACACGCCTGATTCGTGGTCGCGGGGCGGTGCGCGGTGGGAGATCACCCGGTCCGTGGGTGATCGGATTGCAGGCCCGCCTGGCCGTCGCCGCGGGGTATGCGGATGAGCAGCACGGGGCGGGGTGCGCGGGCCACCAGGCGGGAGGCCACACTCCCCGCCCATACCGCGGAGACGCCCGAGCGACCGTGGGTGGCCATCACCAGCAGGTCCGCCTCCGGGCCCGCCAGCCGGTCCAGGAGCACGCGGACCGCCTCGCCCCGTTCCACCGCCGCGGCCGCCCTCACCCCCTCCCGCACCATCCGCGCCGCCACCGACTGGAGGTATGCCACCGCCTGCTCCGCCTCGGCGTCCAGCAGCGCGGCTCCGGCGGTGGGCATGAGGCGGGCAGCCGTCGCCCGGTCGTCGGCGATGGTGGCCACCGTGGGCACCACCATCACCAGAGCCACCTCCGCGACCAGGGCGCGGGCCAGCGCTGCCGCCGCCGGCAGCGCGGCTTCGGCCATAGCGCTGCCGTCCAACGGAACGAGCAGCCGGCGGACCGTCCAGACCTGCTCGCGGCGCACCGCGGTGGGGGCCATGAGAAGGACGGGAATCGTCCCGCGCGCCAGGACCTGCTCCGCCACGCGCCCGAAGAGCAGCGCCCGCACCCCGCCGCGGCCGTGGGTGCACAGGACGATGAGGTCCGCGCCCAGGCCGGCCGCGCGGCTGGCGATGACCCCTGCGACGTCCGCCCCCTGGTCCACCGCTACGTCCACCCGCACCCCCCGGGCGACCATCGCCTCCGCCACCCCGCGCAGGTAGCCGTCCGCCTCTCCCGCCTGCGTCAGGTGCACGTCGCCGTGCACCGTAGGCGGGGCGCCCGGCTCGACCACGTGCAGCAGGGTGACCCGCGCATCCAGGGCCCGGGCCAGCGTGGCCGTGACCGGTAACACGGCCTCCGCCAGCCGCGAGCCATCCAGAGGAACCAGCATGTGGCGGAACATGGGCTAGCCTCCCGCAACAATCCGGTAGAGCAGAAACAGGTTCAGGGCAATGATCATGGCCACCAGCGCCCCCGCCAGCGCCGTGGTCCCGGTGCCGTTGACCAACCCGCCCATGAGGTCGCGGCGGCTGGTGAAGAGGACCAGAGGCACCAGGGCAAACGGCAGGCCGAAGCTGAGGATCACCTGGCTGATCACCAGGGTGCGGGTGGGGTCCAGCCCCATGGCGATGACCGCGATGGCCGGGGCCATGGTCACCACACGACGCAGCCAGATGGGGATCTGCCGGTGCAGGAATCCCTGCATGATCACCTGCCCGGCCATGGTCCCCACCGTGGAGGAAGAAAGGCCCGAGGCGAGCAGGGAGACGGCGAAGACCGTGCTGCTGGCCGGTCCCAGCAGCGGGGTCAGGGTGCGGTACGCCTCCTCGATGCTGGCGATTTCGGTGAGGCCCCGCGCGTAGAAGGTGGAAGCGGCCATGATCAGCATCGCCGCGTTCACCAGCCCCGCCAGGCCCATGGCGATGACCACATCGATGACCTCGAAGCGGAAGATGCGCCGCGCCTGGGTCCCATCGCGGGGAACGATGCGGCGCTGCGTCAGCGCCGAGTGCAGGAAGACCGCGTGCGGCATGACGGTGGCGCCCAGGATGCCCGCGGCCAGCAGGACGGACTCCGTGCCGGCAAACCCGGGGACGACGGCGTGGCGGGCCACCGAGAGCCAGTCCGGCCGGTCCAGGACCGTCTCGATGACGTAGCACAGCGCCACCACCCCCACAAAGGCCGTGATGACCGCCTCTATGGCCCGAAAGCCGCGGCGTTCCAGCGCCAGGATCACCAGGGTGACGACCCCGGTGAGCAGGGCCGCCGGCAGCAGGGGGATGCGCAGCAGCAGGTAGAACCCCAGCGCCGCACCCAGGAATTCCGCCAGGTCGGTGGCCATGGCAACAAGCTCGCTTACCACCCACATGGCCCAGACCACGGGCCGGCGGAACTGGTCGCGGCACAGCTCCGCCAGGTTGCGTCCCGTGGCGATGCCCAGCTTGGCGGAGAGGGCCTGCACCAGCATCGCCGTCAGGTTGCTGGCGAGGATGACCCAGAGCAGCAGGTAGCCGAACTCCGCCCCGCCCTGGATGTTGGTGGCGAAGTTCCCCGGATCTATGTATGCCACGCTGGCGACGAAGGCCGGGCCCAGGAAAGGCAGGATGCGGGCCAGCCCGCGGCGGGTACTGCGTCCTTCCAGCACCTCCACCGCGGCGGTGACGGTGTCCAGGCGTCCGCTTCCGGCCCTGCGTACCATGGCCCCTTCAGCGCCCGGGCCCGATCGCCCCGACGGCGGCCGGCGCCGCAGGCGCGGCCCACTCACTTGGGACGCTGTCTACCCGCGGACGAGGTGCCTGGCCAGAAAGAAGACATTGGCCGGCCGCTCCGCCAGGCGGCGCATGAAATAAGGATACCAGTGGCGGCCGAAGGGCACATAGACGCGGTGAGTGCCACCCCGCTTCCCAGACGCGGTCGAACACCTGGAGGGTAGCCGGCAGGCGGCTGCTGTCCTCCATGTCGACACGGACGAAGTTCCCAAGCGCCGCCGCCTGCTGCACAACGCCGCCCAGCAGCTCGGCGGCCAGGTCTGGGGCGATGTCCAGCCCCAGCTGGGAGAGCTTGAGTGAGACGTTGGCCTGCAGCCCGGTGCGGGCGATGGCCTTCAGGACCTCGACGTAGGCCGACGCCGCAGCCCGCGCATCCGCCTCGCTGGCCGTGGCCTCTCCCAGCACGTCCAGCGTCTCCCTGTCACAGACCGAGACGCACCGTGGTCTGCACGAAGCCCTGCGCTACTCCCGGGCCGAACAGACCACCCACCAGCACGGCGAGCTCGTGCGCCCCGAAGGCGCGCGTGTATTCGCCGCTGACCAGGCCCCCCGAGCCGTCGGCGTCGGGAAAGGTACGCACGGTCAGGGTCCAGGAGGAGAAGTCGTCCACCCGGCGCACCAGTTGGGCGGCCGCCTGCTGCCGGGGCGGCTGTCCGGGCAGCCAGGCGGCGTACCCCGCTTCCACCGTCCACACGCCGCGCGGGAGCGCACCGCTTACCCCCAGGGCGTACCGCCCCTCCGTGGGGACCGTGAGGGCCCAGGCCTCTCCGTAGAGGACGAACCGCCCCACCAGGCCGCTGGCGCCTAGCCCCAGGGCGGTCCGCCCGCCCAGGACGGCGGCGTGGCCCTCCATCTCGAACGTAGCGAACTGGCGACGGAGGCTGAGAACAGAGGCAAACCTACCGTCCACCGCCGCCAGCGCCAGCCGCAGCCGGGTGGCGTCGTCAGGAAACCAGCTGGCGCGCAGGCCCGGCACGCCCCCACGGCGGCCCAGCGCGTCCACCGGTTCCACCGAAAAGGGCAGAGTCAGGCGGGCGACCTCCAGAGGCAGGCGCTCGACCCCCACGCTGACCAAGGGGGAGTTGCCGCGCAGCCGCAGGTAGGCTTCCGTGACCCCCGAGACGACGTGGGTGCCGCCGTCCCCCCAGACGGCAGGGTCCAGCGCCAGGTGGAGGACCGCCGGACCCGCGGGCACGGATCCCGCCACGTGCACCTGAAGCGCCCAGCGGGGGATGGAGACGAACCCGGGCTCCGGGAGGGCCGCGGCGGAGAGCTCCACCTCCACGGAGAATTGGGATGCCGCCGCCGTGCCCGAGGCGCAGCCCAGGAGGGCGAGTGCCGCGACGGCCGGTGCGACCCACCTCCGCGCCCGGCGTGTCACGCCGCGGCCACCTGCCCGTCGACGAGGTGCACGGTGCGCCGGACCTCCGTCAGCAGGCGCGGATCGTGGGTGCTGAAGACGAAGGTGATCCCCCGCTCCGCGTTGAGCTGCTGCAGGTGGTCGATGAGGGCGCGCCCGGTCCGGGAATCAAGGTTGGCCGTGGGCTCGTCAGCCAGGATGAGCCTGGGCGCGGCGGCCAGCGCCCGGGCCACGGCCACCCGCTGTTGCTCCCCGCCGGAGAGCTGGCTTGGCCGGCGGTGGGCCAGGTGGGCCACCCCCAGCTGCTCCAGCGCCTGGTAGGCCAGGCGCTCCCGCTCCGTCCGCCCCACCCCACGCAGCTCCAGAACGAACGCTGCGTTCTCCAGGGCCGTGAGCACCGGGATTAGGTTGTAGGCCTGAAACACATAGCCGACGTTCCACAGCCGCAGGTGCGCCAGGCGGTTGCGGTCGAGCCGGTCGATGCGCTGACCCTCGAACCAGACCTCCCCGTCGGTGGGATGGTCCAGCCCGCCCATGAGGTGGAGCAAGGTGCTCTTGCCGCTGCCCGAGGGGCCCGCAATGGCCACAAAGTCTCCCGCCCGGATGTCCAGAGTCACCCCCCGCAGAGCCACCGTCTCCACGGCGTCGGTCGTGTAGACTTTGGTCAGGTTCCTCACCTGCAGCATCGGCTCCATGGTCTCCCTCCTCCACAACCCCGGCCCCACAGACGAGAGCTCCCTTGCACGCTCCTATGGAACGAACCGCATGGCCTCCACGGGCTCCAAGCTGCCCGCCACCCGCGCTGGCCACCACGCCGCCAGGATTCCGGTGACCACCACGAAGGCGGCAGTGATGACGATCTCCAGAGGCTGGATGCTGGCGTAGAGGACACGCGGATAGCCGAAGGCTGCTCCCACCTCCTGGAGGACGACGGGCAGGGCGAAGCCGCGTCCCAGGCGCCAGACCAGCAGCAAGCCGGCCAGCATGCCCACAAGGGCACCGCTGACGCACAGCCACAAGCTCTCCCACAGCACCATGGCAGCCACGGCTCGCCGGCCGGCGCCCAGGGCCATGATCACGCCGAACTCGCGGATCCGCTCCATCAGGTTCAGGTAGACGGTGTTCACCACCATGAGGCCCGCCAGGATGAAGAGGATGCCTGTGAAGATGAGGAGGAAAGGTGTCAGCAGGTCGTTGAGCTGAGCCAGGGCGGGATGGAACTGGCGCCACGACTCCACACTGTAGCCTTCGCCCGCTGCCGCCTGCACAGCCTGTTGCACCTCGGCCACCCTCGGGTCGTCGGCGATGCGGCGTACCTGCGGCAGGTGCAGCTCCAGGCGGCTGACGGCGCCGGGTGCGGCCAGTTCCTGCGCCGCGGCCAGCGAGAGGTAGGCCACCCTGGCCTCCGCCAGGGCGTCGGGAAGGCTGATGAGGCCCACCAGGGTGTATGCGGCAGCTCCCAGACCCTCGGTGCCCGGCGCGTAGATGTATACCGTGTCTCCCAGCTCCACCCGCAGGGTGCGGGCCAGGGCGGCGCCCAGGAGGATGCCGTCACGTTCCCCTTCCTCGAGCATGCGGCCGGCACTCAGGTACCTGCGGGCGAACCGGGAGCGCAGCGGCTCCGGCTGCTCCAGGCCGACGACCTGCGCCCCCCGCGCCCGGGTCTCCCCCGCCACCAACGCCGGGACCTCCAGCACCCCTACCACCAGGCCGCCGGGAGCCGCGCGCTGAATCCGCCGGGCCACCGCCGCCGAGTCCCGGATGAGCGTCTCCCGGAACTCGCGCATTTCGCGGTAGTTCCGCACGTGCACCTGAATGTGACCGGCCACGTCGGTCAGGCTGGTGTAGAGGCCGTCGCGCACCGCTCCCGAAAGCCCGAAGTCGACCAGGGTGAAGAAGACCACCACAGCCACGGCCCCGATGGTGGTCAGGCTGCGGCTGCGGTGCCGCCAGATGTTGCGCCAGGCCAGGTGCCGCATGAGGCTCTCACTCCAGGCGCATGGCCTGGGCGGGGTTGAGGCGGCGCACCCGGCGCGCCGGCCCCAGGAGGGTGAGCAGAGCGGCCAGACACACCGTCACCGTGGCGTAAAGGGCGTACGCCGGGCTGGCGGAGGTGTACAGCTCGTTGCCCACGGCCAGCGCGACGATGGCCCGGCCGTAGGCCGGCATGAACACCGGACCCAGGATGTTCCAGCGCCCCAGAGGGATGACCAGGGCGTAGCCCACGATCAGCCCCACCGCCCACCCCACCGCGCTGCCCAACGTAGCCTCCAGTATGACCAGCCTGGAGAGGTCGCGCGGACCAAGGCCCATGGCGCTGATGACCCCGTACTCCCGCGTCCGCTCAATGACGCTGACCAGAATGGTGCTCGTCACCGCCGCGGCGGCAAAGAGGGCAAAGAGAACGAGGATGAAGGCCATCTGCGCCCGCTCGTTCACCAGCTCCACCCGCAGGAAGCCCACCAGTTCGGTGAGCCCGTATGCGCGGACGCCCGGAGGGAGCCGGGCCTGGAGGCCCCTCGCCACCGAGTCCTCCCGGCCGCGGGGCACGTCCAGAGCCACGCCCGTGGCGGTGGTCACACCGGTGAGGCGTCGGGCGTCGTCCAGGTGCAGCAGCACAGCTCCCTGGTCCACCTGGGCAACGCCGGAGTTGATCAGGCCGACGACGACCAGCCCTAGGGCCTGCGGTCCGGCCCGCCCCACCGCGTCCAGCACCACCCGCTCACCCAGGCGGGCGTCGATGTGTGCGGCGAGCTCCCTGCCCAGCACAACCTCGCCCCGGGCGCGCACCATTCGCCCGGCGGCCACGCGCGCGGCCAGCAGGCTAACCCGCGGCTCGGCCAGGGGGTCCACTCCGCGGGCGAGCACCCCCTTCGCGGCGTAGGCCGACCGGAGCAGCGCGGGGAACTCCAGGCGCAGGGCGACGGCTCCCACACCCGGCGCGCGGCGGACGGCGTCCAGAAAGGCCAGGTGGGGGAGGGCGTGCTCGGGGTCGGGATCGTCTCGGTACTCCGGGGTGGTGATAAGGACGGGAGCGTTGAGAAAGCGAGCGTTGCCGGAGAGCATGGACTCCAGGAAGCCGTCGGTCAGGCCCCACATAAAGATGGTGGTCAACGTGGCGTAGGCCACCACCGTGATGAGCAAGGCCGTCCGCCGGCGCTGCCGCCACAGGTTGCGCCAGGCCAGGCGGTACAGAGGCGCCGCCGACGGGGCGTTCACCCTAGCACCCGGACTCCAGGGCCTGCAGGGTGAAGCAGGCCGGAGGAATGGCGATCCCAAACTTGTACTCGCTGTAGCGGGCTACGGTGCGGTTCCCAGGACGCAGCAGATCCTCGACGACCACCCGCGTGGGGAACCGCCTGGGGCCGGCCGGCACGTACTCGCTGAAGGTGATCCGCTTCACCGCCTGACCCCGCTGGTCGAAAAAGACCACTTCCGTGGGGGTGTACGTCTGGGCGGCGGCGCGGATGGTCACCCGGCCGTACGGCGTGGGCGCCTGCGGTCGAGGGATCAGCTCCAGCAGCACCGCGGCCTTCTCCTCCGCCAGGAGACGAGGCGTGTAGTCCTGCTCCAGGTCGCGACCGCCCAGGTCGTTGTAGGAGATGTCCGAGCCCAGGAAGCTCTCGCTCCGCCCGCTGGGCGGCAGACGCAGGGCGCGCTTCAGCCGGGGGCTGTAGATCCAGAGGTTCTCCCCGGAGATGAGGAAGGCCTGGCCCGCGTCGCGCGCCGGGGCCCGCACGTGCACCAGGCTGCGCTCCTGACCGTCGCTGACCACGCCCAGCACGTAGGTTGTCTCCTGGCCGGTGCGCTCCACGCTCAACGTCACCGTCCCCCGCATGGTGACCCCGCGCATGCTGTCCACCACCGCCTTGAGGACGGCGCGCGGATCGGCGGCCGCCAGGGCGGTCACCTGCAGCACAGCGGCCAGGACCAGCACCTCCGCGACCACCCGCACCGGCCGACCCCTCACCGCCCCATCTCCCGCGCCGCCGGCTCCTGGGGGAAGATGGGCGCGCCCTCCGCCGCCACCAGCTGCCGGAACGCAGCGATCAGCCGCCGCGTCACCGCTCCGGGGGCGCCGTCACCGATCATCCTCCCGTCCACCTCCACCACCGGCGCCACTTCCGCCGCAGTCCCTGTAAGGAAACATTCCTCTGCCGTGTAGACGTCGTGCATGGTGAAGACGCGCTCCGCCGCAGGAATCTCCAGGCCACGGGCCAGCTCCAGGACCGTCTCCCGGGTGATGCCCTTGAGGATCCCCAGGTACACCGGCGGAGTCCACAGCTCGCCGCGGCGGACGACGAAGACGTTGTCCGCGGTGCACTCGGTGACGTACCCGGCGGCGTTGAGCATGATCCCCTCGTCCACGCCGGCGCGGTTGACTTCGATCCTCGCCAGAATGTTGTTCAGGTAGTTCAGCGACTTCACCTGGGGAGTGAGCATGTCCGGGGAGATCTTCCGGGTGGTGACGGTGATGGCGCGCAGCCCCCGGGTATAGGCCTCCTGCGGGTAGAGCTTGATGCCCTCGGCGATGACAACCACGGTGGGCTGAGGGCACTTCCGCGGGTCCAGCCCCAGGTCGCCGGGCCCCCGAGAGACCACGAGGCGCACGTACCCGTCCCGCAGTCCGTTGCGCCGCAGCGTTTCCAGCACCGCTTCCCGCAGCTCCTCCTTGGTCAGCGGCACGCGCAGCATCACCGTGCGCGCCGACTCAAAGAGGCGGTCCAGGTGCTCGTCCAGGCGGAAAACCCGCCCGTTGTAGGCACGGATGCCTTCGAAGACCCCGTCGCCGTAAAGGTACCCGTGGTCAAAGACGGAGACTCGGGCGGCGTCGCGGGAGACGAACTCGCCGTTGAGAAAGATGACGGTCATCCCTCACCCCCTGCAGTGTGTATGTTCCATTTCTCCGGAGGGCCTGGTGGAGGAGCGCGCTGCGCCCCTTCGGTCGACGCGCCCACCCGCGGTAGGCCGGCGCGCCTACACCCGCTGCAGCAGCAGCTGCTCCCGCGCGATCTCCCATCCCCGGGCGATGGCAGAGAGGTTGAGCGTCACCAGCGCCTCCCGCTCGGGCGGCAGCAACCGGCGCAGTGCCTCCTCCACGGCCGACAGCGAGACCACCGGCTCGGCGGCCAGGAAGGCCCCCAGCAGCACCATGTTGGCCGCTCGGGCATCCCCCAGCGCCGTCGCCTCCCGCACCGCGTCCACCAGGAGCACCCGCACATCGCCTCGCCGCACCGGGCGGTCCACCATCGAGGAGTTGACGATGAGCAGCCCGTGGCTGCGCACCCGCGGCTCGAACTTCTCCATGGAGGGGCGGTTCATGACGATGACCGCCGGCGGGTCGGAAACCACCGGCGAGCCGACGGGCTCGTCGGCGATGACCACCGTGCAGGTGGCCGTCCCTCCCCGCTGCTCCGGCCCGTAGGCGGGCATCCAGGTGACGTTCTTGCCTTCCAGCACGGCGGCATGGGCCAGCACCTCCCCCAGGAAGAGGATCCCCTGGCCGCCGAACCCCGCGATCACCAGCTCCGTGGTGGCCACGGGCTACCCCTTTACCCCGCCACCCAGCGGCACGAGTACTGCCTCCCGCGCCTCGGGCGTCCTGAACTCGCCCAGGGGGAACTCCGGCAGCATGTGTTCCTCCAGCCAGCGCACCGCCTCCACGGGCGGCAGCCCCCAGGTCACCGGGCAGGTAGACAGGACCTCCACCAGGGAGAAGCCTCTGCCCTCCACCTGGGTCTGGAAGGCGCGGCGGATGGCCTTCTTCGCCCTGTGGATGTGGGCGGGGCCGGCCAGGGCCACCCGCGCCAGGTAGGCGGGGCCGCGCAGGCTGTTCAACAGCTCCACCACCCGGATGGGATAGCCGGCCTGCCGGGCGTCGCGGCCGAACGGCGTGGTGGTGGTGCGCATCCCCAGCAGCGTGGTGGGAGCCATCTGCCCGCCGGTCATGCCGTAGACGGCATTGTTGATGAAGATCACCGTGATGTTCTCGCCCCGGTTGGCGGCGTGGACGATCTCCGCCGTGCCGATGGCCGCCAGGTCGCCGTCCCCCTGGTAGGTGAAGACGATGCGGTCGGGCAGGACGCGCTTAATACCGGTGGCCACTGCCGGGGCGCGGCCGTGGGCTGCCTGCTGGAAGTCCAGGTCGAAGTAGTTGTACATGAAGACGGAGCAGCCCACCGACGCCACCCCGATGGTCCTGCCGCGGATGCCCAGCTCGTCAATAGCCTCAGCTACGATGCGGTGCGCCACCCCGTGGGTGCAGCCGGGGCAGTAGTGCATGGGGACGTCCAGGAGTACCTTGGGCCGGGCCGTGATCTGCTTCATGGGGCCACCTCCGCGGCCACCTGCTCGATCTGCTGCACCACCTCCGGCGGCGTGGGTACCACACCCCCCAGTCGCCCGTAGAAGAAGACGGGGGTGCGGCCCTCCACGGCCAGGCGCACGTCCTCCACCATCTGCCCGGCGCTCATCTCCACCGCCAGGAACGCGCGCACCTGCTCCGCCGCCTGGCGGAAGGCGGCTGTTGGGAAGGGAAAGAGGGTGACCGGCCGCAGCAGGCCCACGGCGAGTCCCTTGGCGCGCGCCCGCTCCACCGCCGAGCGGGCCACCCGCGCCGCCAGCCCGTAGGCGGCCACCGCCAGGGTCGCACCCTCCATGCGGTAGGCCTCCCAGCGCACCTCCTGCTGCGCCCGGCGGTATTTCTCCAGGAGGCGCAGGTTGTGCCGCTCCAGCTCGTCGGGGTCCAGGTAGATGGAGTTTATAAGCCGGCGGGGCCCGTCCCCGGCGCCGGTGGTGGCCCAGGAGAGGTCGCGCTCCCTCTGCACCGGCGGGGGGAAGCTCACCGGCTCCATCATCTGGCCCAGGATTCCGTCGCCCAGGATCATCACCGGGTTGCGGTAGCGATCCGCCAGGTCGAAGGCGAGGATGGTCAGGTCGGCCGCCTCCTGGATGGTGGAGGGGGCCAGGACGATCAGCCGCCCGTCTCCGTGCCCCGCCGACCTGGTGGCCTGGAAGTAGTCGCTCTGGGCCGGGGCGATGTTGCCCAGGCCGGGGCCTCCGCGCACCATGTTCACGATCACACAGGGGACCTCCGCTCCCACCAGGTAGGAGAGGCCCTCCTGCATCAGGCTGACCCCCGGGCTGCTGGTGGAGGTCATCACCCGGGCTCCGGCGCCTCCTGCGCCGTAGACCATGTTGATGGCGGCCACCTCGGACTCCGCCTGCAGGAAGACCCCGCCGCGGCGGGGCAGCTCGCGCGCCATGTACTCGGGCAGCTCGCTCTGCGGGGTGATGGGGTAGCCGAAGTACGCCTGCACCCCGGCGCGCAGCGCCGCCTCGGCGATGGCCTCGTTCCCCTTCATCAGCACCCGCTCCACCGGTCTCACCTCATCCCCTCAGGCCACCTTCACCCGCTCCGGCTTGAAGACGGTGATGACCACATCCGGGCAGACCAGCGCGCAGACGGCGCAGGAGGTGCAGCGTCCTTCGTCCACCAGCTCCACGGCGTAGAATCCGCGGCTGTTCAGGCGGGAGCTCATGACCAGCACCTTCGGAGGGCAGAACTGGATGCAGAGCTGGCACCCCTTGCACCGCTCCTGGTCAATGACGATCTTGGCCACGCACTCCGCCTCCCAAGCGTGACGTCCGCGCCTGCGGCGTCCACTCCGGCTCTTCCCAGGGCGGACGCATGAACAGGCGCAGCGGCAGGATCTCCGTCCCCGGCGGCGCGCTACCCAGCAGCGGCTCGCGCACCGCCAGCCAACGCACCGGCACCCCCAGCAGCGCCGCCGCGGCGCACACCACGGCGTGCCCCTGCCGCACCACCTCCGCGCTGGTCTCCTCCCCCAGGTGCGGCACGCTGACCAGGGCGGTGACAGTCACATTCCCGGCGACCTCCAGGGCCTGCCCCATTTCGGCGATGCGCAGTGCAGTCCCCATGACCGGGCGGTAGGGGTTGACCACCAGGTAAACCTCTGCGTCCTCCGGCAGCAGGGGACGCACCTGGCGCAGGACGACGGCGCCCTGCGCCTCCCCGCCCACGTCCAGGAGGATGTAGGCGGGTTGCTGCAGGGCTTCAAAGACCTGGGGGATGAAAAGGGGCAGGTCAGCCTCCGCCCACTCGCCCTCCGGGGCCACTAGGGAGACGCCCGCCTGCGCCAGGACCTCCCGCACCTGCCTGGCGCGGAAGAATGGGTCCACGATGTCCAGATCTACCAGGATGACCGCAGCCCCCTGCGCCGCCAGCAGGAGGCTGCGATTGAGGGCCACTTCGGTCTTGCCGCTGCCAAATGGGCCGATGAAGACCTCGACGCGGCGGCGCATGAATATCCCGCCTTTCAGGGTAACGGGTGGCGGCGGGACAGGGTATCGGGCGACAACCCGATTCCCCGGCGGAGGGGCGGGGATCCGCCGGCCGCAACCCGGGCGCTAGGTGAACTGAAAGGCGACCTTGAAGGCGGACGAGCGCCCCTTCCCCAGGGCGGTGGTGAAGGCCTGGGGGTAGGCCTCCAGCGGGTAGAGGTGGGTGAGCAGCGGCGCCAGGTCCACTCGCCCCGCGGCCATCCACTCCAGGACGATCTCCACGGTGCGCCGCCGCCCGCCGTTCCAGTTCTCCATGCCGTAGATATAGCTGCCGGTGATGCGCAGCTCGTTGAGCCAGACCGGCCCCCAGTCCACGCGTCGCGGCACCGAGGCCAGCCCCAGGATGACGACGGTTCCCCCGGACCGGGTGAGGCGCAGGGCGTCGTCAATGCTGCGGGAGGAGCCGACACACTCCAGGGTGAGGTCGGCACCGCCGACCAAGACGCGCTTGCCCAACATGGGCCTGCGCAGCACACCCCCCGTCAGCTCGGCAATGGGATCGTAGTGCCCGTCGATCCCCGGGCCGAGCCTCACCGCCGCATCCGCGCCGAGCTGCCGCGCCATCTCCGCCTGGAACGGATGCTTCACCAGGGCCACCACCCGCGCCCCGACCTCCAGCGCGCGCAGGGCAGCGATGGCGCACTGCCCGATGACCCCCCCGCCGATGACGAGCACGGTGGAGAGGTGGGCGCGGTCGTGGCGGAGCAGGGGGTGCAGCGCGCAGGCCATGGGCTCCACCAGCAGGGCATTGCCGTCGGTCACGTGGTCGGGGACGGGTAACACCTGGGAGCGGTGGGCCACGAAGTTTTCCCCCCACCCACCGCCGGTGTCGCGGCAGGCGCCGATGAGCAACCCGGGGCTGATCCGCCCGTCGGTGAAGTGCAGGCACAGGTTGTAGTCCCCGGCCGCGCAGTGCACACACGGCGGGTCGATCCCCCTCACCGCGCAGGGAAGGACCGGCTCCACGGTCACCCGCTGCCCCACCGCCAGGTCTCTCACGGCCGGCCCCACCTCGGCCACGATACCCACCGCCTCGTGCCCGGGGACGAAGGGGAAGGAGGTGTAGGCCGAGGTCACTATGCTGGTGTGCAGCTGCAGCATGGAGAGGTCGCTGCCGCAGATACCACCCAGGCGCGTGCTCACCCGCACCCAGTCCGGGGCGGGCAGCGGCGGATCGGGCAACCGGGTGTACTGCAGCGGAGAGAGGCGCCCCCACAGCGCCCGCCGGCTGATACCTCCCCACAGTCGTGTGACGGCGAACCGCGGGATGGTGGGGTTGAAGAGGAGCGCCCGCATCGCGGGTCAGAATTTCGCCGCCCCCGGGCAGGAAGCCTGTCCCGGCGGGCGGATGGCCATCGGGGCCTATGACATGGGCACCTGGCGGATGAATCCCTCCTCCAGCCGGTCGAAGATGTCGGCCAGCGTCCGCCCGGTGATGGTCAGGCCGTGGTTCTTCAGGCCGACCACGGCGCGAGCCGGGTCGGGGGCCTGGCGCACCTTCTCCGCCACCGCCTGCGCCAGCTGGATCGTCCCGCAGGGGTAGTTGATGGCCGTGGAGGGGACCCCCTGCATCCAGGCGTGCACGTGGACGATGGCACCCACCTGGGGGTGCTCGGTGTAGATCATCCAGTGCTCGATGGCATCCACCGAGACGCGCCGAGGTTTGACGTGGGGCGGCACGGACAGCAGCATCACCTTCCGCTGCGGGTCGAAGCCCTTCACCAGCAGCATGTCCCGCCCGATCTCGCGCATGTTGCCCTTGTCCACCCCCGAGGCGCTCATCCAGAAGCGGGTGGCGTCCTTGCGCACGCTGAGGTTGCCGTAGGAGAGGCCGCCGATGCCGAAGAGGCGCTCGATGTGCCTCAGGTCGCGGGCGGGGAGCAGCTCGCCCATGGGGAAGGGGGCGGGCAGGAGGTTCAGCGCGTCCAGCCGCCGGCCGGCCTCGGCCAGCTGCGCCGTCAGCTCGTCCCCCTGCCAGAGCTCGGGCGGCAGGTCGGTGTGGAACTCGTTGTCGATCACCAGCTCCGAGCAGGCCAGCGGGAGCAGCCGCTCGTAGAGGTGGACGAAGTAGGCGTCGCCGCTCAGATCGGGGATCTGGTACGTTCCCTGCTCCAGCGTTACGAAATGGGTCTCCACGCGGCCGCCTGCGCGCACCAGGTAGATCATCAGGTTGCCCAGGGAACGGATCAGCAGCGGGTAGCCCTCCTTGAGCACGTTGTCCGGCCGGCGGTTGGTCACCGCCACGGTCACCAGGAACGTGCCTTTCCCCTTGCGCCGGTAGGGCCGGGGGCGGGCGGCGTCGATGAAGTTGAACACCAGGCGCAGCTCCTCGTCCTCCCCCCGGGCGAAGCGGTGGCCGTGGCGGGTGAAGACCTCGCGCAGCCCCTCAGCCATCTGCGCCAGGACGGGGTCAGTGTAGGTGCCGGCGAAGGCGAAGGTGATGGGTCCGGCCGGCACCTGGGGTGGCGGGGAACCGCGCCGCGTCCTAGCGGCCTGCGACTCGGCGGCCCCGGCGGCCGAGCCGTCCCCGTTGCCGTTGGCCGCAGCGCGCACGGCGAAGGTGCAGCGGGGGTCGCCGCGGATGATCCACTCGGACTGCTCCACCTGGCGGTCCACCAACCCCCGGATGACCTCCCTGGTGACGCAGCAGAGGTCGCGGAACTCCAGCGCCAGCGGTGCCAGCGGGCAGGCGTAGAGGGAGAACTGGTAGCCACCGTCGGTCCGCACCACCGGCGTGGCCTCGGCGTCGTTGAAGAACAGGCGGCGCACCGCGTCCAGCCGGGCGCCGACCTCGGGCAGGCCGCGGATCTCCGGGTGCTGCGAGGCCACGCGCGTGGCCACCTCCCGCAGGAGCGCCTCCACCCGCTCCGGCCCCATGGTGCGCAGGGTGTCGAAGAGCGCCCGCAGGAAGGCCAGATAGGTCTCCGGGCTGGCCAGCTCGGCCTGCGGCGTCAACCGGTACATCAGCGGTGGCCGCCCTGAGGGCCGCTTCACCAGGAAGCTCTGGACCACGCCGTCGCGGGCCATCCTCCCCAGGTGCTGTCTCAGCGTGGAGCGGGACAGCCCCGTGCGCCGCCGCAGGTCGGCGAGGGTCGCCCCGCCGGATTCGCGGATGAGCCGAATCAGCTTCTGCCGCGTGGGCAACTCCTGAGGCATCATGGCCCCACCTCCCCGGTGAGCAGGCAAGGAGTTGGGCTCATTTTGGCCCGTCATTAGCACATTTATCTCAGGGTGCGGGCTGAATGGGAATCGGGCGACCACTGTATTTTCCACCCTCAACCCAGGATCTCGAAACCCAGTTCATGGGCCTTCTGGAGGTAGAACTGTACGTCCTCCAGGCGCGTCTGCGCCCCCAGGCTCTTCCGCCCCCATGCCTCCTCCGCGGCCAGGATCATCGTCTCGGCCAGGCACGCCGGGACGGTGCCGTCCCCGAAGTGCAGGTCCAGGTTGCCCCGCATCCGCCCCGGGGGACGGACTACTCCCCCGGGGATGACGCGCACCCCGGGGATCTGCCTCACCGCGGGGTGGACATCCGCCGGGCGCCCGTCGTCGTAGATCCACGCCCCTTCCCTGACGTGCTCGGGGAAGATGACCGCACCCGGGTCGCTGGTGGCCGTGAAGATGAGCTCGGCGCGCTTGATCTGGGAGATGTCGGTCGTGGGAATTATCTGCACTTCGGGATGCGCCCTCCGCAGGAGCGAGGCGCTGCGCTCCAGGCGCTCGCGGTCGCGGGCGACCAGGATGAGTTCGCCCACCAGGGGGGCGATCTGCCGGGCGATACCAAACGCCACCACACCGTTGGCCCCCACCACGGCGGCGGTGATCTGACGCAGGTCCCGTCCGCCGGCCGCAAAGTGCTCGAGGATCCTGGGGATCGCCGCCCTGACCGTCCCCGCGGTGAAGGCCCCGCCGTTGGTCACGTGGATCTCCGGCACCGCCTGCTGCACCGCCAGCCCCTTGTCCCCCACGACGCTCCAGAAGGCGCCCAGGCCGATGGTAGTCGCCCCGAGCTCGCGCGCCAGCCGGGCGGCCTGGATCGCCCTCCGCACGGCCAGCTCAGGCTTGGCGACGATCTGCTCCGGCAACAGCGGGGTGGAGAGGAGGTAGCAGCGGATCTGGCGGCCGTCGCCGGTGCGCACGCCACTGAGCTCCCCCACCTTCATGGGGGTGAAGCGCTCGGCCAGCGCCTGCACCCAGGGGAGGGGGACCACGCCGGCACGCACAAGAGACCTGAGCCAGCGGAAGCGCAGGCTCTGCCACAGGTCGTCGACCGTCATGGGGTGGATGAGGAAGGCGCAGACCACCTGCCGGGCGGACGGCAGCGGGAGCGGCCGGCCCAGCCGGGGCTCGATACCGTCCAGTATCCGCCCCAGGTTCTCCTTGTAGCGCCCCGCCGCCAGGAGCGGGAGCAGCCACAGGAGCGCCTTCGCCACCGGGGGGATCGGGGCCGCCAGGGCCGCGGAGGCCAGCACCACCGGCAGGACCAGTGCAGCCAGCGAGCCGTAGCCGGTGGCGGCATACACCGCGCCGGAGGCGGCCAGCGCCGGGACGGCGTAGGGCAGGGGAAGCCCGGCGAACATCAGGCCGCCAAGGCAGCCGAAGAGCACCCCGGCGCCCCGCGCTCGCGGGGCCGGGTGGCCGGGGAGGCCGTTGAGGTGGCCCAGATAGACGGCCACAGCCGCCAGAGCGGCGCCGGGGAGGCCGGCGGTGCGGGCGAGGAAGACGGCGATCAGCCCTTTGAGGAGATCGAGGAGGAAAGCGGCCGCCAGCGCGTACGGCCCCAGCAGGCCCAGCGCGCTCTCCAGCCCCAGGTTGTAGGCGGAGGCCCAGCGGGGCTCACGCCCGGACAGGCGACGCGCCGCCCAGTAGCCCACCGGGAGGGCCCCAATGACGTACGCGAGCAGAGCAACCACCAGGATCGTCATCCCTCTTCACCAATGCGGTGCTGGCGGCCAAGTTCCTGCCGCTCTTCCCGTCCGCGGAAGCGCCTGCCCACCCTCTCTTCCGTGCTATCGAATGCCCTATGCTATATCGGGCGAACGCCTGATACTTCTGACGCCCGAGCTGGTCTAAAGTCACAGCAGAGGCCCGCCAGGCGGGACCCCGGAGGAGGAGAGGTATGCGTCCGTCACGCCCGCGGCAGATCGTGACCATCGACGGCAACGAGGCGGCCGCCTCGGTGGCCTACCGCGCCAGCGAGGTCATCGCCATCTATCCCATCACGCCCTCCTCCCCTATGGGTGAGTTCGCCGACGAGTGGGCGGCGCAGGGAGTGCCCAACGCCTGGGGAGTCGTCCCGCAGGTGGTGGAACTGCAGTCGGAGGGCGGCGCCGCAGGCGCGGTGCACGGCGCGCTGCAGGCCGGGGCGCTTTGTACCACCTTCACCGCCTCCCAGGGCCTGCTGTTGATGATCCCCAACATGTACAAGATCGCCGGGGAGCTCACCGCCTTCACCATGCACGTGGCCGCCCGCACCCTGGCCACCCACGCGCTCTCCATCTTCGGAGACCACTCCGACGTCATGGCCTGCCGGCAGACCGGCTTCGCCATGCTGGCCTCGGGCTCCGTGCAGGAGGCGCATGACCTGGCGGCCATCGCCCACGCCGCCACCCTGCGCGCCCGCGTCCCCTTCCTGCACTTCTTCGACGGCTTCCGCACCTCACACGAGATCAACAAGATTACCCTGCTGGGGGACGACGACCTGCGGGCGCTGCTTACGGAGGAGGAGATCGCGGCGCACCGCCGCCGGGCCCTCACCCCCGACCGCCCCGTGCTGCGGGGGACGGCGCAGAACCCGGACTCCTTCTTCCAGGCGCGGGAGGCGGTCAACCCCTTCTACTTGGCGACACCCGAGATCGTCAAGCAGACAATGGAGCGGTTCGCCGAGCTCACCGGACGCCGCTACCGCCTCTTCGACTACGTGGGCCACCCGCAGGCGGAGCGGGTCATCGTCCTGATGGGCTCCGCCGCGGAGACGGTGCACGAGACCGTGGAGTGGCTGCTGGCCCGGGGGGAGAAGGTGGGTCTGGTGAAGGTGCGCCTCTACCGTCCCTTCTCCATGCCCGACCTCATCGCCGCCCTCCCCCCCACTGTGCGGGCCATAGCCGTGCTGGACCGGACCAAGGAGCCGGGGGCGCCGGGCGAGCCCCTCTACCAGGATGTGGTCACGGCCCTGCGCGAGGCGCGGGAGGACGGCCTCCTCCCCTCCGGCGTCGAGCCCCGGGTGATCGGGGGGCGCTACGGCCTATCCTCCAAGGAGTTCACGCCGGCCATGGTGGTGGCCATATTTTCGGAACTGGTCCGGGAGCGGCCCAAGCGGCACTTCACCGTGGGCATCACCGACGACGTCACCGGCCTCTCTCTGCCCTTCGACCCCGAGTTCGACATCGAGCCCGCGGATGTGACGCGCGCCGTCTTCTTCGGCCTGGGCGCCGACGGCACCGTGGGCGCCAACAAGAACTCCATCAAGATCATCGGCGAAGAGACCGACAACTACGCACAGGGCTACTTCGTCTACGACTCCAAGAAATCGGGGGCGATGACCATCTCCCACCTGCGCTTCGGCCCCAGGCCCATCCGCTCCACCTACCTCATCCGGCGGGCCAGCTTCGTCGGCTGCCACCAGTGGCCGTTCATGGAGCGCCTGGACGTCCTGGAGTACGCCGCCCCCGGCGCCGTCTTCCTGCTCAACGCTCCCTACGGCCCTGAGGAGGTGTGGGACCACCTTCCCCGGGAGGCGCAGGAGCAGATCATTGAGAAGCGGCTGCGCTTCTACGTCATCGATGCCCTGGACGTGGCGCGGCGCACGGGGATGGGCGGCCGGATCAACACCATCATGCAGACCTGCTTCTTCGCCATCTCCGGGGTGCTGCCGCGGGAGGAGGCCATCGCCAAGATCAAGGAGGCCATCCAGAAGACCTACGGCAGCAAGGGGGAGGATGTGGTCTGGAGGAACTGGCAGGCGGTGGACGAGACGCTGGCGCACCTGCACGAGGTACGGGTGCGGGACCGGGTCACGACCACGCGGGCGCGGCCGCCGCTGGTCCCCGAGCATGCGCCCGACTTCGTGCGCAGGGTCACCGCGGCCCTGATGGCCGGCCAGGGGGACCTCCTGCCGGTCAGCGCCTTCCCTCCGGACGGCACCTGGCCGGTGGGCACCAGCCGGTGGGAGAAGCGCAACATCGCCAGCGAGATCCCGGTGTGGGACGAGGAGCTGTGCATCCAGTGCAACAAGTGCGTCTTCGTCTGCCCCCACGCCGTCATCCGGGCGAAGATCTTCCAGCCAGACGGGCTGCTGGAGCAGGCCCCGCCCACCTTCAAGAGCGTCCCCTACCGCAGCCAGGAGCTGAAGGGCTACCGCTACGCCCTGCAGGTCTCTCCTGAGGACTGCACGGGTTGCGGCCTCTGCGTCACCATCTGCCCGGCCAAGGACAAGGCCGACCCGCGGCACAAGGCCATCAACATGGCCCCGCAGCTGCCGCTGCGGGAGCAGGAGCGGGCCAATTGGGAGTTCTTCCTCCGCCTGCCGGAGTTCGACCGCACTCGCCTGAGGCGCGACGTGAAGGATACCCAGTTCCTCACCCCGCTCTTTGAGTTCTCCGGCGCCTGCGCCGGCTGCGGGGAGACCCCCTACATCAAGCTCCTCACCCAGCTCTACGGCGACCGGGCGCTCATCGCCAACGCCACCGGGTGCTCGTCCATCTACGGGGGGAACCTCCCCACCACCCCCTACACCACCAACCGGGACGGCCGCGGCCCCGCCTGGTCCAACTCGCTATTCGAAGACAACGCCGAGTTCGGTCTGGGCATGCGGCTGGCCGCGGACATGCTGGCCGTACAGGCCCGCGACCTGCTGGAGGACCTGGCCCCGCACCTGGACGCCGACCTGGTCCGCGGGCTGCTGGAGGCCGACCAGTACACGGAGGCCGGTATCGCCGCCCAGCGAGCTCGGGTGGCGGAGCTTCGGCGGCGGCTGGCCGCGTTGGATGCGCCCGAGGCGCGGCGGCTGGACCTGCTGGCCGACTACCTGGTGCGCAAGAGCGTCTGGATCGTGGGCGGGGACGGCTGGGCCTACGACATCGGCTACGGCGGGCTGGACCACGTCCTGGCCATGGGCCACGACGTGAACATCCTCGTACTGGACACCGAGGTCTACTCCAACACCGGCGGCCAGCAGTCCAAGGCCACGCCGCGCGGTGCGGCGGCCAAGTTCGCCTCCGCGGGCAAGGCCACGGGGAAGAAGGACCTGGCCATGATGGCCATGACCTACGGCAACGTCTACGTGGCCCGCGTCGCCTTCGGTGCCAGGGACGCGCAGACGGTGCGCGCCTTCCTGGAGGCGGACAGCTACCCCGGCCCCTCCCTGATCATCGCCTACAGCCCGTGCATCATGCACGGCTACGACCTGGCCCTCAGCCCGGAGCAGCAGCGGCTGGCCGTGGAGTCGGGCTACTGGCCGCTGTTCCGCTACGACCCGCGGCGGGCGGCGGAGGGGAAGAACCCTCTCCAGCTGGACTCCCCGCCGCCGAAGGTGGACCTGGCCAGGTTCGCCTCCAACGAGACCCGCTTCCGCATGGTGGAGCACCAGGACCGGCAGCGGGCGCAGGCCCTGCTGGAGGCGGCGCGCCACGACGTGCGCGCCCGCTACCGCATCTACGCCGAGCTGGCCAAGCTGCCGGTGGAGGGGAAGGCCCCGGCGGAGGCGGCTGCTCCGGCCCCTCAGGCCGTGGCGGCAGCGGACCAGTGACGGAGGGTCTGGGAGGACAGGTCAGAGAGCCAGGCCGCGCACGGGGATGAGCCGCCTGCCCAACGGGTCCGGGGCGAGGCCGAATCCCTCGAGGGTGTAGGCGCCCAGCAGCGGCTGCGAACCGGCCTCGCCGAAGACCACGAGCGTGGGTAGTACCTGGCCGTTCCAGCGGGCCATGGCCACCGCCATCTCCCGCTCTATGACCCGGCCGTCAGCGGTCAGGAACTCCCGCCGGAATTGCGGTTGAATGCCCAGGCGGACGAGCACCTCCCGGGGAACCCATGTGTAGCTGGCCCCGGTATCAACTACCGCCTCCACCGTTTCCCAGCGCTGGCCCTGGGGATCGCCGATGTCGAAGCTCGCGCGAAACGTCCCCACGGCTCCATGCTAGGCTGGGGCTGTGCTGAGGGTCAATCCGGCCAGGCGCAGCCTCCGCGCCGCAGTCCGCCTGCCCCGGCCGCTGGTCCCCGTGGTCCTGGAACGCCGGGTGAACCGCTTCGCCGTCTCCGCCCGCCACCACGGCCGGCTGCTCTACCTGCACCTGCCCAACTCCGGTCGCATGGGCGAGCTCCTCCGCTCCGGCGCCCGGGGCATGGCCCACCTGCGTCCGCGGCGCGGCGGTCGCACCGATGGTGTGCTGCTGCTGGCCCGCCACCGCGGCCGGTGGGTGGGACTTGACGCCCGAATGCCCAACCGTCTGTTTGCCGCGGCGCTGGACGCGGGTACCCTGCGGCCGTTCCGCGGGTACGCGCGGCGGCGCCCCGAGGTGCGCTTCCCCGGCGGGCGGATCGACTACGTGCTGGAAGGGAGCGCGGCCCCATGCCTGGTGGAGACGAAATCGTGCAACCGGGTGGACGGGGGCGTCGCCCTATTCCCCGACGCCCCCAGCATCCGCGGCGCGCGCCACCTGCGCGCGCTGGCCGACGCGGTGCGGCGGGGCTGGCGGGCCGCGGTGGTGTGGTTCGTGCAGCGAGACGACGCCGCCGTTCTCCGCCCGTTTGCCGCCGCCGACCCGCAGTTCGCGGCGGAGGCGCGGCGGGCCGCGGCCTGCGGGGTGGAGTTCTACGCCTACACCTGCCGGGTCACGCTCAGGGAGATGGCTGTGCGGCGGCGGATCCCCGTAGAGCTGGGCCCAGCGCCCTCTCGATGAGGTCGGCGAGGGCCGGGATCTCCTCGAAAGTCAGCGAGCCGTCGCCCGGCAGGTCGGCCACCACCGCCAGCATCGGCCCCGCGGGGGGCGGCCGATCGGACCGGACCGCGGCGCGACGGACCTCGACCTTGGGGACGGGCTCCCGGCTGTAGCCCTCGAGCAGGATCAGGTCGGCCGCCCCCACCAGCTCCTCCACCTGCTGCAGGGAAGCCTCCCCGTCGGTGGCCCGGACCACGGCCACCTTTCCCGGTCCGGAGATGGCGACGGCGTCCGCGCCCGCCCGGGCGAAGCGCCAGGTGTCCGTGCCCTCCCGGTCGATCTCGAACCCGTGGACGTCGTGCTTGATGACGGCCACCCGGTAACCCCGGCGGCGCAGCTCCGGCAGCAGCCGCTCGATGAGGAACGTCTTGCCGGCCCCTTTGGCGCCGACCACGGCAACCACAGGGACACCAGCCTGCTCGGCGCGGATCTCCGGCTCCCCCAGGAGCTGTACCTGCACGGTGTCCCCCCGACGCAGATCCGCCACCTCCGGGGGGATACGGATGAGGGCGTTGGCGTCGCTGATGGACCGCAGGGTGGCAGTCCCCTGACCGCGCAGCGGGGCTACGCACAGTCCGCCGGAAGAGACCCAGACACGCCCCCACAGGTACCGGGCCCGCCCGGGCCGGACGCGCAGCGGCGCCTCCAGCCTGGCCGGCAGCGACGGGCGGGACGGCGCGCCGCCCATCATGGCGCGCAGCGCGGGGCGCACCAGCTCCTCGAACGCCACCATGGCGGCGCCCGGCGTACCGGGCAACCCGAAGACCGCCGTCCTGCCGGCCAGCCCGAAGGCCGCGGGCCTGCCCGGCTTCATCGGCACGCGCCAGAAGAGCAGGTCGACCCCCGCCCGGCGCATCGCTTCCTTCACCAGGTCCCGCTCTCCGACGGACATTCCCGCGGTGACGATCAGCACGTCGGCCTGCAGCCCGGTGCGGATGCGGGAGGTAAGGTCGCCCAGGTCGTCGCGGGCGATCCCCAGGCGCAGGGGGATGCCGCCGGCCGAGGCCACCTCCGCCGCCAGGGCGTAGGAGTTGCTTTCCGCCACCTGCCCCGGGCGGAGGGCGGATCCGGCCTCGACCAGCTCGTCGCCCACCGCCAGGATCGCCACCCGGGCGCGGCGCACCACCTCCACTGCGACGGCGCCCAGGCTGGCCAGCAGGCCCAGATGCCCCCCGCGCAACGTCGTCCCGGCGGCGAGGACGACCTCACCAGCCCGGGCGTCCTCGCCGGCCGGGAAGATGTGCCGGCCGGCGGGGACGGCGAGACGCACCCAGACGGTGTCCGCCTGCACCTCCACGTCCTCGACCGGCACCACGGCGTCTGCGCCCTCCGGCACCGGCGCGCCGGTAGCCACGCGCACCGCGGTGCCGGCCTCGAGCCGGGGAGCACCTGCGGACCCGGCAAAGCCGGCCCCGATGATCCGCAGCGCCACGGGGCGGGCCGCGGAGGCGGCGGCGACGTCCTGCGCGCGCAGCGCGAAGCCGTCCATGGCCGCGCGGGGGAAGGGCCACAGATCTCGGGGCGCTACGATATCTACAGCCAGCACCCGGCCCGCTGCTTCCGCCAGGGGGACCTGCTCGGAGGGCAGGCGCGGGACGGCCGCCAGGATCTGAGCCCGGGCCTGCTCCACCGACGCCGCCGCCGGCAGCTCCCTCCCCTCGGACGGCGTCCTGCGCGCCACGGTCATCCCCTTTCCCGCAGCAGCACTTCGGCCACCGCCACGTCCTCGGGGACGTTGATGTTGAAGAAGAGGCGGCGCGGCTGGTCGAAGCGGCGGATCTCCTCCTCCCCGACGAAGCGCACCGCCAGGGTCGTTGACTGCACGAAGTTCTTCAGCGAGTCCCGCCCCTCCTCCAGCGCGGCGGCCAGCGGCGGGATGCAAGAGCGGGCGTACACCCCGACCAGGGGCTCGATCCGCTCCCACCGCGGCAGGGTGATGTCCGCCTGCGCACCCGCCTCGCTCACATACCTCAGGAAGTCGACCGTCACCAGGGGCATGTCCACCGCCAGGACCAGGGCGCGCTCGTGGCGGACTGCGCGCAGCCCGGTGAGCAGCCCGCACATCGGCCCTCGGTCGGGAATCTCGTCCCGCACGTAACGCCACCGTCCCCGCAGGCCGGCCTCGTCCCGCGTGACCACCACCACATCCTCGGCCACGGAGCCCAGCAGAGCCGCCGTCCACGCCAGAAGGGGGACGCCGCGTAACCGGGCCATGCGCTTGTCGCCGCGAAAGCGCAGGCCCCGCCCGCCCGCGAGCAGGATGCCCGACACCGCGGTCATGATGCGCGCCTCCCTGCCCGACGCACGGCGCTGCGGCCGCGCCGGCGCCGCTATCCCCGAAGCCGTGTGCTGTCTCGACTCTATCCCGCCGCGGCAGGTGCAGCCATCGGGCGGCGGACCGATCCGGCGGGGTAAACTACCTGACCGCGCTGAGGCGCAGCGGCCACCAGGTCAGTGTGACGTTCTTCTGGCCGTCGCGGTCCCCGTTGCCTCCGTCCCAGACGGCGAAGTTCACGTAGACGGTCTCACCCGGCCGGAGCTGGACGTCGGCTGGATCGGTGGTGCGAAGCGGCCGGGCGAAGAGGACGGTCCAGCGGCCGTTCTGCCACAGGCCCAGGCCTACCACGTCCTGCTCCGGCTGGCTGGTCAGGGTGCCGAACCCCCAGGCCACGAGGTCCTCCACGGCGCTGGCCCGCCGGGGCAGGGAGAGGAGGTTCCCGGCCGCCGCCCCCGCGTTGAAGGCGCGCCGCTTCGCCTCCTCCTTCAGGAACTGCGTGTCGTAGTAGTAATCCACCCACATGTGGGGGTAGGCGGCGCGCAGGTTCCGGGCGCGGGCCAGCTCGTCCTGCCAGGCAGCCTTCCACTGCCAGATGTTCACCGGGCGCTGGCGGTCGCCCATGAAGGGATTGGGCAACACGCCCGGGCTCACGGGAAACTGAAGCGCCGCCGCATCGGTGAACGCGCCCTGGCGCGTGGGGGTGCGGTTGGGCGTGGAGTCCCGCCAGGACAGCTCCATGTAGATCATCTTGCCGTCGTGCAGGGCGCGCAGCCGCACCTCCTTCACCGTCCCGCCGCCGTGGGGGCGGATGAGGTTCTGCGGGATCAGCGGGATCGTGCGGGCCTCCGCCTGCGCGAGTATGCGGGCCGCCCGGGCCACGTCCAGAGGAATGCGGGCCGCCGTCAGCCGCACCTGGATGGGCGGCTGCTCCGGCGCCCCGACCGCCGGCAACAGCGCAGCCCCGGCAAAGAACACCGCCGCCGCCCCCATGGCCATCATCCGCCGCGCGCTCATCTCCCCACCCCCACCGGCGTCCTCCCTATCCGATCCATCCGGTCGCCGCGCCGCCACATGCGTTCAGGCGCAGCGCATAGGCCTCCACGCAGCGAGCGCAGACGCCCTCATGCGGCCGCCAGGTCGGGAAGTCGTCCCTGATCAGCTCCACGACTTCCTCCCCCACCTCGCCGGCCCACGCGTAGGTGGGAAAGCCGCACAGCGGGCACGGTGCCCCCTGGCGCGGGCCGACCGACTGGTGCGCAGGTCCGCACCCCGCCCAGGCCGCCAGTGCTGCCGGCTCGACCGCCCAGCGCAGCAGGGTCGGGTAGGCAGGCCGCTCTCCCTCCCACAGCCGCCGCACCACGGCAGCCGCGCCGCCCGGCGGGAGCGCCGGGAAGAGGCGGGCGCAGCGCTCCTCCAGATCCCCGGGGGTGTGCAGCGGGCGACCGCCGGCGCGGGCGATCCGCCCGTCGACCGAGCAGTCCCACAGGCAGCTGAACCTCTCCCCCAGAAGCCGGGAGGCCATTGGAGGCAGCTTCCCGGCGTCCCGGCCGTACCCGAACCCTACGTCGAGCATGTCCAGGATGTGCGCAAACTCGTGGCGGAGGAAAACATCCAGGTCCGGGAGGGAGACGCACCGCGCCGGCAGGAGGCGCAGGCGGACGGTGCGCAACCTTCCGTCAAGATCCGCTCCTTCCTCGGCCTGTGTCCACGCACGGCCCACCAGGACTTCACCGATCTCTCCCTCCAGCCCGGCCGCCGCCGCGCGCACCAGCGGAGCGCAACCCATCTCCTCGAAGAGGCGGGCGTGCAACGCGTCAAAGGCCTGGCGGCGCGACTGAGGGTCCGGGTACCCGGAGTAGATGCGGTCGGCAAAGCGGCGGTAGCGCTCCCCAGCTGCGCGGTCGCCACCGTGTCGCAGCAACGCCAGGACGGCGGCCTCCAGAAGGTCGGCATCGTAGCGGATGCGGAGGCCGGTCGGCGCTACGGCAGGTCGTCCAGGGGGCATCCGTCCTCCGCGCACGCTGAAGCAGGTTGGAGCTGCGGGTCCTCCGCGGGCAGGGTCATCCCTCCCTCAGGAAGGGTGACCCCGGCCGCATCCGCCGGCGGCACGCCGAATGCCGCCGCCTCCCGGGCGACCCACGCCGCCGCCAGATCCGCCAGGTGCCGGTAGAAACCATCCGCGCGCCGCCTGACCAGCCGGGCCAGGAGGGGCACCCACCGGACCAGGTGGTCGCGGAGGAAGGCCTGCTGCGCCTCTCGCAGCAGAGCCACCTCGGCCGGCCCGTGGTGGACCAGGGCGTAGGCCTCCCGGTAGGCCAGGGCCCCCATGAACTCCAGCTCCAGGCTGATGTGGTCCACCCGCTCCCCGGCGTCCTCCGCAGCCTCGAGGCCGAAGGCGCGGTAGAACCCAGCGATGTCGGCAAGCTGCTGCGCCTGCTGGAAGATCTCCCCGGCCACATAGGGGGTCTCGTAGAGGGGACAGTCGGCACAGGCCTGATGGCCGAAGACATGCTGGTAGCCCTCACGGAGCGCCGCTCCGTCCGCATCCTGGAGGGCGCGCAGAAGGTCTTCTGCCGCCACACCACCACCGTCGGCGGCGTCGCGCAGGCCGGCCAGTGCCCGGCCCAGCGCCGCCCCCTCCGCCCGCAGCGAGCACAGGTCCTCCGAAGGGGGGAAGAAGGCCAGCGAGAGGAACCGGTAGACGGCGCTGCGGGCCAGGGCGATAGCCCCGGCGGCATCCTGAAGTGCGGAGGGCGTCTGTGCATCCACCGGCGCACCCATCAGATGGAGTTGAGGTGCTGCCGCGGCCGCGTGTAGACCGGCTCCTGCACCGACAGGCGCACGATCTCCTTGCCGGTACGGTCCAGCCCGATGACCGTGTCGTTGAACATCTCCCACTTGCGGCCGTTGATCCTGGTCTCGAGGACCTTCGGCCCCTCTTCGATGCGGTAGCTGAAGATGATGCGCTGCGTGCTGCGGAAGAGCTGCAGCACCGCCAGCAGCTCCCGCGGCGGGGCCATGTACGTCTCCACCGCCTCGTCAACCCCCGGCCCGAACATCTGCCGCAGGTAGGCGCGCGGCACCCAGCGCGGCGGGATGTAGTAGACGTTGGGCTGCGTGCCGAACTGGGGATAGAGGGGCAGGGCCACCCTGGCCACGCGCACCAGGTAGTAGAGGGGATTGTTTCGGTCCTCCGCCCAGGAGCCGTCCGGGTTGAGACGGACCAGCCCCTGCAGCCGGATCTTCCCCACGCAGGCGGTCATGCAGCGCGGCTCCACCGGCGTCCCGGGAAAGAGGGGCTCCCGCCCCTCCACCCGCGGGTAGCAGCCGATGCACTTCTCGCTGATGCGGGTGTACAGGTTGAACATGGGCTTCTTGTAGGGGCAGGCCTCCACGCACTTCTTGTAGCCGCGGCAGCGCTTCTGGTCGATGAGGACGATCCCGTCCTCCGGCCGCTTGTAGATGGCGTTGCGCGGGCAGGCCGCCAGGCAGGCGGGGTAGGAGCAGTGGTTGCAGATGCGCTGCAGGTGGAAGAACCAGGTGCGGTGCTCGGGAAGCTGCTCCCCGGTGGGGTGGAAGGCGCCGGGTCCGGTGGCGTAGGGCGTGGAGGTGTCCTCGTAGATGTTGGGCGCCCGCCACTCCTCGTCCGCGGGAAGGTAGCCGAGGGCCTCGGCGCCAGCGGGTGCGGCCTCGAAGACCGTCTTCCCCTGGTAGGTCCCGTAGGGAGAGCGGGCGGGGTCCCGCTTTCGGGCGTCCCAGGTCTGGCCGCCGGAGTTGGCCCGCTCCAGCATCTGCAGCAGCCGGACGTCCCAGAACTGGGGGTAGCCGCCGTAGGGCTTGGACTCCACGTTGTTCCACCACATGTACTCCTGACCGCGGCTGAAGGTCCAGGTGGACTTGCAGGCCATGGTGCAGGTCTGGCAGCCGATGCAGCGGTTGATGTTGAAGACGGCGGCGAACTGGAAGCGGGGGTGGCGTTCGGCGAAGCGGTAGGTCATGGGCCGGCCGAGGTGCCAGTTGTAGACGTCAGGCATCGCCCCTCCCCTCCTGCGGCGCGGGCGCCCGGCCCCACCCGGCCAGGACCCCGGCGATCAGCCGCCTCACGTACTCCTCTCCGCGCGCCCGGTAGACCAGGTGCGGCGCCCGGTAGAAGGGATTGCGGAAGATGGCCAGCAGCCTCCGCTCGTCCCACCCCTGCAGCAGGTACTCCTGCACAAACGTCCGCGCCATCTCCTCCAGGGCGTCCTCCGAAGGCGGCAGGGCGACGCCCACCAGCGCCAGCGGGTCGTCGGGCTCGAAGGGCTTGGCCGCCACCACCCTCACCGCCTCCTGACCTGGACCAGGGCGCCGGAGAGGTAGCGGCGCATGAATTCGTTCTCCCTGCCCGGAGAAAACCCGGTGCGCGCCGGCTCCCACAGCCCCCTGCCACCGATGCCGCCGTCCTCCGCCTTGGTGATCTTCACCAGTGTCTCCTTGGGCACGGTGTTCACCGCGTGGTTGTCCGCCTCGCCCCCGAAGATGAAGGCCACCGCGCCCTTGGACTTGTGGAAGAGGGTGTCGGTCTGGTGCATGGGCATCAGCCAGTCGCGGGTCAGCGACTGCTGGCTGCCGTAGCGGAGGTTAGCCTGGTAGCCGGTGTCCGCGGAGCGGGCCAGCCCGTCCGCCCTGGTCTCGTGGGCGCGCACCGACTTCTCCGTGGCCATGAAGGGGGCGTGCTTCATCATCAGGACGTTGTAGGGGTAGGCGGGGTTGTAGCGCGCCCGCACCATGCACCGGGCCACGCGGTAGAAGGGGTCGCCCGGCCTCCAGCCGATGTAGGGACGGTCGGCGGCGTAGGCGTCCACGTAGACGTAGTCGCCGTCGTTGATCCCCAGGTCCCGCGCCGCCTGGGGGTTGATGTGCAGCTGGTGCTCGCCCACGCCGGGGGTGCGCCGGTCCAGCCGGTACGGGTCGCCGAAGTTGGAGTCCCAGATCATGTTCCAGTCCACGGTGCTCCAGGAGGAGTGGACGCGGTGCCGGGTCTTGGGGGTGAGGAGGTAGAAGCGGTAGCCCTGCTCCCAGAGGGGATTCTTGGTCCGCTTCACCTCCCGCCACGACAGCTTCACGTTGCGCACCGTGCGCTGGTCCCAGTGCAGCGCGTCCAGGGGGATGCCGTAGTCGTTGGGCCGTACCAGAGGGTTGGTGGTGACGATGACGTTGGGGAGGTAGGGCGTCGCCTCCGGCCCCTCCCGGTGGACGATGAAGTTCTCCCCGTAATCGATGGCCTCCGGCAGGTCGCAGTAGCTGTTCAGCCGGCCAGTGTCGGTGTAGAAAGGCTCGCTGTCGTGGATCTGCTCGTAGAACGGCACCCGCGGGTAGGTGCGGAAGAGCATGAGGGCCGCGCCGGGCTCGCCGTATCGGCCGGCGAGGATGTCCCCCACCCGGTAGCCGACGGTGGAGGTGGCGCTGTCCAGGATGCGCTGGATGTAAACCTCGGGACGGCGCTCCAGCAGGAACTTGAAGTAGTCGCGGAAGCGCCGGTCACCGGTGAGGTCCGCCAGCTTGGCCGCCACCTCGGCGATGATCACGCCGTCGTCCTTGGTCTGGTAGAGGGGCCTGATCCCTCCCTTCCAGATCTGCAGGAAGGGGTTAGAGCAGGACGCGGTGAGCTCGTAGGTCTGGAACTCCACCCAGGAGTTGGCCGGCAGGATGACGTCCGCGTACTCGGCGCTGGCGGTCATCTCGATGTCCTGGTTGATGATCAGCTCCACCCTGGGGTTGACGTTCTTGATGACCCCGTAGGCCCACTTGGCGTTGTTCAGGATGTTGACGTTGTTGTACCAGATGACCTTGGTGGGCGTGGGCATGTGGGTCTGCCCGGTGAAGACCTTGCGCCCCGCCTTGGGCGTCTCCACGATCAGCGGGACGTCCCCGTGGTCCCAGTAGGCCGGCTCCTCGTCCTTTAGGTACTTCTTCACCTTGATCTCCCGCCCGGGCGTGGTCGGGTCCAGCGCCGGGTTGAAGGGATCCTCGAAGAGCCACCCCGTGATCCCCGGTCCCGTCCAGGGGGAGCCCTGAAAGATGCCCGCCTTGTAGTTGCCGGCCCAGGTGTGGCAGCCCGCGCCCGGGACGCCGATGTTGCCGGTGAGCATCAGCGGCAGGTAGAAGGCGCGGTTGGCCAGGGTGGCGTGGAACCAGTGGTTGATTCCCTCGCCGATGTGGATGGCCACCGGCTTGATGGTAGCCATGTCCCGCGCCAGGCGGCGGATCATCTCCCTGGGAGTCTGGGTGATCTCGGCCACGGTGTCCAGGTCATAGTCGCGCAGGTGGTCGCGGTAGGCCTCCCACAGGGTGAGGCACTCCACCTCCCGCCCGTCGACCAGCTTCACCCGGCCGCGCCAGCCCAGGTCGGGGTCCAGGCCGGCCCGGGTCATCCGCTCGCCCACCTGGTCGCGGGTTATCGGCTGCAGTCGCCTGGTCTTGCGGTCGAAGATGACGAAGTCGCCCAGCTGCGCGTACTGGTCCGGCCGCAGGTTCTGCCGGGTGAAGCTGGGACCCTGCGGGTCCAGCCTGGGGCGGTAGTCAGGGAAAACCTCGGCGGCGCGCAGCCGCTTCAGGGTGTCCCCCCGGATGAGCAGGGGGAAGTCCGTGAACCGCTTGACGAAGGCCTCGTCGTACCAGCGGTTGTCCATCATCAGCCGGGTGATGCCCAGGAAGAGCGCGGCGTCAGTCTGCGGGCGGACCGGCATCCAGTAGTCGGCCTTGACCGCGGGCGGGCTGTACTCGGGGGTGATGACGACGATGCGCGCGCCGCGCTCCATCAGCTCGTTGAAGAAGTGGGATTCCGGCATCTTGTTCTCGATGAGGTTCTTGCCGACCTGGATGTGCAGGCGGGCGTGGCGCAGTTCGTTGAAGTCCACGTCCGAGGCCTGCAGACCGTGGACGAAGGGCTGCCCGGGAGCCTGGTCGCCGTGCCAGGTGTAGTTGCTCCACTTGCGGGCGCCCAGCGCCTCGTCGGGGCCCACCCCGCGCAGGTGGGCATCCAGCAGCGCCATCATGTTGGCGGCCCGCCACAGGCCGTACTTGCCGATGACCCCCAGCAGCCCCATCCCGCCGCGGAACTTGAAGGTGCGCACCCCCGCCCCATGCATCGCCTCCACCATCTCCGGAGGGTAGCCCTGGGCCAGGAGCCGCCGCGCGCCCTCCGGGCCGCTGTAGCGCCGGGCGATGGCGATGAAGGCCTTCCCGATGTAGTCGTAGGCCTGCTCCCAGGACACCCGCTCGAACGTATCCGTCCCGCGGCTTTCGAAGCGGTACTGTGCCCGCAGGGCGGGGGTGAGCTCGGGGAAGCCGTCGTCCGCCCACGCCTTCCACCCGCGCCGCACCATGGGGTACTTCAGGCGATAGGGCCCGTAGACGCGTCGGTGGAAGGTGTAGCCTTTCAGGCAGCCGCGCGGGTTCCAGTGGGGGGTGGCCCTGTTCCCGTAGAGGTCGGCGTAGCGCTGCACGTCGTAGTTCTGCTCGATGCGCATGATTACGCCGTTGCGCACAAAGGCGCGCAGGCGGCAGTGGTGGGTGTCGTTGGGGGAGCAGACGAAGGTGAAGCTGGCGTCGTAGCGGTACTGGTCGCGGTAGACCTTCTCCCAGTCGCGGTCGGGGTAGAAGCCCAGGGGGTTGTCGATGGTCGCCAGCGGCTGCAGCAGGCGCAGCGGCAAGGCCTGGGCCAGGACCAGGCCTCCGACCGCGGCGCCGGCGGATCCCAGGAACTCGCGCCTGGTCAGGCCGCCCCGGGCGCGGGGTTCCTGCGTCGCTCCGGCCTCTGCTGCCTGGGGATCCCCTCGCCGTTCATCCATGTGCGCCCCTCCTGACCATTCGGTCCGACGTCCTCAAGCGATCCCTGCGCGGCGCGGGAGCGCCTGCCGGCCCGTCTCGCCTTCAACAAGAAGGAGCAGCACGCGTCGCCCCGCAGCATCCACGCGCGCTGCTCCACCGCCGCCCCGACGAGCCTGTGCAGCAGCTCGCGGGTGATGTGACAGATCCCGGGGAACTCCGCGGCCTGGACCAGCAGCGGGCAGTCACGGAGGACGACCTCGTAGCCCCCGACCACAGGCCTGACCTCCGCCGTCCGGGCATCTTCCAGCAATGCCCCCAAAGCGGCGCTGATGCGCGCCTCCAGGGACGGCAGCGCCAGGATGTCGCCGTGCCGCCGGGCGATCTGGGCGGCGGCGTCCTCAGCGATCCGCCGCGCCCGGCGCGCGCCCTGCACGCCCGCGGTGCGCAGGACGGCACCCACGATGGCGGCGTAGCTCTCCAGGGCGCGCTGCGGCGAAGCCGGGGAAGGCTCGTAGACGATGGGAGGACGCCCCGCCCGGCCCCGCAGCAGGCGTTCCCGCACGGCCCCGTCGCGCTCCAGGATGGTCAGGTGCTGCCGGAGGGTGGAACGGGAGAGGCCGGTGGCCTGCTGCAGATCGCGGAGGGTCGCACCGCCACGCTCGCGGATGAGGTGGATTAGGTGCGTGCGCGTGGGGAGCGAGTCGATCACGCCTCTTGACCCCCCGAACTGAGTAACGAGTGCTAAAAGTTCTGGCCGTTGAAACGATCTAATGTCTTGAGGACAGGCTAGGAGGGGGATGCGGAGATGACAATCGGGCGGAGAAAGTAAATTTTGATTCTTGAGGAAACAGGTGTGAAATCCCGCTTACCTGAGCGTCTCACGCCCTGGCTGGCGACGGGCGAACGTGTGTTGCCGATTGACGGCGGAATCCCGGGATGTTTATGTAAAGAAGCCAGCGGAAGCGGCAGCCAGGATTGAGAGGACGCGGCCCTTCGGGGCCAGATCCGATCTCTCCCGGCCGAGCGCACCGCTGGCGCTGTTTTCCCTCCTCCGTCGTCCCGGCCGGCACCCCATGCGCGAAACCCGGCCAGCCCGATGGGTGTAGAGGCGGTTCAATCTTCTGGATGGTGGGCGCGCGCGGGATTGGACCGCCGGCCGTCCGGTCCCGGATCCGGGTGTGACCGCCCAAGGCTGCGGCAGGCAGGGCAGTACCGGGCGATGACATCCAGCGTCGCGGCATGCCCATTACCCAGGAGTGCCGCGACGCGGTTGAGCATGGCCTCCGGCGCGATCGGCCCACCGCAGGTCACACAGCGGCCGGAGCGGCCCTGCACCAATGGGGTTCTCCCTCGGGAGAGGGCCTGGAGGTCGCTGCGGCGCTGCAGGGCCAGGACATCAGGTTCGGGACACGCCGGGAGGCACCGCCCGCAGGCGGTGCACAGGGCCGGGTCGAAGGTCAGGGCGGCGTCGCCATCGCCCTCCAGCCGCAGAGCTCCCGGGCCGCATGCTGCGGCGCACCCGCCACAGAGCGTGCATCCGGTGCCCACCTGAACCAGACCGAAGGGCGATGCCGGGTGATCGACCACGAGGGAGGCGCCGAGGCGCTTACCCAGGGCCACCGCCGCTTGGGCACGGGAACGGTGGGCAAAGGGGTTCGCCGTGGCGTGAGCCGCCTGGGCCGCCTGAACCGGTACAGAGACAGACACTACCGGTGTGATCCGCAGAGCCCGCAGCAGGGCGGAGGGCTCCGCCGGGAGCAGCGCGACCCGCCCCGGATGATCCCCAGCCTGCCTGAGGACCTCCCGGCAGAAGTCCACCCGTCCCTCGATCTGGGCCGCGGAGGTGGCCCCACACGCCTGAGGGCAAGAGACAACTCCCACCCCTGCGGCGCCGATGTTAAGGAAGGCCAGCAGCCAGAGGGGCGGCACCATCCCCAGGGATGGGACCTCCAGAGGAAGCCAGTGCGCCGGGTAGGACGCTCCTTCCCCGGCCAGCGCCCGCAGCGCGGCGGCCCCGTGCCCGCAGACAAGCAGGAGGGCCCGGGGTACAAGCCGTTCAGGATGAGACCCCAGGAGCGCGTCGACGTACGCCTCCACCTGTCCGGCCGTCCAGCCGGGCAGGTCGATGGCCCCGTGGGGACAGGCGGTCACGCATGTCCCGCAGGAGGTACAGCTGGGCTTGTCCAGCCAGACCTCGCCGCCTTCTAGGCGCAACGCATGGTGCGGACAGGCGCCCAGGCACTCCCGGCAGCCGTCCCCGGCGTGGCAGCGCTCTCCCGCGACAGCCGGAACCGCATGGTACTCCAGGAGGGAGAGGCTGAGCAAGGCGCGCCGGCTCACAGCCACCGGCGGGACCGGTTTCAGGTTCTGGGGACGGCTTCCCGCAAAAGCCCGTGCCCGGGCCACCGCCGCCGCCAGGAGCACCCCGGCCTTGCGCGTCGCCTCTTCAGGCGCGTGTACACGAACGGCGTAGGTCCCCAGGTCGACCACCTCGACCCCCAGAGGGTCCAGGCCTGCCTTCCGCACCTCGGCCTGGAGCTCCCCCGCCGCATAGCCGCGCCGGCACACCCCCAGGACCAGCCGGGCCGCTTTGCCGGCACGGACTGCGGCGCTGATCTGCCGCGTCTGGCGGCAGATCTCGTCGGCGCTGATCACGTACACGGATGGGTCGGCCGTCATCAGACCCTTCCGCACGGCGCGCGCGTCGAGACCGCTGCCGGTATCGCCGAGGTGCGCGCACAGCAGGACCGCCACTGGCGGGTGGCCGTTGCGCTGCGATGCGGCCGGGTTCATCCTGCCCCTCCCGCCTCCGCCTCACCGTCCGCGGCATCTCCGGTCCAGACCAGCAGGAGGTCGACCAGGTCCTGGTCGTGGTGGATGAAGCTGGCGGCCGTCCCGGCCACCTCGCCGTACCACCCCCGGGGGTCTGCCCGCTGCACCTGCCGGGCGAACCGCGCGAGCCACCGCCCCAGGTGCTGCCCCAGGAACTGCCGCTGGCGCAGCAGGAGACGCCTCCCTTCCGCTTCCCGCCGGTCCCTCCAGGCCACACGCTCCCTGTGGCACAGGAACGCCATGAACTCCATCTCCACCGCGGCGTGATCCGGCAGCTCCCCGGCCGCAGGGTGCACAGTGACCCCCTCGTCGGCGTACTCCCTCTCCAGGGCCGCAGTCAGAGCCGCGACCTCCGCAGGATCGAGAGCGAGCTGGTGGGACTCATTTGGAGCGCACCCGTCGCGGCCTACGACGAACAATCGGCTGAAATCCTCCTGCAGAGTTCCGGCCTGCCCTGCTGCCAGCCGCACCATGCGCAGCAGCGACCGCCACTGGGGGTAGACGGCCAGGCCGGCGAAGGCCCGGCCAGCCCGCTCCTGGCGGAGGGCAGCCTTTGTCATCCTCTCCAGCCGCACGGGCGTGGGGAAGAGAAGAGCCTGCGCCAGCAGGCGGTAGACTTCCCCGCGCCAGCGGGCCAGGGCCGCCAGAGAGATCTGGGGAAGCTCCCGGCTCCTCCGCCTGTCAGCGCGGCCGCGGACGGACCGGCGGTGACGCGTTCCGGCTGCCGGGAAGGAGCTCATACACCACCGCCGAGAGGAACATCAGCATGATCCCCAGGATGAAGACAACCGGCAGGTAGGGAACCTCCGCGGGCAGCCCCGCCGGCCCGGCGGCGAGCTGGGTGATTCCCGAGATGGGCAGTCGCAGCCCCAGCGTGAAGCTGGTCGCTGCCAGCACCACCCCCGCGAGCACCGTCAACCGTGTGAGGGACGCACGCATGGCCTACCCCTCCACCCCCTCCTCCGGGAGCTCGATGATGGGGAAGATCTTGGAAAACACCAGGTACATCAGGGTTCCCAGGCCAAACAACCCCAGGATAATTCCATACTCCACCCAGGTCGGGCTGTACGTCCCCGGCGGGTACGGCAGCAGCGTGCCGTGGGTCTGCGAGGGAACCACGATGAGCAGTCGTTTGCCCACGGCGGCGATGTTGGCGAGCAAGCCGCTGAGGACGATTAGCGAGATGGAGTAGCGCTGCCGCGTGAACTGCCGGAACTGCAGGACAAAGGCGACCAGCAGGGAGGCCACGGATATCCAGTAGATGCCCGCGTACCGCCCGAAGAAGATGGCCCGCCAGACGCGGGCCTCGTGGCTGGGCGCGGCGTAGGTGGTGGTCAGCCAGTCGACGACCATGAAGTAGAGATAGGCGGCAATCAACACCATCAGGAGGTCGCCAAGCCAGCGGAACACCTCCGGCGAGAGCCGATCCTCCGCCGCCAGGACCCGCCGCACGATGGCGGCGATGACGATGAGCAGCCCCACCCCCGACACCCCGGCCAGGATGACGAATGCCGGCGCCTGCAGGGCGCTGAACCACCCGGGCCGACCCACCTGCAGCCCGAATACAAAGCCCAGGGTGGAGTGGGCGATCACCAGCAGCGGGACGATGGCCAGGGAGAGCCAGAAGCTGGCCCGGGCGTGTCGCTCCCACTCCTCGGCTGTCCCCCGGTACCCTGAAGCCCAGAGGCGGTAGAACCACTGCAGCCGCCCTGACCGTTGCGCGCAGATGGCGGCGTCCCGCCGGCCGTCCAGGAAGAAGTACACCAGGCTGGCAAAGAGGTAGCCGGCGATGACCATGGTGAAGGTGCCGAAGAACGGCGACTGCGGGCGGGCGTACTTGAACAGGTAGATGATGCCGCGCAGGGGCTGGCCCAGGTCGGGCAGGACACTGAGTGCGGCCAGAACTAGGGAGACGATGGTGAGCAGCTCGGCCATACGGGAGACCGCCCGCAGGTGCTGCAGGCTGAGGATGCGCACCAGCGCGGCGGTGGTGATCCCGGCGAAGCTGACCCCGACGAAGTAGACATCGAAGGCGATGTACAGGCCCCAGGCGGAGCCGCCCATGGTGCCGATGTCGCGCAGGCCGGTCACCACCAGCCCTTCGGTCAGCTGGGTGTACAGGGCGTAGACCCCGCCGCCCACCACCGCCAGCAGGAGCAGGACGACGAGCACCGCCGCCGGCGAGAACCGGCCCACCCCGTAGGGAATCGGATGCGCTCGAGTGGCCATGGCTCACACCCTCGCCCGCACAGCCTCGATCTGCCGGCTCTCCTCGCCGGGCGGCTTGCCCCCCAGGTAGTACACCCGAGGCTGCGTCCCCGCTTCCTCCAGGAGGCGGAAGTGCGGCCGGCGGCGCAGCAACTGGGAGACCCTGCTGCCGGGGTCGTCCAGGTCCCCGAAGTGCAGGGCATAGAGCGGGCAGTTGGCCACGCAGGCCGGCTGCTGGCCTTGCTCCACCCGGTGCACGCAGAAGGTGCACTTCTCGATGACGCCCTTGAGGTGTCCGCCGCCGGCGATGCGCCGCCGCTCGGCCCCGTAGGGGCGGTCCAGGTCGGGATTTCGGTAGGGAGGCACGGCATCGTGGCGACTCGCCCGTGCGCCCACGGCCGCACCCGCCGTCCAGTCCAGGTAGTAGTTCTTCTCCGGTGCCTTCCAGTTGAAGTAGTTGACGCCGTAGGGGCAGGCCACCTCGCAGTAGCGGCAGCCGATGCAGCGGTCGAAATCGGTGGCCACCAGCCCGTCCGGCCGCTTGTAGCGCGCCCCCACGGGGCAGACCTTGACGCAGGGGGCGTTGTCGCAGTGCATGCACGGCCGGGGCATGAACCAGACGCGCGTGTTGGGGTACTCCCCATCCTCGAAGCGGAAGACGTACATCCAGAAATTGGCCTGGGGTGTGTTGTTCTCGACCTTGCAGGCCTCCACGCATGCGCGGCACCCGGTGCAGCGCTCCAGGTCGATGACCATGGCGTAGCGCGCCACTAGCGTTCCTCCGTCTTGTATACTCGGACCTTTACGTGGAACGACTGGTCCGCGGTGTTGGCCACGTACCCTTCGCCGGTGAAGAACAGCGCGTTGGCCGTGGGGCCCTGCCCCTTCGCCCACGGATGCGTCCACATTCCGTAGTGGTGCGGCAGCCCCACCGTATCCGGACGGATAGCCTCGGTGTAGTGAACCGGCACCCGGAGCCGGCGTGTCTCCCCGGTGATGGCGTTGTGCGACTCCACCCAGACCTCCTCGTCGTTGCGGATCCCCCGCTGGCGGGCAGTCCGCGGGTTGATGTCCAGACGCTGCTTTGGCGCCAGCTCGGCCAGCAGGGGGATGAAGCTGCTGCGCGACTGCTTGAACTCGATCATCTTGTAGCTGATCAGGTAGAGGTCGTAGCTGTCGGGGGACTCCTCCATGGTGGGCCGGCGCCAGGTGGGCAGCGGGGTGTAGTCCTGCCAGTAGAGGGGCGAGACGCCACGTCCGCGCATCTCCTTCTGGTAGCGCAGCAGCGCCTCACCGTAGAGGCGGTGGCGCACCCCACCGAAGGTCGGATGTGCCGCGTAGCCGTAGGCCTTATCGGGAGGAATGGGGCCCTTCACCTTCGCCCCGTGCTTCTCGAAGTAGGCCACACCTTCGGCGATCCCCTCCGAGCGGGCCCACCGGTCGAAGATGCTGCGTGTTGTGGGCTTGCGGTCCAGCGGGAGGAGGTAGGGCGGCTTGAGCTTGAGGGCCTGGTTGAGGTGGTCCAGGTAGCCGCCCTTTCCGTAGAGGATTCCCGCCTTCTCACAGAGGTCCAGGTAGATGTCGATATCCCCCCGTGACTGGAAGAGCGGGGGCATGGGCGGGAGGCGGAGGCTAACCCCGTCTGTGTACTGGTCGTTGGCCTTGCTGGGCCCTTCGTACTTCTCGATGGTCGCCGCCGGCAGCACCACGTCCGCGAAGTAGTCCGCCGTCTCCGAGAGCCAGGGGTCGATGACCGCCACGAACTTGAACTTCTTGTAGGACTCCATGAGGTCGGGCTGCGAGGCGAAGGACAGCAGGGGGTTGGCCATGTGCACGATGAGCACCTCCGGCAGATCCTTCACCCCGTACTTCTCTGGGTTGAGCATCACCCTGGCCACAAGCGACGAGTTGTTGCTGTTGATGGGGAAATACTTGCTGTCCTTCAGGTAGATGTTGTAGGGAGGGTCTTTGATCTCGATGTGGTCCAGCTTCTCGAAGTTCTCGTGGAGCTTCCAGCCGCCCACGTCGATCCGCTGTCCGCCTGCTGCGCCCACCGCGCCCAGCAGCATCATCACCAGGAGCATGGCCCGCAGGGTCTGGAAGCCCAGCTCCTGCTGGGAGACGTGGTAGGCCATGATCGCGACCGGGCGGTAAGGGAGGGTGACCCCGTCGACGACGGTGCTGCTGCCGATGCGCGCCTCCTCCCCCAGCTCGCGGGCCACCCGGCGGATGGCCTCGGCGGGGATGCCACAGACCTCAGCTGCCCACTCCGGGCTGTATGCGGCGAGGTGCTCCCGGAAGACGTGAAAGGCCGTCCGCACCTTCCGCCCCCCGACGGCGAACTCCCCCTCCAGAGCCGGGGTGACACCGTGCGCGTCGGCGGGACGGGCTGCGCTCCGCGCGGCATCCCAGACCTGCTCCTTGCCGTCGATGCGCAGGAAGAACCCATCTTCCTGCACCAGGAACGGGGCGTTGGTGTACCTGGTCAGGTAGTCGCGGTCGATGGTCCCCTGGCGGACCAGCTCATGGCAGAGGGCCAGCGCCAGGGCCATGTCCGTCCCCGGTCGGATGGGCAGCCACTCGTCGGCAAAGGGCCCGGCGCCGCGCAGACGGGGGTCGATCACCACCACCTTCAGCCCCCGCTCCCGCGCCGCCACCAGCTGCTGGGGCCAGGTGATCCAGCACAGCTGGTTTCCCCCGGCGTTGGTGGCATTCCAGCCCCAGGCCAGCAGATACCGCGTGTGGCGGAAGTCCGGGTGCAGGACGCCGTGCACACCGACGGTGTACTCGCAGGCACGGTACCCGGCGTCGGAGCAGAAGGCGCCGTGGTGCAACTTGGTGGCCCCCGACGCTTTGACAAAGGCTTCGTCGTAGAAGGCCTTGGCCTTGCTCCGCCCCTTCTGCCACACGAGGAGCTTCGGGTCTTTGGCTCGCACCTCCCGGATGCGCCGGGCCACCAGGTCCAGGGCCTCGTCCCAGGTCGCCTGCCGCCAGCGCCCGGGGGCACCTTTCACGTTGGTCCGGATCAGCGGAGCCCTCACCCGGTGAGGGTCGTAGACGGCGATGACCTGGGCCACGCCCTTGGGGCAGAGGGTGCCGCGGTTGAGCGGGTTCCCGGGGTGGCCCTCCAGCTTGACGACCCGCCCGTTGATGCGGCGGGCGAGCATCCCACAGTCCTGCTTGCCGATCCAGCAGGTGGTGGGCACCCACTCCTCGGCGACCCCCGCCGCCGTCGTCCGCGGGGCCGCCACCAGGGTCTCCAGGCCGCGGGGGACGACGCGTGCGGCCACCGCCGCCCCACCGGCCGCCGCCGCCCCCTTTACGAAGGTCCGCCGCGAGATCTTCATGGGTTCACCCGATCCGCGCGCAACCCGCTCCCTTCGTAGACTATAGCCCGTTAGGACTACCGTAAATCGGACTGGAACCTGATCTCTTTAGGGTGCTGAAAGTAGGGCGGAACCTTACCTCGTCAGGGCAGCCGTACCGGCGTGGCTTTCCTGGGACCCCCAGCGGAACCTTCGGAGGGCGGGGAGAGGACGGTATCCTGGATCCACGGTTGGATCACCAGGACGTCCACCTGCGGTCCGCAGTAGTCGGCACCGGCCCGCTCGCCGCCGAAGAGCAGGACAGTGCGGACCTCCCGGGCTCCCAGACGGCTGAGGGCCTCGATGGCCCACCGCAGCGCCGCACCGTCGGGTGCCCGCTCATCTACCAGGAGCACGCGCCTGCCCGCAATCAGCCTGCGATCAGGCAGGTAAGGAGGGAGGTCTCGCGGCAGCGAGGCGAGCGGAACGCGCAATGGGTGGAAGTCCCGGCGCAGGAGGAGCGCGAGAAGCGCACCCGGCAGCGTCCCGCCGCGGGCGATGCCCACGACCAGGTCGGGCTGGTAGTCGGCCGCCACACGCTCCGCGAGGTCGCGGCACAGTGCGGCAAACCCTTCCCAGGAGAGCCTTAACACGCAGTCGCCTTCCCTCACCGGCGGCCTCCGGGGGGCTCCGCACGGGGTGGGCGGCGGCTCGCCGCAGCCCATCCCGCCGGGCTCTACTTCGGCAGGACGACCAGGTAGCCCGTCATCGAGGGCTGGTGGGAGACGCAGACGATGGGGAAGATCCCGGCCCGGTTGGCCGTGAACGTCACCCTCGTCAATTGGCCCCGCTTGACCGTAAACCTGTCCACATACGGCGGCAGGGAGGAAAGGTGCTCTTTCCCGTTGATGCCGATGATCTCCAGCGTCACCCGCTCGCCCTGGTTCACCACGACGAATCCGGGCTGCCACTGGTATGTTGAGACCTCCCACCGCCCCCTGGCGTCGGGCGCCTTGAGGATGTAGCCGCCTCCCCCAGGCAACCCGGCGTCGGGGAACGGCTCATCGGAGACGCTCGTGCCGCCTTTGGGCTCTACCGCCGCCATGTACACCGTCCGCGTCGCCTGCGCGGCGGACGGTTGGGGTCGCAAGGAGATTGCCAAGGCAGCGACGCCCAGAAGCAGAGCTCCCGCCAGGACCATCCTCCAGAGCTTGGTCGCCATCGTGTCACCTCCTGGGCTTGATGCCTCCTCCACCATAGGAGGCCGGGAGAGGCGTGGCGTAGAGGCCATGGTCCCGTCCGACCGGGTCGAACGTCCCGGGACCCGCGGCGGGCGAGGCCCTGCGCGCGGGAGGAAGAACCCAATCCCACGCGAGGCCGGTGCCCGGTCTTCTCAGGGCCGGTCCGGGAGAGGGTCTGCGCCGGGATCCCGGGAGGCCGGACCGCCCAGCCGGGCGCGGCGCTGCGCGGCGTAGACGGCGGCCTCGGTCCGCCGGCGCAGTTGCAGCTTGGAGAGGATGCTGGAGACGTAGTTCTTGACAGTCTTCTCGGCCAGGTTCAGCGCCTCGCCGATCTCCCGGTTAGTCTTCCCCTCGGCCACCAGCTCCAGCACGCGGCGCTCCTGGCTCGTGAGCTGCGACAGCTCATCCCGACCGCGCGCCAGATCGCGGAAGTGCTGCAGCAGACGGGCGGCGGCGGCTGGGTCCAGCAGCGACCTGCCGGCAGCGGCCTCCTCGATGGCCCGGACAACCTCCTGCCCTCGGGTCTGTTTCAGCAGGTACCCGGAGGCACCCGCCAGCACCGAGCTGATCAGGGCCTCGTCGTCGGCGTAAGAGGTGAGCATGACCACCCGGCACTGCGGACGGGCGGCACGGATGGTCCGGCAGGCTTCGACGCCGTCGCCGTCGGGCAGGCGGATGTCCATCAGGACCACGTCGGGAGTCAACCGGGCAGCCTCGGCGACGGCCTCCCGGACGGTGCCCGCCTCTCCCACCACGCGGATCCCCTGATACCCGCCGAGGATGGTGCGCAGCCCGACCCGCACCATCTCGTGGTCGTCCACCAGCAGCACCCTGATCGCGCCGCTCATACCACCATCTCCCGATCTGCAGGCACAGGCACGCGGACCTCCACCCTTGTCCCCTCGCCCGGCCGGGTGTCGATGCGGAGGCGCCCGCCCATCCGACGGGCTCGCTCTTCCATCGTCCGTAACCCCAGGCCGGCGCCACGCGCGGCCGCCTCCAGGTCGAACCCCCGCCCGTCGTCGCTGACCGCGATGGACAGCTCGCCGTCGCGCACGCCCGCTTCAACGATGACGCGGGCTGCGCCCGCGTGCCGCGCCACGTTGGCCAGCGCCTCCCGCAGGAGCAATTGGAGGTGCAGCCGCTGCTCCGCGCTGAGGTGCAACTCTCCGTCGCTGGGCCGAAACACCACGGGCAGCAGCGTATTGATCCGGAACTCCTGGACCACGCGCTCAAGAGTTGCCGCCAGTGTCTCCGCCTCCGCCGCGGGCTGCAGCCCCATGACGTAGGTGCGGACTTCCTGGATCACCCGCGTCAGGACCGCGATGACGTCGTCCAGCCGCGCGGCCACCTGCGGAGCGGCGGCCTGCACCCGCTGCTGGCAGTGCTCCAGCGCCAGGCTGATCCCGTAGAGCGACTGGATGACGCTGTCGTGGAGGTCGCGGCCAATCCGTTCACGTTCCTGCAGCACAAGCAGGTGCTGCACCTGCTCCCGCAGCTGGGCGCTCTGGATGGCGATGGCGGCCAGGCTGGCCAGCGCCGTGAGGAGCTCCGCGTCTTCCTCCCGGAAGGGGCGGGGCTGGCGGCAGCCGACGCACATGTAGCCGACCAGCCGGTCGCCGGCCCGGAGGCTGGCGGTGACGTGCACCTGTCGAAACGCAGGCGCGATGAACGGGCACTCCCGCCCCGGCTGCCAGTCGCCGTCCGGCAAGAACTCCTCGCATCCCGGCGCGCCCTTGCCGCCGGCAAACGCCTCCTGCGGCCCGTCCAGCGCGCCGGGGACCAGGCGGGCCGCCCCACCCCACAGGCACACCGCGGAGACGTCGGCCCCCAGCAGCGACTGGGCCGAGGCGGCGACGGTGGAAAGGATGGCAGAGAGATCGGCCTCGCTGATAATGGCCCGGCTGACCTCATAGAGCGCTCGCGCCTCGCGCTCCTTGCGCGCGATGGCGTCGGCGCGACGCTGCAGTTCGGAGCGGGTCCGCTGCAGGCTGTCACGCATGGTCTCCAGGGCGGCGGCCAGCAGGCCCACCTCGTATCCCGCTTCGGGCAGCACGGGGCTCTCCAGGTCGCCCCGGGCAATGCGCTGCGCCACACCGGTCAACCGGCGCAGCGGCGCGGTGATCACACCGGCGTCCCGCCAGCCGAACCAGAGGCCCAGCGACAGCAGGGCCACCCCAAGCAGGAGGATCTGGCGCTGCAGACGACGTTCGTGCTGGAACACCTCCCATTCGGACTGGCCAAACCCCAGCCCCCAGTTCCCCAGGGCGAGCGGGGCGAAGGCCATCACGTGCATCTCCTTGGCTGCGCCGTTCTCGAACTCAGGGGTGCGGCCGATGTGCGCCCGCCCCGCAGTCATCAACGCCACGAAGAAGTCGGGATGGTCGCCGCGGGTGAAGCGTTCGTGGACCTCGGTGCCAGCGAGGACGATGCCGTTCTGGTCGACGATGACCGCATGGCCCGTCCGTCCGAACGCCATCGGCGCAATGAGCGACGTCAGCGTCTCCTGCCGAAGGTCGATGATGCCTCCCAGCGCACCGACGACCGCGCCGGCCCCGTTGCGCAGGGGTACCAGCATGACGGCGGCCGGAGAATTCTCCGGGGGAAGGTGCACCAGGCCGGTGGCCGCGGGACGTCCGCCCAGCGCCTGTTGCACGGCGGGGTCCATAAGGGCGACCCCGCGGTAGCGGTCCGGCCAGACGCCCCGGCCGACGGCGTCCACCACGATGAGCCCGCCGGAGAAGAGGACCGGACTGCCGGCCGACGCATCCGGCAAGACTCTCGCCCGGTCGCCCAGGCCGGACGCAAGGTCCCAGCGCGTGCCGGAAGCAAGACCCTCCAGCCAGGACACGGCGATGCCGAGGCGCTCGTCCAGGTGGGCAGCCTGCATCCGGGCCAGCAGAAGCCGCTCCTGCAGGATCCTGTCGGTGCTCTGGGCGATGACCGGGAGGCCGACCAGGGCCGCCGCGAGCAGCGTAAGGCCGAGCCCGCCGGCCACCAGGAGCATGATCCGGCGCTGCAGCGGCAGCCGCGTGAGGATGGCCATGACGATCCGCCCGTCCCGAGAGGTGTACCAAAGCCCCTCCCGGGAGGGGTCGTCTAGACTTTATCCTCCCATGGAACTACCCGCCATCGGGCGAAGACCCGATGGGCCCGGTAACGGCGCCCTGTGGGGCACCTCCCGAAAGCCCCCAGGATGACGCGGGATCCGAGTTGCCAGCTACGGGAAGAACAGCCGGACCAGGACCGGGGCCAGGATAGCCAGGAGGACGCCGGCGACGAGCCAGTCGAGGCGGCCGTTGACCCGTCGGATGTCCTGACGGAGCTCCGCGATCTCGCCGCGCGTCTCCGTGCTCAGACCACCTACGGCGCCGTGCAGCTCCGACCGCAGGGCCGCCAGCCCGTCATGGAGTTCCGTCCGCACGGCCGCCAGCTCATCGCGGAGTTCCGCCCGCAGAGCGACGACCTCCGTGCGGAGGTCTCCCAGCCGCCGGTCCAGCTGCTGGTAGGCCCCCTCCAGCCTGGCCATCCGGATCTCCAGCGCATCCGCCGCCATCGCCACCCTCCAGCATAGCAACGTTCACACCAATTGCATCGTGCAGAACGCGAACATTTGCACCCACCAGGAGGAGAGGCATCTTGCGGAAATTGCGGCGACCGAGGCCGGGCCATTCGCTCAGGTGGAAGCCATCGTGGACACGGGGCCAAGAACAGCATGTTCCCGCGCCCTTTGATTGCCCAGCTCGGCATCAGTCCGCGCGAGCGGGCGCTCCGCTTCATCCGGCGCGGGGGAGGGCGACGAGGAAGCGCGCGCCGCGGCCCTCCAGGTTCTCCGCCATAATGATCCCGCCCTGAGCCTCGACCAGGCGCTTGGCGATGGCCAGGCCGAGGCCGGCTCCGCCGCGGGCCCCGCTTCGCGATTTGTCCACCTTGTAGAAGCGGTCGAAGATGTGCGGCAGATCGGCCTCGGGGATTCCGGGACCGGTATCGGTCACGCCCAGCAGGACGTGGCCGCGGCGCTCGATGGCGCTGACAGTTACCATCCCGCCGGGTGGCGTGTACTTCAGGGCGTTGTCCAGCAGGTTGGTGAGCACCTGCACCGTCCGCTCCGGATCGGCTTTCACCGGCGGGAGCCGTGCGGGGAGCTCGACCCGCAGTGTGATGCCTCCCGCCTCTGCCCGGGGATAGAAGGGCTGCACCGCCCGGCGCACGATCTCGGCAGGAGGCAGTGTGGCCAGATTCAGACGCACTTCACCGGATTCCACGAGGGAGAGGTCGAGCAGGTCTTCGACGAGCCGGCGCAGCCGGCCCACCTCGTGTTCCACTGCCGCCACAAGTGCTGTCGCATTGCCGTCCTCAGAGGAGGCCACGCCCTTGAGGGCCTCCACGGCCACGGCCAGGTTGGCTACAGGCGTGCGCAATTCGTGGGAGGCGTCCGCCACGAACTGCCGGCGGAGGGAGTCGATGCGCTCCAGCTCGCTGGCCATGTAGTTGAGCGATCGGGCCAGGTCACCCAGCTCGTCGCGCGTGCGCACGGGGATGCGCTGGTCGAGACGCCCGGCGGCCAGGCGGCTGGCCGCTACCTGCATCTCCTGGACCGGGCCGGCGATGCTGCGCGCGAGGAACAGAGCCAGCCCCCCGGCAATCGCCAGCGCGACGACCGTGGCCCAGGCCACCACCCAGCGAACGTGCCGAATCTGCCCGTGCAGCGAGGTCAGCGGGCGCGCCACCTGCACTGCCCCCAGGATGCGGTCGCCGGTGCGCACAGGTAAGGCGGCGTAGACGGCCTCCCCGCGGCCTGGCACCACCACCGCGTCGGTGACCTCCTCACCCCGCAGGGCGGCCCCCACACCGGGTCCTTCAGCCCTGACGCCGAGGAGCGGCGCCGCCGGCCCCCGCGCGGCCACGACGACGCCCGCCGCATCGGTCACGAAGACCACGGGGCCCTCCACCCCTCCGGGCACGGCAAGCAACTGCCGCTGGATGACCTCCGGGTGGCCGCTGGCAAGCCCGGTCAGCGCCGCCGCGCTCATCAGACGGGCCAGGTCCCGCAGGTCCGCCTCGAACTGCTGGCTGTAGGCAGCCTCGAACTGCCGCGTCAGGTGCACACCCAGGAAGACGATCGTCGGGGAGACCACGATGAGATAGGTGGCCAGCAGCTTCCAGCGGACGCGCCGAAACATCTTCCTGGTTATCCCTGAAACCGGTACCCCACGCCGTGGACAGTCTGGATATATGAGGGCTTGCTGGGATCGGACTCGATCTTCTCGCGCAGCCACCGGATGTGCACGTCCAGTGTGCGCGTGTCGCCGAAGAAGTCCTCACCCCATACCCGGTTCAAGAGGTAATCACGCCCCAGGACGCGGCCGGGGTGACTCATAAGCTCCCGAAGCAGGTCGAACTCCTTAGGAGAGAGGGCGACCTCCCTCCCGCGCACGGTCACCCGATGCCGGGCGATGTCCAGCACTACCTCGCCGGAGTGCAGCTGGTCTCGCCCGGCGTCCTGCGCCTGCATCTGTGCGCGCCGCAGGTTGGCCTTGATGCGCGCCACCAGCTCCCGAGGGCTGAAGGGCTTGGTCACGTAGTCGTCCGCGCCGACCTCCAACCCAACGACCTTGTCCACCTCCGCCGTCTTCGCCGTCAGCATGATGATCGGCACGGTCGACCAGGTACGGATCTGCCGGCAGACCTCAATTCCGTCCGCTCCCGGCAGCATCACATCCAGGAGGATGAGGTCGGGGCGCTGGTCGCGGGCAGCCTTGAGGGCCTGCGGGCCGTCGGTCGCCACGGCGACGGAGTACCCTTCCTGCGTGAGCAGGGCCGACAGCGACCGGACCATGGTCTCCTCGTCATCGACCACGAGGATCTTCATCGGCCGCCCCAGAGACGCGTCAGTCACATCAAGTAGGCGAGAGACCTTTTTAACTATCCTGGATCGGCACTCCGGCGCTGGTGCGGGGGCAGTGGACCAGGAGACACGGCTTTACCCGCTGATTAGGCGGCCCGCGGCCACCCTAGCGCAGGAGCCAGACGTATTCGTAGATCAGCACCCCCGCCTGATCCTCCGTGTTGTGATCGACGGAAGGATCACGTACGTATTATACCAACCGTTTAACCTGCTCGAACTGGGCGATGGGCATCATGCCGCAGATAGTGGATGGGTGGTGCGCCAGGGTGGAGGAGGCTCAATTCCGATCGCAGGTGGGGACCGCCAGGGACATGCTGCGCCAGCGCGCACGCCGGCAGCACCGAGCTGCGCCGACCGTCATGCGGGCCATCGCCAGTAGGTCCTCCGGCGCATCCGGCGGGGTCTCCTCCGACCGCAAAGCCGCCAGGTAGGCACGGCAGACGGCCAGCGCGGCCTTGGCCACGGCTCCCCGTACGGCCCGTAGCTGCAGCGCGGCGTCCAGCGGGCGATCCGCGGCGATGAGCCGCTCCACCGCCCGCAGGTGCCCACGGATCGTCTGCAGCTGGGCGATGAGGGCGATCCGGTCCAGGTTATCCATCAGCGACCCACCAGCCAGACCAGCATGAGGGCCAGCGCCCCCGCGGCCAGAATGAGAAGCAGTGCCAGCATCCGGTCGCTGGCCGATTCCTCAGGCAGCTGATCCCCCGGCGGTTTCACGGCGTCATCTCCTTCGCGGTGCTGCGACGGGTCCTACCCTCCCACGTGCACCGCCCCGGGCGTGAGCCAGGCCAGCAACCCGAGCACGATCAGCCCCAGCACAGCGGTGAGCCCAAAGGCGAGGCGAGCACGTCGGCCCGCAGGCTCCTCCGGACGACGATCGCCGAACGGAACGAGCAGCAGAAGGAGGAAGATGAGTGTGCTGGCCCAGAACAGGCCGGGGACGCCGATCCAGTTCTCAACGGCGAACAGGGGCAGGAACGGCCAGGGCGGTTTCGTGATCTCGATCCCCTCCACGGGGGCCGGCCCGACCACCGGTGGGAGCAGGACCGCCAGCACCAGCACCACTCCGCCTAGGACCAGGCCATACTTCGCCAGATGCTTGAGGTGCGTCGTGAAGGGCAGCATCGTGCCCACCGGCTGGCCCGGCCGGGGAGAGATACCGTGCTTCCTGATCAGCCAGAAGTGGGCCGCCACGAGCAGCAGCAGAATACCCGGCAGGATGTTGATGTGGGCGATGTACAGGCGGACCACCAGCGGGACGTTTTCCGCGAACGCCTGGGTGAACCAGTGCCCCAGGCCGCCGATCAGATGGCCGATGGCGACGTTGTGCTCCAGGGCCTCGAAACCCTCCTGGTCCCACTTCAGGACTGTGCCGGTGAAGAAGAGGCTGACGGTGACAGCCAGCAGCCCGACGCCGATGATCCAGTTCGCCTCGCGGGGCTTCTTGAAGGCCCCCGTGGTGAAGACCCGGATCATGTGCAGCAGGACCGTGACCATGACCACCTGCGCGGCCCAGTAGTGCACGCTCCGCAGGAAGCGGGCGAGGCCGGTGCTCTGCATCATGGCGCGGACGCTGTCGTTCGCGGACTGCGGGAACGGGACGTAGTACTGGGCGAGCAGGACGCCGGAGATGACCAGCACAAGAAAGCCGATCAGAGAGATGCCCCCCAGGGAGTAGGCCAGCGTGTTGGCGTGGCGTGGCACGGGATATGTCAGCTCCGACAGTCCCAGGCGCTCGTCCAGGGCCTGCCACAGGCCGGTCCCGCCAGTCACCGGCCCCCCTCCTCCCGTCCCGGTCGCAGGAAGAACAGCCCCAGCCCGATGAGCCCGACGCCGGCCGCCAGGAGGGCGATCTCGACTGTCGAGCCGCCGAAGCGGGCGCGCAGGGGCTCGCTCATCTGCATCGCTGCCTCCACGGATGGCGGGGCCTGCTGTTCGCCCACTGGCGCAGCGGGCGGCCGAACGGGCAGCGGAACCAGCACCGCTGCGGCCGGGGGAGGGCTCGCCCGTCCCTGCGCGGCTGGCAGCGCCGCGCTCCCACCGGGCCCCAGGGGAGGCATCGGCATACCGGTCGGCATGATCGCGGTCGCCAGAAGGCGACGCGCGGCAGCCACATCTCGCCGGTCCAGGGCGCGCAGCGCCTCAGCCACCCGCTCCAGGTGGACACCTTCCGGCTTCCTGGACTTGAGGGCGGCCTGCAGGCGCTCCCGCACCTCGCCGGTCATGCCAGGGTCCTGCGCCAGCAGGGCGGCGGCCTGGCGCACCAGCGTGAGGGCGTCGTCGGGCAGCTTCCCCTTGTGCGCCAGCGCCGCTCCCGCGGGGATGAGGGCGAGTGCCGCCGCGGCGAGCAGGGCCACGGCCGCCAGCCGACGCCTCAGCCGCATGCCAACCCTCCTCGGCTCAATGGCAGCAGCCCCCGGAATGCCGCCGGCTGCGGCGCGGTGTGGCGGTGCTCCCGCCGGTGCCGTGGGCGTGCCCCTCCCCGTGCCCGTCCAGGTTCGCCTCTCCATGCACCTCCCTGTGCACCTCTCCGTGTCCCTCTCCGTGCTCCTCTCCGTGCGCGACCCCGCCCACCACCGACCTCCGCGTGCCATGGCCACCGTGCCCCATGAACAGATGGTGTCCGATCATGAAGACGAAGAACAGCGCAAAGAGAATCCAGTTCCCGTACGCCTGCCAGAGCTCTGCCATCGCTGTCTCCCCCCAAGAAACGGTTTTCGCCTACGCGCCACGCCGGAGCAGAGGGGCCAGCACGGGCATGGTGATTATCCAGGCCAGCAGGCCCACCCACAGGGCCCCACCGTACCGGGCAACAGGGGCGTAGCCGGCGATGGTGGCCCCACCGTAGAAGGCCGCCGCCGCCGCCAGCGCGATGCCCAGGCCCAGAAGACCTGCCAAGCGCACGGTGCTGCTCTGCCGCATGGCCCTTCCTCCTCAGTGCTGGACGCCCACCGCTGGCGCCAGCTCCCGCCGCGCGCCAGGTAGCGTCCCGCCGCCCCTCAGGCTGGGGACAAACCGCTTCAGCAGCGTCGTGTTCAGCGTCACCGTCAGCGAGCTGATGGCCATGAGGAAGGCAGCGATCTCCGGGCTGACCACCTGCCGCGACCAGGGGTAGAGGAGACCGGCAGCGACGGGAATCGTCACCGTGTTGTAGACGAACGCCCAGAAGAGGTTCTGCCTGACCTTGCGCATGGTCGCCTTGGCCACCTCGATGGCCGTGACGACGTCCCTCAGGTCGTCCTTGATCAGGACGATGTGCCCCGTCTCCTTGGCCACGTCGGTCCCCGAGCCGATGGCCATGCCCACGTCAGCCTGGGCCAGGGCGGGGGCGTCGTTGATCCCATCGCCGACCATGGCAACGCGCATCCCGCGCATCTGCATGCCCTTGATCTCCAGGGCCTTGTCCTGTGGGAGGACCTCGGCCAGCACCCGGTCGATCCCTACCTGCCGGGCGATGGCCTGGGCGGTGCGCCGGTTGTCGCCGGTGATGATGACTGCGCGAAGCCCGAGCCGGTGGAGGATGCGAACAGCCTCAGCCGAGTGCTCCTTGAGCGTGTCGGCCACGGCGATCAGGCCGGCAGCCTGCCCGTCGACGGCCACAAACATAACGGTCTTCCCGTCTTCCTCCAATTGCTCCGCCCGCTGCAGGAGGCCGGCGATGTCCACGCCACGGTCGTGCATCAACCGCCGGTTCCCCACCAGGACCGCGCGGCTGTCGACGCGGGCCTCGACCCCGTGCCCTGGGATGGCGTTGAAGGTCCCAGGCTCGTCCACCACCAGGTCGCGGCTGCGCGCCGCCTGCACGACCGCCTCTCCCAGGGGATGCTCAGAGTTCACCTCCGCGGCCGCCCCCAGGCGCAGCACCCAGTCGTCCGACCACCCTGGTGCGGGCACCACATCGGTGACCGAGGGCTCGCCTCGCGTTAGGGTGCCGGTCTTGTCGAAGACGATGTGGGTGAGCCGGCTGGCGCTCTCGATGGCGTCGGCGCCCTTGAAGAGGATGCCGTGCTCGGCAGCCTTGCCGGTCCCGGCCATCATGGCGCTGGGGGTGGCCATGCCCACGGCGCTGGGGCAGGAGATGACCAGCACCGCCACGGAGACCAGCAGGGCGAAGCCGAACACCCCCATGCCGGCCAGCGTGTATGGGGTGAGCATCAGGCGGGTCTCCGGGGAGAAGAACCGGTCGTAGCCGACGAAGAACCAGAAGAGGAAGACCGCCAGCGCCAGCACATGCACCCAGAAGATGAATCTGCCGGCGACCAGGTCGGCCAGCCGCTGGATGGGCGCCTTGCTGGCCTGGGCATCTTCGACCAGCTTGATGATCTGTGCCAGCGCCGTCTCCCGGCCGACCTTGGTCGCCCGGAAACGGAAGGCCCCGGTCTTGTTCAGCGTTCCGCCGATGACCTCGTCTCCGGCGCGCTTCTCCACCGGCATCGACTCGCCGGTAATCATCGACTGGTCCACCGCCGAGTAGCCCTCGAGCACGATCCCATCCACCGGGATCTGCTCCCCGGGGCGTACCACGACAATCTCTCCGACCTCGACCTCATCGGCAGGGATCTCGACCTCAGCCCCGTCACGTATCACTCGCGCAACTTTGGGCTGGAGACTCATCAGCTTGCGGATGGCTTCCGAGGCGCGGCCCCGGGTCAGTGCCTCCAGATATCGGCCGAGGATGATGAAGGCGGTGAGCAGCGCTGCCGCCTCGTAGAACGTCGCCTCCGGCCCGCCGAAACCGGCATCAGGGAAGAAGGTGTTGATCACCGCGATGAGGTAGGCCGCACCGATCCCTGTGGCGTAGAGCAGGTTCATGTCGGTCACGCCGTGCCGCAGCCCCCGGTAGCTGTTGACGAAGAACTGCCAGCCAGGACCGAAGACGATGGGTGTGGTCAGGGCGAAGAGCACCAGCGGGTTCCCCAGGACCTTGGGCACAAAGCGCGGGAGGATCCAGACATCCTGGAAGGTCCCCAGCATGACCACCAGCGCCAGGGTCCAGGCCACCAGCATCCAACGCCCCTGGCGGCGGATCTCCCGACGCCGGGCCTCACGCTCCCGGTCCAGCGCCGCCGCCCCCTCCAACTTCTCGGCGGCCTCATAGCCCAGGTCGCGGATCGTCCGCTTGATCAGGGCCGGGGTGATCAGGCCGGGGTAGTACGTCACCTTTGCCGTTCCCGCGGCCAGGTTGACCTGCACAGCGGCCACCCCCGGCAGGCCGCCCACCGCCGTCTCGATGGATGTCACGCACGAGGCGCAGCTCATCCCGCCGATCTGCAGCGCCAGGTCCTCCCTTCCCACCTCGTACCCGACATCCCGGATGGCCTGCTCCAGATCAGCCAGGCGCACCTTGCCCGGATCGAAGGTGACGAAGGCCTTTTCGGCGGTGAGGTTGGCCGTAGCCGAGGCCACACCCTCGATGCTGCGCAGCGCGCCTTCCACGGTAGCCACGCATGACGCGCAGGACATCCCTCGCACCGGGAGGGCGATCTCCCTCAACTCCGGGTTCCCGACGTGCTTCTGCCCTTGCTCGCTCATCCGACAGCGTCCTCCTCGTAGATCGGCCGATGCGGGGCGTCCCCCTCTGCCAGCAAGATGCACAGGGCGATGAGCCCGCTCATCATCATCCAGGACTCGTGCTCCGGTCCGAGACCGTGGCGGGCCAGCACCCCTCGTCCTCCCCTGTAATCCTCAGCACTCCATCAGCGCACCGCGCGGGTCACCGTCGCCGGCACGCAGGCGATCAGCCAGCCCAGGAGGGCACCGTAGGCCAGGCTCTCCGCCAGGCCCAGGAGAAAGCTACCCCAGGTCAGCCAGGTGAAGCCGGGAAGGAAGGGCATCCAGGCGGACCTCATCGCGAATCGCGGAATGCCCAGATCCCAGACAACGCAGCCGATGTAGAGGGCACCCACGATGACGGCACCGGCATAGACCGCGATCTTGACCGAGCGGTTCACTGCCCTCGCCTCCTTCGCGGACCAACCCGCAGGGTCCGGCCCCATCCTAGTCCGGGGCCAAGGGCGTATGGTTAAGGGCAGATTAGCCCGACTTTAAGTTTTCCTTAAGGGAATTTCTCGCTGCCGGTTGTCGCCGCGGCGGTGCGGCGATGGTGACGGATGATCCGGCCCATCAGCCCGATACCGATGGCGTTGGTGACCAGTCCAACGATGATCAGCGGGACCTTGTAGTTGGAGAGAAATACCGCCGCGCCGGAGAAGCCGACTATCGGCAGGACGTCGGCGACGTGGTGCAGGCAGCAGGCGATCATGGAGGTCGTCGATGTCCCGGTGCCCGCGGCGGCGACGGCCGTGGAGGACCTGAGTCCGGTCGAGGCCCGCAGCAGCCCGCGGACGTAGGCGTACAGGCCGATCTGGGTGCCAAAGCCCAGGGCAACAGCGGCGACGTAGTAACGGTCGGTCAGGAGCAGCTGGACGGGGTGCGCCCAGGACCGTGAGCCGAGCCAGACGACGGTGATGTAGAAACCGACGAGGGCGACAGCACCCGGCACGCCTACCAGGAGGGCACGAAGGACCCTGCTGTCGACTCTTAACGGTCGTGGCACTGGACGCGCCTGCAGTCGGGGTTGAACCGCCACCTCATGATCGTCCATGCTGCTGACATCCTCCTCGGGATCCAGGATGCGCCTGGCCACCAGCACGTCGCCTTCACCATAGACCGGGCGGGGGCGGGAGATGTTAACCGCGCCTTATCCGGGCATTAAGGTTTGCTTAAGAGGGTACGGGAGGGCCTTTGGGGCAAGGCGCCGCGATAGGCGGGAAGGATCAGCCCCGCGCTGACCGCCGTCACTTCCCGTTCCATCGTCTGCCGGGCGGTCTCGGCTCGGCGCAACTGATAGCTCACCTCCTGAAGCCGAGTAGAGCCCACGCCGATTTCGCGGCGGATGGTCCGCTCTGTCCCCACCTGAGCGGCCAGCAAAGCGGCGGCGAAGAGAAGCGCGACCGCCAGGGAAGCCCGCCCCACCCATCTCCTAGAGGCTTCACGGAGGCCATAGGTCTGTCCGGGCACCGCGTTGAGTGACCGGAGGGCTTTCCGGCGGCCGCGCCTCAGTGGCATCGCCCAGGGGAGACATGGCCCGCGGACGTCTTCTCCCGGCGGACGATCACGGTCATCCCGTCGACCCGCTCGATGCGCACACGGGCCCCCCGCTCAATGCGCTCGTCACCCACCGCCCGCCACAGCTCCCCACGGTACCGGACGACGCCCTCGGGGGACAGTGGGTCAACGACGTAAGCCAGTCCGCCGGCCATCCCCTCCGACCCGGTCTTCACACGAAGACGAAGGGCCTGCATGGTCACCCGGTACAGTAGCCAGGATGCGACGGCCACAACCGCATAGAGCGGTGCAGCTACAGGGAACGGCAGGACGGAGAAAAGAACCAGCCCCATCACCGGGAGGAGCAGGGGAATGTGGCACCACATCCGCGGCACCCTGGAGCTACCCCATGTCGGGGTGATGAGGCATGTGGGGGGCGGATGTTTTCGCCCCGAACGCTTCGACGATGTAGGCGATCACCAGCGCGCCGAGGACGCTGCCGATGACGTTGAGCCCGCCGAGCATCCAGCCCCACTTTCCCAACCACACGCCGCCCGCATACGCACCCACCAACCCCGCGATGACGCCGCCCAGCCAGCCGGCGGGCATCGTCCGGCCGCCGAGCCGGTAGAAGCTGGCGAGAAGACCTGCCAGCACTCCGACAATCACCAACGCGACCCATCCCGCACCGGTCATGGCCCTCACCTCCATACCCCAACCTAGCAAGCAAGGGACGAGGCGTGGTTAATCACAGGTTATGGGCAGGTTAAGGTTCTCTTAAGGCAGAGACATGCTCGTGGCTACTTCAAGGCCTCACGCAGCTTCCGGTACTCTTCAACAGAAACCTCCCCGCGGGCCAGGACGTCAGCCCGCAGAAGGTCTGGTGGCGGCGGGGAGAGCACTCCGCCGCCGCCACCAGAGCGGCCATACCGGGTCAACGGACCACCAGGACCGCCTTCATTCCCGCTTCATAATGCCCCGGCACAAAGCAGCCGATCTCGAATGTGCCGGTCTTCTTCGGGGTGAACTTGATCGTCGCGCTCTTCCCCGCTGCAAGCATGATCATGACCACGTCCTTACCTTTCCGTTCCAGATCGGTGACGCTGCCTTCGGCCTTCGGCTCCAACCCCAGGAAGTATGACCGTTCCCGTGCCCAGTCGTGCAGGTCCATGGCCATGGCGCCCGCCTTCGGCTTCTCGTACACCATGAACTCGTGCTCGACGGCTCCCTTGTTGGCCACTCTGATCTCCGCCGGCACCCCCGCCCGGAGCGTCACCTGTGAGGGGGTGAACTTGAACTCAGTCATCGTCACCGTGACGCTCTGCCCGGCCACTCCCGACAGCACAGATGCCCCCGGCGCGGCCGCCAGGAGAACCACAGCGAGGAGTCCTGCTAGTTTCCACAGCAACCTGCCCCCACCTCCTCAAGCTTACGTGCACAGCAATTCCCCATGACGGCACGGACCGAGTAATAACTTCCCATAGGGCGTATGTCAAGATGAGATGAAGCTGAGGGGCTGCGGGGGCACCACGGATGAAGGCCGTGGAGACCGCCTGTCTAAGTCCTCCCGACCCCTGGTAAGATGTTCGCGCAATCGGTCCTGGCAATGCTGCTGTGGAGCTACATGCGCGTCGGTAATCCCGGCTAGCTGCGCTAAGAGCAGATGGCGAAAGCAACCGACACCGGGGAGACTCGGAGCACGCGTCTCCGCTACAACCGGATTGCGCCGCTCTACGACCTCATGGAATCGGCTGTCGAGGGCCGATACCGGCTGTGGCGCCAACGCCTGTGGGGGCTCGTCACTGGGCCGCGCGTCCTGGAGATCGGCGTGGGCAGTGGGAAGAACATCCCCTTCTATCCACCGGGGGTGCAGATCACGGCCGTGGACCTCAGCGAGCGGATGCTGGACCGCGCCGCCCGCCGGGCCAGGCGTCTGGGGCGGCCGGCCTTCCTGGTCCAGATGGACGCGCAGGCGCTGGCCTTCCCCGAGGCCACCTTCCACAGCGTGGTGGCCACCTTCGTCTTCTGCTCGGTGCCCAATGCGGTCCGCGGGCTGCAAGAAGCCGCACGGGTGATCAGGCCCGGGGGCCGGGTCCTCCTGCTGGAGCATGTCCGACCGGCGCACCCCGTGCTGGGCAGGGTGATGGATCTGCTGGATCCCTTCGTCTTCCGGCTCTGCGGACCGCACATCAACCGGCGGACGGTGGACAACGTGCACCGGGCCGAGCTGGCCATCGAGCGGGTGGAGGACCTGGATACCTGGGGGATCTTCAAGCTCATAGTTGCGCGCCGCCCGTCCCCCTGACGGCAACCTTCACAGCCGGGCGTGGGGGCGACACTAGATCACAGGAGGGCCGGAGGGCTGTACGCCTTCCTCCCCGATGCCGGCGAGGCCTGCAGACGCCTGCCGGTCGGGCGGGGCACGGAGCGGCTCTGCGACCGGCTGCCCACGCTTCCAGCGGAACACCCACCGCTCCAGGCGTTCGAACGCCACAAAAATCGAGAAGGTCACTACGACCACCAGCGCGATGAGGGCGATGGTGAGCGCGGCGTTGTAGGTGCTCTGGGTGAAGGAGAGCAGGTAGCCCAGCCCCCGGCTGCTGGCGACGAATTCGCCCACGACGGCGCCGGTAAAGGCAAAACCTATCGCAACTTTGAGGCTGCCCAGAAACCAGGCGGTCACCGACGGGACGTAGACCTCGCGCAGGAGATGGAGGCCGTTTCCCCCGAGGGTGCGCACCCGGTCCACCAGGCGCGGGTCCACCTCGCGAATGCCGGAGTACACCGCGAAGAAGACGGTGACCGCCACCAGGAGGAAGCTGAGGGCGACCTTGGAGGCGAGCCCGATCCCCAGCCAGATCACCAACAGCGGGGCCAGGATCACCCTGGGCACGGCGTTGAGGAGCGTCATGGCCGGCTGGAGCAGTTCCGCCAGCGGCGGGACCAGAGCGGCGGCCAGCCCCACGATGACGCCCACGCCCACGCCGAGGACCAACCCTCCACCGGCTTCAAGCATGGTGACGGCGAAGTGCGGCCAAAGGCCGCCACTGCCCAGGAGCTCCAGGAGTACCGCGGCCACCCGGGTTGGAGGCGGCATGAGGAGCGAGCTCACCCAGCCCAGGCGCGCCACCGCCTCCCACACGACCACCAGGACAACCAGAGCGCCGGCGCGCCTCACGCCGGCACCTCCCATCCCATCCGGGCCACCTCACGCTGTAGGTCTGCCCAAATCTGCTGCAGGAGATGACCGAAGATGGGGTCGGCCCGGAGGCCGATGAGATCCCGGGGATAGGGGAACGGGACCTCATAGACGTGCGTGATGTGCGCCGCCGGTCCGGCAGACATGAGGGCCACGCGCTCGGAGAGGAGAAGGGCTTCCTCGAGATCGTGCGTCACCAAGAGCACCGTGACGCCAGTCTCCCGCACGAGGGACAGGAAGTCGACCTCGAGGAGACTCCGCACGATGGCGTCCAGACTGGCGAAGGGCTCGTCCATGAGCAGCAGGCGCGGGCGTCTGGCCAGGACCATGGCAGGAGGGCATCTTCCTGGAACAGGATGCCCACCTCGCGCGAACAGCCTTCCACGGACCGGCCGAACAGGCGCAGCGCGCCAGCGCTGGGGCGGACCAGTCCGGCAATGGTCCGAAGCAGGGTCGTCTTGCCACACCCCGAAGGGCCGACGAGGCTGACAAACCAGTCGGCCAGAACCTCCAGGGACACGCGGCGCAGGACCTCTCTGCTCCCGAACCACTCTGGCGTGTGACTTCGACCACACGGCGGACCGCGTTCAGGTCGATGGCACCATCCTCGGTATACAGCGACCGGCGGCGGGCCAGGATCTTGACCAGGATCTTGCCTCCCGCCCACTCGATGAGGATAGCAGACCATCTCTCAGTGCCAGTCCGAGAAACCCGTAAGGTTGTCTTAGGAGCAACCGGAATGCTCAGCGCTCATGCAGAATCTTCCCGCGGGCCAGCCACCGTTCTCGGCTCCGGCCGCCGTCTGCCGAGCGGTAGAGGTCGCCGTTAAAGGTGGCCAGGTAGAGGACGTTGGCATCCTCCGGGTCAAGCGCCATCGCCTCCACGGCGTCGTCCGGCCCGAGAAAGAACTCCTGGCTGGTCCAGGTCACGCCTCCATCAAGGCTGCGGAGGAGCCCTGGCCCAGGCGGCGCGCCGTAGACGTAGATGACGCGCGGGTCCCGGGGGTGGGTGGCCACTGCAGTAATGGCGACCTTCCCCAGACTCGCCCACGGTGTCCAGGTCTCTCCCCCATTCTCGCTGATCACCAGACCGGCGGCGGTGCCGGCGAGGATGACCTCGGGGCGCGCGGGATGGGCGGCGAGGGAGAAGACCGACCGCAGTCCTCGGGCCCCCAACGACGCCCAGCTCCGACCCCCGTCACGGCTGCGATAGAGGCCCTCGCGTCCAAAGACGTTCCACGCGTAAAGGACCTGCGGGTTGGCGGTGCTCACAGCCATGGCGTGGAAGTCGACCTGCCCGGCCAGCGCCAGCGGACGCCAGGTCCGGCCCCGGTCCCGGCTGACCTTCACACCCAGGGGGTCGGGCCTGGGGTCGCGAGGACCGGGATGGCCGCTCGTGAGCATGGTCCCTCCCCCCAGCGGAGACATCACGAACCCCATCATGTCGTATCGCTGACGGCCGATCTGCCGCCAGACCCTGCCGGCGGACACCCTGACAAGCCCGTTGTGTCCGCCGATCCAGAGGACGTCCCGGTAGAGCGGATCGACGGCCAGACCATGAGCGTGCCCGATCTCGCTCGCCGGGTGCTCGCTCCACAGGGTCGCACCGAACCGGGCCGCCAGAGCCAGAAGGACGAGACCTCCCAGAAGAGCGGCAAGGGCGCGGCCCGGAAACCTCATCCCGACGCCGGCGGAGGAAAGACGAACTCGATCTCCAGCTTCTCCAGTAGCTTCATGAAATTGAGCAGCGGCTCCCCGAACTGGGCGCTCCGCAGCACGGGACGATACGTCGTCAGGCGATCATGGATAAAGCGCAGCATGTGTGCTAGCGTGATGGTCAGCACGCCAGGGGCGCGGTTTTCATCGACATACCCGCAGAAGGAAGCCAGGCGGACTCGGCAGGCCACGCCGTGGTGAGGCTGGAGCGCGAACTCTCCGCGCGCCAGCAGCGCCCGGGCTGTGTCGGCGATGTGCTCCTCGGGGCAGCACCCGATACGCCGCAGCGCCGCATGCAGCACCTCGGGGGTTTTGAGTCGCCGATTCAGCTCGGCGCCGCCCTCCTTGACCTCGCCGATAAGCACATCGGGGAGATCCCGGGCCACGGCCAGTGCCGGGTCGTTCGCCAGCAGGACCTCGCACCGCGACTCGCCGGAGCGTGCGGGATGGCGCAGTACCGTCTCCGCAGCCCAGGGAAGGCGCACGGCCAGAATATCCAGGTCCGTGGCGGTCTCATACTTCCCGGGCTGCCCGGCAACGGGGTGCTGCACCTGGTATTCGGTTGCTGTGAAGTACCCGTTCAACCGCAGATAGGTCTCCACCAGGCGCACAGCCGTGTTCATGGATTGCCCTCCTGCACAACCATCCGCTAAGGGGTCCGCGGCGGGGGGGCACCTCGCACCGCGGGAGTCTGCATGCCCCCCTCCAGGGGGCGCTCAAGGGTCCGGCTCCAGATGGCAGGTCTGATCCCCGCCGCAAGGACGAGAAGGGTAACGGCCGAGAGCGTCAGGAAGATGGCCGACTGGGAGAGGGTAAAGAGGAGGTGCGTGTTGATGCCCAGGTAGTGAAGGGGCACATGTTCCTTCTCGCCGCAATCTCCGCTTCGACATCTCCGCTGGCCAGGACATGACCGACGAGATTGCACGTCACGATCCACGAGCAGTCTAGGAGGACCGCGTGCCGAAGCGTGTTAAGGGAGCTTCAGGTGAACGTTAAGGCATGCTTTAGACCTTGACCAGCCGCACGGAGGTGTCGTAGAAGACAGCACTGGCCCCAACAGGATCCGTCAGGCACGTGTTGGGTAGCGTCGGGTCGGTGCGGAATGCGGCGTTGCCGTGCAGCCCCTTGGCCCGCCGCGAGTCCCCCCTGATCCTGCGCCCGTCGATCACCACATCCTGACTGCCGTAGGCCCAATGGCCGTGCCCCAGGGAGAAACTCACCACTCCCGGCCGGATGCCCTCCACGACCTTCACGGTCCCGATCATGGGCTTCTTGCGACCGTGCCCCAGGTCCCACACCCCCTCCGGGTTGGTCGCAGAGACCACCCGCACACGATCCCCGCTCTTGAGCCCCAACCGCTTGGCATCCTGACTGTTCATCAGGAACTCGCCCTCCGGTAGGATGTTCAGCAGCCAGTAGTTGCTGATGGTGCGGCTCTTGGTGTGGAAAACAACGCGGTGGGTGATCAACCGCAGATCATATCCCTCGTCGGTCACCGGCCGGTCCAGCAGGTCGCGGGGTGCGGGGGTATAGTTGGCTATGCCGAGGAACGGCTTGCCGGTGATTGCGCTGCGGGTAGTGGCTGTCTTCTCCTGATAAAGGTTGATGAGGGTCCCATACCTGTTGCGCAACCGATCGCCCTCGTAGGCCCGCTCGAAGTCCTCAAATCGTCCACCTCGGTTGAGGACGTAGATGACCTTCCGCCACCACTTGTCTCCGACAGCTTTCGCCCACCGCTGCGGGTCGAAGACCGTTGGCGGAAGGTGCCGGCGGGATGCTAGGAAGAGCTCCACCTCCCGGTCGTCGGCGTCCGGCACGGCATCCGAGCCGTCCGCCCGCTCGCCGGCAGCCACGTTGGCCACCATCCGAAGGTAGAAATCCTCGGCGCGAAGGAAGTCCTGTCCAGGGCCGAAGCCGTCCTTCCCGAACCCCGGCAGGCCCAGCTTCTCCGCCAGGCCCAGGAGCATGGCCTCCAGGGTGAGGGGCATCTCCTGGCCAAAGACCCGGACGGTCTCGGTCAAGGGCGCAATCACCGGCTGCCGGATGGGCTGGACCTTCCAGGGCATGGAAAACTGAGTCCCCGCGAACTCCCACCGTTCAAGGTAGGTACCGTCGGGGAAGATGTAGTCGGCGTACATGGACGTCTCGCCGATGATGATGTCGTTGGCGACGACAAGCGGGATCTTCGTCGGATCGGCCAGGATGGGGATGTTGGTATGGCCGGCGGGGTTCGCGTAGACCGGCGTGCCCATGTAAATGAACAGGGCCTTGATCGGGTAGGGGTAAGCGTCGCCAGCCGATGGAATGGCCTCCTGGTAGATGTCGCTGGCCAGAGGATACCACTGTCTTTTCGCCGGGTATCCGTTGAAGAGCGTTGTGTCCTCGTAGTTGACGTCGTTGCGTATGATGCTGATTCCAAAGGCTGTGGTCTTTCCAGGGTGGAGCCGTCGCAGCGGGAAGGGCTGCCCCGGCCTGCCGCCAGTGTGGTCGTAGGTTGCCCCGGACACCATGCCGCCCTTCCAGTCGAAGCTGCCGATCAGCAAGGGTAGCGCATACCATGCGGTGCAGTTGTACAGACCGTTGGTGTGCTGGGAGACGCCCCGGTGGATGTCCACGGCCGCCTTCTTGCCGTGGCTGGTGAACTCGCGGGCCACCTCCACCAGGTCCTTGAGCGGCAACCCTGAAAGCCTGGCCCACTGCGCCATGGTCCGCGCCCGGGCCTGGTCGGCGAGGATCTGAAAAGCACTCTTGACCCTGATGCCGGAGACCTCAGTGCTGACCTCCAGGTCGCCCTCCACCGGAGTGCCTGTGTCATAAGGGTCGAACGGGACCAAGCGCCCACCCAGGGAGACCACAAAGGGGTCGAACTCATACGTGCCCTTGCCGTCGCTGCGTGGGCGGACTTCCTTAGCGGCGATACCGACCTCAGATGCCCGGAGGAACTTCCCGGGCACCCCGTCCCGATCCACCTTCACCAGCCAGGCGGCGTTGGTCCAGGTCGGCTCACCGTCGGCGGCAGCCGCCGCCCTGTTGGCGTTTCGCAGGTAGCGCTCGTCGTAGCTGCGGTTGTCGATGATCCAGCGCACCAGGGCCAGGGCTACCGCGGCCTCGGTGCCGGGAATGTTGGGCAGCCACTTCCACGCCAGGGTGCCGGCGGTGCGGTTAAGGATGGGATCTATGACCACGTATTTGAGCTGTCCCTCCCTGGCGCGATGGGCAATCCGCTGGGCCCGGTTGGTGGGCCCCTGGCTTGCCTCGAAGGGGTTCACCCCGACGAAGATGATGAACTCGGCCGATTCCTGGTCCGCCTGCCAGAAGAACTTGCGGCCGCCGGTCCACTTCCCGTCGCGGTACTGCTCGCTCATGGCCTTGCCCGTGAAGTAGAGCGATCCCTGGCAGACGGTTGTGTGGCCGTGAGCGTTGACGGAACCGAAGGCGTCGGTGGTGAAGCGGCGGATCAGCTCGCCCCGCCCGCCTTTGAGGCGGCCCCACAGGAAGAAAAGCTGATTGTTCTTCGGGCCGAGGTCGGGGTGGTCTGGATCGATGAGCGCACTGAGGTGATCCTTGTACTTGGCCTTGAACTCCTCAACGGCCTGCCTTTTCTCCGCCGGGCTCCTTCGGGCCAGAATCGCTGCCACATCGCCGGCCATGGCCGCAGCCAGCTTCGGGTCCCGGAGGGCCCAGATCTCCTTGAGTCCCTCCACCCTCCGGTTCTCCTCGCCGGGGACGTGCCGGAAGAGGTAGCCGCCTTCGACGATCTCAGCGACGGCCTGCTCGAAGGGGATAGTCATCCACTTGTTCTCGCCCCGCTTCCCGGCCCGCTTCAACACCTTGACGATCCGGTAGGGGTCGTAGGCCATCTGGATGCTGGCCTGCCCCTTGGGACAGAGGCGGCCGTCTACCGCCGCTGTGGCGAAGGGGGAGCTGCGGTACGGGAGATGCGGGTCCAGATTCCAGGGGCTGAAGGGGTTGCCGTCCACCTTGACGACGATTCCATCGCGGAGCTTGGCCTTGATGCCGCACTGGGTGTTGCACTGCTGACAGACGGAGTAGAGAATATTCTCGGGGTTGACCAAGTCGTACTGTCCCGGGGGCAATTCCTTAGCCTCCGCCCTCCGGAGCAGTTCGAGCACCTCGCCGAGCTTGGTCTGGCTGGCCAGCAGTGCTCCTGTCCCTAGGAGGGCGCCGCGTGCCAGCAGTTCCCGACGACGGATGCGACAGCCCTTCCGTGCAACCCGACGTTCGACCACGGCCGTCCTCCTCACGTGTGCATTCTGGTGCTCAACTCCACGTCGTCGCACAGGTAGTACACCCGGGGCTCAGTGCCCCGGTTGGCCCGGATGCGCAGGACCTTGTCAGCCTTCTTCGTGAGCACCTCGTTCACCAGGCTTTGAGGGTCGTTCTTGTCGCCGAAGTAGATGGCCCGGCCGATGCACGTGCTCACGCAGGCCGGGACCATGCCGGCGTTCAGTCGGTGCAGGCAGAAGTGGCACTTTCGCCCGCCGCCCGCCGGAGGTTCGTTCCGCTTCACGCGCTCCCGCACCCAGCGGCGTCCGTAGTCGTGGCTGAGGGCCTCCTCGTAGGGCTGGAACTCCGGGGTGGGCAGCGTGTAGAACCTCCCCTCGTCGAAGTACAGCGCCCGGTACGGGCAGGCCTTGGCCGCAGCCTCGAAGGCGGCCCGGCCGCGGAACCGGGTGTAGTCGATGGCGACTATGCCGTCCGGGCGCTTGGAGAACGACCCAGGAGCGATGGCGTTGGCCGCCGGCAGGCACGGAGGCCTGTCACACTGCATGCACTGGGTGGGCATCGGGTACCGCTTCACGTTGGGATAGGTCCCCACCTCGACCTCCGGAACGCTGCGGTACGAGACTCCCGGCGGCAGAACGTTCTCGGCCGTACAGGCCACGACGCAGGCCTGACAGCCAACGCACTTCTGGCCGTCGATAACCATGATCCAGCTGCGCTGCTCCACTGGTTTCTGGAGGGCTCGCCGGATGTCCGCCTGCATGCGGAGGAGATCGTCCGCTCCACCGTCCACGACCGGTGGCGCGACGGAGGACGCCGCCGGTAGCTCGGCCCGGGCGGGGGCCGGGCGGCCCACCAGCAGGGCCGCTCCCGCACCCGCTGCCAGCCGGAGCACGTCCCGACGCTTGAGCGTAGCGAGGGTACGTGCCGACTTGGGGCGAATGCCCGCCTTCCTCTCCCCGCTCATCCGACCACGCCTCCCTGCGCTTTAGCAGCGCAGACTGATCCTTCACCTTGAGGACCCCGGGCTCCCACCTGCGGAGCCGGGACCTCTGGGTTAGGGGATTCCGGCGCCAAAGTACTGGCCCGGTAGCCTTTTGACAATCCGACTGGCGGCCTAGTCTCCTCGGATCGAAAATGTAGGAAGCCATAGCTATTCCGGGTGAGGCGCGGGCAGATGCTCGCGACGGTGGGGACGACCGGCAACGTGACCGGGCCGAACCTGCACTTCGAAGTGCGCCGGAACGGCGTTCCCCTGGAACCGCTACCGTTCCTTCAGGCGCAGTAGACAGACGCCGAACCGGCAGCCGTTCTCGCCTGGACAATGCTGGGGCCGGGTGCCGGCGGTTGCCCTTACCGTACCGGCAGGGCCCACTCGAAGGTGCGCGCCGGCGCCCCGGCCAGGCCGGTAATCACCAACGTGATGGAACCTACCTCCGGCGCGATGACCTTCGTGCCGTTGACCACCGCCGGGAAGATCAGCGCGCCCGAGCGGTGGTGGCTGCCCTCGCTGATGGCCTCCCACCTCGCCGGCGCGTACTCGCGGACTGCGCCACCCACCACTTGAGTCCGCAGCCGGCTGTTTCGCACCAGATCGAACGATCTCAGGTCTCCAGCGTGGGTATCGAGCGAGATGAGAAAAACAATCTGCTGTTCCGGGGCGAACCGCTTCGCTCCGGCTGAGTCCTGCACCAGGGCGAAGTACTCTGGGGGGGCATACGTGACCCTGACCTCCACTCCTGCAGCGCTGGCCGTCCGTGTGAAGGCAACTGCCGGCGCCCCCGCAGCAGGTAGCGGCAACAGCAACAGTACTACCAGGATCAACAGGCTCTTCACCGCCTCACTCCTGTGTGAACGCCCATCACGGCGGCGCAGCGCGGGGCCCGGCGGAGCCATCCGGGCCCTCATCCCCCGAAGGAGGCCGTCCTTCTAGTGCCCGTGACCGGCCTGGTGGCCTCCGTGTCCGACATACTTCTCGGGCTCCTTGTCAAAGGCGGCCTTACAGCCTGTGGAGCAAAAGTAGTAGGTCTTTCCTCTATGCTCCGAGGTACCCGCAGCCTTCTGCTCCTCAACCGTCATGCCGCACACCGGATCAATCGCCATCGGGCTCACCTCCTGCCGTACTCCACGCACGGGCCGCGTTCAATGTACCGCGCATCCTCAGCCGGATGTTTAAGGATTTCTTAAGGCCCTTTGAAGAAACAGGGCGCTAGTGTTCGCTGCCTTGGGTCAAGGTTGCCGCTCCCGCCGGATGCGCAGCAGCAGCCAGAGGACGTACCCGTAGGTCGACCAGATGGCTCCCAGGACGAGGCTGAAGAGGGTTGCCTGGAGCGGGACGGGGTAGGGGCTTATGAATCCCGGTTGGGGGCTCATACCCCGCAGAACGTCGCGGCCCGGGCGGATTGATGGTGGGACCGCCTCCCGTTTCCCGATGAGGATGGCCGCGTGGATCTCCCCCTCATCACCCGCCTCCACAGCGATCTCCCCGGGCAATCGCCCTGCGGGAAGTACCGTGCGCGCTCTCCCCTCCTTGTCCGTGGCTGCCTCGTGCACCGTCAACCAGCCGAAGGCCGTGCGCCCTTTGAAGACCAGGGGTACCTCCGCCACGGGTGCGCCGTCGGCGTCCACCACCGTGGCTGTCACTTGTACCGTGCCATCGGCGCCCGCCTGGGACTGCAGCAGCACCCGTGCCGGAGAGGCGGCGGCCAGCGCGTCCAGCGCAGCCAGCGTCATGACCAAGGCGGCGCAGGAAAGCAGACTAAGAAGCCGGCGCATCGGCGATGCCTCCGTGTTCGCCGGGCAAACGTGCGGCCACCGGCCGGTGGCCTTCTTCCCGTGTCTCCCAGATCGAGACGATCGGAAACAGCTTGCTGAAGAGCAGGTAGATCAGGACGAACCCGGCCAGCGCACCCGCCGTGATGGACCATTCCACCCACGTGGGGCGGTAGATGGCCCAGCCGGCCGGCGCGCGCTGGATGGGGAGGAAGGGGTACTGCAGCGTGGGCACGATGATGACGAAGCGCTTCAGCCAGGCGCCGGCGTTGACCAGCAGCGATGCCACCACAGCCGCAGCGATGGGGCGCCGGCGGAAGGCCGGCAGCAGCGTCACGAAGAGCCACCCCCCCAGCGCCGCGACGATCCAGACCGGGATCTGCCGGACAGCGGCCAAGCCGCCGAGAGCCGCGGTCTGCGGAAGCACGGCGGGCAGCAGCAGCAGCACCACCGACGTGGCCACAGCGGCCAGCGCGGGCACCGGGCGCAGGATCGGCACCCGCGCCAGGCGTGGCACCCAGCTGATCCGCGGCAAGGTAAGCAGCAGCACGGGCAGCAGGACACCGCTGACCTGCGTGAACCAGAAGAGGCCGGCGAACTGGCCGCTGAAAACCGCGGTGAGGTAGCCGCGCTCGGCAGCGGCCATCTTGTAAGCGGGAGTGAGGTACTCCGCGAAGGTGAAGTACGCGTAGATCATCCCCAGGGCGATCACCAGGTAGCCCATCCGCCGGAAGTGGGCCTCCGTGATGTAGTCATCCAGGTGATAGGCCCAACGGAAGGCCGCCATCGCCGTGACCACCGCTGCTGCGCCGGAAAACAGCGCGCCGGAGACGAAGTAGGGGCCGAAGATAGTGCTGTTCCACCCCGCGCGCAGGGTCATGCCGAAGATCCACGAGACCACCGTGTGCACGGAGACGGCGATGGGGATGATGAGGACGGCCATGACGCCCATGATCCGCTCCAGGAGGTGCCGCTGCGCCTCGGTCCCCTTCCAGCCCAGAGCCAGGATGCTGTAGAGCCGCCGCCGCCAGGGGGGCCCCTCCGCGAAACGGTCACGCAGCAGCGCAATGTCGGGGATCATGGGCACGTACAGGAAGAGCGTGCTTCCCGTAAGGTAGGTGGCGATCGAGAGGATGTCCCAGAGGACCGGCGACTGGAGGCGTCCGTGGAGCAGCAGGTTGAAGATCCGGTCGGGACGGCCCATGTCCACAAAGGGCATCAGGGCGCCCATGAGCAGGGAGGCGAAGGTGATTGCCTCCGCCATCCGAGTGATGGGGCGCCGCCACTCCGCCCCGGTGATCCGCAGGATGGCCGACATCAGGGCGCCCACGTGGCTGACGCCGATGAAGAAGACGAAGTTGGTGATGTAGACCCCCCACATGAAGTTGTCCCGCAGGCCGGTGACGCCCAGGCCGTAGCGCAGCTGCACGGTGTAGGCGATGATACCCCAGGCGATCACGGCCAGCAGCACGCCCACCAGGGCGGAGAATCCCGGCCCGGCCGCGGTCAGGGACGCCAGGAGCACGCGCTCCCGAGGAGAGAACTGCTCCGCGCCCCGCGGCATCAGCGGTGCCCTCCCAGCGTCGCCGGCTCGAGCTCAGAAGGCGGGGGCGGGTACAGCCGCTTCCGCGGCGGCAGGTAGTAGACGCGGGGCTCCGTGCCCAGCTCCTCCAGGAAGCGGTAGCCGGCGTTCTCCCGGACCAGCGCGGAGAAGCGGACCGTCTCGCCCTGCGAATTGGTTACCGCATCTTCAGCCTGGTCACCGAAGTAGATGGCCCCCATGGGGCAGGCCGACGCGCAGGCCGGGAGCCTGCCGTCCTTGATCAGCGCCGGACAGAAGATGCACTTCTCCGTCGTGCCCTTGAAATGCCGGGTGTTCCACTCCATGTCGTAGGGCTGGCGTCGCTGTTCCTCGGACTCCGGGGGCTGCACCCAGTTGAAGCCGCGGGCCTGATAGGGACAGGCGGCGATGCAGAACCGGCAGCCTATGCACCGGCTGGTGTCCTGCATGACGATGCCGTCCTCGCGCTTCCAGGTGGCGCTCACCGGGCAGACCTTGACGCACGGGGGGTTGTCACAATGCATGCACGGCCGCGGCAGCCAGTAGGCGTTGCCGGTGGCGTCGTCGTGCATCTCGTACACGCGGATCCATTCCTGGCCAGGTGGGACGAAGTGCATCGCCGTGCAGGCCCGCGTACACTCCCGGCAGCCGTCGCAGCGGGCCAGGTCGATCACCATGACCCATCGGCGGCCGGCCTCGCCCGGCTCCGTCCGGGCACTGTGCTCGGCCGCGTAGGCGAGAGCCGGGTCGCCGCCTGCACCGGGCAGGCCGGAGAGCCTCACGAGGGTGCCCGCAGGCTCCCCGCTGGCGGCCAGCGCCGGCAGCCCTCCGGTCCCCGGTCCCACGCGGAAGCGCCGGATCAAGCCCCGGCCTCCCGCCAGCGGGCCGGCCAGGGCGGCTGTTCCGGCGGCCAGGACCTTGAGGAAGGACCGCCGAGTAAGTACCACGCTACGGGTTCCCCAGAACCACCAGTTGACCCGTCTGGTCCGCGTGGTCGGCCGCGCAGGCCTCCACGCTGCAGCCGAAGTGGAAGACGCCGGGACGGCTGGCCCGGAAGCGGAAGGTCCGCGTCTGGCCCGGCGGGATGGGCGGAGACCAGATGTTGAAAGCCGCCAGGGCAAACCCGTGGGCGGTCTCCGGATCGCTGTTTGTCACCCGCAGGACCACGGTGTCCCCGACGTTCACGACCACCGTCGCCGGCATCCAATGGTGCACCGTCGCCTCTCCGGCCTCCACGACGTGCAGGTGGAGGCTGAATTGCCGCACCTCGGGAATGATCGGCGGGGCGGCAGAGGTGGGCGGGGTATAGGTGCGCAACACCAGATACCCCGCCCCCAGCGCCAGCAGCACCGCCGTGAAGGTCGCAGCGAAGATCGCCGTCCCCCTGCCGTCCATGACCAGCCCTGTGCCTCCTACTTGACGACCAGCGTCCCCTTCATGCCCTTCTCGTAGTGCCCCTCGATGTGGCACCCGATCTCGAACGTCCCGGTCCGCTTCGGCGTGAACTTCAGCTCGGCGGACTTGCCCGCGTCGACCTCCACCTCGAAGATGTTGGTGCCCACCACCTCGATACCGCCGCCCTCGACCTTGAGCTCCAGGTCCTTGAAGTAGGAGTTCTCTTCCGCCCACTTCTCCAGCTCCTCGCCATCCAGACCGGCCTTCGGCGGCGCGTAGACCATGAACTCGTGCTTCTGCTTGCCTCTGTTCACCAGCTTGAACTCCACGGCGCTGCCCGCCTGCACGGTGATCTTGCTGGGTGTGAACTTCATCTCGCTCAGCGCAATGGTGACCTTCTGCTTGGCCGCGCCTGCTGCGCCTCCCAGTGCGAGGAACACCAGCAGCGCGGTCAGGCTGAAGATGCGCACGTACTTCCTCATCGACCTCACCTCCATGAGAGAGTTGGCAGTGCCTTCACCGCACCCCCGGGTCCAAGACAACGAGATGGCCCACCATCCGGTCGTGGTCGGGGGAGCACGTGGCCGTAGCCGGGTCGTACGGCAGGTAACAACGGTACTCGAAGATCCCGCCCTTCCTGGCAACGAAGGCCAGCGTCTCCGCCGCCTGCGGCCCGCCCGTGAGAGGGCGCGTCCTGACGCCGTATCCGACGATCTCGATGGCATGGCGGAAGTGGGACCCGTTGGTCACGTGCAGCCGCACCGCGTCCCCGTTGCGCACCACCAGCAACTGCGGGTCGTAGAGGTGGCTCTGCGCCGGGCCGCCGATCGCCCCCCGGCCGGTGATCAGCAGGGAGAGGTCGATGGTCGCCCGGTCCTCCGCAGCGGGACGGCGCGCCGGAGCTGCCGGCGTGGCCAGCGCCAGCAGGCTCAGCGCCGCTGCCACCAGCGCCGTGGCCAGGGCGAGGCCTGCCAGGAGCACGCGCAGCACCGACCGGGATTCGTCCACGTTCTCGTCTCCCTGTCACTCCGTGACCACCAGGTAGCCGCGCATCAGCTCGTGATCCGGGGTGCAGTCACCGCGCCCCGGGTCGTGGGGCAGGGCGCACTGGAATAGGAAGACACCGGCGCGGTCGGCTACGAAGCGCAGCCGGTCGGTGCCGCCGGGCACCAGCTTGCGGGAGCGCAGGTTGAGGTCTGGAATGGCAAACTCGTGGTTGACCCGATCAGGGTTGCCCAGCGCCAGGTCCACCGTGTCGCCCTGCCGCACCACGAGCATGGTGGGATACCAGCGGTGCGCGGCCACGCCCTGACCGCTGAAGGTGGCCACGACCATGGAGAGCTTCATGGTCGCCGGGATCCGCACCACCGGGACAGCCGGAGGCCGCGCCCGCGCGCTGTAGGCGAGGACGCTCAGCACCAGGGCCGCAAGCGCGATCAGCAGCGCGTAGTAGACGATGCCGTCGGCCCGCCGTTCCATGGTCTCGCCCCCGCCGAAGGACCAACGCCCTCTCACCGGCGAACATAGGCTGCCCCGCGCAGGGCCAGCAACACACTGGGGAGTAGTCCTTGCCGAGGGTGGCCCCCCACCACTGAGGTGGGACCGGCCTACCCGACCGGGTGGGAAAGGATGTCCGCAGCGGCGCGGCGCGCCGCCAGGTGCGGCGGGCGAGGAGCAGAATCAGGTTGCGGCCGGATGGCGGTCCGGCGGCGCAGAACGTAGTCTCAGACGCGGGGGAAGCAATTGTCCACGGCCGCGCTGGCCTTTTGGACCTTCCTGGGCGCCCTGATCACGGCCCTGGCCACCGGCCTGGGCGGTGTGCCGTTCCTCTTCACCCCCCGGCTACCGCGCTCGCTGCTGGGCGCCGCGTGGGGCTTCAGCGGCGGGATGATGCTGTCCGCCTCCGTCTTCAACCTGGTCTCTGCCGGCATGGAGATGGCCGGCTACAACGTGGTCGCCCTGGGCATCGCCCTGGGCGCCGCCTTCTTCTGGCTGGCCGAGCGCCGGATGGGCCAGAGCGAGCACAACTTCTACCACCTGCAGGGGACCTCGGCCCGGCGGGTCCTTCTGGTCATCGGCGCGATGACGGTGCACAGCTTCTCCGAGGGCATCGCCATCGGGGTGAGCTTCGGGTCGGGCGAGCTGACGCTGGCCATCCTCCTGACCATCGCCATCGCCATCCACAACGTCCCCGAGGGGCTTACGGTCTCCCTCCCCCTGCGGGCGGAAGGCTTCTCCGGGTTGGCCTGCATCTGGTGGGCGATCTTCACCAGCCTGCCCCAGCCGCTGCTGGCGGTGCCGGCGGCCCTGGCGGTGGCCCTCTTCCGCCCGCTGGTGCCCGTCGGCTTTGGCTTTGCCGCCGGCGCCATGGGGTTCCTGGTGGTGAGCGAGATGATCCCCGAGGCCGTGGAGCACAGCCGCGACCGGGCCGACGCCGCGGCGGCGGTGCTGGTCGGCTTCCTGGCCATGATGCTGTTGCAGAACGTCCTGCAGTAGCAGGACCCGGCGGTAAGCTAGCCGTCCCTCCCCTCCCCCGCGGAGGGCGTTTCTGGGGGCAGCCACCCCCGGCGCGCCGCGTAGGCCACCACCTCGGCGCGGTTACGCAGGTGGAGCTTGTCCAGGATGTTCTTCATGTGGAACTTCACGGTGTTCTCCGAGATGTGCAGGGCGGCCGCCACCTCCCGGTTGGAGGCGCCGCCGCTCACCGCCCGGAGGACCTCCCGCTCGCGCTCGGTCAGTTCCTCCGCTTCCTCCTGTGGCCGGGCTCCGCGGCGCCGGGCGAACTCTTCGAGGATACGGCCGGCCAGGCTGCGGGAGATGGGCGCCTCGCCCCGCTCGACGCCGGAGAGCAGGTCGAAGAACTCCTCCGCCTGCAGGTTCTTCAGCAGGTAACCCTGCGCGCCGCTCTTCACCGCCTCGAAGAGGGTGCGATCCTCGTCGGAGACGGTAAGCATGACGATCTTCACCTGGGGGAGGCGCGCCTTGATCAGGCGGGTGGCCTCCAACCCGTCCATCCGCGGCATGGAGATGTCCATCAGCACCACGTCCGGCCGCAGCCGCAGCGCCGCCTCCACCGCCTCCTGGCCGTCGCCGGCCTCGCCCACCACCTCCACACCGCGCGCCTGGAGCAGGCTGCGCACGCCGTCGCGGAAGAGCGGGTGGTCATCCGCCAGCAGGACGCGCATCGCCGGACCTCCCATGCGGCAACGGCAGCCGGACCTCCACCTCTGTGCCCGATCCGCCCGCGGAGCGCACGGCAAACGTCCCGCTGACGGCCTCCGCCCTCTCGCGCATGGTCTGCAGGCCAAAGCGTGGCCACGCGCCCGGCTGCACCCGCGCGGGGTCGAACCCCTGGCCGTCGTCCCGGATGCTGACCACAAGCGCACCGTCCTCGCGGGCAAACCGCACCCAGGCCCGTCGCGCCACGGCGTGCTTGCGCACGTTGGTCAGGGCCTCCTGGATGATCCGCAGGAGGTGGAGCTCGGTGGTGGGGCTGAAGACGTAGTGGGCCGGATCCCCTTCGGTGATCAACTCGGTCTGCACGCCGCTCAGCTCGCTGTAGCGGCGCACATACTCGCGCAGCACCGGGATGAGCCGCCGCTGTGGCCCGGTGTCCGTGCGCAGCCCCAGGATCGCCTCCCGCAGGTCGGCGTAGACATCCCGCGCCGCCTGCTCCAGCTGCGCCAGCTGGACCCGCGCCTCTGCGCTCCTACCCGCCTCCAGCAGGACCTTCACCGCCTGCGCCTTCGTGTTCACGTAGCCCAGCACCTGGCCCACGCTGTCGTGGATCTCCCGGGCGATGCGCTCCCGCTCCTCCAGCACCGCCAGCGACTGCACGCGCTCCTGGAGGCGGGCATTCTCCACGGCGATCGCCGCCAGGTTGGCCAGCCCTGAGAGCAGCTCCTCTTCCTCCGGCGAGAACTGCCGCGCCTGCCGCGCGCCGACGCACAGGGCCCCCTCTGCGCGCCCCCCGATGGTCAGGGGTGCCGCCAGGTGGGTGGCGCGGTGGCGGGCGTCCAGCACGGTGCAGTCCAGGCAGGCTGTCGCGGTCTCGCCTCCCCGCAGGGGAAAGACGTGGGGCCCGGCAAAGACGGCGTCTGCGGGGCCGGCCAGGGCAGCGACGCGTGCGGTCGCTCCCGCCTCGTCCGCCAGGCAGAGGACCGCCACATCCGCCGTCAGCAGCACGGCGGCCCGTTGCACGATCGACTGCAGTACGGCGTCCCGGTCCTGCTGGCTGAGTACCTCCTTCCCGATCTCGTAGAGGGACTGCGAGGCGCGGGCCCGGCGGCGGATCTCTTCCAGGGAGGCGAGCAACCGCTCCCGCATGGTCTCGAAGCTATCTGCCAGCGCGCCTACCTCGTCGCTGCGCCGCACCGCGATCTGACGCCCCAGGTCCCCGCCGGCGATTTGCTCGGCCGCCTCCTTGAGCGCCCTCAGGGGGGAAGCCACCGCCCCGGTATCCAGCCAGGCAAAGAGGAGAGCGGCAGCGAGCACGGCCAGGCCGAAGAGGACGACCCTGACGCGGAGCCGGCGGATCGGGCCGTAAGTTTCCGCCTCGTCCTGACCGACCATGAGGGCCCAGGGAGCCGCGGAGAGCGGGGCAAAGGCCATGACGTGGCGCTCCGGCCGTCCCGCCGGATCCGTCCCTTCCGCCAGCCCCACGCCGGCGCGATGCGCAGCGATCATCCGGGAGGCAAACCCCGGGTGCTCACCCCGGCTAAACAGCTCATCGGGCTCGCTGCTGGCCAGAACGGTCCCGTCCTCACCGACGATGGCGGCGTGCCCGGTCGCGCCCACGGTCAACCTCTCGACAAACGCCTGCAGCACGGGGCTGGGCAGGAGGATCACCCCGCCGACGATGCCGGTCGGGAGGCCGGTGGGCCCGGGAATGGGGACGGCGGCTATGACCGCGGGAGCCCCGCCCGTCGTCCGCACCAGCCGGCTGATCCCGGGCCGGCCATGGGCCAGCGCCTGCCGGATGACCTCTCCCGCGGCGGCCGGCAGCTCAGCCCACGGCCCGCCCGTGGGCACGCTGACGCCCAGCGCACGCCGGCGGTCAGGGATGAACACGACAGCCGAGAAGAGGTCCAGGGCGGGCGCGGTGGAGGCGAGGGTGCGGCGCACACCGTCCAGGTCGCCTCTGGCCCAGTGGGGCGCGACCATGCGGCCGAGCTGGTCGAGCTGCCGCAGCCCCTGGGTGAGGCGGTCGTCCAGGTGGCCGGCTGTAGACCGGGCCACGGCCAGCCGCTCCTCCAGGATACGGCCGGTGGCCGCGCGGAGCATGCCGACCCCCATGACGCCCAGCGGGGCGGTGGCGGCGATCAGCCCGACGGTCACCAGCAGCATGATCCGCCGGCGCAGGGTCATCGCAGCTCCTTTCCCCCTGAGACCTCCGGGCATCGTCGGCACGAGGACCTATACGCTTTAGCTATAGCCTAAGGGCCGAAAGCTCTGGGAGGCTATCGGGCGGGCGCCCGATGCGCCTTTCCGCGCCGGGTTCCTCGCACTGGGCCCCGGGCTACCGCTCCAGGCCGAAGACCGTGACGGCGCCCGTGGCCCGGTCCACGCTGTGGCAGGAGGTGCACGTCCCCTTGTAGGTTACGGCGAACTTGTCGCTGTTCAGGTGCACCTTGTGCAGCAACGTGCGGAACGGCGCCGGCTGCGGTCCCTTGGTGTGGCAGAGGGCACACTGCTGCACCGTCTTCGCGGCGGAGACCGGGTGATTCTTGACCTTCTTGGCCAGGGCGTCCAGCCCGGGCTCCTTCCCGGCCGCGCCGTGGCAGGCCGGGCAGCCCTGAGGGGCGGCGGGTGCTGCGCCCGTCCGCCCCGCCCACCACGTCACCACCAGCACCAGGCCCACCAGCACCACCAGCACTATCGCCAGCGCTTTCATCCCGGACCTCCTCGACCTGATGTGCGCTTAAGTTCCTGGAGCTTCAACCACAGCAGGGCGGCCACGGAGGCGATGACGGCCACGGAGACACCGAGCCCGCGGCGGCGGAAGGCCACCTCGGCCAGGGCCGCTTCGCCTGCCGCGCGCGCCCGGCCGGCGGCGGCCAGGCCGGCCGCGGTCACCCTCCTCACCTCCGCAGGGCTCGCCGTGTGGGTCACCGCTCGGGCCCGGATCAGCTGCGAGGTGGCCTCGTCGAGGTCGAGCCGCGCGTCGCCCACATCCATGCCGGCATCGGCACCCTGCTTCAGCACCGCCTCAGCCTGGGCGATGGCGGTCTTTTCCTCTTCCAGAGACTCCCTCATCTCTACGGCAGCCCCCAGGCCTGCGGTTCCCACGGGGTGGCACTGCAGGCAGACCGACCCCTGCTCCCGGCCCAGCATCGCGTCCGTAGGAAAGCGGATGTCGTGCGTGCCGTGACAGACGGTGCACTCCGCCATCCCCAGCGCGTCGAAGGCCTGCTTGTGGGGGCTGCGCACGAAGAAGTCCCGCGTGGCGCGGTGACACTGGGCGCAGACGTTGGCCACGGACTCCACGCCCGGCGGGGCGGCCCCGTGGTTGCCGTGGCAGTCGTTGCACGCCGGGGCCTGGCGGTTCCCCCGCCGCAGCAGCGCCTGGCCGTGGACGCTCTCCCGGTACTCGGCAAACTGGCTGGTGGGGATGCCGTAGGGCCTCATCAGGGTAGCGTCGGCGTGGCACCGAGCGCACGTGGCCGGCACGTTGGTGGAGAAGACCGGGGAGCGCGAGTCGCTCACCGCCCGCACCGGGTGCACCCCGTGACATGAGGTGCACACCGCCACGTTGCGGTCGCCGGCGGCCAGGCGCTTGCCGTGTTCGCTGGTCAGGTACCCGGCGAGCTGGCCGGTGGGCAGTGAGGGATTGAAGCGCCGCATGAACCCGGGGTCCTCGTGGCAGCGGGCGCACTGTTGCGGGATACGCCGCCGCTCCGGCACACCGGTGAACCCGGCGGCGCGGTCGTGGGCGTCCATGCCGCTGCGGGCGGGATCCCCTCCGTGACACCCTGCGCAGCGCAGTTCCGCGCGGCCGTGCACATCCTCGGTCATCCCCTCCGCCGGCGCCGCCAGCTTGCCGGTGAGGTTCTGGTGGCAGCCGGTGCAGGAATCAGGGGCCGGGGCCGCCTGTACGGGCAAAGCGGACGGCAGCGCCGTTCCCGCCCAGGTGCCCGCTCCGGCCGCAGCCGCCAGGAGCACGCACAGGAGCGCCTTCAGCCCCATCGCCTCACATCCCCGTGACCAGGGCCAGCCCCGTCATCAGCAGGGCGAAGGCGAAGGCAGCCGCGCCCAGGGCGGACACCAGCGGGTGGCTGTGCTCCCGCTGCGCCCAGCGGTCGAGAAAGGGGACCAGCAGCAGCGCCAGGCCGGCCAGCACGAAGAGGGTGACCCCCACCGCCTCCCCCTCCAGGCCGGCGATGCGGCCGGGGAGCATGCGGAGCGTCTGGTACATGAATAGGAAGTACCACTCCGGCCGCAGCCCTGCCGGGGCGGGAGCCAGCGGGTCGGCCTTCTCCCCCAGCGGCCATGGCCACAGCGTGGCCGCCACCGCCAGGCCGCCCAGCAGCACCACCCAGACGATGAAGTCCCGCAGCATGAACTCGGGGAAGAAGCGCTCTTCGCCGGTGGCGCGCACGGAGATGGGCCGGCTCATCCCGTGGATCTGCACCAGCACCAGGTGGAGGCCGAGCAACACTGTGGCCAGCGCGGGCAGGAGGGCCACGTGGATGCCGAAGAAGCGGCTGAGCGTGGCCTCGGTGATGTCCTCGCCGCCCCGCAGCAGGACCATCAACGCCCGGCCGATGACCGGGACGTCACCCGCGATCTCCGTCCCCACCTTCGTGGCGAAGTAGGCCAGGGTGTTCCACGGCAGCAGGTACCCGGTGAAGGCGAAGGCCAGCGTGATCCCCAGAAGGAGGACGCCGGAGACCCAGGTCAGCTCTCGCGGCTTCCGGTAGGCGCGGCCAAAGAAGGTGGCCGCCAGGTGCAGCACCGCCGCCCCCACCATGCCGTTGGCGGACCAGACGTGGATGTTTCGGACGAGCCAGCCGAAACGCACCCTGGAGATGATCAGGCGGACGCTCTCGAAGGCGGCGTCGGCGGCGGGCCGGTAGTACATGAGCAGGAGCAACCCCGTGAGCACCTGCACCACGAAGAAGAAAAGGGTGATGCCGCCCGTGTAGTACGTGACGGCGTACCGGTGGACGGGAACGGCCTTCTTCTCCAGGAACGCGCGGGCAGATTCGTACCGCAGGCGCTCGTTCAGCCACTCCCCCACGCCCATGGCTAGGCCCTGCTGACGACGATGTCGTCTCCTTTGAGGGTGACCTTGTACTCCACCAGCGGCCGCGGAGGCGGGCCGGAGAGGACCTGCCCGTGGAGGTCGTAGTGGCCATCGTGGCAGGCGCACCAGATGTGCTGCAGATCCGGGCGGTACTGCACCGTGCAGGCCAGGTGGGTGCACACTGCGGTGAAGGCGCGTACTTCTCCTTCGGGAGTGCGCAGCACGATGGCCGGTTTACCCTCGAAGGCGAAGATCTTCCCGGAGTTGGGCGGGAGCTCGCCGCCCTTCGCCGCAACCACCGCCCGATGGGTGATCTCCCTTGTCTTGGGTGGAATCAGGTAGCTGATGACCGGGTAGAGGATGGTCCCGGCCAGGGCCGCCAGGGCGGCACCGAAGGAGTAGTCGAGGAATGTCCGGCGTCGGATCCGCTGCGGGCGTGCGCCCACCTCGTCCACGCCTACCCTCCTCTCATTTCAGGGCATCGAGGGTGGCGGCGATGACCAGGCGGGCAAACCGCGGATTGTGCACCCCCTCGCTGCCGTCGCTGTGGATCATGAAGTAGTTCCACATGGCGCGGACGACCACGTCGCCGGTGGGGAAGACCGCCGCACCCGCGGCGTCCTTGATGTCCGCGAACAGCGTGTACAGCTCCCGATTCCCGGTGAGTAGGAACTTCACGCCCATCTGCCCGTGGAACTCCGTGGGCTCGGCGCCCACAATCGCCGCCGGGTCCACGCGAAAGTTGGGCGTGGTCCGGTCGGTCTTCGGATCCCATGCTCCCACGGTGGCGATGCGGCCCTTGCGGGCCAGCACTCGGGCGCCGATGGCCTGCGCCAGGTCCTCCAGCAGGTGCTCGGTGGCCTCCTCGACGAACTCCGCCTTGATTCCGCTGCCGTGGCAGGAGCCGCATACGGTCTTCTGAGCTTTGAACGTGTGACCCTCGGGGTTGAGCTTGAGGTGACAGGTCACGCAGGCGTCGCCCGTGAAGGCGGCGTGCGGGGAGACGTAGTTCTCACCGAAATCCACGAAGTAGACATTCTTCCCCATGATCACGTCCGCCTGAGCGGAGACGTGGGGCGCGGTGTAGCGGCGGGGATCTGTGGCGTTCCACGCGATGGCGCCGTTGCGGGTGTTGTGGCAGGTCATGCACAGCGCACCGGCGCCCACGGCCCGCGCCTGGAACCCGGCGGGTAAAACCGCCGTACTGCCCCGCACGCGCAGGCTGAAGTCTGCGTTGTGGCAGGCGGCGCAGGTCTGCGGACGTACGGAGAACCTTGTCAACCCCAGCGACGCCAGGTAGGGGATGGTGGCCGGGCTGCCGTCGGGCTGGGCGATGAATCCAGGATTTCCCCTGGCCAGCTGGGGCAGCCACGCCAGGAAGCCCTGCTCGGAGTGGCAGCGGGCGCAGTGGGCGGCGATGGTGCCCCTGTTCTCCACCGTCGCCTGCAGCCGGGCCAGCTCCCGGTTGGCGTGGCCAGAACGGGCCCACTCCTGCCGCCTGTCCGCGGCCGCCCTGGCCGCAACAGCCGCACCGAAGACGGCGAGGAGAACTATGATTATTGCCCACCCGCGACGGCTCATCGCCTCTCCCTCCTGGCAGCCCGGGGGCCACTCCAGCCTTCTTGCGGCACACCGGACAAACTCCGCAGCCCGGCGGCCCAATTGCACCATACGCGCGGGCCGGATAACCTGTCATGAACCAGCCGCACCCATCTTTAGGAAGGTTGGACTAGGGTCCCGACCTTAGGCGGGACATCGGTCCAACACCCGATGGCCACCAGGGACGAACGTGCCTATAGGCCACTTGCATCATGCATCCGAATCGCGACCGCCTTATGCTCATGGGCGGGAGCTGGCGTTACCGTGCAGCTACCCGGGGAGGGGCAGGATGCATAGAGAAGGACCCGCGCCCTGGCGCGCCTACGCCGTCGCCGTGGCCGTCGGCATCCTCCTGGCCATCGGCATCGCCGCCCTGCTGGTTTCCATTGTCACCCGGCGCCAGGAAGCTCGCCTCTTCTACTTCCCCCTTGTGCAGATCGCGCCGGACGAGCCGGATCCCGCGGTCTGGGGGCGCAACTTTCCCAGTCAGTACGAGGCCATCCAGAAGACATTGAGGAGCAGCCAGCTCGCCCCCTACAGCCCCTACGGCCGGTACGGCGGATCCGAGGCCTTCAGCAGGCTGGAGCAAAGCCCCGACCTGAAGACGGTGTTTGCCGGAAACGCCTTTGCCGTGGAGTACAACGAGGACCGCGGGCACTGGTGGTCCGTCGAGGACGTGAAGAGGACGAAGCGGCTGGGCGACAAGAAGCCGGGAACGTGCATGACATGCAAAAGCGCCCAGGTCCCCGGAATCATGAAGACCCTCGGCGTCGGGCAATTCTACCAGACGTCGATGAAGGACCTGGTGCAGCGGTTTGATATCAAGCATCCCATCGCCTGCGCCGACTGCCACGACGCCGCCACCATGTCGCTGCGGATCAGCCGGCCGGCCTTTCGTGAGGCGATGCAGCGGCGGGGCATCGACGTGGACAGGGCCTCCCGACAGGAGATGCGGGCCTACGTCTGTGCCCAGTGCCACGTGGAGTACTACTGGCCGGGGAAAGGCGACTACACCCTGACCTTCCCCTGGGCCAGGGGGTTGGAGATCGAGCAGATTGAAGCATACTACGACGGGTTAGCCTTCGCCGACTGGAAACACGAGATCAGCGGCGCGCCGCTGGTCAAGGTGCAGCATCCTGAGTTTGAACTCTGGTCCACCGGCGTGCACGCCCGCTCCGGCGTCACCTGCGCCGACTGCCACATGCCCTACCAGCGAGTTGGTGCGGTGAAGATCAGCGACCACTGGGTTCGCTCCCCGCTGGTCAACATCACGGCCGCCTGCACGACCTGCCACCGGCAGTCTGAGGGAGAACTGCGCGGCAGGGTGCTCCAGGCGCAGAGCCGTACCTTCGAGCTGATGAAGCGGGCGGAACGGGCGCTGGTGGAGGCCATCCGGGCCATGGCACAGGCTGCGGCGGCCGGTGTGCCCGAGGCCGCGCTGGAGGAGGCCCGGACCCTGCACCGGAAGGCGCACCTGCGGTGGGACTTCGTCAGCGCCGAGAACAGCATGGGCTTCCACAGTCCGCAGGAGGCGGTGCGGATTCTTGGGGACGCCATCGACTACGCACGGCTGGCGCAGCTCAGCGCCCTGCGGGCCATGGGGCAGGTGCGAAGGTAGCCGTGCCCCCCCGGTTCATCCTGCCCGGGCTGACGGCGGCGGTGGTGGGCCTGGTGGTCGGCCTGGGAACCTACACCTTCCTCTACGGGCAGGCCTACGCGTACCTCCTGGACGACCCCTCGGCCTGCGTCAACTGCCACATCATGCGGGACCCCTACGACCTGTGGCTCGTGGCCAGCCACCGCACCGTTCCCTGCAACGGCTGCCACGTGCCCGCCTCTCCTCTGGGCAAGTACCCGGCCAAGCTGCGCAGCGGCTGGCGCCACGCCTACGCTTTCACCTGGGAGGACGTCCAGGTGCTGCGCGTGCAGCCCTCCACCCGGGAGGTCCTGCAGGCCAACTGCGAGCGCTGCCATGCGGCGGTGGTGGCGGAGATCATGCCCAGAGGCTCAGCCCGCGTCAAGTTCTGCTTCGACTGCCACCGGGGCGTCGCCCACGGCTCCGGGGAGGCCCCGGCGGGCCCTCCCCCGGAGCGGAAGTTCCCGAGCCCCTGAAGCAGTTGCATCACCCCGGAGCAATCCGCATCAGTCCCGCACTCAATGCCGTAATCCCCCTGTTCAGGCCCTGAAAATCCTGTCTTTCACCACTCCTGCGCTCACCCGGGCCGCATAGGCCGTACACAGGAGGAAGAATCGGACACCTGCCTGATTCCGGCGTCCGTCGACGCCACATAGACTGGCCCCGGGAATTCTGTTAAAGCGCGCACTGCGCGCCTGGTGACCCGTGAAGGCGATCGAGGCCACAGACCTGGAGAAGGCGTTCGGCCCGGTCCGCGCACTGCGGCGGGTATCCCTGGATGTCCCGGAGGGGGAATCCCTGGTCGTCTTCGGTCCAAACGGCGCCGGAAAGACCACGCTGATCAAGATCCTGGCCACCCTGATGCGGCCCAGCGGCGGCACCCTGCGCCTTTTCGGCCGCAACCCGCTGGGGGACGACGGCCTGCGCCGGCTGATCGGCGTCGTCTCCCACCACAGCTACCTGTACACAGGCCTGACCGCCCTGGAGAACCTCCTCTTCGCCGCCCGGATGTACGGCGTGCCGGCTGCGGAGGCCCGGGCTGCGGAGATGATTGAGGCTGTCGGGCTGGGGCCGCGGCGTCACGACCTGGTGCGCACGTTCAGCCGGGGCATGCTGCAACGGCTGACCATCGCCCGCGCCCTGGTGCACGACCCGCGGCTGCTGTTGCTGGACGAGCCCTACACCGGCCTGGACCGACACGCCGCGGAGACCTTCAGCGGCCTGCTGGAGCGGCTGCGTGGAGACCGCACCATCGTCCTGACAACCCACAGCATCGAACAGGGGCTTCTCCTGGCCGACCGCATCGTCATCCTGGTGGATGGTGCGGTGGCGTACGAGGGGCGGGAGGGGCTGGACGACGGGCACGCCCTGGGGCAGCTCTACACCCAGGTGGTGAGGAGCGGAGCATGGGTGCACTGAGCGCCGTGGGCCTCCTGGTCTGGAAGGACCTCCTGCTGGAGCTGCGCACCAAGGAGATCCTCACCGCCATGGCGGTCTTCGCCCTCCTGGCGGCGGTGGTCTTCAACTTCGCCTTCTCCCCCTCGCCGGCCCAGGCCGCGGCCCTGCTGCCGGGGATGCTCTGGGTGACGCTGGCATTCGCCGCCACACTGGGCCTGTCCCGCTCGTTCGTCCTGGAGCGCGAGCAGCAGTGCCTGGAAGCGCTGCGCCTCTTCCCGTTTGACCGCAGCCTGATCTACCTGGGGAAGGCGGCGGCCAACCTGCTCTTCCTGCTCCTGGTGGCGGCTCTGATCCTCCCAGCGATGGCGGCACTCTCGGGAATCGCCCTGGGCTCCCGGCTGCTGCCTCTGGCGGCGGTCTTACTTCTTGGGGCCGTCGGACTGGTGGCAGCCGGCACCATCTTTTCGGCCATGTCGGTGCACACGCGCATCCGCGAGGTGCTGCTGCCGGTGCTGCTGTTTCCCATCGCCTCGCCCGTGCTCATCGCCGGGGTGAAGGCCACTGCGGGGATCCTGGCCGGCCGGCCCCTGGGCGCGGTGCTGCCGGGACTGCGGATCCTGGCGGTCTTCGACGTGCTGTTCCTCGTGCTGGGCTACCTGGTCTTCGAGTTCCTCCTGGAGGAGTGAGCGACGGTGCCGACGCTGCGGGAGCAGAAGACAACCGACAGGGGTTCGGACTGGCAGGTGGCGCTGGGCTGGCTGGGGCTTTTGCTGGTCGTCGCCGGCCAGTTCGCCGCCCTGCTCTACGCTCCTGAAGAGGCCACTATGGGCAACGCCCAGCGCATCTTCTACGTCCACGTCCCCGCGGCCTGGGTGGGCTTCCTGGCATTCGCCGTGGTCTTCGGTGCCAGCCTCGGGTACCTGTTAACGCGCCGCCGGTCGTACGACCTCGCCGCCTGGGCCAGCACCGAGGTGGGCGTCGTCTTCACCACCCTGGCCATCCTCAGCGGCTCGGTGTGGGGGCGCTACGCCTGGGGCACCTGGTGGTCCTGGGACCCGCGCCTCACCACCACCTTCATGCTGTGGCTGATCTACGTCGTGGCACTGATGGTCCGCGCCTACGGCGGCGCGGGCGGGCAGGCCTCGCGCTTCGCCGCGGTGCTGGGGGTGATCGGGTTCCTGGACATCCCGCTGATCCACCTCTCTGTGGTCTGGTGGCGCTCCCTCCACCCGCTGCCGGTGGTGGTGCGGGCGGAGGGTTTCGGCTCCGGGCTGCACCCGGCGATGCTGCAGGCGCTGCTGGTGAACGTGGCTGCGTTCACCATCCTGTACTTCGCCCTCTTCTCGGTGCGCCGCCGGCAGATGGCGGCAGCGGACGTGCTGGCAGAACTGAAGGACGAAGAGCTCCGGCTGGCCGCGCCCGGGTGGGCCGGAGGGCAGGAGGTGCCGTCATGACTCCTCTGGTGGCCATGTTCGTCGGCTTCGCCCTGGTCTGGGCGGGGCTGTTCCTCTACGTCCTGCGGCTGCTGCGCATCAGCCGCGCCCTGGAAGCAGAGGTCCGGGCGCTGCAGCAGGCGCGCCGGGCGTGAGCGCGACGGGCGGGTGAGGTGATGCCATGAGCCGCGCCAGGAAGAAGTTTGCCCTGGCCATCGCTGTCTTCGTGCTGGGTGCAGCGTACCTGGCCTTCACCGGAGCCCGCGGCAGCATGTCCTACTACCTGACGGTGGGGGAGCTGCTGGACCGCGGACCGGCGCTGCGCGGCGCCAGCGTCCGCCTCAACGGGAGGGTCCTCCCCGGGGTCGCCTGGGACCAGGTGAGCGGCCGGCTGGCCTTCACCGTCACCGACGGCACGCGCCGGGTTCCGGTGGCCTACAGGGGGGTGGTGCCGGACACCTTCAAGCCCGGCGCCGAGGTAGTGCTGGAGGGGACCTACGATGGGCAGACCTTCACCGCCGTCCGTCTGTTCGCCAAGTGCCCCTCCAAGTTCGAGGCCAAGCCCGGGGGTGTGTAGGCCCGTGGGTCGGACCCGGAGGCGCGCAGACTGTGAGTGAGGTGGGGGAGCTCTCCCTGGCCCTGGCGACGCTGGTCTCCGCCTACGGCCTGGCGGCGTCGCTGCTGGGCGCGGGGCTGCGCCGCGCCGACCTGCAGCACAGCGCCCGCAACGCCGTCTACGCCCTCTTCCTCCTGCTGACGGTGGCCTCCGCGGTCCTGCTCTGGCAGCTGATGGCCCGCGACTTCGGCAACGCCTACGTGGCCTCGTACACCAGCCGCGACCTGGGGTTCTGGTATACGGTCTCCGCCTGGTGGGCCGGGCAGGCCGGCTCGCTGCTGTTCTGGGCCTGGCTGCTGGCGGGCTTCGGAGCCCTGGTCGTCTGGCGCCAGGGGGCCTACCGGGAACTGATGCCCTACGTCGTCGCCACGGTGATGGGCACCTCCCTCTTCTTCACCCTGCTGCTGGCCCTGGTGAGCAGCCCCTTCGCCCGCCTCCCCTTCCCTCCGGCGGACGGCCAGGGCCTCAATCCGCTGCTGCAGAACCCGGGGATGTTCTTCCACCCGCCGACCCAGTACCTGGGCTACGTGGGCTTCACCATCCCGTTTGCATTTGCCATCGCCGCCATGGCCACCAAGCGGCTGGACGACGAGTGGATCCGGGCCACGCGGCGCTGGACGCTGGCCTCCTGGTTCTTCCTCTCCCTGGGCATTCTCTTCGGGATGCAGTGGGCGTACGTGGAGCTGGGCTGGGGCGGATACTGGGCCTGGGACCCCGTGGAGAACGCCAGCCTGATGCCCTGGCTGACGGGGACGGCCTTCCTGCACTCGGTGATGATCCAGGAGAAGCGGGACATGCTCAAGGTGTGGAACCTGGTCCTGATCATCCTCACCTTCGCCCTGGCCATCTTCGGCACGTTCCTCACCCGCAGCGGCGTCCTCTCCTCGGTGCACTCCTTCGCCCTCAGCTCCCTGGGGCCGCTCTTCTTCGCCTTCATCGCCCTGGTCCTCATCGTCTCCTTCACCCTGCTGGCGGTGCGGCTGCCCTGGCTGCGGGGGGCGGGTGACCTGGACTCCCTGCTGTCGCGCGAGGCCAGCTTCCTTTTCAACAACCTGATCCTGGTGGGCGCGGCCTTCTCCGTCTTCCTGGGGACGATCTTCCCCCTGGTCTCGGAGGCGGTGCGCGGCGTCAAGATCAGCGTGGGTGCGCCGTTCTTCAACGAGGTGAACGTCCCCATCGGCCTGGCCCTCCTGCTGTTGATGGGGCTGTGCCCTCTGCTGGCCTGGCGGAAGGCCTCCGCGTCCAACCTCCGCCGCAACTTCGTCACGCCGGGAGCGCTGGGTCTGCTGGCGGCCGTCCTCCTTTTCGCCAGCGGGGTCCGCCAGCCGGTGGCGGTGGCGGCGTTTGCCCTCTCCGTCTTCGTCACCGCCACCATCCTGCTGGACTTCCACCGGGGAGCGATGGTACGGCGCAGCCACGGCGAGCCCTACCCCGTGGCCCTGGGCCGGCTGGTCCTGCGCAACCGCCGCCGCTACGGCGGCTACATCGTCCACCTGGGCGTGATCCTCCTCTTCGCCGGGATGGCCGGCGGGGCGTTTCGCACCGAGCGTGAGGCGGTTCTGCGCCAGGGGCAGACGGTGACCGTCAACCAGTACACCCTGCGCTACGAGGGCCTTAGCCGGTACCCCACGCCCGGCGCCCTGGTGACCGCGGCCACACTGACCGTCTTCAACGGCAACGAACCGGTGGCCGTGCTGAACCCGCAGCGCAACATCCACCGGGGCCACGAGGAACAGCCGATGACTGAGGTGGCCATCCGCTCGACTCTGATGGAGGACCTCTACGTCATCCTGGCCGGCATCGGAGAGGACGGTGCCGTAAACTTCCGGATCATAGTCAATCCCCTGATGATGTGGATGTGGATCGGGGGCGTGCTGCTGTCCCTGGGAACCGTCGTAGCCTTCTGGCCGGAGCGGCGCGAGGCGCTGCGCGCCCGGGCCCGCTACCTGGTGGGGGCCGAGGCATGAACCCCGGGGCGCACTCTCCGTCGGGGGGCGAAGGATGAGGCCTGGAGCGCTGGGTCTTCTGCTGTGGCTGGGAGGACTGGCGGCCATGGCGCTGGTGCACCCGCCGCACACCCACGCCGCCGACGGCGCCGCCGTGCAGGCGGTGGTGAACCAGCTGGCCACGCAGTTCATGTGCCAGTGCGGCTGCGGCCTCACCCTGGCCTCCTGCACCCATCCCGTCTGTGGCCCGCGCGACCGGATGCTGGCAGAGATCCGCCGCCTGGTGGAGGCCGGGAAGACGCCCGCGGAGGTCACCGCCGTCCTGGTGGCGGAGTACGGTGAGGCGGTGCTGGCCGCTCCGCCGCGGCGCGGGCTCAACCTGGTGGCTTGGTGGGGTCCCTACGCCGCGCTGCTGGCCGGCGCTGCGGCCATCCTTCTCCTGGGGGCGGCCTGGACGCGGCGGCCTGCCCCGCAGGCGACGCCGCCGTCGCCGCTCACTCCCGAGGAGCGCCGGCTGCTGGAGGAGGAGCTTCGGAAATTCGATGTCTGAGGTCTGCTGATGGACCTGCTGGTCATGGCCCTGATCGTCGCCGCCACGGGAGCGCTGATCCTCTGGCCGCTGCTGCGGGGCACGGAGACGGCAGAGGGGGAACCGGCCGTCCCCCCCGCCGACGCAGGCCGGGAGAAGGAGCTGGCCCTGGCGGCCATCAGGGAGCTGGAGTTCGACTACGCCACGGGCAAGATCTCGCCGGAGGACTACGTCCTCCTGCGGGCGCGCTACGAGGCCAGGGCGCTGCAGGCCATCGCCCGGAATGCCACCCCGCAGGCGGCCGGTGGTGGACCCGATCTGGAGGCGCTGCTGGAGGCGGAGATCGCGGCGCGGCGCCGCAGCCGCCGCTGCGCCGCCTGCGGCGGAAGCCTGCCGCTCCAGGCCCGCTACTGCCCCTCCTGCGGCGCGCCGGCCGAGGTGGAGGCGCCACGGTGAGACGAGGGCTGCTGTTGGTCACCGCCGCCGGCGCGGTCCTGCTGCTGGCCGGAGCCGCCGGGTCGGCGCTGCTGGCCGCAGGCCCTGTGCCCTCCGGCACCATCAGCGGCACGGTGCAGAACCTGACGGGAGGGAAGGGAACGCCGGTGGCGGGGCAGACCGTCACCCTGACGACCTACGTGGGCAACGCCGAGGCGCAGACGGCGACGGCCGCCACCGACGCCAGCGGCAGGTTCGCCTTCACCGTCCCCGCGGACCCGGCCCGCACCTACGTGGTCAACGTGAAGTACCAGGGCGGCGACTACGACAGCCTCCCCGTCAGATTCAAGGAGGGCGAGCGCGCCAGACAGGTGACGCTACGGGTCTACGAGCCGACGACCGACCCCTCAGTCATCCGGGTGAACGTGCACCACCTGATCGTGGAACCCGGGGAGGGGCTGGTGCGGGTCACGGAACTCCTCGTCTTCGCCAACCCCACAGACCGCACCTACGTGGGCGCCACGGTGCGCCAGGACGGCAAGCGGGAGACATTGCGCTTCCGCCTGCCTGAAGGCGCCGCCAACGTCTCGTACCTGGAAGGCCTGATGGAGTGCTGTGTCTTCGCCGCGCCCGGCGGCTTCGTGGACACCATGGACGTGAAGCCGGGGACGCGGGAGATCGGATTCAGCTACACCGTCCCCTCCAGGGGCGGCCGGGCCACGTTGGTCCGCACGCTGGACTTTGCCACCGACCTCGTGGAGGTCTTCGGCGGCCCGGAGGCCCGGCTGACAGCGTCCGCACCGCTGGCCGCGCAGGCCCCGGTGAGGACCGAGCAGGGCACCTACTCCCGCTTCTCCGCCAGGGCGCTGGCCCGGGGCACGAGGATCTCGCTGTCCCTCTTTGGTCTGCCGGCGACACGAAGCACCAGCCGCCGCCTCCTGGTCGCCGCCTTCGCGGGAATCGCCACCGCCGCGCTGGTCTACCCCTTTGTCCGGAGGAGCAGCCGCCCCTCCGGCCATCGGCTGCCGCAGGGGCGGGAAGAGCTGATCACCGCCATCGCCGCGCTGGACGACCTGTACCAGGCGGGCGGCATCGCCGACGCCGCCTACCGGCGGCAGCGCGCCCACTACAAACAGCGGCTGCTGGCGCTGGCCGCAGCCGCTTCAGCGACAGAACGCACGCGCCCGAAACAGGCGGGAGACGCACAAGAAGAAGGGAGGGACTCAGGATGATTCGCCCAGGCATCGCCCTTGCCGCGGCGCTGGTACTGATGTTGGTCGCCGCCGCGGCCTTTGCCCTGCCCAAGGACCAGACACTTTTCAAGGAGACTTACGCCCCTAAGGATGGCACGGCGCTGGCGAACGCGGGGTGTCTGGTGTGCCACACCAAGATGCCGCCGACGAAGGAGCTCAACCCCTACGGCAGGGACTACCTGGGCAAGAAGACGCGGGATGGGGCCGCCCTGAAGGCCATCGAGACCCTGGATTCCGACAAGGACGGCTCCAACAACATCACCGAGATCAGGGCGGGCACACTGCCGGGAGACCCGACGTCGAAGCCCAAGTAGGAGGACGGGCATGCGCGCCACGGACGACATCGTCGCGCTGGTGGGCGGCACCGGCGATCCCGCCTTCGCCGCGGACGCCACACGCACCATCATCGCCTGGAACCGGGCAGCGGAGAAGCTCCTCGGCCTGCCGGCCGACGAGGTGGTCGGCCGCAGCTGCGCGCAGGTTATCGCAGGACGCGATGCCAGGGGGCGCCCCGTCTGCAACACCCTCTGCCCGGCCCTGATGGCCATGCAGCGCCGCGAGCCGCTGGGGTCGATGGAGCTGCAGGTGGACCGGCGCGGCGGGACGCCCCTGTGGATCGCGGTCTCCTCCATCATCCCACCCAACGCCGCCCCCTGCGTCGTCCACCTGCTGCGGGACATTACCGAGGAGCAGCACCGCCGCTCGTTCGTGCAGCAGGTTCTCCAGGGGGCCATCGCCCTCTCCTCCGGCGACCCCGACGGCCGCGCACCCGCCGCCCCGGTGGTTCTCTCGCCACGGCAGACGACGATCCTCAAGCTCCTGGCCTGCGGGGCCAGCACCCGCAGCATCGCCCAGACGCTGGGGATCAGCCCGGCCACCGTGCGCAACCACATCCAGCAGATCATGGTGGCCCTCCAGGCGCACAGTCGCCTGGAAGCCGTGATCCAGGCGCTGCAGCGTCGCCTCCTCTGACCGCAAAGGACGACCGCGGATGAGCCGTCCACCCGATGGCGGTGGGCGGCAGCGGGCCCTAAGGTCAAGCTGGCGGTGCGGCGCAACTAACTGGGGGTTGCCGTGACCATCGAGGAGCTGCTGGCCAGGGCCTATATCGCCGAACGTGAGCTGCGGATGGCGGAGCGTCGCCCGCCGAAGGGGGTCCGCGCCCGGGTTCGCGAGGATGCCGGCCGCCCCGCTGCGGTCGTGGACCACCGCCGCGCAGAGAGCGACCAGGCCGTCCGCCCGCGGCGCGCCGCCTGAGGCTCCGTCACCATCGCACCGGCGCGTCACAGCTCGACGCCGGGCTCCCTCACACACCCGGTGCCGGCTTCCCCTTTTGAACTAGCAGCCATCCCCCGAAGGCGCCAACGGCGATGGGCCTCCCGTCCGATGGGCGCCCCGGCAGCGGCGGCCTAGCGTGAGGCTGGGGGTGGCTCGCATGCTGGACAGGATCGACCTCATGCGCGACTACAAGCGAAGCCTGCGGGGAGCGCGCATCGGGACAAGGCTGGCGCTGGAGCAGCACCACGACACACTGCGCCTGGAGCGCGAGCGGCGCCGCCGTGAGCGGCTGATCGCCCGGGAGGCCTTGCGCCGGGAGCGCGAACGTACGGCCTACCTGCTGGAGGACTACAAACGCACGTTCGCGCAGGCCCGGGCGCAGGCCAAGGAGTACCAGGCCATCCTCGAGCGGGCCAAGGAGGAGGGGCGACAGCTGCTGCGCATCCTGGAACTGCTGGGGAAGCGGGCCGCTTGAGCCTTCCGCGTCAGCCCACCGGATCTTCCTAGTACGATCTGATGAGGCAATGAGCCAAGTGGATCATGCGGGGCCGTGCATACCGCGCATATACTGGTCACCAAGCCACCATTGCTCTCTGCTGCGCGTCTGCGGCAGCGGCAGGAGGGAGCCTGTGGTGCGGAGACCGGCATTTGCGGGACGGCCTGTGCCGGAACCGGATGACCCTCCTCCTCCCCCCGGCCGGGGATTCCTCCTCGCCGTCCTGGCTCTGACGGGGGTGATCGTCGGCCTGCTGCTCTTCGCCCGCCCGCAGGCCCCCGCTGCAGCACCCCGACCGCCGGGCTACTTCGGCGCGGGGTATGCAGGGTCCGAAGTGTGCGCGACCTGCCACCAGAAGATCTATGATACGTTTCGCACGACCGGGCACCCGGTGAAGCTGCGCACGGCGGCGGAGGCCCGGGCGGCGGGTTTGCCCAAGCCTGACTACGTCTCCTGGGACGACATCCTCTTCGTGGTCGGAGGCTTCCGCTGGAAGGCCCGCTACGTCAACAACGAGGGGTTCTTCATCACGGGCAGCCCCGACGGGCGGGTCGTCGGCCGCAACCAGTTCAACCTGGAAACCTCCGCCTGGACCAACTGGAACGCCGGGCAGAAGGTACCCTACGACTGCGGGGAGTGCCACACCACAGGTTATGCCCCCATCGGGCGTCAGATGCGCAGGCCCGGCCTTGTCGGGACCTGGGCCCTCAACGGGATCCAGTGCGAGGCCTGCCACGGCCGCGGCCAGCTGCACGCAGCCAGCCCGGCGAAGGCCAACATCCGGATCGACCGCAGCGCCGCCTCCTGCGGCAGCTGCCACCGCCGCGGAACGGACATGACCGTCATCCCCGCCGCCGGCGGTTTCATCGAGCACCGGGAACAGTTCCAGGAATTCCTGGCGAGCCCGCACCGGAATCTCACATGTGTCTCCTGCCACAATCCGCACCGGCGGGCGAGAGAAGTCAAGGCCACGTGTGAGACCTGCCACTCCGCCGCCGCCGAGGCCTTCCGCGGCAGCCGGCACCAGCGCGCGTCGCTGGCCTGTACCAGCTGCCACATGCCCAACATCGCCAGGAACGCCGCCGTCGTCCGCAGCCGGTACGAGGCGGACGAGCCCACGCATCTGGTGCGGCTGAACCTGGACCCCGCCGCCCGGATGTTCACCGACGACGGGCGCTTCGTCCGCGACGGCACCATCGCGCTGGCCTATGCCTGCCTGCGCTGCCACGCCGACCGCAACCAGGCGTGGGCCGCCGGCGTAGCCCGGGGGATTCACCGGCTGGGCAAGTAGCGCCTGCGCGACACCGCCCGCCGGGGGGCGTCCGCGACAGACCGGGGCTCCTCCCCATCTCTACGGCCCGGCGAAGGCCCGGCGGTGGAGGCCGCTCCTTCCTCCTAGTGCACACAGAGCCCAAATAATGCGAACGCATCATGCCTAGCGCGCGAGGCGTACATAGACTGGAAACGACAAGAAGGGAGCGTCGAGGGGAGGCCGGATGAACAGCCCCGCGCGGGTGCGTCCGCCCGTTTCCGGAAAGCGCTTTCTCTCCCGTCGGGAAGTGGCCCTGCTCTTCGACGTCTCCGCGCACACCATCTACCGCTGGACCCGGGAGGGACGGCTGCCCTACATCATGACCCCCGGGGGGAGACGGCGGTATCCGAAGGAGGAGATCGAGCGCCTGGCGGCGACCTGGCTGCGGGTCCGCCGCGGCCAGGAGCGCGAGCCTAACGAGCGCTGCGCATAAAAGGGGACATACGGGAGGGACCGCTGATGGACAGACGTTGGATCCTGCGAACGGGGCTGGCGGTGGCCATCGTCGTCGCCTTTGTGGCGGGATCGGTCGTCCTGGTGAGGGCGCAGGCGGACCAGCGGGCCCAGTGGGCCCGTTCGAAGCACGCCAACCGGGAACTGGCCCGCCTGGAGGCGACGGTGGAGCATCGAGGCCCCTTGGCCGCCCACTGCGGCCGGTGCCACTCCGAGCAGGGGTACCTGGCCTGGCTGCCCCAGCTGGAGAAGGGTAACCCCGGACTGATCACCAGGCCCGACGGAAGTCCCGCCGACGTCGCGTACCTTTCCAACCTGGGCCTGAACCGTTTCTCCGTGCGGGCGGTCACCTGTGCGGCCTGCCACCAGGCTGACTTCAAGCTGCGGGTCACGGCCACCACCCCGGTACTCCCAGCGGGCTTCCGCGCTATCGGCGTGGGCCTGGGCGCCCAGTGCATGACCTGCCACAACACCCGCAACGGGGCCATCACCTGGAACGCCCCTGATCCCAGGCGCTACACCGCGCCGCACACCGCGGCGCAGGCGGACGTGCTCATGGGCAAAAACGCCTTCTTCGTCCCCCCGGCGGAGGCGACCATCTCGCCCCACGCCACCTTCATCGGCGACGCCTGCGTCACGTGTCACGTGCGGTTCAACAAGGAGAGCCACACCTTCAAGGCCCCCCAGGGGGTGTGCATTCGCTGCCACGGGGCGGACGTGACGGCGGCGCGGGTGAAGAGTAGCATTGAAACGTTGCTGCACGAGGTGGAGAAGGCCATCGCGGCGCGGGTGATGGCGGCTAAGGCGAGGATCGCCGTCATCCGCAACTGGGACCCCCAGACCGACCGGTACACCGACAACTTCAAGGTGGACCCGGCGCAGATCGTCTCGGTGAACCTGGTGGAGATCCACGGGCAGCAGGGGCTGAAGTTCAACCTGCGCGCCGGAGGAGCCTGGTACAGCCAGCTGGGCAGCGTGGTGGACGCCGCCGGGAAGCCGGTCTTCGCCACCGGTGACCCCATCGTCCGCGCCGGCTGGAACTACTTCCTCATCGAGGGCGACGACAGCTTCGGCGTGCACAACCCGCGCTTCGCGCGGACGGTGCTGCTGGCGACGCTGGACGCCCTGAAGTAGAAGCTCCCCGTGCCCGCTCCCTGCGACCCTCAGCCCAGGGTCGCGGGGAGCGGCATCTATGAGTGAAGGGTGGTGAGGCCGATGCGGGTAATCCCCTACGCAGACGTCGTCGCCGCCACAAGACAGCTCTGCCTGGAAGCGGCCGTCCGTCTCCCCGCTGACGTCTGGGAGGCGCTGCGGGCGGCGCGGCAGCGGGAGAGCTCACCGCTGGGCCGCCGCGTGCTGGACGAGATTCTGGAGAACGACGAGCTGGCGGCGCGGGAAGCGGTCCCCATGTGCCAGGACACAGGGACGGCCGTGGTCTTTGCCGAGCTGGGCGAGGAGGCCCGCGTCGAAGGCGGGCTCTCCCAGGCGATCAACGAGGGCGTGCGGCAGGGCTACAGGGACGCCTACCTGCGCAAGTCCATCGTGGCCGATCCGTTGCGCCGGCAAAACACAGGCGACAACACCCCGGCGGTGGTGCACGTCGAGCTGGTGCCCGGTGACCGGCTGCGCCTGACCCTGCTGCCCAAAGGGGGAGGAGCGGAGAACATGAGCCGGGCCACCATGCTCACCCCGGCTCAGGGCGAAAGCGGCGTCCGCGCCTTCGTCCTGGAGACGGTGGAAGCCGCCGGCCCAAACGCCTGCCCGCCGGTGATCGTGGGGGTGGGGGTGGGCGGGACCTTCGACACGGTGGGGCTGCTGGCCAAGCGGGCGCTGTTGCGCCGCTTGAGGGAGCGTCATCCCGACCCCTACTACGCGGCCATGGAGGAGGAGCTGCTGGAGGCCATCAACGCCCTCGGCCTGGGCCCCATGGGCTACGGCGGCACCGTCACGGCCCTCGACGTGCACATCGAGGCGGCACCCTGTCACATCGTCAGCCTCCCCGTAGCGGTCAACCTCCAGTGCCACGCCGCGCGGGTGGCCCGGGTGGAGGTGTGAGATGGCCGAGGGCGGGATGGCAGTGCGACGCCTGACCACTCCCTGGTCCGACGAGACCGTGGAGAGCCTGCGTGCCGGGGATCAGGTCCTGATCAGCGGCATCATCTATGGCGCACGCGACGCGGCGCACAAACGGATGGTGGAGGCCCTGGAGCGAGGCGAAGCGTTGCCGGTGGACCTGGACGGCCAGGTGATCTACTACGTGGGGCCCACGCCGGCGCGGCCGGGGGAAGTGATCGGCTCGGCGGGGCCCACCACCAGCGGGCGGATGGACGCCTACACCCCGACCCTGCTCGCCCACGGGTTGAAGGGGGTGATCGGCAAGGGGTACCGCTCGGCGGCGGTGCTGGAGGCGCTGCGGCGGCACAAGGCGGTCTACCTGGCCGCCACCGGCGGGGCCGGGGCGCTGCTGGCCCGCCGCATCCGCCGCGCCGACGTCGTGGCCTATGCAGACCTGGGGCCGGAGGCGCTGTTCCGGTTCGAGGTGGCGGAGTTCCCGGCCATCGTCGTCAACGACGTGCACGGAGGCGATCTCTACGCTGAAGGGCGGAAGGCCTACCGCCGCGTGATGCTCGCGTAGCCCATCGGGTCTGCGCCCGATGTCGCCCGCCTGCACCGTTCCGTAGACTGGACCCGCAGACCGGGGGCGGCGGAGCACGGAAACGTGGAGATCGTCACCCACGACCTCGTCATCCTGGGCGCCGGGCTGGCCGGCCTGCGGGCGGCGCTGGAGGCCGCAGCGGTCTCCCGGGGCGCGCTGGACATCGCCCTGGTCTCCAAAGTCCAGCTGATGCGCGCCCACTCCGTGGCCGCGGAGGGCGGCACGGCGGCGGTGCTGCGTCCCGAGGAGGGCGACAGTTTCGAGCTGCACGCCTGGGACACCGTGAAGGGCAGCGACTTCCTGGCCGACCAGGACGCGGTGGACCTGTTCGTGCGCACCATGCCCGAGGAGATCCTGCGGCTGGATCACTGGGGGCTGCCGTGGTCCCGCCGTCCGGACGGCCGCATCGCCCAGCGCCCCTTCGGCGGGCACTCCTTCCCCCGCGCGGTCTACGCCGCGGACAAGACAGGGTTCTTCGAGATGCAGACCCTCTACGACACCCTGCAGCGCCACACCCAGATCCGGCGCTACGACGAGTGCTTCGTCACCGCCCTGGTTGTTGAAGACGGAGCCTACCGCGGCCTGGTGGCCCTGGACATGAAGAGCGGCAGGGTGCTGGCGCTGCGCAGCAAGGCGCTGATCATCGCCAGCGGCGGGGCCGGCCGCCTCTACCACTTCACCACCTACTCGCAGACGGTGACCGGCGACGGCCTGGCTCTGGCCTACCGCGCCGGAATCCCGCTGAAGGACATGGAGTTCGTCCAGTTCCACCCCACTGGGCTGGTGCCGTCCGGCATCCTCATCAGCGAGGCGGCGCGCGGCGAGGGAGGCTACCTGGTCAACCGAGATGGAGAGCGGTTCCTGGAGCGCTACGCTCCGCAGCGGATGGAGCTGGCGCCGCGGGACATCATCTCCCGCTCCATGATCACGGAGATAGATGCGGGGAGGGCCTACCCCCGGCCCGACGGCCTGGACTACCTCCTGTTGGACCTGCGCCACCTGGGCGCGGCCAGGATCAACGAGCGCCTGCCCTTCATCCGGGAGCTGGCCATCAAGTTCGCCGGCATCGATCCCGTCGAGGAGCCGATTCCCGTACGCCCGGTGGCCCACTATTCCATGGGCGGTATCCACACCGACCTGCGCGGCGCCACGCCGCTGCGGGGGATCTGGGCGGCCGGCGAGGCGGCGTGTGTCTCTGTGCACGGGGCCAACCGACTGGGGACCAACTCCACGGCGGAGTGCCTGGCCTGGGGACGCTTCGCAGGTGAGGACGCGGCGCGCTTCGCCGCCGACGCCGAGCTCCTGCCGCTCCCGGAAGGCGCGGTGGCCGACGAGGAGCGGCGCCTCTCCCGGCTCCTGCGGGAGGAGGGGAGGGAGAGTCCCTACGAGATGCGCGCCTCCCTGCAGGAGACCATGGACCGCCACGTGGGCGTCTTCCGCACGGCCGAGGGGCTGGCCGAGGCACAGCAGCGGATCAAGGAGCTGCAGGAGCGGGCCCGCCGGCTGCGGGTGACCGACCGCAGCCGCGTATACAACACCGACCTGGTGACCTGCCTGGAGCTGCAGAACCTGCTGGAGGTCGCCGAGGTGGTGGTGGCCGGCGCTCTGGCCCGCACCGAGTCGCGGGGCGCGCAGGCGCGGCGCGACTTCCCCCGGCGGGACGACGCGCGCTGGCTGGTGCACACCATGGCGGTGCGCACCGCTGACGGCCCGCGGCTGTCCACGTGGCCGGTGTCGATCACCCGGTGGCAGCCGGTGGAGCGCACCTACTGACACCCCCGGTGACCGCGGAGCACATGCATATGAGGTGAGAGCATGCACAGCGGTGGAGCGGTGAGGCTGCAGACCCCGCGACGGCGGTTGGGGGTGCGGGGGTGGATCTACGCCGGCCGGTACGGGCTCGACCGGTACCTGTACCTCCTGCAGCGGACCAGCGGCCTTGGACTGCTCATCTACCTCTTCCTGCACATCTACGAGACCGGCGTGCGCCTGCGGGGGGAGGCGGCCTGGACGGCCACCATGGCCCTCTTCCGCCGTCCGGTCTTCGTCTTCCTGGAGTTTGTCGTCTTCGCCGGGTTCGCCTACCACGCCCTCAACGGGGTGCGCCTGATCGCCGCCGAGCTGGGATGGTCGCTGGGCAGGCCGGCGCGTCCCGTCTACCCATACCGCAGCTCGCTGCGCCGCCACCGCCCCTGGGTCTACGCGCTGATGCTGCTGAGCGGCGTCCTGCTGGCCCTGGCCGCCGCCGACATCTTCGCCCTGCCGGGTTGAATGGTGTCATGCGTGAGTCCCGCTGGTGGCTGGTCTCCCTGGGTGCGGCGGCGCTGATGGTGGTTCTGCTGACGATCCACATGGGCCTGATGCACCTCACCGGCCTGCTGCGTGCCGCCGGCGTGGACCTGGGCGACGTACGCTCCTTCGCCGCGGTGATGGCCCGCGGGCGCAGCGCGGCACAACTGGTCTTCTACCTGCTCTTCCTGGCCGCCGCTCTCTACCACGGGCTCTACGGGCTGCGCAGCGTCCTGCTGGAGGTCACCCCTCCCAGAACGCAGGGGCTGCTCTCCGGCCTGGTGCTCCTGGCGGGACTGGCGGCCTTCGCCTACGGGGCCTACGTCACCGTGAGGACGTTTACGGGATGAGCGCCAAGGGCAGGATGGGGAATCGCGCCGCGACGGAATCGGCCGGAGCGGTCGTGACCCTACGCGTCTTCCGCTTTCACCCGGAGGCTGCTGCTTCCCCGCGGTATCAGGACTACCGGGTGCCGGCTGCCCCGGGCATGACCGTGCTGGACGCCCTCCTCCACGTCAAGGAGCACCTAGACGCCACCCTGGCCTACCGATCTTCGTGCCGCATGGGCATCTGCGGCTCCTGCGGCATGTTCATCAACGGATTCCCACGGCTGGCCTGCCAGACACAGGTACGCACCCTCGGCTCCCTGGTGCAGGTGGAACCGCTGCCCAACTACCCCGTCCTGCGCGACGTCGTGCCCGACCTGGAACCGATGGTAGCGCACCACACCGCCGTACGCCCATTCCTCATCCGGGAGGAGGAGGGTGACCGCCCCACCGCCGAGTACCTGCAGACACCGGATGAGCTGGCAGCCTACCTGCAGTTCGCCTACTGCATCAAGTGCGGCCTCTGCCTCGCCGCCTGCCCCACCGTCGCCACCGACCCGGACTTTGTCGGCCCGCAGGCCCTGACCCAGGCCTACCGGTACAGCGCCGACTCCCGCGACGGTGGCTTCACCGCGCGCCGCCCCGCCGTGGACAACCCGCATGGCCTGTGGCGTTGCCACCTGGCCGGGGCGTGCACGGAAGCCTGTCCCAAAGGGGTGGACCCGGCTCTGGCCATCCAGCGGCTGAAGCGCCTGACGGTGGCCGCCGCTCTGGGTCTGGGCCGGCAGCGTCCCGCCCCGCTGGCCCCACCTCCCGTGACAGCGCAGCGGCGCCCAGACATCCCCGCCCCTCCGCCTCCGACCGTTGGGGCAGGTCCCGAACACGGTGGTGGACAAGCCGTCCCGCGGTAGAGCGGCTGAGGTGCCCCGCCGCGGATCTCCGCACCCGGCGGATGATGGCGAACACTTGCTCGGTGGCATGCATCTCCACCCGATAGCTGCAGGGGTCCAGCGTCGGTACTGTAAAATAATGGTGGGGGCGGCACCTGAAGCGGTCGGACTGCCGCCTCAAAACCACCGTGAGCCGTTTCCGAGGAGGTGAGAGACGGTCATAGACGGAAACGGGAAGGGGATTCTGTCGCATGGGAGGCGATGATATGGCAGCCCTGATGTTGGTGGTGGCGATCATCGCCGTCTGGATCGGCTACCGAGCGTACTCGGCTCGGATGGACCGGTACGTCCTCCAGGCGGATCCCAACCGTGCGACGCCGGCCAAGCTCTACCAGGACGGCGTGGACTTCATGCCGGCCTCTGGTAGCGTGCTCTACGGCTACCAGTTCAAGTCGATTGCCGCGTTGGGGCCGATCGTCGGCCCGATCGTCGCCGCCCAATGGGGGTGGCTCCCTGCCCTGCTCTGGCTGATCCTGGGCGTCCTCTTCATCGGGTGGGTGCAGGACTACACCACGTCCATGATGGCCATGCGCACCGAGGGCATGACCATGGGCGGCCTGAGCTACAAGCTGGTCTCCCCCCGCGCCCGCAGCATTCTCCTTTCCTTCCTTTATTTCTACCTGCTGCTGATCATGGGCGCGTTCGGCGCCATCGTCGCCGGGCTGCTGGCCAACCCCAAGGTGCCCATCGGGTTCATCATCGTCACCCTGGCCGGGGTGCTGGCCGGGCACATGACCTACCGGCTGAAGCGCAACCTGGTGACCACAACCGTCGTCACCGTGGCCATCGCCTTCATAGGCGTCTACCTGGGGCAGACCGGTGCCTTCAGCCGTATCGTGGAATGGTTCAACGGCCTGGTCGGCTACACCACGACCATCGCGGACAAGGAGGTCAAGAACATCCTGTACATGACCCCCTACGGTCCCATGACCTGGCCGGTGTGGATCTGGGGCATCCTAGCGCTGGTCTTCTGCTACCTGGGCTCGGTGCTTCCCATCTGGCGCTTCGCCCAGCCCGTCAACTACGTCTCCTTCTGGCTGATCCTCGCGGGAATGGTGGGAGCCATCATCGGCATCTTCATCGCCCGGCCGGGATTCGGAGACTTCCCCGCGTTCACCGGCTTCTACGCGGTGGGGGTTCTGGCGCCCGGGGTCCCCACGCCGCTTTGGCCCATCATCTTCGTCACCATCGCCTGCGGGGCAGTCTCCGGCTGGCACAGCCTGGTGACCACCTCGGGGACCTCCCGGCAGCTGGAGCGGGAGACCGACACGCTGCCGGTGACGGCCGGCGCCATGTACACTGAGGGAGTACTGGGGGTCCTATCCCTGACCATCGCGGTTACCGCCTTCGGGAGCTTTGCCGGCTACAAGGACGTGCTGGCCCGCGGCGGAGGAGCGGTCTTCGCCGGAGGGATGGCCAAGTTCCTGAACGTGCTGGGGATCCCAACGGACTTCGGGACGGCCTTCGCCTCCGTCTTCCTGGTGATCATGGCCCTGACCGTCATGCAGCTGGTGCTGCGCTTCATGCGCATCGCCAGCGCCGAGCTCCTCGGCGAGCGGGTCCCCGCGTTCCGCAACCCGCACTTCGGTTCCGTCATCGCCATCCTCTTCACGCTGCTGATCCTGTGGACCGGCTTCTGGGCACGCATCTGGATCCTGTTCGGCGGGTCCAACCAGCTCTTCGCCGGCCTGGCGCTGATGCTGGTCTCCATCTGGCTGGCCAACCAGGGGAAGACCTACCGCTGGGTGGCCTACCCCGCCGTCTTCATGTACGTCACCACCGTGGCGGCCCTGCTGGTCACCGGCTGGGCGAGCCTGCAGGCGGCGCTGAAGCCCGGCCTGGCGGCGCCCTTCGTCTTCGGCAACCTGGTGGCGGCCGTCATAGCTTTCGTCCTGGTGGTCCTGGCCGTGATCCTCGCCGTCGACGGCCTGCGGTCGTTCCAGCGGGCGCGGCTGCAGCCGGCGCCGGCCACGTAGCGCTGATGGGAGCGGGGGAGGGGCGCGCGTCCCTCCCCCGCACGGAGGAGATGCGAATGGCAACCCTCGACATCGTGGCACCCACGCTGACCTACTTCTACCACTGCGCTCACTGCGAGACGGCCCTGAGCGCGGTGGGGGTGGGGCAGCTGGTCCACGACCAGGAGATCAACGAGTATCCCGAGGACCTCAAGGAGCAGTACCTGCAGCTGTGCGACTGGGTGCGCGCCCTGGCCGCCCGGCATGCGGGGAGGCTGCGGGTGCGCATCGTTGACGCGCAGTCGCCCCTGGGGCTGTGGATGGCCCTTCGCCACGGCGCGCGCACCTTTCCCCTCTTCGTCCTGGACGGCCGGCGCATCGCCGCCGGAGGCGACCTGGCCGGCGTGACGGCGCTGCTGCAGGAGCGGCTCGGCCCCCCGGGAGGGCAGCCGCATGCGGGCGGGCCGCCGGAGGTGAGCAATGCCTGAAGAGAAGCGGTCCTTCCTCTCGGCCTTCCGCCGCCAGCTCAAGGACTTCGTCTACGGCATGGCGGCGCACGAGATGACGCGCCACGCCCTCAAGACCCGGGGCAGCATGGAGCACCTCTTCATCCTCATCACCATGGGCGACCTGCTGGGAGTGCCCATCCTGCCGCCGTACTACTCGCTGCGCCTGCTGCCCTACGTCGTGCCGCAGATCTCCACATGGAAGCGGAGCATGCTGCGGGAGCGGGACCTGACGGATGCCCTCTCCTGACCCAGCGGGAGCCTCCCCCCTGGCCCGCTTCTTCGACGACTTCCCGCAGCGCCGCTACATCATGTTCGGCGGCAAGGGCGGTCTGGGGAAGACCACCTTCTCCGCAGCCACCGCCTATTACCTGGCCCGCCGCGGCCACAAGGTCCTGGTCTTTTCCGTCGACCCCCAGGCCTCCCTCTCCGACATCTTCCGGCGGGACATCTACGGCCGGGGCCCTGTGGAGATAGTCCCCGGCCTCTTTGCCCAGGAGATCGACGCCGACCGGCACATCAAGGAGTACCAGGACCAGATCCGCCGCAAGATCCTGGAGATGTACGGCTTCGACCGCGTGCCCGACGAGATCGAGCACTACATCGCCGCGGCCTCGGCGGAACCGGCCATGGAGGAGAGCGCCATCTTCGACCAGGTGGTGGACATCGTTGTCGCCGGGCAATACGACTACTTCATCTACGACCTGGTTCCCCTGGGACACGCCCTCTACTACCTGAGCATGGCCAGCGTCTACGACGAGTGGATCGAGCGCATCACCCGGCTGCGCGAGGAGATGCAGCAGTATGCGGAGATGGCCGCCCGCTTCAAGGGGGAGCAGCTGCAGGAAGACCTGATCCTGCATGAGCTGCAGGATATCCGGCATCGTATCACCACCAGCAGCCGTATCCTCACCGATCAGGCCAGGACTGCCTTCTTCTTCGTCATCATCCCCGAGGAGATGGTCCTGCTGGACACTCAGAAGGCGGCGCAGCTCTTCTCCCGCTTCCAGGTCCCAATCAGCGGGTACATCGTCAACCGCGTCCTGCCCGAGGCCCTGGCCCGGCAGGAGATCCCCGAGTACCTGCGGCACCGGCTGCAGATGCAGCAGGGCTATCTGCAGAAGATCAGCGACCTCTTCGGCGGGCAGGTGCTGGCCTGGATTCCGGAGTTCGAACGGGACGTCACCGGGCTGGAGATGATCGTGCGGATGGCCGAAGCCATGTTTGGGGGAGACGGACGTGAGCCTGCAGACCGCTAGCGCCACGTGGGCAGACCTGGTGGAGGAACCCCTCTCCGCCGTCATCGAGGCCCGCCCCACCCTGAAGTACATCTTCTTCGGGGGCAAGGGCGGTGTGGGCAAGACGGTGCTGGCCGGGGCGGCGGCCCTGGGGCTGGCGGAACGAGGGCGGCGCGTGCTGCTGGTCTCCACCAACCCGGTGCACAGCCTGAGCGGGCTGCTGGACCAGGACGTCTTCGGCCGGGTCACCCCGGTGCGGGGGGTGGAGGGGCTGCGCGCCCTGGAGATCGACACACGGGAGACCATCGAGCGGTCCAAGCGGGAGATCAAGGAGAAGATCGACTGGTTCCTCAAGTACGCCGAGATCCGCACCCGCGCCGACGCCTTCGTGGAGTCGGCCACCATGAACCCGGCCTTCGAGGAATCGGCCATGTTCGAGAGCATGATCGACGTGATCTTCCGCGGCGAGTACGAGGTCTACGTCTTCGACACGGCGCCCACCGCCAACGCCCGCAGGCTCCTGGGGATGTCCGCCGTCTACTCCATGTGGGTGCAGAAGATGGTGCAGAGCCGTGAGGAGGCCCGCTCGCTGCGGCGGCTCCTCTCCTACAGCAAGCAGGAGGAAGCCGACCCGCTGCTGGACTACCTGCTGCGCTTCCGCGACCGCATCGCCACCGCCAAGCGACTGCTCACCGACGCCGCCCTGACGGCCTTCTTCTTCGTCACCCTGCCCGAGGCGCTGCCCATCGCCGTGGTGCGCCGCTTCATCTCGTGGTTCCAGGACTTCGGCATCCCCATCGGCGGCGTCATCGTCAACGGCGTGATCGACCGCTCCATGGTCCCCGACACCGCTCCTCCCTTCGTCCTCAACCGCATCGCCGCCCAGGAGACCTACCGGGAGGAGATCGGGCGGACCTTCCCCGGGATGGTCCGCGCCGTCATCCCCCTCTTCGAGACCGAGGTGCGCGGCGTGCCCATGCTGCAGCGGGTGGCCCGTCTACTCTTCGCCTCGGGTGCGGGCCCATGACGGTGCACCTGCTGGAGGCGTTCAACCCCATCGTCGGCCGCACCGCCTTTGTCGGCCTCTTCCTCCCTGAACCCTGGCGCCTCAGCCGCGCCGTGGTCACGCCGGACGTGCAGACCACGGTGCGGGAGGGAGAGCGGCAGTGGGTGGCCTCGGGTGAGACGCGGCACGTCCTCTTCCACGGGGTGCGGCGGACGGAGCGCGCCGACCTGGTGGTGCGGGTCACCCCGGGCGCGGCCCGTCGCCCGCTGGCCTCCCGCACGGGTGCGGAGGGCGGGTCTCTCACAGTGGGCGGCCACGCGGGCGAGTTCCAGCTGGGGAGGCGGCGGGACGGGTGGTTCGCCTCCCGGACGCTGCCCCTGGTGCGGGTGCGCCACTACTGCCCGCGCACCCGGCGGACGGTCCTGCTGGAAGTCTGCGGCGAACTGCCGCCGGAGGAGCTGAGGTCCCTCCTGGGAGCTTTCCAGCGGATGGAATGCCACAGCGGGGCCTGAGGCGACCCCACAGGTGTTCAAGCGGGGGCCTGACGGCTCCGCGCCTGGCGCGAGGCTGAACCATGCACTACCCCTGGTGGCACGTCCCCTTCCTCACGGCGCCGATGCTGATCGCGGTGGTCGCCGTCCTCCATGTGCTGGTGGCGCACTACGCCGTGGGCGGCGGGCTCTTTCTGGCTGCGGAGACCACTTATGCCTACCGCACCCGCAACCGCCGCTACCTGGACTACCTGCGCCAGCACGCATGGTTCTTCATCCTGCTCACGGTGGTCTACGGCGCCATCACCGGGGTGGGCATCTGGTGGACCATCGGCCTGGCCTCCCCCCTGGCCACGGAGAGCCTGATCCACACCTTCGTCTTCGGCTGGGCCATGGAGTACGTCTTCTTCGTCCTGGAGATCGTCTCGGCGTTCATCTTCTTTTACTTCTGGGGGCGGCTGCCGCCGCGCACGCACCAGGCAACAGGCTGGATCTACGCCGTCTCGGCCTGGATCAGCCTGGTGCTGATCACCGGTATCACCGGCTTCATGCTCAATCCGGGCGCCTGGCCGCAACGGCAGAGCTTCTGGGTGGGGTTCTTCAACCCGCAGTTCATCCCCCAGGTCGCTGCCCGCACCGGCGGGGCCTTCATCCTGGCGGCGCTCTACGTCTACCTGCACGCCGCCTTCAAGATCAAAGACCCTGCGCTGCTGCGCCTGGTCGAGCAGCGCTCCGCCCGGCCGGCGCTGCTGGGCAGCATCCTCATCATCATGGGAGGGGCGGGCTGGTACCTCTTCCTGCCGGCCTCGGCGCGCGCGGCGCTGGCCGCGGCCAGCGTCCTCAACGTCCTGATGGTCCTGCTGTTCGCCATCACCGTGGCGGTCTTCGCCATGCTCTACCTGGGCCCGTACCGCAACCCCGGATGGCTCTCCCCCGGGTTCGCCCTTCTCTTCCTCAGCCTGGGCCTGGCCGCAGTGACCACCGGCGAGTACGTCCGCGAGGCGGTGCGCAAGCCGTTCATCGTCTACGACGTCGTCCTGGGCAACCAGATCCTTCCCGCCGAGCTGCCCCGGCTGCGGGCTGGAGGCATCCTGCAGGAGGGCGTCTGGCCCCGGGCCTTCGTTTCCACCCACTACCCGCACCTTCTGAGCCAGGGCCGGGTGGACCAGGAAGGACTGCTGCGGCTCCCGCAGGCCGACCAGGTCCTGCTGGGAGAGGTCCTCTTCATGCACGCCTGCAACGATTGCCACGCCTCCCGCTCCGGTTTCTCCGCGCTGCGCAACCTGATGCGCGGATGGACCCCGGAGATGGTGCGAGCCGTCACCGAGCACCCGGAGCGGGTGCACTTCTTCATGCCCCCGTGGGCCGGCACCGAGGCTGAATCCCGCCTGCTGGAGCAGTACCTCCAGACCCTCGTGCTGCCCTCCCCTGTGCGACTGCCCGAACCGATGGGAGGCCGGTGGTGAATCCCGCCGACCTGGCCGCGCCGCCCAGCCCCCTGGGCTTTCCCGCTCCCTACTGGTTCCTCGTCCTGCTCAAGGTGGCGGGCTTCACCCTGCACATGGGGCCGATGCACCTGTGGACCGCCGGGCTGCTTGTCGCCCTGCTGCTGGTCCGCCGCACCGATGCGCACGCCCGGCTGCTGGGGGAGAGGCTGATCGCCCAGCTCCCCGTGGTCATCGCCCTGGGGATCAACTTCGGCATCGTCCCTCTGCTGTTTCTCCAGGTGGCCTACTACCGCATCTTCTATCCGGCCACGGTGCTGATGGCCTGGTCCTGGTTCGCCGTGATCCCGCTGCTGGTGGTGGCCTACTACGGCATCTACCTGTACGCGGGGAGCCTGCGGCACGGGCGGCCGGGCCGCCTGCACCGTCTGGCGGGTTGGGTTGCCGCGGCGGCATTCCTGGCCATCGGCTTTGCCTTCGCCAACGCACTGACGCTGATGACGCGGCTCGACGCCTGGCCCGACCTGTGGCGGTCCACCAGCCGTGCGGGCGCGCCGCTGGGGACCGCCCTCAACCTCTCCGACCCCAGGCTGCTGCCGCGATGGCTGATGATGCTGGCCCTGGCGCTTGTGACCACGGCCGCCTACGCGGTGGTGGACGCGGGGCTCGTCGCCCGCGGCCACCCGGAGGCCTACCGGCGGTGGGTGGCCGGCTTCGCCCTGCGCCTGGCCACAGTCGGAGTGGTGGGGTTCGCCATCTTCGGCTCGTGGTACGCCTTCGCCACCTGGCCGGCTGAGGCGCGACAGGCGATGCTGGGCCGACTGGCCCCGCTCACCGCGGCCACCGCCGCCGCGCCGGTCCTGCCCTGGCTGCTCATCGCCAGCCAGCGCCGCGGCCCCACCCCGGGTGCGGCTCTGGCCACCGGCCTGGCGCAGCTTGGCGTCCTCGCCCTCAACGCCGCGAGCCGACAGGTGGTGCAGAACCTGGAGCTGGCCCGCTTCCTGGATGTGGCCGCTGAGCCGGTGCGGACGCAGTGGAGCCCGCTGGTCGTCTTCCTGCTCCTACTGGCCGGCGGAGTGGGGGTGATCGTGTGGATGGTGGGCAGGGCCAGGGGCGCCCTGCGCCCGGTGCCTCACTGATCGTCTACCGGCCGATCGGGTACGTGGAGAACGCCTTCGACGAGCCCGCGGCGCCGGAGGTCCTGCTGGCCGCCACATCCCGCATCGTCCTCGACCCGGCCCTGGCCGAGGGGCTGGCGGGCATCGAGCCCGGCCAGCGGCTCTTGGTCGTCTTCCACCTTCACCGCTCGGAGGGATACGAACTGCAGCAGCACCCCCGGGGGGACCCCCGCCGGCCGCGCCGGGGGGTCTTCGCCCTGCGCAGTCCCCGCCGCCCCAACCCCATCGGCGTGACGGTGGTGGAGGTGCTGGCCGTCCAGGGACACGTCCTCACGGTGCGCGGGCTGGACGCCATCAACGGCACCCCCGTGCTGGACCTGAAGGCCGAGTAGGGAGCAAGGCCGGCACCGGGGAATCTTCCCTCCACACTACATCCCGGCGCCGGACGGAGGGCACCTGTGGAGCTGCGTAGCGTCAAGATCCAGAAGCCCGATGAGGTGAACCTGATTCTGGGGCAGGCCCACTTCATCAAGACCGTCGAGGACCTGCACGAGGCGCTGGCCGGCGCCGTGCCCGGCCTGAAGTTCGGCCTGGCCTTCTGCGAGTCATCGGGACCGGCGCTGGTGCGCTGGAGCGGGACCGACCCGGAGCTCGTGGAGCTGGCCAGGCAGAACGCCTTCGCCCTGGGCGCGGGCCACTGCTTCCTCATATTCCTGCGCGACGCCTTCCCAATCAACGTGCTGAACGCGGTCAAGCAGGTCCCGGAGGTCTGCGGCATCTACTGCGCCACCGCCAACCCCGTGGAGGTCCTCCTGGCGGAGACGGAGCAGGGACGCGGCATCCTGGGGGTGATCGACGGGCTCCGCTCCCGGGGGATCGAGGGCGAACAGGAGATCACCGAGCGCAAGGCGCTGCTGCGGCGGTTCGGCTACAAGCTCTAGGCGGAATTCTCGCCCCATCCTACAGCCTGACCGCTTTTACCTAGCTCATTGAGCTTATCTTTGTCTCCATTCCTCGCCCGATACAAATCGGCCGCCCATTCGATACCTCCCGACTGCGCCCACCCGGGATAATGCCCTGGGGACTGCCGCGTGGCGCGCACCGGGAGGTATGCGCACGCGGGAGGGTGCACCGGCAGGTGGACGCACCGGCGTGTGGTGCCGCGGATGAAGCTGGCGGTCTCGGGCAAGGGCGGCGTCGGCAAGACGACCGTGGCCGCCCTACTGGCCTCTGAGCTGGCGGCGCGGGGGTTCCGCGTCACGGCCATCGATGCCGACCCCAATCCCACCCTGGCCGCCCTTCTGGGCTTCCCTGCCCCGCCTCCAGCCTCGCTGCTGGACCTGCGCGACGAGATCGAGGAGCGCGTGGGCTCCCCCGGCGGTCTGATCCGCCTCAACCCCCGCGTCGACGACCTGGTGGAGCGCGTCGCCGTCACCCACGGGGGTATCCAGCTCATCGTCGCCGGGGCCATCAGTCGCGGGGGTGCCGGGTGCGCCTGTCCCCAGAACGTCCTGCTGCGCCGTCTGCTTGACTACGTGGTCCTGGAGCGCGACGAGGTCGTAGTCGTCGACCTGGAGGCCGGCCTGGAGCACCTGGGGCGGCGCAGCGCTCAGGCCGCCGACGCCCTGCTGGTGGTGGTGGACGCCAGCCGAGCCAGCCTGGAAACGGCGGCGCGCATAAGCCGCCTGGCCGCGGAGATCGGGGTGCCCCGCACCCTGGCCGTGGCCAACAAGGTCCGAGGGCCGGAGGAGGAGAGCTGGATCGCCTCCGGCTTGCACGACGGCGAGCTGGTCGCCGCCATCCCCTACAGCGACGCCCTCGCCCGGGCGGAGCGGACAGGGGAGCGCGCGGCCGGAGCCGACGCTGCCGTCCAGGGGGCGGCTGCGCGGCTGGTGGACGCCCTGCAGACGCGATGCGAACGGAGGGTGAGAGTATGAAACAGGACGGGCAACGGCCGCTGCGCACCGACCCCGCCAGCCTGGAGACCCGCGAACGCGCCAGAGCTCAAGGAATTCCCACCATATGGGACCGCTACGCCGCCCTGGGCTCCCAGTGCAGGGTGGGCGAGCTGGGGATCTGCTGCACCATCTGCCACCTGGGGCCGTGCAACCTGGGCCTGCCCGGGAGCAAGCGGCCGCAGGTGGGCGTCTGCGGCGCCGGCATCGACACCGTGGCCGCGCGTCGCCTGGCCAGGGACATGGCGGCAGGATCGGCCGCCCACTCCGACCACGGTCGCGGCGTGGCCCACCTGCTGTTGCTGGCCGCCCGCGGTGAAGCCCCCGGTTACGGGGTCAAGGACGAGCGGAAGCTGCGGGCGCTGGCGGCGGAGCTGGGAGTGGCCCAGGACGGCCGCCCGCTGAACGAGGTCGCCCAGGACGTGGCCCTGGCCTGCCTGGCCCAGTTCGGCCAGCAGGAGGGGCCGCTGGCGTTCGCCCGCCGCGCCCCGGCGCGGCAGCAGGAGATCTGGCACCGCCTGGGCATCACCCCCCGGGGGATCGACCGGGAGGTCGTGGAGGTGATGCACCGCACCAACATGGGGGTGGACAACGACTACCGCAGCATCGTCCTGGCGGGGATGCGCAGCGCCCTGGCTGACGGCTGGGGTGGTTCGATGATCGCCACAGACCTCCAGGACGTCCTCTTCGGCACCCCCCGGCCGCTGCGCGCCCAGATGAACCTGGGCGTGCTGCGGGCCGACCAGGTGAACATCCTGGTGCACGGGCACGAGCCGCAACTGGCAGAGGCGGTAGCCGACGCCGCAGGAGATCCGGAGCTGGTGGCGCAGGCCAGGGCCCTGGGGGCCAGCGGGATCAACGTGGCCGGTATCTGCTGCACCGCCAACGAGATCCTCATGCGTCGCGGGATCCCCCTGGCCGGCAACTTCCTGCAGCAGGAGCTGGCGCTGGTCACCGGCGCCGTGGAGGCCTTCCTTGTGGACGTGCAGTGCATCATGCCCGGGCTGGTGGACGTCGCCTCCTGCTTCCACACCGAGCTCATCGCCACCTCACGCCAGGCGCGCTTCCCCGGCATGGTGCACATCGAGTTCACCGAGGACCGCGCCCCGGAGGTGGCCCGCCAGATCGTCGCCCGCGCCGTGGCCAACTACGCCCGCCGCGACCGCAGCCGCGTGGGCATCCCCGACCACAAGATGGACGTGGTCGCCGGCTTCACCACCGAGTCCATCACCCACATCCTGGGCGGGCGGTACCGCGGCGGCTGGCGTCCCTTGAACGACGGGATCATCGCGGGGCGCATACGCGGCGTGGTGGGCGTGGTGGGCTGCGACTCCCCCAAGCAGGTGCAGGATCAGGGGCACCTGGACCTGGTCTACGAGCTGCTGGCGCGCGACGTCCTGGTGGTGCAGACCGGCTGCTCGGCCATCGCCTGCGGCAAAGCCGGGCTGCTGCAGCCGGAGGCGGCCTTCCGATACGCCGGGCGGGGGCTGCGGGAGATCTGCGAGGCCACCGGCATCCCACCGGTGCTGCACACCGGGGCCTGCGTGGACAACAGCCGCATCCTCACCGCCTGCGTGGAGATGGTGAAGGAAGGCGGCATAGGCCGCTCCTTCGACGAACTCCCGGTGGCCGCGGCGGCACCGGGGTGGTGGTCGGAGAAGGCCATCGCCATCGGGTTCTACGCCGTCGCCTCGGGGATCTTCACCGTCCTGGGCTCCCCCTTCAACATCCTGGGCAGCGGGGCCCTCACCCGCTTCGTCACCGAGGAGCTGGAGGAGCTGGTGGGCGGGAAGTTCGCCTTCGAGTCCGACCCCGTAAAGGCGGCGCAGCTCATCGTGGCCCACCTGGACCGCAAGCGTCAGGCGCTGAAGCTGCGGCCGATGATGTACGAGGCTGTGCCCGTGGGGGCCTAGCCGAAAGCCGCACAGGAGGGATGCGATGTCACGGATCATCGCCACCGCTGCCATAAAGGGGGCCCACAGGTATGTGGGCGAGGCGGAGAGCCGGCTGGCCGCTGCCATGGAGGCCCACGGAGGTGGCATGCGGCTGGAGTTCCCCAACACCGCCTTCTACCTGCCGCTCATCTACGCGCTCACCGGGATCAAGGTGAAGACCCTGGAGGAGGCGCGGGAGCCGCTGCGCATCGCCCGCTCCCTGCTGCCGCCGGTCCCCACCGACCGGCTGTGGCTGCCTTACCTGGGCGACGCCCTGGACGCGGGGGTGGCCACGCTGATCGCCCAGGAGGTCATAGAGGCCATCAAGTACGCCACGGAGGGGCCGCCGGGCGGCATCTGGCTGGGCTTCACCGACGACGCCACCCTGCGCACGCAGGGTATCAAGCTGGTGGACGGGCGCATGCCCGGGTTTGCCGCCTGCGTGGGGGCCGCACCCAGCGTGGAGGCCGCGGTGCGCCTGGCCCGCGAGCTGCAGGAGCGCAACATCCTGGTCTTCCTATCCAGCCACACCGACGGCGCCAGCATGGCGGAGCAGCTGGCGGAAGCCGGCGTGGAAATGACCTGGGACACCTACCTGGTTCCCTATGGCAAGGACACCAGCGCCACCGTCCACGCCCTCAACTTCGCCGCCCGCTCGGCCATGACGTTCGGGGGCATCACGCCCGGCGACCTGCTCAAGGCGCGGGAGATCCTCCTGTACAACAAGGCCCGTGTCCACGCCTTCGTCCTGGCCCTGGGCGAGGTGGACGAAGAGAAGTACGCCACCGCCGCCGGGGCCATCAACTTCGGCTTCCCCGTCATCGCCGACACCCCCATCCCCCAGATCCTGCCCAGCGGCATCTGCACCTACGAGCACGTGGTGAGCAACGTCCCCCACGACCAGCTGGTGCCCAAGGCCATAGAGGTGCGGGGGCTGAAGCTGAAGATCACCAAGGTGCCCATCCCCGTACCCTACAGCGCCGCCTTCGAGGGGGAGCGCGTACGCAAGGAGCAGTTGCACGTGGAGTTCGGGCGGCAGCTGGCCCCCGCCTTCGAGTACCTGCGCGGTCGGGAGATGTCCGAGGTGGAGGACGGGCGCATCGAGGTCGTCGGGCCTGACATCGACACCGCCCAGGTGGGCGGGGCGATGCCCCTGGGCATCCTGGTTGAGGTGGCGGGGCGCAAGCTACAGAAGGACTTCGAGCCGATCCTGGAGCGCCAGATCCACCGCTTCATCAACGGAGCTATGGGCGTCATGCACATCGGGCAGCGGGACATCCCCTGGATCCGCATCAGCCAGGACACCTTCAAGGCCGGCTTCCGCCTGCGCCACTTCGGGGACATCCTCCACGCCAAGTACCACGAAGAGTACCCGGCGCTGGTGGACAAGGTACAGGTGACCATCTACTCGGAGCCGGAGGCGATCCTGAGCATCCTCGAGGAAGCGCGCATGGTGTGGGAAGAGCGGGACGCCCGCGTCGCCGGCATGACCGACGAGACGGTGGACGTCTTCTACTCCTGCACCCTCTGTCAGTCCTACGCGCCCAACCACGTGTGCATCATCACGCCGGAGCGGCTGGGACTGTGCGGGGCCTACAACTGGCTGGATGGAAAGGCCTCGTACGAGATCAACCCCGCCGGGCCCAACCAGCCGGTGGAGAAGGGCACCTGCATCGACCCGGTCCTGGGGATGTACGAGGGCATCAACCAGTTCGTCTACGCCAAGTCCAACAAGACCGTGGAGCAGGTGAGCCTCTACTCAATGATCCAGTTCCCCATGACCTCCTGCGGCTGCTTCGAGTGCATCATGGCCCTCGTCCCCGAGGTCAACGGGGTGATGGTGGTCAACCGCGAGTACGCCGGGATGACCCCGGTGGGCATGACTTTCAGCACACTGGCGGGGATGGTCGGGGGGGGTGTGCAGACCCCCGGGTTCCTGGGGGTGGGACGCCTGTACCTGACCAGCCGGAAGTTTATCCCCGCCGACGGCGGGCTCTCCCGCCTGGTGTGGATGCCCCGGGAATTGAAGGAGGCGCTGCGGGAGCGGCTCCTGGCGCGGGCGCGGGAGCTGGGTGACGAGGCGCTGGTGGACAAGATCGCCGACGAGACAGTGGCCACCACCGTCGAGGAGCTGCAGGCCCACCTGGAGCGCGTGGGGCATCCGGCGCTGGCCATGCCCGCACTCCTGTGACCGGAGTGAACACATGCCGCTGACCGCGCTGGACATCTACAAGCTCCTGCCCAAGACCAACTGCGGGGAGTGTGGCTTCCCCACCTGCCTGGCCTTCGCCATGCAGCTGGCTACAAAGAAGGCGGCCATCGACGCCTGCCCCTACGCCAGCGACGATGCCAAGGCCACCCTGGCCGGCGCCGCGGCGCCGCCCATCCGCCTGGTGGCCTTTGGCCCCGCCGGGCGGCGGATCGAGCTGGGGAGGGAAACCGTGCTCTTCCGCCACGAGGAGACCTTCTACCACCCCCCGGCCATCGCCGTGCGCCTGCGGGTGGACCGGCCGCCGGAGGAGCTCCGGGCGGAGCTGCAGCGTGTGGCGGCGCTGCAGTTCGAGCGGGTGGGGCAGACGCTACGCGTGGAGGCGGTGGCCCTGGAGGACTCAGGCGGCGGCCCCGAGCCGCTTGTCGCCGCGGCCCGGGAGGCGGACACCGCCGGGCTGGCGCTGCTCCTGTGCAGCGACGACCCGGCGGTGCTGGACGCAGCGGCCGGCGCGGTGGCTGCCAGCCGGCCGGTGCTCTACGCCGCCACCGCCGACAACTGGGAGGCGATGGCGCAGGTCGCCAGGAAGCACAACTGCCCCCTGGTTGTGCGGGGGAAGGACCTGCAGGAGCTCGCCGACCTGACCCCGCGGGTGGCGGCGGCGGGGGTGGGCGACCTGCTCCTGGACAGCGGCGCGCGCGGCCAGGCGGCCACTCTGGCGGACCTGACCCAGATCCGCCGCCTCGCCCTGCGCAAGCTCTTCCGCCCTCTGGGCTACCCCGCCCTGGCCTTCGTCACGTCGGACGACCCCCTGACCCAGGTGGCGGAAGGGACGGCGTTCATCTGCAAGTACGCCGCGCTGCTGGTGACCCCCGCGCTGCAGCCCTGGCAGGCGCTGGCGCTGGTCACGGCACGCCAGAACATCTACACCGACCCGCAGAAGCCCATCCAGGTGGAGCCGGGGATCCACACCGTGGGCACCCCCGATGCGGATTCGCCCGTCCTGGTCACCACCAACTTCTCCCTCACCTACTTCACGGTGGAGGCCGACACCGAGGCCAGCCGCCTCCCCGCATGGATGGTGGTGGTGAACACGGAGGGGCAGTCGGTGATGACGGCGTGGGCGGCGGACAAGTTCAACGCCGAGACCATCGCCAAGGCGGTGGAGTCCTCGGGGATCGCCGAGCGGGTGAAGCACCGCCGCCTGATCATCCCCGGGGGGGTGGCCGCCATCAGCGGCAAGCTGGAGGAGCTGTGCGGCTGGCAGGTCATGGTGGGGCCGCGGGAGTCGGCGGGAATCCCGGCCTTCCTGCGGACGCAGTGGAAGCAGGTGGCCGCCGCGGCCTCATAAGGAGATGAGCCCGGTGGAGGCGCCGCTGACCGTCACCTTCCAGCCGGACGGGCGCAGTGTGACCGTGGAGGCGGGGCAGACCCTGCTGGATGCGGCCGCCGCCGCCGGAATCCCTCTGAACAGCGTCTGCGGGGGGCGTGGGATCTGCCAGCGCTGCCGCATGCACCCGGTCAGCGGGGCGCTGGAGGTGGACGCGGCGGGGCGGGTGGACGGGGCGGTCCTGGCCTGCCTCTCCCGGGTGCGCGGGGATGTGGTGGTGGAGGTGCCTCCCAGCTCGCGCATCGAGGGGGAGCAGATCCTCACCGGGGCGGAGCGTGGGATCGGGCCGTTCCTGCCCGTTCCGGAGGAGCAGATGGCGCTGCCCCGCGCCGCCGGCCTCTTCGTTCCCAGCCCGCTGGCCTTCGCCCTCCCCCTGGACCTCCCCGTCCCCACGCTGCACGACAGCGTCAGCGACATGCAGCGCCTCACCCGGGAACTGCGGCGGCAGCGCAACATCCGCGAGGTCACCATACCCCTGGCGGTGCTGCGCACCCTGCCCGGGGTCGTGCGCCAGGGGGAGTGGACGGTCACGGCGCTGCTTTTGCGTTCCGACGGCGGCTACGAACTGATAGACCTGCGGCCGGGGGTGGCCCCGCGCGCCTTCGGTGTGGCCGTGGACGTGGGCACCACTACCGTGGTGGTGCACCTGGTGGACCTGGCTGCCGGGACGGCGCTGGGCGCGGCGGCCGCCCTGAACCGCCAGATCCCTTATGGCGACGACGTCATCTCCCGGATCATCCACGCCGGGGAGCCGGCCGGCCTGGAACGGCTGCGCACCGGCGCCCTGGAGACCATCAACCTGCTGATCGGCGGGCTGGCCAAGGCGCACCACGTCGACCGCGACGAGATCATCGGCGCGGTCTGCGCCGGCAACACCACCATGCTGCACCTGCTGCTGGGGCTGCCCCCTGCGGAGATCCGCCGCGAGCCTTACATCCCCGCGACCACCTCCTCCCTGGCCTACCGGGCGGGTGAGGTGGGGCTGCGCATACACCCCCGGGCGCTGGTGGCCACCATGCCCGGGGTTTCCAGCTACGTGGGCGGGGACATCACCGCCGACGTCCTGGCCTCGGGCATGGACAGCAGCGAGGAGCTGTCCATGCTCATCGACGTGGGCACCAACGGCGAGACGGTGATCGGCAACAGGGAGTTCCTGGTCTGCTGCGCTTGTTCCGCCGGGCCCGCCTTCGAGGGCGGCGGGATCACCTGGGGGATGCGCGCCGCCCGGGGGGCGATCCAGCGGGTGGAGGTCACGCCGGAGGGCACGCTGGCCTGGACCACCATTGGGGGCGCCCGGCCCCGGGGCCTGTGCGGTTCGGGGCTGGTGGACCTGCTGGCGGAGCTGCTGCGCGCCGGCTACCTGGACCGGGGAGGACGGCTGGTGGAGGACTCCCCGGTGGTGCGCCGGGGACCCGACGGCCTGGAGGTGCTGGTGGTGCCCGCATCCCAGACAGCCACCGGGGCCGACATCGTCCTCACCGCCGCCGACATAGAGAACCTCCTGCGGGCCAAGGCCGCCGTCTTCGCTGGCGCCGCCCTGCTGGCCCGGCGGCTGGGGATCGCCGTGGGGGACATCCAGCGCGTCTACGTGGCCGGCGGGTTCGGCACCTACCTGGACGTGCGCAAGGCCATCCGCATCGGCCTGCTGCCCGACGTCCCCCCCGAACGCGTGGTCTTCATCGGCAACGGCTCGGTGGCCGGCGCCAAGATGGCCCTCCTCTCGTACGAGGTGTGGCGGCGCGCGGCGGAGGTCGCCCGGAAGATGACCTACCGCGAGCTCTCCACCGACCCGGCCTTCATGGAGGAGTACGTATCCGCCATGTTCCTGCCGCACACGGACTGTGCCCGCTTCCCCCGCGCCTGCGCGGAGCTGGGGATGCAGGTCTGAGGTGCCAAGATGCCCTTCGTATACGCGGTAGCCGGAAAGGGAGGGACAGGGAAGAGCACCCTGGCTGCGCTGATCGTGCGCTGGCTGCGCCGGGCGGGCCGCGTCCCCATCCTGGCCGTGGACGCCGACCCCAACACCACCCTGGATGCCGCGCTGGGATTGCGGCCCGCCCGCACCATCTCCGACGTCCTGGACGCCACCAAGGGGATGCGCGAGGTGCCCGGCAACATGCCGCGATCGGTCTACCTGGAGTACCAGCTGGCGGACTGCCTGGCGGAGGGGCGGGGCGTGGACCTGCTGGTCATGGGACGCCCGGAGGGCGCGGGGTGTTACTGCGCCGCCAACCACCTGCTGCGGGAGCACCTGGACAGGCTGACGGCCGGCTACCCCTACGTGGTCATGGACAACGCCGCAGGCATGGAGCACCTAAGCCGGCGGACCACCCGCGACGTCGACCTCCTGCTCATCGTCAGCGCCCCCACCCCAGGCGGCCTGCGGGCCGCCCGCCGCATCCAGGCGCTGGTGGGCGAGCTGGACCTGGGGGTGCGGGACATGGCCCTGGTGCTGAACCGCGCCGACGCCGTCCCCGCGACCCTGGCCCAGGAGATCGCGGCGAGCGGGCTGCGGCTGGCAGGGACCGTCCCCGAGGATCCCCAGGTCGCCGCCTGCGACCTGGAGGGCAGGCCCCTGCTCGATCTCCCCGACGACGCCCCGGCGGTGCGGGCGGTGGAGGCGATGCTGGCCGCGGTGCACGGCGCGGGGGTGGCACCGTGAGCGTCTACTTCTCCACCTACGAGGGCCTTCGGGCGCGGCTGGGCCAGCATGCGCCGACCCGCCTGGCCGCCCGCAGCGGCGCCACATTACTTGGTGAAGACCGGCTGGCCCTGCGGTGCGCCGGGCGGGACTACGTCGTCACCTACCCGGACGGGACGGTCCTGGACGCGGCGGGCGCCCCGGCGGACGTCTCCGTGGCCATCCTCCTGCTGCTCTACCTGCTGGAAGCCACGGGAGTCCCCGAGCGCGGGGAGTGGATCTCCTTTGAGCAGCTCCCCGGCGGCCCCGGCTACCTGGCTTCCTTCCGCGGCCGGGTTGTGCAGCCGATACTGAAGACCTTCGGGCCGGCGCCGGAGCGGCTGCTTTCGGCGGCGCGCGCTCTGGACGGCGAGCCCCTGGCCCTGGGGGACGTGGCGGTGCGCATCCCGGCGCTGCCCCGCGTCCCCATCGCGTACGTGCTGTGGCGAGGGGACGAGGAGTTTCCTCCCGGTGTCTCTGTGGTGTTCGACGGCTCGGTGGAAGGCTACCTGGACGCGGAGGTGCTCACCGCCCTGGCGGAGCTGGTCACCCGACGGCTCGTAGCCGCCGCGGAGGGCGGGAAGACGTGAGCGTGGCGGCGGAAGGCGGGAAGGAGTGAGCGCATGCCTGTGGAGCTGATGCGGGAACGCTGGCCGGGAAAGGTCTTCACCGTGACCATCGGCGCCACCCCCGCGGAGGGGGGGACGCGGGCCCGGGCGCTGACCATCGGCGGGCACACCGCCCTCCCCTTCGCAGGCGACGCCCCCAGCCCGAACCGGCCGCTGGTGGCCATGGAGGTGCTGGACGCGGTGCCGCCGGACTGGCCGGCTCACCTGCGGGAACCGCTGGCCGACGTGGTGGACTCGCCCGCCCGGTGGGCGCGGAAGTGCGTAGAGGTCTACGGCGCGGACCTGGTCTGCCTGCGCCTCGCCTCAGCCCACCCCGACGGCAAGGATGCTCCCCCGGAGGCGGCGGTGGCGACGGTGCGCGCGGTGCTGGAAGCGGTGCCGGTGCCGCTGGTCATCCTGGGCTGCGGGCACGCCGACAAGGACAACGAGGTCTGGCCCCGGGTGACGGAGGCGGCCAGGGGGGAGCGATGCCTGATCGGCGTGGCCGTCCCCGAGAACTACAAGACGCTGGTCGTCGCCTGCCTGGCGGACGGGCACAACGTCCTGGCCGAGGCCCCCATCGACATCAACATCCAGAAGCAGCTCAACATCCTGATCACCGAGATGGGGCTGCCGCCGGACCGGATCGTCCTGCACCCGGGCACCGCCTCCCTGGGCTATGGCCTGGAGTACGAGTACTCCATCATGGAGCGCATCCGCCTGGCCGGGCTGCAGGGAGACAAGATGCTGGCTCAACCCATGATGGCCATCATCGGCTCCGAAGCGTGGAAGGCCAAGGAGGCCCGACTGCCGGAGGAGGCGATGCCGGCCTGGGGCCCGGCGGCGGAGCGCGGCCCGGCTTGGGAGGCGGCCACCGCCGCCGCCTTCCTCCAGGCGGGTGCGGACATGGTGGTGCTGCTGCACCCGGCGGCGGTGGCGGCGGTCAGGCGGGTGATCGCGGACCTTACCGCGGTCCCGGCAGAAGCGTAGGGAGGCGAGGAGGGTGTTCATCATCGGCGAGCGCATCAACGGCATGTTCCGCTCGGTGGCCCGGGCCATCCGGGAGCGGGACGGCGACGCCATCGCCGACCTGGCGCGGCGCCAGGTGGCCGCCGGGGCCCACGCCCTGGACATCAACACCGGCCCCACCGGCGAGGACCCCGCCGAGGTGATGACCTGGCTGGTGCATACCGTGCAGGAGGCCACCGACGTCCCCCTCTCCATCGACAGCCCCAAGCCGGCGGTGATCGCCGCCGGGCTGCGCGCCTGCTGCGGGCGGGCCCTCATCAACTCCACCACCGGCACCCGGGAGAAGCTGGATGTGCTCCTGCCGCTGGCCCAGGAGTACGGGGCGGAGCTCATCGCCCTGACCATCGACGAGCGGGGCATCCCGCGCAACGCCGCGGCCCGGGCGGAGATCGCACTGGCCATCGTCGCCCGGGCGATGGAGGCCGGCTGCCCCACCGACCGCCTCTACCTGGACCCCATCGTCCTCCCGGTGAACGCGGCGCAGGACCAGTGCCGCGAGGCGCTGGCAGCCATGACGATCTTCCGGACCCTCTGCGAGCCCGCCCCGCACATCATCATCGGCCTCTCCAATGTCTCGCAGGGGACGACCAACCGCAGCCTGATCAACCGTACCTATCTGGCCATGGCACAGGCCTGCGGGTGCGACGCCGCCATCCTGGACCCCCTGGACCGGGACCTGATGGACGTGATGCGCACGGCCAGCATCCTGCTCAACCAGGAGATCTACTGCGAGGGCTACCTGCAGGCGCAGCCGGCGAAGGAGGGGAGGTGAGCGCAGTGACCGGGCTGGCTCTGGGCAAGACGGTAGACGAGCTGGCAGTGGGCGACCGCGCGGCCATCACCAAGATCGTCACCGACGCCGACATTCACCTCTACATGGGCATCACCGGGGACATCAACCCCCTGTACGTGGACGAGTCCTACGCCGCCGGCACCCGGTACCGGGGGCGCATCGCTCCGGGGACCCTCACCGCCGGGCTGGTGGTGGCCGTGATCAGCACCAAGCTGCCCGGGCCGGGGACGATCCTGGAGCACCAGGAGTTCCGCTTCACGGCGCCGGTGAGGCCGGGCGACGCCATCACCGCCTTCGTCGAGGTGGTGGAGGTGCTGCCCTCCCGCGGGCGGGCGCGCCTGCGCACCCTGTGCAAGAACCAGGACGGCACCTCCGTGCTGGAGGGGGAGACGATCGTCCTGCCCCCGCCGAGGCCGTCCGAGATTAGGGAACGGGGCATGGAGCCGCGGTGACCTACGAGGAGGCGCTGGCCTACATCTACGGGCTCCTGGGCGGGCGGCCGCGCACCTCCCAGCCCTACAGCCCGCTGAAGCTGGAGCGGATGCGGCACCTCTGCGCCCTGCTGGACCACCCGGAGCGGCGCTTTCCCGCCGTGCTGGTGGCGGGGACCAAGGGGAAGGGCTCTACGGCGGCCATGCTGGCCGCCATGGCCCAGGCGGCCGGCCTGCGCGTCGGGCTCTACACCAAGCCCCACCTGGTCGACTTCCGCGAGCGCATCCGCGTCAACGGCGAGCTGATCACCCCCCGGGAGGTTACGGCCCTGATGGCCGAAGTCCCGGCGGCCATCGCCCACGGCGCCGGGGGGCCGGGCTGGCCGCCCACCTACTTCGAGGTGGCCGCCGCCCTGGCGTTCCTCCACTTCGCCCGATCCCGGGTCGACCTGGCCGTGGTGGAGGTGGGCATCGGCGGGCGGCTGGACGCCACCAACGTGGTGGAGCCGGTGGTCGCCGTGATCACCACCATCGACTACGACCACACCGACCTGCTGGGGGACGATCTGCGCGCCATCGCCATGGAAGACGCCGGGATCATCCGCCCCCGCGGACGCGTCGTCACCGTCCCCCAGCCCGCGGCGGCGCTGCAGGCGCTGGAGGAGGTCGCCTCTGCCCGGGAGGCGACGCTTGTGCGGGTGGGCCGCGAGGTCCGCTACCGCACGGTGCGGGTCTCCGCCGAGGGGCTCCGATGCACCGTCGTAGGCCGCCGGGGGCGATACCGCAACCTTCTGGTGCCCCTGATCGGCCGCCATCAGGCCCTGAACGCGGCGGCGGCCGTCGCCGCGGCGGAGCTGCTGGGAGAGGCGGGGTTTGCCGTTCCCGAGGCGGCGGTGCGCACCGGGCTGGCCGGCCTGCGCTGGCCGGCGCGCATCGAGATCGTCCGCCGCCGCCCGCTGGTGGTGGTGGACGTGGCGCACAACCCCGTCTCCTTCCGCGCGCTGCGCGCCGCCCTGGACGAGACCTTCCGCGGGCACCGACTGGTGCTGGTGATCGGCCTGCTGGGCAACAAGGACCTGACCGAGATCGCCCGCATCATCGGCCCGCGGGCGCGCTGCGTGGTGGCCACGCGGGCGGAAGACCCGCGGACGCTGCCCGCGGCCCGGGTGGCGGAGGCATTCCGCCAGTGGGTGCGGGAGGTGCACGTGGTGGACGATCCGGTAGACGCCGCGCGGTTCGCCATGCGCCAGGCTGCGGTGGACGACCTGGTCTGCGTCACCGGCTCCTTCCACGTGGCCGGCCCGGTGCGGGTCCACCTGAAGCGGATGCCGGCGCCTCCCGATCTGGCCTGGAAGCGGCGGGCGGGTCGGGCCGCCGCGGGTGCAGCCCCGGGGGTGGCCTAGGATGATCGTCGCCGAGCGCAAGCCGCTGGAGGCCGTCCTGAAGATGATGGCCCCCTACCGGAAGGTCCTGGTGGTGGGCTGCGGCACCTGCGTCTCCGTCTGCCTGGCCGGCGGAGCTCGCGAGGTGGCCGTCCTCGCCTCCCAGGTGCGTATGGCCCGCCGGAGCGCCGACGACCCCGTGGAGGTGGCGGAGGCCACCGTGCACCGACAGTGCGACCGGGAGTTCCTACTGCCGCTGGCAGCCCAGGTGGAGGCGGCGGATGCGGTCTTCTCCATGGGCTGCGGGGCGGGCGTCCAGCTTCTGGCGGAGACCTTTCCCCGGCGCCGCGTCTTCCCGCTGCTGGACACCAGGTTCATGGGCGTTACCCTGCAGCCGGGGTGGTGGGCCGAGCGCTGCCGCGGCTGCGGGGAATGCGTCCTGGACCGCACCGGGGGTATCTGCCCCATCACCCGCTGCTCCAAGGGGCTGCTCAACGGCCCCTGCGGCGGGTACCGCGACGGCAAGTGCGAGGTGGACCCTGCCGTGGAGTGCGGCTGGCTGCTGATCTTCCAGCGACTGAAGGAGCTGGACGCGCTGGAATCCCTGCGGGAGATCCTGGGACCCAAAGACTGGTCGCTGGCCGCGGTGGGACCGCCGAGGCGCGTGATCCGCGAGGATGTACGAATCAACGCCAAGGAGGGAGCTGTATGAGCGCAGTAGCCCCGATTCCCCCCGTGATGAAGAGCGACCTGGAGATCGCCCAGGAAGCCATCCTCCTGCCCGTGGTGGAGGTGGCCCGCCGCCTGGGTTTGTCCGAGGACGACCTGGACCTCTACGGCAAGTACAAGGCCAAAATCCACCTGGACGTCCTGGACCGCCTGGCCGACCGCCCCAACGGAAAGTACGTCACGGTCACGGCCATCACCCCCACTCCTCTGGGGGAGGGCAAGACCACCACGGCCATCGGCCTGGGCATGGCGCTCAACCGCCTGGGGCGCAAGACCATCAACACCCTGCGCCAGCCCTCCATGGGGCCCACATTCGGCATCAAGGGAGGCGCCGCCGGCGGAGGCTACTCCCAGGCCGTCCCCATGGAGGACTTCAACCTCCACTTCACCGGCGACATCCACGCGGTGGCTGCGGCGCACAACCTCCTGGCGGCCATGCTGGACGCGCACATCATGCACGGCAACGAGCTGCGCATCGACCCCTATACCATCACCTGGCCGCGGGTGGTGGACATCAGCGACCGGGCGCTGCGCAACATCATCATCGGCCTGGGCACCAAGGAAGACGGGAGGCCGCGGCAGGCGGGGTTCGACATCGCCGTGGCCAGCGAGGTGATGGCTATCCTGGCGCTGGCCAGAGACCTGCGCGACCTGCGGGAGCGGCTGGGGCGCATCGTGGTCGCCTTCACCGAGGACGGGCGGCCGGTGACCGCCGAGGACCTCAAGGCGGCGGGTGCCATGGCCGTCCTCCTCAAGGACGCCCTGATGCCCAACCTCATCCAGACGTTGGAAAACACACCGGTGATAGTGCATGCCGGCCCCTTCGCCAACATCGCCCACGGCAACAACTCCATCGTGGCTGACGCCATTGCCCTGAAGCTGGCCGACTTCGTGGTCACGGAGAGCGGCTTCGGCGCCGACTGCGGCGCGGAGAAGATGATCAACATCAAGTGCCGCTACAGCGGTCTCAAGCTCGACGCCGCGGTGATCGTGGCCACCATCCGCGCCCTGAAGATGCACGGGGGAGTGGGCCGCGTGATCCCCGGCCGGCCCCTGCCGCCGGAGCTGATCACCGAGAACGTTGAGGCGGTGCGCCGCGGCTGCGAGAACCTGGCCAAGCACGTGGAGAACATGCGGCTGCACGGGCTGCCGGTGGTGGTGGCCATCAACCTCTTCCCCACCGACACCGATCGGGAGGTGGAGGTGGTGCGGGAGGCGGCGCTGGCCGCAGGGGCCATGGACGCGGTGACCAGCGACCACCACGCCCGGGGCAGCCTGGGCGCCCTGGAGCTGGCCCGCGCCGTGATCAGGGCGGCGGAGTCGGGAGCACAGATGCGCTTCCTCTACCCCCTGGAGGCGTCCATCAAGGAGAAGATCGAGATCATCGCCACCCGGATCTACGGCGCCGACGGGGTGGACTACGAGCCGCTGGCGGAGCAGAAGATCAAGCTCTACACCAAGCTGGGCTACGACCGACTCCCCATCAACATGGCCAAGACGCACCTCTCCCTCTCCCACGACCCGAACCTGAAGGGGCGGCCACGGAACTTCCGCCTGCCCATCCGGGACATCCGGGCGTCGGTGGGCGCGGGGTTTCTCTACCCGCTGTGCGGGGAGATGCGCACCATGCCGGGGCTTCCCAAGGTCCCGGCGGCCACCAAGGTGGACCTGGACCTGGAGACGCGGAAGGTGGTGGGCCTGTTCTAGAGCACTCCACACCATTGCCTGTCGGACCAGGACGTGCCCGGCGGTCGCCGTCAAACCGCGGGTTCGTCCGGGATCCAGGGCGACGGGGGACGACATGACGCTGCGGGAGGCGCTGCAAAGCGGCCGGTTCGTGGTCACGGCGGAAGCCCAGCCGCCCAAGGGCACCGCCGTGGAGGAGGCGCTGCGGCAGGCGGAGGAGTTGCGGGGGCGGGTGACGGCCTTCAACGTCACCGACCAGCAGAGTTCGGTGATGCGCCTGGGCTCACTCGCCCTCTGCCACCTCCTGGCGGAGCGCGGGCTGGAGCCCATCTATCAGGTAACCTGCCGCGACCGCAACCGCATCGCCCTGCAGTCGGACCTGCTCAGCGCCGCGGCGCTGGGCATCGAGAACGTGCTGTGCCTCACCGGCGACCACGTGAGCCTGGGCGACCACCCTCAGGCCAAGCCGGTCTTCGACCTGGACGCCGTCACCCTTCTCCTGGCGGCGCGGGCGCTGATGGAGGGACACGACCTGGCGGGCCACGAGCTGGCCGGGGCGCCGCGCTTCTTCCTGGGCGCGGTGGTCAGTCCCTGCGCCGAGCCGGTGGAACCGCAGCTCTTCAAGATGGAGAAGAAGGTACGGGCGGGCGCACAGTTCTTCCAGACGCAGGCCGTCTTCGCTCTGGATCCCTTCGCCGCCTTCATGGAGGCGGCGCGGGGGTTCGGGGTGCCGGTGATCGCGGGGGTCATCCTCCTCAAGTCCGCCCGTATGGCCCGTTTCATGAACCAGAACATCCCCGGCATCCGCGTCCCCGAGGAGCTGATCCGGGAGATGGAGACGAGCAAAGACCGGGAGGGGACCAGCGTGGCCATCGCCGCCCGGCTGATCCGCGAGCTGCGGCCCTTCTGTGCCGGGGTGCACATCATGGCCATGGGGTGGGAGCACCTCATCCCCCGGGTGCTGGAGGCGAGTGGTCTGCCCGTCCCGGCGGAGGCGGCGTGAGGTGAGCCTGCAGGTCCGGGGGCGGGAGGAGGCCGCGTCCGCGGAGGGCCACACGCCGCCGGTGGGCGCGGCCATGGTCGTCGGCGGAGGGATCGCCGGCATCCAGGCGGCCCTCGACCTGGCCGACGCGGGAATCAAGGTCTACCTGGTGGAGCGGGCGCCGGCCATCGGCGGACGAATGGCCACCCTGGACAAGACCTTCCCCACCAACGACTGCGCCATGTGCATCATCTCCCCCAAGCTGGGCGCGGTGGGGCGGCATCCCAACATCGAGATCCTTACGCTCGCGGAGCTGGAAGGGCTGGAGGGGGTCCCGGGGGACTTCCGCGCCACCGTGCGGCGTCGGCCCAGGTTCGTCGATCCCTCCCTGTGCACGGGCTGCGGCGACTGCGCTGCAGTCTGCCCGGTGCGGGTGCCCAGCGAGTTCGACGGCGGGCTGGGGCTGCGCGGGGCCATCTACCGGCTTTACGCCCAGGCCGTCCCGGGAGCCTACGTCATCGACAGGCGGGGCCGCTCCCCCTGCCGCGACGCCTGCCCCATCCACCAGCGGGCGCAGGGGTACGTGGCCCTGGTGGCCCAGGGACGCTACGCGGATGCGGTCCGCGTCATCCGCAGGGACAATCCCTTCCCCGGGATCTGCGGGCGCGTCTGCAACCACCGCTGCGAGGACGCCTGCTCGCGCGGCCAGCTGGACGGGGCCGTGAACATCGCCGCCCTCAAGCGCTTCGTCGCGGACTGGGCCTACGCGCAGCCGCGCCAGCCGGTGGCGCGCCTGGCCCCCACGCGCGAAGAGCGGGTGGCCGTGGTGGGATCGGGGCCCGCCGGCCTGACCGCGGCCAGGGACCTGGTGGAGATGGGCTATCGGGTCACCGTCTTCGAGGCGCTCCCCGTCCCCGGGGGAATGATGCGTGTGGGCATCCCCGAGCACCGCCTTCCCGCACCCATCGTCGAGCGGGAGATAGCCGACATCCTGGACCTGGGGGTGGAGCTGCGCTGCAACACCCGCGTGGAGCACGTGCGCGACCTCTTTGCCGCCGGGTACGCCGCCGTATTCCTGGCCACGGGGGCGCACCGCGCGCGCAGGCTCCCCATCCCCGGCGCCGACCTGCCGGGCGTGCTGGTCAGCACCGACGTCCTGCAGAACCAGCGCCTGGGCAAGCCGGTGCCTCTGGGACAGCGGGTGCTGGTGCTGGGCGGCGGCAACGTGGGCTTCGACGTGGCCCGCACCTGCCTGCGGCTGGGCGCCCGGGAGGTGCACGTCGCCTGCCCGGAGACGCGGGAGGCGATGCCAGCGCACCCGTGGGAGGTCACGGCGGCCGAGGAGGAAGGCGTGCAGGTCCACCCTTCGACGGCCTTCGTCCAGGTCGTCGAGCGCGACGGCCGCGCGACCGGCCTCCTCTGCCGCCGTGTCCGCTCCATGCGCTTCGACGAGGCGCGGCGCCTCCACCTGGAAGTGGTGGAGGGCAGCGAGCACGTCCTGGAGGCGGACACCATCGTCTTTGCCATCGGCCTGGCCCCGGAGCTGGACCTGGTGCAGGGGCTGGAGGGGATCTCCACCACGCCCTGGGGGTCGCTGCAGGTGGACCCGCTCACCCAGACCACCGGCTACCCGGGCCTCTTCGCCGGTGGAGACGTGACCACCGGGACATCTTTCGTCGTGGACGCCATCGCCGCCGGCCACCGGGCGGCGCGGGCCATCGACGCCTACCTGCGGGGTGTCACCCTCCAGCCCGAACCGGCCGTCCCGGTAGCGAAGCTGACCCCTGAGGAGATTGCCTGGCGCCTGGCCAGCGGGCAGATCCGGCGGCAGATGCGCCTGGCCGTCCATTCCCTTCCCCCGGAGGTACGTCGGGCCTCCTTCGTCGAGGTGGACCAGACCTTCACGGAGGAGGAGGCGCGGCGGGAGGCCTCGCGCTGTCTCGCCTGCGGCGTCTGCGCCGAGTGCCTGGAGTGCGTCCTGGCCTGCAAGCGGGAGGCGATAAACCACGCCGACCGGGAGCGGGTGGAGACCTACCGGGTGGGCGCGGTCATCCTCGCCGCCGGCGCGGAGCCCTTCGACGCCGTCCAGGCGGGAGCCTACGGCGTGGGCCGCTTCCCCAACGTCCTGGTCGGGCCGCAGTTCGAAAGGCTCCTCTCCGCCTCCGGCCCCACACGGGGGCACATCCGCCGCCCCTCGGACGGCGCGGCGCCGCAGAGCATCGCCTTCCTCCAGTGCGTCGGTTCCCGCGACCAGCGCAACCGGTACTGCTCCGCGGTGTGCTGCATGTACGCCACCAAGGAGGCGATGCTGGCCCGCGAGCACCTGCCGCAGGCACAGGTGACCGTCTACTACGCCGACATGCGCGCCTTCGGCAAGGGGTTCGACGCCTATGTGGAGCGTGCGAAGCAGCAGGGCGTCCGCTACGTGCGCACTCGGGTGGCCGCGCTGCGCGAGGACCCGCGCACCCACAGCCTGCGCTTCCGCGTGGAGGAGGACGGGCAGGTGCGCGAGGAGGAGGCCGACCTGGTAGTCCTCTCCGTCGGTCTGACCGCCCCCAAAGGCGCCGCGGAGCTGGCCCGTGCCGCGAGGGTCGACCTGGACGAATACGGATTCGCCGTCACCTCGGCCTTCGCCCCTGTGTGCACCTCGCGCCCGGGTGTCTTCGTCGCCGGCGGGTTCCGCGGCCCCAAGGACATCCCCGACTCGGTGATCGAGGGAAGCGCCGCCGCCGCCGCGGCCCTGGCGCTGCTGGCGCCGGCGCGGGGGACGCAGATCACCCCCAAGGTCTATCCGCCGGAGACGGCGCTGGACCCGGAGCCGCGCATCGGCGTCTTCATCTGCCACTGCGGCTCCAACATCGCGGGAGTGGTGGACGTGCAGGGCCTGGCCGCCTACGCCCGGACGCTGCCGGGCGTGACCGTGGCGGAGACGTCGCTGTACACCTGCTCCGCCGACGCCCTGGAGCGGATCAAGCAGGCCATCGCCGCACACCACCTCAACCGCGTGGTGGTGGCCAGCTGCACCCCCCGGACCCACGAACCCATCTTCCGCGAGGCGCTGCGCGAGGCCGGGCTGAACCCCTACCTCTTCGAGATGGCCAACATCCGTGACCAGTGCAGCTGGGTGCACGCGTCCGACCCGGCCGCAGCCACGGAGAAGGCGCGGGCCCTGATCGCCGCGGCTGTGGCCCGGGCGGCACGACTCGCCCCGCTGCACAAGGTCCCCGTGCCCGTGCGGCACGAGGCCCTGGTCATCGGCGGGGGGATCGCCGGGATGACCGCCGCCCTCAACCTGGCCGACCAGGGGTTCCCGGTGACGCTGGTGGAGCGAGAACCCGCGCTGGGCGGCCGGCTGCGCTCCCCCCAGGTGTCCTGGGACGGCTCCGACCCCGGGGCGGCGCTGCGGGCCACCATCGAACGGGTGACCGCCCATCCCCTGGTCACGGTCCTCACCGGGCACCGGGTCGTCGCCTCGCGGGGCACGGTGGGCAACTTCGAGACCACCGTGGCCGGGCCCCCGGGCGAGCGGATCGTCCGGCACGGCGCGACCATCGTGGCCACGGGGCTGCGGGAGTGGCGCCCGGTCCCCTACGGAGTGGACGAGGACCCGCGCGTGCTTACCCTGGCGGAGTTCGAGCGCGAGCTGGTCGCGGCGCCGGGCGGCGCCGCCGCATCGGTGGTCATGCTGCTGTGCGCCGGGCCGTGGGACCGCATGCCCTTCTACTGCAGCCGCACCTGCTGCGCCCAGGCACTGGCCGCCGCGCTGGCCTACCGCCGCGCCCACCCGCTGGCTCCGGTAGCCGTCCTGGCGCGCGAGATCCGCACCTACGGGTTCGCGGAGGAAGTCTACCTGGAGGCCCGCCGCGCCGGCGTCCAGGTCTTCCGCTATGCGCCCGACGACCCGCCGAGGGTCTCCCGCACGCCGCAGGCAGTGACGGTGACGGTGCGCGACCGGACCCTGGGTGAGGAGGTCGTCCTGAGGGCGGACCGGCTGGTCATCGCGCCCGCGCAGAGGCCGGCCGAGGGCACAGAGGAACTCTCCACGATCTTCAAGATCCCTGCGACCGTCGAAGGCTTCTTCCTCGAGGCCCATGTGAAGCTGCGCCCGGCGGACTTCGCCAGCGAAGGGCTCTTCCTCTGCGGGGGGGCGCACTACCCCAAGCCTGCCGCGGAGGCCGTCGCCGGCGCTCTGGCCGCCGCCGCCCGCGCGGGGACCCTGCTGTGGCGGGACTGCCTGGAGGTGGGCGGCGTGGTGGCCACGGTCGACCGGGACCGCTGCACCTCCTGCCTGACCTGCCTGCGTCTGTGCGCATACGACGCCATCTCCTTCGACGCGGACGGCATCGCTGTGGTCGACCCGGCGCGCTGCCAGGGCTGCGGCCTCTGCGTGGCCGCCTGCCCCGGCGCCGCGCTCACCCTGGCCCACTACACGCGGGAGCAGATGCTGGCCAAGATCGACGCGCTCCTGGGGGTGCGGGAGGCCGTCCATGTCGGTTGAGCCCGAGCCCACAGCCCCGGCCGCCGAGGGGTTCCGAGCAACGGAGGCATCCGCCCCGGTGCCGCAGATCGTCGCCTTCTGCTGCTTCTACTGCGCCTACGCCGCCGCCGACCTGGCCGGCGTGATGCGCCTCTCCTACCCGCCCAACGTCAGGGTCGTCCTCCTGCCGTGCACCGGTGGGATCGACCCCATCTACATCCTGCGGGCCTTCGAGGACGGCGCCGACGGCGTCTTCGTCGCCGGGTGCCTGGAGGGGCAGTGCCACTACCAGGTGGGCAACCTGCACGCCAGGAGCCGGGTGCGCCGCCTGAAGGTCCTGCTGGACGAGGCCGGCATCGGCGGCCAGCGCCTGGAGATGTTCAACCTATCGTCCGCCCAGGGCCCGCGCTTCGCCGAGGTGGCTCAAGAGATGACCGAGCGCATCGCCGCGCTTGGGCCCTCGCCGCTGAAACGGCCTCGGAAGGAGGCGGTGCCGTGACCGTCGGCCTCTCTCTGGCCGAGGAGGTCCGCCGGGAAAGCGGCCAGGAGGTCTACCTGTGCTTCCAGTGCAAGGTCTGTACCAGCGGCTGCCCGCTGGCCGGGGCCATGGACCTGGCGCCGCACGCCGTGGTCCGTGCGCTGCAGCTCGGGCTGGAGGACCGGGTGCTGGCCGCCAACAGCTTCTGGATCTGCGCGTGCTGCCAGGCATGCACGGCGCGATGTCCGCAGGGCATCGACCTGGCCCGCGTCATGGACGCGCTGCGCATGGCGGCGAGGCGGCGGCGCGTGCGGGCCGCGGTGCCCGAGGCGCCCATCTTCACCCAGGCGGCGGTGCGCTCCATCCGCCTCTTCGGCCGCCTCTACGAGGCCGGGGTGGGAGCAGAGATCAACCTGCGCACCCGCCGGCCGCTGCGCGAGAGCCGGATGGCCCTGCGCATGCTGCGCGCGGGGAAGCTCCGCCTCCTCCCCGAGCGGGCGGGACGCGCCGCCCGCCGTCCGGCCCCGCCGGGGATCATCGCCTACTACCCGGGCTGCGCGCTGCACGCCAGCGCCCGCGAGTACGACATCTCCGCCCGGGCCGTGGCCGCCGCCCTGGGCCTGCAGCTGCGCGAGATCGAGGGGTGGCGCTGCTGCGGGGCCACCGCGGCGCACCAGTGGTCCCACCGGCTGGCCGTGGAACTCCCGCTGGCGAACCTGGCGCTGGCGTCGCGGGAGGGCTTCTGCACGGTCACCGCACCCTGCGTCGCCTGCTTCTCCCGACTGCGCCGGGCCCAGGCCGACGCTCCGGATCGGGTCCCGTCCGGTCTGCGTGTGCAGCACCTGCTGCACACGCTCCTGGAGGGCGGGACCGCGGCCATCCGCTCCAGGGTGAGGCGTCCGCTGCGCGGGCTGCGCGTTGCCTGCTACTACGGGTGCCTCCTCACCAGGCCGCCGGCGGTCACCGGAGCCGCCCACCCGGAGAACCCCACGGAGATGGAGGCGCTGGTGGAGGCCCTTGGGGCTGAGGCGGTCTCCTGGTCGCACAAGACCGAGTGCTGCGGCGCCGGGCACGCCCTGGTGCGGCCGGACCTGGTGGTGAACCTGGTCGGCCGCATCCTCGCCGACGCCCAGGCGGCAGGCGCGGAGGCGGTGGCGGTGGCCTGCCCCCTGTGCCAGCACAACCTGGACGTCCGCCAGGAGGAGGCGGGGCGTGCCGCTGAACTCTCCGCGATGCCGGTCTTCTTCTTCACGCAGCTTATGGCCCTGGCCTTCGGCCTGGAGGGGCAGGCGGCGTTGGACCGGCTGCTGGTGGACCCGCGGCCGCTGCTGCAGATGCGCGGGCTGCTGAGGAGGTGAACATGTACCCTGAGATGCCCATCGAAGCATTCCTCGCCCGGCTGGCCTCGGCGGACCCCGAGCCCGGTGGTGGGGCGGCTGCGGCGCTGGCCGGAGCCACGGGAGCGGCCCTGGTCGGGATGGTGGCCAACCTGACGCTGGGCAGGGAGAAGTTCGCGGCGGTGCAGGAGGAGATGGAACAGGCGCGCAGCCGGGCCGAATCCCTGCGCGCCGCCCTGCTGGCCGCCATCGACCAGGACGCCGAGTCTTTCCGCCGTGTGATGGACGCTTACCGCCTGCCCCGCCAGACCGAGGAGGAGAAGGCCGCGCGCAAGCAGGCCGTCCAGCAGGCGCTGCGCGAGGCAACCGCGCCGCCCCGGGAGGTGGTGCGGCTGTGCCGCGAGGTGGCGGGCTGGAGCCGGGCGACCGCGGAGAAAGGCAACCCGCAGGTGATCACCGACGCCGCCATCGCCGGGATCCTGGCCGAGGCGGCGGCGCAGAGTGCCGCGCTGAACGTGCGCATCAACCTGGGCCCGATCGGCGATCCCGCATTCACCGAGCCGCTGTGGGCGGAGATCCAGGAGAACCTGGAGGCGATCCGCGCCGTGCGCGATGAGGTGCTGCGGTTCACCTACGAGAGGCTGGGGTGAGCCACGTGGCGGACGTCATCGACGGGGCGGCCATCGCCGAGGAGCTCAAGGCGGAGCTGCGGGCGGAGGTGGCGGCGCTGGCAGAACAGGGCACCACCCCGGGCGTGGCCACGGTCCTGGTGGGCGAGGACTACGGGGCCAGGATGTACCGCCGGCAGATCGAGCGCCTGGCAGCAGAGGTGGGGCTGGCCTACCGCGACGTCACCCTCCCCGGAGAGTCGTCCCTCGAGGACGTCCTCGCCGGAATCCGCACCCTCAACGGGGACCCCGCGGTGCACGGAATCCTCCCCCTGCGGCCGCTGCCCAAGGGGATGGAGGCGCCGGTGCTGGAGGCCCTTGAGCCGGCCAAGGACATCGACTGTCTCCACCCCATCAACGCGGGCAGGCTGGCGCTGGGCCAGCCCGCCGTCTACCCCGCAACCCCGTGGGCCTGCTATGTCCTGCTGGAGCGGTACTTCGCCCAAAAGGGGCTGGACCCGAAGACGGCCTTCGAGGGCAAGGAGCTGGTCATCGTGGGGCGCAGCAACATCGTGGGCAAGCCCGCCTACTTCCTGGCGCTGGAGCGCAACGCCACCGCCACCACGGTGCACTCCTTCACCTGGCGGGCCGGGACCCTGCCGGCGCACACGCGGCGGGCGGACATCCTCATCGTGGCCATGGGAAAGGCGGAGTTCATCAAGGCTGACATGGTCAAGCCCGGCGCCATAGTCGTGGACGTGGGGATCAACATGGTCCCCGTGCTGGACGCAGCCGGCAATCCCGTGGTGGACGAGAAGGGACGGCCCAGGCGCAAGACTGTGGGCGATGTGGCCTTCGACGAGGTGAAGGAGGTGGCCGCGGCCATCACCCCGGTACCCGGCGGTGTGGGGTCGGTGACCAATGTGCTGCTGATGAGAAACGTCGTGCGCGCGGCGCGGCGCGCTGCAGCTTAGGAGCGGCCATGGCACAGGCGAGCCTCCCGCGGCAGGTACGGTTGCGCAAGGCAACGTATACCGGCGACCCCCTGGCCGAGCCTCCCCCGGCGGACCTGATGGCGGCCCTGGAGCCCTTCCGCGGGCGGGACGACGCGCTGATCACGGTGCTGCAGCGCATCCAGGGGCTCTACGGCTACCTGCCGGAGCGGCCTATGCGCTACGCAGCGCGGGAGCTGGGCATACCCCTGGCCCGCGTCTTCGGCGTGGCCACCTTCTACAACCAGTTCCGCTTCACATCGCCGGGGAAGATTCGCCTCCAGGTATGCTGCGGTACAGCCTGCCATGTGCGGGGCGCCCCGGCCATCCTGCAGCGGCTGAAGGAGACGCTGGGAATCGACGCCGACCAGACGACGCCGGACGGCCTGTTCACGCTGCAGACGGTCTTCTGCGTGGGCGGGTGCAGCCTGGCGCCGGTGGTGCTCGCCAACGGGGCGGCGCACGGCCGGATGACGCCGGCGGGCGCGGAGTGGCTGGTCAGCGACCTGCGCGCACGGGAGGAGGGGCGTGCGTGAGGGCGACCATCCGCGTGGGGACGTCCACATGCGGGCTGGCCGCAGGCGCCGAGGAGACGGTCCGCGCGTTGCAGACCGCGGTGGCCGACCTGGGGCTACCGGCCGAGATCAAGCGCACCGGCTGCCTCGGCGCCTGTCACCGCGAGCCGCTGGTGGAGATCAGCTCCGACGGGAGCACCGTGCTCTACGGCCCGGTGGGGCCGGCCCACGCGCGGGAGCTGCTGGCCGGACACTTCTCCCTGCCGGGGGCGGCGCAGCCGCTACAGGAGTGGGTCCTCAGCCGCTCCGCCGACAGGCGCGACTACCCCTTCTTCGCCCCCCAGGTGAAGGTGACCACCGTCAACTGTGGCGTCATCGACCCGCTCTCGCTGGAGGATTACCTGGCCTCCGGCGGCTACGCAGGGCTGCGCCGCGCGCTGGCCATGCCTCCGGAGGCGGTGGTGGCCGCGGTGCAGCGCAGCAGGCTCCGCGGCCGCGGCGGCGCCGGTTACCCCACCGGTACCAAGTGGGAGATCTGCCGCAACCAGCCCGACCCCCTGAAGTACCTGATCTGCAACGCGGACGAGGGTGACCCGGGCGCCTTCATGGACCGCACCGTGATCGAAGGCGACCCGCACCGCGTCATCGAGGGCATGATCATCGCCGCCTGGGCTATCGGTGCGCGCTGGGGCTACGTCTACGTGCGCGCGGAGTACCCGCTGGCGGTGAAGCACCTGGAGGCGGCCATCAGCCAGGCCCGCGCGGCCGGGTACCTGGGGTCGAACATCCTGGGCTCGGGGCTGGACTTCGACATCATCATCAAAGAGGGCGCGGGGGCCTTTGTCTGCGGCGAGGAGACCGCCCTGATGCAATCCATCGAGGGCAAGCGGGGGACGCCGCGGATGCGCCCCCCCTATCCCGCAGAATCGGGGCTGTGGGGCCATCCCACCAACATCAACAACGTGGAGACCTACGCCAGCGTCCCTGCCATCTTCACCCGTGATCCCGACTGGTTTGCCGGCCTGGGCACCGCCGCCAGCGGCGGCACCAAGACCTTCGCCCTCACCGGCGCGGTCCGCCTCACGGGGCTGGTGGAAGTGCCCGTCGGCATGACCCTGCGGGAGATCATCTTCGGCATCGGCGGCGGCATCCGAGAGGATCGCTCCTTCAAGGCGGTACAGATCGGCGGTCCCTCGGGGGGATGCCTGCCGGCCACGCTGCTGGATACGCCGGTGGACTACGAGCCGCTGCGGGCCACCGGCGCCATCATGGGATCTGGCGGCATGGTGGTCGTGGACGAGAGTACGTGCATGGTGGACCTGGCTCGCTACTTCCTCAGCTTCACTCAGAGCGAATCCTGCGGCAAGTGCGTTCCCTGCCGCATCGGCACCCGCAAGATGCTGGGGATCCTCACGCGGCTCACCCGAGGGGAAGGACGTCCCGACGACCTGGACCGGCTGGAGCGGGTGGCCGAGGTCGTACGCACCACGTCACTCTGCGGCCTGGGCACCACCGCGCCGAATCCGGTGCTAACCACCCTCAAGTACTTCCGCGACGAGTACATGGCGCACGTGTACGAGCGGCGCTGTCCCGCCCGGGCGTGCGCGGCGCTGAGGTGAGGGAGATGGTAACACTGACCATCGACGGCAGACCGGTCACATGCTCTGCGGGCACATCGGTCCTGGAGGCGGCGCTGGAGGCGGGGATCGACATCCCGCGGCTGTGCCACCACCCCGAGCTTTCTCCCTGGGGCGGGTGCCGCCTCTGCCTGGTCGAGGTGGAAGGGCAGCGAGGTCCCCTCCCCAGCTGCGGCCTGACGGCCCGCGCGGGCATGGTGGTCACCACGCAGAGCGAGCGCCTGACGGCGCTGCGCCGCGAGATCCTGGACTTCCTCCTGTCCGACCACCCCCTGCACTGTGTGGTCTGCGAGAAGGCCGGCCGCTGCCAGCTGCAGCGCTACGCCTACGAGTTCGGGCTGCTCGAGTCCACCCAGGAGCAGGAACTCTCACGCACCCTGCGTCAGGAGGACAACGCCTTCTTCATCCGCGACCACCAGTACTGCATCCTCTGCACCCGCTGCGTGCGCGTCTGCGACGAGATCGTCGGCGCCACGGCCATCGAGGTGTCGCAGCGGGGGTTCAGCTCCTACGTCGCCACGCCCTTTGACGCCCCGCTGGCGGAGACCACCTGCACCTTCTGCGGCAACTGCGTGCAGGTCTGCCCCACCGCCGCCCTGCTGCCGGTGGGGCGGATGGGCAAAGGGCGGGAGTGGGAGCTGACCCGCACCCGCACCGTCTGCACCTACTGCGGCACCGGGTGCGGGATCGAGGTGGCCACGCGCCGGGGGGAGATCGTGTACGTGGCCGGCTACCCGGACGCCCCGGTCAACGGGGAGTTCCTGTGCACCAAGGGGCGGTTCGGGCTGGACTTCGTCACCCACCCCCACCGCCTGCGCCGCCCGTGGGTGCGCCGGGACCTGGCGCGCGCGGCGGGGCTGACCGAGGAGCCTCCGCCGGCAGCGCTGGGCCGCTCTCCCCTGATGCGGCCCCCGGGCCTGGCCGAGACCCACGTGGAGGTGGACTGGGAGACCGCCCTGGACCTGGTGGCGGAGAAGCTGGCGGAGGTGGTGCGGACCGACGGGCCCGACGCGGTGGGCGGGGTGGGCTCGGCACTGTGCACCAACGAGGACAACTACCTCTTCCAGAAGCTGATGCGCGCCGGGGTCGGCACCAACAACGTCGACCTCTGCGCCCGCCTCTGACACGCCCCTTCGGTGGCCGGTCTGGCCGCCGCGTTCGGAAGTGGGGCGATGACCAACTCCGTCCGCGAGATCCGGGACGCGGACTGCATCCTGGTCATCGGCTCCAACACCGGGGAGTCCCACCCCGTGATCTCCTACGAGGTGGTGCGGGCGGTGCGCCGCGGGGCCACCCTCATCGTCATCGACCCGCGGAAGATCAGCCTCACCCGTCACGCCACCTTGCACCTGCGTCCCGCCCCGGGCACCGACCACGCCCTCTACCTGGGGATGCTCAACGCCATCGTCGCCAACGACTGGTGCGACCGCGCCTTCATCGCCGAGCGCACCGAGGGTTTCGGCGAGCTGGTGGAGTCGCTCCGTCCCTGGACGCCGGAGGCGGCCAGCGCCGTATGCGGGGTGCCCGCCGAGCAGATCGTGGAGGCGGCACGCCGCTACGCCCTGGGCCTGCGCCGGCAGCCGTCCGGCGACGGCGCCGCCCCCCCTTCCCGGGGCGCGTCCACCATCCTCTACGGCATGGGGATCACCGAGCGGTCCAACGGCACGGAGCTGGTGAAGACCCTGGCCAACCTGGCCATGCTCACCGGCCAGATCGGCAGGCCGTCCACCGGCGTAAACCCGCTACGCGGGCAGAACAACGTGCAGGGCGCCTGTGACATGGGGGTTCTGCCCAACGTCTTCCCCGGCTACCAGAAGGTGGAGGATCCCGAGGTGCGGGCCAAGTTCGGACGGGCGTGGAGCCGCCGTCCCGGAACCAGGCCCCTCGAGCTCCCCGCCGCCCGCGGCCTGACCTACATCGAGATGCTCCGCGCCGCGGCGGCGGGGCAGATCAAGGCGCTGTACATCGTGGGAGCCAACCCCCTGATGAGCTGCCCCGACGTCGGTCTGGTGGAACGGGCGCTGCGAGCGGTGGACTTCCTGGTGGTGCAGGAGATCTTCCCCACGGAGACGGCCCAGCTCGCCCACGTGGTCCTCCCCGCCGCCTCCTTCGCCGAGAAGAGCGGCACCTTCGTCAACACCGAACGGCGCTTCCAGCTCCTCCGCCCGTTCCTCCCCCCGCCCGGGGAGGCGCGGCCCGACTGGGAGATCATCGCCCAGGTGGGGCGCCGTCTGGGACGGCGCCTGCGCAGGCCGGTGCGCTGGAACTACCCGTCCGCGGCGGCAATCATGCGGGAGATCGCCGCCCTGTGCCCCCCGTTCGGCGGCATCAGCCACGAGCGTCTGGAAGGCGGCGGTCTGCAGTGGCCCTGCCCCACCCCGGACCACCCCGGCACCCCCTTCCTGCACCGGGGACAGTTCACCCGCGGCCGCGGGAAGTTCCACGTGACGGCACCGGCCCCTCCCCACGAGCCCACCGACGCCGGGTACCCGCTGGTGGTCAGCAGCGGACGGATCCTATACCACTACAACGGCGGCGCCATGTCGCGCCGGTCGGCACCCCTGCAGTGGCGGGAGCCCCGCGTCTACGCCGAGATCCACCCCGAAGACGCGGCCAGGGCCGGGGTGCGCGACGGGCAGATGTGCCAGATTGTCACGCGCCGGGGCAGCATCCGCGTGCAGGCCCGCATCGGCGACGTGGTGCGCCCGGGGATGGTGTATGTGCCGTTCCACTTCCGCGAGGGGCCCGCCAACCTGCTGACCCACGCGGAGAGGCTGGACGCCGGCGCCGGGACCCCCGAGTACAAGTTCGTAGCCGGCCGGCTGGAAGGGCGTCCCGCGCGGGGCACAGAGCAACCGGAGGGAGGCTCACCGGGCCAGGACCAGCCGACCGGCTGACGCCCCTGCCCCCAAGTTCCCCCAAGGTTCCAGAGTCCCCCCGCCGGTCTGACCACGACCCTGGTGGGGCATATGCCTTTGGTGCGGACCCTGGAGCGCGACGGGCGGGAGACGGGCTATAGCACCCTGGAGCTGGTGCTGGCCCTGGCGATCCTTGCCCTGGCGCTGGTGATTCTGGTCCCCCGGCTGTCGCCCCGCCCCCTCTACCTGACCGCGGACGCACAGGAGCTCGCGGCCAACCTGAAGGTGGCGCGCAGCCTGGCCCAGAGCCGTACCACTCACTACCGGGTGCGCGCCGCCAGCACCACTCAGTACGTGCTGGAGCGCGGGGAGCTGACAGGCAGCGTGTGGACGTTCCCCGTGATCGAGCGCACGGTGACGCTGCGGCCGGGCATTGCCTTCGCCGCCGCAGATGTAGGGAAGGCGGTCAGCTTCGACAGCCGGGGCCGCGTGGTGGGGGCGGAGGTGACCTTCACCCTGGCCGACGGATCCCGGGGCTGGACGCGGCGGGTGGTGGTGCGGGTGACGGGGCTGGTGGAGATGCCGTGAGGCGGGGCGGACGGCGACCCCCCCAGGGGGGATTCACCGTGCTGGAGGTGCTGCTGGCGCAGCTGATCTTCGCCTTCGTGGTCGCCTCCACGGCGGCGCTGCACCTGGCCGCCATGACCCAGGGGGCGGTGAGCCGCCGCGCGGTGGAGGCGGCGGCGCTGGCGCAGGAGGAGCTGGAGCAGGTCCGGGACATGCCATACGACCAGATCCTCCCGGCGGGCCCGACCCCGCGCACGGTAGGCGCGCACACCTACGTGCTGGAGCGTCTGGTCACCGACGGAGATCCGGCGCCCAACATGAAGCGCATCAGGGTCATCGTCACCTGGAACATCCGAGGACCACGGACCTATGTGGCGGAGACGATCTTCACCAGCCTGGCGCAGTAGGCGGGAGGCGGGCTACACCCTCACCGAGGTCATCGTGGCCCTGGTGCTGGGCTCGACGGTGGCGGTGGCCGCCGTGGGGGGCTACATCTTTGCCAGCGGCTCCTGGCAGGAGCAGCGGCAGCGGCTGGAGACCCAGCAGAACCTGCGCGCGGCCATCGACCTGCTCTCCCGCGAGCTGCGCCTGGCCGGAGCCTGCCTCCCCACCGCCGGCCCGACCAACATCCGGCCGCTGACAGGGGTGGACAACGGGACCACGGACACCTTCACCGTGCGGGCCAACGTGCGCTGCGCCATAGGCTCGCTGACCGGCGACGTGGGCGCAGGAGCCACCGTCCTCACCCTGGACACTGTGGCGGAATTCGTGGCGGGGATGTCCGTCTACGTGTTGCACGCCGACACCACCACAGGCGAGTACGCCCAGGTGGACAGCGTGGACCAGGGCGCGAACAGGCTGACCCTGCAGACCCCCCTGACCCGGGGCTACCCGAAGGACAGCTCGGTGTATGGGGCGGAGGCCCAGACGTTTGCCATCGGCAGCGTGGGGACGGCTCCCGTGCTCACGGTGGCCACGGCCCTGGGCAGCCCGCAGCCGGCCATCGAGGGGATAGAACGGCTGGACGTCCGCTACGTGCTGAACAGGAACTGCTCCCCCGGCCCCTGCGACGTCGTGGACCTGCCCACCAGCGACAGCGAGTGGTCCCTGGTGCGCGCCGTCCAGCTGGACATCGGGGCGCGCTCCCTCCGCCCCATCACCGGGGGGTTCTACCGGCTCAGCCAGAGCATCGAGGTCAAGCCCAGGAACTTCCTCTTCTAGGGAGGCGGAGACGGATGTTGACATCCCGGCGTGGGGAGAGCGGAGCGGCCATGGTGACGGTCCTGCTGGTGATCCTGATCCTGGCCGCCGTGGGCGTCTTCATCGTCATCGCCGTTGACCGCAACAGCGAGGTGCAGACAGCGTTCACCAGGAGTGTGGCCGGGTTCTACGCCGCGGAGGCAGGACTCAACCGGGGGGCGGCCGACGCACGCAACACCTTCCTCGGGTTCGACGTCCCCACCAGCTGCGCACCCACCAGCTTCACCATCAACCAGCGCACAGTCACCTACGAGCTGAGCGGCTGCGGGCAGTCGCCGGCGGTGGTGCAGGTGCCGGCGGGCGAGCCATTCGAAGGGCTCAACGCCCTGCGCTACATCTATAACCTGCGCTCGCAGGCCGACAACAGCGCCGGCTTCACCGAGGCCATCCTCCGCCTGCAGTTCGAGGTGCGGCTGATCCCCATGTTCCAGCTGGCCGCCTTCTACAAAGAGGACCTGGAGCTGACCGTGGGCCCGCCCATGGTGATCAACGGCCGCATCCACACCAACAAGGACATGTACCTGAACACCGAAAGCTGCAGCCCCGGAGCACAGATACTGGGGCAGGTCACGGTGGTGGGGGAGCTGTACCGCGGGCGGAAGGACGACCTGAGCTACAGCAACTCGGGCAACGTATGGATCGCCAACCCCGACGGCAGCCTGCGCATCCTCGGCCGGACCGGCCCGGGGGACACCAGTTGCAGCAGCATCACCACGCGTCTGGTCCCAGAGGCGGAGGCGGCGCTGTGGAACGGCCGGGTGCGCATCGACCTGCGGGACGTGGCCATCCCCGGGCAGAACGACCTGCTGTGCGCGCCCTGGAGCTGCCCCGCCGGCACCTCCCCCGGCTCGTACTGGCAGGAGGCCGACCTGCGCCTGGTCCTGAACACCACGCGCACGGAGAAGCTGGACCCCGACAACCCTTCCGCCCCCGGTCCTGCGCTCTACGCCCTGGAGGTGTACAACACCGACGGCACGGTGAACGCAGCGCTGACCACCCTGCTGCGCCGCTTCGCCCGCGACGTCCCCGGCGGCATCACCTACAGCGACGTCCCCGCCAACCCAACCTGCAACGAGGGCTCCTCGTGCGAGGACCGTTACGACTCATACAACGACTACGCCGTCCCCTTCCCCCGCGCGGGCGCCAACGGCTGCACCGCCAACCGCGACCCCCGGGGCGACATCACCGCCACCAACTTCTGCAACGACTTCCGCTACGGGGGGTTCTACAACTGGAGGGAGCGCAAGCCGGTCCTCATGCTGAACATCGACTGGATGAAGCTGGAGGAGTGGAATCTGGTCCAGCCCGCGGGCAGCCGGCTCTTCGACCCCGACGACACCACCGACGGGGGACTGGTCATCTACGCCTCGGTGCGCGGGGCCAACTCCGCAGGGGTGAACAACTACGGGGTGCGGTTCTACGACGCGCAGCGGTTGCGCCGTGGCGACGCGGACCGGGGGATCACCCTCGCCAGCGACCAGGCCGTTTACGTCATGGGCAACTTCAACTGTCGGGCACCCGGCGTCGTCGGCGATTCGGTGCCGGCCAGCTGCGGTGCCAACGGGAAGAAGCCGGCGGCGGTGGTGGGGGACACGCTGAACGTCCTCTCCTGCGCCTGGATCGACGCCGGCGCCTGTCCGGCGGCCTTCAACAACGGCGTGAACGAGAGACTCAACGGTCCAGCCTACCGCCCCCGGGACGAGCGCAGCACCACCAGCCGTCCCGGCAGCAAGCCCGCCGCGTCTCAGACCTTCGTCAACGCCGCCTTCCTGGCCGGCAACGACATCACCACCTGTCCGGGAAACCCGGGCGGAAGAGACTGCCAGCGCGACTACTACAGCGGGGGGCTGGAGAACTACCCCCGCTTCCACGAGACATGGAGCGGTCAGCGGTTCTGGTACGAGGGCTCCTTCGTGGCCATCGACACGCCCAAACACACCTGCTTCACATACAATGCCGGCCTTGTAGCCGGCGACGATCCCACCTTCTCCTGCCGCGCCTACCAGCTCAACGGCCGCTGGCTGCAGGGCTACTGGCGCATGCAGGAGGTCTACGGATACAGCCCGCCGCCTCGGCGCTGGTTCTACGACGTGAGCTTCAACGACGCGGCCAGCCTGCCACCGCTGTCGCCGCGGTTCGTCTCGCTGCGACAGCGCTTCTTCACCGAGGAGTTCCGCTAACCGGGACGCTGGCTGCGCGGAGGCACGCTCTGAGACCAGGAAGACAGCAAGCCGCGCAGAAATGAGATAATTAGAAGGGTGCACCGGACAGGGTCCGGACCGGGAAGGCTGCGCGAGGGCGGCAACTGAACGCAGTCGTGCGGCGGTCCAACGCAGATCTGGCGCTGGGCCGCCGTTCTGTTTGCGTTGCCTACCCCTCCGCTGTGGCGGGCGGATACATGGTCATGAGGGGGGTCGGATATGGATGCACGCCGATACAGCTTTGGACGGACCGGCGCGCCAGCCGCAGCGCGGAGACCACCAATGAGCGCGGCAGGCATTTCTCTGGGCAAGAGCCGGGGCGAGGTTGAGGCGGAGCTCGCTGCGGCCATGATGCAGTTCCAGCGGCAGCAGATGGGCCGCGGGCCCGACGAAGCCAAGGCGTACATCCTCGGCGATCTGATCCTCGTACGGATGAAGAACGTACTGACCCCCGCTGAGCGACATCTCACCGAGACGCCGGACGGCCGGAGATTGATCAAGCAGATGCGCAACGAGCTCCTGGAGTCCACACGGGCCAGCCTTGAGGAGATTGTCCTGCGCATCACCGGATGCGGGGTGGTCAGCCTGCACACCGACATCAGCACCAAGACCGGGGAACGCATCGTGGTCATGACGCTGGACAGAAACCTCGAGGCACTCCTGACAGCCTGACGCCGAGGACGAGGACGTGAGCGCGACGGTGCTGTTGTGGGTCGTATTCAACGTCTGCGTCCTGGGGATGCTGGCCGTCGACCTGGGAGTTTTCCACCGCAGGGTCCACGCCGTCGGCATCCGCGAGGCCGCCATCTGGTCGGGCGTGTGGATCAGCCTGGCGCTGCTTTTCAACGCGGGCATCTTCCTCTTCCGGGGCACCGTGAGCGCGCTGGAGTTCCTCGCAGGCTACCTCATCGAAAAGTCCCTGAGCGTAGACAACATCTTCGTCTTCCTCGTGATCTTCACCTATTTCGCCGTCCCGGCCGCCTACCAGCATCGGGTCCTCTTCTGGGGCATCCTCGGCGCACTGGTAATGCGGGCGGCGTTCATCGCGGCCGGCATCACCCTCCTCAAGTACTTCCACTGGATCGTCTACGTCTTTGGGGCGCTGCTTATCTTCACCGGTACGAAACTGCTCACCCGGCCCGAGACGTCGGTGGAGCCCGCAAGAAACCCGGTACTGCGGCTGCTGCGCCGCTGCTTCCCACTGACCGAAGGATTCCACGGTCACCGCTTTCTTGTGCGGAGCAGCGGTCGCCTCTACGCCACGCCACTGCTCGCCGTGCTGGCAGTCGTGGAGAGCACGGATCTGGTATTCGCCGTCGACTCCATTCCCGCAGTGCTGGCGGTGACGCGGGACCCGTTCATCGTCTACACCTCCAACGTCTTTGCCATCCTGGGGCTGCGAGCGCTCTACTTCCTCCTGGCGGGGGTGATGGATCTCTTCTGTTATCTCCGGTACGGGTTGAGCGTCATTCTGCTCTTCGTCGGGGCCAAGATGCTGCTCAGTGACATCTACAAGATCCCCATCAGCATCTCACTAAGCGTGATTGGCGTGGTGCTGACGGTCACGGTTATCGCCTCCCTGGCAAGGAACCGGCTGGTCAGGCGTCTTGCCGTCCCGGCCAAAGATGCGACGCCGACAGGGTGATGCGCGCAAATCTCGACCACCCGGAACGGTTCATCCGCATCGTCCTCGGTCTGGTCGCGGGGAACCTGGGATTCGCCAATCCCGGCTTCTCCTGGCTGGCAGGCACCGGCCCGGTGCAGGTGGCGGCGGTGATCCTGGGCACCTACCTGCTGGTGACGGGCCTGGCGGGCTACTGCCCGCTGCGCTTTCTGATGCGCCGTCCAGGCGCCCGCTGAGTCCGGACGGGTATCTACAGCGGCCTGAGGGTGGTCCCCGGGTAGAGGGACCCGCCTACGCCGACTGAAGCGCAGGAACCTGCCGGGCGCGGGCGCGGGCCTTGAGCAGGGCGCGCACCACCAGCTCCATCAGGCCGGTGACCTCGACACCCAGACCGTAGTGACCGCTCAGGTCACGGATCTGCAGGAGGCAGTTCTCACAGGAGGTGGCCACCACCGCCGCGCCCGCCTCCCGGATCTGCTCGGCCTTCTTCCGTCCGGCGCGCAGCCGTCTCTCCTCGTACTCGGGGACGGCCACCAGCCCGCCGCCCCCACCGCAGCAGTAGGCCGCGGCGCGGTTGGGGGTCATCTCGCGGAACTCCTGCACCGCCGCCCGCAGCACGGCCCGCGGCTCCTCCAGCAGCCCGCCCTTGCGGCCCAGGTTGCAGGAGTCGTGGTAGGTCACCGGCTGCGGGTTAGCGGAGGGATCCAGGCGCAGCCGGCCTTCCCGGATGTACTCCGCCAGGACCTCCACGATGCTGCGCACCCTGAAGGGGAACTCCCCGCCGAACCAGCCGGGAGCCTCCCACCGCAGCGCGGTGTAGGCGTGGCCGCACTCGGTGAGGACCACCTGGCGCACGCCCAGTCGGGTGGCCTCGTCGACGATGCGCCGGGCGATGGCTTTGGCCTTCTCCGGATCGCCCAGGAATACGCCGTAGTTGGAAGCCTCGAAGGCCGAGAGGGTCCAGTCCGCGCCGGCGGCATGGAAGATGATGGCCGCCGGCAGGATGGTGTGCGCGCCGGAGAGGGCCACGTAGAGGATCTCGGCGCCCTGCCGTCCCAGGGAGATGCGCAGCGAAGGGTCGCCCAATTGCTCCCGTGCCTGCTGCTCCAGGTCGGCGACGATCTCCCGGTAGACGTCGCGGAAGACCTCGACGTTCTCGCCACGGGCGACGGCGGCATCCGCCAGCTGGACCAGCATCTCCGGCGCCTTGCCCGCCGCGGTCAGCATCGCCCGCGCCGCCTTCATGATCAGCGCCGTGTCCACCCCAAGCGGGCAGTTCATGGCGCAGCGCTGGCACAGCGTGCAGGTGGCGAACGCCGCCTCACGCAGGGCGTCCAGGTCCCCCTCCGTGGCGTCCCCGGCGCGGACCCACCAGGGGAAGACCCGCCCCAGCGGGTCGTACTGCCGCCGGTAGAGGCGGCGCACCGCCTCGCTGCGCGCGGTGGGCGCGTCCTGGAGCTCGCCGGTGGAGGCGAAGACGTGACAGGACTCGGCGCAGATCCCGCAGCGGGCGCAGACCTCCAGCGCCGTCACCACCCGCCGGTCCAGAGCCCGCCGAAAGGCGGCCAGCGCCCGCGGCACCGACTCACTCATGGACCTTCCCCCATCGCAGCACCCCGCGCCGCCCAAAGACGATGCCGAAGAAGTAGCGGGCGAAGAAAAAGTAGAAGCAATGGCGGACTTTTCCGAACGGGATGTAGACCAGCGTCCCTGCGGCCAGCCCGTAGAAGGCCGGCACCAGCGCGGGGGTCAATGCGGCCGCCGCGGCGGCCAGGGCGAAGAGGCTGACCAGAGCCACGGCAAAGAAGTCGTCCGGCGTGCTCAGGCGGCGCAGGCGCGTATCCGTCACCCGGGCCACCAGGCCGCCCAGACCCGCCACGCCGCCCGCGGCGGAAAGCGTCACCAGGGCCCAGCGCAGCGGCCCGGACGCCTGAGCCCGCCATGGGCTTGCCAGCAGCGCCAGGAATGCGGCGCCGATCCCGAGGTGAAAGACGACCCCACGCAGGTAGGCCGGCAGGTGGCGCCGCGTGCTCTCCTTGGCCCAGGGCAGCATGCCCCAGGTGAAGGCGTAGAGGACGCCCTGCGCGGCAGACCCCGCCGGCCTGGCCGCCTCGGGACGGTAAGGGCGTCCCAGCAGCAGGGCCAGATGCCGGGCCAGGCCGGCGACGGTGACGGCACACGCCCCCGCCAGCACCCAGCCCCAGGTGCCCATCACTTCACCCGCCGGACGGCGAAGCGGATCACCTTGTCCTCCCGGCCGATGGAGACCAGCTCCTGGCCCGTGCTGCGGCACCAGGCGGGGATGTCCGCGAGCACCCCCGGGTCGGTGGCCGTGGCCTCAATGACGTCCCCGACCTGCACCGTCTTCACTGCCTGGGCCAGCTTCACCACCGGAATGGGGCAGAGCAGCCCTTTCAGGTCCAGCACCAGCGCGCTCTTGGTGGCTTCCATCCGTCCGTCTCCCTCCCTCGGTCTCATGTGGATCGGCCCCGGCGAACCGGCCTCAGATGAACAGCGTGACCCTGGAGCGTGCGGCCTCCTCCAGGAAGGCAGCCACTCCCACGACGTCCTGCACGCTGTCGATCAGGTCCTCCCGCCTTACCTCCATAACATCCATGCTCATCTGGCACGCCAGCATCCTCACCCCCAGCTCCGCAGCCAGGGCCCGCAGCTGGGGGACGGTGGCGACATTGCGCTTCCTCATCATCTGCTTGAACATCCAGCGGCCGGCCCCGCCAAAGTTCAGCCTGCTGGGGCCCACGCCCTCCGCGTCCTTGAGGAACCAGCCCAGCATCCGCCCCATGAAGCTGCTGCCGGTGCGTACTGGTTTCTTCACCGCCTGCAGCCCCCAGAAGGTGAAGAACATCGTCACCTCCATTCCGGAGGCGGCTGCGCCCGTAGCTATGACGAATGCGGCCATCAGCCGGTCCATCTCACCACTGAAGACCACCATGGAAAGCCTGTTGTCCACAGCCGGCTGGCCCCGAGAGGCCACCTCTGCCTGCGCTGCCACCGCGGTCATGCACCTCACCTCGCTGGCCGCTGATGATACTCCGGGCAGTATGCCCGATCTCAGCCTAGGCCACCTCCCCCGGCCGGCCAATCGGGTCCGCGGCTGATTGGCGAATCCGTCCTCCGCCCGATGACGGCCACCCCGCGAAAGAATACCCTTCTAGGTAGAGTTCCTCCGCGCCGGCAGGGAGGGAAAGATGAGCGCCAGTCCCAAGCTGGACCGGGAGACGACGGCCACCGCCGTGCGCCGTCTGCGCCGCGTGCAGGGCCAGGTCAAAGGCGTGCAGCGCATGCTGGAGGAGGAGCGGGACTGCGCCGAGATAATCCAGCAGATCGCGGCCGCGCGCTCCGCCCTGGACCGGGTGGCGCTGGACCTGATCTCCACCGGCCTGGAGCAGTGCCTGCGGCTGGAGCTGCGGGGCAAGGCGCAGGCCAGGAGCACGCTGCACAAGCTGCAGAAGACGTTCATGATGCTGCGCTGAGCGGTAGGGCGCGTGCGGCGCAGGATCTAGTCAGGGTGGACTAGCCAGAATCCTCCCGCCGACGGATACACCCGGGGAGTATAGCCGGTAGCAGGATGGCCCCGGCATGAGGGGCGTCCGCTCGTGGGCATTCCCGGTCGTAGCGGTGGCGGTGTCCCTGCCGCTGCGCACCCTGATGGCCAACCTGGACAAGCTTCCGCCACGGCGGCCGGCACACGTCCGGCCGCCGTCCGTCTGCCCGGGAGGCTGTCCGGCAAT
>FWWM01000207.1_pt1 | contig 197067 bp, 190 predicted proteins | sample 2228351 | NCBI WGS metagenome assembly FWWM01 (sample SAMEA103939774, study PRJEB20133) | metagenome | reverse complement strand
CAGGCGCGCGGCGAGCGCCGAATTGGGGTAGAGATAGCGGCTACGGTCGGTCTCGCCCAGGCCGCTGCGGAAGTATTCTACGTAGCCGTAAAAATTCTTGCCAAAAGCGATCCAGGAATAGTCGAGATTGGTCACGAGGGAGAAGGCGCCGTGATCGTTTTCGAGATCCGTGTAGCGCGCATCGCACCGCCACACCGCTCCGCCGACGCTGCGCACGAAACCCACGCCTGCAAGGTTCTCATCGAAGTGCCGTGCCGCGAGGAAATCGATATCGAACCCGCCGCGACGCATCCGGTACTTCGCTGCATAGGTGCTCTGGTTACTTTCGATCTCGCCGGAAGCCGGGTCGCGCCGCGGCAGGAGAATCGCCTGCACGTCGCTGCCCTGCCCCAGCACCCGTTGGCCGTAGAGCATGTCGTCGCCGCTCTTGTATTCCTTGTCGATGGCGATCGGCGAGAACGGGTTGACGAAATCGAGAGGATGAAACACCAGGCCGTTACCCCAACTGATCGCCTGACGGCCGAAGCGCAGCGCCCAGGTGTCGGTAACATAGCCGACGGAGAACCGGTCGAGGCGGTGTACCGCCGCGCGGTGGGGATGGTCGGTGATGGTCTCGGTGAGATCGAACAACCGCCGTCGGTCGTCCGGCAGCCCGCTCGCCGTGCCCGTATCGAGCAAGCCGAGCGCGGCGAGCGCGCGACGCGCCTCGAGCATATCGCCGCCGATCACCAGTAACTCGTAATGCGCCGCGAAGTCCCAGGGCCCGCGTCTGTGCTCGGTCTTAAGCCGGATATCCGCCTGATGATCCTTGGCCGGGTCGTCGCCGAGCACGGTGGCGAAATCGTCCGCGCGGTAAACGGTATAGGTGTACTGGTACTTGACGTGCCCGCCGAGCTCGGTCTGAGCCCAGGTGGTGCAGGCAACAACCAGTGCGGCAGCAAACAGAAGGATTCGGCGCCAACGCTCGCCACGACAAACGGGCAAAAATGCGCTCATTAAAGACAGTAAAGCGCACCTTGCCGCGCGCCGCATGCAGACCGCGCCCCGAGGGGGGGCTGCGGCCCGGTGCACAATGCGCCTTAAGGACGAAGGCAGCGATACATGTCGAAGGTCTGCTCGCCGCCCGCGGGCGCGCCCACCGCGATGATCGTATCGGCACCGTGCTTGGCCGCGTTCTTTCTGGCGAGCGTAAGGAGATCCTCCTGCACGAAACGCTCGCTGCGCATCAGCTTCGGCACGCTCGCCGTGATCCGACCCAGGTGCTTGCACCTTGCCACTTCGGTCTTCGCACTGACCACGCGTACCGAGTGACTTTCGGGTGTCTGCGAGACATAGGTGCAGCCCGTCGCCAGCAATAGAGCGAAAAGCGATGCAAACGACAGCGTCTGCTTGGGCTTCATGACAGGCCTCCTTTGTGTTAATGAGACTGGTGATCGCGTAGTTCTCAGTATAGACGAAAGCCGCGTGGCGTTTCACCGCGCCACACACCCACACGCGCGCAACCCGCGTCCTTTTGTCATGCCCGTCGCTCGTCGCTGACGATGCGCCCGTCGCGCAGTCGGATGAGCCGGCGCGAGAAATCCATAACGAGTCTGTCGTGGGTCGAGAAGACGAAGGTCACACCGTGCTCCTGGTTCATGTGAAGCAGCAACTGCATCAGGTTTTCCGCGGTATGCGAATCGAGATTGGCGGTCGGCTCGTCGGCGAGTACCAACGAGGGCTCAGAGACGATCGCACGCGCCACCGCCACGCGCTGCTGCTGGCCGCCGGAGAGCTCGTGCGGACGACGGTCTGCCAGACTCTCGAGGCCGACCTCCTTCAAGATGGCGCGCGCCTTCTCGGCGCGCGTGCGTGCCGGTACACCCTGTAGTTGCATGACGAACTCGACGTTCTCGCGCGCGCTGAGCACCGGAATCAGATTGTAGGACTGAAACACGAAGCCGATGCGCTTGAGGCGCAGCGCCGCCAGCTCGCCCTTCGTCATGCGGTCGATGCGCCGACCGTCGAATATGATCTCCCCGGTGCTTGGCTGATCGAGGCCGCCGATCAGATTGAGCAGCGTGGTCTTGCCCGACCCGGACGGGCCCGAGAGACAGACGAAATCCCGGCGCGGGATTTCCAGATCGATGCCGATCAAGGCCTGTACGGCGACCGCGTTTTGGCGGTAGACCTTGCTGAGGTTGCGGCAGACGATCGTGTTATCCGCGTTCATCTGTGGTTGCACGGTTTTCCTTACGCCCGTGTGATCGCCTCGACCGGCACGTAGCGGGCGGCGCGCCAGGCCGGGTAGAGGCTCGCGGTGATACCGAGCACGAACACCAGGGCGTTGGCAGCGGCCAGATCGGCGGCCGAAAAGGCCGGGTAGATCACCGGGCTCAAGCCGACCATCTGCAGACCCTCGGCGAACGCCGAAAGATCGATGCCTTCCTCGAGCCACTGGTAGCTCGCCCAGGCGGCCATATTGCCTGCCGCGAGAGCCAGCACGAGCAGGATCAACGACTCCATCAGCATCTGCCCGAGGATGTGGGCGGGCGGCATGCCGAGCGCCTGGAACAGCCCGAACTCGCGCGTGCGCTCGAACACCGCCATGAGCAGCGTGTTGACCAGGCCGAAGGACATGGCGACGAATACGATCACATACCAGATGAGCAAGATGACGTCCGTCACCTTCTCCGTGAGGGTCAAAAGCGGCTCGACTACCGTCCACGGCTGCACGTCGAGCTGCGGGGCGACCACGCGCAGGCGAGCGAGCAGGCCGTCAAGCCGCTTGCGGTCCGGCGTGACGATCGCGATTTCGGAGATGTGGTTGCCGAGCTTGAGCATCTGCTGAGCGATCGTGAGGCCGATGAAGACGTAGTCGGTCTCGATCGCCTCGGGGTCGGCGTCGAAGAGGCCGATCACGCGGAAACCGCGGTCGACGAGCTCGTTGTTCACGTCCTGGCTCATCAGCACTACCCGCCTCCCAAGCGCGGTCTCGAGGTGCTCGGCGAGCTTGCGTCCGAGCAGCAGTCCGGGCTCGGCGGCGGATTCGAGGTAACGCCCCTCGGACACGGCCGTGGCAATGAACGACAGCCCGTGCTCGCGCGCCGGGTCGATGCCGACCAGTGTCACGCCAGCCGACTCGCGCTCGCTCGAGACCACCGCCGGCACGCGCACGCGCGCCGTCCAGGCGGTGACGCCCGGCCCGTCGAGGACGACGCGCAGCTTTGGGCTGGGCGGCGGCAAGCGGCGCTCGATCACCGGGTCGTCACGGTAGCCGGGGGCATGAAGCTGGATGTGGCCGGTGAGATTGGCGATCGATTTCTTCATCTGCTGCTCGAGCGAGCCGCGCGTGATCGCCGCAAGCGTCACCATGGACCATACCCCGAGCGCCAGCGCAAACAGGATCACGAGCGTGCGCATCCGGTGGCGCCAGAGATTGCGCCAGGCGAGCGTTGTGAGAAGCGGGAGCGCCGTGATCATAGGGCTCAGACCGCCGCGTGCATGGCCTCCACCGCATGGAGGCGCCGGATTCGCAGCGCCGGGTAGAGCGCAGCCGTCACGGTGAAGGCGAAGATCACCGCCGGCCCGAGGGTAAGCGTGGCGAACGAAATCTTTGGCGTGATCACGCCCGGCAGGCCGAACTGGGCGTGGATCTCCTTCATGCCCGGGAAGGTGAAGCCTTCGACGTAAAAATAAAACGCGATCGCCGCACCCGCGCCGACACCGACAGCAAGCCCGAGGAGCGTAAGCAGCACCGATTCGAGCACCACGATGCCGCCGATCTTCAGCGGGGTGGCCCCGAGCGCCAGCATGATGCCGAACTCGCGAGTGCGTTCCAGAACCGACATCAGGAAGGTATTCAGGATACTGAAGGTCACGATCACGATGAGCACGATGTAGGTAAACCAGTTCTGCACCATGTCCGCCTGGATGAGCTGCTTGAAACCGGGCAACAGCCGCTCCCAGTCGAGCAGCACCAGATCGCCCCCCGCCGGGAGTGCGGCCGCCAGGCGCCTGTATGTTTCCTCCATCGCCTCGAGGCTCGGGCCGGAGACGGCGATGACGTGTGCCTCCTCACCCATGCTGAAGACCTCTTGGAAGGTGACGAGCGGTAGCTGGACGAGATGACGGTCGAGTTTCGGGTTGCCGCTCTCAAAGATGCCGACCACCGGCAGCACCGTGGCCGCGACCGAGCCGTCGCGCCCCGAACCGAGCAGCGTGAGCTCGTCGCCGACCGCGAGCTTGAGATTGCGCGCGAGCCGCACACCCACTACCGCCTCCCAGGCATCGACGGCAGAGAGATAGCGCCCGGTCTTGATGAGCCGCGGGATGGTCGAGAGCTTGGGCTCGTGCTCGGGCTCGACTCCGACCACCGACACGCCGTAGCTGCGGTCAGTGCTCGCTGCAAGCGCAAAGCCCTGTGCGCGCGTGGCCATCGCCTTGATGCCGGTGTCGCGGCGCAGCTGGACCGCGAGCGCCCGTGCCCCTGAGATGGAAAGCCGCATCTGCGGCTTGTCGTGGTAGCCCGCGCGCTGTATCTGCATCTGGCCGGTAAACACGCGCAGGGCGTTGTCCAGGAACATGTCGTAGGCACCGAGCTGCAGCGTGATCATAAACACCAGCAGCATGGCCGAGAAGGCGATCGCCGATGCCGTGAGCCAAGTGCGGCGCGGGTGACGCCAGAGATTGCGCCAGGCGAGCCGCAAAGTGATCGTCATCAAAAATCCCACCGCCTCGGATTGCGCAAATTGGCCAGGGTAAAAACGCTCTCCGGGATGTCCAGGCCGAACTGCGCCTCGCGCACTCGGATCTCGGTCCACTCCTGCGGCCGGTCGGCTCTGTGCATGCGCTGGCGCGTGGCGATGATCTTACCGCCCATGGGCCGGATCTCGCTGGTGGTCATGGTCTTGATTAACACGCCGGCCTGGTCGTAGAACTGGTGCTCGAGCACGATGTAGTCGTCGCGAATGCGCACCACCTCGCGGCCCCACACGACCGGCGCCGCCTCCCTCGGTACCGACTCGATCACGTACACCTTGTGTCCGTCCTGCGTCTCGATGGCAAGTAGCCGGTGGGTGTAGTGCTCGATCAGGTCGTCGGCCTTGGCGAGATCATTGTTGGAGAAGTCCGAGCCCATCCAGCTCTGGCTCATCATGCTCGCCGGGATCTTGATCACGCGGTTGATCTTGGGCGTGAAGCTCCACATCTCGTTGTCCACAAGCAGAGTGCTGTTCCCCGCGTCCTTGGCCGGGGAAACCACACGCACCAGCGAACGCTTCCGCCCCTGGGTCCAGACCCGAATCCGCAAGCGCCGCTCCCAGTCCGGGCGATGGATGACCATGTCGGCGACGGAATATGAAGACACGTCCCGCCAGTAATCAATCGCAGCCTGGACGATCGCGGCGCAGTCCTGTGCCAGCGAGGGCGCGGTGGTGGCCAGTAGCCAGACACAAAGAAACGCACGCGCGAACAACTGCCGGATGAGGGCGCGCTGCAAGGCTTCATCCTCGCCGTTGTCGAAGCGCGCGCTGCCGCGTGTCCCTAAAGCGTTGACCGGCATCAATACTTCTGGGTCAGCTCGAGCCGGTTGGCCTCGCGCTTCATGTCCACGCGGCCGAGGAAAGACATGCCGAGCAAGGCCTCAGCAGGAAACGGCCCTTCGATGACACTCGCCTCGACGCCATAGAGGACGATGCGGCCGATCTCGACCTTGTCGAGCTGAAGATTATAGGTGCGCACGATGCCCGAAGCGGTCTGGGCGTAGCCGGGCCGGCCGCGGCGGCGATAGTCGAGACCAATCCCTTTGGCCGTGTGGCTGTTGAGCACAATCACCGTGGCGCCGGTGTCCACGAGAAAGCGGACCGGCGCGCCGTTGACCAGCCCGTCGGCGTGAAAGTGGCCGTCCGGCTCGGCGAACAGTATCACGCCGCCCTTGCCGGTCGGCTTGAAGCTCGAGATCACGACACCCAGCTTAAACACCTCCCGCCGGCCGTTGAGCTCGACCTCGGCCTCCTCGCGGCGCGTGTCGGTGGCGACGAGCCTCACGCCCTCGGGGCTCGTCTCGCCGGCCTTAAGCAGGCGGCGTTTGCCGTCAATGATCACGATCGCCTTGTCCTCGAACAGCGCGTGCAGCACAAGCTCCTGCGCCGCCGCACCACTAAGGGGCACGGCGAGCAACACTGTCGCCAGCAGAACGTTTTGCACCGTGGCGCAAGGGGATAGAATCATTGCATGCCGAAGGAAATCGTCATCTTCCGCCATGCCCAGCATGAAGGGCCGGGGTATCTCGCCGAGTTTCTTGCGCGCCAGGGGCTGCGCTACCGCCTGGTACGCGTTGACCGCCGTGATCCCATCCCCACAAGCATAGCCGGAATCTCCGGACTGGTGCTCATGGGCGGGCCGATGAGCGTCAATGACCCCCTGCCCTGGATCCCCCGGGTGCTCGATCTCATCCGCCAGGCTGTCGCTGCCGGCGTGCCGGTGTTGGGGCACTGCCTCGGCGGCCAACTCATGGCCAAGGCCCTGGGCGCGAAGGTCGGACCGAATCGCGTCAAGGAGATCGGCTGGCTGCCGGTCGAGGCCATCGCCGGGACCGAGGCACGCACCTGGATGAACGGGCTGCCGCCGCGCTTCGAGGTGTTCCACTGGCACGGCGAGACCTTCGCGCTGCCGCCGCACGCCACACCTATATTGAGGAGCCGCGCCTGCCGCCACCAGGCCTTCGTGCTCGGCCCGCACCTCGCGTTCCAGTGCCATATCGAGATGACACCGGAGCTGGTGCGCTCCTGGGCGCGCGTCGGGCGCGAAGAGATCGCCAGGCCATCGGCCACCATACAGAGCGCGCGCCAGATGTACGCCAACCTCGTCGAGCGCACCGCCCGCCTGAACCGCATCGCCGATGTCTTCTACTCGCGCTGGATTGAGGGGCTTCGTTGACAGGGGACACGGTATCATTCGCGGGAAGCTTAACCTGCCCCAATCGGGCGCGAAAGACAAGACAACGCTATTCCCTTAGCCTCACCAGTTTTGCACGGCTTGCTGTGGAATTGCTGCATTTGACGCAATCTCGCGCGCGCTTGGAGCGGACGATTTCATTGATACGTCGGCGCTCTACACCAAATCTGCTTAGCAAGCTCTCTTTGAGTGAGCCCCGCGGGCTTGATGAACTCCTCATCAAGGATCTCACCAAAGCTTGTCGGCCTCGAATTATGTTGCGCATAGGTATTGACCTCGGCGGTACCTAAACCGAAGGCATCGGCACGCCCGGCGCGATCTCCACACACACCGGCTACCTCAAGAACTCGAACACCGTGTGCCTTAACGGCAGACCGATCAAGGAAGGCCTCGAACACCTGCTCAAACGCAAGCTCCGCGCACCGCCAACGACGCCAATTGTTTCGCGCTCTCGAAGGCGCAAGACGGCGCCAGGCAGGGATACGGTGAGGCCTTCGGCGTCATCCTCGGCACCGGCAAGGGCGGCGGCGTCATGTTTCACGGCCGGCTACACGAGGGCCTACAGCACATCGCCGGCGAGTGGGGCCACAACGTGCTTGAGCCGGACGGCCCGCCCTGCTATTGCGGCAAGCGGGGGTGCGTGGAAACGTTTCTCTCCGGACCCGGCCTCGCGCGCGACTATCACGCAAGCGGTGGCAATCCGGCGCACGAGGCGTGCGCGATCGCCGAACACGCCACACAAGGGGAGGCGCGGGCAGTGGCAGCGATGCAGCGCTATTCTGGAGCGCTTCGGCCGCGCGCCCAGTGTCGTAGTCAACATCCTCGACCCGGACGCGATCGTGCTTGGCGTCGGCGATGGCATGTCCAACATCGCGCGTCTTTACACCGAAGGCCGCGACCACCTCGCCCGGTACACCTTCAACGACGAATTGCGCACCGCGCTCCTGCCGCACCGGCATGGGGATAGCTCGGGCGTGCGCGAGGCCGCCCAGCTCTGGGACCGCGACGAGGTCTGAGCGCCCGGCGGCAAATCGTCACTTTCCACGAGTTTCCTCTCTCAAGCCATTCGTCCGCCGGCGCTCGCTGCACGCCGCATTTTTGACGGGCGTCAGAGTTTGTCTACACACCGGCGTGATTAAAGGCGCACAATAAAGACAACACAGCGGACGGTAGGGAAAATACAACTTCCGCAAGGAGACGACCATGAAACATAAGCTAACTTATGCCGCCGTGGCGGCCGCCCTGTTTTCAGGGCTCACCGCAGCCGTGCTTGCTGGCGGCCCAGGACCCGGCGCAGACGCGCGAGCAGACGCAGTCCCGCGAACAGGAGCGAATCCAGGACCGCGACATCTACGGCTGGCAGCTCATGACGCCGCAAGAGCGCGATGAGTATCGCGCCCGCATGCGCGCGGCGAAATCGCTGGAGGAGCGCGAACAGATCCGCAATGAGCATCACAAGCGCATGCAGGAACGTGTCAAGGAACGCGGCATGCGGCTTCTGGACGAGCCGCCGCCGAGAGGCAGGGGCAGCGGCATGGGCCCGGGCGGCGGCATGATGGGTCCAGGCGGTGGCATAGGCCCCGGGGGTGGCGGCATGGGCGGAGGCCGCCGCAACTACTGATTTAGGGCTTCTCCCAACTTGAACGACGGCGCGCGGCTCTCGGCCGCGTGCCGTCGCGCTTTTTTGGCCATGCCGGGCGCGCGTTATAATGCGCGGACCATCCGTTGCATCCTCTTGTCACCACATGCCAGCAGCGCCGCGAAAAATATAAGGAGACCACGATGGCACGAACCCTCGCGTACTTTTTCCTCCCGTTCCTCTGGCTCGCTGGTTGTGCGCCGCCCGCCGAGAGACCCAAGGCCCTGGATACCTCGCACTACGTCACACGCTACGCGAAGGAGGCCAAGTTCGACACCGTCAAGGACGATCTCGTGCTCGCGATCCAGAACCGCGGCCTCGTGGTGGACCACACCTCGTACATTCACAACATGCTCGAGCGCACCGGCAAAGACCTCGGCATGACCACGAAGATCTATGTCGACGGCATTGCCTACTCGTTCTGTAGCGCCGTGATCTCGCGCAAGACCATGGAGGCCGACCCGCACAACATTGCCTTCTGCCCCTACACCATCATCGTGTATACACCCCTCAACGAGCCGCAGAAGGTGTACGTCGCCTACCGCCGCCCGCCGCTCATCGGCACCGAGGCCTCAGCGGCGGCCCTCAAGGAGGTCGAGAACCTGCTCGACGGCATCGCGCGCGAGGCCTTGGGCCTGTAGGCTGCTGCGCGTTGCGTGCGCCAGGAACGGGGCGTTTTATCGCCCCGGAGCTGGCTTTATACTTGCCTGCCGTTTCACCGCTGCCCATAACCCAAGAGCCCGTCATGCACGTTTCCCGCTTCCTACTCGCTACGCTTCGCGAGAACCCCTCCGAGGCCGAGACCACAAGTCACCGGCTTATGCTGCGCGCCGGCATGATTCGTAGCCTTGCGCGCGGCATTTACAACTGGTTGCCGCTCGGGCTACGCGTGCTGCGCAAGGTCGAGCGCATCGTGCGCGAGGAGATGGACCGCACCGGCGCCCAGGAGGTGTTGATGCCGATGGTGCAGCCGGCGGAGCTGTGGCAGGCGTCCGGGCGCTGGGATGAGTACGGCGCAGAGCTGCTGCGCCTGAAGGACCGCCATCAGCGCGACTTCTGCCTTGGACCCACGCATGAAGAGGTCATCACCGACCTGGTGCGGCGCGAACTGCGCAGCTACCGCGAGCTCCCGGCTATCTTCTACCAGATCCAGATCAAGTTCCGCGACGAGATCCGCCCGCGCTTTGGCGTGATGCGCGCACGCGAGTTTTTGATGAAAGATGCCTACTCCTTCCACCTCGACGAGGCCTCGCTGATGGAGACCTATCGGGTGATGCACGCGACCTACTCGCGCATCTTCACGCGCATCGGCCTCGACTTCCGCGCCGTGGAGGCGGATGTGGGCGCGATCGGCGGGCGCGCTTCGCACGAATTCCACGTGCTTGCCGCCTCGGGCGAAGATGCCATCGCGCTCTGCAACACCTGCGACTATGCGGCGAACGTGGAACTCGCCCAGGCCCTGCCCCCGCTCGGCAGGCGACCTGCGCCCGGCAAGCCCATCGAGACCGTGGACACCCCTGGGCAGCACAGCATCGAAGAGGTAAGCCGTTTTCTCAAAATCGACCCGGCGCGCATCGTCAAGACGCTGCTGGTCAAGGGGACCGGTGGCGCGATCGCGCTGGTACTGAGGGGCGACCACGAATTGAACGAGATCAAGGCGGCCAAGCTGCCGCAAGTCGCCAAGCCACTCACCTTCGTGACCGACAGCGAAGTCGAGCTCGCTGCCGGCTGCGCGCCCGGTTCCATCGGCCCGGTGGGGCTCGATATCCCAGTGATCGCCGACGAGTCGGCCGCACGCCTCGCGGACTTCGTGTGTGGCGCGAACGTCGACGGTAAACATCACCTCAACGTCAACTGGGGCCGCGACTGTCCCGAGCCGGCGATCGCTGACTTGCGCAGGGTGGTCGAGGGCGACCCCTGCCCACACTCGCAGACCGAGGCCTGTCCAGGGACGCTTACGATCCGCCGCGGCATCGAGGTCGGGCACATTTTCCAGCTCGGCACCAAGTACAGCGAGAAACTTGGTGCCACCGTGCTGGACGAGACCGGCAAGCCGATCGTCATGCCCATGGGCTGCTACGGCATTGGGGTCTCGCGCATCGTGGCTGCTGCCATCGAGCAGAATCACGACGATCACGGCATTATCTGGCCGGAGGCGATCGCACCGTTCGACCTCGCGCTCGTGCCGATCGGCTACCACAGATCCGCACGCGTGAAAAACGCTGCCGACCGGCTCTATGCCGAGCTCACCGCCGCCGGTCTCGAGGTGCTGCTCGATGATCGCGACGAACGCCCCGGGGTGATCTTCGCCGACATGGATCTGATCGGCATCCCGCATCGCCTGGTCGTGGGCGATAAGGGGCTTGCGAAAGGAACAGTGGAATACAAAGTGCGGCAGGAGAAAAATTCGAAGGATATACCCATCGAGCAGGTCGTAAGCCTTTTCCGTCGCTGAGCAAAGGACTATTGCGATGGCGGAAACCGGCCTCGGCTATCTTCGTCCTGCTCGCCTTCGTGCTTTCGGTTTGGTTTGCTCCTGGCTAGATCGTTCGCCGCGGCGAACGTCGAAACAGTCATCTTGTGTACGCGGGTCGCTTCGCGGCTGGGGCACCGCGATCAAGACTCGGGTCCTGGAGGCGCCGACCCAGGGGATGCTCGTGGGGGGCGTGGGACCGTGCGATATCCCGTTCACCGCCAGGTGCAGTCGGTGCAGGAAGGGTCTCTATGACGCCAGGGGCCTCGTGATGCCGTTTTTCGCACTTTCTCCCGGAGCTGCCCATGCACCTGCGGCGCGCGCGTTCTGGCCGGGACCCCGTGTTCTCTCGGCGGCGGTTTTGCTGTCGAGCGAGGCCCGCCGTGGCCGATTGTATATTAGCCCTCTCTAATATATAGTACGCGCCGCTTTTCCCCTCATCCGGTACATACCCGATGAGCATCGAACAATTCGAATCCTGGTCCCTCATCCTCGGCATCGGCGGGCTGATCGGCTGGATGCTGCTTATCATTTGGAAGATGGGTAAGGAATCGCAGGCCGGCCGGTTCGGCTACTTCGTATTGTTCTTCGCCCTCGGCCTGGGGTTCGTCGGATTCCTCATTAAGACCATCCTGGTCGAGCTGCTCAAGCTCTGATCACTGCACGCGGCGGCGGACCTCGACCACATTCGGGATCTGGTCGATGAGTGTAAGCACACGCAAGAGTGTATCGAGATCGGGGATCTCGAGCGTGAAGGTCATGCGCGCAACCATATCGGAGCGGTCGGTGAGCGTGCTCAAGCCCGTGACATTGATTCTCTCGTTGGCGAGCAGCGCGGTGATGTCGCGCAACAGCCCCGGCCGGTCGTAGGCGGCTACCTCGACCTCGACCGGGAAGGTGCGCCCGGCCGCCATCCCCCAGCTTACCTCGATCATGCGCTCGCCGTGCTCATCGCGGTGGCGCAGTGCATTCTGGCAGTCGCGGCGGTGAATGGTGACGCCCTTGCCGCGCGTGATGAAGCCGACGATCGCATCGCCCGGCACCGGGTTGCAGCAGCGCGCCATGCGCGTGAGCAGATTGCCCACACCCTGCACAACGATGCCGGTCGGCGCCGCACCGAGCCGCGCAGTTGGCGCTCGCAGCGGCACGGCTGCCGGCGACGACGAGGCCAGACGCAGGCCGGGCTCGACGAGCTCCTGCACCACGGCCATGATCTGCGCAGGACGTACCTCGCCGCGCCCGACGGCGGCGAGGAAGTCATCCACCTTGTGAAAGCCGAGCCTCGTAGCGATCGCCTCGTATTTCACGTCCGCAATGCCGAGGCGGTGGAACTCGCGCTCGAGCGCGTCACGCCCAACGGTCACGCTCGCCTCGTGAGTCTGCTGCTTGAACCAGGTCTGGACCTTGCTTCGCGCCCTGGACGTAACGAGGTAACCGAGGTGCGGGTTGAGCCAGTCGCGCGACGGGCCACCTTCCTTCACCGTGAGCACCTCGACCTGCTCGCCGGTCCTGAGCTTGTAGGTGAGCGGCACCATCCTCCCGTCCACCTTGGCGCCGCGACAGCGGTGCCCCACCTCGGTGTGGATGTGGTAGGCGAAGTCGAGCGGGGTTGCGCCGGCGGGCAGGTCCACGATGTTGCCCTTAGGCGTAAAGACGTACACGCGGTCCTCGAACACCTCGCTCTTGAATAGGTCCACGAACTCGGTCGCCTCGGCGACCTCATCGCGCCATTCGAGCAGACTGCGCAGCCAGGCAAGCTTGCGCACGTAGCCCTCGTCGGGCTTGACCTCTTCCTTGTAACGCCAATGCGCGGCCACACCATACTCCGCCTGCCGGTGCATCTCGTGGGTGCGGATCTGCACCTCAACGGTTTTGCCCTCCGGTCCGATCACGGTCGTGTGCAGCGAACGGTAATGGTTTTCCTTCGGTGTAGCGATATAGTCATCAAACTCTCCCGGTACGTACTGCCAGAGCGAATGCACGACACCGAGCGCCGCATAACAGTCGCGCACGCTCGCGACGAGCACGCGCACGGCACGCACGTCGAAGACCTGGGCAAAGTCGAGCCCCTTGCGCTGCATCTTGCGCCAGATGCTGTAGATGTGCTTCGGCCGACCGTGCAGCTCGGCCGCGATGCCAGCGCGCGCAAGCTCGGCGCTGAGCCGCTCTATGAAGCGAGCGATATAGCGCTCACGGTCGGTGCGCTTCTCGGCGATAAATGCCGCGATTTGCTTGTAGGTGAGGGGCTCGAGATAACGGAAGGCCAGGTCCTCGAGCTCCCACTTGAGCTGCCAGATGCCGAGCCGGTTGGCGAGTGGCGCAAAGATCTCGAGCGTCTCGCGTGCGATGGCGCGCTGACGGTCCTCGGGCAGCGCGCCGAGCGTGCGCATGTTGTGCAGCCGGTCGGCGAGCTTGATGAGGACCACGCGTACGTCCTCGGCCATGGCGAGCAGCATCTTGCGCAGGCTCTCGGCCTGGGCGCGGCTCTCGCGGCCGCCCTCGGCGAGCCCCCGGAATTCCTGGATCACCGCCATCTTGGTGACCCCGTCCACGAGCCGCGCGATGCGCGGTCCGAATTCTTGCTCGATCTCGGCGAGGGTAACGGGGGTGTCCTCGACCACGTCATGCAGGATCGCCCCTACGAGCGTCTCGGTGTCTAGCCTGAGTTCGGCGAGAATGCGTGCACAACCGAGCGCGTGCAATACATAGGGCTCGCCCGAGGCGCGAACCTGGCCGGCGTGCGCCTGCTCGGCGCGCGCAACGGCACGGCGAATGAGCTCCGCCTCGGCCGGCGGGCGCTCTCTTGCCAGGGACTGCAGCCAGCCCTCGACCTCCGATCGGACCACAGGGCTGAGGTCGGGGAAGGTGCTCGTGACCAAAACCATGGAAGCGACTACCCTCAATGCACGCTAGCATATTCTTACTAAATGGGGGTGGTGAACAGCGGGTTAAACACGGCCTTGGCACCGGCTGGCACACCGACCGCTGTGGGCTATCTTCGCAAGAGGAAAGAATGCAATCCCCATGAAATGCCACTTTTTGTGGATCATCGCCCTGGGCTGGCTGGTGGCGCTGCCGCCGGCGGTGACGCTCGGCGCCGTGGACGTCGACCCGGCGCTGCGCACCCTGCTCAAGGAGGCGGCCGCGCAATCCGATACCTTCGGCGATCGCTTCGAGGCCGAGGTCTGGCTCCTCGACATGTCGCAGCGACTGGCGCCAAAGATCCCCGACCCGCGTTTTCGGGTCGAGCTCCTCAAGAACGTCCACTACGAGGCGACCCGCGCAGGGCTCGCCCCGGAGCTGGTGCTGGCGGTGATTGAGGTAGAGAGCAACTTCGATCCCTGGGCCATCTCACCGACCGGCGCCCAGGGATTGATGCAGGTGATGCCGTTCTGGCTGAGGCAAATCGGCAAACCGGGCGACAGCCTGTTCCGGGTGCGGACCAATTTGCGACTCGGCTGCACCATCCTCAAGTACTACCTCGACAAGGAGCGCGGAAATCTGTGGCGGGCGCTTGCCCGCTACGGCGGCGACAGGAGCGGGTACGTCTACCCGGCCAGGGTCTACCGCGTGCTGCAAGCGCGGTGGTTCAAGCAGTAAGAAAACGCCTCAAGAGGCGCTAAGCGCGGCGGCGCTCAGCTCAGGCCTCCCGGGCATACCCAACTCGTGCAGCTTCTCCACAACCTCTAAGAGCAAAAACAGCCAGAGGAACCACGCCGCGTCGAAAATGCCCTTGCGGATGAAGGCTGGGCGTACCAGGCAGGATTCGGGCTCCGTGTAGAGCGAAAAGTCCGGAATCCAGCGCGGCGTGCGGTGCTTGTATTCGAGATAAGTCTCGCCATAGATGCGTTCGAGCTCGCGCTCCTCGCGCGCGACCACCCGCGGATAGTAGAAGACAAAGAACAGTAGCAGGGCGAGCGCCACCGGCGGGTGCTCGGTCGCGAGCCCGAAGCCCACGCCACCGAGGAAGTTGAACACGTAGCACGGATTCGCACTACCAAGTACGGACCTGCGGTGACGAGCGCGCCGTTCTTGTAGCCTCCGATGTACGTCAGGCACCACGCGCGCCCGAGCGTGGCGACGACCAGAAGCGCGAAGCCGACATTTTCGAGCAGCAGCTCGCCGAGCAGGCTGTCCTCCCAGGGCGAGACGGTAAAGACGACGTACGCCAGAAGCGGCAGCACGATGAGCCAAGTCAAAAGAATGCGGCGCACGGCGAGCGGCTTAAGTTGCATAAAGCCTTGCGGCAAAGGGCTTGATCGTCATGCTCCGACAAACGGCGCAGACCCCCAAAGCCTCTTGCACCGCCAAGAAGCTACCTTATCACAAAATCCGGGAAGTGTTGCGACGCCGTGTCGGCCGCGATCACGCGCTCGACGCGCGCATGCGGCGGTCCCTGCCACAGCCAGGCTTCGAGCTGCTTAAGTCGATCCTCCTCGCCGCAGGCCACGAGCTCCACGCGCCCGTCGGGCAGGTTGCACACCCAGCCGGTCAGCCCGAGACGGCGCGCCATGGCCTGGGTGTTGGCGCGGAAGAACACGCCCTGCACGCGTCCCGAGACGAGGAAATGCCGGCAGCGAATCATGTATGAATTTTGCCGCAGAGGCGCAAAGACGCAAAGAAGAGGCGAAATCATGCAACCACAGATGAACACGGATCAACGTCGATGAAGAGGCGTGAAAGCAACCTGCTCGGCAATATCCGTGTTTATCTGCGGTTTCTTGAATTTGTTTTCTTTGCGTCAAGGCCTCTTATTCAAACTCGACGTGTGCGGACGCGCCGGCACGCAGCAGCTTATCGGTACGAAAGGCCACGCCGACTTCATAGCGGCCGTCCCCCGCCGGTTCGAGCCCCACGCGGCTCACGCGACCGGGGTAGCGATCTCCGGCAACGACCACGGCGGCCTCCTGCCCGGGCCGGATCGAAGCGGCCTTCGGCCCCGCGATCCATGCCCGTGCTTCGTATTCCCCAATGGCAGCAAGCCGCACAATAGGGCGCGCCTCGAGCGCACTAACCACGCTCGCGCCCACCTCCGCACTCACCTCGAGCACCCAGGCGTCGAATGGCGCCCGAATGACACTGTGCGCCAGCTCGTAGCGGGCCCGCTCGAGCCGGGCACGCGCGCGGCGTAGGTCGGCGAGGGCGCGCTGCTCGGCGAGCTTTGCGTTTTCTAGCTCCACGGTCGACAGCACGGTGCGGTCGTAGAGCTCTTTCGCCTGGCGGTATTCGCGCGCCGCCTCAGTGTGCACGGCTGCGGCGCGCGTCACATCGGCCTGCGCCTGTTCGACTGCTGCCTGGAAAGGGGTAGCCTCTAGCGCGACGAGCACCTCACCCTTTGAGGCGCGCTCGCCGGGGCGCGCGGTGACACGCTCGACCACACCGGAAACCGGCAGCCCCAGCTCGACGCGGCGGGCGAAGTGCACCGTCGCCTCGTAATCCCCCGCGCCGGCGGCATAGCTTGCAACCAGCATCAAAACGCCCGAAAGCCGTTTCACGGTCTGTGTCCCTCCTCGTGGGATTGCACCAGCCTGCCCGTAAGGGCGTCAATTCTCGCCCAGACGAGCGCCCATTCGAATTCCGCCTGTGCGGCCTGGTACTGCGCCTCGGTCAGGCGCACCAAGGCATCGCCGAGATCGGTGCGCACCTCCATCTCGTAGAGCGCCCGCGCACGGTCGAGCGAGAGATCCCGCCACGCGATGCGACGGTGCGCCGCCTCGCGCCGCACCTTGAGCGTCTCGAGTTCCTGCACAAGGTCGAGTACGGTGTTGCTTAGATCGTATTCTGCCTTCGCCAGGCGCGCCTCGCGCTCCTCGAGCACCGCCTGGGCGCGCGCGATGGCGGCCGTATCCGCCCCACCCTGATATATCGGCACACGCAAGTTGATGCCGGCGCGCAAATCGTTGCGCGAGGCGAAGGTGCGCTCGTATTCGGCAACCTCGAACTCCACGTCGAGCGTCGGGCGGCGGCGCGCGCGCTCGGCCACGAGAACGGCGCGCGCCGCCTCGGTCTCCTGACGCAGTTGCGCAAGCCACGGATTGGCGCGCCGGGCCTGCTCGAAGAGCATCTGGTATTCCGGAATCTTGCGCTCGTAGGCGGTGAGATCCGGGCGGACCAGGTCACGCGGCAGCTTGCCGGGCCGGTTGAGGGCTGCGGCCAGGCGTGCGCGCGCCGCCGTCTGGCGCTTTTCGCTCTCGGTGCGCCGGATTAAGGCCTCGCGATAGAGGTTTTCCGCTTCCATCAACGTCACGTCCGACACGCGCCCGAGCGCGTGGTGCTCGCGTAGGTCGTCGAAACGTACATAACGAAACGCCATCTCCTCGTTATCCACGCTATAGCGCAGGTCGGCCAGCAATACGTCGAAGAAACGCGCCATGATCTCGAGCCGCCTCGCCTGGCGCGCGTCGAGGAAGGCCTGCTCGCGCGCCGCCTGCTCGGCCGCAGCCGCCTTCTCCAGCGCGCGTGTGCGTCCGAAATCGGTGAGCGGCTTGCTAAGTACCAGGCGCGCGAGGCTGTCGTTTACCCAGCCGTCGCCGTCGGCAGCCGGCTGGACGGTCTGAGGTCTGAGATCGAGGTAAACACGCGCTGCGCGCCGAGCAGCCGCCTCGAGACGAGCGGCGCGGGCGAGCTCGAGGCGGGCGCGGGCGAGCTCGAGGTCGGGATGAGCCGCCTCCGCGAAAGCGAGAGCCTGTTCGAGGGTAAGAGGGCTGGGCAGGGGGACAGGTCCCTCGGCGGCAGCCGCGGTGTGAAGCGCGAGCACAGCACCAAGCAGGCACACGTCGGCCACGGCGCGATGCGCCCAGCCCTCCTCCCCTCGCTCCTTCATGAACCCATTATGAATTATTTGCCGCCGGCGGCGAGGCGTTCGCGTTTGTAAACGGTGTAATTCTTGTTTTTATAGGCGCCGCTCACCACGTACTCAGCAAGCCACAAAAACTCCTCGACATTGCGCGTCGCGCCGGTGTAGCGGAAGATCACTCTGCCATCAAGCCCGATGAACAGGAACACCGGAGTGGCACGCACGCGGTGCACCTTGAAGGCGTAGTCCTTTTCGGCCATCTCGCGGCCTTCAAAATCGGTAATCAGCGTGTCACCGCGCGTGTCCACGCGCAGGATGCGGAAGTGCTTGCGGTAGTAGTCCTGCACCCGGGGCTGGTTGAGCACCGTGGTCTTCATCTTGTGGCACCAGGGGCAGTCGGGATCGTCGAACATGATGAACAGCCCTGACTTGCCATCGGCCCGCGCCGTCTCACGTTCTTCCTGGAGGTTGCCGAAACTTTGATCGAAAAAATGCACGAACGGGTCGCGCGTGAAGGAGGCCGTCTCCCCCGTGGCTGCAATTACCCCGCCGGCCACGAGCAGCAGCCCGCCCAGCAGCAACCCCTGCACAAACGACACCGAGGACGTCATGACCTCGACCCCCGCTCGCCTTCGCCCTGCGACTTTGCCTTGAGATCCGCGATGAGCGATTCCATCTGCTCTTGGGTGACCGCGCCGATGCGCTGTGCGAGCAGCTCGCCGGACGGCGAGAAAACATAATATGTCGGCGTGCCAATGAACAAGCTGCCGGAGAGCAGGCTCGGGGTATCAAGATTACCGATCAGATTTGGAAAATTGAGCGATTGATCGCGGGCGAAGGCGCGTGCCTTCTCGACGTTCTGCGAGCCGTCTATGGACAGGCCCAGCACCTCGATACTCTTCTTGCGGTTCTCGTCGTGGAAGAAGGTCATGTGATAGATCTCGCGCCGGCACACTGGGCAGTCGGCCGACCAGACCGCCACCACCACCCATTTGCCCTTACCGAGGAATTCATTGACGTTGCGGTCACGTCCCTCGAGGTCCTTGAGCGCAATGTCAGGGGCGGTCGAGAGGGCGAGCCCCGGAATGAACAAAAGCAAGGGCGCGAATCGAATTAATCGTTTGATCACGGACCCCTCCAATCAAAATGAAACACGAAACGAGCATTGTCTTCACCTGCGGGCGTGCATTAGCTGCCGGCCAATCCTATAATCTGGCCGTTGTTATTTGGACGTCCGCCATGCACAAAAAATTCCGCATCGAAAAAGACAGTCTTGGCGAATATCCGGTTCCAGAAGAGGCCTGGTACGGTATCCAGACGGCGCGCGCCGTGGAAAACTTTCCGATCTCTGGAAGGCGCCCCGACCGGGACTTCATCATCGCGCATGTGCGCGTCAAGCGCGCAGCGGCCGTCGCCAACCGCGAGGCTGGCTGGCTCGAGCCGCGGCTCGCCGAGGCCATTATTGCCGCCGCTGACGAAATTATAGCGGGAAACTACCACGAGGAGTTCGTCGTAGACCGGTTCCAGGCCGGCGCCGGAACGAGTCACAACATGAACACCAACGAGGTCATCGCCAACCTCGCCAACGTCTGGCTCGGGGGCCACAAGGGCGAGTACCGGCCGGTGCATCCCAACGACCACGTTAACATGGGGCAGAGTACGAACGATACAATCCCCACTGCCATCCGGCTCGCCTGCCTCGCCAAGCTCCCACGACTCACCCAGGCGTTGCGCGCGATGGCCGCCGAGTGCGCGGCGATCGGCACGCGCGAGGCCGCGACCGTCAAGAGCGGCCGCACTCATCTGCAGGACGCGGTGCCGACCACGCTCGGGCGCGAGTTCGCCGCCTACGCCTGGTCGCTCGGGCGCGCGGCCGATGCGATCGAGGCGCTGCGTTCACCGCTCGCCGAGATCGGGCTGGGTGGGTCAGCCGCCGGCACCGGCCTCAACACTGCGCCGGGCTACGCCGAACGCGCGGCAGCCGAGCTTGCGCGTCTTACCGGCGAGCCGATTCGCGCCGCGGATAACCTCGCCGCACAGATGCAGTCCATGCTCGACCTGCAACGACTTTCGAACGCGATCCGCGCGGTGGCGCTTGAGCTCACGCGCATCGCGAACGACATTCGCCTGCTCGCCTCAGGGCCGCGCACGGGGCTCGCGGAGATCGAGCTGCCTGCGGTACAACCGGGTTCCTCCATCATGCCAGGCAAGGTCAACCCGGTGATGTTCGAGATGCTCAATCAGGTGTGCTACCAGGTGCTCGGTCAGGATGCGGCCGTTGCCTACATGACGCAGGCCGGCCAGCTTGAACTCAACGTCATGATGCCGGCGCTTGGCAGCGCGCTGTTCGATGCGATGGACTGGCTGACCCATGCCGTGCGCACCGCCACCGAACGCGGGCTGCGAGGACTCAAGGTGGACCGCGCGCGCTGCCGCGACTACGCGCACGCAAGCGTGGGACTGGCGACCCTACTTAATACCGCAATCGGTTACAACGCCGCTGCCGAAGTCGCCAAGGCCTCGGCGCGCAGCGGCCGGCCGGTGCGCGAGATCGTGGCCAAGCGCGGCCTGATGAGTGCGGAGGCCTTCGATCGCCTCGTGGAGCAGGCGGCGATCGAGGGGAATATAAAAAAACACGAGGTGTGAAGGGTCAGGAGCGCGGAGTGGGTAATTTGCACTTCTCTCCCCCCGCCCCCCGCCTCTCTATCCCCAGCCAACGACGCACGACGCTTTCGGGCAGCAAGCGGGGCAGCAGCGCCGCGACTGCCAGTCCAAGGAGCGTGGCTGCGACGAGATCAAGCCGCAACCGCGCACCGCCCGCCTGCTGCTGCCACCACAAACCCGCTGTCGCCGCGGGCAGGCCGATGGCCAACGTCAATGAACGCCAGGCGTTCGGGCCGCTCGCAGGCAGGAGACGGGCGAGCGCGCCGAGCAGCAGCACACCGAAAGGCACGTGAACGAGCGCATAGTGCAATTTGATACCGTAGGTCGGCGCACTGGCCTGCCGTGGCACGATGAGATAAAGCGCGACATGCACGATCCCAAAACACGCGATCGTAGCAGCGCTCCAGGTGCGGTGAGGCGTCATGAAGGGCTTGCGTGGGCTGCTACCATTTTACCTGCCAGCCACCCGGCTGACAAAGCAATCACCCCCCTGTGCCATGCCCGCACGCGGCTTTGAGGGGGCGGGTCCGACGGCTACAATCCCATAGGGCTATGCTAAAAAACAACGGGGATAGGGGATGGCACTGAATCTTTCCGTGCCGGCGCTCGCCGCGCGCCTGCTTGCGGAAGTCGAGTTGCGCCCGGCCAAGGTGGAGAGGTGGCTGGCCGAGCTGCCACTGCTCAACGTCGCGGAGACCGCGCGCAAACTCTACTCCACGCTCTGCATCTATAACCGTATCGCCATCGACGACCACGACCGGCTCGCGCTCCTCGAGCTCTACCGCAGCCCGTTGAAACTGATCGCCACGGAGCTCGAAAAACAGTACCTCGGGTTGCCGCTTCCGCTCGCCGAAAAGCACAAGGCGGCGGCCGAGCAGAACCGTCAATTTTGCATCGAAATGGCGTTCGGTTACAAGCGGCTCGTGCTAAACGCGGCCCAGCAGCCGGGCGCACCCGTTGGGAAGCACCTCGTCGACACAACGCTCGCGATACAACGCGCCATCCGCTACTTGACTGAAGCACTCGCTGTCTCTTTCGAAATCTATGCGCCCTGCCCGCTGGGCGCCTGGCGGGAGATACATGCGCTTTACCGTTACGCTGAGCAGCTCGGCGTGACCGATACGCCGCTGGCTGACCCCCTCAATATCACACTCCCGCACATCAGTGTGGGTCACGCCTACAAGCAGGCGCTGCTGCTCGACCTGAGCGATCCTTATCATCTGCCGGCGCGCCTGACCGGCAAGATCCACCATTATCTCGATCGCTACGCGGGGCTTGCGGTGATCCTTCCAGCGACGCAAACCTTCGACCCGACCTGCCAGTTCCTCATCGACCCGGAGGAGGACTGTGCCGGGTTGCTCTACGTGGACGCCACTCTGGAGCTGACAGGGCGCTTCCGGCTGCTCAACACCATCGAGCTGGCGCGCACCATCCACAGGCAACTCACTGCCCTGCAGGCCGGGCAAGTACCGGCGGGCGAAGGCCTTGAGGCGGACTTCTTCCAAGACAGCGACCAGGATCTGCTGCGGCACCTCGGCCGCGCTTGGGGCGTGAACCCCCGGCGCGCGTTTCGGCGCATCCGGCGTTCGGATGCAAAGGTCGAGTTGGCCGTGGGGCTAGAGGCGATCAATTACTGGCTCAACGGCGGGTCGAGATTTGTGGTCAGCTCGACCTTCGTCGGCCCCCTGCCGCAGCGTACCCTGGTAGGGCCGAACGAGAACAAGACGCTGCACATCGAGGCGCCGGAGTTGTTGTTTGCGAGCTGGACGATTCGCGACGAAAGCGCCAGCGGGCTGGCACTTGAGAAGCATGGCTACATCAAACAACAGCTGCGTGTCGGTGACCTCGTGGCACACCGCGCGCCCGGCGCGGGCAATACCTGGACGATCGATGTGGTACGCTGGGTGAAGAGCAAAAGTCCTTCGCATATCGAAATCGGCGTGCAGCGCTTGGCGCCGCATGCCCAGGCGGTGGTCGTCAAGACCGTGAGCGATAAAGGCAAGGAGAGCGATTTCATGCCGGCGGTGCTGCTGCCAGAGCTGCCGCGGCTCAAGCAAAAGGCCACGCTGGTTACTCATCGCGGCGTCTGGCGCCCGCAACGGCGCATCTACCTCGACAACGGCGCGCGGCTGATGCGCGTGGTCATCGGCGAGCCGGTCGAGATCACTTCCGCTTTCGAGTGCTTTCAGTTCGAGGTGGAGGAGTCCTGACGCCCTTCGCCGCCGCGCCAGTTCGGCAGCTTAACGGTCAGCACCGCGCCCGCGTGTACAATTTTCCACGACAGGTACACCCACGCGAAACACAGGCAGCACGGCGATCGCGCCGTTGATCAGCCGGTAGGTGGAGCAGCCAACAACGAACCACCCAAAACTGCGCTTGGCGAGCTCGAACAGCACCGTTGCGATGGCCGCGCCGATGAACGCGTGGCGCAATCGCACCGTACGATTGGGCACGATCGTGTAAAGCAGCACGAACGCCAGCAACTCGAGCGCCACCGGCAAGCCCTGGAACACGAACGCACGGAAGAAACCAAGCGGCACGCTGCTCGCGAACGGCGGCAGCGACATGACGTAAGCGCTAAGCGACAGACTCGCTTCGAACAGAGCGGTCCAACCGTGAGCACCGCCCAGTAGGCGAGAAGACCCGGAACCTGCCGGCGCCGACGTGGCGCGTGCCAGATGTCGTTGAAGGTGTGCTCGATGGTGCTCATCAGCATGAGCACCATCACGAACAGGAACAACAGTCCCCATGCCGTGAGCCGGCCGGCACTGGCAGCAAACTGGTCGAGATAACGACTGACTGCCGCGCCCGAGGCCGGCACGAAATGACGCAAGACGAACTGCCGCGTGTCCGCCTGCCACTGCTGGAAGGCAGGAAAGGCCGAGAACAGTGCAAATGCCACCGTCGTGAGCGGTACGAGCGCTAACACAGTGGTGTAGGAAAGCGCGGCGGCACGCGCGAAGCGATCGGCGACAAAGCGGCGCTCGACGCGCCGCGGGAAGTGCCACAAGATGCGGGGAAAATCAGCGAGGCGCGACGACATGGCCGAAGCCCAAAGGGCCCGACGGGCCCTTTGGGCTGGTGGGAGCAGCGATGCGTGCCTCTATTGCAGACCGTACTTCTGCAGGTAGGCCTTGTCTGAGTCCTCGGTCACACCAAGCTTCCACGCCCCGCGGGTCTTAGCATGTTGTACCGCAGCGTCTACGTCCGCTTGCGAAGCATTGCGGTCTATGGTGAACACTTGGCCCGGATAAATTAGATCGGCGTCGCGGATCTTGTCGCGGTTGGCTTTGAAGATGAGCGGCCACTGGTAGGGATTGCCGTAGATCGTAGGCTTGCCGGAGATACCCCAAAGATGATCGCCGCGCTCTACGGTATAAATGGCATCGGGATTGCGCGCGGGCGTCGGCTCAGCGGTGGGCGCCGCAACCGGGGCCGGCCCGAGTTTGACATCCTCGGCGGGTGTGGGCTCTTGCTTTGACGGCTCAACAGTTGCGCAGCCTGCGGCGAACATCACGGCCAGAATCCAGAACGATGTCTTGAGTTTTTTCATTGCCTGCTCCCGTTTCTTTTGCCGTTGTAGCGCCGTTTCATTTGCCGATATGGCGTGGAGCCCCGAAAATATCACCTACTGCGATGACTTGTCAAGGAAATGCGAACTTTAGAATGAGGGCTACAAAACAGCCACTTATCACCTGTATCGCCTATGCGGAGGTCACATGGTCACGATCTATCACAATCCGCGCTGCGCCAAGTCGCGCGCGACACTGAAGCTGATCAAGGCTCGCGGCATCGAGCCGAGGATCGTGGAATACCTCAAAACGCCGCCCTCGCAGAGCGAGCTCGAGGGCTTGCTCAAGCTGCTCGGGTTGCGGGCGCGCGATCTGCTGCGGAAGAAGGAAGCGCAGTACAAGAAGCTCAAGCTCAACGATCCGGAAAAAACCGAAGCGCAGATCGTGCGCGCCATGGTCGAGCACCCGATCCTGATCGAGCGCCCGATCGTGGTCGCCAACGGCAAGGCCGTGCTCGGCCGTCCGCCCGAGAACGTGCTCAAGATTTTATAAACCATGCCTTACGTCCTGGTCTTGTACTACAGCCGCCACGGCGCCTGCGCCGAGATGGCGAACCAGATCGCGCGCGGCATCGAGAAGGTGCCAGGCGTCGAGGCGCGCGTGCGCACCGTACCAGCGGTCTCGCCTGTTACCGAGGTTGCCGAGCCGCCGATCCCGCCTGAGGGGCCACCTTATGCCACGCTCGAGGATCTGAGGGAATGCATCGGGCTTGCACTTGGCAGTCCCGCGCATTTCGGCAATATGGCGGCAGCGCTCAAGCACTTTCTCGACTCGACCTCCTCGCTTTGGCTAAGCGGGGCGCTCGCCGGCAAACCCGCGGCGGTGTTCACCTCCAGCGGCACGATGCACGGCGGCCAGGAAACGACACTGCTTACGATGATGCTGCCGCTGCTGCATCATGGCATGATCCTCGTCGGCATCCCCTACATCGAGGAGGCGCTCATCACCACTGCAAGCGGCGGCACCCCATACGGCGCGAGCCACGTCGCCGGTGCGCGGGGCGACTGGCCGCTCACGGAGGAAGAAAAGAAACTCTGCCGTGCGCTGGGCGAGCGCCTGGCGCGGGTGGCGGTGGCACTGCATCAAGATTAAAGCCTGAGAGGCGAATATCTCGAGTGGGGTTATCGGGGCGCGGTGTTATTCTTCACTCTACTCCTTGACTGCCCTCTCGCCTTCCAGGCTCTTGATGAATGGCACTGTCACGCGCCGCTGCCAGGCAAGCGAGGCTTGATCGAGTCGCTCGAGCAGCGCGAAGAGCGAGCGCATATCGCGCGGGTAACGCGCCAGGATGTAGCGTGCCGCCTCTTCTGTCAGCTCCAGACCGCACTGCGCTGCGCGCTGCTGCACGGCCTGCAGGCGCTCCACGTCGTTTAGCAGGTGAAGCTGGTAGACCGGCCCCCAGGCGAGGCGCGTGGCTAGGTCCGCAAGCCTCAGGCCGAGGTGCGCCGGAGCGGATGCCCCACAAGCGACGAGCAGGCCGCCGTGGGTGGTGAGCTGCTCGCTCAGCGCGAAGAGCGCGCGCTCCCACGCGCCTTCTCCCGCCACGGCGCCGACATCATCCAGACACACGAGCCGCGCTGCCGCCAGATCCTCGAGTAGCGCGGGTGACAGTTTCCCGGCCTCGGTCAATGGCACGTACGCGGGTGCCAGCCCACGCTCTTGCGCGAGCCGGCAGGTAGCCTCGAGCAGATGCGTCTTGCCACAACCACCCGGTCCCCATAAGAACAATACGCGCTCGCCAATCCTCGCGCCGGAGGCGAGCGTTTCGACCGCCGCACGCAAGCGCGCAACGGCTTCGCGGTTGCGTGCCGCGTGAAAGTTCGCGAACGACGCGCCGTGGCGAAGCCGCAGGTTCAGCGCGAGCTGCTTGCTCATGACGAACCGTGCGGCGGGCTGCCCTGCGCGGCCTCGGAACGCGGCAGCACGTGCTGCCGCGCCCCGTCGAGATCACCCGGCAGCTTCTGCAGGAACGCGGCGCGCTGACGATCGGTGAGCGGAATAAACAGGAGCATAGCGAACCCGTGGTCATCACTTACGCGCGGACTGCGGCGCGATGGGCCTGATCTCCTTCATCACCCCCCAGGTCCAGAGATAGTGTACGCCGCTCGCCACGGTGGTGACGAACACGGCGTAGAGCAGCATCTTCGTAAGTAGCGGATACTTCCAACCGAAGGCCCCCTGCGCGAGGATGACGATCACCAGGCTGATCTGCGCGAGGGTGTTGAGCTTGCTCAGGCGGCTCGGCCTCATTTGCACCGCACCGAACAGCGTCGTATAAACAAGGTAGCCACCGACGATCAGCAGATCGCGGAACACCACCGTCAGCATCAGCCAGAACGGCACCTGCCCCAGGACGCTGAGCATGACGTAGCTCGATACCAGCAATATCTTGTCCGCCAGGGGATCGAGCACGGCGCCGAGCTGGGTGGTAAGGTGAAGCCGCTTTGCGACGAGCCCGTCGAGCGCGTCGGACAGCCCCGCCAAGAGGAACACCGCGAGCGCCGCGGTATACTCCCGGTCCTTGAGCAAGAGGATCAGCACCGGGGCGAGCGCGAGGCGCGACAAGGTGATCAGGTTAGGCAGTTGCGAAAACCTCATACCGGGTAGGGGGAGGCAGCGAAAAAACCGTGTTATCCGGCCGTCTTGCGGCCGTTCTGGTCTGCGCGCACGCTAAGTGAGGTCCCGGAACAAGTCAAGGCACAAGGTTTACACCCCGGCCTCCCCCGCCCTACCATACGCACTGCTGAACATACCAACCCCGTGAAACCGCGTTCCTCCCTGACCTACCGCGACGCCGGAGTGGACATCGAGGCCGGCGACGCCCTTGTCGAGGCCATCAAGCCGCTCGCCCGCACGACGCACCGCGAGGGCGTGCTCGCCGGCGTGGGTGGCTTCGGCGCGCTCTTCGAGCTGGCCAAGGACTATCGTGAGCCGGTGCTGGTGTCCTCTACCGATGGGGTAGGGACCAAGCTTAAGCTCGCCATCGAGCTCGGACGGCACGACACCATCGGTATCGATCTTGTGGCGATGTGTGTCAACGACGTCGTGGTGCAGGGTGCCGAACCGCTGTTTTTCCTCGATTACTACGCGACCGGCAAGCTCGACAATAAGACCGCTACGACCGTAATCGCTGGCATCGTCGAGGGTTGCCGGCAGGCGGGCTGCGCGCTCGTCGGCGGCGAGACCGCTGAAATGCCTGGCATGTACGCTGCGGGTGACTACGACCTCGCCGGCTTCGCCGTCGGGGTAGTGGAAAAGGCCGCGCTCGTTGACGGCTCGCGCGTGGCGGCCGGCGATGTACTCATCGGCCTCGCCTCGAGTGGGGCGCACTCCAATGGTTATTCGCTCATTCGCAAGATCCTCGCGACGAGTGGCGCGCGTCTGGATCAGCCCTTTGATGGCGAGACGCTCGGCGCGCGGCTGCTCGCTCCCACACGCATCTACGTCAAACCGTTGCTCGCGCTGATGCGCCAGCTGCCTGTGCACGCCGCAGCGCATATCACCGGCGGCGGGCTGCCCGGCAACGTGCCGCGCGTGCTGCCGCCGGGGGTACGCGCGGTGATAGACGCCCGGAGCTGGAAACGTCCGGCGCTCTTCGGTTGGCTGCAGGAACAGGGCAACGTTGCCGAGGCGGAAATGTACCGCACGTTCAACTGCGGCATCGGCATGGTGCTGGTCGTGCCGGCCGCGCGCGCCGAGGAGGCCGTACGCACTTTGCGCGAGGCCGGAGAGACGGCCACGGTCATCGGCCACATCGAGCCCCATACGGGCAAGCCCGAGGTCGTGATTCGTCAATGAAACGCGCCAACCTCGTCATCCTCATCTCCGGGCGCGGCAGTAATATGCAGGCGATCCTCGACGAGGCCGCTGCGGGGCGCCTTCCGGTCAGGGTGTGCGCAGTCATCAGCAACGAACCCGAGGCAGCGGGTCTTGCGCGCGCACATACACGTGGCGTGCCGACGTATGTCGTCTGCCACCGAAATTATCCCGACCGCCGCACGTTCGAGGCGGCCCTGATGGAACGCATTGACGTCTGCCAGCCCGATTGTGTCGCGCTCGCCGGCTTCATGCGCGTGCTCTCGCGGCAGTTCGTTGAGCACTATGCCGGACGCTTGCTCAACATTCATCCTGCTTTGCTCCCCCAGTTCCCGGGCCTCAATACCCATGAACGTGCCCTTCGGGCCGGTGTGGCGCGGCACGGGGCGAGTGTGCATTTCGTGACCCCGGCGGTAGACCAAGGCCCGGTGATCATCCAGGCGGCGGTACCGGTGCGCCCGGACGACACCCCTGAGACCTTGGCTGCGCGGGTGCTCGAGGAAGAGCACCGTATCTACCCTCAGGCCATCCGCTGGTTCGTCGAAGGCCGACTTTCCGTGGAAAACGGCCGCGTCTTGCTGGACGGGGCGGTACGCCCCGAGCAGGGGCTGATCCTGCCCGAGCCGCTCGACGAGGGAGGCCAGCCGACCCGGCGCGCGGGCTAGCGCCTTGGTACACGGCAAGCCCTCCCTCCGACGAGCGGTTCGGAATAAATTGGCCGCCTCCACCGTCTTCATCTTATCCATTCGGCGCACCGACACTCGGCATGGATTTCCTTCATCTTTTCGGTCGCACACGCGAAGCGCGGCGCAGGCTCGAAAGCCAGCGCTCGCGGCTGTATCGCATCGCCTACGCCTGGACGCACAACGCGGCGCTGGCTGACGACCTGGTACAGGAAACCCTGGCCAAGGCATTCGCCAAATCCGGGCAGTTGCGCGATCCGAAGGCCGGCGATGCCTGGCTGTTCAGTATCCTGGCCAATTGTTACAACGACCATTTCCGCCGTCACCGCGAGTCGCAGGACCTTGAGGATGTCGAGCTCGCGCACGAGTCCACCCCCGAGAAAGAGTCGGGTGCCCAGGAGATCGTGCGCAAGGTGCGCGCCGCCATCGACCGGCTGCCCCATACCCAGCGCCAAGTAGTGACGCTCGTGGACATCGAGGGATTCAGCTACATGGATGTCGCTCGGATCCTGAACGTGCCGATCGGGACGGTGATGAGCCGAGTGTGCCGCGCGCGTGCCGCGCTCAAGGAAACGCTGTGCCGCGACCTCTCCTCGGAGCTGGTTGATGAGGACGTCAAGGCAAAGATATGGAGAGTAAAATGAGCCGCGAACAGAAGTTTTCCGATGAGTTCCTGAACGCCTTCGTGGACGGTGAGCTCGCCCCGGAAGACAAGAACAGCGTGTACGTCGAGATCCGCCGGGACGAGTCGCTTAACCGGCGCGTGTGCGAGTTGCGCAATCTGCGCGAGCTGGTGCGCTTTGCCTACGCTGAACCGCCGTGCCCCGCACAGATGCCGAGCCGCCGGCGCGCCTTGGCGCGTGCGGGCCTCGGGCTTGCCGCTTCGCTAACCGTGATCGCCGGGGCGCTGATCGGTTGGGGCCTGCACCGCACATCCGATCAGCACCTCCGATCCGATATGATGCTGCCGGTCCCGGCCGCAGTGAGCGAAGAGCCGGTCAAGGTGCTGATCCACCTCAGCAATGGCCAGCCGACCCACATCCAGCAGACGCTCGACGATATCGAGGGCCTGATCCAGTTCTACCGCCGCCAGCACCAGCCGGCGCGCATCGAGGTTATTGTCAATGGCGATGGTCTCAACATGCTGCGCGCGGATACCTCCCCCTTCCCGGCGCGCATCACACGCATGCAGAAGGAATACGACAATCTGACGTTCGCCGCCTGCCAGAATACCATTGACAGACTCAAGCGTGAGCATGGCATCACTGCCCGGCTCCTGCCGGGAGTGGTCGTGATCGACTCTGGTGTGGCGCAGATCATGCGCCGCCAGCATCAGGGCTGGGCCTATATCCGGGTCTAGGGTTCATAACAATAATCGATTGTCTTAACTTAAACACTGACAGGAGAAACGGCTATGAAGAAATTCCTCACCATCGCGATGATCGCTTTGCTGAGTCTGGGCGGCGGCATGAAGCTCGCCATAGCGAGCTCGTACGGCAAACAGAAGGTCGTCTATCACATCAACTATAACGACGAAAAGAAACTCAAAGCGGCGATGAAAAACATCCAGAACCATATCAACGCCGTGGGCAAAGAGAACCTCGATCTGCGCGTCGTCACGCATGGCGATGGGGTTGCATTGCTTAAGCTCGCCAATGAGAAGCCTGAATTCCAGCAGGTCATTGACAACCTCAAGAAGCAGGGTATCAAGTTCAATGTCTGTGCCAACACGCTCAAAGGCAAAAAGATCAACTACAAGAATGACCTCTGGGACGTGAGCGAGCAGGACATCGTGCCGAGCGGAGTGGCCGAGATCGCCCACCTTCAGGCCCAGGGCTACACCTATATCAAGCCCTGAAAACCGCAAGCTTCTCTCTCTCCTCAGCCCGCGCTGTCTGCGGGCTTTTTTTTGCCCGGCATTGGGCTATCCTTTCCGGCAGGACCGAGCGGATCCGCCCATGCCAGAATTTCCCCTGCCGGCCATATTCGAGGTGTTCACTTCGCCGCCGGCCTTGCGCCGCTACCTGAGCCATCCTGAAACACTCTGGCAGGTCGGCATCCTGCTGGTGGGCCTGCTCGTAGCCTGGGCCACAGGGCACTGGCTGCGCCGGCGGCTTGCCCCGGTGGTCAGGCCGGGGGTGATCGGCGAGCTGCCGCGTACCGCCATGCGCACCGGGCTGCTGGCGCTCAACCCACTTGTGCTTTGGCTATGGCTGCTTGCGGCCGTGGCCGTCTTGCAGCGCGCTGAGCGCGCGACCGAATTGTTGCAACCGGCCATGTGGCTTGCAGGGGCGCTCGCCCTGATCCGCATGGGCGTCTTCGTGCTGCGCCACAGCTTGAGTCCCGGCAGCCGGCTCAAGGCCTGGGAAGGAACGCTGACGGCGAGCATCTGGGTGCTGGTGGCGCTGCATATTCTGGGGTGGCTGCCATTTGTCCGGCAGGTGCTCGATGAGTACGCACTGACGCTCGGGCAGGTACGCATTTCGCTCTACACGATAGCGAGCCTCGCTTTCACTGTCGCCATCCTGCTGTTCGCCGCACTGTGGGTGGCGAACGCCATCGAGTGGCGCGTGGCCAAAAGTCAGGCGCTAGAAGACAGCCTCAAGATCGCCATCGGGAAGATCGCACGCTTCAGCCTGATTAGCGTGGCAGTGCTCGCGGCGATGATCGCCTCGGGTATAGACGTTACTGCCCTTGCGGTATTCGGCGGCGCGCTCGGCGTGGGCCTGGGCTTCGGCCTGCAGCGCATCGTGAGTAATTTTATCAGCGGCGTGATCCTCGCCTTCGAGGGCTCGATCCGGCCGGGGGACGTGATCTCGATCGGCGAGACCATGGGCGTGGTGCAGACCCTGCACGCGCGGCACATCGTCGTGCGCACGCGCGACGGCCTGGACATTCTGGTGCCGAACGAAAACCTGCTCTCTGCCGAGATCACCAACTGGTCGTACGGCGACCGTCGGGTACGCCTGAGGCTGCCGGTGCAGGTGAGCTACCACGACGACCCTGAGGCGGCCATCGCGCTACTTGAGCGCGTGGCGGCCGCGCATCCGCGTGTGCTCGCAGATCCCCCGCCAGCCGGCTGTCTGAGCGGTTTCGGCGACAACGGCATCAACCTTGAGCTACGCGTGTGGGTGAATGATCCGGAGCATGGAATCGGCAATGTGCGCTCGGAGCTGCTGCGCGCGATCTACCGCGAGCTCAAGGCCACAGGCATGACCATCCCCTTTCCGCAGCGCGAGGTGTACCTCAGGGCGGTCCCGGCGGCGGCGGCCGACCCGTTTGCCGCCACACCGCATAGTCGGCTAGGATCCGCGCGTGATCGAAAGCCAGCAACGCCTTCGGGAGCTGCTCCAAAGTGAAGGCGCGCGCCTCGGTGGCATCGTCCTGCCCGAGCGGATCGTCGCGCGCCTGCGCCACGTAAACCACCGAGACCACGTGCCCGCGCGGATCGCGCGCCGGGTCTGAGTACACACCGAGCAGCGCGCTCAACTGCACCGCGAGCCCTGTCTCCTCACGCGCCTCGCGCACCGCCGCCTGCTCCACGGTCTCGCCCACGTCCACGAACCCCCCCGGCAGCGCCCAGCCGTAAGGCGGGTTGCGGCGCCTGATGAGCACAATCGGAGTACCGGGGCGCTCGGCAAGCTCGATGACGACGTCCACAGTGAGCAGCGGGGTAAGTGGCGGCGTGGGGGACATGACGCCCTATCCTAAACGATAGGCAGTGGATCGGCAAAAAACGCAACGAATCAAATCCTTCGGACGAAAACTCGCTTGTGGGGCAAATTCGGTTATACTTGCCGCTGCCGCTTATCGTACAAGAGAGTTATTTCCCAGCCATGTCTTTGCTCGAAGGATTGCTTACCCTGCCCTGGTGGGGTTACATCGCCGTTACGCTCGTTCTCACCCACATCACCATCGTCAGCGTCACCCTCTATCTGCATCGCCATCAAGCACATCGCGCGCTCGCGCTGCATCCTGCCATCAGCCACTTCTTCCGTTTCTGGCTGTGGCTGACGACCGGCATGGTGACCAAGCAGTGGGTGGCCGTGCACCGCAAGCACCACGCATATTCGGACAAACCCGGCGATCCGCACAGCCCGGTGCTGTATGGCATCCGCAAAGTACTCTTCGACGGGGTGGAGCTCTACCGCCGCGAGGCCAATAACCGCGAGACGCTCACCAAGTACGGACACAATACGCCCGACGACTGGCTCGAACGCCGACTCTACTCGCGCCACCACACGGCTGGCGTCGTCCTGATGCTCGTCATCGACCTCACGCTCTTTGGGCCGATCGGACTGACTATCTGGGCGGTGCAGATGATGTGGATCCCGTTCTTCGCCGCCGGCGTCATCAACGGCGCCGGTCACTACTGGGGCTACCGCAACTTCGAGACGGCAGACACCTCGACCAACATCGTGCCCTGGGGCTTCCTGATCGGCGGCGAGGAACTGCACAACAACCACCACGCCTTCGCGAGCTCCGCCAAGTTCTCCTCCAAGTGGTGGGAGTTCGACATCGGCTGGCTATACATCCGCGCGTTAGAACTGTGCGGCCTCGCCCGGATCAAGAAGCTCCCGCCGGAGCTCACCTGCGACACCGCCAAGCAACACATAGACCTCGAGACCGTACGCGCCGTCGTGGGGGGGCGGCTGCTGGTGATGCGCGAGTTCGCACGCGAGGTTTTGCATCGCGTGCACCGCGAGGAGCTCGAGAATATCAAGCCCGCCGCCAACCCCGAGGCCCTCACACTGTTCAGGCGGGCGCGTAGGCTTCTTGTGCGCGAGGCGACTCTGCTCGACGAGGCGAGCCGCCGCTTCCTGCAAAATGCGCTCGAGGTGAGCGAGCGGCTACGCGTCGCCTATCACATGAAGGAGAAGCTTACTGAGATCTGGCGGCGCACACACGCCACCCAGGACCACCTGATCCAGGCCCTACAGGAGTGGTGCCGCGAGGCCGAGGCCACTGGCATTCAGGCCTTAGAGCATTTTGCCCGCAAGCTACGCAGCTACCGGCTGGCGCCGGCCGCGGCCTGAGGAATCCCTCGAGTCCGCAAACAAAAACCCGCCGGATGGGGCAGGGTTTTTCGGACGGCAAAAACTACGCATTCTTGGCGCAGCGCCGCACGTGCAACAGCCACAGGTAACGCTTAAGTGCCACGCTGCCCCCTTCGGGCAATCAGAGCAGTCCCCCGGCGAGGCGCCGGTGCAGAGGACTCGAGCGCGGGAAGTGCGCGAGCAGGAACTCCATCTGATCGGCGAGTACGCGCTTGCCCTGCAGGTAGATGTACTCGGCGTGCGTGGGCGTGAATGGCACTGCGATCAGCTCCATGCCGGCATCCTCCGGGGTGCGCCCGGCCTTGCGGTTGTTGCAGCGCTTGCAGGCAGTGACCACGTTATTCCAGGTATCGGTACCGCCCCGCGAGAGCGGGATGACGTGGTCGCGCGACAACCAACGGATCGAGAACCGCTCTCCGCAGTACAGGCACAGTTGTGCGTCGCGCGCAAACAGCGCCTTGTTGTTAAGCGGCGGGACGTAGTGAGCGCGCGCCTTGGTGACAATGTGGCTGTCGCCGTGCGTGGCGATGATGGAGTTGATCTCGATGATCGAGCGCTTGCCGGTGATGGCGTTGTAACCGCCGCGAATGCGGTATAGCGGCACGCCCCAAGCGAAGACGACTAGCCCCAGGTGGTAGATCCGCACCGCCTCCTTGAAGTCTATCCAGCCGAGCGGCATACCGGAGGCATCGGTCCGCAGCACCTGCTGGCTCAATGGGTACACGCGTCGAACCTTTCCAAAGCAGCTTGCGGCTGCTATTTATCGCAGAAATCCGCGCACTTGTACATAGTGGATCGCGCGCGCAACACGGCGTTCGGTTGGCGATAAAAAGCCCGACCTAGGCCGGGCTTTCTGTTCGAGACAACTGCAGAGGCCGCTACTTGATTTTGGCCTCCCGAAAGACCACGTGCTTGCGCACCACCGGATCGTATTTCTTGATCTCGAACTTATCGGTCATAGTTCGCTTGTTCTTGGTGGTGGTGTAGTAGAAACCGGTCCCGGCGCTCGAGACCAGTTTGATCTTCTCGCGTACGGCCTTGGCCATGGTTTATCCCCCTTCAGAGCTTCTCGCCCCGGGCGCGAAGCATAGCGAGCACCGCATCGATGCCCTTCTTGTCGATGATGCGCAGGCCCTGGCGGGACACGCGTAGACTCACCCAACGCTTCTCGCTCTCCACCCACAGGCGGCGGTACTGGAGATTGGGCAGAAAACGGCGCCGGGTCTTGTTGTTGGCGTGCGAGACGTTGTTGCCGGTGCGCACACGCTTGCCGGTGACCTGGCAGACTCTGGACATGACGGCACCTCCTGTAAAGAAGGCCGCCTTTATACCACCGCGAGAGACAAGGAACAAGAAGAAGGGACGAGATTCAAGGGGTCTAGCAGAGGCGAGGCGGAAGGGGTTCCCCATCACCCCTTTCCCCTATATCAACCCGCGCTCGCTGAAGGACACCGTATCCCCATCCCCGACTACTAGGTGGTCCAGGAGCCGGACCTCGACCAGGCTCAGGGCCTCCTTGTGCCGGCGGGTAAGCAACTCGCCGCCCGACTGGGCTTGGCGAGACCCGAGGGATGGTTGTGGACCAGGATCACGGCTGCGTCGTTGTGCTTGAGGGCCCGCTCGACCACCCCGCGGGGGTAGACGGCCGTGCCGTTGAGCGTACCGCGATATAGCTCTTCGAAGGCGAGCACCCGATGGCGGTTGTTCAGAAACAAGCAGCCGAACACCTCGTGGGGACGGTCGCGCAGGCAGGCTTGCAGAGAGCGACGAACGTCGTCGGGGGAACCTAGAACGTCGGCGCGCCTCGAGCTTCTCAGCCAGAAAGCGCCTTGCGAGCTCGAGCGCGGCGGCGAGCTGGACGTACTTGGCGGCGCCAAAGCCGCGAACCGCCATCAGCTCCTCGCGCGGCGCGGTGAGCAGTGCGCGTAAGCCCCCGTAGTGCCTCAGTAGCTCGCGCGCCACATCCACGGCAGATTTTCCAGTTACCCCGGTGCGCAGAAAGATCGCCAGCAGCTTGGCATCGGATAGGGCCTTCGGGCCGCGCACAAGGAGTTTTTCGCGCGGACGTTCTTCTTCCGGCCAATCGTTGATGGGCAAGGGTCCCTCCCTGCGATTGGCGAGACGGGTCAGGGGCCGTAAACTGTACCACATGGCCACACTTATTAATAAGCGCATCCTGCTTGGCGTGACCGGCGGTATCGCCGCCTACAAGAGCGCCGATCTCGTGCGCCGCCTGCGCGAGGCCGCCGCCGAGGTACGCTGCGTCATGACCCGAGCCGCGGCCAAATTCATCACACCGCTCACGCTCCAGTCTTTGAGCGGCCAGCCGGTGCATCGTCATCTGCTCGACCCCTTGTCCGAGGCGGTCATGGGCCACATCGCGCTCGCACGCTGGGCGGATGCGGTGCTGGTCGCGCCAGCGAGCGCGGACTTCCTCGCCCGACTCGCCCAGGGGCGCGCCAACGATCTTCTGTGCGCGGTGTGCCTGGCGACCGCCGCTCCGCTGGCAGTCGCACCGGCCATGAACATGCAGATGTGGAGCAACCCCGCCGTGCAAGAAAACCTGCAGACATTGCGCCGGCGCGGGGTACACGTCTTCGGGCCGGCCGAGGGCCCGCAGGCCTGCGGCGAAGTCGGTCCCGGGCGCCTGCTCGAGCCCGAGGAGCTCGTAGCGCTCACCGCCGGACTGTTTGAGACCGGCGTGCTCGATGGGCTTAAGGTCGTCGTCACCGCCGGGCCGACCTGGGAGGCACTCGATCCCGTGCGTGGCCTCAGTAATCTCAGCTCGGGGAAGATGGGCTATGCCGTCGCCGCGGCGGCGGCCGAGGCAGGCGCGCGTGTGATCCTAATCTCGGGACCGAGCTCGCTGCCCGACCCACAGCGCGTCTATACGCTACGCGTAAGAAGCGCGCAGGAGATGTACGAGGCGGTGATGGCCAACATCGAGAACGCGGACATCTTCATTGCGGTGGCTGCCGTAGCCGACTACCGCCCTGTGCGGGCCGCGGCGGCCAAGCTCAAGAAAGACGCTGAGCGCCTGACGCTCGAGCTGGTGCGCAATCCAGACATCCTGGCGGCCGTGGCGGCTCGGCAACGGGCGCCGTTCACGGTCGGCTTTGTCGCCGAGACTGAGTGCCTGGAAGAGCACGCGCGCGCCAAGCTGCTGGCCAAGAAGCTCGACCTTGTTGCGGCCAACCTCGTCGGCGACCGCCGCGGCTTTGGCACCGAAACGAACAGTCTACTGCTCGTGGACCACAGCGGTAGCGTCGAGCTACCCGAGGCCGACAAAGGCACGCTTGCGCGCCAACTCGTTCGGCACATCGCCGACCGCTACCACTCCCGCCGCCGCGGCGTACCGTTGCAGCGGTTGCGAAGCTAAATTTCTGACAGGAACTCATTTGAAACGACATGCAGAAGGTCGCGCTCAAGATTCTCGATCCTCGCCTCGGTACTCACTTCCCCCTGCCCCGCTACGCGACGGAGGGCAGCGCGGGGCTGGATCTCATCGCCTGCCTCGACGAGAAGCTGAGCGTTGCGCCTGGCGACGCCCATCTCATCCCGACGGGTATTGCCATTCACATCGGCGACGAGGGACTCGCCGCCGTGCTATTGCCCCGATCGGGGCTCGGGCATAAGCACGGTATCGTGCTCGGCAACCTCGTCGGGCTCATTGATTCTGACTACCAGGGTCAGATCTTCGTTTCGGTGTGGAATCGTGGCCGGATGCCCTTCACCGTCGAGCCAGGGGACCGCATTGCGCAGATGGTGTTCGTACCCGTAGTGAAACCCGAGTTTGTGCTGGTCGAGCAGTTCGAGACGAGCGCGCGCGGCGCGGGCGGCTTCGGTCACTCGGGGCGGAAATAACTTTCGAACCTACCGCTTGGGCGTAGGCGGGGTAGAGAGAGGCAATCGGGTTCTATACTTTTCCTAGGCCATGATTGGAATGATGGAACCGCGCATCCGATGGCACCGTTCTTGCTTGACTTCGCCCGATGGTCTCGTCGCTGAACCGCATTTTCCTGCCGCACCTCGGCGCCCTACTCGCCTGCCTGGGGCTAGCGGGCTATGCCGGCTATACCCTACACGCGCCGCGCAAGGAAGCTCTGCAAGCCGAGCAGGCCGCGCAGCGCGTGGCGCAACGGATCGAGGAACGCCTCCGCTTCCAGCAGGCGTTACTGGAGCGCGCCGCGACGCAGCCGACCACGCGGGAGGCGTTGTGGCGCCGTGAGGAGGCGGCGCGCCGCGCTGCGCAGATCGCCACCACGCTTGCGGACGCGCGCGCCGTCCTGCTGCTCGCCGCCGGGACGCTAGCTGCCGGGACGTCCGCGCCGTTCGGGACCGAATGTCTCGACTATCTGCGGCGCGCGCAGTACACATCGGAGTCGCCCGCCGAGTTTCACACCCTCGGTTCGGCGGCGGAACACTACGATCTCGTTCAGCCCGTGCTTGACGCCCAGGGACAGGTGCAGGGCTGGCTGCTCGTCAGCTTTCCGAGCACACCGCTCAAGGCCCTGCTGGATGCGTCCCGCACGGGGCTCGACTATGCGGAGCTGCGTCAGCTCACAGGCAGCGGCGATTCCGTGATCGTGGCAAGCTCGGGCGAAGTAGGCAACGGCGCCGGACCGGCAGGTATTTTGTTTAACCACAACCGTTGGGCGCTCAAGTATCGGGGAATGCGCGCGGCGAACTTGTGGCCGACTTACCTTCCGGCCGTGCTGCTGCTGGCGGCGCTTGTCCTGTTCGTGGCGACTGCCTTTAGCCTTCAGCGACGCATCGTGCAGGCGGTGCGCCATGACATCAAGTCGCTCGCCCGGCTGTTCCGCGATGTGCGCGAGGGCAGTGTGCGCGTCGCCTATCCCATAGAGCTCGAGGAGTTCGCCGATGCCTTCCGCTACCTACGCCGCTGGGGCGAGAAGCTGCTGCGCAAGCAGGAGCGGCTCAAGGACATGGGGCTCATTGACCACCTCTCGCAGCTCAGCAACCGCCGGCACTTCGAATGGCGGCTAAAGAAGCTGTTCAAGTTGTGCCGCTCGCACGGCCCCTCTTCAGTGCTCATCATCGACGTGGACCACTTCAAGCAGGTCAACGACCGCTACGGGCACGACGTCGGCGACGCGCTGATTATCAGCTTTGCGCTCGAGCTGCGCTTGCGCGTGCGCAGCACGGACGTGCTGGCGCGCCTGGGCGGGGATGAGTTCTGCATCGCCTATCCCTATGCCACACTCGAGAAGGCCAAGGCCTATGCCGAACGTCTGCGCAGGCAACTGCCACGCGAGCTTTCGCTGGGCAAGGGCGTGGTGCACGCGCTGCGCTGGACGGGCGGGCTAAGTGTCATGACCGACCAGGACCGGCAATTCGACGAGGTGCTGTGGCGCGCCGACCAGGCGCTGATCGCGGCGAAGGAGGCCGGGCGCAACCTGACCATGGTCTACGACCCCAAGGCGGGTGGAGTGATCAGGCAGCGCGTTGTCCCGGGCTGATTTTCCCCTCAAGCGTCGGCTGCATTAAACTGTGGGGTGGCGTACCGCCGAGAAAAGCTCAATGTCGCGATCTCAAGTCTCTTCTTTGCCAGCCGTCGATTTTCTCCCCGCCGAGATCTTTCGCGCCTACGACATCCGCGGGATCGTCGGGAGCACGCTCACGCCCGCCGTCGTCGAGCGCATCGGCCGGGCGATCGGAACCGAGGCCCGCGCGCGCGGCCGCGAGTTCCTCGCCCTCGGGCGCGACGGGCGGCTGTCCGGCCCCGAGCTTGCGCAGGCGCTTGCCCAGGGCCTCACGCGAGCGGGCTGCCATGTCATCGACATCGGGCGCGTGCCGACCCCGGTGTTGTATTTTGCGACTCACTACCTAGGAACGCACTCTGGCGTCATGCTCACCGGCAGTCACAACCCGCCCGAATACAACGGCATCAAGATCGTGCTCGCCGGCGAGACCCTCGCGGGTGAGGCCATCCAGAACTTGCGCCGGCGCCTCCTCGAAGACGACCTCGCGCACGGCGCGGGCACGATCGCCCAAGATGACGTGCGCGAGGCCTATCTCGGCCGCATCGTCTCGGACGTGAAGCTCGCCAGGCGGCTGCGCGTCGCCGTGGACTGCGGCAACGGGGTGGCGGGCGAGCTGGCACCGGAGCTGCTGCGCCGCCTGGGCGCGGAGGTGACGGAGCTCTACTGCGAGGTGGACGGTACCTTCCCCAACCACCATCCCGATCCCAGCCATCCGGAAAATCTCCAGGACCTGATCAAGGTGGTACAAGAGTACCGACTGGACGTGGGGCTTGCCTTTGACGGCGACGGCGACCGCCTGGGGGTGATCGCGCCGGACGGCTCGATCGTCTGGCCCGACCGGCAAATGATCCTCTACGCACGCGACGTGCTCTCCCGCAACCCGGGCGCCCGGATCATCTACGACGTCAAGTCCTCGCGCCTGCTCGAGCGCGCCATCCGCGACGCCGGCGGCGAGCCGGTCATGTGGAAGACCGGCCACTCGTTCATCAAGGCCAAGCTCAGGGAATCGGGCGCGCTGCTCGCCGGCGAGATGAGCGGCCACATCTTCTTCAAGGAGCGCTGGTACGGCTTCGACGACGGGCTGTACGCTGCTGCACGCCTGCTCGAGCTCCTCGCGCGCGATCCGCGCCCGACGCAAGAAGCCTTCGCCGCACTGCCGAACAGCGTGAACACGCCCGAGCTGCACCTCAAGCTCGCCGAGGGCGAACAGCACGCGCTCATCAAGGAGATCATCGCCGCCGCCTCCTTTCCGGACGCCAAGGTCTCCACCATCGACGGGCTGCGCGCCGACTTCGCCGACGGCTTCGGCCTGGTGCGTGCCTCCCACACCACCCCGGTACTGGTGTTCCGCTTCGAGGGCGACAGCCCTGAGGCGCTCAAGCGCATCCAGGAGGCGTTCCGGGACCTCGTCAAGCGGGTCCGGCCGGACGTTGTCCTGCCGTTTTAGGCGGCTCAAGCTGTTTTGAACAGCCGGGCCGTCTGATGCCGGTGTTTTCTGTTTGATTGCAATCTGCTCTTTTCCTATATTCATAGCCGGGGCCGGAACTTTGGCCGCCCCGCGAGGTCTTTTGATCAAGGTTAATAACAAGCCTCTCTATCTGGACTAGCATTCCCCATATGCTGCAAGGGCCTAGCTGCAACCAACGACGCCTGACCCGGCTGCTCATCGCCGGGGTGGCGGGCCTGTGGTTGCTGGCCGGGTTCATCCCCTGCACCTATTCCGCCACCGCCTGCGATCCCCATCAGGCGGGCGCCGGCGCCAAACACGAGCACGACGCAGTCAAGGCGGGGCTCGATCAGTGCACTGCGGGCACCACACTCGATTGCATGTTGCCGGACCCACAGCCGCCGGTCGCCGACCAGCTCGCTAAGCTCTCCGCACCTGTCGCCGTGCTACTGGTGCGCGCGCCGCTTGCGGCTGTCCCGTCGGACACCGCCGCCGAGCGCCGGCATGCGCTACACCAGACGCAGTTACCACCTCCTCCACCCAACCTCCGTAACGCCGTTCTGCTGATCTAGCCGCCCCTTTCACCGTCGTTCCCCAACGACCTGGAAGGAGAGGCGCATGCCCCGTTTCGCGATAGCGTTATTGCTGGGCGCCGTCTGGCTGTCTCCCGCCGCACTGGTGCGGGCGACCGAGGCGACGCCCCCCGACAATCGGATCCTGACACTCGAGACCGCGCTCGCCGAGGCGCTCGCGGCCAGCCCCGCGCTCGCCCAGGCGCGGGCGCGGGCCGCGGCGGCCGCCGAGGTTCCGCCGCAGGCCGGCAGCCTGCCCGACCCGCGGCTGACGCTCGGCTATCTCAACGTGCCGACCGACACTTACCGGCTCGACCAGGAGCCAATGACCCAGCAGAGCATCGGCCTGAGCCAGGAGTTCCCGACCTTCGGCAAGCGCGGCCTGCGTCGTAAGGCCGCGACCCACGAGGCGGGCGCGGCCGCGCACGACACCGACGAGGCGCGGTTGCGCCTGGCGCGCGACGTCGCCACCGCCTGGTGGCAGCTCGTCTACCTCGACCGCGCGCTCGCCACCGTGGCGCGCAACCGCGTGCTGCTCGACCAGCTCGTGGACATCGCCGAGGCCAAGTACCGGGTCGGGCGCGGGCTGCAGCAGGACGTGCTGCTTGCCCAGCTCGAGCGTTCGCGCCTGATCGAGATGCAGCTCGGGCTCGAAGGCCGCCGCCGCGTGCAGGAGGCGCGTTTGAACAGCCTGCTGAACCGGCCGGTCGAGCGGCCGATCGTGCTGCCGGCGCAGGTCAGCGAGACCCTGCCCCCGGCCGCGCCCGAGGAGGCGCTGCGCGCACGTGCTCTGGCGCGGCGCCCGCTGCTCGCCGCACGCGGCGAACAGCTCGAGGCGGCCCGCACCCGGCATGCGCTCGCGCGCCGGGACTACGCGCCCAACGTCACGGTCAGCGCCGCGTACGGGGTGCGCGAGGGGCGCAACGCCGACGGCAGCGAGCGGCCCGACTTCGCCACGCTGCAGCTCGCGTTCAATCTGCCGCTCTACGCCGCGAGCCGCCAGGCGCGCGCGGTCGATCAGCGCGCCGCCGAGATCGCCGAGCGCGAGCGCGCGCTTGAGGACGCCCGCGCCCAGGTGCTCGCCGAGGTCGCGCACGCGGCCGCCGACTACGCGCGTGCGAGAGAGCAGGCGGCGCTTTTCCGCCGCGGCATCCTGCCCCAGGCCGAACAGACCGTGAACGCGATGCTCGCGGCCTACCAGGTCGACAAGGTCGATTTTCTCAACCTCGTCCGGGCCCGGCTCACGCACTACACCGCGGAGCTGCAGTACTGGCAGGCCCTGACCGAGGCCCAGCAGGCCCGCGCCGCCCTGGCGGCGGCCGTGGGCGAGGAGCCCTCCCATGAATAACCATCTCGCCATCGCCCTTCTACTCACCGCTACCCTCGCCACCGGCGCGGCGACGGGCTACTGGTTCGCCGTACGTGGCACGGACGAGGCGACCGCACAGGCGGCCGCGGAGCGCAAGCCGCTCTTCTACCGCCACCCGATGAACCCCGAGATTACCTCGCCGGTGCCGGCCAAGGACGACATGGGCATGGATTACATCCCGGTGTACGCCGAGGAGCCGGCGCAAGAACGCGAGATCCTGTTCTATCGCAACCCGATGAACCCGGAGATCACCTCGCCGGTGCCGATGAAGGACGAGATGGGCATGGACTATATCCCGGTCTATGCCGACGGCGAGACGGGCGGCGGTGATCCCGCGGGCACGGTCACCATCGATCCGACGGTAGTGCAGAACATCGGCGTGCGCACCGGCAAGGCCGAGCGGCACACGCTCTCGCGCCACATGCGCACCATCGGGCGCATCGACTACGACGAGGAGCGGCTCGCGCGCCTGTACCCGAAGGTGGAGGGCTGGATCGAGAAGCTGCACGTGAACAAGACCGGGCAGGCGGTGCGCCGCGGCGCCGTGTTGCTCGAGATTTACTCGCCACAGCTCGTCGCAAGCCAGGAGGAGTATCTGCTCGCCATAGAGAACGCCGCGGCCCTCAAGGACAGCCCGTTCGCCGAGATCCGCGACGGCGCCGCGCGGCTCGCGGCCGCAGCGCGCGAACGGCTCAAGCTGCTCGATGTGCCCGAACACGAATTGCTGGAGCTCGAGCACACGCGCCGGGCCCGGCGCACGCTGCACCTGCACTCACCGTTCAAGGGTATCGTCACTCACATCGGCGTGCGCGAGGGTCAGTATGTCATGCCGCAGACCGAGCTTTACCGCATCGCCGATCTCTCGCGCGTGTGGGTGTACGTCGATGTGTACGAGGACGATCTTGCCTGGGTGCGCGAGGGCGATGCGGCCGAGATGCGCCTCGCGGCCCTGCCCGGGCGCGTGTTCCAGGGCAAGGTGGCGACCATTTATCCCTACCTCGAGGCCAAGACCCGGACCGCCCGGGTGCGGCTGGAGTTCGCCAATCCCGACCTCGCGCTGAAACCCGAGATGTACGCCAACGTCGTGCTGCACGCCTCGCGCCAGGTCGACGCCGTCACCGTCCCGGCCGAGGCGATCGTGCGAAGCGGCGCGCGCGAACTGGTGTTCGTGGTCAGGGGCCCGGGCAGGTTCGCCCCGCGCGAGGTGAAACCCGGCGTGAGCGCCGACGGCCGCACGCAGATCCTGCAAGGGCTGGAGCCCGGCGAGGAAGTCGTGGTCTCGGCGCAGTTCCTGATCGACTCCGAATCGAAGCTGCGCGAGGCGGTGGCGAAGATGCTCGACGCGGGCAAGCCGGCCGCGGCACCGGCCGAGGAGAAAGCCGCTCCGCCGGCCCACCAACACTAGAGAAACTGGTTTGTATGACTACTCAACGCAGAGGACCCACAGCGTGACGCGTCACCCATCACCTGTAACCCTTCGACTTTCCGCGTTTCTGCGTTGAAAGCATTTTAAAAAAGAGGCGAACATGCTCAAGACCCTCATCGACGGCTCGCTGCGCAACCGCTTCCTGGTGCTGCTCGCCACCGGGCTCCTGGTGATCGCCGGGATCTGGGCGCTGCGCACCACGCCGCTCGACGCCATTCCCGATCTTTCGGACGTGCAGGTGATCGTGTTCACCGAGTACCCGGGGCAGGCGCCGCAGGTGGTCGAGGACCAGGTCACCTACCCCCTCACCACCGCCATGCTCGCGGTGCCGTACGCCAAGGTGGTGCGCGGTTATTCCTTTTTCGGGCTGTCGTTCGTCTACATTCTCTTCGAGGACGGCACCGACCTCTACTGGGCGCGCTCGCGCGTGCTCGAGTACCTGAACTACGCTGCCGGACGCCTGCCGCCGGGCGTGAAGCCCGCGCTCGGCCCGGACGCGACCGGGGTGGGCTGGGTATACGAGTACGCGCTCGTCGACAAGAGCGGGCACTACGACCTCGCGAAGCTGCGCGCGATCCAGGACTGGTACCTGCGCTACCAGTTGCAGACGCTCCCGGGCGTGGCCGAGGTCGCCTCGGTCGGCGGCTACGTCAAGCAGTACCAGGTCGAGGTCGACCCCAACCGCCTGCTCGCCTACGACATCCCGCTCGGGAAGGTACGCCACGCGATCCAGCGCTCGAACAACGACGTCGGCGGGCGCGTGGTCGAGATGGCCGAGACCGAATACATGGTGCGCGGGCTGGGCTATATCCGCTCCCTCGACGACCTCGCGGCGATCCCGGTGGCCGTCAGCCGCGAGGGCACGCCGGTGCGGCTGAAGGACGTCGCCGCGATCCACCTCGGCCCGGAGCTGCGCCGCGGAGTCGCGGACCTGGACGGCCGGGGCGATGTCGCCGGCGGCGTGGTCGTCATGCGCTACGGCGACAACGCGCTCGAGACCATCCGCGCGGTGCGCGCCAAGATCGAGGAGCTGAAAAAGGGCCTGCCCGAGGGCGTGGAGATCGTCACCGTCTACGACCGCGCCAGCCTGATCGAGCGCGCCGTCGGCACGCTCACGCGCACGCTCGTCGAGGAGTCGATCATCGTCTCGCTCGTCTGCATCCTGTTCCTGCTGCACGCGCGTTCGGCGCTGGTGGCGATCCTCTCGCTGCCGGTCGGCATCCTCGTCGCCTTCGTCGTGATGCGCTGGCAGGGCATCAACGCCAACATCATGTCGCTCGGCGGCATCGCCATCGCCATCGGCGCCATGGTGGACGGGGCCATTGTCATGATCGAGAACGCCAGCAAGCGCCTCGAGCAGGCGCGTATTGCCGACGGCGGCGCGCTCAGCGCGGCGCAACACTGGCAGACCGTGGCGCAGGCGGCGCGCGAGGTCGGCCCGGCGCTGTTCTACTCGCTGCTCATCATCACGATCTCGTTTCTGCCGGTGTTCACGCTGCAGGCGCAGGAGGGCCGGCTCTTCTCCCCCCTCGCCTTCACCAAGACCTATGCCACGGCCGGCGCCGCGATCCTCGCCGTGACGCTGGTGCCGGTGCTCATGGGTTATTTCATTCGCGGGCGCATCAAGCCCGAGGCCGAAAACCCCCTTAACCGCTGGTTGCACCGCGTGCACGCCCCGGCGCTCGCGGAGACGCTGCGCCGGCGCGGGCTGACCCTGGGCATCAGCGCGCTGCTGCTCGCCGTCACGGCCTGGCCGCTTTACCGGCTCGGCAGCGAGTTCATGCCGCCGCTCGATGAGGGCGACATCCTGTACATGCCGACCACGAGCCCGGGGCTGTCGATCACCAAGGCCAAGGAGCTCTTGCAGCAGACCGACAAGATCCTGCGCACCTTCCCCGAGGTCGAGACCGTGTTCGGCAAGATCGGGCGCGCCGAGACCGCGACCGACCCGGCGCCGCTGTCCATGGTCGAGACCACGGTGCGACTCAAGCCGCGCGGCGAGTGGCCCGATCCCTCGAAGACCACGCGCGCGCTGATGGCCGAGATGGACGCCGCCATGCGCTTCCCGGGGCTCGCAAACGCCTGGACCATGCCGATCAAGACGCGCCTCGACATGCTCTCGACCGGCATCAAGACGCCCGTGGGCATCAAGGTGAGCGGCCCGAGCCTCGCGGTGCTGGAGTCGCTCGTCAAGGAGATCGAACAAGCGGTGAAGCAGCTTCCCGAGACGCTCTCGGCCTACGGCGACCGCGCCGTCGGCGGCTACTACCTCGACTTCGACATCCGCCGCGAGGAGGCGGCGCGCTACGGGCTGACCGTGGGCGACGTGCAGGACGTGATCCAGACCGCCATCGGCGGCATGAACGTCACCTGGACGGTCGAGGGGCTGGAGCGCTACCCGGTGAACCTGCGCTACCCGCGCGAGCTGCGCGACAACCCGGAGAGTCTGAAGCGCGTGCTCATCCCCACGCCGACCGGGGCGCACATCCCACTCTCGCTCGTCGCCGATCTGCGGCTTCGCCGCGGCCCGCCGGGGATCAAGAGCGAGAACGCACGCTTGAGCTCCTGGATCTACGTGGACATCAAGACCTCGGACATCGGCGGCTACGTCAGGAAGGCCAAGGAAATCGTCGAGAAGCGCGTGACCCTGCCGCCGGGCTACAACATCGCCTGGTCCGGGCAGTTCGAGTACATGGAGCGCGCCGCCGCGCGCCTGAAGCTCGTCGTCCCGCTCACGCTGCTGATCATCTTCCTGTTGCTCTATTTCAACTTCCGCAACCTCACCGAGCCGCTGGTGGTAATGCTCTCGATCCCGTTCGCGCTGATCGGTGGCTTCTGGCTGGTCTACCTCCTCGGCTACAACCTCTCGGTCGCCGTGGCCGTGGGCTTCATCGCGCTCGCCGGCGTGGCCGCGGAGATCGGCGTGCTCGTGCTCACCTTCATCGACCAGGAGCTCGAGAAGCGCCGCAGCCTGAAGGCGGCCGAGCAAATCGAGGAGATCTTCCCGCAGGACGTCGTGCCGTTCGCGGACCTCGAGGAGAAACGCCGGCGCGAGCGGCTGGGCACACCGCCGGCGCTGCGGCTCACCCCCGGGGAGATCATGGAGGCGGTGCGCGCCGGCACCGCCGAGCGCGTGCGGCCGGTGGCCATGACCGCGACCGCGATCATCGCCGGCCTGCTGCCGATCATGTGGGGCACGGGCACCGGCTCGGAGGTGATGCAGCGCATCGCCGCGCCCATGGTCGGCGGCATGCTCACCACCACCCTGCTCTGCCTGCTGGTGCTGCCGCTCATCTACGCCCTGGTGCTGCAGTGGCGCGAGCGGCGTCCCACCGGCGCGAGGAGCGCCGGGGAATGATATGCGCCGCGCAGGAGTCGTGGCCGTAATGGCGCCGTAACCCCGGCGGCGGGTCTGCGGCGACAGCAGCGACGACCGCTAGATGGACATGACGATCGCACGCCGGCGGCGCGGAATCTCGCCCCACAACCCACGGTCAAAGGTTTGTGGAGTTCCCGGGTGCCGGTTCTAGCAGCGGAGGAAACAGATTGGCATCCATACTATCCAGACGCATTGCGGTGTTGATTCTCCTGGGCCTGGTCGCGGCGTTCGGTGCGCCCGGGCCAGGGCAGGCCATTGCGGCCGACGCTTGGCCTGCCGTCCTGTCCGCCGCCTCCGCCGACCCGGGCAACGCGGGCGTTTGCGACCGGTGTTCCCCGGCGACGACGCCCGCGGCAGGCAACGACGCGTGCGGCGCGGGGCCGTGTGCGGTCGCAACGGCGGTTACGTCCGAGCCCTTCCGTTTCGAGCCACGCTGTGGTCGCACGGCTATCGTGCGGCCTTTCGTCGCTTACACAAGCCCCGCGCTCGCGCCCGACCCCGAGCCTCCTACCGCCCTGAGCTGACATCTCTTTTCGCCGGTGGGCCAAGAGACGCCGGCGAGACTCTCGCTGACCGCGCACCGTGCGCGGTCAGAACGTCAGAAAGGGCACTCAACGTCAGAAAGGGCACTCGATGAACAACACCAAACCGCTTGTTGCGACCGCGCCGCTGCGGAGCGCACCCCTAGCGCCGGAACCGGCCGTGCGCGAGCCGCACGGCGAGGGGTGACACGCCATGCCCGAATCGCTCGAGCTTCCCTCCGCTTCCGCGAACGAGCGCGGCGCTCGCGCCGGATCGCGGCGCTTTCCGTTCCGCGGTTTCGCGGCGGCACTCGGGGTATTCGCCGCGATCGGACTGCTGCTTGCCTACGGCCTGCGGCTCGACCCGAGACGCATTCCCTCGCCCTTGATCGGCAAGCCCGTGCCGGAATTCAGCCTGCCCCCGGTGAAGGGGCGCGCGCTCGGCCTGTCGAGCGCGGATCTCGTCGGCGAGGTCTCGCTGGTCAATGTCTTCGCCTCCTGGTGTGTGGCGTGCCGCGAGGAGCACCCGATCCTGATGCAGCTCAAGGAGCAGGGCGTGGTCCCGGTTCACGGGCTGAACTACAAGGACAAGCCCGACGATGCGGCGGCGTGGCTGGACCGGCACGGCGATCCGTACACGCGCACAGGCGCCGACCTCGACGGGCGCGTCGCGATCGACTGGGGCGTCTACGGGGTGCCGGAGACCTTCGTCATCGATCGCGCCGGACGCATCGCCTACAAGCATATCGGCCCGATCACTCCCGAGGCGCTGCAAGGCAAGATCCTGCCGCTCATCGAGGAGTTGCGACGGGACGGGGCGGACACTGCCAGGAGAATCAAATGAAGCGTGCTTTGTTCGCCTCTTTCGTCCTTGGCACCGCGCTTGTCCTCGGGCTTGCCGTCAGCCGCTACGCGCCGTTCACGCGCGAGGCGCCCTTGGAGCCCGTCTCCGGGATCAAGCCGGCTGCTCAAAGTTCCGCATTCCCGTTGGCGCTGCACCGGACTCCGCGGGCCGTCCCCGCCATTCGCTTCCAGGACGGCACTGGACGCCCCATGGGCCTCGCCGACTTCCGCGGCCGCGTGGTGCTGCTGAACGTCTGGGCGACCTGGTGCCCGCCCTGCCGCAAAGAGATGCCGAGCCTCGATCGGCTGCAGCTGAAGCTCGGCGGTCCGGACTTCGAGGTCGTCGCGCTCTCGATCGACCACGAGGGAGTTGCCGCAGTGCAACAGTTCTACAAAGAGGTCGGCATACGGGCCTTGAAGATCTACATCGACCCGACGACGGACGCCGCCGGCCGGCTCGGCATTCTCGGCATTCCCGGCACGCTTCTCATCGACCGCCGCGGCCAGGAGCTCGGCCGCGCGCTCGGACCGGCCGAATGGGACAGTGCCGAGGCGATCGCGCTGGTGCAGCAGGCCCTCGGAGGCGGGGCGGAGCCGACGGTAGCTGCCTCGCCGAGCACTGAAAACAGATTCGACAGCCAGATGACGCGATGACCTTGAGCGATTCAGGCCGAAATCGAAGCGAGGAGAGTTGGCCATGAACACAGAAGCGGAAACCGTTACGGCGCCGCCCGCGTCACGTCGGCGGCGCTGGTGGAACACCCCCCCGGCGCCATCGCGTCGCGGTCCTGCTGCTGTTGGCCGTGGCGCTGCTCGCCCTCGCCGTGCCTGTCCGCGCGCAGGAAGAGATAGCGGGCATCATGGAGCCGGTCGGGGCACGCGACCACGTGCGCGGCAGCCGCACGGCGCCGGTCAAGCTTGTCGAGTTTGCCGACACCGAGTGCCCGCTGTGCAAGCGCTTCCACCCGGTGTTGCAGCGGCTCGTGGACGACTACCCGGGCAAGGTCGCGTGGGTGTTTCGTCACTTCCCGATCGCCGAGATCCATCCCCGGGCGCCCAAGGAGCACGAGGCCACCGAATGCGCCGCCGAGCTCGGCGGCGAAGCGGCCTTCTGGGCCTACCTGGACCGTCTCTACGAGATCACCCCGAGCAACGACCGGCTCAAGCCCTCGGAGCTGCCGCGCATCGCGCTGCACGTGGGCCTTGACCGCGCGCCGTTCGAGCAATGCCTGAGAAGCGGCCGGCATGCCGCGCGCGTCGCCGCGGACGTGGCCGACGCGCTCGCCGCCGGCGCGCCGGGCACACCCTACAGCGTGGTCGTCGCGCCGAACGGCAGGACCTACGCCGTCGTCGGCGCCCAGCCGTACGAGACGCTCCGGCTCGTGATCGAGCTCGCGTTGCAGCAGCGGTGAATCGCCATGAACGCGTTGGCGCACAATCCCACGCGAATCGTGATCGAAGCCGGCACCAAGGTGCTGCGCCGTCCGGCTTACCTTCTGCTCGCCGGGACGATCGCGGTCGTCGCGCTCGCGGCTGCGCTGTGGTTGCCGAACTACCGGCTGCTCGGCGCGGTGCTCGCCACGCCCGGCGTGACGTTCGGTACCGTGCTGCGATTGGCGGCGAGCCTGCTCGGCGGGCTCGCCAGCAACTACGGCGTCGTGGCCGCGGTCTCGCTGGTGACCGCGCCGGTTTTGTTCGGTGTGGACATCGCCATGATCGCGTATTTCATGAGACTCCCGCGCGCGCCTCGCGCGCGGAGAACTCGTCGCGAGCATCAGCGGCGCGGCGAGCGGCGCGATCGCGGCCGGCTGCGCGGCCTGCGGCTCGTTTCTGCTGCTGCCGATCCTCTCCTTTATCGGGGCGGCCGGGGCGCTTGCGCTGTTGCCGCGCGGCGGCGCGGAGCTGGGCCTGCTGAGCATTGCTCTGCTCTTGCTCTCGATCTATCTCGTCGCCCGCAAGATAGCGGTGCCGCCGCTCTGCGAGCTGCCGCCGGGCGGGCCGGCCCGGTCCGCCGAGCGCGAATCGCTTACGATGTCCACCGGTCGGTCGCCAGCCGGAGGTAAAGCGCGCAATGGAACGTAACGCGAAATATGCTCTGTGGATCGGCGCCATCGTCGCGCTGCTGCTCTTTCCGATGCTGTTCGCAGGCCCACTGGTGCGCCTGTGGGACATCTCTGCAACGGATGGGATCACAGGCCGCCGGCGCGGCGCAACATCAACCGAACGCCTCGCGCGCACCTGATGCTTGGCACGGCTAACTGAGTTCGAAATGGAAAATCTCGGCCTTTTCACCGTCTTCCTCGCGGGCCTGATCTCGTTTCTTTCGCCCTGCGTACTGCCACTCGTGCCGGCGTACCTGTCTTACGTCGCCGGCGAATCCGTTGATGAACTCAAAACCGCCTCGCGGCCGCGGCTTGCGGTAGTGGGCCTGAGCGCCTGCTTCGTGCTCGGGTTCTCGGCCGTGTTCCTGCTCTTCGGCGCGAGCGCGACCGCCATCGGGCGCCTGTTCCTGGCCTACCGCTATGAGGCCAATCTCGTCGCAGGCGCGCTGATCATCGCCTTCGGTCTGTTTCTGACGGGACTGCTCACGCCACGCTGGCTCGCGCGCGACTACCGGCTCGCGCACAAGTTGCCGCGCTTCGCAGGCGCCCGGCCGCTTGGGGCCGGTATTCTCGGTGTCGCCTTTGCCTTCGGGTGGACGCCCTGCATCGGCCCGGTGCTCGGCTCGATTCTCACGCTGAGTGCAACCGCCGAGGCAACAACGAAAGGCATCGCCTTGCTCGGTGTCTACGCGCTGGGGCTCGGCGTGCCGTTTCTGCTCGTGGCCGTGTTCACCGAAACCTTCGTCGCACACCTGCGCGTGCTGCGCCGCTTTGGGCGAATGCTTCAGATTGCGGCGGGCGTGGTGCTCATCGCGCTCGGACTGGCCATGATCACCGGGAAGCTCTCGGCGTTCGCCTACTGGCTCCTCGATACTTTCCCGGTGTTGGGGAAGATTGGATAAGTCACGAGCTAGACGAACTTCATTGAGAGGGTCGCTCCGATGAACAAGCCAAGTCTGCTGTCCACCGCCATTATTGCAACCGGTATCATGTTTGCCGTACTCGCCTGGCCGACACCGGCCATGACGCTGCGCCACGTCCACGGGCTCGTCTTCAGCGCAGACGGCAAGGCCTTGATGATCCCCTCGCACGACGGGCTCGCGCTCTACCGCGACGGCCGCTGGACGAAGGCGCCCGGCCCGGAGCACGACTACATGGGGTTCGCGCGCAGCCGCGACGCGCTCTACAGCAGCGGCCACCCGGCGCCGGGATCGGGTGTGCCGAACCCCTTCGGGCTGCTGCGCAGCCGCGATGGCGGAGCGACCTGGGAACGGCGCGGCCTCACGGGCGAGGCCGATTTTCATCTCCTGGCCGTGGGCTACGAGACGGATGCGATCTACGTGTTCAACGCGGCGCCGAACTCGCGCATGCCCGCCACCGGCCTCTACCGGACGGCCGACCAGGGCATGACCTGGCGGCGGGCAAAAGCGGAAGGTCTGGAGGGCCGGCTCTTCGCGCTGGCCGTCCACCCGCGGAAGCCGGAGGTCGTCGCCGCTGGAACCGACCGCGGCCTCTTTCTCTCGCGCGACCACGGCGGGCGCTTCGAGCGGATCGGCGGCGCCACGCCGGTGACGGCGGTCGCCTTCGAGCTGACCGGCGAGCACATCTGGTTGGGCGGCTTCGACCAGAGCGCCACACTCGCGCGGCTTCGCATCAACAGCCCCTCGGTCGCACCCCTCTCGCTGCCGGCCCTCGGCCCGCGGGACGCCGTGGCCTACATCGCCCAGAACCCGTCTGATCGCGACATGTGGGCGATCGCAACGTTCGAGCGGGACGTCTACCTCACACCCGACGCCGGAAAGACTTGGCGACAGATCGCCGCCAACGGGCAGACTCGATGAGTACTAACCGATCAGGAGTATGACTATGTCAGCAGATCGTCGCTTCACTCCGTATGACACCCGGCGAGTGACCCGCCGGGATATGTTGCGCTATTTGGGCGCCGCGGGGCTCGCGGGCGCCACCGGGATCGGCCTCGCCGGTGGCAGCCGCTCGGGCAACAGCAGGACAAACTCGAAGGATGTCGAGATCGTGCTGACCGCAAGACCCGGGCAAGCACGGCTGTTCCCGGGGACGCCCACACAGGTGCTCCGTTACGATGCTGCGGTGATCGGCGGCGACCCTGCCGCAGTAGCGCCCTTGCCCGGCGGCTACCTGGGACCGACGTTGAAGCTGAAGAAAGGCCAGCGCGTGCGCCTCCGCTTCGATAACCGTTTTTCCGAATCGAGCATCGTGCACTGGCACGGCCTGCACGTTCCGGACGAGATGGACGGTCATCCGCGCTTCGCAATCGCGGGCGGCCGGAGCTACGACTACGAATTCACGGTGAACAACCGCGCCGGCACGTACTTTTACCACCCGCACCCGCACGGCCGCACGGGGCCGCAGGTCTACCACGTCCTCGCCGGGCTGCTCTTAACTTAATAAGTGACGACGAGGAACGCGCGCTCGACTTACCGCAGGGCGAGCAGGATGTCCCGCTGGTCATCCAGGATAGAACCTTCGGCGCCGATAACCAGCTCCACACGCTCGGCAGCGGGATGATGATGGAGCGGATGATGGGCTTCCTCGGCAGGCAGATCCTCGTGAACGGCCAGCCCGACTACACGCTCACCGTCGCGCCGCGGGCCTACCGGCTGCGCCTGCTCAACGCCTCGAATGCGCGCAGTACAAACTCGCCTGGAGCGACAACACGCCGCTTCAGGTCATCGCCACCGACGGCGGGCTGCTCGCGCGGCCGCTCGAGCGGGGCTACGTCATGCTCACGCCCGGCGAGCGCGTCGAGCTCTGGGCGGACTTCAGCCGCTACGCCGAGGGTGGCGAGCTTGCGCTCAAGAGCCTGCCCTTCGAGGGCGGCATGGCGATGCGCGGCATGATGGGCGGGATGATGAGCGGCGACATGGCCTCCATGATGCGCGACATGATGGGGGGCACGAGCGAGGGGATGATGGGGGCGCCGGCGAACGGGCGCGAGCTCGACCTCCTCACGGTGCGCGTCACGCGCGGGCGCCCGGCGAAGAGCGGGCTGCCCTCGCCCCTCGCGCACGTTCCGCCGGCCCGGATCGAGGATGCGCGCGACGTCGGCCGCCCTCGTACCTTCCGCCTCGCCATGGGCATGATGGAGTGGACCTTGAACGGCCGCACCTTCGAGATGAACGCCGCCGCAAGCGACGAGCGTGTGGCGCTCGGCAGCACGGAGGTGTGGGAGTTCGCGAACGACGCGTCGATGGGAATGATGGGCATGATGGCGCATCCGATGCACATCCACGGCGTGCAGTTCCGGGTCATCGGGCGCGTGGTACTGCCCGGGCTGCGCGACGCCTACGCCACGGTGCGCGAGGGCTACATCGACGAGGGCTGGAAGGACACGGTGCTCGTCATGCCCGGGGAGCGCGTGCGGCTGCTGATCCGCTTCGAGGATTATGCGGGGCTCTTTCCCTACCACTGCCACAACCTCGAGCATGCCGATCTCGGCATGATACGAAACTACCGCGTCGGTTAGGAATACTTTTGAAACCGCAGCTGAACGCAGATGGACTCAGCGGCGCTTAGGTCAGCGACGATGAAATTGCTGCTGACTCGGATGAGGCGATGGCGCCCATATCTTATGGGCCTGCTCGCGGCCGTGCTGCCTCTCCCTGCCTGCACGCCCGACCGTCCGGCATTCCGCGGGCCGACATCAGCAGCGTCGACTGGGGCGGGAATTTCACGCTCGTCTCGCACCGGGGCCGCCCGGTTTCGACCGAGGCGTTCCGCGGCAAGGTGCTGGTCCTGTTCTTCGGATACACCCACTGTCCCGACATTTGCGGGCCCACGCTCGCGAAGCTCGCGGCGCTGCAAAAAGAGCTCGGCCGCGACGCCGAGTGCGTGCAGGTCCTGTTCGTGACCGTCGACCCGCAGCGCGACATCCCGGAGCAACTCGCACGCTTCGTGTCCGCATTCGATCCAAGCTTTATCGGCCTCAGGGGAACCGCCGAGCAGATCGCCGCCGTGGCGCGCGAGTACAAGGTCGGGTACAGGCGTAACCCCGCCTCACCGGCCGCGCAACCGACGATCCAGCACGCGGGAAGTATTTTTGTGAAGGACGGCGCCGGCAGGCTGCGGCTGTTGTTCCAGGACGAGACGCCGGTGGCGGACATGGCGCACGACATCCGGCTGCTGTTGAAAACAGAGCCCTTGAGGCCCAGCCCGGATGTAAGCTGATCCGCCACCGCGATAGGAGTGACGCCATGTGTCATCTGATACTGATGATGCCGCTGCTCGGGCTCGCGGTGTTTTGGTTCCTGCCGCTGCCTGTCGCCACGGCGATCTACTCGGCGATCACCGTGGCCTCGCTGTGGCTCTACTGGCTGGCCATGCGCGCGATGCGCGCGCCCGTCGAAACCGGCGCGGAGGCGCTGCTGCACGCCCGGGGCACGGTGATCGACGCCGCCGAGACGCTTGCGTGCGTAAGACTGCAGGGAGGCGAGCTCTGGAACGCCGAATCGGTGGAACGGCTGGAGCCGGGCGATGCAGTCGAGGTGGTCGGGGTGGAGGGGCTGCGGCTCAAGGTTCGACGGACGGCCGAAGCTGTATCGAGGCCCCGGGAGCGGCGTCCCGCCGGCGGCGGGCGCGCCGACGAATGATATGCGCCGCGCATGGATCATCGCCACGGCAGTGCTGCTCGTCGGTGCGCCCGGAACGACGCTCACGCCCGCGCTCGCCGACAGCTGGAGGATGGGTTCGGAGTCCCTACGCCACATGCGCGAGATGATGCAGCGCATGATGCCGGGCGCACTGCCACCGGGGCTCGACCCGCGGCTCCTGCCCGAGCCCGGATCGCGCGGTGCCCAGGTGTTGCAGCGCTACTGCAACCCGGTGCCATCGCCTGCCCGGCCCCGGCCGGCACACGCCCGAGGAATGGCCCGCCGTGGTCGAGCGCATGCAGCAACGCATGTTGATGCACCAGCAAATGATGGGCGGGCTCGCCCTGCCGGGCCGCGACGATCTCGCCGCGCTGCTCGACTACCTCGGGCGCCACGGCATGACGCCGTTCGATCCGGCTACCTATCCCGACCTCGACAACATCCCCGAGGGCCGGGCGTTCCGCGACACCTGCGCCCGCTGCCACGCCCTGCCCGATCCCCGGCATCACACCGCCGCCGAGTGGACCGCCGTGCTCGCGCGCATGCAGCGCAACATGGCGGTGATGCAACAGCCGGCGCCCGACGCGGCGGCACGGGCGCGCATCGAGGTTTTCCTGTCGCGGCATGCCCGCACGCCGGGTTGATCAGCAAGCAGGAATCCGTCCCCCGGCGGGATTCCCCGCAACCGGGTGCGGACATCGCGCGCGGGGTGACGGCCCCGGCGGGGAATAGATAAACTGTGCCTGCCGTCTAATTCCTTCCGAGGTTCTTGTCAACAAGAAAAGGAGGGCACCATGAAAGCGCTACGCGTGCTGAACACCTTCACCGCCGCCTCGCTGGCGTTGGTTTTCGCCGCCGCAACGGGCGCTTCCGAGCCGGAGGACATCATCAAGTACCGCAAGAACGTGATGAAGTCGAACGGTGCGCACATGTCAGCCGCAGCCCTCCTCATCCAGGACAAAGTGCCCGAGTACAAGGGCCGTCTTGCCGACCACGCCCAGGCCATCGTCATCTTCACCAGGAACATCCCGGCGCTCTTCCCCAAGGACTCCGATTTCGGTGATACCGACGCGCTCGACACCGTCTGGAGCAAGCGCACGGAATTCGAGAAGCGCGCGAAGGATACCGAGCAAAAGGCCACCGCCTTCGCCAGCGCTGTGAAGGCCGGCAACAACCCGGCGATCGCCGCACGCTTTAAGGAGCTCTCCGACTCCTGCAAGGCCTGCCACAAGGACTTCCGGCGCGAGCAGCAGTAACAGATGCGTTCTCCAATGACGCTTGCACCGACCGAGCGCTGCCGGCCAGTGTGGTTGCTGATCGCGCTGCTGTTCGCACCGCCAGTGCTGGCGGCAGGCAACGGCACGGCGGTCGAGCGCGGTCGCTATCTTTATCTCGCCGCCGGCTGCGAAAACTGCCACACCGATCGCGAACACAAAGGCGCGCGCCTTGCCGGCGGCCGCCGCCTCGCCACGGCGTTCGGGGTATTCTACGCACCTAACATCACACCCGATCCCGTGTACGGGATCGGGCGCTGGGACGAACGGGATTTTCTACGCGCGATGCGCGAGGGCGTGAGTCCCGCCGGCGAACATTACTATCCCGCGTTTCCTTACACTTCCTACACGCAGCTTACCGACGAGGACCTGCGCGCGCTCTGGGCCTATCTACGCACAGTACCCCTGGTGGCACAGCCGAACAAACCGCACGAGTTACCCTGGTACCTCGGCTTTCGGTCGCTGCTCTCGTTGTGGAAGTGGCTCTATTTCACGCCCGGCCCTTTCCGCAACGACACTATCGAATCGCCCGAGTGGAACCGCGGCGCCTATCTCGTGCGGGCGGTGGCGCATTGTGGCGAGTGCCACACACCGCGCAACTGGCTGGGTGCGCCCCGGGAGGACCTCTATCTCGCTGGCACGGCGAGCGGGCCGGAGGGGGCCGTGGTGCCGAACATTACACCCGACCGCAAGACCGGCATTGGGCGCTGGAGCCACTCCGAGCTGGTCTACTATTTCGAAACCGGCATGAGGCCGGACGGCGACCTCGCCGGCGACCTGATGGCCGAGGTGATCGACAACGGGCTTCGCCATCTCAGCAAAGAGGACCGCCTTGCCATCGCCGCGTACGTGCTCGCACAACCGCCCATCGAGCATGCAGTGCGCAAACCAAAGAAGAAAAAGGACGAGTACGAATATTAGCATTATTAGCTTGCTGTGCCGGGATACCTAGGATATCACACGCAAGCGATCGCTCTGCTCGCGCGCACGCTATCCCCTGCACCGATACACGTGACACGCCTGATGGCGGAGCTTCGCCTCAGTGCACGAGGATCGCCGTGCCGACATCATCTTGGGTAGCCGCACCGTCAGCACACCATTGCAATAGCTCGCACGGGCGCCTGAAGTGTCCACGTTGTCAGGCAACGGCAACGTACGCTCGAACCAGCCATACGCACACTCCGCCAGGTAGTAGCGCCCGCGGTATCCCTCCCGCTCGCGGCGTTTCTCGCCACGGATGATGAGCAGGCCATTGTCGACCGTGACTTCGATGTCCCTGCCATCCATGCCAGGAACCTCAAGCCGCACCACGATACTGTCATCGTTGTCGTAAATCTCGCCGGCCGGCAGTCCCCAGCGCGACAGAAAAGTATCCGCGGCAGGCAGCTCGGCTCTCTCTTCGCGCTTGCCGAAGAACGACATGAGCACCCGCCCGCCGCCGCGGCGGCGCAGTTTGCGCCAGCCCTTCACGAGACTGAGGAGGGCACGCTGAACGCTTGCGCCCAGACCGTGACCGATACGTTTGAGCAATTCCAGCATGGTCATCACCTCTCGCAAGCGTTGCCGAAAAATTTTTTGCGGTTGTCGCGTGCGGAATTCAAGCACCCAAGCGCGCCCACGTTTCCATAAGCTTCACCGCGGTTTGGAGGCGCACACACGCCGAAAGCGGCGTCATCGGGCAAAGTGGCGCACTCCTCGCACAAGCATAGAGGCAAAAACGCGCGGGCCAACTAAAATAGGTGCTGCGTCCCTGTAAAAAAGCTCCGCCTGCACGCACCCATGGAAACCGCCGCGCCGCCGTCGCTCATCGCCCCTGACCAAGTCTGGGCCCTGTGGGCGGTGCTACTCGCATCGGCCGCTGCGGGGCTCGTCGCCGAACGCTCGCGCGCCGGCGCGCGCCTGTCGGGGGCGGTGGTCACGATGCTGGTCACGTTCACGCTGTCGAACACCGGTGTGATCCCGGCATCCGCGGCGGTGTACGACGCGGTCTGGTCTTACCTCGTGCCGCTCGCCATTCCCCTGCTGCTGTTTCACGCCGATCTGCGGCGCATTTTGCGTGAATCCGGCGCGACCCTGGTTGCTTACGTGCTCGGCGCCGCCGGCACAGTGCTCGGCACCTTTGCCGCTTACTTCACCATCCCGCTCGGCGAGCACGACTGGCAACTCGCGGCCGTCTTCAGCGCGACCTACATCGGCGGCTCTATGAACTACGTCGCCGTCGCTGAGGCCGTCGGGCTGCGTGAGGGAGCGTGGCTGGCTGCCGGGGTAGCGGCCGACAACCTTATGATGACGCTTTACTTTTTGCTGCTCTTCATGCTGCCGTCCATGCGTGTGCTGCGCATGCAGTATTTCGAACCGCTCGCGCCGCGCTGGGACAACACCACCGAGATCATCACCCGCGAGACTCGCCAGGGCACGATCCTACACATCCCGCGGCTTGCCATGGCGCTTGCGTTGAGCGCCACGCTCTGCACGCTCGGTTATGCCGCACAGGCGCTCGTCGGCTGGCCGGGCACGGCCATCGTGTTCATCACGGCCTCGAGCGTGCTCGCCGCCACGGCGGCCCCGGCGCGGCTTGCGCGATTCGATGGCGCACACGAAATCGGTATGCTGCTCATGCAAATCTTCTTCGCTGCGATCGGCGCGAGCGCGAATATCGCCGTGGTGCTCGAGGTGGGTCCGGTGCTGTTTTTGTTCGCGGCCGTGATCCTGGCCGTGCACCTTGCCTTCCTGCTGTCCGTCGGTCGTTGGCTTCGGCTATCGCTGCCCGAGCTCGTGATCGCCTCGAACGCCAACATCGGCGGCCCGACCACTGCCGCCGCCATGGCCGCGGCGCGGCGCTGGGATGCGCTCGTCGTCCCGGCGATTTTGTGCGGAACGCTTGGCTACGCCACTGCCACCTTCATCGGGGTTAGCCTCGGTCATCTGCTGCGTGGCCTGGCGTAAGCCGCGCGCGCTTGCCTGGCGTGCCTTCGCACGCTAGCTTTGCGCGAAGGACGCGTTCTATGCCCTGGCCACACCGGTTATACGAATCCTTGCATCACTTTCTCGAGGTGTTTTGTGTGCGGATCGCGCGCGCCGAGCTGCTTGCGCAGCTTTCCTTCCTAGGCGTGCTGTGCGGGCTTGCCGCCGGTGTAGTGATCCTTGCACTACGCTTCGTCATCGAAACCGCCCAATTGCGCCTGCTGCCAGACGGCGGTCCCGAGAACTACGAGGCGCTTTCGGCGACGTGGCGCTTTGGGCTTCCCGTCATCGGCGGCCTGCTCGTAGGGCTACTGTTTCGATTCACGCCGGAAGCGGGCCGTCTCGTCGGTGTGGTGCACGTCCTCGAGCGCCTCGCCTATCACCAGGGCCGGCTGCCTTTCGTCAACGCGTTGGTACAGTTCCTTGGCGCCGCGCTCTGCATCGCTAGCGGGCACTCGGTGGGACGCGAAGGGCCGGCGGTGCACCTCGGCGCGGCAAGCGGCAGCCTCATCGGGCAGTGGCTTGCGCTACCGCACAACAGCCTGCGCGTGCTGGCCGGCTGCGGGGTGGCGGCAGCGATCGCGGCAATGTTCAACACGCCGCTCGCCGGCGTGATCTTCGCTATGGAGGTAGTAATGATGGAGTACACCGTGGTCGGTTTCGCGCCGGTGATCCTAGCGGCGGCGAGCGCCACGGTCCTCTCACGGCTAGTCTATGGCGATGCCCCGGCCTTCGCGGTGCCGCCCCTGACGTTGGGCTCGCTGCTCGAACTGCCTTATGTACTTTTCATGGGGATCGTGCTCGGTGCGCTCGCTGCGCTTTTTATCCGCACATTGCGCTTCTTTGCCACACACGGCCAGCGCTTGCCGCTTATGGCACGCACCACCCTTGCCGGCTTTCTCGTAGGCCTATGCGCGCACGCCGTCCCGCAGATCATGGGAATCGGCTACGACACGGTGAACGCAGCGCTTCTTGGAACGCTCGGCGGCCTTACTCTGTGCGCCGTGGTCGCCTTCAAGCTCCTCGCCACAGCAGCCGGCATCGGGCTCGGGCTGCCCGCTGGGCTCATCGGCCCCACCCTGGTGCTGGGCGCCGCCGCCGGCGCAGCACTCGGCCTCACCGGCCAGTGGCTCGCGCCCATAGAGGCCTCCTCGGTGGGCTTCTATGCCCTCATCGGCATGGGCGCGATGATGGGGGGGACCCTGCAGGCGCCGCTGGCGGCCCTCACCGCCATGCTCGAGCTGACCGGCAACCTGAACATCATCTTTCCGGGAATGGTGGCCGTGATTATGTCCGTCATCACGTGCCGGCAGCTTTTTCGCGAGCCTTCGGTATTCGTGATGCTTCTGCGCGTGCGCGGGCTCGATTACCGCCGCGACCCCGTGGCGCAGCAGTTGCGGCGCGTGGGCGTGGCCGCCGCGATGGATACGCGCCTGAGCGTGCTGCCGTCCCGCACCACACGCGCCGAGATCGAGGCGGCGCTCGCGACCCGGCCGCGCTGGATCCTCATCCGCGATGCGCATCCCGCCCCGGTACTGCTGTCCGCCGCGGACCTGGCACACGTCTTGCGTAAGAGTGATGCGACCGAATTCGATCTGTTCGACGTGCCGGGCGAACGCCTGCAGACAGCGCCCGTAGACCGGCTAGCCACGCTGCAGGAGGCGTTCGAGGCACTGCAGGCAACCGGCGCCGAGGCACTCTACGTGCGCCACTTGACCGGAGCAAACGGCGAGCACGTCGTCGGTGTCCTCACCCGCGAGGACATCGAGCGCAGTTATCGGCCCGACTGAAACAAAGATTCAGACGTATTCCCAGGAGTTTTCAAGATAGTCAAAATCAAACCCTCCCCTAATCAGAACAACAAACCTGCAGATCCGATTCGGTCGTAAATCCTCAGGCCTACTCGTAGCGCAGCGCCTCGATGGGCGGCAAGCGCGCGGCGCGCTGCGCGGGATAGAGACCGAAGACAAGACCGATGGCGCCTGAGGCGACAAGCGCCAGCCCCACGGCATCGGCGGCGATAGCCGTGGCCCAGCCGGCGACAAACGCCATGAGGGCGGTCACGAGCACGCCAAAGATGACGCCGGCCACCCCACCCACGGCGCAGATTACCATCGCCTCGGTGAGGAACTGTGCAAGGATGTCGCGCCGACGCGCGCCGATCGCCTTGCGCAGACCGATCTCGCGCGTGCGTTCGGTGACCGACACGAGCATAATGTTCATGATCCCGATTCCGCCCACGAGCAGCGAGATCGCCGCGATCGCAGCGAGAAAAATGCCCATGGTGCGGTTGGTCTCGGTGAGCGCCTCCTGGATGTCAGTCATGTTGCGCACATAATAGGCGGCCTGGCGCTGCGAAGGCGGGATCTTGTGGCGCGTGTACATGTGCGCGAGGATCGCCTCGCGCGCTTGCTCGATGGCCGCGGCCGAGACCACCTCGATGTCGATGTAATCCACGTACTGCTTGCCGAGCACGCGGTACATGGCGGTGTTGAGCGGGATCACTACCACGTCGTCCTGGTCACGCCATGCGGTAGCGCCCTTCTCACGCATGATGCCGATCACCTGGAAGCTCACCCTATTGATACGGATGGTTTCGCCGATCGGATTGCGCTCACCGAAGAGCTCACGCCACACGGTGCGGCCGATCATCGCCACCCGCGCGCGCCGCCGGTTTTCCTCCTCCGTGAAGAAGCGCCCGACGTCTGGCTGCGAGGCGCGCATCTCGGCGTAGGAGGCGCCTACCCCGTAAACTTGTGTCGTCCAGTTGCGATTGCCATAGCTGACACGCGCCGCGCCACGCACCCACGGTGAGATGTCTTTGATCAGCGGGATTGAGGACTTGAGACTCATCGCATCCTGCGCCGTCAGGCGGGTCACCGCACCGGCCTCCTGCGTCACCCCGCCCACGCGCACCGCCCCCGGGCGCAGCACCAGCATGTTCGAGCCGAGCGAGGCGAGCTGCTGCTCGATAGCCTGTTGTGCGCCGCGCCCGAGCGCGAGCATTGCAACCACCGCCGCCACCCCGATCAGGATGCCGAGCATGGAGAGCGCGGTGCGGACCTTGTTGACCGCAAGCGCCCGCAGACCCTGGCGGAAATACTCGAAGAACTCCCGGGCATTAAGCCCTGTGGCCAGCATGCGCGGCGGCACAACGCCATCGGGATTCGCGCTGCAGACGACGGCCTTCGCGGCGGCGGGGCGGATTTCGTCGCAGAGGATGCTCCCGTCGCGCATGCGAAGGATACGCCGGGCGTGGCGCGCGACCTCTTCCTCGTGAGTGACCAGGACGATCGTAATACCACGCGCGTTGAGGCCCTCGAGCACACGCATGACCTCGGCCTGCGAGGCACTGTCGAGGTTGCCGGTGGGCTCGTCGGCCAGGATCACGCGCGGATCGTTCGCGAGCGCACGAGCGATAGCGACGCGCTGCTGCTGCCCGCCTGAGAGCTCGTTCGGACGGTGATGGGCACGGTCGGCCAACCCCACGTCCGTAAGCAGGCGCTGTGCGCGCCCGAGATCGAGACGATGTTGCGCATAGAGCCGCGGCAGCGCGGTGTTCTCAAGCGCCGTCATGCGCGGCAACAGATTGAACTGCTGGAAGACAAAGCCGATGGTCTCGCGCCGCAGCATCGCAAGTTCGTCGTCGTCAAGCCGCGCGATCTCACGCCCGAAAAGCCGGTAGGAACCGGCGTCCGGCACGTCGAGCAGCCCGAGCACGTGCATCAGCGTGGATTTGCCAGAGCCCGAGGGACCCATGATTGCGACGAATTCACCGGGCGCAATGGAGAGTGTCACGCCGCGCAGCGCGTGTACAGTCTCGTCGCCCATGCGATAGCGCTTGTGTACGTCCTTCAGTTCGATCACGGCGACTGCTTCTGCTGCGACGAGGACTTCCCGCGCTTCGGCCGGCTCCAGGTGGCGAAAGGACTCGTGCCGGTGCGCTTCGCCACCTCGATCTCGGGCACGAGTACCTTGTCGCCCTCGGAGAGCCCGGAGACGATCTCCACGCGCTTGCCGTCGCTGATGCCGGTCTCAACCGCGCGCTCGACGGGCCTGTCGCCCTTTTTGCCCGGGACGAGCTGCACGTAGGGCTTGCCGTTTCGGCTGCGCAGCGCCTGAACGGAGAGCAGTAGGGTGTCGCGCTTGATGGCCGCGAAGAAATTCACGCTCGCGGTCATGCCACTCTTCATGAAGGCCGGCACCGTCTTCGGCTGCACCTCGACGGGATAGGTTGTCACATTGTTGACAGTCTTGGCCTCGTAGGCGATGGACACGATCCGCCCCTCGATAAAAGTCTCGGGATAGGCATCGAGCACAATGCGCGCCGGCTGCCCGAGACGTACCTGCGCGATGTCGGTCTCGTCCACCTGCGCCTCGACGATGAGACGATCGGCGACCACCAGTACCGCGTCCTGGGCGGTGAAGCTCTGGCCGGGCTCGACATTGCGCAGGATTACGGTGCCGGAGATCGGCGAAAGGATTGGGGTCGGCTTGTAGAACTCGCTCCAACGCCGGACCTCCTCCGGCCCGCGTGCCCGCGCCGCATCAAGCAGCGCAGCGCGCTCGGTCGAGCTCATCCAGGCCAAGATCTGCCCCTTGCGTACGGTATCGCCCTCGTCCACCAGCACTTCCTCGATGCGCCCGGCGAGCGGCGGCTTGATCTCCAGGCGATTGCGTGGGCGAACAACCCCGGTGGCGAGCACCGTGAGCTCGATCGAGCCACGCTCAACGGCCACGACGCGCGCCTCGCTCTTCACCGGCCGGGCCTTCGACCAATAATAGGCGCCGCCGACTGCCGCAAGCGCCACCGCTGTGGCGGCAAGGAGGAACAAAGCCTTTCTCGTCACGGAATTATCCCGATCCCTTGTGTCTGCTCCCAGGCTGCCTCGGCGACGACACGTTCACGGCGGCTTGCAAGTACCTGCTTTTGGCGCGTCACCAGATCGTTTTCGATGATGTCCCAGTCCTCGAAGGAGATAAGCCCATTGTCGTAGCGGCGGCGCGCGATCTCGGCACGCGCGCGGGCGGCGGCAAGAAACTCCTCGTCCACGTGCAACTTCTCCACCGCCTGGACATAGCGCGTGTAGGCGTCCTTGAGGTGGGTGAGGAGCGAGCGCTCCACACTTTCGCGGTTGGCCTGGGCGGCAGCGAACGAAGCGGAGGCGGAACGCATGCCATAATAATTTCGACCGCCGCTGTACAAAGGCACAGACAGGCTCAGGCCCACCGAGTTCACGGTGTCCTTCGGGAACCCGCCCTCGCCCTGGCGCGAGACCCTTGCGGTCAAGTCCAGGCTCGGCAACAGTGCGGCGCGCGCAATGCCGACCCCCTGCTTCGCTGCAAGCTCCTGGGCCATGGCCAGGCGGTAGTCGGGGGTGGTGCGTGCCAGCGCCTCGAAATCCACAGCGCTCGGCGGGGCGTTGAGCGGCACCTCGTCCACCAGTGCGAACTCCGCGGCCTGCACGCGTCCGAGCGCACGGGCGAGCTGCTGCTGCGCGACCATGACGCCGTGCTGCGCCTCGAGGAGGTCGAAACGCGCCCGGGCGAGGGTGGCCCGTGACAGCAGATACGATCCCTTGTTCTCGCGCCCGCTCTCGTAGCGCAACTCCACGAGCCTCAGGTTTTCCTCGCGACGGCGGATGATCTCGCGCGCGAGCCGGACGTTGTCTTCGGCGAAGGCAAGCTCGGCGAAGGCCGATTTCAGTTCGAAGCTGACACGCGCCTTGACAATCTCGAGATTGATAGCGGCCGCCTCGCGGTTAGCGATCGCCTGCGCAACCGTGGCCTGGTCCCGGAAGCCGGCGAAGAGATTCTGGGTCGCGCTGAGTGCTGTCGAGTACTGCGGCGAGATCGCTGTCGTAACCTGCTCGGAGTCGGTGTCGGTATAGGCTATGCTGCCCGTGAGTTGCGGCAGGTAATTGCCAAAGACGCTGCGCTCGGTGAACTCCGAAGCACGCAGGACCTCGGCAGCCGCACGCAGATCGGGATGATTGCGCCCTGCTTCCTGCACCGCCGCCTGCCAGGCAATCGGCTCGGCGGCCGCAGCGATCCCGATTGGGGCCACCAGGCACAGCTTGAGCGCTGCCCGCAGCCCGAACGCGGAGATGAAACAACACCAAGCCAGTCTTGGCGGCGCGCAGTTCATGAACGAGGAAACAAAAACATCCGAACGCGTCTGTGAAGATTAACGACCCCGTGGGGAAATTTCTAGCTAAAAGGAAACCACTCTCCTCTTCTGTAGAGAGGATGCAGGATGGGGAAAACGCTTGCCGATCAAAGGTAAGAGAAAGACCCTCTGCTACAGAAGAGTTATCGCCTTCTCTGCATGTCCAGGTCAATATCATTGGTCGAGCTATCCTGTGCCCGTTCAGGACAGCTCAATGCCCTGCTGTCACCCCACTGCCTTTACCCCCGGCGCGCTGGGTAGCGACGCGACTGAAGCGGCAAGCGACTGACCGCCGTCGTCGTCGCGCTTCGCAAGCTACTGCCCCTGCTCCTTGTTGCGCGTGATCGTAGTGTACCTCCCTGCGGCGTTGGCGCCGATGCGGCTGCCAACGACTCGGCCACCGCTTTGAGTGGGCCTGGGCCGCGCTGGGAGAGCACGAGAACGGTGATGGCATTTTAGTCGCCTGCAAGGCGCAGCCCCCGAGGCCCCCCCTGCGGGCCGTTCTGCCTTTTTGCCTTTCTGCCATAGCCGCCTTGCGCTGGTCGCAACGCACCCCCTGATCGTCGCCATTACGCTCGCACAAATCACAAACATCTCGAATTGCGGCATTGGGGGGATTCCGCTCCGCGGTGCGGAATCCCCCAACAGCCAGCGGCGGCAAGACGGCACTTGGCAAGCCAGACAGGTCGAGGCATTGGCTAGCGGCGAGTCGCCCGGCGTTCCAGTCGCTTCGCCTTTCTTTCAATATCCTCGATAATCGAACAGCCCGCCTTGTTCGCCGCGCAGAGGTCGAGCAGAAGTCGCAGCTCGTCGCGCAGGGTCTTGAGCTCGGCGAGGTAAGCCTCGATCTCGGCGAGCTTGCGGGCGGTGAGCCCGCGCACGCTTTCGCGCGCCTTTTGCGGGGCCTCGCGCATCTTGAGCAGGGCGGCGATCTCGGCGAGGGTGAAGTTCATCTTCTGGGCGCGCTGGATGAAGCGCACGCGCGCGAGATCCTTGTCGGTGTAGAAGCGCATACCGTTGCTGCGGCCCGCCCGCGGCAGCAGGCCGATTCGCTCGTAATAGCGCAGCGTGTCGGGGATGAGCCCGAGCTGCTGCGCGGCTTCGCCGATGCGCTAGGTATTGGCGGCCTTGTTCACGGTGTTGCCCTCTGCGCTCTGAATCATTTTACGCCTCTTCCGTTCCGAGAGGGGAATCCGGAAGAAGAGATCGCCTTGCGCCTACATCGGCAGGAAATACTCGCTCAATAGATAAACGCCGCTGCCGATCAGGGTCAGGCCGCCGGCGATCTCGAAGGCCTGCTGCCAGTGGGTGAGGAAGCGCAGCGACTCGAGCCAGCCGATCGCGACGGCGCCGAGGAGGATGGGCACCGCGCGGCCCAGGGCGAAGGCGAGGAGCAGCGCCACACCGAAGAGCACCGAGCCGAGGCCCGCCGCGGCGGTGGGCATCACGAGCAGCGCCGGTGTGCACACTGGGCAGAGCGCCACGGTAAACGGGATCGCGAGCACGAAGGCGCCCCACGCTCCCGAGACCACCCGCCCGCGCACGGCAAACCACGGGATATTGACCCGCAGCCAGCCCGGCCAGAGCAGGCCGAGCGCGATCAACACCGGCCCGAGGATAAGGCCCCACCAGCGCCCCATGAGGCCCCGCACCCACTGCCCGCCGAGCGCGGCGGCGAGACCGAGCACGAGGTGCGTGGCGACGAGCCCCAGGATGAACGCCCCGCCCAAGACGAACGCGCGCTTGGGCTCGTGCGCCTTGGTGACGTAGGCGAGCGTCACCGGGATGGCGGCGATCGCCACGGTGTTGAAGCTGAACACGAACCCGGCGGCGAAGCCGAGCACGAGCCCCATCAGGCTCGGTTCGCTCAATGCCAGTTCAAGCGCGGCGGTATTTACCATATGAATTTTCAACGCAAAGACGCAAAGGCGCAGAGAAAATTTCTAGCTCAACGCGCCAGCAAGTACACCGCCGCCGCGTACAGCAGTGCCGCGGTGAGATAAAAGGTCACGGTCGCCGAGACCTCGAGCAGGTGCCGGCTGCGGCGCGACGCGCCGGTGAACGCCACCACGGCCGTCGGCAAGGTAAAGAGGCCCGCGAACAGCAGGCCTGCGGCGGCGGCGTGCGGCGCAGAGTCGAAGGAGACGGCGAGCGCGAGCACGATGAGAAAAAGCGGCAGCGTGAGTCCGAGCTTCACCGCCGCGGGCAGCGCCTCCGCACCGGGCAGGAGCCGCCAGAACTCGAGGTGCGGCACCGGCACGTACACGAAGCGCAAGACGATGTATACCGTCGCCATGGCCGCAAGGATCGCCGCCGGCGCGTATTCGCCCCAGGCGGGGACCGGTGTGAGCATCACAGCGAGCAGCAGCACGAACACCACCAGCGCGCTGCGTGTGGCCCAGAGGGTGCCAAGCGAGACACTGCGCGCGGCACCGGGCTCGGCATGCACGCGCGCCGAGTACAGCGTGTGCGTGGCGATGGTGCAGGGCTCGAAAAATAACAACACCCCGAGCAGCGCGGCGATCCCCAGCAAGGACGTGCTCATCATCGCAACCGCTCCGCGAGTGCCTGGCGCAGCTTGCTTGCGGACGACAGCGAGGTGAATACGAGCTCGCCGTCAATGGCAATGGCCGGGGTGGCGAGCACGCCAAGCGCGACGGCGTACTCGAGCTTATCGAGCACGTTCACCTCGCGCCAGGCGACGCGATCAGTGCCGAGCTCTTCGGCGATCTGCTTCAGAATATCCTTGGCGCGGCCGCACTTGCCGCAGCCGGCCGAGGAGAAGACCTCGACCTTGAGCGGCGCAGCCATGTTCTCCTCATCCGCGCCCGCCGTCTACCGGGGTGTAACCTGTCACCAGCAGGTGCAGTGGGTCGTCCGGCCTCTCGGGCACGCGCGCGGTGAGCTCGACACGGCTTGCGACCGGCAGCTTACGAAGCCGCTCCCAAGACGCGCCATCTGCGGCGGGCGCAAGCCGGTAGCGACCGTGCCGGCAGCGAGCAGCAACGCGTCGCCCTCGCGCGCCAGCCGCCCGGCAACGTGCACCATGGCGTCCTTGGGCGTGAAGCCGTTCTTGCGGATGGTTTTGCGAATCTGCTTTAGGCTCGTGGGGCTGTCGGGCGCGAACACCACGACCGCCTTGCCCTGATTCAGGCTTACGGTCACCTTCTGTACACCTTGAAGCTTCCTCAGTCCCTGCTCGACGCCGTAGGCACACGGTGCGCAGTCCATGCCGAAGATGACCTGGTCCACCTCGAGCAGGCCCGCTGCGCGGACCAGATCTAGAGTGCCAACTCGCCACAGGCCGACACCGGCCCGCGCGAGCCCTTGTAGCCGCGTCGATTCATGCATGATCACCTCCTATAACGCCTTAAAACCAATAGGAAAAAACCAGCTTGGCGCGATATTTCTCTTCGGGCTGAGTACCGTTTAAGCCCTCACTCACTGGAAAGAGCACGCCCGCCTCTACACCCCACTTGCCGTAGAGCCCCAACACCGAGAAGCCGGCGAGCAGCTTTTCGCCGCCGCTGTTCGGATCGTCCACGCCGTTGACGCGGTTCTTCCCGGCGCGCTCCGCGAGCGCCTCGATAAAAAGCCGCCAGTCGCGGCTTAAAATAGTCGCCGCGAAACACCAGCAGCCGCCAGCCGAAGACCGCGCTCAGATAAGCGAGATCGCCGAGCCGGTCGTTGCCGTCCTCGAAATAGTACTGACAACCGCCGCCCAGCCACGAGTAGATCGTGCACGAGGCATAGCCGGTGACGACGGCCGCGTTGAGCGCAGGCCCGACCTGAACGCCCGCACGCTTGTCGTCCGTCGGCATGGAAGCGCCGAATAGCAGACTGCTCTCGCGGCGCGTGCCGACGTCCGGCGCCACGCGGTGGAGGCGCCAGGCGAGCGACGCCTCGACGTCGCCGAACGCGCCCATCATCGCGCCCACGCGCGTGCGCGGCGGGTTGCTCAGCGCATCGCCGGTCCTGCCGAGCGGAAACGTGAGCGTGGCCTGCAAGTCCTCGTTAATACCGTAGCCCAGCATCTCGCGGAACATGATGCGCGTGCCCTCCTCGGTCTTGAGGCTCATGGCGACCGTGTCGCTCGACCACTGCCCTTCCCCGAGCGTGGGGGTGGCGAGCGTAAAGGTCGGCCCGTGACCCTCGGCATGGGCATCCGACGACAAGGTCAGGGAAAACGAAAAACTCAACGCCAAGACGCAAAGAAGGATATGGAGATCGAGGAATCCGTGTTTTCATCATGACAACCCTTTGCATCGCTGCCAGCTTCAAAAGTTACGCCAAAACCCCGCGCGCACGACGTAATCGCTTTCGAGCGCCGTGCCGTTGAGGGCTTGCGAGACAGGCCACTGCACGGCCGCCTCGGCGATCCAGCGCTTGGTCACGTACTGGACGCCCGGGGTGAGAAACAACCGCGTGCCGCCGGAGTTCGGATCGGCGGCGCCGCCTACGCGATGCTTCCCTGGTGGATCAGGTTGAGCTCGACGCCGTAGACGAATGCCGGGACACCCGGCCCGAGCACGCGCGGTCGCAAGCGGTATTGACATGAGCCGTCGAGTCGCACGATATCGCCGGCCTCGAAACCGTTCGCTTCGTTGTTGGCCTGAAACGCGAGCTGCCCGTCGAGTTGATACCGCACGGTCTGGTAGGTCGTCACCACTGCCGCCAGCACGTCCCAAGCCGACCTGCACGTCTGGCGGCAGGCGCCCGCGCGTGTTGCTTGCGTCATCCTCCCCCGTCGGCGCCTTGAGACCGGCAAAGGGCGCCACGCGCAGGGTCCGGCCCGGCCGATCCTGCTGGTAGACGGTGTAGCGCCCGAACAGAGCCAGGTCGCCGAAGCCGCTCGCCGTGCGCGTGGCGCGCTCGCCGCCCGTCGTCAGCGTCAGCTCGTTATCGACGTACGGCAGCACGCCGAACAGCGCCAGCCGGCCGGTGACGCCGTAGCCGAGCGCGGCCACCAGGGCGGTCGAGCGCCGGTCGCGATCGGCGCCGCTCCGATCGTCGCCGGACTGGCCGATGACGAGCTCCGCGCGCGCAACGAATTCCTGATCAGCCACGGGCAGAGCGGTGTTGAAGGTGACGGGCGCCGCCTGCGCGGCCGTCGTTACCGCAATTGCAAGAAGCGTGGCGGCGACACGACCAAGCCGAAAAGACGCGCGCATCACCATTCAAGCCAGATGCGGATCGGCAGCAGCAGGTAGGCCGCGAAGAAGCCTGCGCCCCACACTGCGGCCGCGGACCAGTAGACCCGCCGGTTCCATCGTTGCAGCCGCTCGCAGAGCGCGGCGGCCGCCGGATCCGTGGGGCAGGCGCGGCCAGGGCGGTACATCAGCCAGCCGGCCAATACGAGCAGCGCGCCGGAGCCGGCAAAGATCCACTCCTTGTGCTGGCTCAGCGTGATCAGGATCGGGAAGCTGCTGGTCAACGAGGCGACCGCGGCGCCCAGGCCCAGCGTCACCAGTAGAATCGGCAGTGCACAGCAGATCAGCGTCCCGGTCGACGTGAACAAGGTCAGCCACGTAGCGCCTGCTTCGGCGCGCATTTGTCTCATCCAGTCCCCCATCGGTTTCGGCTCCTGGTCACAGCGGCGCCGTCGTCATGCTACGGTAGGTGAAGCCGGCGTCCTTGAAGAGCTGCACCATCTGCGGCTCGGTGAGCGCCACGCCCTCGCGCACCTGCACCGTCACCAGTCCCTTTTCGAGATCGATGTCGATTCTCTCGACGCCATCGATCTGCTTGAGCTTCTTCTCGATGCCGTAGGCGCAGTACGGGCAGGCCAGGCCGTCCACCCGCATCTGATACTCGGTGCCGGCGCTGAGCGCAGGCAGGCTCAACCACAGCAAGCTTGCACCGATCAGTAGTTTCTTCATGACTGTCTCCTCTGGTTCAGAAATGTCCTTCAAACTCGAGCGTGAAGCGGTAATCCACCTCTTCCTGGATGCCGTTCAGGTCCTGGGCGATCGGGAGCTGCACGCCGGTCTTGATCGCGTAGTTGCGATAAGTCCACATCAGCCCGGGGCTCAGGAACCACTGGTCGCCGCCGGTATCGGCGAGCCGCTGGCCGTTGCGCTCCGCGTGGTCCGTGAACTCCCCGTTGAGCTCCAGCATCCACACCCAGTCCGGCTCGTAGTAGCCGTAGGGGCGCGGCCGGATACCGCCGACAAGATCGAGCAGCAGCTTGTTCCCGCGCCGCAGGCCCTGGTCGTCCTCGCCGTTGGCCCGGTAGCGCACCGCCGCCCAGCGGTACCACTTGCGGCCCTCGTAGCCATAAGACAGGCCGAGGATGGCATCGGTGCTCTCGTCGTGGGCCACGTCCTCATCGCCGGTGCCGCCGAGGATCACGCCTAGCGAGACCGCCGCGGCCTCCTGCGCGCCCGGCAGGTCGTTGCGCCAGAACCGGTACTTGGTCGTGAGCGCCACGTCGCCGCGACCGCTCACGCTCGCACCCGGTTCCGTCAGGTCCAGATACGGTGCCTCGATGCCGACGGTCCAGTCGGCCGTGATCCCGTACTTCAGGGCGAGGCCGTACTTTTGTTCGCGCTCGTCGCCGGCCTTCTCGCGGAAGTAGCCGACATGTATCTCTACGCCGTCCTTGAACAACGTGTGCGGGCCCAGACCGAAGATGGGGTCGTGGGCCCAGGCGGACCCGCCGGCAAGCAAAACCGCCATGGCCACGAGCCGGCCCGCTCGAGCCGCGGCAACTGTTCCGGGCTCACCCATGGCACCTCCGAAAAAATCTCTCGTGAACGTGCGACAAGCTGAAGTCCGCTCCAAGTTCCACTGGCGGGGAAATCCGTCTCGAAACAAGGCTACAGCCTGGAGTTGACTCCAGGTCAAGGGCGGGGAACTCGGGAAAAGGGAAGGCCCGAATAAAGCTTTACTCCCCGCAAGCGGGGAATATTCGCGATGGGATTTTTAGGGAATCACCAGCGCTCGTCGAGCCGCCAGAGTCCGGCGCGGCGCGCGGCGGTGTGGGCGGCGATGAGCTCATCGGGGGCAGGCCGACGGGCGATGTCGGCATACTTTTCCTCCGTGCCGGCCAGGTACACGGGGCGGTACTGATCCATGATGTTCACGTACGTGTCGGGCGAGACCTCGCGCGCGAGCCACGCGAAGATCGCGGCCGCCTCCTCGACCCCACCCGGCATGACGAGGTGGCGCACAAGCAGCCCGCGCCGCGCAAGCCCGTCTGGGCCGAACTTGAGGTCGCCCACCTGGCGGTGCATCTCGCGGATCGCCTCGCGCGCCCGTTCGGGGTAGTCCTTGGCCTTGAGCAACCGGCGCGCGCGCTCGCGGTCCCAAAACTTGAAGTCGGGCATGTAGATATCGACGATGCCGTCGAGGAGCTTGAGCGAGGTAAGCGCGTCGTAGGCGCTCGTATTGTAGACGATAGGCAGCCGCAGCCCCCGCGGCACCGCCGCGGCGACCGCCTCGATGACCTGCGGCGCCACGTGCTCGGGGGTGACGAAATTGATGTTGTGGCAGCCGCGCGCCTGCAGGTCCAGCATCAGGTCCACGATCTCTTCGGCCGTGCACTGCCGGCCGTCGTGCCGCTGGGAGATGTCCCAGTTCTGGCAGAACACGCAACGCAGGTTGCAGAGCGAAAAGAAGATCGTGCCCGAGCCCTTCCAGCCGCGCAGGCAGTCCTCCTCGCCGAAGTGCGGGAAGGCGCTCGCCACGACGACGTAGCGGCCGGTGTGGCACACCCGGGCCTTGTTCTCGAGGCGGTTGACGTGGCAGTCGCGCGGGCAGGCGCAGCAGTCGGCGAGCTCCGCGAGCGCCGCTTCCACGCGCGCAGCCAGCTCGCCGCGACGGTAAAGCGCGAGATAGGCGGGCTCGAAATCCTCGATGAGGAACCGGGGATCCGGCGCCTGGGCACGACGGAGGACAAACATCAAATACAACAATACCACAAGCGCCCCGCAGCCGGGGGCAGACCGCGCCTCGCCAGCGAGCACGGATCGCGCCGCCCGGCCGGGACTCGCGCGCGAGCATCGCCCGCGCTAGGGTCGCCTAGAGCGCCCAACAACATGAACTTTGCCCGGCGCTTGACCTCACCCCAACCCCTTGAAAGGGGGAAAGAAGAAGGGGGTGCGACGAGCGTCATATTGTGAGGCGCGCTGGCGCGCTCGGGGAGAAAGATCTTCCGTGGTAAGTTTTTGTAATCGAACCCTGCTTCCGTCGCCGGTTTGATGACGCGGGAATACGGCGAGATATCGAAGTCGCGCGGCAAGAACAGGCTGTAATGAGGGATGTGCAGGATCTCTTTGACCGTGTACTTAGGCTTTTCGTCCAAGCGGCTTCGAAGGTGCTCGAGGCGGGGCCCGGCAGATGCGCGGGTTGAAATCGGCGTACCTGGTGAGCGGCACAGCCACGACTCTCTGCCCTCGACGGCCCCGATCAGCACCGACGCCTTTCGCCCCTTGCCGGCGCGTTGAAAGTTGCCCACATAGCGCGCGGCGTGCGACCAGGTCGACTCGATGAAGTACTTGATCGCGGTGCTCACGCGGGTAATGCCTTCGACGAACAGCACGTCGGCCGGCTCGAGGACTGCGGGGAGTTCGGCCGGGCTTGGAGACGACGAAGGGCTCGTCGCCTTTGATTGGCTGGGCGAGATCATGCGCGAACGTGCGCGGCCCGAGGCACTTCCCAGGCGGCAGATCGTGGCTTCGGCGCTTTCTTAAATCAAGAAACGGACTGCCTGGGTCGCGAGAATCTTTCAGGCCATTTCCGGAGAAGGCCGGGACTGCGGCGCGCCGCCGTAAATGAGGGTCGCCCTCGACACCAACGTGCTATTGTCTCGGGGCGCATGTCCTCGGGCAGTGTGCCGGGCAGGATCGCGCAGGCTTGGCGCGAGGCCCGAATCGGGTTGATACCGTCCCACCGAGCAGCTGACCGAAATCGGTTTTATCCCGAGTTATCCCAAAATCCGCAAGATGCTCCAATGGGATCGCGCCACAATCGAAAGTTTTCTCAAGCAACTGTACCTGCGATCCGAGCGGGTGGATATCTCCCGCACCGTCGCTTCCGTTCCCAGAAACCCCAAGGATAATTTCGTGCTGGCATCGCTCATCGCCGGCGAGGCGAAGCGCCTTGTCACCGGAGATGCGGACCTGCTTGCGCTGCGCGATTGCTGCCTTCCCTTATTCTCACGCCGGCCGAGTTTACTCAACAGCTATAAACCGCGCGGCATCGCCGCTTTCTGCGGGAAGCCATTTGTTCACCTCTGGCATCTTCATCGCGCACCTGCAACGCTGCGATCAAGGGGCAGCGGATCGCGCCGCGCTGCATCTGGCACTGCCGCACCAGCCGCGCCAGGGCCGCCTCGATGCGCCTAAGTTGACGAACACGAGCACGCACATCCTCAAGCTTGCGTGTGGCGATGTCGAGGGCTTCCGAGCAGCGCGTGCCGTCATCGAGCTTCACCAGCTCGGTGACTTCGTCGAGCGAGAACCCGAGCGCCTGGGCGGTTTTGATGAACCGTAGCCGCATGAGCTCGGCCGCTGCGTAGCGGCGGATGCCGCCGTAGGCCTTCTTCGGCACACCCATCAATCCGATACGCTGGTAATAGCGCACGGTCTCGACGTTCACCCCGGCCGCGCGCGCCAATGACCCAATCGTATAGCCTTCACCCGCCATGTTCCTCTCCTTGACTCCGTACTTGAGTACGGACCTAAGCTTACGCCATCGGCAACCATCGCGCGAAAGAAGACCCCTATGCCCCAAGACCGAATCGGCACCGGCAGCCTTATCGCCGGGGGGCTTGCCGCCATTCTCGCCTCGACTTGCTGCCTCGGGCCCCTGGTACTCGTCTCGCTCGGGCTTGGCGGGGCCTGGGTGGCGAACCTGACGGCGCTCGAGCCGTTCCGACCCTGGCTCCTAGGCGCGGCGATTGTGGCGCTCGCCCTCGCCTGGCGGCACATCTTGCGGCCGGCCGCGGCCTGCAAGCCTGGCGAGGTGTGCGCCGTGCCCGCCACACGCCGTGCCTACAAGATCATCTTCTGGATATTCGCGGCACTGGTCGGTGTGGGTCTCGGCTTTCCCTACGTGGCACCTCTCTTCTGCTGACATTTATCCAGGGAGATCTCAATCATGAAGAAGTTCATTACCGTCGTACTTGCCACGATCTTCATCGCGGCTGCCGGCGCGGCGAGCGCCGCGAGCCGAACCGTGACGCTCGCGGTCGAGAACATGACCTGCGCGGCCTGCCCGATCACCGTCAAGAAGGCGCTGAACAAGGTGAATGGCGTCACCAAGACCGAGGTGAGCTACGCGCGTAAGGAGGCGATTGTTACGTTCGACGACACCAAGACCGATGTCAAAACACTCATCGAGGCCTCGACGAACGCGGGTTATCCGGCCAGCGTGAAAGCGAAGTAATGCGCCAGGGGGGATCTGCCATGAGCACCGTTCAGTTGCGCATCACCGGCATGACCTGTGACCACTGCGCGCGCACCGTCGAGGGAGCGCTGAACAGCCTGCCGAACCTCAAGGCCCGGGTATCCTACAAGGATGCACGGGCCGAAGTCGAGGTGTCGGGCCACGTCGTCCCAGAACAACTGCTTGAGGCCGTACAGGCCAAGGGTTACGGTGTGAATCTGCTCGAAGGGGTCAAGCTTCCCATGACGGCCAAAGGCGACGGCGGCTTGCACGTTGCGATCATCGGTACCGGTTCCGCAGCCTTCGCGTGCGCGATCCGCGCCGCCGAAGACGGGGCACGGGTCACCATGATCGAATCCGACACGCTCGGCGGCACCTGCGTGAATGTCGGTTGTGTGCCCTCTAAAATTGCCATCCGGGCCGCGCACCTCGCACATCTCATGCGCAACAACCCATTCAAGGGGATCGCCCGCGCGACACCTGCGATCGATCGTCCCAAATTAGTCGCCCAGCAGCAGGCGCGCGTGGAGGAGCTGCGCCAGGCCAAGTACCAGAACATTCTAAATACCAACCCCAATATCAACCTCATCAAAGGCCGGGCACGCTTCCAGGACAGCCAAACGCTGGCCATCTCCCGCGCCGACGGCACCGAGAAAATCGTGGTCGTCGACCGCATCCTGATCGCCACCGGCGCCTCACCCACCGTGCCACCCGTGCCGGGCTTGCCGGAGACGCCCTACTGGACCTCGACCGAGGCGCTGGTTGCCGAACGTATCCCCGAGCACTTGATCGTCCTCGGCGGCTCGGTGGTCGGTCTCGAGCTTGGCCAGGCGTTTTTGCGGCTCGGCAGTCGTGTAACGGTGGTCGAGCTGATGCCGCGGCTGCTGCCGCGCGAGGACGAGGACATCGGCCGCGAGCTCAAGAATATCCTCGAACAGGAAGGCATGCGCATCCTGACGTGCGTGCAGACGAAAGCCGTGCGCCATGCGCACCATGCCTTCGAAGTCGAACTCGGGGGCGAAACGCTCGAAGGTGATGCGTTGCTCGTTGCCACCGGCCGCCGTCCCAATACCGCCGAGCTGGCGCTCGACAAGGCCGGCGTTAAGACCGAAAAGAACGGCATGATCGTCATCGATAACCATCTTCGTACCAGCGTCGAGCATATCTACGCCGCGGGCGACTGCACCAACCAGCCGCAGTTCGTGTACGTCGCGGCCGCGGCCGGCACATGCGCCGCGGTCAACATGCGGGGCGGCGAGGCCACGCTAGATCTCTCGGCCATGCCGGCTGTCGTCTTCACCGACCCGCAGGTCGCCACGGTGGGGTTGAGCGAGCAACAGGCGATGGAGCAAGGGCTCGCGGCCGAGAGCCGCACGCTAACGCTCGACAATGTCCCGCGCGCGCTCGCCAATTTCGACACCCGCGGCTTCATCAAGCTTGTGGCAGAAAGAAAAACCGGCCGGCTGCTTGGCGCCCAAATACTTGCCGCCGAGGGTGGCGAGATCATCCAGAGCGTGGCGCTGGCACTGCGGGCCCGGATGACGATCCAGGAGCTCGCCGACCAGCTCTTCCCCTATCTCACCATGGTGGAAGGGATCAAGCTCGCGGCTCAGGCTTTCACCAAAGATGTGAAGCAGCTCACGTGCTGTGCGGGCTGAGCCCAGGAGGGCGGGATGAAAGCACTGCGCGAGCGGTGCTCCCCGCCGATCGGCGCCGGCATCGCCGCCTGTTGCTCCGCGGAAGTATCTGCCGTGCGCGTGAACCTGACCGCGGGCGTCAATGCGGCCGCCTTCGCCTACCCGACCGCGGCCCGTGGCGTCGAGTACAGGCAAGCGTGCTCCCGCCCCCTCTTGGCCGGGATGGCGAACGGGCTACCAAAAAAGATGTGCCCGCAAGGGGACACTCAGGTTGTTTTTCACTTGTTGTCACCGTGACCGCTCATCAGGCGGCTGCGCGGAATTCGATCTCGAGCAACTTTAGGCCTTCGACGGCTGTCTCTTGCACGACCATCCCGTACTCGCAGATTAAACCGTCGGCGCTCGCCGCATCGCCCCCCCAGCTTATCCGGGGCGCGCAGAACAATGACATTGTCAGCAATCTTGTACGCGTGCCCATCCATTGGGCCTCCTGCGTTTTCTGTATTCTCAAAAAAACGCATGGAGCGTGCCAGAGAAGGCGCAGGTATACATAACCGACATACCGCTCATCCGATCAGCCGGCCCGCTGGCGGCGGGCGCCGCCCAGGTACAGGCGGCGGACATCCGCGTTGGCGAGAAGGTTTCTGCCCGTATCGGCGAAGCGGTTGCGCCCGAGCTCCAGCGCGTAGCCGCGGTCGGCGAGCGCAAGCGCCCGCGCCGCGTTCTGCTCCACCATGAGCAGCGTACGGCCCTGGCGCTTGAGCGCCTCACACTGCTCGAACACCGCATCCACGTACTTGGGCGAGAGCCCGAGCGAGGGCTCATCAAGGATCACGAGTTTGGGGTCAAGCATGAGTGCGCGGCCAAGGGCGAGCATCTGCTGCTCGCCGCCCGACAGACTGCCGGCGCGCTGGCGGCGGCGCTCGGCGAGGCGCGGGAACTGCGCATACACCGCCTCGATCGCCTGTTTGCGCTGGGCGCGGTCGCGCATCAGGAAGGCGCCCATCTCGAGGTTCTCCTCGACGCTCATAGCCGAGAACACGATGCGCCCCTGCGGCACGTAGCCGATGCCGAGCGCAGGGATCTTGTGCGCCGGACGGTTGGTGATGTCCTGGTCATCAAACCGGATCGTGCCCTTCTGCGCGCGCAGCAACCCGACCACCGCTTTGATGACCGTGGACTTGCCGGCGCCGTTCGGGCCGATGATCGCCACGATCTCTCCGCGCGACACCTCCAGGTCCACTCCGAATAGCACCTGCACCGGGCCGTAGGACACTTCGAGGCTGCGGATCTCAAGCAGCGCCGGCATCCCGTATCCTCCCGAAATAGGCCTCGAGCACGCGCTCATCGTTCGCGATCTGCTCGTAACGCCCGCGCGCGATCACCTCGCCCTCGCAGAGCACGTACACCTCGCTGCACAGATCGGCGATCACGTCCATGTTGTGCTCGATGATGACGAAGCTCGTGCCAAGCGCATTGAGATGCCGCACCATGTCCCATAGGGTCTCGCGCAATGCCGGGTTGACACCTGCGGCCGGCTCGTCGAGCAGGATCAGGGACGGGTCGCTCATGAGCACGCGCAGAAACTCGAGGAGTTTTTGCTGTCCGTAGGAAAGCGCCGAGCCGCGCACACCGGCGTAGTCGCGCAGGCCCACGCGCTCGAGTAGCTCGAGCGCTCGGCTTTGTGCACCTCGGTCCCGGCGTGGCGCGGCCACGAGCAGGTTTTCGAGCATGGTCAGGCGCGGGAAGACCCGCGCGAGCTGGAAGGTCCGTGCCAGTCCTCGGCGGTAGATCCGGTAGGGCTCGAGCCCGAGGATCGGCTCGCCGTCGAAAATCACTTCGCCGCGAGCCTCGCGGTCGACGCCCGAGACGACCTGAAACAAGGTGGTCTTGCCGCTGCCGTTCGGGCCAATGAGCCCGGTGATCGAACCGCGCGTCACGTCCAGGCTCACGCCGTTGAGCGCCTTGACCCCTCCAAAGTCGCGATGAAGATCGCGCAGAGACAGGATCGGCTCATTCATGACGCCCCTCCTTTGGCGGCCGCCACCTCCGGTCGCACACGCCTGCGCCACTCGAAGAGCGACATCAACCCACCTGGCAGGATCAGCACCACGACGAGCAGTAGCAAGCCGAGGGCGGCAAGATGCAGCTCCGGGAAATGCGCCCAAAGCAACTCGCGCAGCCCCATGACCACGACCGCGCCGAGCACCGGGCCCCAGACCGTGCCGCTGCCGCCGAACATGACCATCACGATCATCTGGATGTTGAGCGCGTGCGCGAAGGCCGAGGGCGGGTTGATATAGCTCGTGTACATGACGTACACCGCGCCGGCCGCCCCGGGGATAAGCGCACTCAGCATGAACGCCGCGAGCTTGTTGCGTGTGGTGTCGACACCAACCATTTCGGCCGCGCCTTCGTCCTCGCGGATCGCGCGCAGCTCAAGACCGAAGCGGCTGCGATAGATCGTGGCCGCAAGTGCCACGCTGCCCGCCGCAATGAGGAGCATGGCATAGTAGTTTTGCGTGAGACTCGGAAGCCAGGCAGGCTGAAGCGAGAGGCCCGAACCGCCACCGGTGAAATCCACCCATAAGGTCGCGATGATCCGCCCGACCTCGTTCAGCCCGAGCATGGCGATAGCGAAATACGGCCCGCGCAGGCGCAGCGTGAGCAGCCCGAGCGGGGCCGAGGCAGCGAGCGCAAGAAGCGCGCCCTTGAGGATCGCGAGCCACCAGGGAAAACCGAACTGCAGAAGCAGCGCTCCGGCATAGGCCCCGATGCCAAAGAACGCGGCATGGCCGAAGGAGACGTAACCCGTCATGCCAGAGATCAGGTTCCAGGCCTGTGCCAAGGCGAGCATCATGAAGAGCTGCAGCCCGAACGACAGATAATAGTCGCTCGCGGCGAGCGGCGCGGCGGTGAGCCCGGCCAACACGAACAGTGCGGCGGCAGCCCGCAGAGGTAAGCTAGCGTGCAGGGGCCACCCCCTTGAGCCCGGTTGGGCGGAACAGCAAAACCAGCACGAGCAGCAGGTAGGCCATGGCCTCAGCCCATTGTGTGGAGACAAAACCGCCGACGTAGGCCTCGATCACGCCGAGCAGCAGCCCGCCGTAGAAGGCGCCAAGGAAATTCCCCATCCCGCCAATGATGATGATCGCGAAGCACTTCTGGATAAAGTCCGCGCCGGACTCGGGCGAAAACGCGTAGATCATGGAGAGCATCACACCCGCCGCCGCGGCCATGGCGGTCGCTAGCCCGAAGGTGATCATGCGAACCTTCCTCACGTCTATGCCGCAGATCGCGGCCACGTGCGGGTGCTCGGCGACTGCGCGTATCGCCTTGCCAAGACGCGCGCGCGCCAGCAAGGCATAGACCGCCACGGTGAGGGCCACCGAGACCAGCCCGGAAGCAAGTCGCGGCTTCGGCAGTACCAGTTCTCCCAGCAGGAACGAGCCCTGCATGACCGGCACCGATTTAAAGTCGGAGGTGAAGATCAACAACCCGAGGTTGAGGAGCACGATCGCCAGGGCGTAGGTGGCGAGCAGCGAGGTGAGGAGCGCCTCGCCCACGATTCGCTCGATCAAAACGCGCTGTAGCCCGTAACCGGCGAGATACATTACCGGCACGACAAGCGCTAGCGACAGAAGCGGGTGCAGCCCAAGATACACGTAGAGCACATAGCTCAAGTAAGCACCGATCAGCATCAGCTCGGCGTGCGCGACGTTGATCACGCGCATGACCCCAAAGATCAGATTGAGCCCGCAGGCGAGCAGCGCGTACAACGCCCCGGCGAGAAGCCCGCTGACCAACAACTGCATCAGGATGACGGGCTCGAGGAGCTCGGGCATAGGCTGACAGCGACCCGCATCAAGCCTTCAACCGGATCGATCTTTGGTCTTGGCTAACTGCCGATGGCCGATTGAGGATTGCTGTATTCTACCGCTTCCCCCAGTCACGAAACGGATAGAGCGGCTTACGGGTAGCGATCTCGGCCGGCAACACAAGCTCGCGCTCGCCGTCTATCCACTGCACGGTGTAGCCGGGCTTGCCGACCTGCTTGCCGGTGGCGTCCACCTTATAGCGCCCGAAGGCGGTGACGGTATCGAGCTCAACGAGCGCCTGGCGGATCTTGTCGCGCTCGAACGAACCTGCCTTCTTTACCGCCGCCTCGAGCACCTGCCCCGCACCGTAGCCGCCCGCTGCGTGATAGCCCGGCAGGTGGCCGTATTTCGCCTGGTACTTTGCCGCGAACTCCTTGGCGCCCGGCAGGTTCAAGCTCGGTTCCCACTGGGTGTTGCCCATTACCCCTTCGGCATCAAGCCCGAGGTTTTGACCGAAGTCCGGCAGGCCTGGACCCACGGCGAAGGCGAAGAGCTTGGCGTAAAGCCGGTTCTCCTTGGCCTGGCGCATGAAGCTCACCGAATCCGGCAGATAGGAGCCGCCGATCACAATGTCGGGCTTGCGCGCCTTCATCTTGATGATCATGGAAGTGAAGTCGGTCGAGGCCTTGCCGTATTCCTCCTCGAATACAAGCTTCATGCCGAGCGCCTTGGCCTTGGCACGCACGCCGTTCGCCACGTCGCGGGGGAACTCGGTGTTCTCCCAGACGAGCGCCACACGCTCGAGACCCTTGGCCTTGGCGAACTCAAGGATTTGATCCATATAGGTGTTGGCCGGCGTGTAGAGCCCAAAGATGTTCTTGTAACCACGCGCCCAGATTTCGCTCGCCGAGGCGCCCGAGGAGATCATGGGCATACCGTGCTTCTCGGCCACGGTACTCGCGGCCATGGTCACGGACGAGGAGTACGGCCCGATCAGTAAATCGACTTTGTCGTCGGTGATGAGTTTTTCGTAGAGCCTGGCGCCGGTTTCGGGCCTGGATTCGTCGTCGTAGTACACGAGCCGGACCTTACGCCCGAGCAGCCCCCCGCGCGCATTGACTTCTTCCACCCACATCTGGAAACCCTGGAGCTGTTCCTGGCCGGTGCGCGCATATTTGCCGGTCAAGGCCACCGAGGTGCCGACCACAACCTCCTGGGCTGAAGCCCCCAAGCCGGGGAGCCCAAGAAGCATTGCGAGGGATATCGACAGCATGCGTTTCATCACCCACCTCCAAATCGAGTGCTGGTATTCTTTGCGGGATGAGATCGGTATTTAAACCAGAATACACCTTCCTGAAAACCGGTAAAACCATGGCCGAGAAAACGCACCGCGTTAAGTGCATGCTATTTCGCGGCGCCTCAAGATCGCCTCGTGCGGGCATCGATTGGCTCGGCGGCGTGGACGGCTGCCGCGGTGGCTGGGTCGGCGCGTTTGCGCACTTTTCGCAGCGCGGTGACCTGCAGTGGCTGTACCTGGACCGGCATTCGTCCTTTGCCGAAGTCCTGGAGGCGGCGCGCCGTGTCGCGGTACTGGCCGTAGACATTCCCATCGGCCTGCTCGATGTGCCGCATCCCGGCGGCCGCGGTTGCGATCGACTGGCGCGCGCGCAGTTGCGCGGACGACGTGGGAGTGTGTTCACCCCGCCTGTGCGTGCAGCCCTTGGGGCACGAAGCCACCGCGAGGCACAGCGGCGAAACGGCACGGGCTTGAGCCGCCAGTCATTCAACATTCTGCCGCGCATCCGCGAGGTGGACCGACTGCTGACCCCTCGCTTGCAGCAAAGAGTCTTCGAGGCGCACCCGGAGCTGGCCTTCGCGCGCCTTGCCGACCGTCCGCTGCGGCACAGCAAAAAATCAGCGCCGGGTCGGGCCGAGCGCCTGCGGCTACTCGCGCGCCGTCTCGGGTTGAGTACGCGCGCCCTGCGCGCCCTCCATGCGGGCTACCCGAAGCACGAGGAGTCGCCCTCGATGACGTGCTCGATGCGCTCGCGCTGACCGTCACCGCCTGGCGCATCGCATGCAACAGCGCCCGCCGGCTACCGGCGAATTCCCCGCCGCGCGACTGCCGCGGCCTGCGTATGGAGATCGTTTATTGATCTCTGACGCAAAAACGCAATGATTCGAGGTCAAAAAACCGTAAATGCACGCGGATAGCAACGCAGAATCAAATCTGCGTTGATCGATTATGATCCGTGTGCAGCGGTGGTTTGCGTTGGAAGTTTTCTGAGATGACTTCTGGTAAAAAGAACATCCGCGTTGGCTGCTGCGGTTTCGCGCTGGCTCACACGGTCTATTTCCGGCGCTTTCCGGTTATCGAGGTGCAGCAGACCTTCTATCATCCACCGCAGATAAAAACCCTCGAGCGCTGGCGGGCGCAGGCGCCGGAGGATTTCGAGTTCACGCTCAAGGCCTGGCAGCTTATCACCCACGAGCCCGCCAGCCCCACTTACCGGCGGCTGCGCACGCCTGTGCCTGCCGGCAAAGAACCCTGTTACGGTTTTTTCCGGCCGACACGCGAGGTCATGGATGCCTGGCGCATCACGCACGAATGCGCGCGGGCGCTCAAGGCCAGGATCGTCGTCTTCCAGTGCCCGGTCTCGTTCACCCCCACGCCCGAGCACGTTCAAAACCTGCGTGCTTTTTTCAAAGCCGTCGGGCGGGATGCCCGCGGCCTCGTTCTCGGCTGGGAACCGCGCGGGGCGTGGCCGCGGGAACTGATCGCCGCCTTGTGCAAGGACCTCGGGTTGCTTTATATCGTAGACCCGTTCCAGCACCCGCCGCTGCCCGACCGGATGCGCTATTTTCGCCTGCACGGGCGCACGGGTTATCGTTATCGATACACCGATAGGGATCTGCACGCGCTGCACGGTCTGTGCCAGGGAACGACCTATTGCCTGTTTAACAATATGAGCATGGCCGATGACGCGCACCGCTTCCAGCGCCTGCTCGGCGCGGCAGGTGAGGCAAACGCAGATTAACGTAAATAACAAGGAGAATAGACGCAGACCATTCGTATAGTTTTCCTGTTATCTGCGTCCATCAGCAATAAATCCCCTGCGGGTTAAAGTATTTGTTAGATGCCATGGTGAAGATCCACACAGCCGGGGTGGATCGAGCCGACGCGGCCCGCTGCTCAACCGCGACTGCTTGTGTACCACCCTCGACCGCGCGGCGCTCGAGCGGGCGCTGGGCGAGGTGCTCGAGGAGGCCGGGCTTGGCGCGAGCGTGCTCGCCAGCCGGCTGCACCTGTTGTCGTCCACCGCCGTGTTCCTCTCGCGCCGCCACGTGGAGCAGATACGCGCCCGTATCGCTGCCGTGCAGAGCGTGGTGCGGCTGCCCGCCTACCGCGCGCACGTGCTCGCCTACGCCCCCGAGATCGCCCGCTATGATCCGGGTACGCGCAAGGCGTTCCTAGGTTACGACTTCCACGTCACCGACGACGGGCCGCGCCTCATCGAGATTAACACCAACGCCGGCGGCGGGCTGCTCAACACGCGGCTCGCGCACAGCGCGCCTGCTGTGCCGAGATGGAAGCGTGGATCGCGCAATCGATGGACGCCGCCCGTGCCAAAACGCGCTTCTTCGAAATGTTTTTGGAGGAACGGCGCCGACACGGTGGCGTCGGTCGTTCGCGCGTCGTTGCGATCGTGGGCGATGAACCGCCCGGGCAGTTTCTCTATCCCGAGTTCCTGCTGGAACAGCGGCTGTTCGAGCGGCACGGTGTTGCAACCGTGATCGCCGATGCTGCCGCGCTCACGCAATGCCACGGCGGGCTGTGGCATGAGGAGACGCGCATCGACCTCGCCTACAACCGCCTGACCGACTTTGCGCTCGCCGAGGACCGCCACGCCATGCTGCGCGAGGCTTATCTCGGCGGCTGCGTCGTACTTACGCCGCATCCGCACGCACACGCGCTCTACGCCGACAAGCGCAACCTGGCCGCGCTGACCAACGAGGCGCTGCTGCGCGCCTGGGCGTGCCGCAAGAGACGATCGCTGCGCTCATACAGGGCATCCCGCGCACGCGCGTCATCGATCCCGCCCACGCCAAAGCGCTCTGGACGAATTGCCGGAAGCTCTTCTTCAAGCCGGCAAGCGGCCACAGGAGCAAGGCGGTGTATCGCGGCGACAAGCTCACGCGCCGCGTGTGAGAGGAGATCCTGCAAGGCGACTACGTTGCCCAGGCCGCCGTCGCGCCGAGCGGGCGCCGCCTGCGGCGCCACGGCGAGGCGGTCGTCCTCAAGCTCGACCTGCGCGCATACGTCTACGCCGGGCAAGTGCAGCTCATGGCCGCGCGCCTTTACCAGGGCCAGACGACAAACTTCCGCACCGCGGGCGGCGGCTTCGCCGCGGTCTTCGTGGCCGACCCCGCCTGCCTGCTTCCATGTCCGCCGCTTTTTACCTCTGATGCAAAAAAAACCAAAGCCTCGTACCACCGAGAATACGAGCGCTTGCCATCATTGACGCCGGGCTGCGGGATGGGATCGCCAGCGGTGGTGTTATTACTGCTGGCGAGCACGTGCTCGTTGCTCAGAATGACACGCTGATCGCCTTTTTTGCACTATGCACCCCAAAGTGCCGGTGGTGAGGGCGCGTTGGCCGATGCCGACATCGCCAAAGGCCGCGGGCAGCAGCGTTCGGTGCGCGCGAGAGCTTTGCGAGCGACAGTCTGGGCGCGACCGAGCAGGCGATGGACAGTGTTTCCGCGCGCCGGCCCGCCGTCACTTTGTATCCCACGCCGGTGGTCACCACGTTCGCCCGGGCAAGCAACCGGGGCGAGGCACGCCGGAGCGCAGAGTGGATTGCCTGGATACCGTGCGCCATGCGGCCTTCTTACCCTGGACGTCGCTGCTTTCTCACGCAAGAGCATCACGATGTCGCGTGCGTCGGGCGTAGCCGCGTCGCGCCGACCGCACTATCTAGGCGCGCATGCCCAAACGCTTCGCCTATTTCATGTTGTTGGCCAGCCTGCCTGTCTTGGCAAAAACGTCCATTTACCAGCGCAACCCGGGCACCGGCGCCGAGTCCTGGGAAATGCGGTTGCAAGGCATGAGCCTCAAGTTCGCGCAGACTCTGCCCGATCAGGTGCGCGGCTTTTACGCGGCTAATGCGTGAAACAAATAGCTATATAGCCGATAGCCTATAGCCTTTGGCTAAAGGCCAACGGCTATCGGCCGCCTTCGTACAAATCCTTGTAGCTGCAGTAGAGCATACCGACGGAGGCCGGCAGCAACACAATCCAGCCGAGCAGGAAGGGAATGCTCGCGAGCAGCGCGATGAAGAAATAGATCACGCCGAAGACGAGTAGCGCCAGAAAGTTGTGCAGGCAAGCGAAGAAACTCGAACGCATGGCCTCGCCGGCCGGTATCCCCTGGAACATCACAAGCGGCACGGCATACACAAGTGCCATGGCCACCAGCAGCTCGATCGCGAGGTTGCCCAGCGATGCGAGTCCCACGCCCATGCCGAACGGGGCGAGGTGTTTGGGATGTGCGCCGCCTGCCGCCATCATCGCCATCATGGAACCGCCCACCAAGACAAAGAAGATAATGGCGCTCACTGCCACAGCGGCGAGCGCCACCGCGCCCAGGGCAAGTAGCCCGTTGAGCCGGTCGCGCTCCTTGAAGCCCTGGACAAGATACGCGATGTCGAGCGCGCGCCCGCTATCGGCCTCGCGCGCCGCGTACAGGAGCCCCCCGCCCAGCACTGGGGTCACCAGCGCGCTGACAAGCGGACCGAGCAGCGGCACCAGGGCGAGCACCGCCCAGAGGATGAAAAGCGCAAGCCCAAGCGCGATCCACAGCCCCGGGCTGTGCATAAAAACGCGCCAGCCACAGGTAAACCATGCGAGGCCGCGCGCGACGTCAACGGTTCTGGCTTGCATGGGGGTATGCTCCTCTAGGGAGTGTCGCAATTCACGTTGCCGCTCAATTCATGCCTTCCCGTAACCCTGCCACGGGCGGCGCCTCGAGCCGCGGCGCGCCGAAGTGGAAGCCCTGGGCCCAGTTTACCCCTAGCTCGCGCAGGAGCGAAGCAGTCTCGGCGTCCTCCACGCCCTCGGCGATGGTGACAATATCATGGTCGCGCCCAAGTGCGACGATGTTCGCCACGAGGCTTCGCGCCTTCGGATCGCCGCGCATCTGCCGCACCATCCATCCCTCGATCTTGATGAAATGGATCGGCAGCGTGTACAGGTACAAGAATGAAGAGTAGCCGCTTCCGAAATCATCGAGCGCGAGCCGGAAGCCGAAATCGAGCAGGGGCTGGACATTGCGCCTGAGCGTCTGCAGATCGTCCAGAAGCTGACGCTCGGTAATCTCGAAGACGATCGGCTTGGGGCCGGCGAATGCCATGCCGAGCGTGGTGCAATGCTGTTGGGCACGCTCGAGCAGGCGCTCGACGAGCTCACGGCGCGCGAGAAACTGTGGCGAGACGTTGATGAAGTGCGCAAAGCCCGGTTCTACCGCGCCGCAGCGCAATCCCGCCGCACAACGCACCAGTGCCTGCTCCGCCACGGTCTGGTCCACGAGGTGGATCAAGTTGATGCCCTCGGCTGCCTCGATGAACTCCTGTGCCGGCAGCACCTGGCCGTCGGGCAGGACGAGCCGCGCCATCGCCTCATCGGCGATCGTCTCGCCGGTCGCGAGGTCCACCATCGGTTGATAGGCGGGCACGAGCCGGCCTTCGCGCAGCGCCTGCTGCAGCAAGCCGGCCTTCCACAGTGCGCTGCGCCGCGTGGCCTCGCTCACCACCACCCGGTCGCGACCAGCGCGCTTAGCCTCGTACAGGCAACCGTCGGCCTCGGCGAGCACGTCCGCAAGCGCTTCACCCGGGCGCCATACGCTGATGCCGATGCTCACTGTCAACGTAAGCAACCCGAGGGGGGTGGTGATCGACTGATCGTGAAAACACTGGCGCAGCCGCTCCATCACGGCCGCGGCCGCTACCCCGTCTGACTGGTGCAGGAAGATCAAAAACTCCTCCCCGCCCCAGCGCGCCACCCAGTCGCCCTCGCGCAAGTGCGCGAGCATTTTCGTGGCGACCTCCCGCAGCACCTCATCGCCGGTCTCGTGCCCGTAGTGATCGTTGATGAGCTTAAAGCGATCGAGGTCGGCGATGGCGACGGCAAAGGGCACATCGGCGCGGCGCGCACGCGCCAGTTCCTGGGCGAGCCGCGTCTCGGCCGCGCGCCGGTTAGGCAGGCCCGTGAGCGAATCGGTGAGCGCAAGCCGCTCGAGTTCGGCGCGGCGTGAGCGCTCGAGCAAGACCTGTCCGAGCCAGCTGGCGAGCAATTCCAGAAAGTTGCGGTCGTCTTCGCTGAAGCCCTGCGGGGTCGGCAGGCGTCGCATGAAGACGAGCGTACCGTACAACCGTTCGCCTGCGAGAATCGGCAGGCTGACATAGGTGCGCACACCGAGCACCGTGTGCGTGGGATGCGCGGCGAGCACAGGGTCGGCGGCCAGGTCCGACAGGAACAGGCTCGCGCGTGTAGCAATGGTCTTCTGGCACAACGTGTCATGAACCGAGAAGGTCTGTGCCGGTGCGAAGCGTTCGAGCAGGTCCTCCACCGCGCGCGCCACAAGCGTCTTCCCTTCGAGCTCCATCACCAGCGCGGCCTCCATGCCAAGCGTCTCCACGGCATGCCGCAGCATCAGGCCGATGCGCTTTTCCTCGCAGAGGCCATGACCGGTGGCGAGCTGCCAGAGTGTGGCGAGGCGCTGCGACTGGAGGCGCACGGTTTCAAGCAGACGCTCGCGCTCGGTGACGTCGATCGCCAGTCCGTGCCGGATGACCTGCTCCCCGATGCTCTCGCGGTATTCGGCGACCGACACCCATAGCGTCGAGCCATCGGCGCGCTTCAAGCGCAACACCTGCGGCGGCGACTCGAAGCCGGGCAGTACTGGCTGGTCCTCGTCGGGGTTGCAGAGCCGCTCGCGCCACGGCTGGCCGATCACCTCGTCGCGGCGCAGGCCAGTCAGGGACAGGAAAACGTCGTTGACCGCCGTGACAATGCCGTCCGGCTCGCGCACGGTATAGGTGGCGGCCAAGGCCGCGGAGAGCAGTAACCGCTCACGGTTGCGCGCCGCCTCGCGCAGCCGTTCGCGCGATTCGGCCAGTGCGGCGACCAGCTCGTCGATTTCGCGCACGCCGCTGCCGGGTAGTGGCGTTCCAGCCGTCTGAGGCGAGGCCAGATGCTGCCCGATGGCCTGCATACGTGTCGCATAACGCCGGGCGAGCACGGCATAAAGCAGTGCCGCGCCGAGGAGCGAGCCCAAGATCAGGTAGAACGGCATGCGCACCTGCCGCCACCAGGCAGCCGCGAGGACCGCACGCGACTCCGAGTAGAAGGCGATCAACTGGTAATCGGCAATCCGCCGGTAGGCGCCGTAGCGGTAACTGCCGTCGGCCACCACCCCGCTGTACGTCCCAGCCGGAGCGCCGCTGCGTGAGGCAACATAGAGCGCTCCGCGCAGGTTTTGCTTGCGATAGATCCTCTGCGGGGGTACGTGCGGCAGGCGACTGACGAGGTAGCCGTCCTCGCGCAGCAGGCCGATTGCAGCCTCTCTCACCTGGGCGAGGTCCGCCCATAGCGCCTGCTGCTGCGCGAGCGCCATACCCACCTCCATCACGTACGCGACACGGCCGCCGCGCCGCACGGTGTAGTACAACGGCAAGACCCAATCACTGAGTAACGGGCAAGGATAGGGACGACCGACGGTCAGCCGATCGTTCTTCAGGCTCGCCTTGAAATCTTCGCGCCAGATAGGATCATCGGACAGACATTGCGATACGGCGCTCGAAGCGCCGATCGTCGTGTGCAAGGGGCGTCCGTCGGGATGTCGTAGCGTGACCACAGAGACATATTGGTAACGGGCGCGGAAACGCTCGAGCCTGGTGACGACAGACAGCGTGGGCGAACGATCGAAATCCTCGGCAAGTTGTGCGAGCCCCGAGGCGAGGGCATTGAACTGACTTTGTGCATGAGCGGCCACGAGCGCGGCCGACACAGTCATGACCTGCTGCGCGGCCCACCGGGTGTTCTGCCACGACTGCCACAGCCAGAACCCGCTCAACACCGATGCGGCGAGACCGATGCCGGAGAGCACCCGAACACCGAGGCGGATCAGGGTAGGTGCTGGTGTCTTTCGGGTGGTGTGGCGTTCCACAAGCAAGTCTCCGGAAGGCGAAAGCCTTCGTGTGCTTTCCCCCGACAGTATATACCCGACAGTATATATAGATTATTTCGGGCAGCGGATCTCAGGCCGTCCGATCAACGGACCTGTTATATTTTCTAGACCCCGGCGCGGCCACTTCGCGCGTGTTCCGCCGCATTCTTCCGGCAGAAGCTCGAGCTGCCGACTTGCGCCTAGACGGATATCCGGCAGGCGCAGCACGATCATACCTTCGTCGTCGCCGGCGCGACGAAGGCGGCACTCGTGGCGACTTTCGCAATGCGATCGAGCAGGTGATCGCCGAGGACAAGACGATCCAGTGGTTTTGCAAGGAGTTCGACCGCATCGTCGCTGAGCACGGCTGGGGCTAGAGGGACGGGCGCGGCTGGCGCACGCGCGTCATCTACAACACGAACCTGCGCATGAGCTACGCCGCCGGGCGCCTCGCGCAGATGAAGGCGGCCGCCGCCGAGCGCCCTTATTGGCGCTACCGGCACAACGATTCGCTGCGCTACCCGCACCCCCCTAGCCCGTGATATGGGACGGTCTTGTGTGGCGGCACGACGATCCGTGGTGGAAAACGCATTTTCCGCCCAAGGGCTGGGGCTGCCGCTGCTATGTCGAGACACTCGCCAAGCGCGATCTCAAGCGCGGGGGATCACGCCGCACGAGGCGCCGCCGATCGAGTAGGAGGAGAAGGCCGTCGGCACCAAGGAGCCGGCGCCGCTATATAGCACGCTTCCGGGTACGCGGCGAAGGGATCGGCGCTGTGGCGGCCTTCGAGACTGCCCCCCGAGGACTGGGCGGTGTGACGGCGCACCGGTCGGACGAGATCGTGGGTCTGCTGCGCCAGAGCCGGCGCGGCTCGCGCGTGTACCGAAGGGGAGAATGACGCGGACGACCGGCCGCCCGCGTCGCCCCGCACGCGTCTTCCGTGGGTGGTCGGCACCGTAGGACGCGATGGGCGGGTACTATATAGCACATGGCCGGGGTCCGTATTGAGCTCGACGACCGAGCGGTGCTCGAGGCGCTCGAGTGCTCGCACGCGCCGCCGAGGAGCTCGCGCCGGCGCTTCGCGACCTCGACGAGACGCGACTCAATCGCCACAAGAATCGCTTCGCCACGTACCAGGCCCCGACGGCACGTTTACTATATATAAATAGCTCACCTATGCCCCGCCCCGCCGCCATTCTTCATCTGCCGCGCGCCATCGTCGTCGTCGGTATAGTGAGCCTGCTCAACGACTTCGCCAGCGAGATGGTCGTACCCTTGATTCCGCTCCTACTCGCTACGGTGCTCGCTGCCGGCCCGGTGGCACTCGGCCTGATCGAGGGCGTGGCGGACGCCGTCTCCAACCTGCTTAAGCTCCTCGCCGGGCGGCACTCCGATCTCTACGGCCGGCGACGCAAGCCGTACGCGGTTGCAGGTTACGCGCTCTCGAACCTGGTGCGCCCGCTCATTGCGGTAGCGGGTTCGTGGCCGGCTGTGCTCGTCATTCGTGTGGCCGACCGTATCGGCAAGGGGGTACGCACCGCGCCGCGCGATGCGCTCATCGCTGATCTCATCCCAGAGGGGGCTGCCGGCCGCGCCTACGGTTTTACACGCGCGCTCGATCACGCTGGCGCGGTGCTCGGGGCGCTCGCGGCCGCAGCGGCTGTGCACTTCGCGCAGGCGCGTCTGGATGTCGTGATCGCCGCCTCGGCCATCCCCGGGGTACTGACGATCCTGCTCTTTGTCTTTGGCGTACACGAACCAGCGCGCGTGCGCGTGCTGAGCGAGAGAATCCCGCCGCTCGCCTGGTCGGCGCTGCACGCGCCCACACGCCGCTATCTGCTCGTGATCGGCCTTTTCATGCTCGGCCGCATTCCCGAAACGTTCTTGCTGCTGCGCGGCCACGAGCTCGGACTGCCGGTGGTGGAACTGCTGCTACTGTGGGCGGCGCTGCACGCGGTCAAGGCCTCGATCGCGCAGTACGCAGGGCGACAGACCGACATCCACGGCCGACGTCCGCTGATTTTGGCGGGCTGGCTTGTGTACGCGTTTTCACTTGCCGGGCTGGCGCTCAGCACGACCCGAAGCGGGTTGTGGGGATGGAGCCTCGTGCTTGGGATCTACTTCGGACTTACCGAGGGTGCCGAGCGCACGTTGGTGCGCGATTTCGCCGCGGCATCCGAGCGCGGCACGGCGTTCGGCTGGTTCCACATGCTCGTGGGGCTCGCGGCGATTTTGGCCGGGCTGCTGCTCGGCGGGCTGTGGAGCCTGTACGGTGCCGCGGTGGCATTCCTTATCTCAGCCGCGCTGGCTCTGCTCGCCACTGCCGGCTTCTGGCGTTTCGTGCGCTGAACCCTTTGGAGGTCGCCAGACGGGCACGGAGGACCGTGCAGTTTCTTCTCCGTGCGATAATGCGCCCGCACCATCACACAAGATCTATCGCTTCGCATGATCCTCGGTTGCCTGCGCCTCAACAAGCATGAAGACCGTCGCCTGCGTGCCGGGCACGTATGGGTGTTCAGCAACGAGGTGGACACCCGTGCCACCCCGCTCGACCAGTTCGAGCCCGGGCAGCCGGTTGTGATCGAGGACGCCGCCGGGCACGCGCTCGGCACCGGCTATGTCAACCCGCACGCGCTCGTCTGCGCACGGCTGGTGTCGCGCGACCCTAAGTCCATCCTCGACCAGTCGCTGCTGACGCACCGGCTCAACGTGGCGCTTCGGCTCCGCGAGCAGCTCTATGGGGCACCCTATTACCGTCTTGCCTTCGGTGAAGCCGACGGCCTGCCCGGGCTCGTCGCAGATCGCTACGGCGACATCCTTGTGGTACAGCTCACCACCGCCGGCATGGAGCGTGTCAAGCACGAAGTGCTCGCCGCGCTCGAGAAAGTGATCCGCCCTCGCGCGATCCTGCTGCGCAACGACTCGGCGGCGCGCACGCTCGAAGGCCTGCCCCAATACACCGAGCCGGTCCTGGGCGAGATCCCCACGAGCATCGCGCTCGAAGAGCACGGGGTGACGTTCGAGGTACCGCTACTCGCCGGGCAGAAAACCGGTTGGTTCTTTGACCAGCACCTCAACCGCGCGCGGCTGCGCGCTTATGTGCGCGGGGCGCGTGTGCTCGATGTCTTCAGCTATCTCGGCGCCTTCGGCATGCAGGCCGCCACAGCCGGCGCGCGCGAGGTGCTGTGCGTAGAGAGCTCGGCGCTGGCCTGCGAGATCATCGCCCGCAACGCGGCACGCAACGGTGTCGCCGAGCGGTTACGCATCGCCCACGACGATGCCTTCGAGGTGCTGCGCCGGCTGCGCGCAGCGCGCGAGCGCTACGACGTGGTGGTGCTTGACCCGCCCGCCTTCATCAAGCGCAAGAAGGACATCAAGGAAGGTACCCTCGCCTATCAGCGCTTGAACCGCATGGCCATGCAAGTGCTCGCACGCGACGGCATCCTGATCACCTCCTCGTGCTCCTATCATCTGCACCGCGAGCAGCTTCGCGAGATACTGCTCAAGATGAGCCGCCACCTCGACCGCTTCCTCGCGATCATCGAGGAAGGCCACCAGGCACCGGACCACCCCGTGCATCCCGCCATCCCCGAGACCGCCTACCTCAAGACCTTTTTCGCCCGCGTGCTGCCGAGCTGACGGTGTTTGTGTGTGTGACGGTTTCCCAGACCGCAAGGACTGATTTATACTCCGCAGGCTCCCTGGCACGAGACCCACAAACATCTGCCGCATGGCAGCGGTCTTCTGCCGTTTTTGCTCTGGCCCTGGGCGATCATTATATCCTGCGGAAGGCGCAACCATGACCAGACCTCAAAAACGTCAGGCGCTCTCAACGGACATTGGCGGCGAGATCTCCGTTCACCCCGGCATTCAGCTACTGGAACGCTCGTGCAGCGCCTATCAGACTATCGAGGTGGTGCACCACCCGTTATACGGCAATCAGCTCTACATTGACGGCGATCTGCAGATCTCGGCCTGCGACCGCACCTACAATATCGCGATGATCGCGCCAGTCGTCGCGGCCGGCCACTGCCGGCACGTGGCGATTCTCGGCGGCGGCGACGGCGGCGTGCTGCACGATCTGCTGCGCACCGCCGAGATCACCGCCCAGCCGCTCGAACGCGCCACACTCGTAGACATCGACGCGGAGGTCATCCGGCTTGCACGCCGTTACCTCAAGCCGCTGTGCGATGACGCCTTCGCGCATCCGCGCGCCGAGGTGATCGTAGACGACGCCTACGCTTACATCGCCCGGGCCCGCGACCTGGACGCGGTAATCTACGACCTCACCATGGAACCGGTGCGAGCCGGCCAGAGGCTTTCGGCCTTCATGGCCGAGATCATTCCTCACATGGCCCGCGCCCTACGGCCGGGCGGCATCCTTTCCATGCAGTGTGGCGGCGAAAACGACAGGGACTTGCAGGCCGAGATTCGCGCCGTCGTGGCGCGCCATTTCACCGACATTATCGAACAGTGTGTGCTCGTACCGTCGTACGAGGAACTCTGGATGTTCCTCGCCGCACGCAAGCCGGGATAGAATTCCACCTGCTTACCCTCACAGACAGCTAGGGAGACTGATATGGGCAAAGGTGACATCCGGACCCGTCGCGGCAAATTGTACCGGGGCACGTACGGCAACAGCCGCCTCCGCGACACCAACAACCCGAAGCGGGGACCGACGCCCGCCTCCCTGGGCGTCAAGCCGAAGGGCGGTAAAGAGGCGGCGTGAGGCCGCATGCGACTTTACCTGGTCCAGCACGGCGATTCCCTGCCCAAGGAGGTCGATCCCGAACGTCCCTTGAGCGTAAGGGGCCAGCGTGACATCGCGCGTCTGGCTGCTTTGCTCATGGGGCACGTACAGGCCGCGCGTGTCCTGCATAGCGGCAAGCTTCGTGCCCGCCAGACCGCCGAAGCACTCGCCACGGCACTCGCGCCAGGCGCGCCGGTCGAGGCCATGTCCGGGATTGATCCGCTCGATCCGGTGGAGCCGGTCGCCGCGCAGATCGGCGACTGGCGCGAGAACACACTGATCGCCGGCCATCAGCCCTTCCTCGGCAGGCTCGTGGCGCGTCTCGTGACCGGCGCCGAAGCGTCCGAGCTCGTCGCGTTCGAACCGGGCACACTGGTCGCCCTCGAGCGTGGACAGGACAGGCATTTCCACATTCTCTTCATGCTGCGCCCGGAGTTGCTCGCATGAACCTGGTCACTCACCGGGGCGGTTGCCACTGCGGGACGGTACGCTTCGAGGTCGAGGCGCCGGCTGTGCTCGAGGTCACCGAGTGCAACTGCTCAATCTGCTCGATGAGCGGCTATCTGCACCTGATCGTACCGAGATCGCGCTTCCGACTCGTTTCGGGCGCCGACAACCTGGCGACCTACACCTTTAATGCGCGCAGCGCGAAACACCATTTCTGCAAGACCTGCGGCATCAAGTCCTTCTACGTGCCGCGCTCCCACCCGGACGGCTACAGCGTCAACGTGCGCTGCCTCGATCCGGCGACCATCGAGAGAATTGCCGTCAAACCCTTCGACGGTCGCCACTGGGAACGGCACACCGCAACACTCGCACCCTTGCCGAAGGAGTAAGAGTCTCTAAAGTGTGTGAACGTGGGCACGCGCTCGCCCCGAGCCTTTTGCAACTCGGGCGTGAAGCCGCTTGCGGCGAGCGCCTGGGCGGTCAGGCGCCGCAGACGCATGAAATAAAGCCTGGTGACGGTTAGGTCATGCGCACAGACGGAAAATGCCCGCCCTCATGACCGTTCGCCGCCGATGAGCGGTGCTTGCCGGGGCATGCCGTTCTGCAATCCTTAATATAGCGATTTAACGCGGGTGAAAACGACCCCGGCCTCGATCTTGCCCTATGCTAGCCGAAACCCCATCCGGACGGCAGTCCGCCTACGGGACACAAGGCGCCGAGCGTGCAAGGCGCCACTTCAGCCTGGGCATGCGCTGGCTCAAGTGCGGCTGGCGACTGTTCCTGCGCAATCCGTGGCTGTTGGGCGGCATGGGGCTCACAGCCGCGGTTCTGATCGGCGCGCTCGCGTTGATTCCGCTCCTGGGCAGCCTGCTCATCGCGCTGCTCGCGCCGGTGCTGCTCGCCAGCAGCTATCTCGCCATTGACGCCGTGAGCCGGCAGGGCATGGCGCTTCCGGCTTCACTGCGGCTGGCCGCCTTCAAGCAATCCCCTAAGAGGCTCGTAGGCGTGCTTGGTAACCCCGAGCATCTAGTACCGATACTGGTCGCCGCGATCTACTGCCTGGCGGTGGCATTGCTGGTCAACCTCCTGGCGCAGCTCGTGGGGGGCAGTGCCTGGGTCGGCCGCTGGGCAAGCCTCGATCCCGGTCCGCTTCTTGGCGTGCTCGCCCTGGCGCTGTTCATGCTGGCGCTTTACTGCATAGCGGCGGCGTCCCTGATCTATGCGCTTCCGCTGGCGTTCTTGCAGGATGAACCGCTGATCCCGGCGATGCGACGCAGCCTCCGGGCTACCACCCGCACCGCCACTGCGCATCTTAGCGTGCTGGCGCTCCTGCTCGCGCCCTTTCTCCTGGGCGGTCTTGCCTCGTACGTGTCGATCGGGGCGATGATCCTGATCTGGGTCCTCGCCGGCGCCATTGTCCTGCCGGTCGCCGCGACCAGTCTGTACTGCGGCTACCGCACGCTCTTTGATCAAGGCCGAGCGCCGACGCACGACGGCAATATGCGACGATGCCGCATCGTTTGCGGAGGAGACGTCGGCATGAAAAAACGCATGCTCGCGTTGCGTGGCAAGGAGGGCAAGACCTGGTCCGGGCACGCGGTTGCCGCCGGGCTCGCCGGCATCGCGGCACTGGCCATGACTGTCGGAGCGACGATGGCCGCGGGGCAGGCCGGCGAGGCGGGCAAAACCGCTCCGGCCGGCGTGCCGGTCAAGGTAACAGCCGAGATGTGGGGGGCGGGGCCGGTCTCGAGCGGGGCGGCGCTGCCCCCGATCCCGCCGGTGACCGGCAACCGCAAGCACCCGGTGCCGTCCTGGGGCAAGCCGCTGCCCTACCCCATCGTCATCGCCGACCGGCGCAACAACCGCCTGATCGAGGTCACGCCCGACAAGCGCATCGTCTGGGAGCTACCCTCGCCCGACATGGTGCTCTACCGCGGCAACGAGGACGTGTCGTTCTCGCCCGACGGCAAACTGCTCGCGGTGAGCGAAGAGGACAACTACGACATCCACATCGTGGACTACGAAAAGCGCGCCGTGGTGTGGACCTACGGCGTGCCCGACCACAAGGGCCACACCCCGCCCTATCTCAATTATCCCGACGACGCCCACATCCTCGAGGACGGCAAGTTCCTCACCGCCGACATCCGCAACTGCCGGGTGCTCATCATCGACCCGAAAACAAACGAGATCGCGACCGAATGGGGCAAGGCCGGGGACAACAAGAAAAACTGTAAGCACGACCCGCCGCGCTACCTCAATTACCCGAACGGCGTCACCCCTTACTCGAACGGCGACATCCTCGTCACCGAGATCCGCGACGCCTGGCTCACGCGCCTCACGCGCGACGGCACGGTGGTGTGGAGCGCGCGGGCGCCGAACATCCGGTATCCGTCCGACGCCTTCCCGACCGTGGACGAGAAGTACGTCATCGTCGCCGACTTCTGGAAGCCCGGGCGAATCGTGATCTTCGACCCGGCGACGCGCCGGGTGCTCTGGCAGTACGACGGCAAGACCGCCGAGCAGAAGCTCGACCATCCCTCTCTCGCGCGCGAGCTGCCGACCGGCGACGTCATCGTCGTCGACGACCTGCGCCACCGCGTAGTGGTCATTGACCGCCGGACCAAGGAGATCGTCTGGCAGTACGGCGTGACCGACGTGAAGGGCCACCAGCCCGGCTATCTCTGGTATCCGGACGGCTTCGACCTCGATGTCTTCCGCGATTGGAAGGGCGCGCTCGCCGGGCGGTAACCACGGCACACACCTCTCTCTGACGTCGCCCCCCGCGCGCGCCGCATCGGGGCGCTGCCTTGGCACGGGCGGTCTGGTCCGCGGCCGCGACCCGCCCCCGGATAGGCCGTCGGCCAGGCTCAAGGCGCAAGACCGGGGCCTGCACGCGGCACGGGGTAGTGTTACTCGCCGCTGTCGCCTTCCTTGCCAACATGCCCGCCCCGGTTCTAGACTTTTTATTAATACCACCAGGGACCTAAAGGGTACACTCTACTTTAGCGCGGGAAGCGCCCATCCGCTTCCGGGTTCGTCCTTCCCCTTTCTCCACCTCGAGCGCCCGGCCCACACAATGAACGGGCAGGCCGGTAATGCGCCGGGCTCGGGAGAGGACATAACCCCGGAAGCCGGCAGAGAGATGACAGCAGGGCGCGTCGCACTGCTCTACCGGCACGCACACGTCACCAGCCTGGTCTCCCTTGTGACCGCGCTGCTCCTGGTGGCGGTGCTGTGGGGGACCGTGGCGCCGATACGGCTTCATGTCTTGGCCGCGCTCGCGCTCGCGATCACGGCCGCGCACCTGCTGCTGGTGCGGCGTTACCGCCGCGCTGCGCCGCCGACCACGCTCACAGCGTCGTGGGAACGGGGTTTCACTCTTGCCATCGCGGCGGGCGGCGCGCTTTGGGGGCTTGCAGGGATGTATCTGTTTCCGGTGTCGTCGCTCCCGCATCAGCTCTTCATAGGACTGGTGCTGGGCGGCCTGACGGCCGGCGCGGTCGCCTTCTTGTCCGCGGTCTGGGGGTCTATCTCGCTTACCTGCTGCCCGCCGCGCTCCCGTACGCGTTGCGGCTGCTTACCCTGGATGCGCCTCCGGCCCAGATCACGGGTCTGTTCGTGCTCTTCTATGTCGCCATGATGGCGTTCACCTCCTGGCGTATGTGCCAGACCATCACGAAGTCGTTGCGGCTGCGCCATCACCAGGAACGGCTGAGCGAGGAGCTCGACACCACCAACCGGCGGCTGCGCAGCGAGGTCGAGACGCGCGCCGCGACGGAGCACGCGGCGCGCGAGAGCAAGCGGCGCCTGCGCGTCCTGGCGGAGGCGCCGTTCGAGGGCATCCTGATCCACGACCAAGGGCGCGTCCTCGACGTCAATCGGACACTGCTCGACATGCTGGGACTGAAACGCGAGCAGGTGATCGGGCGCAGCCTGCCCGATTTCACGCCTGTCGACGCCCGGCCGCAGGTCATGGAGCAGCTCCAAAACCCCGGCAACGCGCCGCTCGAGACGCTCGCCCTGCGCGCCGACGGCACGACCTTTCCCGTGGAACTCCACGGCCGCCGCTTTTCACACGAGGGTCGCACCGTGCACGCGGTATCGATCCGCGACATATCGGCCCGCAAGGCGGTCGAGGAGCGCCTGCAGCGGCCCGCCCATTACGATGCGCTCACCGGTCTCGCCAACCGCAGCCTGTTCCGAGAGCAACTGCGCGCCGCGCTGTCGCGCGCGACGCAGCGCCTACTTTGTGGGCGTGCTGAGCCTCGATCTCGACAACTTCAAGATCATCAACAACGACACCCTCGGCCACGCCGTCGGGGACAAGGTCCTGCTGGAAGTGGCAAAGCGCCTCAAACGCGCTGTGCGCGGCGAGGACATGCTCGCCCGGCTCGGCGGCGACGAGTTCGCGATCATCCTGGATCGACTGGGAAACACGGAAGATGTTGTGGCTATCGTGCAGCGCATCCTCGCCGTCGCGCGGGAGCCGGCTGCGATCGACGGCCAGGAGGTGTTCATCTCGGCCAGCCTGGGCATCACGCTCTATCCTCTGGACGGCGAGGAGCCGAAGACGCTGCTCGAGAATGCCCAGTCTGCAAATTACCGCGCCAAGGAGAAAGGCGGCAACCAGTACGAGTTTTTCACGCAAGACATGAACGCCCAGGCGATCCGCCGCTTCCAGCTCGAAAGCCGCCTGCGCCGGGCGCTCGAGCGCCAGGAGTTCGTCCTGCACTACCAGCCCAAGGTGGACTTGCAGAGCGGCGAGGTGCTGGGAGTGGAGGCGCTGATACGCTGGCGCGACCCGAAGCTCGGTCTCGTTCCCCCGCTAAAGTTCATTCCGCTCGCCGAGAAGACCGGCCTCATCATCCCCATCGGCGAATGGGTGATGCAGGCCGCCTGCGCGCAGATGCGACGCTGGCTGCAGGACGGCCTCGGCCCGATTGCGGTGTCCGTCAATCTCTCCCTGCGCCAACTCAAGCAGCAGGACCTGCGCGGCAGGGTGGCGGCGGCGCTGAGCACAGCCGGCGTACCGCCGAAGCAGCTCAAGATCGAGATTACCGAGAGCACGCTGGCCGACGACATCGAGCTCGCCGCCAGGCTGCTCGCCGAACTGAGCGAGATGCGCCTCCAGCTCTCGATCGACGACTTCGGCACTGGCTACTCCTCGCTCGCCTACCTGAAGAGGTTCCCGCTCGACTACCTCAAGGTGGATCGCTCATTCGTGCGCAACATCCCCGACGACCTGAGCGACTGCGCCATCACCAAGGCGGTGATCGCCATGGCCGGCGGGCTCGACATCAAGGCCGTGGCCGAGGGCGTGGAGACGCCCGCCCAGCTCGCCTTCCTGCGGCCGCTGCCGGCCGAAGAGGTCGCGCCGTGGATCCGGGGAACTGGGGGCGGCAGCCGGACGCCATACAGCAAAAGCTGGATGACGCCGATCCCTCCCGCCGTCACTAGGAATACGCTCGATTTATGTGATCTTCTGACGCGCGCGGCGGCGGGAGCGCGTATGGCCATAGTCTGGACCCGATCAGGTCTTGGGCAAGGTCACACCCTTCTGGCCCTGGTACTTGCCGCCGCGGTCCTTGTAGGAGACTTCGCACACCTCGTCGGCCTCGAGGAAGATGACCTGCGCCACGCCTTCATTGGCGTAGATTTTGGCGGGCAGGGGCGTGGTGTTGGAGAACTCGAGCGTCACGTGCCCCTCCCACTCAGGCTCCAAGGGCGTTACATTCACTATTATCCCGCAGCGTGCGTAGGTCGAATTATGCACGATCATGTCGTTGGCAACGAAGTTGCGCAACCCAGGGACGCTGAGATCGTAGACTTCCGCCTCGCCTGCAGGCTCGATACTCTCTACGACATCCCAAACCGGGCCATCAAGAACCGACAGCAGGTCGTCTGTGGCTGGAGAAACCGTGGCGACCGATACAAACGGCAGCGATTGCATCGGTCTCGTTTCGCCTTCGAACCGATCAAGGCTGGTACCACCACAAGCCATGGCCAGGTTCAGCATCGGCCAAGTTTCGGTCGGCAGCGTGTAAAAGTTGTTCCGCAACCTGAAGGGTTGGGCACGCAACGCGGGCAGGATCTCGCGCTCCAGACGCTGTTGCTTGATCGAGCCCGGCCAGAAACCGATCTCGGCGGCGAAGCGCAAGATCTGCGCTCGGTCGGTGATCTGGATGCGGTACGACAGGGTGCCGACATGGGTGCGCTCCTCGCGAATCAGCGCAAACACGCCAAAGCGCAGCAGCAGGTGATGCAGGTCTTCGATCAGGCGACGCGACCTCGAGCAATACTCGAGGAAAAAGCTTTCGCCGCTGCGGTACAACCCGCCGTCGCCGGAGAACAGCGCTCGAAGAAAAGTCCGCACCGCGGTCTTCGGTGCCGTGAAAATCCGCTGCGGGACGGACTTCCCGCCTGCGGTCGAGTCGAAACCATAACCTTTAAGCCAGAGCGAGGCGCGATTGTGTTCCAGGCTGCCGCTACAGCTGGTCCGATTGGCGAGACGATCGCCGAAGCGCTCTTTGGGGTGCGTCACCCTTCCCAAGCCGCCTTCTGCGATGCACTTCTCGAGGAGCTCGACGAGGACCGGATCGGCACTGGTAAGCGTCGGGCAGTGGCCGGGCGTGGCGCACTGCCCTTCGGCGATCATCAACCCGAGCAGCGCCGCCTCCCAGTCGGGGATCGGTGTCTTGCCGAAGATCGGGATGTGGCGGGCAACGGCGATACGATCGCCAGGCTTGAGCGCATTGAGCGGCGTCCAGCCGTGCCATTGACGGAAAGGATGATTGGCCGTGGCGCGGATTTTTAGACCCGCCTTCGTCGTCAGTTCGTACACGGGCTTACGGCCTTGCGGCAGCAGCGCGGAGACACGCCCCGGCTGCAGGCGCCAGTTTTTCATACCCAGGGTTTTCCTGCCCCAGGCGAATTCCGTGATGGGCAGATAAGCACCGGTCTCAGCGTCCACAACGCGCGTATCGCCCGAGACGCACTTGCCCAGGCAAAGCACGAGCACGTTGCGCGGGACGCGGAAATACTCGACGGTGCGCGCGAGCGCGAAGGAGTTCGGCGGGATGATGCACACCGGCCCCTGGAAGTCCACGAAGCTTTTGGCGTCGAAGTTCTTAGGATCAACGATGGTGGTGTTGATGTTGGTGAAGATCTTGAATTCGTCCGAACAGCGGATGTCGTAGCCATAGCTCGAGGTGCCATAGGAGACGATCGGGCCATCGGCAAGGCGCTTGACCTGGTTCGGCTCGAACGGCTCGATCATGCCGTGCTCCAGCGCCATGCGGCGGATCCATTTGTCGGATTTTATGCTCATTTGTCGCGTAGGACGCGAGGCGCAAGGAAGGCGTGAGCAGATTCTACTATTTTCACTCCTTTCCCTTCGCCCCTCACGTATTCTGGATGACAATCGCCGGGAACTTGGCCGAGTAGTCCTTCTTCTGCAGCGAGAGCTTGGCGGTCACGCGGCGCGCGATCTTGCGGTAGATCTGGGAGATGCGGCACTCGGGATCGGCGACCACGGTCGGCTTGCCGCCGTCGGTCTCCTCACGGATGCGACGGTCGAGCGGCAGCGCACCGAGGAAGTCCACATCGTACTGTTCGGCCATTTTTTGGCCGCCGCCCTCAGCGAAGATGTGATCCTCGTGACCACACTTGGGGCAGATGTAGGTGCTCATGTTCTCGACCACGCCGAGCACCGGAATCTCGACCTTCTCGAACATCTTAAGCGCCTTGCGCGCGTCAAGTAGCGCGATGTCCTGCGGGGTGGTGACGATCACCGCCCCCGAGACCGGCACGCGCTGTGCAAGCGTGAGCTGGGTGTCGCCCGTGCCCGGCGGCAGGTCAACAACCAGGTAATCGAGGTCCTTCCAGTTGGTGTCCTTAAGAAGCTGCTCGAGTGCTTGGGTGACCATGGGGCCGCGCCAGATCATCGGCGTCTCCTCGTCAATGAGGAAGCCGATAGACATGGCCTGCAGGTGGTAGCTCACGATCGGCTCGAGCGAGCGGCCGTCCTTGGACTCGGGCTTCATCTTGACGCCGAGCATGCGCGGCTGGCTCGGGCCGTAGATGTCGGCGTCGAGAATGCCGACCCTGGCGCCCTCTAGGGAAAGCGCGAGCGCCAGGTTCACCGCGACAGTGGACTTTCCGACGCCGCCCTTACCCGAGGCCACGGCGATGATGTTCTTGATGTTGGGGATCGGCTTGACGCCCTTCTGGACAGCGTGGCTGGTGATGTTCCAGGAGATATTCACCTCGACATCCTTCACTCCGGGGATGGCGGCGATTCTCTCCTTGAGCTTAGCGGTGAGCTCGTCCTGCCAGCCCTTGGCCGGATAGCCGAGCACGATGTCTACAGCGACCTGGTCGCCGTCCACGGTGATGTTTTTCACCGCCTTGGCGGACACCAGGTCCCGCTCCAGGTTGGGATCAATAACCTCTTTTAGGGCCGTTTCCACCTGCAGTTGTGATACTGCCATCTGAGCGCTCTCCGAACTTGCCTGACCAGGGGCCGAAATGCTACACCGGGCCCGCAGAAATGTCATGGGCGGGGCCGCCCAAACGCCGCCATTTCCCTTATGATATCGGGGTTAAGTCAGCCCACTTCCGTAATGACCGCTAAAAAACGCCGGATCCTCGTCACCAGCGCTCTGCCTTACGCCAACGGCCCGATCCACCTCGGGCACCTGGTCGAGTACATTCAGACCGATATCTGGGTACGCTTCCTGAAAATGCGCGGGCACGAGTGCTGGTACGTGTGCGCCGATGACACCCACGGCACGCCGGTTATGCTGCGCGCTGAGCAAGAAGGCACAACGCCCGAGGCGCTCATCCGTCGCATGCACGCCGAGCATCTCGCCGATTTCGCGGCCTTCGGTATCGGCTTTGACAACTACTACAGCACACACAGCGAGGAGAACCGTCGCCTGGCCGAAGAGATTTACCGCCGGCTCAAGGCGCTCGGGCACATTACTGCGCGCACCATCAAGCAGGCCTACGATCCAGTGAAAGAGATGTTCCTGCCGGACCGCTTCATCCGCGGAGCCTGTTCGCGTTGCAGCGCGCCTGACCAGTACGGGGATGCCTGCGAGGTGTGCGGGGCGACCTATGCCCCTACCGAGCTGATCAACCCGGTCTCTGTGCTCTCGGGCGCATCGCCCGTGGAGAAAGAATCCGAGCATTTCTTCTTCCGGCTGGGAGACTTCGAGGATCGGCTTCGCGCCTGGCTCTTCCCGGACATCACCCAGCCTCGCCATGTGCAACCGGAGGTAGCGAACAAACTCGGCGAATGGTTTGCGGCGGGCCTCAGGGACTGGGACATCTCGCGCGACGCGCCGTATTTCGGCTTCGAGATCCCGGACGCACCGGGCAAGTATTTCTACGTGTGGCTGGATGCACCGATCGGTTACATGGCAAGTTTCCGCAACCTGTGTGACCGCAAGGGTCTCGACTTCGAGGCTTGGTGGGGCAAGGATAGCCAGGCTGAGCTCTATCATTTCATCGGCAAGGACATCCTCTATTTCCATGCGCTGTTTTGGCCAGCGATGCTTATGGGGGCGGGTTACCGACTGCCGACGGCCATTTATGCGCACGGCTTTCTCACGGTGAACGGCCAGAAAATGTCCAAGTCGCGCGGTACTTTCATCACCGCGCGGCGCTATCTCGAGGCCGGCCTCGAACCCGAATACCTGCGCTACTATCTCGCCGCCAAGCTTGGGCCGGGGATCGGGGACATCGATCTCAATTTCGAGGACTTTATCGCGCGCATCAACAGCGACATCGTGGGCAAGTACGTCAATATCGCAAGCCGCGCCGCCGGTTTTATCACCAAACATTTCGGGGGTAAGCTATACGGTTGGCCCCCCGATTCGACCGAAGAGGAGATGAAGGTGGACGACCAGACAGTTTCGCAGACCCCCTGGCGTCCTTATCACCCTCTGGATGTGTACGAAGATCGATTGGAGGAGATCGCCTCTGCCTACGAAGACAGGCGATTCGATGACGTCATCGGCTTTGCGATGAACATTGCCGATGAAGTTAACGAGGATTTCGACCGACATAAACCCTGGCAGATCGCAAAAGACAATCCGCGCGATCCCAGTCTTCAAATCATATGCACACGCACGCTCGATGCCTTCTATCTGCTTTCGATCGTGCTGTCTCCCATCCTCCCCCGCCTGACACAGCGGGTTGCAAGAGAATTTTTCGGGATGGACAGAGATTTTTTGTGGAGCGATCTCAAAGGCCCGCTTCCGCAACGCATCAATCCTTATCAGCACCTCGCCACGCGTGTGGACCCAAAGGCCGTTCAAGCGATGCTCGAGGCATCGAAGGAGAATCTTCCCGTGAACAGCGAAACTGCAACTGCCGCTGCCGCAAGCAATCTCGAGCCCATCAAGCCCGAGATCACGATGGATGATTTTGCCAAGCTCGACCTGCGCATCGCGCGCATCGTGAGAGCCGATTATGTCGAGGGCGCGGACAAGCTTCTTAAGCTCACAGTGGATTTGGGCGAGGGCAGAACACGCAACATCTTTGCCGGCATCCGTTCGGCTTACGATCCGAAGCATCTGGTTGGAAGGCTTACGGTGGTGGTGGCCAATCTCGCGCCGCGCCGAATGAAGTTCGGCGTCTCCGAGGGCATGGTGCTCGCCGCCGGCCCGGGCGGCAAGGCACTTTGGCTACTCGCCCCGGACCCCGGCGCGCAGCCAGGGATGCGCGTAAAATAGCCACGGTCCGCTTCGCCGCGGACCCCGTTGGCTTTCCCTGCGCGACCGACGGATGTCGCTGCCAAAAATCGGCCGGTATGCTCAAATGGGGTGCCCCCGGCTGCTCGTTGCCGTGAGCATGTCTGCCAACACCGGTAATTACACTCTTGGATTTGTTTGAAGAGAGGTGCTCATGACACGATCGCTAAGAGTACTTGTCCTGGCCGGTTTGAGTGCCGCCGCGGCCTCGGCCGCCGAGCTCGAGGAGCGGGCCGCGGCGAGCCGCGCCGTCGTCCAGGAATTCCAGCAGCGCCTGCAGGCCGAGCTCAAGGCCGCCATGAAGGACGGTCCGGTCAAGGCCATCGGTGTCTGCAGCGAGAAGGCCCCGGCGATCGCCGCCGAACTCTCGGAGAAACGCGGCGGCAAGGTGGCGCGCACCAGTCTCAGGCTGCGCAACCCTAAGAACGCGCCCGACGAATGGGAGCGCAAGGTGCTCGAACGCTTCGAGTTGCGCACGCGGCAGGGCGAGAGGCCTGATACGCTTGAGTTTTACGAAATTGTGGAGCGCGAAGGTCGAAAGGAATTCCGCTACATGAAGGCCATCGCCATTCCCAAGAATGCCCCTTGCCTCGTCTGCCACGGGCGCGCGATCGACAGCAAGGTGGATGCCAAACTCAAGGCGCTATATCCCGAGGACCGCGCACGTGGCTACCAGGAAGGCGAATTGCGCGGCGCCTTCACCGTGCGCCAGCCGATATAGCGCTCCTTGTGTGGTGTGCGCCTGCTGCGCGATGCGCCGCCTAGCCAGCCGCACACAGAATACGAATGGCGCGCACACACTCCGCGCGCGTGCGCGGCGGGCGGCCCGATCCCGTCGGCCGCCGTCTGCTTCGGGTGCTCGCCGCTATGCTGCCTGGGGCGCGGCCTCGTCAGCGCATGACAGCACCATATGAATGTCGACAGAGCGCGTGATTTCGTCGAACGGCTATGGGAGGAATCCATCCTGCCCAGGCTGATCGACTACATTCGCATTCCAGCCATATCGCCGCACTTCGATCCGGCCTGGGAAAGGCACGGGCACCTCGATCAGGTCGTGGAGCTTGCCGCCGATTGGTGCCGCGCGCAACCGGTTCCTGGCCTCGAGATTGAGGTCGTGCGCCTGCCGAAACGCACCCCGCTGCTTCTCGTGGAGGCGCAGGGAAACAAGCCCGGTACCGTGCTGCTCTACGGCCATCTCGACAAGCAACCCGAGATGAGCGGCTGGCGCGAGGGGCTCGGCCCGTGGACGCCAGTCCTCGAGGGCGACAAGCTATACGGGCGCGGCGGTGCCGACGACGGCTATGCCGTGTTCGCCGCTGTCGGGGCACTGGCCACGCTTGCCGACCAGCAGCTGCCACGTCCGCGCTGTGTGGCGCTCATCGAGTGTGACGAAGAAAGCGGCAGCCAGGATCTGCTCGCCTACCTCCAACACCTCCAGACGCGCATCGGCACGCCGGATCTCGTCATCGCGCTCGACTCAGGCTGTGGCAACTATGAGCAACTGTGGCTCACCACCTCGCTGCGTGGGATCGTCAACGGCGTGCTCACTGTCGAAATCCTCAAGGAAGGTGTACATTCGGGCGACGCGAGCGGAGTCGTGCCCTCGAGTTTTCGTATTGCGCGCAGCCTGCTCGACCGTATCGAAGACCCGCAGACCGGCACGGTGCACGCCGCGGCCTTCCAGGCCGCCATCCCGAGCGAGCGTGTGCACCAGGCCAGACAGGCCGCGGCAGTGCTCGGTGCGGCGCTCTACACCCGTTTCCCCTTCGTGCCGGGCGCGCAACCACTCACCCATGACCCGGCCGAGCTCGTTCTCAACCGTACCTGGCGCGCGGCGCTCGAGGTGACGGGCGCAGCAGAGCTGCCCTCGCTCCGGGAGGCGGGCAACGTGCTGCGGCCGAAGACCGCGCTCAAACTCTCGTTGCGGTTGCCGCCAACGGTGGATGCCGAGCACGCCGCCTGCCAGCTCAAGGCGCTGCTCGAGGGCGAACCGCCGTATGGCGCCAGCGTGCGCTTCGAGATCGAGCAGGCGGCAAGCGGCTGGAACGCGCCGGCGGTCGCGCCCTGGCTTGAGCAGGCGCTCGAGCGCGCCTCGCGCCATTTCTTCGGCCGCGCTCCGGTCCACATGGGTGAAGGCGGCACCATTCCCTTTATGCACATACTCGGCCACCGCTTCCCGCGCGCGCAGTTCCTGATCACCGGCGTGCTTGGCCCCGGCGCCAATGCGCACGGACCGAATGAGTTCCTGCACCTGCCCACCGCACGACGCATCACCGCCTGTGTCGCACAGGTGCTCGATGACTTCGGGAAGTCCTGATGAAAATCTGCCCTCGCACGGCGCGAATGATCGAGAACAACGATGTAATGCGCTTTGGCGGCACGCACCCTTGCCCGATCTCAAGTGAGAGGTGCTAGTAAACCCCGGGGATAAATTTACTCACCCGCTTGCGGTATGCGCGGTAGGCAGGATACTGCGCGCTGAGCCAGGCCTCTTCGCGCGTAGCCTTGCGGTCGAAGAACACCGCAGCGGCGAGTGTAGCGAATACTCCCGCCGCGCTCAGCCACCATCCCGACCAGCCGAGGGCGGCGAGCAGCACGCCGGCGTAGATCGGATGGCGCACCCAGCCGTATACCCCGCGCTGCTTGAGCGACGCGCCCGCCGCCGGCCGCGGGAACGGGGTAAGCGCGCGCCCCAGCGTCAATGCACCGACCAGGCCGAGCGCCCCACCGGCCAACACGGCCAGTAGGCCAGCGACTTGCAACGGGTGGTCGAGCGACGGCGCGCGCACGCCGCCGGTTTTGATCGGCGTCAACACCAGCGCAGCGAGCACGAGCAACTGCGCGAGCACCCACATGCCCCCGCGCGCCCGGAACTTTTGCCACCAGCCTGCATTCATGCGCGTAGGCCCGGGTCTTCTATAGCAGACCCTGCTCTGCTAGGGTATCCGGGAGCGTTTGATTCTTTCCAACCAGTGAAAGCCGAGGTATCTATGTTTTCTGTTCGTTTCGACAAGTCGTTGATCGCCGTCTTCAGCGTGCTCTCGTTCCTACTCGCCCAGGGCTGCGCGACCGACACAGAGCTCACCCGCGCCCAGAAGGGTGCGATCATCGGTGCGGCGAGCGGTGCGGCCGCTGGTGTGCTGCTCGGCAGCAAGAAGGACAAGGAGCTCAAGTACGCCATCATCGGCGGGATCCTGGGGGGGACAGCCGGGGCGGTGATCGGCAATTACATGGACCGCCAGGCCGAGGAGCTGCGGCAAGTCGCCGAGGTGATTCGCGTGGACGACGGCATCATCGCCACCATGCGCGAGCAGGTACTGTTCGACTTCGACAAGGCCACGCTCAAGCCCCAGGCAAGCACGAGTCTGGCCAAGGTGGCTGCGGTCCTTCGCAAGTACGACAAGACCGAGATCACCGTCGCCGGCCACACCGACAACGTGGGCAGCGCAGCCTATAACCGCGCGCTGTCGCTTCGCCGTGCGGACGCTGTGCGCCTGTTCCTGATCGAGCACGGTATCGCGCCGAGCCGCCTGCACGCGCTTGGCTTCGGCTTCGACCGGCCGGTGGCCTCGAACGCGACCGCCGCCGGCCGTGCGCTCAACCGCCGTGTCGAGCTGCACATCACCCCGGACGAGCGGCTGTTGCGCGACGCGAAGAGAATGGGTTGATGTCTGCCCTCGCTGAGCGTCTCGATGCCTGGCTGCCCCAGACGCAGTGCACGCGCTGCGGATACCCGCACTGCCGAGCTTACGCCGAGGCGCTCGCAGAAGGTCGCGCCGACATCAATCGCTGCCCGCCCGGCGGGGAGGTAACGATCCTTGCGCTCGCCGAGATCCTGGCGGTAAGCCCCAAGCCGCTCGATCCGGCCTGTGGCCCGCGCGAGCCCCGACGGCTCGCGCGGATTGACGAAACCCTCTGCATCGGCTGCGCGAAATGCCTGGACGCCTGCCCGGTGGACGCCATCGTGGGCAGCCGCCGGTTCGTGCACACCGTCATCGCCGCCGAGTGCACCGGCTGCGGCCTGTGCCTGCCGCCCTGCCCCGTGGACTGCATCGTGCTTGTGCCGCCGATTGGTGCCGCGCGCGCGGGCGGTGGGCCGTGGCCGGAATACACCTCCGCGGAGGCGAAACGCTGGCGCCGGCGTGCACAGCGCCACTTCGCGCGACTTGCCGAGGAGCGCAATCGCCGGCAGGAAGCGCAACGCGCACAGATCCGCGCCGAGATTCTCGCCGCCGTCGAACGCGTGCGGGCGCGCCGGCGGCCGATAGCAGCAGAAGAAAAATCAGGTCGAGATAAAATCCTCGATCCTGGGCATCGTGTCGATCCTGACTGTCTCATTTTTTAAAAACGAAGCGTCAGGGCGGGACACTTTCTGTTTAGTGGCAAGACCGATCATGCGGCGTTTTTCGGCCGCTTCAAGAGGCACGACCTCGGCCTGGCGCCGCAGGAACAAGGGGATGGCGCGACCACCAGGCCAAGGACTGCGCGTGATGCGCGCTGTGGCGCTACATCACGCCAAGGGCGTGGAATCCGCACAAGCCCAGCCATGAATGCAGCTGCTCGGCGGGAAATTTTCGCACGCCTTGCGCGCGCCAACCCCACGCCCGCCACCGAACTCAAGTACCGCACGGTCTTCGAGCTGCTGGTGGCGGTAATCCTCTCCGCGCAGGCCACCGACAAGAGTGTCAATCGGGCCACCGCCACGCTCTTCAAGGTTGCCAACACCCCGCAGGCCATGGTGAAGCTCGGGGTGCGCGGCCTCAAGCGTTACATCAAGACCATCGGGCTCTACAACACCAAGGCACGCAACCTCGTAAAGACCGCGCGACTGCTGATCGCGCGGCACGGCGGGAAAGTGCCGCGCACGCGCGAGGCGCTCGAACAGCTTCCGGGCGTCGGTCGCAAGACCGCTAACGTGATCCTTAACACCGCCTTCGGCCATCCAACCATCGCTGTGGACACGCACATCTTCCGGCTCGCCAACCGCACCGGGCTCGCGCCCGGTAAGACCCCGCGCCAGGTCGAGGAGCAGCTCGCGCGGCGGGTGCCGGAGCCATACCGCAAAGACGCGCATCACTGGCTGATTCTGCATGGCCGTTACGTGTGTACGGCGCGCCGCCCGCACTGCGGGCGCTGCATCCTTTACGACCTGTGCGAATTCCGCGATAAAGCGAAATATCGCGATAGCCGGCGGCTTGCCAGGCGCGCTGCGCCACGGCGTGCCCTGGCTGGTACGCGAGCGCAAACGCCTCGCGCAAAATGAGTGGACAGGATCGACAGGATTCTTCAAGATGCAAAGGACAGGATTCAAATGACCCTGTCAATCCTGTCCTATCCGGTAGATTCTGTCTGATTGGGTATTGCTCGAGATTCCGCGAAACATAAGCTTCTGTACATGACCGCCACTGTTGCCGCCACCGGACTCTCTCACGGCAGCCGGGCCCGACCCGAGCATGCCGCGGACGCCGTGCGTCAGGCACTTGGCAAGCTCGGTGTGGCGCACGCGACGGGCGTGCTACTGTTTCTCACACCGGAATACGCCACCGATCCCGAGCCGGCGCTGCGGGCAGCGGCACGCGCGGCCGGCTGCCTACAGGTGCTCGGCGCCACCGGCGCCGGCATCCTGACGGATGAGGAATGGGTGCTCGACAGCCCGGGTGCAGCGGCCATGGTGTTCGCCGAACCCGTGTCGCTCGCACCCGCCGCCGGCTGCGCGGCGCACCGAGACATCGTGCTGTCGCTGTGCACGCCACTGTCGCTGACGGCCGACTGGCTGGACGCACCGCTTGCGCGCCTCGGTGCGGTATCTGCCGATCTCGGCGGGCACGGGCCGTTTAAGGTTTGGGCGAGCGCCCGCGTGGCCGAGACCGGTCGGGTCGAGGCGCGGCTCGCAGGGGTGCGCGGCGCGCTCGGCGTTTCGCAGGGCGTGCGTGCGCTCACCGCGCCTATCGAGGTCGCCGAGGTCGAGGCACACGACGTCAAGCGCCTCGGCAACGCCCCGGCGCTCAGCGTGCTGGTCGAGGCCCTGCCGCTTTCGGTGCGCGACAGGGAGCGCCTGCCGCTGCACCTCATCATGGGCGGTGTCACGTACGGCGATCCCGCGACCGCCATACGCGAGGGCCGCTACCGCCTCAACCACATCGTTGCGGCCAACCCGCGTGATCGATCCGTCACACTCGCCCAGCCGCTCGCGCGCGGCGAGCGGCTGTTCTGGGCGATGCGCGATGCGCTCGTCGCGGAACGCGAGCTGCACGCGAGTCTTAAACGCACCGAGCAGGCACTCGGTGCTGTGCCGGACTTCGCACTGCTTTTCCCGTGCATGGGCCGCGGCCCGCACTTCTTCGGCAACCGCGACCGCGATCTCGAGCAACTGCGCGCGCGCTTCCCGGGGCTACCGGTCATCGGGATGTACGGCAACGGAGAGATCGGCCCACTCGATGGCGGCAACCATCTCTACCAGTACTCCGCCGTGTTCGGGCTGTTTGCGCGTGGGCGCGCTGAGGGCAGATCCGCGGCGTCGGGTCGCTAAGACCTCGCCCCTTCGCTACCGACCCTTCTAAGCCCCCGCGCCCAGCCGTGGCTCGAAATTTTAGCCCTTGGCGCACACCCCGCCTACATCGACATGGGAAACGCGCGCAAGCGCGCTTCGAAGCCCCAGGCCTATCGGCCAGATCTATTCCGTCTCGCCAACAAGCGGCTGTGCCGCGCGCGTGTGCACGGGGCCGAGCGCGCGCCGCGGATCTCAGGCAGCGCAGAGATGCTTCTTCGCGATCGGCGTACGCGCGGTATCAAGCCGTCCGCCGTTTTCGCCACGCATGCGTTAGCCGGCCTTTGCCTGCTCGCACGGCATCTGATCGCCCATCTCGTGGTGAGCGGCTCGCACGGGGACCGGCGACTGTGCTGGTCATGTTGCAGGCGAACCGGTCGCCGAGCCGCGCGTCTTCCAGCACGCCACACAGTGGGTGGCGTTGATCGTGCCGGCCGGCATCGGGGGTCTCACACGGTGAGGGCGGGCCCCGCAAGCCCGAGCTCGCCCGGCACCTGCGTGCAAAGCTCTATGGCGGAGGCGAAATTTTCGCGTTCGTGCCAACCGGGGTGAACCCACCGGTAAACCGCCTGTCTGAGCAGGAGAGATGAACGCTGAGCTGACCCACAAACGGAGCCTCACACCATGAAACACACCTCCACCCTGATCACCACCGCGATCAGCGGCCTACTCGCCATGGGTCTTCACGGCACGGCGGCGGCCGCCAAACCGCAGATGGAAAAGTGTTACGGAATCGTCAAGGCCGGCAAGAACGACTGCCAGACGGCCACGAGCGCTTGCGCCGGCACGGCCAAGAGAGACCGCGAGCCGGATGCCTGGATCTACCTGCCCAAGGGTAGCTGCGAGAAGATCGTGGGCGGCTCGCTCAAGCCGTTGACGAAGAAATAGCACGGGCAGCGAACCCCTCTGGAGGAGGTGCGGTTCGAGGAAAGGCGCTTTCCTCTGCCATCTCCCCCAGGAGGGGGACGAAGGGGCAAGTACGCGATGACGCCTGACAGCCCTTTCGCGAATTCCTTCGCGCCGGCGGCGCACACCGGGATCGGCCTGCGCGCGCCGCACTATCGCGACCTCCTCGAGACGCGCCCCGGCGTGGGCTTCCTCGAAGTGCACAGCGAGAACTACTTCGGCGCCGGCGGCGCGCCGCTCTATTACCTGGAGCGGGTGCGCGAGCACTACCCGCTCAGTCTGCATGGAATCGGGCTATCGCTCGGCTCCGCCGACCCGCTCAACCGTGAACACCTGCGCAAGCTCAAGGCGCTCGTCGCGCGCTTCGAGCCCATACTGGTGTCCGACCACCTGTGCTGGAGCTCGGTGGACGGGATCTATCTCAACGATCTCCTGCCGCTGCCCTATACCGAGGAGGCACTCGCACATGTCGTCACCCGCATCGGCGAGGCGCAGGACTTCCTCGGCCGCGAAATCTTGATCGAAAACCCCTCGAGCTATTTGAGCTACGTGGATTCCGTCATTCCCGAATGGGAGTTCCTAGGGGAGCTTGCGGCGCGAAGCCACTGCGGCATCCTGCTCGACGTGAACAACATGTACGTGAGCAGCAGGAACCTCGGTTTCGATCCACAGATCTATCTTGCGGCCATGCCGCCAGGCAAGGTGCGCGAGATCCATCTCGCCGGGCACACCGTGAAGCGCTACCCGGACGGTGAGATCCTCATCGACACGCACAACGCGCCCGTGTGCGCGGCAGTCTGGCAGCTCTACCGCAAGACCGTGCAACATCTTGGCGACGTACCTACACTGATCGAGTGGGACACTGACCTGCCGCCTCTGGCGGCAGTTGTCGAAGAGGCGGCACGAGCCGATGCGTTCCGAAGGGAACAGACCCATATCCCAGCTGGCTGATCGGCAGCGACGCTTCGCGCGCGGCATCTTCGGCACGGCCGACCCGGCGCTACTTGCGGCCATCCGCCCCGGGCGCTTCGCACCCGCGCAGCTGCTTCAGGTCTACCGGAACAACGTCTTCGAGAACCTCACCGCGGCGCTTCGCGCGATCTACCCCGTCGTCGAGCGACTGGTGGGCAGAGGTTTCTTCCGCTACGTGGCCGACGTCTATATACGCCGCCATCCACCTACAAGTGGCAACCTGCATGACTTCGGGGCCGGCCTCGCGGATTTCCTCGCGACCTTTCCGCCAGCGGCCGGGCTTGCGTACCTGCCGGACGTGGCGCGCCTGGAGTGGGCCTGGCACGAGGCCTTCCACGCCGCGGAGGCGCCGGCGCTCGCGCTCGAGCGGCTCGCGGAGGTGCCGAGCGCACGCTACGGGGAGCTGCGCTTCACGCTGCACCCCTCGGCACGGCTGATCGCCTCCGGGTACCCGTGCCTGCGCATCTGGCAGGTCAATCAGCCCGATTGGTCCGGCGACGAGACCGTGGATCTCGCCGAAGGCGGCGTACGGCTGCTCGTCATCCGCCGCCGGCTCGAGGTGGAGATAGAGCCGCTTACGGCGGGCGAGCATGCGCTGCTCACAGCCTTCGTCGCCGGTCGCCCGCTCAGCGAGGCGACGGAGGCGGCGCTCACGGCCGAGCCCGGCCTCGATCTTAAGGCGTGCCTGCGCCGGCATGTGCGACAGGCGACGATCGTGGATTTCGATCTCGAGGAGGCATCATGAACGCTCTCAAGCGCGCCGCGCGTTACGTCCGCCCCGTCATCTTGGGGCTAAACTTCCTTCAGCCGCTCATCGATCTCGGTATCCGGTTGTGGGTCGCGAACGTCTTCTGGCGCTCCGGGCTCACCAAGATCCAGAGCTGGGACACGACCGTGGCGCTATTCACCTACGAATACCAGGTCCCGTTGCTCTCGCCCGAGCTCGCCGCCGTACTCGCCACCTTCATCGAGCTGACCTTCCCAGTGCTACTGGCCTTGGGCCTCGCCGGGCGCTTGGCGGCCTTCGTGCTGTTCGTGTTCAACGCCATGGCCGTAATCGCCTACCCGGGGCTCGCCGAGGCCGGGCTCAAGGACCATACCTATTGGGGCATGCTCTTGCTTGTTACGCTGCTGCACGGCCCCGGCAGGCTGTCCCTCGACCACCTCATTGGCCGCCGCTGGATGGGCCAATGAGGTCTGGGGCGGCGGACGAACGTGCGGCCAGCGCCGCCCGTACCTTTGACTCACCCGACACAGGGGTCTTCGCACCCCTCAAGATCGCGCAGCACCGCCAACCAGGCTCGAACCGAAGGCGGTTACGCGCTGGCGGCCCGCGAGCCGCTCGAGCATGCGCAGCCATGCACGACCGTCCGCGCGGTGCCTGCGCCGTCCACCAAGATAACCACCCTGCCCTGCGTCGGCTCGCGGAGCAGCGCCGCGGCAGCGTGCGCGCGCTTCAGCATGTCGGCCTCGTTCACACCGACATGAAACAAAGCGGGTGACGGGGAGCAAAGAGGTGTGTTGATGATCTTGGCACGCATGCGCAGGGGTAAGGAGCAAACGGGGCATTTCGCCTACGAGGAGGTTTCGCTATTATATGCGAGGTTCCACCGAGGATATGCGAGCGCGCTACAAAGGGGTAACGAGAGGGTTTCCATAAAACGGGCGGCGAGGGATCCGCCACTCCTCGATCGCAACCGCAACATAATGTTCCACAAGCCCCACCCGCCCTTTGTCCGCAGCACGATTCAGCAGCTGTACCTCTGGGCATCGCTCCCGGTCATCGTATTGCTGAGCACCTTGCCGGTCGCGCGCGCCGAGGAGACGATGGGTGTCCCCACGGAAGAGGCATTTCTCGGCGAGCTGCCCGTGGTGCTTTCCGCCACCCGCCTCGCACAGCCGCTCGCTGAAAGCCCGGCCTCGATCACGGTCATCGACCGCGAACTGATCGAGGCCTCGGGCGCCGTGGACATCCCGGATGTGCTGCGGCTCGTGCCGGGCGTGCAGGTCGGGCACGCCGACGGCACGCACCTCATTGTCACCTACCATGGGCTTTCCGACGTGCACGCCCGGCGCCTGCAGGTGCTGGTGGACGGCCGCTCGGTGTATTCCCCGGACTTCGGGCGCGTGCTGTGGTCGGACCTACCGCTTTTCATCGAGGACATCGAACGCATCGAGTTCATCCGCGGACCGAACGGCGTCACCTTCGGCGCCAACAGCTTCGTCGGTGTGATCAACATCATCACCCGTCATCCCTCCCAGGTGCAGGGGACCTACCTCGAGGGCACGTACGGGGAACGGCGGATGCGCCGTTGGCTCGCGCGCCACGCCGGTGGCAGCGACAGTGATCTGAGCTATCGCGTCAGTCTCGGTTACCGCACCGACGATGGCTTCCCGCAGATCAAGGACGACAAGCATGTCGCCTTGCTTACCTACCGCGGCGAGTACCGCGCCTCGCGCCGCGATACCCTGGACATCCAATTCGGCGTGAACGATAACACCCGAGGCACAGGCTCGGGTGCCGACGAGAACCCGATGCGCGATCTCGAGGCGACCAGTCATTACCAGTATCTGCGCTGGCGACGCGCGATCAGCCCCGAGGAAGAATGGAGCCTGCTCTTTTACCACAATTATCAGCGGCTCTTCGACACTTATCAGACCGCGCTCATCTCGGATATCCTCGATATCCCGCCCGCGCTCGTGCCCGTGTTGTTCGGCGTACCGGACCAGCGACTGGTCTTCAACGAAGACGTGTGGGCAGAACGTTACGATCTCGAGCTGCAGCACGTGCGCACCCCGGCGCGCGACATGCGCCTGGTGTGGGGCGCCGAGACGCGGCTCGACCGCGTGCGCGGACCGGGTTGGCTTTCGACGCCCGACTGGCAGGAGTCGAAACTCGCCCGCCTGTTCGCCAACACCGAATGGCGCATCGCGCCGCGCTGGATCCTGAATGTTGGGTTCATGTACGAGCACAACACGATCACGGGTGGCGACCTCTCCCCGCGCCTGGCGCTCAACCATACGCTCGCTGAGGGCCACAGCCTGCGCGCGAGCATTTCGCGCGCCTGGCGCACGCCGTCGGTGTTCGAGCGCCATGCCAACACGCTCGTTCGCGCCGGCGACGGTACCGTGCTCAACCGGATGTACGTGAACGGCGGCAGCCTGCGTCCGGAACGAATCACCGCCTACGAACTCGGTTACCTGGGCGAGTTTTCAGTCGCGCGCGCCACGGTAGACCTCAAACTCTACAGCGAGGAGATCCGCGACGTGATCGTCGGGGCAGTGGACGCGAGCACAGCTGACAACTACATCACCTTCTGCAACGACGGCAAGGCCGATACCTACGGTTGGGAGCTGCATCTGCAGTGGCGGTTCACCCCTGCCACGCGGCTGGTCGCCGCCACCGCCTACGCGCACGTGCGCGGACGCTATCTCGAACGCTTCACCGCCACGACCCGCACGGAAAAGGACGCCGCCAAACTCACCCCCGTGCACACCCAAAGCGCACTTTTGATCCGGCACCTGCCGTTCGGGCTTGTGGGCAGCCTCGGCTACTACAAGGTCGGCAACATGGAGTTCGACAACAACGACGCGACCCGCGGCTACGACAACCTGGAACTGCGTCTCGGGTACCGGCTACGCGCCGGGGCGACACGTGGCGAGATCGCCGTGCTCGGCCAGCACCTGGCCGGCGACTACTTCGACGCGGAGCGCGACGCCGTCTTCGACGAACGTTTCTTCGTGACCTTAAGCCTTGAATTCTAGTAAGCCACGACTCGCAGTACGGCTGGCGGCCGTGGCTTTGGCGACGCTGCCCGAGAGCTGCGGCTTGGGGCAGGCCGCAGCCCCGCCCACAATCCTCGTGATCCCGAGCGGCGCGCACCCCGCTTATGGGCAGCTTGTCAGCGGGCTGCGCGAGAGGCTCGCCACCCGACAGGGTGCGCCGGTGCTTGCCGTGGGCAAGCTCGAAGACTACCGCATCGCGCAGCGCGACAGCGATCGCGCAACACACTTCCGCCTGCTTGTCACTGCTGGCATGCAGGCGGCAGAACAGATCGTGCGATCCCCCCCGCCGTTGCAGCCGGTGCTGCATACCCTCGTTCCACGTCTGGCATTGCGGCGGCTTGCACTGGACAAGGAGATGGCAGGCGCGTCGGCGATCTACCTGGATCAGCCTATGGCGCGGCAGTTCGCGCTGATCCGCTCGGCACTACCCAAGGCACGCCGCGTCGCGGTGCTGCTCGGTCCGGCGTCACGGGCCGTGCGCGGCGAGATCCTGGAAGCGGCACAGGCCGCCGGGCTCGCTGTCAACATTGAGACGGTACTCTCTGCTCACGAGCTGCACCGCGCCCTGACGAATGTGCTCGACGGCGCCGATGCCCTGCTCGCCGTGGCCGATACGCTGGTATACAACCCCCGGACCATCCACCACATCCTGCTCTCGACGTATCACCACAAGGTGCCCATGGTCGGCATCTCGCGTGGCCACCTCGAGGCCGGCGCGACACTTGCGCTCTATTCCACCCCCCAACAGATCGGCCGGCAGGCGGCAGAGATGATCCTTGAGGCGTTCGCCGCGCCGGATGGGCCGCGCCTGCCGCCACCACAGTTCCCGAGGTATTTCACCGTCGAGGTCAACGAGCGCGTGGCCGCCTCGCTCGGCCTGCGCCTGCCATCACGCGAGTCACTACAACAGGCGCTCGAGCATGCGCGACCTTAGCCTCGCCATGGCTCTGTTGAATGTGGGAGGTACGATTCCCCGGATCAAACCTCCTTATTCTAAGGAGCGCGTTGCAGCGCGCGCTTGCGGTGTACGCGCGACAGGCAAGAGCACATCACAAACTGCTGTGTAGCGAGCGCCCTGTGCGTTTTCGCTCTAGGGTGTGCTCAGTGCGCACTATGCTCACAAATCATCGGTAGGGGCTGCAAAAAACGGCGTGTGCGGCGCGCCTTGGCTTCACACCTCTTTGCTAGATTCGAAGACAGTCCCGAATCAGGTCTGCCGGCGTAACGCAGGCCGTACGAGTTTTGCGACAAACAGCAAAGGGAGACTTGCGCACAGGAGTTGAACAAGAATATCAACTGGCCGCATGAGCGCGCCCTGCGTCAGCAACTCGAGCCTCTTCCCCAGAAAGGCGGCTTGTGGGAGGGGGACGAACGGCACCGACCTCAGCGCGAGCGCCGCCATGACCTGTGTCGCAATTGCCATTGTGCTACTGCGATACGGCCAGGATATACGAATCCGACCCCTCAGCCGAAATGGCAGAGGTAGTCGAGCAAATCGATCACCTCGATCTCGAAGTGCGTGTCGGCCGGAACGCGAAAACTATCGCTGGCCTAATATTCGCTCCAGGTCTGCTCCCCCGCAAGCTTCACGCGGCAGTGCCCCTGCGTGATCTCGATAGGCTCGGGCGACTGGGTGCTGAAGCGGTAGGTCCCGGGCCACATGACCCCGAGTGCCTTCATCTCGCCTGCGGGCGTGATGAGCGTACGGCTCGTCACGCGCCCGCCGTGGTAGACGTTCGCCTTTTCCTTGATCTCGACGTTCTTGAAACCCATTGGCTGTCTCGAAACGGTCTCACAAATCTGAAGCGCGCTCTTCCTTTTTTCAGGATACCACCACTTCAACCAGTCTCGGCAGGTGCGTCAACGTCACGGGTAGGTCCTTTCACCGCCGGACGAGGGGCTCGATGTCTTGGATCACCGCGTAGCCGCTCGCGCTCAAATAGCGGCGCAGGAAAACCACAGCCCACCACTGCTCCGTGCAGGAAACCACGCAGCAGACCGAACATACCGAAGAGCTCGAGGACGGCGAGGCACATGGGAATGAGCCTGTGCTCGGCCTTGCGGCCGGGCTGCGTAGCACGGAATTTCGAGGACGCCCCAAACGAAGAGGAACCGATGGCGACGATGCGCACGTCCGGGTAATGATCGGCGGCGATCGTGAGCAGTTGCGAGGGGTTGTCGAGCCAGTGCTCGTCAAGCACCGCACGCTTGCCGCGCAGACCGTCGAGGAAGGCCTGCGGACCCTCCATTAGCCCGCGTCCCGGGGCACACGGCCATACCGAGCGCTCGTGCGGCGTCTTTGCCGCCTTGCGGCGATGCGCAAACGCAGGGCGTTCAACCGGATGAACCCCTCGGCGTCCTTTTGGTTATACGCGCCGCGGTCATCCTCGAAGGTGGCGAGCGCAGAATCGAAGAGCGAGTCGGTGACGGATTTGCGGCCGACCACCATGACGTTGCCTTTGTAAAGCTTGAGCCGCACGACCCCGTTGACGTGCTCCTGGGTGGCGTCGATGAGCCGCTGCAGGGCCTGTCGCTCGGGGCTGAACCAATAGCCGTTGTAGATGAGGCTGGCGTAGCGTGGCATCAGTTCGTCCTTGAGGTGCGCGACCTCGCGGTCGAGTGTGAGCGACTCCATGGCGCGATGGGCCTTGAGCAGGATCGTGCCCCCTGGTGTCTCATAGCAGCCGCGTGACTTCATGCCGACGTAGCGATTCTCGACGATGTCAGCACGCCCGATGCCATGGGCACCGCCGAGCCGGTTGAGGGCGTCGAGCACCTTGGCGGGGCTCATGCGCTTGCCGTTGACCGCCACACAATCACCGCGCTCGAAGGCGAGCTCGACGTAGGCCGGACGGTTCGGCGCCCGCTCGGGTGCGACCGTCCAGCGCCACATGCCCTCCTCCGGCTCCTTCCAAGGGTCCTCAAGCACGCCGCCTTCGTAGGAAATATGCAAGAGGTTGGCGTCCATCGAGTACGGCGACTTCCTGCCCTTTTTGAATTCGACTGGAATGCCGTGGCGCGCGGCGTAGGCGAGCAACTTCTCACGCGAGGTGAGCTCCCACTCTCGCCAGGGCGCGATTACCTTGATATCGGGTCTTAGTGCATAGGCGGTGAGTTCAAAGCGCACCTGGTCGTTGCCCTTGCCAGTGGCGCCATGCGCAATGGCCTCGGCACTGACCTGCGCAGCGATCTCGACCAGGCGCTTGGCGATCAGGGGACGGGCGATCGCGGTGCCGAGCAGGTATTCGCCCTCGTATAAGGCATTGGCGCGAAACATCGGAAACACGAAGTCGCGTACAAACTCCTCCTTCAGGTCCTCGATAAAGATCTGCTTTACGCCGAGCTGCTTCGCCTTGGCACGCGCCGGCGCGAGCTCCTCGCCCTGGCCGATGTCGGCAGTGAACGTCACCACCTCGCACCGATAGGTCTCCTGCAGCCACTTGAGGATGACGGAGGTGTCAAGTCCGCCGGAGTATGCCAGGACGACTTTCTTGATCTTGGCCATAAAATCAGTTGCAGGTAGCGAGTTTCAAGAGCGCATCTCTCTTGCCACTGGCTACTGGCCACTCGCTACTTTTTGGGTACGGCGCAGGCGCGAGAGCAGTCGACGGGCCAACTCGCCGTACAGCTCAGTCTGGGTCGGGTGCGGGTGGATGGCGTGCGCGACCTGCTCGAGCGTCATGCCGCCCGAGACCATCAGTACCGCCTCGCCGATGAGTGTATCGGCGTGATCGGCCAGCATGTGCACGCCGACGATGCGGTGACTGGCCTTGTCGGCGACAAGCTTGACAAGCCCGTCGGTCTCGCCGGTGATCATGGCCTTGGCGTCCAGGCTAAGCGGTGTCTTCACCTCGACTGCCTCTATGCCCTTGGCCTTGGCCTGCTCGACGGTCAGCCCAACAAAGGCCACCTGCGGGCGGGTGAAAATGACGCCACCGTCCTTGTCCAGATCGTACGTGGCGCTCTCGCCGAGGATTGTGGCAGCGGCAACCCGGCCTTGGGTAGCCGCGGTGTGCGCGAGCATGTAGCCGCCCACCACGTCGCCCACGGCGAAGATGTGCGGTACGCTGGTGCGGCACTGGCTGTCCACAGCAATAAAGCCGTTTTTCACCGCCACCCCCGCCTTTTCGAGCTTGAGCGGCTCGAGCAGCGGACGCTTGCCGGTGGCGATGAGCACATAGTCGCACTGGATGCTCTTCTGCTTTCCGGCGGCGTCGGCATACGTGAGGGTCATGGCGAGCGGCTTGCCAGCGATTCTCGTCACCTGCGCGGAGGTGACCACGGTCAGGTTCTCATCCTTCTTGAGCAGCTCGCCAAGCCCCTTCGAGAGCTCGGCGTCCATCTCGGGTAGCACGCGCTCCCTGGCCTCGATCACCGTCACCCGCGCGCCGAAGTCGGCGAAGATCTGCGCCATCTCGAGGCCGATCGCGCCGGCACCAACGATGGCCAGACGCTTGGGCGGTGCCTTGAGATGCCACACGGTGTCGGAGGTGAGTACACCCTTAGCGTCTGCGCCCGGTATTGGCGGCACATAGGGCGGCGCGCCGGTGGCGATCACACAGGTACCGAAGGTGATGCGCTCGGTCTTCTGGCCGTTGCCGCGCTGCGGTCGCGCGTGCGGATCTTTCTCGAGTCGCGAGGTGTCGAGCACAATGCTATTTGGCGAATCGAAGCAAGCGAAGCCCTGGCGCAGCGAGATGCGCATGCCCTGGTCGGTCTTGGCGGCCATCTCGCCACGTGCCTCAAGCACGCCGCGGCGGTGGCGCTCGAGCCGCTTCCAGTCGAGCCGCGGCCGGCCGGTGCCGAGCACCCCGAGCAGTGCATCGTGAGCACGGTCGCGCATGCGGTCGGCAGCGGCGCGCCAGGCCTTGGACGGAATGCAGCCTCGCCACAGGCATTCGCCGCCCGGCAATCGCGCATCGTTGACGAGCAATACCTTCTTACCATGGTCGGCAAGTTCGCGCGCGCAGTCCTCGCCGCCCGGACCGCCGCCGATAACGACCACGTCGTAGTCCCACTGGCCGGCGACAATGGCTGGCGCGCCGACGCCGGCCGGCAGGCTGGCAGCCGCACCAATCCAGAACTCGGGATTCTCTACGAGCTCCTTGAAGGTATTGAGGAAACGCGCCGCATCTGCACCATTGATGATGCGGTGGTCAGCGGTGAGCGTCACCGGCATACCGTGCGGGCCCTTGGTAGCGATGGCCATGATCGCCGAGGTGCCGGGCGAGGGGATGGCATCGAAGTGCGCGACCCCGAGCATACCCATGTTGGAGATGGTGAACGTGGGGTTGGAATATTCCTCGGGCTTAAGACGCTTGACGCGAGCGCGGGCCACGAGGTCCTTCCACTGCTCGTTGAGAACCGCGAGGTCCTTGACGAGCACGTCGCGCAGCACCGGCACGACGAGCCCCATACCCTCGGTCTCGACCGCGAGCCCGACGTCTACTTGGGCGCGCTCGACGATGCGGTCCTCATGCTGATAGACTGCATTCACCTTGGGGTGTTTCTCGATAGCGAGCGCAGCGGCCTTGCCGAGCAGCACCGTCAGCGAATAGCCGAGCTGCTTGGCCCTCGCCATGAGCCGTTCGGCGTTCACGTACACCGTCACACGAAATAGCGGCATGGACAGCGAATACTCCATGCTGTGCGCCACTGCCTTTTCCATGGCATCCATGGGCCGGCCCACGCCCGGCACCTGGTAGATGCGCTTGGCCATGCCCGGCGGCACGCGCGGGGCAAGCACGTCGGCGGCCACGATCGTGCCGCCCGGGCCGGAGCCGACGAGCGTGTTGATGTCGATTCCGTGGGCGCCGGCAAGCTGGCGCGCATAAGGCGTCGCACGGGTATGGGTCGGGCGCGGTGCAGGGCTTGCGCCGAGCGGCATAGCGGGGATGTGGGTCTTGGGCTTGGGCATGCCGTACGGCTCGAAGCGCGCCTCGGGCGGGGCCGCCATCGGCCTTGCCTCTTTCGGCTCGATGGCCGTGGCGGTGGCCTCTTCATGCTTTACTTCGGCTTCGCTTGCAACGAGGTAAGCGATCGGCGTGCCGACCGGCACAGTCGAGCCCATCGGCACCCTCGGGCCGGACAGATAGCCCTCGCGGAAGACTTCGACATCCATGATGGCCTTGTCGGTCTCGACCGTGGCGACGATCGTGCCGCGTGTGACGCGCTCGCCGACATTCTTTTCCCAAGTCACTACGGTACCCTCGGTCATGGTATCCGTGAGCTTGGGCATCTTGATGGCGTAGGGCTCGGCCATGTGGCTTCTCTCTCGTCAAGCGCCGTTTAGATCCGTCCCATCACCTTCAGCGCCCCGTGGTAGACATCGTCCACGTCGGGGATCGCTTCCTTCTCGAGGTTCTCGGCGTACGGTACAGGCACATCCGCGGCGTGTATGCGCACCGGCTGGGCATCAAGAGCGAAGAAGCATTCCTCGATCACAGTCGCCATGATCTCCGCGCCCGTCCCGACTGGGGCCTCGTCCTCCTCAGCGATGAGAACACGGTGGGTCTTCTCCACCGAACGGCGGATGGTCTCGCGGTCGAGCGGCTTGAGTGCGCGCAGGTCGATGACTTCAGCGCTGATGCCGTCGCGTTCTAACCGCTTGGCCGCCTCGAGACACAGGTGCACGCTCCAGTTGTAGCCAATGAGCGTGATGTCAGTGCCGCGACGCACGATCTCCGCGCCCTCGAGGGGCCGGAAGAATTCGTGGTCTGGCAACTCCTCGCGGAAATTGTACATGCGCTCGTGCTCGATCAGGATCACCGGGTCGTTGCAGCGCACCGCGCTCTTGAGCATCCCGTAGGCGTCGAGCGGGCCGCGCGGGGTAACCACGCGCAGTCCCGAAGTAGACATGAATAGCCGCGCCAGGCGCGCGCTGTGCTGGGCGGCGAGCTGGTGCGCCGTGCCGCCGGGTGTGCGGATCACGATCGGCACCTGGCAGCGGCCACCGGACATGTAGCGGATCTTGGCTGCGGCGTTGACGATAGTATCGAGCGCAAGCAGCGCAAAGTTGATGGACATGATCTCCACGATCGGGCGCAGCCCGGCCATGGCCGCGCCGATACCGATGCCGGTGAAGGAGTTCTCGGAGATCGGCGTGTCGATCACCCGCAGCGGGCCGTACTTCTGGTACAGACCGAGCGTGGCCTTGTAGGTGCCGCCGACCAGACCGACATCCTCGCCCATAACAATCACGTCCGGGTCGTTCGCCAATTCCTCGTCGTGGGCGCGGCGGATTGCCTCCCAGTACATTAACTCTGCCATTGTGCAAACCTTTTCATATGTTATCTCTGCAGCATTCCTCACCGTTGCTTCATACACGAGCCTATCGCCGATAGCGGCTAGCCACTTGCTCTTTAGGCCAGAGGCTATCGGCTAAGAGCTATTCTGTAGCGGCCCGATCCAACGCGGGTCGGGATTGTCGTCGAGCACGTATTTCGTGAGGTCCTCGACGCGCGGCGCAGGGCTTTCCTCGGCAAAACGCACCACGTCGTTCTCGATCTCGTCGTGGATCTCCCTCTCCATGCGCTCGATGTCTGCCTCGGTGATAATGCCCTGCTGCTTGAGCCGCTCGGCATAGATCTTGATGGGATCACGCTTGTCCATCCACTCGCGCTCCTCTTCCTTGCTGCGGTAAGCGGTGGTCTTGTCCGACATGGAGTGGCCGCGAAACCGGTAGGTGAGATATTCGATGAAATAAGGCCCGTTGCCGCCGCGCACGTGATCAATAGCCTTTCTCGCCGACTCCATGACGACGTCGATGTCCTGCCCATCGTGCTGGCTAGAAGGCATGTTGTAGGCGCACACGCGCTTGTACTGGTCGGTCAGCGCGCTTGAGCGCGCCACGTGCGTGCCGATTGCATACTGATTGTTCTCGCATACGAACAGCACCGGAAGCCGCCACAACGAGGCCATGTTCATGGTCTCGTGGAAAGTACCCTGATTGTTGGCGCCGTCGCCAAGAAAGCAGATCGCGATCTGGTCGGTTTTCTTGTGCTTACAAGCGAGCGCCAGCCCCGCCGCGAGCGGAAACGGTTGCCCGACGAGCGCATACCCGCCCATGAAGTTGACACGCGGATCGAAGATGTGCATCGAGCCACCGCGGCCACGCGAACTGCCGGTCTCCTTTCCGTAGAGCTCGGCCATGACCTCGCGCGCCGGGGCGCCGGTCTTGATCGCGTGGATGTGGTCGCGGTAGCCAGTGATCACATAGTCATGCCCACGCCGCGCCATCTCGAGCACCCCGGTGGCGATTGCCTCTTGGCCGATATACAGGTGCAGGAAGCCGCCGATCTTGTGCTCCATGTATGCCTCATAGCAGCGCTCCTCGAAACGGCGGAAAAAGATCATTTCGCGCAACAGGCGTTTCTTGTCGTGAGCGTCCATAAATCTCCCCGGTGATGCGGGAACAGGAAAGGGAAAGCAAAGCCGGATCAGGCTTGCTGAAGTCGGAAACTTGTCAATATCGTGCCGAACGGCCGCGCGGTATGATCGTTATTTTGCTACATCCGGTCAAGGCAGTTGGCGACATGTGTCTGGCACTGGTCTATGCAACTCTGGCACTGGTCTATGCAACTTAAGACCCCGAATATCCGGCAATATCGGCAAAGTTTAACGGCAAAAAAGCTCGATATCCATTCTAGCGTCGTCCTCGTCCTGCCGGATGGCTTCACCGGTTTCGCCTCCCTGCCTTATGGTCCGATCCTGAAGGAACGCATGCGCCAGGCCGGCTATCGCTTGGGCGACGCCAAGCCCTTCGTCACTGAGCTGCCCAACCGCCGAGGCACCCGAGTCGCGCTCGCGGGGATCGGCACGGGGGCGAGCGTCTTTGAACGCCTGACACTCGCCCGCAAGCTCGTCGCCGCGGCCCGCTGCGGGCACAAGACGCACGAGCTCGCCGTGGGATGTTTCGCGCTAAGCGACCAGCGGGCCGAGTCCATCTGTGAGGCAGTTTTGGCCGCCGCACTGGCCGCCGATTTTCGGCTGCCTACCTACAAGCACCAGGACCGCGTGCATGACAAAGCGCGCCTGCGCAGGATCCATATTTACGGCCACTACAACCCGCACGGCTATGCACGTACCGTGGCCGAGGCGCGCGGCAACAACCTTGCACGCTATCTCACCGCGCTGCCGCCCAATGAGCTCACGCCGCTGCGTTACCGCCGGCTGGCGGAGAGGCTCTCGCGCCAATACGGATGGAAGAGCGAATTCTTCGGAATCGCGCGTCTGCGCCGGCTCGGCGCCGGGGCGTTTCTGGCAGTGGCGCGCGGTGATGCCAATCCGGGCGCAGGCATTCTGCGCCTGAGGTACGCTCCAAAGGGAAAATCCCCCGCTTTGCAACTTGCGCTCGTGGGCAAGGGCATCTGCTTCGACACCGGCGGCACCAACTTGAAGTCTGCCCGACACATGCATGGCATGCACGAGGACATGGAAGGCAGTGCGGTGGCGCTCGGCGTGCTCATCGCGCTCAGCGAGCTCAGGGTCGAATTTGCAGTTGACTGCTGGCTTGCGCTCGCGCGCAACGAGATCGGCCCGCAGGCCTACCGACAAAACGAGGTGGTACGCGCCGCGAACGGTATGAGCATCGAGATCGTGCACACCGACGCGGAAGGCAGGCTGGTGCTGGCCGATACCCTCACGCTTGCCACGCGCGCACGGCCAAAGCTCGTCATGGATTACGCGACACTCACCGGTGCCTGCATCGGGGCGCTCTCCACCCGCCTGAGCGGCGTGTTCACCAACCGCACACACCTAATTCCCATCCTGATCGAAGCTGGCCGAAACTCTGGCGAACGCGTCTGGCCGTTCCCGCTTGAGAACGACTACGACGAGGCGCTCAAGAGCGACGTCGCCGATGTCAAGCAGTGCACGCTTGACAACGAAGCGGATCACATCCTCGCCGGCGCGTTTCTCAAACGCTTTCTCGAGCACGATCCAGACTGGGTGCATGTGGACCTCTCGGCTGGCAACCACAAGGGCGGGCTCGCGCACATTCCCACGGACATTACCGGTTTCGGCGTGCGTTTTACCCTCGAACTGCTGCAGGAGTACAAACTCTTGCCGCTTTCCGCACACCGGCCGCGATATCCTTGAAATCCCTGCGGTTCTGCCTTAGGCTAGCGCCCCACGAAAAAACTCAACTATTCCCCCCTAACCAGAGAACAAGACGGAGAGGCTCGCCATGAAAAACCCGCTCGATTCCATCTGGGGAACCCTGATCGCCGGGGTGATCCTCACGGTGATTCTGTATTTCTTCACGGCCAATTTCCTGCTTAAGGCCGCCGGTTGATCACGCAATACTTAGTAAAACGCCAAGTTACGGGAGAATAACCATGGAATTGACGCTTATCCGCTGGCTGCACATCTTCGCCGGCATCATCTGGATCGGTCTGCTCTACTATTTCAATTTTGTCCAGGCCGTTGCCCTGCCCAGGGCCAAGGCCGACAACACCGCCGCCGGCATCACCAAGCATGTGGCACCGCTTGCGCTCACCTGGTTCCGCTATGCGGCACTCGCCACCTGGATCCTCGGTGCCATCTACCTGACCCGCTCCGGCTGGGGCTTCTGGGATGCGTTTTTGCTCAAAGGCCAGGCGGCACCGATTGGCATCGGTGCCTGGCTCGGCACGATCATGCTATTTAACGTCTGGATGTTGATTTGGCCGAATCAGAAAAAAGTGCTCGGCCTGGTGCAGGCCGATGATGCCACCAAGGCAAAAGCCGCGCGCGTGGCGTTTCTAACCTCGCGTACCAACACCATGCTCTCGATCCCGATGCTGTTCTTCATGATCACTGGCAGCGCGGCCCACGGCCTGCCCCGGCTCTTTTGAGACGCACCGAGTTTCTTCGGCCCACCCACGCGGTGCCCACCTTCCGCGCGCGCGTGGGCGAGGCCCGGCCGAATGGCCGGGCCTTTGTTTTTTGGGGCGCTGCGACAGGCGCAGGAGGCTTGCGTTGCAGGCTGGAACCGATAGAATCCCGCCTATCGCGTGGCGCCTGACCCGGGCGCCTTTTCTGTTTTTGTGCGTACCGTACGTGTATGTCCGATGAACACCTGATGGCGACCTATGCCAGGCTCCCGGTCAGTTTCGTCCGTGGCGAGGGCGCCTGGTTGTGGGACGAACGGGGCAAGAGGTACCTCGATGCGCTTTGCGGGGTCGCCGTCTGCGCCCTGGGTCACGCCCATCCGGCCGTCACCCGTGCGCTCTGCGAACAGGCCGCGCTCCTCGTCCACACCTCCAACTGGTACCACATCCCACTGCAGGCGCAACTGGCCAGCACACTCTGCCGCCTATCCGGTATGGACAAGGCCTTCTTCTGCAACTCCGGGGCAGAGGCGAACGAGGCTGCCATCAAGCTCGCACGCCTCTACGGACACAAGCGCAAAATCCTCAATCCCACCCTCATTGTCATGGAAGGCAGCTTCCATGGTCGCACGCTCGCGACCCTGACGGCCACCGGCAACCGCAAGATCCAGGCCGGCTTCGAGCCGCTCGTGCACGGTTTCAACCGTGTGCCGTACAACGATCTCGAGGCCGTGCGCCGCGTGGCCGAGCACAACAAAGAAGTCGTCGGGATACTGGTCGAGCCGGTACAAGGCGAAGGCGGTGTCAATGTCCCCGCAAGCGGTTATCTCAAGGGCCTGCGCGAGATCTGCGACGAGCGCGGATGGCTGCTGATCCTCGACGAGATCCAGACCGGCCTCGGTCGCACGGGTCGAATGTTCGCCTTCGAGCACGAAGGGATCGCACCCGACGTGCTCACACTCGCCAAGGCCCTCGGCAACGGCTTGCCGATCGGCGCCTGTCTGGCGCGCGGCGAGGCAGCGGATGTCTTCGTCCCAGGCAGCCATGGCAGCACCTTCGGCGGCAATCCGCTCGCCTGCCGCGCAGCGCTCGCTGTGCTCGAGACGATCGAGCGCGAACATCTCGCCGAGCGCGCCGCGCAACTTGGCGGGCGGTTACTTGCAGGACTACGCGAAGCGCTTGCCGATCTGCCCGGGGTTGTGGAGGTGCGCGGGCAGGGGCTAATGCTTGCGATCGCACTCGACCGGCCGTGCAAGGTGTTGATGGAACAGGCACTTGAGCGCGGCCTGCTTCTCAACGTCACCGCCGACAGCGTCGTGCGTCTGCTGCCGCCGCTTACCCTGAGCGACACCGAGGCCGACCGCCTCGTACACGAATGCGCCGCGCTCGTGCGCGAGTTTTTTGAGCAGTCGTGAAGCCGCGCCATTTTCTGACCCTCCTCGACCTCGACGCGCAAGAGCTTGCACGGCTGCTAGATCGTGCCCGCACCCTCAAGGCCCTGCACTACCGCGGCGAGCGTTACCGGCCGCTCGCCGGCAAGACGCTCGCCATGATCTTCGAGAAGTCTTCCACCCGCACGCGACTGTCCTTCGAGGCGGGGATGAACCAGCTCGGCGGAGCCTCGATCTTTCTCTCGCCGCGCGACACGCATCTCGACCGCGGCGAGCCGGTCGAGGACACCGCACGCGCCACTGGCCGCTACGTGGACGCCGTCGTCATCCGCGCCCACTCGCACGCCATGATCGAGCGCTTCGCCGCGCACTCGCGTGTGCCGGTGATTAACGCACTGAGCGAGCGGCACCATCCCTGCCAGTTGCTCGCGGACATGATGACCTGGATCGAGGCGCGCGGCGAGGTGAAGGATCGTACCGCCGCCTGGATCGGCGACGGCAACAACGTCTGCCAGTCCTGGATCCACGCCGCGCAGCGCTTCGGTTTTCGCTTGCGCGTGGCCACCCCACCGGGCTACGAACCAGAGCGCGCATTGCTGGAGGCCGCCGCGGCACACGTCACCCTCACCCACGATCCGCGCGAGGCCGCACGCGGCGCGGACCTGATCGTGACCGACACCTGGGCGAGCATGGGGCAGGAGCAGGAGCGGTCCAAGCGCCTCGAGGCCTTCGCCGGCTTCCAGGTAGATGCGGCCCTGATGCAACTGGCGCAGCCCGATGCGCTCTTCATGCATTGTCTGCCGGCCTACCGCGGACAGGAGGTCGCCGCCGAGGTCATTGACGGCCCGCAAAGCGTGGTATGGGACGAGGCCGAGAACCGCCTGCACACCCAGAAGGCACTGCTCGAGTTCCTGCTCATTGGCCCCTGAGAAAAGACCCTCGTGCATTCAAGCCATGGGGACACGGGGAAAGAGACAGAAGGGGGGCGAGAACGGCTTAAAAGTAAAGCAACTTCCCAATACGTGCGTCCCCGTATTCTGTGGTTAATGAGATTTGTTATCATTTCTATCCGTCCGCCGCCGTGAAAAACGAAATTCTTGCCCTGCATGACATCGAGTGCCGCTACGGCGAGGCGGTCGTGGTGCGGGGTCTTGACATGCACGTGGCCGCGGGCAGCACCGTGTGTCTGCTCGGGCCCTCGGGCTGCGGCAAGACCACGGTGTTGCGGGCAATCGCCGGCTTCATTCCGGTCAGCCGCGGTGAAATCCTGATCAAGGGGCAACTGGTTTCGCGCCCCGGTTACCGGCTTCCTCCCGAAAAGCGCCGACTCGGCATGGTCTTTCAGGATTACGCCCTCTTCCCCTACCTCACGGTGGCAGAGAATGTCGGCTTTGGGCTTCGCGGTATCGCGCGTGCACAGAAAAAGCGCATGGTGCGGGAGGTGCTCGAGACTGTGGGTCTCGCCGGGCTCGAGGAACGCTACCCGCACGAACTCTCGGGCGGCCAGCAGCAACGCGTGGCACTGGCGCGTGCGCTGGCGCCGCGACCCGACCTTATTCTCCTCGACGAACCATTTTCGAACCTCGATATTGACATGCGCGAGCGCCTCTCCAGTGAGGTGCGCGATATTTTGAAGCGCCAGGGATCCACGGCAGTGCTGGTCACGCACGACCAGCACGAGGCCTTCGCCCTGGGCGACCAGGTCGGTGTCATGCACGAGGGGCGACTGCTCCAGTGGGACACGCCGTACAACCTCTACCACGAGCCAAGTTGCCGGTTCGTGGCGGACTTCATCGGCCAAGGCGTGTTCCTGCGCGGTACGCTGCTCGCCCCCGACACAGTAGAAACCGAGCTTGGCATCTACCGGGGCAACCGCGCCTACCCCTGGGGCAGGGGAACGCGCGTGGAGGTGCTGTTTCGGCCGGACGACATCGTGCCGGACCCGGCGAGCCCACTAAAGGCCGAGGTGATTCAGCGGGCCTTCAAAGGCGCGGAGATCCTCTATACCCTGCGTCTGGCAACCGGCGGTGTCGTGCTCTCGCTCTTCCCCTCACACGCCGATCATTGCATTGGCGAGCGCGTCGGCATCCGTGTGCAGGCCGATCATCTGGTGGCCTTCCCGCTCGCGGCCGACGCGCGAGCCAATTGAAAGATCAGGTTGGAAAGACATCACCCCTGTGCGGCAGTGCCGACCACGGCCGTCCAGTGTCGGCAGTGCGCGGTAAGCCGGCGGCGCAACGCGCGTGCCCGCCTGCCGCGGACAATGTCGCGGCGACGAGCGCGGATTCGGACAGGTAGCCGGCCTCGACCAGATAGGCGAGGATATGCCCCACAGCCTGGTCCACGGACAGCCGACTCGTGTCGATGACCAGCTCCGCATTCTGCGGCGGCTCGTAGGGATCAGACACGCCGGTGAATTCCTCGATCAACCCGGCGCGGGCGCGGGCGTACAGGCCCTTGCGGTCGCGCGCCTCGCAGACCGCGAGCGGCGTCGCGACGTACACCTCCACGAAACCGCCGTGCGGCGCAATCATGGCGCGCACTTGCGCGCGCGTGGCCGCGTACGGGGCGATGGGCGCGCAGATCGCCACCCCACGATGCTGGGTGATGAGACTGGCGACGTAACCGAGGCGCAGCACATTGCGGTCTCGGTCCTCACGTGAGAAGCCTAGTTCGGCCGAAAGATGCTTTCGCACCACATCTCCGTCGAGCAGCGTGACGTGGCGTTCGCCGATTTCCATCAATTGCGCCCTCAAGCGCCGGGCGAGCGTGGACTTGCCCGCCCCAGACAGGCCGGTGAAGAAGATGGTCAGTCCCTGTTCGAAGCGCTCGTGGAACGGTTTCTGCCATTCGCGCAGCACCGAGGGATAGGCGAACCAGCGCGCGATCTCTGCACTGCGCGCCTCGTCAGTGCGCGACGCAGTAGCGTCGCGGCGCGGGCGGGACAAAAGAAAATATTCCGGCCGGTCCTCCTCGTGAACGAGATCGCGTAACAACACAGTCTCGATGCCGATCTCGCGCTCGTGTGCGATGAGTGTCTCCTGCCAGCGGTATTGTCCGTAGCACGGCTCGCCGCTGGCGCCCACGCCCTCCTCCGCGTAATCATGTTCGAGGACAAGATGTGTGCAGCCGAAATTGCGCGCCACGATCGCCTGCAACAGCGCCGCGCGCGCCCCGCAGCGGCGCACAGAAAGCTCGAGCAGGTTCAGGGTCGCTAGTCCAGGTGGATAATGATCGAGCGCGGCGCGCAGGGCGCGCACCCGCGCGTAGTGTGCGCTATCGTCCTCGTGGTCGCGCCGTCCCACAGTTGCCAGGATCAGCAGGGACGCCTCGTGCAGGAGAGCGGCACGCCGTGTGAATTGCACGTGTGCGCGGTGCAGAAGGTGGCGCGGGAAGTAACCGAGGACGTTCGTGACGCCGCGTGCGTCGAACAGCCGGCGGAGCTCAGCGGGCGGGCGGCGCAGCTCGCAAAAATCATGATGCACGGGCAGCTCGATCACCTCGAGCTGCCCGGCCACACAGGTCGGGTGCGCGCCGCGCAGCGCACCAGCCTCGGGATGTGCAGGATGCGCAGTGCCAAGTAGCTGCTCGGCCTCGCGCACGAGGTCGCGCTCGTAGATTTCGCTAATCGTAAGCAGTGCGAGCACCACGCCTTCGGCGTCGCGTAGCGCCAGACGATCGCCGATGCTCAGGCGCGCAGCGCACTCTGGCGGTACATCGAGGGTGATCGGGACCGGCCACAGTTGGCCGTCGCTCAGGCGCTGCCGTGCGCACACCGAATCGTAATCAGCGCGCCCCATGAATCCCGCGAGCGGTGAAAATGCCCCGCACGCGAGTAGTTCGAGGTCGCAGGTTTGGCGCGAAGTGAGATCATGGGCGGGAAGCGCACGGGCCGCCTCCTTGAGCTCGCGTGCACGTTCCGGCTCCGCCTGGAGCTGGATCAGCCGCCCCCCGTAGGGCGGACGCACGGGCTCTCGGCCGCGGATCAGGCGAGTTCCGTCCATGGCATACTTTCTAGCGCTTTCCCTGCACATAGGGGGGGCGGCAAAACAGGCACCCCGGCTTCTTTCTTATCGTCTACATTCTACGCGAAGCTCGCGAATCCACAACCCGAGGGCAGACATCAAGAGACGAACGGTATTTTCTTCGGGATGGACAGTGCGCGCGGGCACCGCGCCGGATTGCAGCGTTCGGTGTCGTATATAATTTTCAGTCGAGCCCGCCCGAGATCCTCGCAGGGCGCAGGCGCGCAAACGCACGGTAACGCGTCGAGAGGTCCCCGGCGATCAAGGCCCCGTTGAGCATGGAGCTGCGGTACATGGAAAAAATCGCCGGGAGCGATGGCGGGCCGCGCTGTGTGCGCGCGGGTCCCGGGCGTTGTGGGCGTGTGCAAGGAACAAGCCCCTTGGCCGCAAGAGGCGAAGCCGTCGTGCCGGCACTTAATGTGCCTGCACTCCACCCGGCGCTTACGCCCTGGCGGCGGCGCGCGCCCCTCGGTTTCGGGCGGTGCAGGGACCGCAGCGAAAAAAAAATGGGCGAGCACAATCCACAGCTAGGATGCACGCCCGAGGGCTTTGACCTAGAATAAATTCTGTCTTTTTAGAGCAACCGGACGCGCCTCAGCCTGTGGACAAAAAGATCTTGCGCCTGCTGATCGTTGACGATTCTCCTGACGACGCCGAGGTCGCGACCACCGCTTTGCGCAAGGCTGGCTTCATGCTCAAGACGCAGCGGGTACAGGACCTGGGTTCGATGCAGGCAGCCCTGGACAAGGGCACGTGGGATGCTGTGATCTGCGAGTATCAGCTCCCGAACTTCGGTGCGGCGCTTGCGCTCGATCTGCTCAAGCGCCGGGGGCTCGATATCCCCTTCATCGTGCTGACGCGCAGCATCCGCGACGCTGACCTCGATCGCATCATGCGTGCCGGTGCGCAGGACGTCGTACGCAAACAGGAGCCGGTGCGCATCCCGCTTGTGATCGAGCGGGAACTGCGCGTGTTCGAGGTGCGTAGAGCTCACCGCGAGACGCTTGCACGCCTGAACGAGCTCGAGGCAAAAAGCCGCGCAATTATCGAGGGCACACATGAGGCCATCTGCTATTGCCACGACGGCATGCACCTCGACGCCAATAAGGCCTATCTCGAGATCTTTGGCTACGAGAACCTCGAAGACCTCCAAAGCATCCCGGTAATGGATCTCGTAGACAAAAGCGACCGGCCGCGCTTCAAGAACTATCTGCGCAAGGCCGGCGAAGCGCCGCTGCCGCAGACCCAAGAGTTCCTCGCCGTGCGGCGCGACGGCACGCGCTTCCCCGCCGAGCTGACCATCTCGGCCATTACCGTCAACGGCGAGCGCTGCACGCAAATCGTGGTGAGCGATATCTCCAAGCGCAAGGCCGTGGAGAGCCGCCTGCAATACCTCAATCAACATGATCCGCTCACTGGGCTCCTCAACCGCCATTTCTTTCTGCAGGAGCTCCATAAGGCCGTGGAGGCCGCGCGCGGAGGGCTGGCGACCAGCGGTCTAATTTACATAGACCTGCACCCGCTTAAGGAGATCAACGAAACCCTCGGCCATGCCACCGGCGACCGCGTCCTGCTTAAGGTCGCGCGCCTGATGCGCGAACGGCTCGGCGAGGAGGCAGTGCTCGCGCGTTTCGGCGGCGACGAATTCACGGTGCTGCTGCGCGACACGGGCCGCGCGCACCTGGAGCAGGCCGCCGAACAATTGCGCACGGCCATGAAGGAGACGTCCTTCACCGAGGAGGGCAAGACCTTCACCTGTAACTGCTCCTTCGGCATTGCCCTAGTGGACAAAGGGGTCGAGAGCGCCCAGAAGCTCCTCTCCCAGGCCTATCACGACGCCCAGCATGCCCGGGCGGCGACCACCCGCGAGGGGACGCGGCCGGCGGCCCCCGAGGCGCCGGCCGCTCGTGAGGCACCTGCCGCCAGTCCCGCGGCGAGGGCGGCCTCCTCTGGCAGCGACGACTGGGCGGTGCGCCTGCACGCAGCACTCGACAAGGCTGCCTTCCAGCTCGCCTATCAGCCGATCATCAACCTGCACGGCGATCCCGCCGAGTATTTCGAAGTGTTAGTGCGGCTCGCCGACCGCGGCGGCGAGCCGGTTCCTGCCTCCCAGTTCATGGCCGCCGCCGAACGGGCGAATCTCGCCGCCCCCATCGACCGCTGGGTGGCGCGCGAAGCTGTCAAGGCGCTCGCCGAGCTGCACCGCCAGGACCGGCGAGCGAGCTTCTTCGTCAACCTCTGCCCGGCCATGCTGCAAGAACCGAACTTCCTGATCAGCGTCCAAAAGCAACTGCGCGAGGCGCACATCAATCCCGAGTTCCTCGTTTTCGAGGCCGACGAGACCGCGCTCACCGCCCATCCGGCCGAGGCCGCGGCCTTCCTCAAGGCGGTGCACCGTCTCGGCTGCCGTTTCACAGTGGACAACTTCGGCACCGGAGAGCATGCGCTCGACGCGTTGCGTAACCAGCCCATCGATTTCATCAAGGTGGACGGCAACCTGATCCGCCACCTCGCGCAGGACGAGGTCGCCCAGTCCTCGCTCAAGGCCCTCGTGCAGGTCGCCCGGGCGCTCAACGTCAAGGTTATCGCCAAGTCGGTGGAGAAGGCCGAGGACCTGGCGATTCTCTGGAAGCTGGGCGTGGATTACGCGCAGGGGCATTACTTCCATGTCGCCGACGCCCGGCTCGACTACGAGTTCGCCGACGAGACCACCCTCTCCTCGGACGTGCTCAGCGCGCCGAACTGGGCAAGCGGGAATAGCCGGTGAGAGAAAACTCGTCGCTCACCCATATATATAATTTCCGCTTTCAGTAATCCGGTTCCACGCGCGTAACCATGTCCGATCCGGTCATCTATACCCTGCGGCGCGTCAGCAAGATCGTGCCGAGCGGTCGCGCCGTGCTCAAGAATATCACGCTATCGTTTCTGCGCGGTGCCAAGATCGGCGTACTCGGCATGAATGGCGCAGGCAAGTCGACGCTGCTGCGCATCATGGCGGGTGTGGACCAGGACTATGATGGGGAGATCGAGAAGGCACCAGGGCTGCGCATTGGCTTTCTGCCCCAGGAGCCGAAGCTCGATCCGGCCAAAGACGTGCGCGGCAATGTCGAGGAGGCGCTCGCCCCCCTCAAACAGCTTCTCGACCGCTTCAACGAGATCAGCATGAGGTTTGCCGAATCGCTCTCGGACGAGGAGATGGCAAAGCTCATCGAGGAACAGGGCCGTCTGCAGGAGCGCATCGAGGCCGCCAGAGCCTGGGAGCTCGAGCGCAAGCTCGAAATCGCTGCCGACGCGCTACGGCTTCCGCCCTGGGATGCGGACGTCACGAAACTTTCCGGCGGTGAAAGGCGCCGGGTGGCGCTTTGCCGGCTGCTGCTCTCGCAACCGGACATGCTGCTGCTCGATGAGCCGACCAATCACCTCGACGCCGAATCCGTGGCCTGGCTCGAACACTACCTGCACGAATACCCTGGCACGGTGATCGCCGTTACTCACGACCGCTATTTCCTCGACAACGTCGCCGGCTGGATCCTCGAGCTCGACCGCGGCGAGGGCATCCCCTGGAAAGGCAACTACTCCTCGTGGCTGGAACAGAAACGCATGCGCCTCGCGCTCGAGGAGAAGCAGGAAAGCGCCCGCCAGCGTGCGCTCAAACAGGAACTCGAATGGGTGCGCGCCAACCCCAGGGCGCGCACCGTCAAGAGCAAGGCGCGGCTCAAGGCCTACGAAGAGCTCGCCTCGCAGGAGTACCAGAAGCGCGGCGAGACCAAGGAGCTCTATATCCCCCCCGGCCCGCGCCTGGGTGAGGTGGTGGTCGAGGCCGAGCATCTCACCAAGGGATTCGGCGATCGACTGCTCATCGACGATCTTAGCTTCCGACTGCCGCGCGGCGGTATCGTCGGTGTCATCGGCCCGAACGGCGCCGGCAAGACCACGCTGTTTCGCATGATCGCCGGGCTCGAGCAACCTGACGCCGGGAAGCTGCGCATCGGGGAGACGGTCAAGCTCGCCTACGTGGACCAGACGCGCGAGACCCTCGACGGCGACAAGACGGTGTGGGAGGAAATTTCCGACGGGCAGGACGTGATCCTCCTTGGCAAGACCGAGGTGCCGTCGCGCGCCTACGTGGGGCGCTTCAACTTCCGCGGCACCGACCAACAAAAGCGCGTGCGCGACTTGTCCGGTGGCGAACGCAACCGCGTGCACCTGGCAAAACTTCTTAAAAGCGGTGCCAATCTGCTGCTGCTCGATGAGCCGACCAATGACCTTGACGTCGACACGCTGCGCGCGCTCGAAGAGGCGCTACTCGACTTCGCTGGTTGCGCGGTCATCATTTCCCATGATCGCTGGTTCCTCGACCGCATCGCCACCCACATTCTTGCCTTCGAGGGCGATTCCCGAGTGGTGTGGTTCGAGGGCAACTACGCGGAGTACATCGCCGATAAGGCACGTCGCCTGGGCGAAGAGGCGGTGCGTCCGCACCGCATCAAGTTCAAGAGGCTGGGGCACTGAACCGCGGCAGGGCGGCTTCGATGCACCGCGCCCGCCGCCCGCATTGCGCTGCCCCGCTCCACATTGCCACCCCGCATGCACACGCGCGGGGGGCAAGCCACTTCGCGCAATATCTGCATTTATTCAACGACTTGACACTTCAACCGGGGCCACATGTCTTTGACCTGCCCACGCTGTTAGATTAATCGTAAGCAGGCACGTCCGGAACTCGCCGCAGACCTCTCTGTCTTAATGGACGTTCGCCGCCTCGCGTGTACTCACGCGAGGCGGCGTTCTTCGTGTCCCTCACTCCGATCAACCAGAGACAAACGGAGACGTTACATGATCAACGCAAAAAAACTCAGCGGCATCGCGCTGGCCACCGCCGCCGCCGGGCTATTCGCCACGGCCAGTGTTTCGCCTGCCTCCGCGGCCAAGGAGGAAGGCAAGGTCCACTGCCTGGGTGTGAATGCCTGCAAGGGCAAGAGCGACTGCGCCACGGCATCCAACGCCTGCAAGGGCCAGAACGCCTGCCAGGGCAAAGGCATGCTGATCATGTCCGCCGAGGAGTGCAAGAAGCAAGGCGGCACGATCGAAAAGAAGTAAACCTCACCACATGCATCGCGGGCGCCGCGCAAGGCGGCGCCCGGCTCTTTTTTGACCATGACAACCGCCAGCAGCGTCAGATTGCCCTATCTCGGCTTCGGCCTCGGGCTGCGCCCGGTGCACTACGAAGATATTCTAGCCACCGTACCCGCCGGCGTGGACTGGTTCGAGATCATCTCCGAGAACTACATGGTTCCTGGTGGCAAGCCGCTCCACTACCTCGAGCGTATCCGCAGCCACTACCCGCTCGTGATGCATGGCGTGTCACTGTCCATCGGTTCCACCGACCCGCTTAACGTCGACTATCTGAGACGGCTCAAGGCGCTCGCGCAGCGCGTCGAGCCGGCGTGGATCTCCGACCATCTTTGCTGGACCGGCGTGCGCGGGCGCAACCTGCACGATCTCCTGCCTCTGCCCTATACGCAAGCGGCTGTCCGGCACGTAGTGGCGCGCGTCGGGCGGGTCCAGGACTACCTCGGCCGTCGCATCTTGCTCGAAAACGTCTCGAGCTATGTGACCTTCCGGCAGTCGGAGATGAGCGAATGGGAATTTCTGCGCGAGGTAAGCGAACGCGCCGACTGCCTGATCCTGCTCGACATCAACAATATCTACGTAAACAGCTTCAACCACGGCTACGATCCGCTCGATTACCTCGCCGGCGTGCCCGTCGCGCGTGTGCAGCAGTTCCATCTCGCTGGCCATCGCCACCTTGGCACGCACCTCATCGATACCCACGACGAGCCAGTTTCGGACCCGGTCTGGACGCTGTACGCGCACGCGGTGAGCCGCTTCGGGCGCATCTCGACCATGATAGAGCGCGACGACAATTTCCCGCCGCTCGCAGAGCTGCTCGCCGAGCTGGATGCCGCACGCGCCGCCGTCGCCGAGGCGGTGCAGCGCGAGCCCCGGTCTGCCGCGTTGCCTGCATGAACGGTCTACGCCGTCTGCAGCAGCACTTCCAGGAATATCTGCTCGCGCGCCGCGGGCCGATCGAGGAGGACGTCATCGGTAGCGAGGCGCTCGACGCCCGCGCGCGACTTGCGATCTACGCCGACGCCTACCGCCTGCGGCTGCTTGAGACGCTCGCGACCGATTATAGCGCGTTGCGCGCCTTTCTCGGCGAGGAGGGTTTCGAGGCCCTCGGGCGCGTCTATATCGAACAGCATCCCTCGCGCTCCACGACCCTGCGCGACTACGGCGCGGGGCTTGCGGCGTTTCTGCGAGCCGTGTCGCCGTGGTGCGCGGAACCCCTGCTCGCCGAGCTTGCCGCCTTCGACTGGGCGCTGACCACGGCCTTCGACGCGCCCGACGCGCCGGTGGTGACCGCCGAGGAGTTGTCCGCCATCGACCCCGAGCGCTGGCCCGCACTCACATTCACGCTGCACCCTTCTGTGATCCGTCTCGACCTCGAGTGGAACGCGCCCGCGATTTGGAAGGCCGCGGAGGAAAAGCAGGCACTCCCGGCGCCGGCGAAGGCCGAGCATCCGCTCGGCTGGGTGGTATGGCGGCAAAATCTTCAAACCTTCTTCCGCTCACTCTGCGTAGATGAGGCCTTCGCGCTCGACGCCGCACGGCGCGGCGCTAGCTTTGCGGAGATTTGCGAGGGACTTTGCGAGTGGATCGATCCGCAGAACGTCCCCACCCATGCCGCGGGATTACTCAGGCGCTGGATCGAGGACGGCTTGATCGAAAGCGTGGCGTGCAGCGGGTAAAAACGCTATCTTACTGGTCTACTCGCAACTCGCCACTCGTTACGGGTTTTCATGCGGCTTCGGCATTACGGCAAACCTCCCGCGCGGCGCAACGACTGGCAGACCCTTCGCACTTTGCTGCCCTACCTCTGGCAGTTCCGCGCCCGGGTCGTGCTCGCACTCGGCTTTCTCACGCTGGCCAAGGCCTCAAACGTCGGCGTGCCGATCGTGCTCAAGGAGATCGTGGATGCCTTCGACCCGTCGCGCGCGCTCGTTGCGCTGCCGGTCTTCTTGTTTGTCGCCTACGGCCTGCTCAGGCTCGGTAACTCGCTGTTCGGCGAGCTGCGCGACGTGGTGTTCGCCAAAGTGACGCAGCGCTCCATCCGCAATATCGCCCGCCAGGTCTTCGAACACCTACACACCCTTTCGCTGCGCTTCCACCTGGAGCGCCAGACCGGCGGGGTGTCGCGCGACATCGAGCGGGGCACAGCGGGCATCCGCTTCCTGCTGAACTTCATGCTTTTCAACATCCTGCCCACGATCCTTGAGATCGGCTTCGTCACCGCCATCCTGCTCGTCATGTACGAGCCGTGGTTCGCGCTTGTTACCCTGGCCACGCTCGCCTGCTACGTATTGTTCACGCTTTGGGTCACGGAATGGCGCATGATCTTCCGCCGCACCATGAACGAGATGGACTCCAAAGCGAACGCGCGCGCCATAGACAGCCTGCTCAACTACGAGACCGTCAAGTACTTCGGCAACGAGGCCTACGAGGCGCGCCGCTACGACGAGACCCTCGAGGCCTGGGAGCGTTCCGCAATTCGCAACCAGCTCTCGCTCTCCTTTCTCAACGCCGGCCAGGGCTTTATCATTGCCGCCGGTATCACTGTGCTTATGCTGCTCGCTGGGCACGGCGTGCTCGAAGGCCACATGACCGTCGGCGACCTAGTGCTGGTCAATGCCTTCCTGATCCAGCTCTACATGCCGCTACACTTTCTCGGCTTTGTGTACCGCGAGATTCGCCATTCGCTCGCCGATATGGAGCGCATGTTCGATCTGCTGCGCGTTGCACCCGAGGTGCGCGATAAACCCGGTGCGCCCGCCCTCGTCGTCAAGCGCGGCCACATCCGCTTCGAGCACGTGAGCTTCGCTTACGACCCGAAGCGCCGTATCCTCCACGACGTCAACTTCGAGATCCCGCCCGGTCACAAAGTGGCCTGTGTGGGGCCGAGCGGCGCGGGCAAGTCTACACTGGCCCGGCTGTTGTTCCGTTTCTACGACGTGACCGCCGGGCGCATTCTCATAGACGGGCAGGACATCCGCGACGTCTCCCAGCACAGCCTGCGTGCTGCCATTGGTATCGTGCCGCAGGACACGGTGCTGTTCAACGACAGCATCTACTACAATATCGCCTACGGCCGGCCAGACGCCACGCGCGAGGAGGTCGTAGCCGCGGCGAAGGCCGCACACATTCACCCATTCATCGAATCGCTGCCGGACGGTTACGACACGGTCGTCGGCGAACGGGGGCTGAAGCTCTCCGGTGGCGAGAAGCAGCGCGTGGCGATCGCGCGCACACTGCTCAAGAACCCGAAAATCCTGGTTTTCGACGAGGCCACCAGCGCGCTTGACTCGCGCACCGAGAGGTCGATCCTCGCGGAGCTCAAGGAGATCGCCGTCCACCGCACGACTCTGGTGATCGCACACCGGCTGTCCACCATCATGGACGCCGATCAGATCCTCGTGATGGACCACGGCCGCATCATCGAACGCGGCACGCATTACGAGCTGCTTGCGCGCGGCGGCCACTATGCCCACCTGTGGACGCTACAGCAACAGGAACGGAGGGATGAAGAACAGCGGTTAAAGGCGGTGGGAAACGGCTTGAACGATCCAACCTAGCAGAGAAAGGCCCCTTAGAAAGGCTCCTTGAAGAAGACGCCTTCACAGGTTTTCGCGGGTGTGAACCCTATGCCCGGCAAGACGGGCGGGTATGCACGCGCCCGTCTCCTCGCGTCGTCATGGAATACGAAAACCCACCCCGACTAGCTGGTCCAGGACAAGGCCCGGTGCGAGCCGGACCGACGCGACGCGCGATGCTCTAACCCGTGAAGGGTGCCGCGAAGACAACCACACGCCTAGCCCTCTGGCCGCGGACCACCGACTCATGGCATCGCGGCGATGCAGATATTGCTGGGAAGGAGTTGCTCCCGCCGGTCGCGACACTTTTTTCGAGCGCACGCAAAACTAAGGACCATCGCCTTGGCGATGGCCTCGCCGATGTCAGAAGGCATACGGAAACTTTACCCCAACTGCAGCCTCTCGCTCAGTTCTCAACAGCAGCCCGAGCATGTCGAACCTCAGGATGTCGGCCCTCAAAACGTGCGGGCCGAAAACAGCATGTAGCAGCACCCGCCACTAGCAAGGGTGAAAACAAGGTCAATGACACCTACGGACACAGCGCACTCGAACCAACCATTCTCGTACTGGCTGAACTACTCCTCGCTTGCTGGCGCAGCCTGCGGGGGTCATGGTCGCCATGGCGCCGGCATGGCCAAGCAAAACGAGCAACCGCTTGAGGGCGGCCGGCAGGGTGTGATAATCGTAAAAATCTCTGTGATGCGCCGCGAGATCTCGCTCGATTGGATATGGGCCGCGACGCACAACGCCACCCACTCCATGTGGCCGCTCACCCACCCCCACAGCTTAAGCAGCTCCTTCATGTGCGGCATCCGCGGTCGTCAAGCCGGGCCGCACCAACGTGTTCGCCCTGTGGGCGAGGACGGCGCGCCGGGGTGTCAGCAGCCTCCCGCTCGCGCTAGCGACGCGTGATGTCTTATGCGCCGTCTCCGATTCTGGTCATGCCGTGTTTTTCGAGCAGTCGGTAGAGCGTGACGCGTGAGACGCCGAGTTCTCGGGCAGCGCGCGAGACATTGTTTCGTACCCGCCGTAGACAGGAGAGGATCACCTCGCGTTCCGCCTGATCGCGCGCCTCGTCGAGGGTCATGGTCCTTGCGCGGTTGTCCGTCTCGTTCAAGCCGAGGTCTTGCGGCGTGATCAACTGCCCCTGGGCCATGATCATCGCACGGCGAATGCGATTGATCAGTTCGCGTACATTGCCCGGCCAGTCGTAGGCGTTCAAAGAGCGTAGCGCCGAGTGGCTGTATCCTCTCAGCCTAAGATGATATTCGCGTGAAAACTTGTCGAGAAAAAAACGTGCCAGCAGCTCGACGTCGCCGCTGCGCTCGCGCAGTGGCGGGACCTCGAGGCGCAAGGCGCTCAGGTACTCATGGAGATCCTCGCGGAAACGTCCCTGTTCGACGGCCTGCCCGAGGTCTTGGCGGGTAGAGGCCATCACGCGTACGTTCAATGCAATCTGCTCGTTGTCGTTCGCTAGGATCTGCGCCTGCAAGCACTGCAGCAGCCGTGCCTGCAGATCGAGCGGCAAATCTCCGATCTCATCGAGATAAAGAGTCCCACCACTGGCGGCCTCGAGGTAGCCGGCCCGACGTGCTTGCGCCCCCGGAAATCCCCCTTTCTCGTAGCCGAACAAACACTGGCCGAGCGGAAAGACAGACAATGCGCGACAATCGACGGCCACAAAAGGACCCTGCGACCTGCTCGAAAGCGCGTGGATGGCCCGGGCGGTGAGCCCTTTGCCAGTACCCGGTTCGCCACTGATCAGGACGGGCACGTCGACGTTCGCCACCCTGTGAATGGCGCACACTAGCCGCTGCATGACCGCGCTCGAACCGATCATCACGTGCTGACCGAATTTCAGCTCATGACGTTGACGCCAATTGCGGCTCATGCTGGCCATGCCATAGGCATGGCCAAGCGAGAAGAGCAAGCGCTCGAGGTCGGCCGGCAGGGTGTGATAATCGTAAAAATACTCCGTGATGAGCCGCGAAATCTCGCTCGATTGGATATGAGCCGCTTCGAGCAACGCTACCCACTCCATGCGCTCGCCTGCGCACCATAACTCGAGCAATTCTTGCTGGACGCGCTGCGGTTCCTCGAGATGAACGAGCCCCACCTGAATGTCCCGCCGACCGAGGTATGCCATGGCCTCGTCGAAGGAATGTACGACCCGCACGCTCCAACCAGCAGCCTGAATGGAGGGGATCAGCTCGAAATGCCGGTGATCGGGTCGTAGAAAAAGGAGCTCGCGTGTTCCCTGGATCGCCTGAAACGCCATGCCGTTGCCTGTTGTTTTTATCGGCTTATCGTTGTCGGCCATCATCGTCTGGGCAACCTCCATCGCCGGTTCCCGCGATACATGCGGCGGGATCGGCGGACCGTCCGAGACGCACGTTACTTCGCGCCGAATCCAAAAAGGAAAAACGTGATACGCACACGCTTCCTCTCGATAGCGCAGGGACTTCCCCTCGTCCCACACGCTATCTGCCCTCTCGGCTTGTCCGCCGGAACGCTACCTAGCTTAAATCTGATGAAAGCGTTTGATTGTTCTTTCGGAAAAAGCCTGTGGTGCTTTTTCTAGGATTTTTACCGCTTACCCATCAGCCGCGGGTAGGCTAACGTAACCTCGAACACAAATTCAACTGCCGAATTTCGTCACCTCGTGATCGGTGCACCAATGTTGTTCACCGGTGAAGCGCACAAACCGATTTTTTTCTGCTGCGCGCCGGCCCGTTTTCTACTGCCCTGACGGCTCCCACGCGCGCAAAAAGGCCTCAATACCGGCGATCTATCTCTGCACAGCCAAAGTGCGCGGGGGGCGCGCGCGGGACACTCGCGGACCGCGACCACAGGAGGCTGATTCCCCGTTAGGTTATTTAGGCTGGCAAGTGATAAAATTTTCGAATAGACAAATAGTTGCTTGGATTTTTTCAGACAAAACCTATGCGCCCTGCCTCGATCCTCGCCGTCCTCGAGCGTGAATTCCTGAGCGCACGTCATGGACAGCACACCCCGGTGATGCTCTGGGGCCCGCCGGGGGTGGGCAAATCCCAGATGGTGGCGCAGGTGGCTGCCAAATACGGCGCACCCGTCATCGACATCCGCCTCTCGCAGATGGAACCCACCGACCTGCGCGGCATCCCCTTCCGCACGGGCGACACGGTAGACTGGGCGATCCCGTCTATGCTGCCGCACACCGAGCGTCACGGCCCGCAAGGCATCCTGTTTCTGGACGAGATTACCTCAGCGGCGCCTACAGTCTCGGCCGCCGCCTACCAGTTGATCCTCGACCGCCGGCTCGGCGAATACCGCGTGCCGGGGGGCTGGGCGATCTTCGCCGCCGGCAACCGCCAGGGCGACCGCGGCGTGACCTACAGCATGCCGGCACCGCTCGCCAACCGTTTCATGCATCTTGAGGTGGAGACCCATCTCGACGACTGGGTGGCCTGGGCCTATGCCAACGGCGTGGATGAACGCGTCATTGCGTTCTTGCGTTTTCGCCCGGAACTGTTGTTCGATTTCGACCCGACGCACAACCCGGTCGCCTTCCCCTCGCCGCGCTCCTGGGAGTTCGCGCACCGTGTGCTGAAGAAATTCGGCGACCAGGACACGCTGTTGCTCGGCGCGCTGCAGGGCTGCCTGGGACCGACGGCAGGCCTCGAGTTCAAGGCCTTCCTCGACAACCTCGATAAGCTGCCAGACATTGACGCCATCCTCGAAGGCAAGGAGGCGGCGGTGCCGAGGGAGACCGATCTGCAATACGCCGTCGCCTCGGCACTCGTCAGCCGCGCCATCCGCGCCCAGGGCAGCGCGGATGAGTCGCGCATCCTTGGGCACATCCTCGACTACGCGGCCCGCTTCCCGCAGCGCGAGATGGGCGTGATGCTGGTCTCGGACATGCACCGCGCCATCGGCGAGAAGCTCTTTGCGCTTCCGCAGTTTGCCAAATGGGCCAGGCACATCGCCGACGTCATGATCTTTGACATGTGGAACAAGCCGGCGGCGAACTGATGGACGACGTTGAAAAGAAACTCGTCGCGGCGCGCACTTGGCTCATTCTGGACAAGCCGTTCCTCGGCGCGCTCGTCATGCGCCTGCCACTTCAGCAGGCCGAGCCCCAGTGGTGTACGACCACCGCCACTGATGCGCGCGCATTCTACTACAACCGCACTTACATCGAGGGACTGTCCTTCGAACAAACCAAATTCGTGCTCGCGCACGAGGCGCTGCACTGCGCGCTCGGGCATTTCGCCCGCCGGGGCCATCGTGACAAGCGCCGCTGGGACCTCGCCACCGATCTCGCCATCAATCCCCTGCTGCTGGCCGAAGGGCTGACGCCGCCGCCGAACGCCGTCGTACTTGATCATTTCAAGGACATGACGGCCGAGGAGATCTACCCGTACATCGAGGAGAATCCCGAGCAGGAACCTATGGACCGTCACCTCTACGACGAGACCGAGTCGCCAACCGATTCTTCGTCCGGCAGCGGTTCTGGCAACGACGGGGACGCCCTGCTGCCCATGGGCGATGGCGAAGGCACAGGCACCCAGGGCGACCAGGGGAGGCGAGCGCATGGAGAAGGCGGCAGAGGGAGCCCACCACCGCCGCCGCTCGGCGCCGCCGAGCGCGAGCGGCTGGCGGCTATCTGGCAGCAGCGGCTAGCCGGCGCCGCCCAGGCCGCCCGGCAAGCTCGCAAGCTCGGAGGTTCGCTTGCGCGCCTTGTCGACAGTCTCCTGCAACCGAAACTGCCGTGGCGCATGCTGCTCGCACGTTACCTTACGGCCGTCGCGCGCAACGACTACAGCTTCCAGCGCCCGTCGCGCCGCCGCGAGGGAACGGCCGTTCTCCCTGGCATGCGCAGCGCGTACATCGACCTGGTAGTGGCGCTCGATACGAGCGGCTCGATCCGCGACAAAGAGATGCGCGAGTTCACCGCCGAGATCAACGCCATCAAGGGCCAAGTCGGGGCGCGTATCATGTTGCACGCCTGCGACGAGCGCCTCGCTGACGACGGGCCCTGGGTTTTTGAGCCGTGGGAGACGCTTTGCCTACCCAGGGAATTTCAGGGCGGTGGCGGGACACGCTTCACGCCGGTGTTTGAGTGGGTCGAGACGCTCGACCACCAGCCGGATTTGCTTGTGTACTTTACCGATGCTGAAGGCGAGTTCCCCTCACAACCGCCACCCTACCCCGTGCTGTGGCTGGTCAAGGGCAAAGCGCCGGTACCGTGGGGTGAGCGAATACAGCTAAACTAGCCAACGCCTCAGCAGTGAGGGGGAAAGAAGTGAGCCGTAAACGGCAAAGTTGTCGCCTCGCCCTTACGCCCTCAAGCGGTTAGCGCCATGGACCTCTCTCCCGAAGATCAGCTGCGTCTTAACGTGCTGCTTGCGCACGAGCTTGAGGCAGTGCGTATCGATGAGCAGCATCTTGTGCTCTACGCCCTTTCGGCTGGAAACGAAGCGCGCGTGCCGCTTCACCCCAACTGCCAGGCGGAGAAATACCTCAAGCGCGTACGCGAGCTGCTGTCCACCCACGTGCTCGACTCGCCGAGCGGCTATCCCGTATTTCTGCAACGCTGGACACGCATGGGCCAGGCGCATGACGCCCAGCTCGCGCGACTGTTGCTGCTCGGCGAGCCCGAGGCGGTGGTAGCTGTCGCCAGCGCGCCGGGGTTGACCGGCGAGATCGCGCGGCGCGTGTGGTGGGTAATGCCGACGGCGGACATCGCGCGGCGCATGCTCGAGCGCGAGGCCGTGCGCACAAGTGAGATGGGTAAGGTGCTCAGCGACTTCCTCGTCGAGCACCTGCCATTCGAGACTGATCCCCTGACCGTGGTCCAGACCGTGCGCCTGGTCCTGCAGACCGGGCAGATAGACGAGCAGACGCGCCTGCGCATCTGGAGCCGTGGCACCCACCGTAACGCCTATCGCCTCGGCTTCCTTGCCGCCTGCCCGGACGAACTTCCGGAAAGGCGGCCGCCACGCGCCGATCTCGAGGCGCACGCCCCGGCCCTCGTTTCACTCGCGCAGGCAGGCAATGGGCTCGCCGCTCAGCTTTGGCGCCTGCTCGACAGCCCGGGGCAGGGTTTTCTCGCCGCCGCCGAGGATGGGCTGCGGCATCCCCTGGACAAGGAGACGACGGCGCTGCTACTCGAGGTAATCGGCGATTACTTCGCTCCGGCGCGGGGCGCGAACGGGCGCATCGGGGATCTGGCGAGCGCGCAGACCGCGGTCGAGACGCAGATAAACGCACCGGCCGGCGCAGTGGCGGAATTGCTCAACTGCGTGCCGGATCTCGTTCGCGAGATCCGCGCCATGCTAGTGCTGGCGCATGCCGGCGAGTCTTTCGTGACGCCTATCCTGGCGCGCACCACGGCGAGCGGCAGTTTGCTGCGCCGCAAGCTCGATCAGGTGTTCACTCCACTTCTCGCCCACATCGCCGCCTTGCGCGGGATATAAAAAGCGGAACGAGAGACCTTAGCCGTGAGGGGGTTTTGCCCACACGGCCGACGTTTCACGTTTGCCGTCTTATATCACGACGCACGGCTGTAGAGGCGCCTGAGGCGCAACACTTTGCGTACATAGTGCTGGGTTTCGGGATACGGCGGGATCCCCCGGTGACGGCGCACCGCGTTCTCGCCGGCGTTGTAAGCCGCGACCGCCAGATGCAGGCGGTGATCAAAACGCTCCAGGAGAAACTTGATGTGACGCACGCCGGCCTCGATGTTCTGGGAGGGAGTATAGACGTCGTGCACCCCGTGGCGGCGCGCGGTCTGCGGCAGGACCTGCATGAGACCAAGCGCCCCCTTCGGCGAGCGCGCGTACGGGTTGAAGGACGACTCGGCGTGCATGATGGCCTTGACCAAGGCGAAGTCGACGCCATGGTGTTCGCAGACAGCGCGGATGAGCGGATCGTAGGTATCGGGGGCGGCGCGGAAGAACTGGCGATTGCGGCTCGCCGCCAGTTGTCCCAAACGGTCGCCGACCACCCCCTCGCGCACCAGCCGGTAGTGCCGGTTGTTCAGGCGATGGTCGGTGACCATGCGCGTGCCATCGGGCAGCTCGTAAACGTAGAGTGTCTTGTCGCCTGCGGCAGTCGTTGTGGCCGCCACGAGCAGGCACGGCAGCAGCCATACCCACGGCCGGGGAATTAGCGCGATTTTGGCGAAATCACAAGACCGGGTCCAAGACGTAAAATCTTGCTCTGGCCTAGATTCGTTCCACACGGAAATCTCTCCCCTGCACTTTTTGCCAGAGAGAAAGCACAAGCCGTGCCAGATTCTCCGGACCGGAAAGTATCGCTAACCTACTGAGCAGCAAACCATTTACCCCGTATGCCAACAACGAACAGCGGGCCACCTAGCAGGCCGGACAGGCGAAGTACGGCAATCTTTTGCCGCGCGGTACCCTCGGCAGAGAGGCATCCCGTCGGCGCCTGTCGTGTGTGACTTAGGCGAAGCGAGGGCCAAGACCAGACTTCGCGGCCCTGTGGCCGGGATCATGCGCGCAAGGCGTGACGAGCGTTTCGCGCAGGATGAGCAGGCGGGCGTCGGCCTCAATGCCGAGCTAGACTTGCATCTGGTGGATGTCGCCGATCGTGACTTCGATCGGCCCGTCCTGGAAGATCTGGCCGATGGGGGTGACCGGTTCAAGCATCAGGATGCAGCATGATGCGGATCCGCTGACCGGGCTTACGCGTCAGAATCAACATGCTCAGAACTCCTTTTCGTCTTAAGAACCATAACCGACGCGTCTCTGCAGTACTCCACAGCTTTTGGACCCGTGACCGACGCCGCGGGCGGGGCCTGGCCCGGCCGGTTTCTGCAACACCACCGGCTGGCGCCGGGCGGATAGCTCCGTGGTCTTGCTGTCAAACAGCTCGGATACACCCGCACCAAAGGCCCTGACTAGTTTCTCGAGGTTGTCGAGCGTGACATTGCATACCGCGCGTTCGAGCAGGCTGATGTAGGTGCGATGCAGGCCGCTGGGGCGTCGGCCAGATTCACCTGCGACCGGCGGCGCAAAAGCCGCAGCAAGCGCAAACCGCTGGGCGAGCACTTTCCTTGGCTCTCCATCCCTTTATTGGAGTCGGCAATCACGCGGCCGTCCAGCGCATTTGCGTCACATTTTGCAGATTAAAAATCTCCTTTTGCATTCCATACAACGCAAGGTCGACCGGGGCCAGCCGGCGAGGCTTATTTGGCCTTTATTCGTGCTATTTGCAAAGGTCCGGACATTGGCATCGACAGCGCAGCGACAGGGCCGAAGGACGGCTGCGAGATGCGCACACCCCCCACGGCCATGGCAACAGCGCAGACGCCCGAGCGCGCGGATGGGAATACGGCCAGGAAAGCGCTAAACAACTACCGCATTGTCATGCCGGCGCAAAGCCAGCATCCAAAAACCAGGCGGTGTACGGGATTGCGGTTGCCGGCTGAAACATGCCGGGACATGTTTCGCCGGTCAGCGAGCCTCTCTAGCGACGCTTTATGCGCTTCTTGTAGACACCACGCTTCTTGCGGCTAGCCAAAAAAACCTCGACATCGTCCGAGGTGGTCAGCCAGATATGGCCGATCTTGCGCGCCCGCAGGCGGCCCTTCTCGGCCATCCGGCGGAAGTAGTCACTGGAAAAACCGAACTGTTTGCCGGCCTGGCTCAGGGTGAGCAGGTCTGTCGTGGATTTCTTGGCCACGGGTATACGCTAAGGATGTCGAATATTTAGATACGGTTACGAGCCCGCCAGGCTTGGCTACTTTGCCCCTGCAGTCAAGGCTAGGCGGACGAATGTCACAATTGTACCACCCAGCCCGCAGCGTCGGTGTCGAGCAGAACGTCAACGCCTGCGGCCGGGGTAATGCGCCGGGCGGGGATATCGTCACCTCGCCGCCAGGCGGCCACGGCCGCCCGCTTGCCCTGCCCGCGGGCCAGAAACAGGGCTTGGCGCGTGCGGCTCAGGCGCCGGGCGCTCAGACTGACACGGGCGGGCGGTGGCTTGGGCGCATCCGCCACGGCGAGCGCGTCCTGGACCTCCTCGCCGTCGCCGGGCTCACGACCGGGGAAGAGGCTCGCCGTATGCCCGTCCTCGCCCAGACCTAGCAGCACCAGGTCGAAATCTCCCACAAGACCGACGGTTTGCGCATAGGCCGCCGCCGCCGGCCCCGGGCCGCGCTCCGCTGGGATGGCATGGATCTGGGGGGCAGGCACACACACGTGGTCGAGCCAAACCCGCGCGACGCGGGTGCTGTTACGATCCGGATCACCGGGCGGCAGGCAGCGCTCATCGCCGAAATACACGTGCCAGGCCGACCAGTCTGTCTCGGCTGCGCGCAGCCGCTCGTACACAGCAAGCGGCGTCTCTCCGCCGGCCAGCACGACGTTAAACGCACCGCGTGAGGCGATCGCCTCGGCGGCGATGCGCACGATCGCCTGCGCTGCGCGGGCGAAGAGCGCCTCTGCGGAAGGATAGATATGCCAGCGAACCGCCTGCATCATGCCCGCCACCGTGTTGATTAATTTTCTCAGCACAGAGACGCGCACAACGCGAAGACGTGCAGCAATTTTTCCAGTTTCATACCCACGGTTTTCCTCGCGTCTTTGCGCCGGTGCCAAAATCGGTTCTGCCTCAGAGCTCGTTACGCCAGAAGTGGTCATCGCGGTCGAACAGGCGCTCGGCCTCATCCGGCCCCCAGCTCCCGGCGGGGTAATGGGGAACGAAATCGCGCGCCTCCAGCCAGTGACGCAGTATCGGGTCCACCACGCGCCACGACCACTCCACCTCGTCAAAGCGCAAAAACAGGCTCTGGTCACCCTCGATCACGTCGAGCAGGAGCAACTTGTAGGCCTCCATGGCAGAAGCGTGGGTATGGCGATAGGAGGCATTGAGCCGCAGCACGCGCGTCTTCATCTCGGTGCCCGGCTGCTTGGCCTGGATGTCCAGGTGCAGGCACTCCGTGGGCTGGATGGAGAGCAGCACCCAGTTCGGAGCGAGTTCCGGGGCGCTGGCCGCGCCAGGGAACAGGAGCTGGGGCGGACGTTTGAAGCGGATCGCGATGAACGAGATGTCCTGCGCCAGGCGCTTGCCGGTACGCAAGTAAAACGGCACGCCGCGCCAGCGCCAGTTGTCCACATAGAACTTGACTGCCGCATAGGTCTCGGTCGCGGAATCGCCGCTGACTCCCGGCTCCTCGCGGTAGCCCGGTAACTCTTCGCCGTTCAGCACGCCGCGTGTGTACTGCCCGCGCACGGCGTAGACGTTGACGGCCTGTTGAGGGATCGGGCGGATGCAACGCAACACCTTTACCTTCTCGTCGCGGATCGCGTCGGGGTCAAGGCTAGCGGGCGGTTCCATGGCCACCATCGTAAGTAGCTGCATAAGGTGGTTCTGCACCATATCGCGCAACGCGCCGGCGTGCTCGTAGTATCCCGCGCGCCGGCCGATGCCACCCGACTCGGCCACAGTGATCTGCACGTGGTCCACGAAGTGGCGGTTCCAGATCGGCTCAATCAGCATGTTGGCAAAGCGGAACACAAAGAGATTCTGCACCGTCTCCTTGCCGAGATAGTGATCGATGCGGTAGATCTGTTCTTCGTCGAAGTAGCGGTGCAACAACCGGTTGAGGCGGCGTGCGCTCTCGAGGTCCTCGCCGAAGGGCTTTTCCACGACGATGCGGTGGCGGCCGTGAGAGCGGTTGATGCCGGCGCGGTCGAGCTGCTCGATCACCTCCACAAAGTCCGCTGGCCGGATGGCGAGATAGAAGACCAGATTCTCGCAGGTTCCCATGCGCGGCTTACTCACCTCTCCCATAAGGCGCGCATAGGCCTTGGGGTCGCGCAGATCGCCAGCCACGTAATCGAAGCGTGCTGCGAAACGCTCGAAGATCTCCGGGCGGCATTCGTCGCCGAGCTGCTCTGCCAGCACAAGCTTAAGGTGCTCGAGCCAGTCCTCCTGCCGCCACTCGCGGCGCGAAAAGGCGATGAAGCGAAGACTCTCGTTAAGGCGGCCCGCGGCCTCGAGCTGGCAAAGCGCAGGTATGAGCTTGGTCGTGCTCAGGTGCCCGGTGGCGCCGAAGATCACAAAGTAGCAGGGCCCAAACGGGATCTGGCTCATTCGCCCTCGCGTTTTTTCGTGGCGTGACCTCCAAACTGCCGGCGCATTACAGCGAGCAGTCGGCAAGCGTAGTCGTCGCGGCCCTGGCTTGCGAAACGCACCATGAGCGCGGCGGCGATCACCGGCACCGGTACGCCGCGCTCGATCGCCTCTTGCACCGTCCATCGGCCCTCGCCCGAGTCGGCCACGTAGGGCGCGATGCCGTCGAGTCGCGCGTCTTGCGCGAGCGCCTCGGCGGTGAGATCGAGTAGCCAGCTGCGGATCACGGAGCCGTGCCGCCACATCTCGGCGATGGCCGCCAGGTTAAGCGCGAAGTCGGGCTGGGCCGCCAACAGCGCGAAGCCCTCGGCATAGGCCTGCATCATGCCATACTCGATGCCGTTGTGGACCATCTTGACGAAATGCCCCGCGCCGCTTGGCCCGCAGTGCAGCCAGCCCTTGTTCGCTGCAGGCGCCAAGGCCTTCAACACAGGCTCAAGGCGTTGCACGGCCTCGGCCGGTCCGCCCAGCATCAACGCGTAGCCGTGCTCAAGCCCCCAGACACCGCCGCAGACGCCGGCGTCCACGAAATGGATCTGTTTCTCCGCGAGCGCCCGCGCGCGGCGCATCGAGTCTTTATAAAAAGAATTGCCGCCGTCCACCACCACGTCGCCGGCCTCAAGCAGCGGGGCTAGAAGATCAATGTGCCGCTGCGTCACCTCCCCCGCGGGCAGCATGAGCCAGACTGCACGCGGCGATTTCAGCAACGAAACAAGCTGTTTCAGGGAGTCGGCCGCCGTCAGGCCGGTCTCGCGCGCGAGCGCCTGCGTGACCCCGGGGTTGCGGTTCCAGCCGGCCACCGCAATACCACTACGCCGAAGCCGCCGCGCCATGTTGGCGCCCATCCTGCCCAGACCGACAATGCCGAGATCCATCATCTGTGTCTTTCGGGAAAACCCGCTATGCGGGTGTTCACCATAACACGGTCCGGCGCCGCGCTGAATCATTTCGCCCGGCACGCGCAACAACTGGCGTCGTGCACGGCGAGCTCACCGTGCGCCGCGACCGGCGCGCCGTGCCGGGCCGCGGGTCGGCCTCGATGCCCCTTTTTCGACCTCATCCTCGGCGTTACCGCCAAGCTCGCCTTTGTCCAGGCACCAACCCGGCAAACCGCTATGCCAGGACATTCACCTCCGTGCGATTGAGCAACATAGCCTGGGGGCTCAGTACGCTATGGCCATTTCCTCTCGCACGTGATCAGAACACCGTTTGCCGATCCGCCAGATAACGGCCAGCGATTCGTCGAGATCATCAAGACCGAAAAAAGCTCGGACGTCAACATAGCAGTTCATCATTTGAACGACGCTTGGCCCGATGCCTACGACTGCGCCGTCGTGGTATCCAACGAAGCGACTGAACCCCCGATTTCGGTATCGTCTGCCTTAACGGGAGGTCCACGAAATCGCGAAAAATTCACACCTCCCGGCATGAGGAGAGAGACAACTACCCTACCCACACCCGCGCATTGCGAAACATGCGCATCCAGGGGCTGTCCTCGCCCCAGTCGTCGGGGTGCCAGGAAAGCGTCACGGTGCGAAACACACGCTCGGGGTGCGGCATAAGGATGGTAAAACGGCCGTCGGGGGTGGTGAGGCCGGTGATGCCAAAGGGCGAGCCATTGGGATTATATGGGTAGGTCTCGGTGAGCGCGCCGCGGTGATCCACGTAGCAGAGTGCCACCTGCCGCTCGAGGATGACGCGCTCGAGGTCCTCGGGGCAACGGAACTCGGCGCGCCCCTCGCCGTGCGCCACGACGACCGGCAACATCGAGCCGGTCATGCCGGCGAAGAGAATCGAGGGGTTCTGCGGGATCTGGACCATGACGGTGCGCGCCTCGAACTGCTCGCTCGCATTGCGCACGAAATGCGGCCAGCGTTCGGCACCAGGGATGAGGGAGCGCAGGTTGGACATCATCTGGCAGCCGTTGCATACGCCGAGCGCAAAGGTGTCGGAACGGGCGAAGAAGGCCGCAAACTCCTCACGCGCGCGCGCATTGAACAGGATCGTTTTGGCCCAACCCTCGCCCGCGCCGAGTACATCGCCATAGGAAAAGCCCCCACAGGCGGCGAGGCCCTTGAAATCGGACAACCGCACGCGGCCTTCGAGGATGTCGCTCATGGTCACATCTACCGCCGCGAAGCCCGCGCGGTCGAAAGCCGCTGCCATCTCCGTGTGGCCGTTCACGCCCTGTTCGCGCAGGATGGCGATTCGCGGGCGCGCGCCGCGCGCGAGGTACGGCGCGGCGATTTTCTCTTGCGGATCGAAGCTGAAGCTGGCGCTGAGCCCCGGATCCTTAAGGTCGAGCAGCCGGTCGTATTCTTCCTGCGCACACTGTGGGTTGTCGCGTAACTGCTGCATGCGGTAGCTCACCTCCGACCAGGCGCGCTGCAGGTTGGCGCGCGCATCATAGAAGATCTCGCGGCCCTCGTAGCGCAAGCTGATGATGTCGTCGGAGGTCAAAGTGCCAATGAGGTGCGCGCTGCGCACGAGTCCCGCTTTTTTGAGCGCTGCGAGGATGCCGTCGCGCCGCGCGCGCGGCACCTGCAACACCGCGCCGAGCTCCTCGTTGAAGAGCGCGGCGAGCGGGTCACGCCCGAGATAGGTGAGGTCAGCGACGAGCCCGGTGCGCCCGGCGAAGGCCATCTCGCAGAGGGTGGCGATAAGCCCGCCGTCCGAGCGATCGTGGTAGGCGTACACAAAACCGAGCTCGTTGAGCGCCTGGATTACGTGAAAGAAGAGCCTGAGCGTGCGCGGGTCGTCCACATCCGGGCATTCGTTGCCGAACTGCCCATACACCTGGGCGAGGATCGAGCCGCCAAGGCGGTTTTTGCCTCGGCCCAGGTCCACGAGAATCAGGTCAGTCTCGCCCCGGTCGGTGCGCAGCTGCGGCGTCAAGGTCTTGCGCACATCTATCACCGGTGCGAAGGCTGAGACGATAAGCGACAGCGGTGCGGTTACCGCGCGCTCGGTGCCGTCGGGCGCGCGCCATACGGTCTTCATGGACAGGGAATCCTTGCCGACGGGGATGGAGATCCCGAGCGCTGGGCAAAGCTCGAGCGCGACCGCTTTTACGGCGTCGTAGAGCGCTGCGTCCTCGCCGGGGTGTCCTGCGGCCGCCATCCAGTTGGCCGAGAGCTTGACGTCCTGCAGCAGGCGGATGCGCGCCGCAGCCAGATTGGTGAGCACCTCCCCCACGCTCATGCGTGCGCTCGCCGACGGGTCGATGAGCGCAAGTGGGCTGCGCTCGCCGAGCGCCATGGCCTCTCCGGTGTAGCCTTCGTAGCTCGTGGCGGTAACACCCACGTCCGCGCACGGCACCTGCCAAGGCCCGACCATCTGATCGCGGCACACCAGGCCACCGACACTGCGATCACCGATCGTGATGAGGAAACTCTTATTGGCTACCGTGGGATGGCGCAGCACGCGGTAGATGGCCTCGCGCAACTCGAGACCCCGAGTCTTGAACGGCGCCAGCCTGCGCTTCGAGCGGCTCGCCTCGCGACGCATTTTTGGCGGCCTGCCGAGGAGCACGGCGAGCTCGAGCTCAATCGGCCGGCTTAAGCGCGCGGCGAGTGGCGGATCGGCGGCGGTCTCAGCGCCGTGTGTGAAATAAGGATCGTCCACCACCAGCACCGGCTCGGCGATAGTCGTGCCGATCACCGCGTACGGGCAGCGCTCGCGCGCGGCGATGGCCTTGAAGGTGTCAAGCTTTGCCGGATCGATGGCAAGCACGTAGCGCTCCTGCGCCTCGTTGCACCAGATCTCCATGGGCGACATGCCCGGCTGGTCATTCGGCACAGCACGCAGATTAAAGTGCCCGCCGAGCCCGGCGTTGTGGATCAGCTCCGGCACCGCGTTCGAGAGCCCACCCGCGCCCACATCGTGAATGGAAAGAATGGGATTGTCCTCGCCCATTGCCCAGCAACGATCGATGACCTCCTGGGCGCGGCGCTGCATCTCGGCGTTGGCGCGCTGCACCGAGGCGAAGTCGAGCTCCTCCTGCGAAGCGCCACTGGCCATGCTCGAGGCCGCGCCCCCACCGAGTCCGATCAGCATAGCCGGCCCTCCCAGCACCACCACGGGCGTGCCCGGCGGGATCGGCCGCTTGTGCACGTGCGCGGGGCGGATGTTGCCAAGCCCACCGGCCAACATGATGGGCTTGTGGTAACCGCGAACTTCCCCGTCCACTTCCTGCTCGAAGGTTCGAAAATAACCGGCTATGCACGGACGGCCGAACTCGTTGTTGAAGGACGCCGCACCGATCGGACCCTCGAGCATGATTTTCAAAGCACTCTCAATGCGCGCCGGCCTGCCGTAGTCCTGCTCCCAGGGCTGCACGGCGCCGGGAAGACGCAGATTCGAGACCGAAAAACCGGTGAGTCCCGCCTTCGGCTTGGCGCCCTGCCCGGTCGCACCCTCGTCGCGGATCTCGCCACCACTGCCGGTCGCCGCACCCGGCAGTGGAGAGATCGCCGTCGGATGATTGTGGGTTTCGACCTTCATCAGGATGGGTACGTCTTCCTCGCAGTAGCCGTATTCGCGGCTTACGGGATCAGGAAAGAAGCGCACAGCCCTTGAGCCCTCGATGATCGCGGCATTATCGGCGTAGGCCACAAGCGTACCTTGGGGGTGGCGCGCGTGCGCGGTCTTGATCATGCCGAAGAGCGAATGCTCCTGGGGTCTTCCGTCGATCACCCACTCGGCATTGAAGATCTTGTGTCGGCAGTGCTCGGAGTTGGCCTGCGCGAACATCATGAGCTCAACGTCGGTCGGATTACGTCCGAGTCGGATGAAGTTCTCGACGAGATAGGAGATCTCCTCTTCGGAGAGCGCAAGCCCCCAGTTGCGGTTGGCGGCCACGAGCGCCTCGCGCCCGTATCCGAGCACGTCCACCACCCGCAGCCGTGCGGGGGTTGCCTCGGCAAAGAGCGCGGCGACCTGGTCGAGGTCCTCGAGCACGCTTTCGGTCATGCGGTCATGGACAAGCGGGACGAGTACGGCGCGCTCGGCAGCCTCGAGCAGCGCGCCATCGGTCTTGACGAAGTGCCAGACGATGCCGCGCTCAAGGCGCTTGAGCCGCTCGAGCCCGCATCGATGGGCGATGTCGGTGGCCTTGGTGGACCAGGGGGAGATCGTTCCCAACCGGGGCACGACCAGCAGTTTGGTACCACCTTGCGGTGCCTCGCACTGCTCAGGTTTTTGTCCGTAGGTGAGTAGCCGCTCAAGAAGGGCACGTTCAGCGGTACTCGGCTCGGCGTCGAACGCAGCGAAGTGCCAGATAAAGGCGTGTACCTCACCAAGTGTGGGCAGCCGTTCGCGCATCGCCTCGCGCAGACGCGCGCGACGGAAGGCCGATAGCGCCGGGGGACCAGGAAGCTCGATGAGATGCAGGCCTGCCGCCACACCGGGAGCGGGCTCGGGCCGGGGATGGGACATATGCGTTACTTTAGCACAGCCCGCGCAATGGGGCCGCCCGTTGCCACCCACGCGTACGCACCGAAATGGGGCCCGTAAATCCCCCTCTGTGAGGACACGCGCAAGACATGAGCGTCTCTTGTGCCGCCGTCACGCCCTGCGCACGCGCGCACTACTTAAGCTGCTCGTAGAGCAGCGACAGAATGCGCTCCCCTGTCTTCGAGGTCTCGGGCGCGCCATCCTTGCCGAGTACTTGCACAGCGGTGCCGACGCCATCGCCCTTGAGCTGGATCTGGTACTGCCAGTGTTCGGCTTTCTTTTGGTCGTCGCTACTGAACAGCCGCGAGAAGAACCCCGGTTTCTGATCATCCTGCTCAGGGTCAATGTAGCGCACGTAGTAGACGCCGCGCGAACGGTCGCGGTCTTCGACCGTAAAGCCGATGCGATCGAGCGATAGCCCCACGCGCCGCCAGGCGCGCTCCAGACCGTCCTCGAGACTCAGGAAGACCTGCCCGTCGCGCCGAGTCAAGTGCGCGCGCGCGGGCGCCACCCGCTGCTCGACGCGGGCCACTTCGGTCTTGGCCTGCGCCTCGGTCGCGCCCAGATGGACCATCAGCCGGCGTAACATCTCGGCTTCCAGGGCAGGCTCGCTGTTGCGCCGCTGCCAGAAGGTCTGGATCGGGTCGCTACCGCCGCCGCCCGCGACGACCTCTTCCAGGCCGAGGTGCGCAATGTAGATCTCCGTGGTGCCGGGCTCCGCGCCGCGCTCCAGCCAAATGCGGTACTTGTCGCGTGTGCCGGCCGAGTACAGGCTGCCGAACCACTCGAAGAACTTGCGCTGCAGATAGCGTCCGACGTTGGCGCGGTTCTCCGCCCAGTCGGTCTCGATGACGCCCGTGGCCGGGTTTTCTCGGTCTATGAGCAAGCCCGCGCTCAACACGAAGTCGCGCACGCGCGGCCACAGCCTCTCGGGTGGTGCCTGCACCACGAGATAACGCAGTTGCCCGTCGCGCGCCAGGCGCAGGCCGGGGAATTGCGGCAACACGCCGGCCGCGCCCGCCGGTACTGCATTCTTGTTGACGTTCACGATCTCGGAGTAAGTCGTGGCGGTACCGGGCGGCGGCATCACCGTCTGCGGCAGGCTTGCCAGATCCGGCGGAACCTCAAGCGGTGGTAGCGTGCGTGTCTGACCGTAGTCAATCCGGCGCTTCTCCTCGAGCGTCTGGCAGGCGCCGACAGTCGTGGCCGCCGCAAGGATCAGTATCAACGAAAGGGCCTTCATCGCGAATCACCCCTGTGGGGAAAGCACGCCGGCGCGCTCGAGCGCGGCGCGCACGGTGGCATGATATTTGTCAGAAAGCGGTGTTAACGGCAAGCGGATGCCGCCGGCGATCAGGCCCATTTCCTTGAGCGCCCACTTGACGGGGATCGGGTTGGATTCGACGAAAAGACTTTTGTGCAGGTCCATAAGCCGCTCGTTGATCTCGCGCGCGCGCTGGGCATCGCCCGCGAGCGCTGCCTTGCACATCTCATGCATCAGCCTAGGGGCGACGTTGGCAGTCACGGAGATGTCGCCCTTGGCGCCCGCCAGGATGGCGTCGAGTGCCGTGGCGTCGTCGCCGGAATAGACGTCGAGCCGCTCGCCGCAGCGCCGCACAATCTCGCGCACGCGCTCGATGTTGCCGGTCGCCTCCTTGATGCCGACGATGTTGGCGATCGGCGCCAGGCGCTCGACCGTCTCGGGCAGCATGTCCACTGCCGTGCGCCCGGGCACATTATAGAGAATCTGCGGGACAGGGACCGCTTCGGCCACGGCGCGAAAGTGGCGGTAAAGGCCCTCCTGCGTCGGCTTATTATAATAAGGTGTCACCAGCAGGCAGGCGTCGACCCCGGCTTGCTCGGCACAGCGCGTCAACGCGATGGCCTCGCTCGTGGCGTTGGCACCGGTGCCGGCGATGACCGGGATGCGGCCGCGGGTGTGCTTGACACTGAAGCGGATCACCTCGCAGTGCTCCTCCATAGACAGGGTCGAGGCCTCGCCGGTCGTACCTACCACGACCAGGGCGTCGGTGCCGTTCATGATGTGGAAGTCAATCAGCCGGCCGAGCGCCGCCCAGTCGAGAGACCCGTCCTCCTGCATGGGGGTGACGAGCGCCACCATGCTGCCGCGAAACATAAGCCGTTGACCTGCTGACGAAAAACGAAGCCGCATGGTACTTTTCCATCCTTAGGTCCGTCAACACGCTATCCCACAGGGCGTACTCTCCCCCTGCACGCGGATCCGCCGCTTCTCTTCTAATGAGGGAATCAGGCTTTTTTAATGGAATTCCGGCCTGAAGCAATTATTCTTCTGAACACCATGACTGCTCCCGCTGATCGCCACAGCACCCGTTCGGCCGCCCCCGCGCCCGTCCAAGGCCTGCGCGAGATCCGCATCAATCCCATCGTGCCGAGCGAGTCGGTGCTGGTCGCGACCGCGCGCAGCATGCGCCCCAAGAAGGCCGAGGAGCGGATCGAGCGCGACCGGCGGGAGCGCGTTGAGAACTGCCCGTTCTGCCGAGGTAACGAGGCCATGACCCCGCCCGAGATCACGGCCTACCCCGGGAGCGACGGCGAATGGGCAGTGCGCATCGTCGAGAACCTCTATCCGGTGCTGGGGGACGAGCGCGAGAACCCGAACTATACCTTCGGGCTGCAGCAGACCATAGATGGCTACGGCCGGCACGAGGTGATCATTGATCATCCGCACCACGGCATCGCCGTGCACGAGATGGGCGAGGACCACCTTGCGCTGCTGTTTTGCGCCTACCGCAACCGCATGGGCGAGCTCTATCGCAGCAATCGTCGCCTGCGTTATGTGCTCGTTTTCAAGAATTTCGGTCCGGCCGCCGGCGCCTCAATCGCCCACACCCACAGCCAGCTCATCGCCACCCCGGTAATCCCCGACAACGTACAGGCTGAAGTCGCACAGAGCCGCGCCTTTTACCAGAAGCATCACCGCTGCATCTTCTGCACGCTGATCGACGAGGCGCTTACCTTCGAGGCGACCATCTACGACCGCGAGACTGGCGAGATCAAGCGCAAGATCCACGTCGGCCAGTACGTCGTCGAGCGCGGCCGCAAGTTTATCGCCATCAAGCCGTTCGCCAGCCGCTATGAATGGGAGGTGCATATCCTGCCGCTCGTCCACCAGGCCGAGTTCCTGCGCGTGAGCGATGACGACCTTGCAGACCTCGCTCGCGTCATGCGCCGCACCATGGCGCGGCTCGACGCGGTGCTCGGCGGCGTGCAGTACAACTATTTTCTCCATTCGCTTCCGCATGATCCGAACTGCGAGGAGTGCGACGCGAGCTATCACTGGCACCTCGAGATCACCCCGCGCACTTCGATCCCCACCGGCTTTGAGCTCGGCTCAGGGCTATTCGTCAACACCGTCGCGCCCGAGGACGCCGCCGAGCGGCTGCGGGCAGTCGTGCTGGATTGATGGCCCCTGCACGGCGCAGCATCCCGAAGCGATATATAATTTTTTTGCTCACACTGAGGCGCCGCAGCCGAAGGAGGTTCGCCCCACCATGCTTTGCGTCCTGCTCTCCTTACCGTCCGCCCGGCGAGGAATGATCCTCGCCTCGCTTCTGGCCACCGCCGCGCCCTCAAGCGTTATCGCCGAAGAACGGCCGCACGGCCGCTACTACGGTGCTAAGCTCACCGAGTTTCCCTCCTGGTTCAAGACGAGCTTTCTCGATCTTCGCCAGGACGTCGCGGAAGCCGCAGCCGCCGGCAAGCGGCTGATCATCGTTTTCCACCAGGAAGGCTGCCCTTATTGTAATGCGCTTGTCGAGCGCAACTTCTCGCAGCGCGATATCGTACGCTACACCCAGCGGCATTTCGACCTCATCGAGATCAACATCTGGGGCGATCGCGAGGTCACCGATACCGCTGGGCGTACCATGACCGAAAAGACCTTCGCCGTTTCCCTCAAGGTCCAGTTCACACCAACCTTGCTGTTCCTGGACGAGCGCGGCGAGATCGCGCTGCGGTTGAACGGCTACTGGCCGCCGGAGCGCTTCGGGCTCGCCCTGCGCTATGTGGCCGAGCGCTACGAAGGCCGTGAGCCGTTCGCAGTCTACGCGGCGCGCCACGCACAGGCCGCCAGTCAAGGCCGCCTGATCACGGAGGACTTCTTCCGACCGCCGCCGTACGACCTGCGCCCGGGCCGGGTCAACCGTGAGCACCGCCCGTTGGCGATCTTTTTCGAGCAGCCGCACTGTCCGGCCTGTGAGACCCTGCACCGGCGCGTGCTACCCGATGCGAGTGTGCGCGAGTCCTTGCGTCCCTTTTACGCCGTGCAACTCGACCGCTGGTCCGAGACCCCCGTCGTCACCCCGCAAGGCGAGCAAACCACTGCCCGCCGCTGGGCCGATGCGCTCGGCATCCAGTTTGTGCCTGCGATCGTGCTCTTGACGCCCGAGGGCCGTGAGGTGATCCGCGCCGAGGCCGCATTCCGGGTATTTCATACCGCCGGCCTCTTCGATTATGTCGCAAGCGGCGCGTGGCGCGAGCAGCCGAGCTTCCAGCGCTTTCTCTCGGCGCGCGCCGAACGACAACGCGCTCAGGGTATGGACATCGACATTTGGCGCTACGCCGATGAACCGCTGGGCGTCGGCGGTATCGGCCGTTGAGCGAGTTTACCCCAGCCTGGCAAAAACAAGATCTGCTGCCTGCAATGGCGAGACGGACATCCTGCGGTAGGTGGCTCGCGCTAGGGCTTGCCGCACTCACCCCGGCCGACGGGGCAGCCCTCTGCCAGGAACCGGCACCGAGCGATCCGATCCCCGACATTGCGCTCGAGGAACTTGTCCGCGGTCTTGAGCGCCCCACTCATGTCACCGCGGCACATGACGGCAGCCACCGGCTCTACGTCGTCGAGCAGGCCGGGACAATCCGCATCGTCGAGAACCGACGCCTGCGGCCCGAGCCGTTCCTGGACATCCGCGACCATGTCGTGAGCGGCGGCGAGATGGGCCTGCTGTCCGTCGCGTTCCATCCGCGCTATCGCGACAACGGACAGTTCTTCGTAAATTACACCACGCGCCGCGGCGGGCGGCTCGTTACGCACGTCTCGCGCTTCCTGCGCCGCGACGCGCAGCGCGCGCAGGCGGACAGCGAGGTCGTGCTGCTCGAGGTGGACCAGCCCTACCACAACCACAATGGCGGGCAGCTTGCCTTCGGCCCAGACGGCTACCTGTATATAGGCATGGGCGACGGCGGGGCGGCCAACGACCCGCACGGACACGGGCAGAACCTCGGCACCTTGCTCGGCGCGCTGCTGCGCATAGACGTAGACCGCGTCCCACGTGGCCAACGCTACGGCATCCCGGCAGACAATCCCTTCGTCAGCCGCCGCAGCGCACGGCCAGAGATCTATGCCTACGGTCTACGAAACCCCTGGCGCTTCTCCTTTGATGCGGCAAACGGACGGCTGTATCTTGCCGATGTCGGCCAAGACGCCGTGGAAGAGATCAACATTATCAAGAAGGGTGGCAATTACGGCTGGAACGTCATGGAGGGCGATATCTGCACACCGGACATCAAGCCACAGTGCGACCCACGCGGGTTCGAGCCACCCATTCATGTCTACCGCCATCCTGCGGGCTTCTCCGTCACTGGCGGCTACGTCTATCGCGGGCGCGCTCTCCACGGACTGTGCGGCGTATACGTCTTTGCCGATTACGTCACTCGGCGCCTGTGGGGCCTGCGCTACGACGGCGCGCGCGTCCGCGTGCACCGCGAGCTGCTCTCCCCGGAGATCACCGGCCGACTCGCCAGTCGGCTCTTCAGTGGGGGGCTGCCGGCCATCAGCAGCTTTGGCGAGGACGAAGCACGCGAGCTCTACGTGACCGACCATGCGGGCGGCCGCCTCCTCAAGCTCGTTTCTGCGGAAAAATAGTCCTCCCGAATTGGCACGCACAAAATCGCCGGAAGCGATTTTGGACAGCGCGCCGTGTGTAGGGGGGCGGATCGCCTCGGCTACAATAGGGCAAAGTGACCCACCATGCGCGAGCTTGCCCTCTTTGCCCTGAACCACACGCGTGCCTTCGGCGAGGCAGTGGCCAGCGCGCTTGGCGCAAAGCTCGCAGCACACGAGGAGCGCGAATTCGAGGACGGCGAACACAAGTCACGGCCTCTGGAAGCCGTGCGCGGGCGCGACGCCTATGTGATCCAGTCGCTCTACTCGGGCGGGCGGGCCAGTGTCAACGACAAGCTCGTGCGGTTGCTGTTTTTCATCTCCTGCCTTAAGGACCACGGTGTAGCGTGCGTCACCGCCGTGGTGCCGTATCTCGCCTACGCGCGCAAGGACCGTCGTACCCAGCCACGCGATCCGGTCACCCTGCGCTATGCGGCGCAGCTTCTTGAGGCCGCCGGTGCCGACCGCGTCGTCGCCATCGAGGTCCACAATCCTGCCGCCTTCGACAACGCCTTTCGCATCCCGGCGTTACACCTGGAAACGAGCAAGTTCTTCGCCGGCCACCTGGCTATGCTCCTCAGAAAAGAGACCCGGGTAGCCGTGGTCTCGCCGGATGTGGGCGGGGTCAAGCGCGCCGAGCGTTTTCAACAGGCGCTCGAGCGGGAGCTCGGGTGCGCGACCGCTTTTGCCTTTCTCGAGAAGGCACGCGCGCGCGGCGAGCTCAAGCTCGGCCGTCTGGTGGGCGACGTACAGGACACGACTGTCGTTCTGCTCGACGATCTCATCAGCACCGGTCGCACCCTGCTGCATGCCGCACGCGCCTGTCTTGCAGCCGGCGCTCGTGAGGTCTACGCCGCCGCCACCCATGGTCTCTTCGCACAAGCGGCTAACGAGGCACTCGCCGCCCCGCAACTCGCACGGCTGTTTGTGACCGACACCGTGGACCCCAGCCGCCTCAGTGCGGCGAGCGCGCGCGCCAAGCTCACGGTCTTGACCGCCGCCCCCTTCGTGGCCGAGGCGATCCGTCGGCTACACATAGGAGAATCGGTGGTGGAATTGACGACAGATTAATTCTCGTCAGCCAGCTCCTCAAAACTCCCTCGCGTACTTCTCCGCAAGCAGAAGATACTCGTTCGACCGATCCTGCCACTTGGGCCACTGCAAGCGCGGCAGTTCGCGCAGGTGCCAGATGGCGAGCTTGGCGCGCAGGCAGGCGCGGTAGGTTTTGTAGAAGGCGACGAGCGTCTCCCCGAAGCGGTCGCCGGTCACCTCCCCGTACACGCGGAACAGTTCCGCTTCGACGACACTCGCGCCGAGTCGCTCGCACTCGAGCGCGAGCGAGGCCAGTTCGTCGACGGGGTCCACGAGGCGAAACAGGCGGTTGAACTCGAGCCGGTCGAAGATCACCGGGGGCGAGAGCAGGCAGACGTGTTCGGGACGCAAGTCGCCGTGACCATCCACGATGCGGCCAACCTGCGCGCGGCGCGCAAACCACTGCGCGCGGCGCGCAAGCAGCGCGAGCTGCGCCTCGTGCAGGGATCGCACGCGCCGCTGTTCGAGCCCAAACGCCGGCTCGGCAAGCGCCGCCTGGTTAGCGCGCACCGCTTGCATGAGACGGCGCAGGTATTGTTCACCCCCCAGGCGCTCGGGGGTGCCTTCACGATAAAAGGATGCGAGCATAACCGCCACTTGGTGTAACTCTTCCTTGTGCAATGCCCGGCGCTGAATCACCGCGTCGAGCATGCGCTCGGCGGGCAGGCGACGCATCTTGACGAGCCAGTCCACGGTTTCGCCCTCGCCCTCGATGCGCAGACTGCCGTCCGGCGTGCGCACGAGCGGCACCACGGCGATGTACACATCCCCGGCCAGGCGTCGGTTGATACGCAGCTCCTCGAGGCAATAGCGCCGGCGCGCCTCGAGCGTGCTGAAGTCGAGAAACTCGTAGCGTACCGGCTTCTTGAGCTTGTAGGCGTGGCGCTCGGTCAGGAACACGAACGACATGTGCGTCTCGATCACCTCGATACGAACGCAGTGCTCCGGGTAGGCGGCGGGCACGGTAAGCGAGGCCACCTTGGCTGCCAACCCGGGCGGTTGCGGGATCTCGCCCTTGCGCGCGGCGGCGGTTGCTCTGCGGCGCATGCTCATGGCGCCTCGGTCGCCTCGCCCAGGTAGCGTACGAACCAGTCGGCAGCGAGCTGGGCGACCCGCTCGAGCGCGCCCGGCTCCTCGAACAGGTGGGTCGCGCCGGGTATGACCTTGAGCGCCTTGATCGACGTAAGACGCGCATAGGCCGCCTCGTTGAGCTCGAGCACCACCTCATCATGTCCGCCGACGATCAAGAGGGTGGCGGCGCGCACCCGCGGCAGCACCTCCATGGCAAGGTCTGGGCGCCCGCCGCGCGACACCACGGCACGTACCGCTGAACACTCGGCGGCGGCGATCAGCGCGGCGGCCGCGCCAGTGCTTGCGCCGAAGTAGCCTGGAGCGAGTTGCTGCAGCGCCGGCTGGCCTAACGCCCAGTCCGTGGCCTGCACAAGGCGGCGCGCGAGCAGCGGGATGTCGAAGCGGTTCTCATACGCCCGGTCCTCTTCCTCCGTGAGCAGATCAAACAGCAGTGTCGCGAGCTTTTGGTCGCGAAGATAACGGGCGACGAAGGCGTTGCGCGGGCTCGTGTGACTCGAGCCGCTCCCATGGGCGAAGATCACCAGACCGCGTGCGGCGCCATGCGGTTCCCCGAGCCGCCCATTGTGTATCCTCTCATCGAGACGAATCCCGACTTCGCGCTCTGGGGTTGTCATGGCAGTGTAATCAATTGTCGTCGTGCCCCGAAGCCGGGCTGAACGGCGCGAGCAGCGCGATCACCTCTTCGTCGCTCACCTGCGGGAAATGGTCGTAGTAGGCCCCGACTGCACCGAGGTAAAGCTCGGGGACATCGAGCGCGACGAAATCGTCTACCTGCGCGCGCAGCCGCTCGGCAGTGTCGGCCGGCGCGACCGGTACGGCGGCCACGAGTCGCGCGGGCCGGCGGCGGCGTACATCGCGGATCGCCGCTTCCAGGGTCAGGCCGGTGGCCACGCCGTCGTCCACCAGGATCGCGATCTTGCCCTCGAGCGGCAGTGGCGCGCGACCGCCGAGGTAGCGTGCGCGGCGGCGCTCGGCCTCGGCGCGTTCGCGTGCAACCGCGCGCTTGAACCACGCGGAATCCACCTGTGAGACCTCCCAAGGGTTGGTGACCAGCTCGCCGCTCTCGGTAACCGCCGCGATACCGTATTCGGGGCTTAGGGGATGACCGATCTTGCGTGGAATGACGAGATCGAGCGGCATGCCGAGCGCGCGTGCGATCTGCGCACCCAGCACCACGCCTCCACGCGGCAGGGGCAAGACCACGCCCTGCCGACTTCGGTATGCGGCCAGCGCCTGGGCGAGTCGGCGACCGGCGTCGGTTCTATCCCGGAAACGCATCGCTCTGTCTGGCCGGGGCACGCCGTGCGTGGGTTCACACCTTCGACCACCCGTCATTATGCGAAGGCAGCGCGATTCCGTATTGACCTGCATCAAAAGTACCGCGTGCAGCGCGCCCTCGCGAGCAGCAGCATATTGCAGGCAGGGCCGAAAGTAGACCGAAAACGAAGGCATGTCGGCCCCACGCAGGGCGGTAACCGCCGAAGTCGGCGAACTGCGTCAAGAGCGCGAGCACAGCCGAAAAGGCGAGCAACTGGTACAGCGCCGCACGCCAAAGGCGGCGCAGGGCCTCGGGGCTCAGATCGGGTTGCGGTGCGGCAGTGTCGTTCATTCAGGGCACGGACTCAGTCGTGTAGCGTTCGATCCTCAGCGTGGGCGACCAGTAATCCGCAGGTAGCCCGGCCTTGAGCTTGAGGGCACGTAGAAACTCTCGCGGCTCGGGCAGCTGCTCCCAGACAACCGGCAGGAACGTGCCGCGCCGCATCCCCTCGCTTAAGACTAGCCCGTCCATGCCCGGGCGCAGCCGCGCGAGCAATTCTTCTTCTGAGGTGACCGCAAGCGGCTCGGGTGATGTGAGCAACGAGAGATGGATGTCCAGACGTTCAAACTCCGGCCAGGTAAGTGCCGGAAAGCGTGGGTCACAGAAAGCGGCGGCGTGTGCATTGCGCACCACGTCGGTCACAAGCGGGTAGCGCGCCTTGAGGCTGCCGATGCAGCCGCGCAGCCGCTGCTCGAGCTTGAGGGTCACGAAGCTTGCGCGCCGCACCCGCAGCGCGGGCGGATATGCCTCGGGCCGGATATCTAGCTGTTCGCCGCACAGGCCCTTGCGCACGCTTGCGCGCGCCAGCTCGAGCAGTGTGGCGCGCTCGGTCGGGCTGAGCATGCCGATGGCTTTACTCGATAACATAGGCCCCATAACCCACGACGCGATCGCGCGATCCGGCAGTATCGCCGGAGTTGCGCAGATCAAGGGTGGCAACGCGCAGGCCGCGCCGGCGCGCGACGTACAGCAGGCCGCTTACCGGGATGCGCCCGCAGGCAGATTCCTCATTGAGATCCTCGTAGCGCAGTTGCTCGATCGCGCGTGAGGTGGCAGCGTCCAGGCGCCGCGCAGTGTCGTAGTCGTGGTAATGACTGAGATCGGAGCTGACCACGATGAGGGTCTGCGGTCCGTCCCACAACCGTTCGAGGGCCTCACCAACTTCTTCGGCCGACGCCTCACCGACTACGAGCGGCACAAGCCTGAAGTCGCCCAGTACCTCCTGCAGGAACGGCAGATGCACTTCGAGACTGTGCTCGCGGGCATGCGCCGCGTCGAGCACACGCACCTGGGGCATATCGGCGAGCACGGCAATAGCTTCCTCGTCGAGCGCGACTTCACCGAGCGGCGTCCGGAAACAAACCGCGTCCGGCAATGCCAGCCCGCGGAAACCCACACGATGCGCCGGTCCGAGAAGCACCACGCGCTCGACAGTACCGCGCATGGGCTGCAGCCGCGCATACGCCGTTGCCGCCACCGGCCCGGAGTAGATATAACCGGCATGGGGGGCGATGATGGCCTTGGGAGCGCGTTCCGAACCGGCCACGGTGGCGGCGCGCAGATACTCGCCGAGCATGGCCCGCAGCCGCTCGGGCTCCGCAGGGTAAAATAGACCGGCCATTGCCGGGTAACGTACACCGGCCATATCGACCTCACCTCACACCGCAGAGGGCGCGCCCTTTCCCGCCGCGCACGGCCAAGGGCGGCAAGGAGCACGCGACGCCCATCGCGTGCGCGCGTTGCAGGGGTTGTGAGGAGAAATCGTACCACGATCGCATCCAACCGGAAGCGGCGTTTTCAAATGCCCGCCAAAAGCGCAGAATGTCATTGACGAAGCGCATCTGTGCCCACATTAACCAATTTATGACGGCCGAGCTAAAGAATCTAAACGAGGACGCGGTGGTGCCAACGCGTTATTGGCACCGCATGGAGGATGGCCGCGTCCAGTGCGACGTCTGCCCTCGCTGCTGCAAGCTGCACGAAGGCCAGCGCGGATTGTGTTTTGTGCGCGCCAACCTGAACGGCGCGATCGTGCTGACCACTTACGGCCGCTCGAGCGGCTTTTGCGTGGATCCGATCGAGAAGAAGCCGCTCAATCACTTTCTGCCCGGCACGCCGGTGTTGTCCTTCGGCACGGCGGGCTGCAACCTGGCGTGCAAGTTCTGCCAGAACTGGGACATCTCCAAATCGCGCGAGGTGGACACACTGGCTGATGCCGCCTCGCCGGAAGAGATCGCGCGCGCGGCGGAAACACTCGGCTGCCGCAGTGTCGCCTACACCTACAACGATCCGGTGATCTTCATGGAGTACGCCATGGACGTGGCCCGCGCCTGCCGCGTGCGCGGCATCAAGTCGGTGGCGGTGACCGCTGGTTACATGTGCGAGGAACCGCGGCGCGAATTCTACCGGTATATGGACGCAGTCAACGTGGACCTCAAGGCCTTTACCGAAGAGTTCTACTGGAAAGTGACCGGCGCCCACCTGCAGCCGGTGCTCGACACCCTCGAGTACCTCAGGCACGAGACGAACGTATGGCTCGAGGTGACGACATTGCTCATCCCTGGGCTCAACGATTCGGACGAAGAGATCGAGGCGATGACTCGTTGGGCGGTGAAGCATCTCGGCCCGGACGTGCCATGGCACTTCACGGCGTTCCACCCGGACTGGAAGATGCGCGACCGGCCACCGACACCACCGGCCACGCTCACGCGCGCCCGGCACATCGCCATGGCGAACGGGCTGCGTTACGTGTACACCGGCAACGTACGCGACCAGGAAGGTGCCAGCACCTATTGCCACGGTTGCGGCACGAAGCTCATCGGTCGCGATGGGTATGTGCTTACCGCCTGGAACCTGAACGAGCACGGCCGCTGCCGCCAGTGCGCAATGCCCCTGCCCGGTGTGTTCGAGGCCCGGCCCGGCGCCTGGGGCGCACGCCGGCTGCCGGTACGGCTGAAGGATTACGCCGCGACCTGAGGTAAACCGCGTGCCGCGATGTGTGGCGCAGGAAAGCTACGGTCATGGCGCGAGGGATGCAATTTGACGCGCGTCAAAACGAATCGCCCAAAACAGGCTATAGCATGTCCAATACGGCCCGGGAACAAACCGTCATCCACGAACTAGCCGAGCTTCGCAACCGCACTGGCGTATTCCGCGATCGCACGCATGCTGGCGAAATTCTCGCCACCATGCTCAAGGGGCTGCGCGCCGCTGAGGCGGTCGTATTTGCGATTTTCGCCGGCGGCGTGCCGGTTGCGGCCGCCGTTTGCGAACGGCTCGGGCTGCGACTCGACGTGGCGGTCGCCAGCAAGATCGTGCTCCCCTGGAACACCGAGGCCGGCTACGGTGCTGTGGCCTTCGATGGGACCGTGCAGTTGAACAAGGAGCTGATCACCGCCCTCGCCCTGGGCGAACGCACGGTGCAGGACGGTATCGCCCAGACTCGGGAAAAGGTGCAGCAGCGTGTTCTGCGCCTGCGCGGCGAGCGGCCACTAGCGACGCTTGCGCACCGCACGGCGGTGGTGGTGGACGACGGCGTGGCCTCGGGCTACACGCTGCTTGCGGCGGTCGAGGCCTTGCGCCGCCACAAGCCACAGCGGCTAATCGTGGCGATCCCCACCGGCCACGTTGAGGCGGTAAGAAAGCTCGCCGCCTGTGTCGATGCACTTTACTGCGCCAACGTGCGCGAAGTAACCCCTTTCGCTGTGGCCGACGCCTACACCGATTGGCACGACGTGGACGAAGGGACCGCGATCCGAATTCTGCACCGCTTCCGGAAGGACGATGACGATGGCTGGCGTTATTTCTGCCACTGAGCAAGTCGTCCCGCGCTGGGAACACTTCCCGCACGGGGCCGACGTGGGCGTGCGAGGCATCGGGCGCACGCGCGAGGAAGCCTTCGCGCAGGCGGCGCTTGCCATGACCGCCGCGATCACCGATCCGGCCACGATCATGACCCGCCACAGCGTAGAGGTGGATGTCGAGGCGCCGGATGAGGAGCTATTGCTGGTAGACTGGCTCAATGCCTTGATCTACGAGATGGCCACGCGCGGGATGCTCTTCGGCCGCTTCGAAACGCAGATCACGGGCACGCGCCTGCACGGCAAGGCCTGGGGTGAAACGGCGGACGTCGCCCGTCACCAGCCGGCCGTCGAGGTCAAGGGCGCGACCTACACGGCTCTGCGCGTCGCGCAAGAAGACGGTGTGTGGGTGGCACAGTGTGTGGTGGATGTATGAAACCTGCAAGGTGTGAGCAGTAAAATGCGCGATAAAGACAGCAAACCCCTTGCTTCTTGCTAATCGACAGACATGGACCTTTCGCTGCTGAAAAAAATTGACGAAAACACCTGGGAGATTCCACCCCGCAATGGCATGCGCGTGCCAGGCGTGATCTACGCGAGCGAAGCGCTCGTGCGCGAAATGGACCACAAAGTCTACGAGCAGGTCTGCAACGTCGCGAGACTCCCAGGCATCGTCAAGGCCTCCTATGCCATGCCCGATGCGCACTGGGGTTATGGCTTTCCGATCGGCGGGGTGGCGGCCTTCGACCCCGACGAAGGCGGTGTCGTCTCGGCGGGTGGGGTCGGTTTTGATGTGTCCTGCGGCGTGCGCTGCCTGCACACCGGGCTTAAGGTGGATGATGTCTTACCGGTGCAGAAGGCGCTCGCCGACATGCTCTACCACAAGATTCCGGCCGGTGTGGGCTCGACCGGAAAGATTCGCCTCGATGCCGAGGAGATGGACGCCATGCTCCGCGGCGGGGCGCGCTGGGCGGTCGAACGCGGTTACGGTGCGCCCGAGGATCTCGAGCGCATCGAGGAACATGGCTGCATGGCCGGCGCCCGGCCCGAGTGCGTGTCAGTACATGCCAAGAAGCGCCAGCGCGACGAGATCGGCACACTCGGCAGCGGCAACCACTATCTCGAGGTACAGAAGGTCGCGCGGGTGTACGATGCCGAGATCGCCGCTGCCTACGGGCTGCACGAGGGGGATGTAGTGGTGAGCATCCACTGTGGCTCACGCGGCCTCGGCCACCAGATCGGTACCGAGTTCCTGAAGAAAATGACGATCGCTGCGGCACAATACGGCATCGCGCTTCCCGATCGTGAACTTGCCTGTGCGCCGATCCACTCTGCGGTCGGACAGGAATATCTGGGGGCGATGCGAGCAGCCATCAATTGTGCGCTCGCCAACCGCCAGGTAATCACGCACCTTGCGCGCGAGGCCTTCGCCGAGATTCTCCCTCAGGCACGGCTCACGCTGCTCTACGACGTCTCGCACAACACTTGCAAGGTCGAGACCCACGTCGTGGATGGCCGGCCGCTCGCGCTCTACGTGCACCGCAAGGGTGCGACGCGTGCCTTCGGCCCCGGCCACAGCGATGTGCCCGAGCCGTTGCGTGCCTACGGTCAGCCGGTGCTGATCGGCGGTTCCATGGGCACGAGCTCGTACGTACTCGCCGGCATGCGCAGCGGCGAGGCGCGTTCCTTCAGCTCTGCCTGCCACGGTGCCGGGCGCGCCATGAGCCGGCACCAGGCCTACAAGACCTGGAAGGGCCGGCAGGTGATCGATGAGCTGGCCGCGCGCGGCATTCTTATCCGAAGCCCCTCTTTACGCGGGGTCGCCGAGGAGGCCCCAGAGGCGTACAAGGATGTTACCGCCGTCGTGGACGCCGCCGACGCCGCGGGCCTAGCCCGCAAGGTCGCTCGCCTCGAGCCGTTGGTCTGTGTCAAGGGGTAAGGGGCAACGCCCATGATCCGTGATTCATTAAGTCGCGAATCGCAGCCCACCCCCTCTCCAATCACGAGTGACGAGTCACAAGTCCCCATGAGTGGGCACGCCTACATCGGCACGAGCGGCTGGAATTACGACTCCTGGAAGGAACATTTCTATGGCGGAACCCCGAGGAAGGATTGGCTTGCGTTCTGCGCCGAGCGTTTCACGGCGATCGAGGTGAATGCAACCTTCTACCGCCTGCAGTCGCGCGCGACCTTCGCGCGCTGGCGTGCCAGCACCCCCCAATATTTCCGCTTCGCCATCAAAGGCAACCGCTACCTCACGCACAACAAGAAACTCGCCGATCCCCTGCCCGCCATCCGCCTCGAGCGCGGCCGCGCGGCCGGGCTCGGCAAGAAGCTCGCGGCCGTCGTCTGGCAATTGCCCGAGCACTTCCATAAGCACCTCGACCGTCTCGAAGGCTTCGCCCGGGCGCTAAGGGGTACCTGGCGAACGGTGCGTCACGCCATCGAGTTTCGCCACCCGAGCTGGTTTGACGAGGAGGTCGCCAAATGCCTTGCGCACTACGGCATTGCCAACTGCCAGTCCGACGCCGCCGACTGGCCGCGGTGGGATGCAGTCACCACCGACATGGTGTACGTACGCCTGCACGGCCACGGTATAACTTACGTCTCGGGCTATACCGAGGGAGAACTTCGGGCCTGGGCGCGGCGGGTCCGCCGCTGGCTTGCCGAGGGGCGCGATGTTCACGTTTATTTCGACAACGACGCCCTGGGCTACGCCCCCTTCGACGCCCTGACGTTGATGAAACTCACGAAGACGACAATAGCTGCCGCCCCGCTCCACGGCTAGGCGGTCATGCGGACGGATGCTTCGCCGGCACGCTCAGCCACGAAAATACACAACCGGACCCCATGCCCTACTCTCGCGCGATAGACACGTCCGGCAAGCGCGCCATAGAAACGCTCGCACAGCCGGCGCCGTATCTCCTGCTGCGACAATCCGGGCGGGAAGAAAGCGAGGGCCAGTGCGCGGGCGGTTTCGAACATGCGTGCGCCCATCACAAGACGTTCGACACCACTCAAGGCGCAGTAACGTCGGTGCAGGTACTGCTCGATCTGCGGTGTCGTATCACGCATGCCGGCACTTCTGCAGCGACGCTGTCACGCCAAGGTGCTTGGCCCATTCATGCAGATATTCGTCGTCTGCCCCGAATGCGGGCAGGTTACGTACGTCGCGCAGTTGCAGCTCCAAGGCCGAATCCTTGGCCCAGACAAGCTTGGTGAGGGTCAGGTCCTCCTTGGCTTCAATCCACGTGCGAAGGCCCGGTAGTTCGACCGGGCGGCGGGCGTACTCAACCCGCCGGTAGGCATCGGCCTCGCGAACGATGACGTCAACTTTCACGACGCTATCGATATGAACCAAGTTGAACAGATCCCTCGACCGGATCGCCTGCTCGCGATCGGGCGGAATGTAAAATCCGGCTCGAACAGCCCCGCAACCGCGCTGCATCACCGGACGTGAGCGCAGCGACCAGATCGCTGTCGCGCGCCATGCATAGCTTGGCGCAGTAGTTCATGGCCACCGACCCGCTCAGCATGTATTCGATACCCGCCTTCTCCAGCCTGCCGCCAACATCCTGCAAGATCTTCAGCTCGATTCAGCACGCTCGCACCAGCGTGTTGCTCCTTAGGGTTATCTTCTTGTTTTCATGGAGCATGGTACCTGAATCTCGATTGAATTTCGGTATAGCATACACAGAAATAGCGCGGTTATGCTGACAGGGGAGATACCCGACCGACCATGCCCGTCCACAACGCTGACATCGCCGCGGTTTTCGAGCAAATCGCCGATCTGCTCGAGATCCAGGGCGACAACCCCTTTCGGATTCGCGCCTACCGCAATGCAGCCCGCCAGGTGCAGTCGCTCGGCGTACCGCTCGCCGAGATGGTGGACAGGAACGAAGACCTGACCGCGATCCCCGGCATCGGCGAGGATTTGGCCGCAAAGATCAAGGAGATCATCAAGACCGGCACGTCGCAAACACTCCTCAAGCTGCAGAAGAAGCTCCCCCCCACGATCACCGAGCTGCTCAAGATCCCCGGGCTCGGACCGAAGCGCGTCAAGACCCTCTACGACCGGCTCAAGGTGCGCACGGTGGCGCAACTGCGCGAGGCGGCGCGCGCGGGCAAGATCCGCGAGCTGCCCGGCTTCGGCGAGAAGACCGAGGCCACCCTTCTTGAGGCCCTCGAGGGGCACGCCGAGGAGGCAAGACGCATGAAGCTTGCTGTCGCCGCCCAGTACGCCGAGCCGCTTGTGGCCTACCTCAAAAAAGCGCCCGGCATTGGGCAAGTGGTGATCGCCGGCAGTTACCGGCGCTGCAAGGAGACCGTGGGCGACCTTGACATCCTGGCGACAGCCGCCGACAGCGGCCCGGTCATGAAGCATTTCGTGGGTTATGAAGAGGTACGCGACGTCCTCGCCCATGGTCCCACACGCGCCACGGTGATGCTGAAATGCGGGCTGCAGGTGGATTTGCGCGTGGTGGATGAGGCGAGCTTCGGCGCGGCGCTGCATTATTTCACCGGCTCCAAGGCGCACAACATTGCCATCCGCCGCCTTGGCCAAACCCGCCGGCTTAAGATCAACGAATACGGTGTGTTCAAGGGCGACAAGCGCGTAGCCGGCGACAGCGAGGAGTCGGTATTTGCCGCCATAGGACTGCCGTGGATCGCGCCCGAGTTGCGCGAGAACCGCGGCGAGATCGAGGCCGCGGCTGCCGGCCGGCTGCCGAGGCTCGTTGAACTGAAGGATCTCCGAGGCGATCTCCACGCCCACACCAAGGGGACCGATGGTCGTCATACGCTCGAAGAGATGGCCGATGCGGCACGCGCGCGCGGGTTCGAGTATCTGGCCATCACCGAGCACTCGCGACGGCTCACGGTCGCCAAGGGGCTCGATCCCGAGCGCCTGCGACGCCAGATCGCCGAGATCGAGCGGCTCAACGAAAAGCTCGATGGCATTACCTTGTTGAAGGGCATCGAGGTAGACATACTCGAAGATGGCAGCCTCGACCTGCCGGACTCGGTGCTCAAGGAGCTCGATCTGGTGGTCGGCGCAGTGCACAGCAGATTCGATCTGCCGAAAAAAAAGCAGACCGAACGCATCCTGCGCGCGATGGGCAATCCCTATTTCACCATCCTCGCTCACCCAAGCGGACGGCTCATCGGCAAACGCGAGGCCTATGACGTGGACATGCTTGCGATCATCCGCTTCGCGCGCCAGCGCGGCTGTTATCTCGAACTCAACGTCCATCCCGATCGGCTCGATCTGCTCGATATCCATTGCCGCATGGCCAAGGACGAGGGCGTCAAGATCGTCATCAGCTCCGACGCCCATCGCCTCCAGGACTTTGACAATCTCAGGTACGGGGTGGGACAGGCCCGCCGCGGTTGGCTAGAGAAGCAGGACGTGCTCAACACCCTGCCCTTGAGCAAGCTCCAGGCAGCCCTAGCGAGAACAAAAACCTAGCCTGGTCGCGGGATCAAAAAAATCTGTGCGTATTCCTGCGGCAAGCGATAATATTTCAGAGACCTGCGATATCGTCGCATTTCGCATCCGCTGCCGAAGGCGCAAGGAGGTCGAGGCCGTGACACAAGACGCCATCGCGCTAGGACCGCACGATGCCCTCGTCGTGGTAGACGTCCAGAATGATTTCCTGCCTGGTGGCAGCCTGGCCGTACCCCATGGCGATGAGGTGGTCGAACCGCTCAACCGCTATGCCGAGCGTTTTGTGCGCGCCGGGCAACCGGTCTTTGCCACCCGCGACTGGCACCCGGCCGACCACTGCTCGTTCCAAGCCCAGGGCGGCCCCTGGCCGCCGCACTGCGTGCAGGGCACAGAGGGTGCGGCATTCGCGCCCGCGCTGCGCCTGCCACCCGACACGACGGTGATCTCCAAAGCCACGCGCCCTGACAAGGACGCTTATTCCGGTTTCGAAGGCACCGACCTCCACGATAGGCTTGAGCGGCTCGGCATCAGGCGGCTTTTCATCGGGGGGCTAGCGACCGACTACTGCGTGCTCAACACCGTGAAGGACGCCCGCCGCCTCGGCTACGAGGTCTTCCTCCTCACCGACGCCATCCGCGCGGTCGACGTCAGGCCCGGCGACGGTCGACGCGCGCAAGACGAAATGCTCGCTCTTGGCGCCAAGCCGCTGACACTCGCTGCCTTGAAGATTTGATAACCGCAAGAGCGCACACGCCAGGCACGACGGCAGACCGACAATCAGAGACAGACACTCGTTCCCATGGAACCGGTTCGAGCAAGCCCGCTTCTCACGGATCTCTATCAGCTCACCATGCTCCAGTCGTACTACGAGCATGGACTCACCGACACCGCGGTGTTCGAGTTCTTTGTTCGACGCCTGCCCAAGGGTCGCGGTTTCCTACTCGCCGCCGGGATCGAGGAGGCGCTCGATTTCCTCGAGACGCTGCATTTCGCACAAGAGGAGCTCGAGTGGGTGCGGCGTAGCAACCGCTTCAGCCGCGACTTCGCCGATATACTCGAGAAGCTGCGTTTCACCGGCGAGGTGCATGCCCTGCCGGAGGGGACGGTGTTTTTCGCCAATGAACCCGTCCTGCGCGTGACCGCACCCCTGCCTGAGGCGCAACTCGTCGAGACCCGGCTCATCAATCTTCTGCATTTCTCGATCCTCGTTGCCTCCAAGGCAGCGCGCTGCGTGCTCGCCGCCCCCGGCAAACTGTTGGTGGACTTTGGCTTGCGACGCGCGCACGGCGCCGAGGCTGGACTGATGGCGGCACGCGCTGCCTATCTCGCCGGTTTTGCCGGCAGCTCAAACGTGCTCGCCGAGATGCGCTACGGCATTCCCAGCTTCGGCACCATGGCGCACTCTTTCATCGAGGCGCACGATACCGAAGAGGCGGCCTTCGAGCACTTCGCGCGCTCGCACCCCAGCAACGTCACGCTGCTCATCGACACCTATGATACTGAGGCAGGCGCGCGTAAAGTGGTGCGCCTCGCCCCGCGCCTGAAGGCATCCGGCATCACGATCCGCGCGGTGCGCCTCGATAGCGGCGATCTCGCCGCACATGCGCGCGCGGTGCGCGCCATCCTTGACGAGGGCGGGCTGAAGGACGTGGGCATCTTTTCGAGCGGCAGCCTCGACGAGTACCGCCTGCGTGACCTGCTCGCCTCAGGCGCACCCCTCGACGGCTTTGGGGTGGGCACACATCTCACCACCTCGAACGATGCCCCTTATCTCGACTGTGCCTATAAGCTTATGGAATACGCCGGCACGCCACGCCGCAAACGCTCAGAGGGCAAGGCCACGCTGCCCGGGCGCAAGCAGGTCTGGCGTTGCTACGGGCCCGACGGGGTTATGGTCGGCGACACACTGACCGTCGAGGACGATGTACAGGAAGGCACGGCGCTCATCGAGCCCGTCATGCGTGACGGCCGGCGGATTGCTCCGCCCGAGCCGCTCGCGACCGCCCGCCGGCGTGCGGCCGAATCCCTCGCTCGCCTGCCGGCGCCGCTGCGGGGACTTGCCGAGGAGCCGCCCTACCCCGTCACCGTGGCCCCGGCGCTGCAACGGCTTGCGGCCGAGACCGATCGGATTTTGGTCGCCTCGCCTGCGGTTTACGAGGAGACGTGCCCAGAGAAAGAAACGCAATGAGTAGGATGGCACGAGCTCGAGCAGGTCGAAGATTTGCAAAAATTCCAGCATCCATCCTGGCTCGATCCTGGCAGTTTCGTCTATCTTCGCTCGTGCGGTGTTATGCTAATTCGCGCAATGAGCGACGAAGTCTTTAGCGCCGACATCTCCCGTCACATTTGGGATACCAAATACCGCTGGCGTGACGGGGAGCTTGTCCACGACCGCACGATCCACGATACCTGGCGGCGCGTGGCGCGCACGCTTGCCGCCATCGAGAGCCGCGATTCGGCGCGTTGGGAGCAACGCTTTTACCGCATCCTCGAAGGCTTCCGCTTCCTGCCCGGCGGGCGTATTCAGGCGGGCGCAGGCACGGCACGGCGCGTCACACTCTTCAACTGCTTCGTCATGGGCATCCTCGAGGATTCTTTGGACGGAATCTTCGACGGACTGAAGGAAGGCGCGCTCACCATGCAGCAAGGCGGTGGCGTGGGTTACGATTTCTCCACGCTGCGCCCGCGCGGCACACCGGCCAAAAGCGTCGGGACCATCGCCTCGGGACCGGTCTCCTTTATGCATATCTGGGATGCGATGTGCGCAACGCTGTTATCGACCGGTGCGCGCCGCGGCGCGATGATGGCAACCCTGCGCTGTGATCATCCCGACATCGAGGATTTCATCACCGCCAAGCACGACCCGGGCCGACTTCGGCATTTCAACCTTTCGGTCCAGGTGACCGACGACTTCATGCGGGCGGTCGAGCGCGACGAGGACTGGGCGCTCGTCTTTCCGGTCGAAGAAGGGCTGCCCGACGGCGAGACCGTGGTGCGCCACTGGCCGGGCCGGCAGCAGCCAGTACCCTGCCGGGTGTTGCAGCGCATCAAGGCACACGCGCTGTGGGACAAGATCATGCGTGCGACCTACGACTATGCCGAGCCGGGCGTGCTTTTCATGGACCGCATTAACCGCCAGAACAATCTCTGGTACCGCGAGCATATCAGCGCTACGAACCCGTGCGGTGAGCTGCCGCTGCCGCCGTACGGTGCCTGTAACCTTGGATCGGTGAACCTCACCGCCTTCGTGCACGACCCCTTTACCAATCAGGCACGACTCGACCTCGAGGCGATCCGCGAGACCGTCACGATCGCCGTGCGCCTTATGGACAACGTCATCGACGTCTCGCAGTTTCCGCTCGAGAAGCAGGCGGTGCAAGCGCGCGGCGCCCGGCGCATCGGCCTGGGCATCACCGGGCTTGCCGATACCTTGATCATGCTGGGGCTTCACTACGCCGAGGAAGACGCGCGGGCACTTGCCGCCGAGATCATGCGCCTGATCTGCCACAGCGCTTACCGCTGCTCCATCGAGCTAGCGAAGGAGAAGGGACCCTTCCCGTTTTTCGAGCGCGACCAGTACCTCGAGGGCGAATTCATCCGTCGGCTTCCGCCGGACATCCAGGAAGGCATCGCGCTCCACGGTATCCGCAACAGCCACCTTGTTGCGATCGCGCCGACCGGCACTATCAGCCTGCTCGCCAACAACATTTCGAGCGGGCTCGAACCGGTGTATGCATTCTGTTACACGCGCCGTGTCCTCGAGCTTGACGGCCGCTACGCTGAGTACGAACTGACTGATTATGCCTTGCGGCTTTACCGCGAGCAGCATGGCGCAGGCAGGTTGCCACGGGCGTTTGTGGACACGAGCGCGCTCACGCCCCAGGCGCATCTCGACATGCAGGCGGCTATCCAGCCGTACGTGGACAACTCCATCTCCAAAACCATCAACGTGCCGCGCAGTTATCCTTTCGAGGACTTCAAGGGCATCTATGAGCAGGCCTACGCCAAGGGGCTTAAGGGCTGTACCACCTTTCGCCCCAACCCGGTGACCGGCGAGGTGCTCGAGGCGGCTGGCGCCGAGGGCGAAACTGCGCCGCATTGCTGCAGTGTGGAGCGTGAGGCGGACTGATTTTTGTGGACGCGACGCGGCTCGGATACAATGGCGCACGCAGAGACACAGACACCCCATGTCCATGCGCAAGAAAACCCACCGCTTTACTTCGAAGTCCGCAAAAAGCTCAGCAGCCGTAGCGAAAACGCGCAGCAAAGCCAAGATCCGGGATCGCGCCACGCCCCGAACTGTACGATCCCCTGCTTCGGAGAAACTGGCGGTGCTGCCAACTGCGCCGCGCGTACTACCCGATATCGAGGTTGAGGTCACCGGCGGCCAGAGACTGCGCCTTGCGGACCTCAAAGGCAGGAACGTCGTGATCTATTTCTATCCCAAGGACGACACACCCGGCTGCACCGCCGAGGGTTGCGACATTCGTGACCGCTATGCCGATTTTTGCGCCCGCGACACGGTGGTGCTCGGTGTTTCGCGCGACGACCTTGCCTCGCACGAGCGATTCAAGGCTAAGTACGGCTTTCCGTTTGAGCTGGTGAGCGATCCGGACGAACAGCTCTGCCGGCTGTTCGGTGTGATCCGCAATAAATCCCTGTACGGGAAGAAATACCTGGGCATCGACCGCTCGACCTTCCTTTACGACAAGCGCGGCGTGCTGCGTCGGGAGTTCCGCGGCGTGAAGGTCAGTGGCCATGCCGACGAGCTGCTCGCCGAGCTCGCCAAACTTCAGGAGTCCTGAGCCGTACCCTCTATGACGAAAAAGCGCAAGATTTTCGTACTCGACACCAACGTCCTCATCCACGACCCCACCGCCATTCTGCGCTTTCACGAGCACGACGTGTACCTGCCGCTCGTCGTCCTCGAGGAGCTCGACCACGCCAAGGTCGGGCTTTCGGAGGTTGCACGCAATGTACGCCAAGCGAGTCGCCTGCTCGACGAATTGGTCAAGACGGCCAACGGCGATCTGCGCCATGGCATCAAGCTGCCTTCGGCCAGCCGCGGGCACGAAACCGGCCACCTCTTCTTTTACATGGACGCCGTGCAAAGCCAGCTGCCTGAAGGGCTTGCAGGCACAAGCCCCGATAACATGCTGCTCGGCATCACGTTGGACCTGAGCCGGAAATATTCGGACCGTGAGGCGGTACTGGTCACCAAGGACATCAATTTACGCATCAAGGCGCACGCCCTCGGAATCTGCGCCGAGGACTACACGACCGATCAGGTGCTCGACGATGCCCGACTGCTCTACACCGGGACAGAGCGACTCGACGAGGGCTTCTGGGAAGACCACGGCAAGGACATGGAGTCGTGGAAGGAAAACGGCCGCACCTTCTACCGCCTGCGTGGGCCGCGCGTGCGCGCCTGGTACCCTAACCAATTCCTCTATACGGAGGACGATCCACCCTTCGAGGTACAAGTGCGTCGCCTCGAGGCGGACAGCGCGGTGCTCGAGATCGTCAGGGATTACGCCCACGAGCGGAACAAAGTCTGGGGCATCAGCGCGCGCAACCGTGAGCAGAACTTCGCACTCAATCTGCTCATGGATCCGGAGATTGACTTCGTGACGCTGCTTGGCCAGGCCGGCACCGGCAAGACCCTGCTCAGCCTCGCTGCGGCCCTGGTGCAGACGCTCGAACAACGCCGCTACACCGAGATCGTCATGACGCGCATCACCGTGCCGGTGGGCGAGGACATCGGCTTCCTGCCCGGGACAGAGGAGGAAAAGATGGAGCCGTGGATGGGTGCCCTCGAGGATAACCTCGAGGTGCTTAACGAAAGCGGCGCGCAGGAACACGGTACCTGGGGTCGGGCGGTGACCAACGAGCTGCTGCGCACACGCATTCGCATTAAGTCGCTCAACTTCATGCGCGGCCGCACCTTCCTCAAGAAATTCCTCATCATCGACGAGGCCCAGAACCTCTCCCCGCACCAGATCAAGACCCTGGTGACGCGCGCCGGCCCGGGCAGTAAGATCGTTTGCCTGGGTAACATCGCACAGATCGACACGCCCTACCTTACCGAGACCACCTCGGGCCTGACCTACGTCGTAGACCGTTTCAAGAACTGGGAGCATAGTGGCCACGTCACGCTCACGCGTGGCGAGCGCTCGCGACTGGCGGATTATGCCTCGGAAATTCTCTGAAATCTCGAACAGCGCATGGACAGGATTCGAGCCAAGAAACCCATAAGACCAAAGGGTTAACCGAGCGGACCCCCAACGGGTCGTCTGGGCTTAATATTCTCTCGCTTTCCCCGACAGCTTCTCGTAATGCGCGCGGAACAGGACCTCGAGCTCCTCGATTACTTCACCGGCCGCGCGCCCGCCGGTGACGTGCTCTGCCACAAGCCGCGAGGTCTCGTCGAGTAACGCGGCGGGATCGAGCATCGGGTAGGTGGCACGCAGGCGCTTGATTGCCGCCACGACGGTTTCCGACTTTGGGCGCGGGATCCCGAGGGGCGCGGGAACCTCTTTCGTCGAGGCACCGTAGCGCTCGTACAGAAACTCGGCAAACTCGAGCAGTTGCCGCGCCTGCTCCTCAGGCAGCCTGTCGAGAATCACGCGAAGCCGTTTCTCCACTTTTTTTGCCACGGTTATAAAACCTGTCACTCCCAACAAAACTAAAAGAATATATAAACACCAAGAATGCCAGGGACAGGAATCTCAAGAAGAGATGCTCCTTGCGACCTGAATGTTCTGACGTTTCATGAACATATTCATCTTATCGGGGAGATTTAGCGGTTCGAGCCCACGATGAAAATGAGGGGTTGTTTGCGTCGTTCGGTCACAAGATCGAGCTCCTTGACCAGGGCGAGGAACACGCAATCGACGATCTCCTGCATCGCCGGAAACTCGCTACGTGCGCCTGCGCGAGCAGCTCGCCAGCATTTTCCGGGCGAGATTCACCTCGCCGCCATGATTATGTCCTTGTGATCATGCCGAACTTGAGTTCGGAAGTAACGGCTTGCCGTTGGTAAGCAAGTTGGGCCAGGCGGCCAGCCATTCGCCCCGTGCTCGCCGGCCACGCTCGGCGCAAGTCTCTCGCTTGGCGAGCCTCGCCCTGCCATTGACCCGAAGGAGTCATCTCCCCCCCGTCCACGGCCTGCGCCGCGCGCAGGTGGACATTGTGGCGCGCCGGTGACCGAAACCTCGCCGCCGCCGCAGAGGATGCGGAACGTGCTGACGAGGGCCTGTGGGCTGCGCCTACCCGGGACGTAGAGACGTAGGCAAGGCAAAGCGATCTGCATTTCTCTTGAGCTGTCTTTCGATCTACCCGAAAAACCCTGGACAGGTGGGCGAAACGACGGCAAAACGGATCATGACCGCTTGGTGATCGGCCTGTCCCCGACGCTCCCTTCTGCAGAAGAGCGCATCTCGCAGTGATCCCGGGCAAATTTCATGAATTCGTTCATCGCGTGCAAACGAAACTTCTGGCGCGGGTACACCATAGAGAACGGCCGCTCAAGCGGTGGGTCGAGCGGGCGCGCGACCAGCGTACCAAGCTTGAGCTCCTTGACGACGGTGGCCTGCGAGACGATCGACACGCCCAGCCCGGCCTCGACAGCACTCTTCACCGCCTCGGGATTGCCAACCTCTAGACTCAGATTGAGATCGTGTAGCGACATGCCCTGCTTGGCCAGGTACTCGCAAATGAAGTCGCGCGTGCCCGAGCCTTCCTCGCGGCAGACGAAGGGCAGGCCCACCAGGTCCTGTACGCTAATGCAGTCCTTCCTGGCGAGCGGGTGCTGCGGCGGACAGATGAATACGAGCTTGTCGTACCAGCACACCTCCACCGCCAGGTTCTTGTTAGTGATGGGCGATTCCACGATACCGACGTCCACGGTGTTGTCTTCCACCATGTGGACGATCCCGACCGAATTGGAGATCTTCAGACGGATGTTGATATTCGGATATTCGTCCTTGAACTCCCCAAGCAAGCTCGGCAGCACGTACTCGGCGATGGTGGTGCTCGCGCCGATGATCAGGATGCCGGATACGTCGCCGGTAAGCTCGCGCACCTTGTTCTCCATCTCGGCATAAAGCGAGATGATCTTGTCGGCGTATTCGTACACGCGCTCGCCGGCGGCCGTAAGGCTGATGCGGTTATGCGTGCGGTCGAACAGGCGTGTGTTGAAATACTCTTCAAGCTGCCGGATCTGGAAGGTCACGGCGGGCTGGGTCATGTGCAGCGTTTCGGCCGCCTTGGTGAAGCTGAGCAGCCGTGCCACCGTATGGAACACCTGCAGTCTGCGATCAGCCATGCTCAGGGTCCCCCGCCCCGCGCGACCTTAAGTTTTGTTTAAAAGCGTAGTGCATCATGCGGATTCGAGTAGATATTTCAAAGTATAAGACCAGTTTATCGCCTTGGGCCATGAAAGTGTGGCCGCGCATGAATCTGGCGTAGAGCGGGCTACAGCGGGGGTCGATATTCGCGGCTCGCTCAGCATCTGAAAAACCCAACACCGCCTATCCTTTCTGGCTGTTCTTGCCGCTACGAGGCATACACGCGCATTCTAAACCGCCCCCCCCGGGGGGGGTGGCGGGGGGATTGCACTACGCCGCGTTGCGCGCGGCCGGTGCCACGCGCTGTACGCCGCCCCACGGCGCGGATCTGCGCTTCGCGTCGCGTGGCTGCCCCTATAATTTAATTACGCAGACGGTCAACCGCGCGTCTTTCACGACTCGCCTGGATCCGGGCTGTCACCACGTCGTGCTCAAAAAGCATACCCCCACGCATGCAGGTGCTTACCTCTGCCAGGCACTCGTGCCGCTGGAGGTTCCGCAGCCACCCCATCGACGAGACGAGCGGCTCGCCGCCATATCTCCCCTGCCGGACATGGCAAGCGTGTACGATCATTTGCCGAACAGAGAAGATGCGACGAAAGTTGGCAAACAGGCGCAAGGCGTAAGTGAATCTATCTCACTTCCCCGTAGGCTGCGCTTTCGAGACAGGTTCGTATAACATTCGTACGCCTTGCGCCTGACTCCTCGCCCCACACACCTCACGCATAGCCCTCCAGTTTCAACTTCAGATCCGTCGGGCTGGTCGCATACTGCAGTGCAGTCTCCTCATCTATCTCGCCCTGCTTCCAGAGGTTGTAGAGCGAGGCGTCGAAGCTCTGCATGCCTTCCGCCACTGTCCCCTTCTTGATCAGGTCGGCAAGATCCTTGAGTTTCAGGGGATCAAGGATCAGCTCGCGCGCCAGCGCCGAGACTGTCAGCACCTCGCAGGCCACCACGCGTCCGACACCGCCCTTGCGTGGCACAAGGCGCTGACTCACCACCCCGCGCAGGTTCTGCGCGAGCTTGGCGCGGATTGAGGCCTGTGCCTCGGGAGGGAAGCTGGTCACAATGCGCGCGATCGTCTCGGCGGCTGCCGGAGAGTGTACCGTGGAGAACACCAGATGGCCCGTGTCGGCAGCGGTGAGTGCGGTCTCGATGGTCTCCGGGTCGCGCATCTCGCCGAGCAGGATCACGTCCGGGTCCTCGCGCAGCGCAGCGCGCATGGCAGAGGCGAAGCTGTCGGTGTCGAGACCGACCTCGCGCTGGGTGATGATGGAACGCTTCTCGGTGAACAGAAACTCGATCGGATCCTCGATTGTGATGATGTGCTCGCTGCGCCGCAGGTTGATCTCGTTGATGAGCGAGGCGAGCGTGGTGGACTTGCCGGTACCGGTCGCGCCCGTGACCAGTACCAGCCCGCGCTCGAGGTTGATGAAGTTGAGTACGATCTCCGGCAACCCCAAATCTTTGGGCGCGGGGATGTTAGTGCTGATCACGCGCAGCACCATGCCGATCGAACCGCGCTGGTAGAAAACGTTCGTGCGCACACGCCCAATGTCCTTGAAGCCGACAGACAGGTCCACCTGGTGCGTCTTCTCGAACTCCTGCTGCAGTCGCGCCGACATGATCGTGCGCGCCAGCCGCTCCATGAACTCTGGCGGCAGCGGCGGAATCTCGCGCAGCGCGCGCAGATTGCCGTCCACACGCAGAATCGGATGGTTGCGCGTGCGCAAATGGATGTCCGAGGCCTTTGCACGCACCGCAAGCGCGAGCACCTGACCGAGGAGTTTCAGGGGATCGGTGGAACTGGTGATGGTGACGGCGGCGCCGGCGGGCGCGACGCTAGCCGGGTTCTGACTGGCCACCTCGTTCATATTTTGATGGTATTGCTGGTTTGTTCGGAGTACCTGTAATTGAAGCAGCAAAGCCCGCCTTGTCAACCGATCCCAGGCACGAGATCCGGGGGATGGCTGCGGCGGATCGTATCGAACTGCCGGTGAATCTCGGGCTACATGGTCGCAACGGGAACCGGTCCGTGCCTGTGCGCATCAGCTCGGTGGCGTGCGGTGTAGCTGCGGGACGATGCTGCTCAGCGCACTTGCCTCATGGCGGGTGGGATAACCTGAAATTGGAACTTGCGATCACGCCGAGACGATCCAAAAAAAACGGCCAGGACATGCCTGGCCGGACAAGGAAAACCACCTCGTGGGGTGCAGCCTATGCGCTGCTGATCAAACCCGTGCGCGGAAGACACCGCCACTTAGAACTCCCGCTTGAATCCCGCTACCGCCTCGAGGGCAAAGAGGATGCCGCGCGGGGCGCTCATGATCTTGGTAAAGCCGTGCTCGCCCATCATCGGCGTGTCGGGGAAGTGCAGCGCAATGCGATAGCGTGCAGGCAGCGCAATGATGCGGTTGCCATCCACCATCAGCTCGTAGGGCAGGTAGGCGGTATGGCGCAGCTCCTGCCAGTCTATGACGTCCATGATTTCCTTGTCGGTGTCTTTCTCGCCCTTGCCTGGGCCGTCTATGATCCCCTTCACGATTCCGACCCCGAAGACGCTCACTTCCTTGCCGGGCAGGTCCACGCGGTAGATCTTCTTCGTCCCGCCGGCGCCGGCCGCGAGATTCCGCTCGACGGTCTCAATAGCCGTTTTGTGATCTGGGTGCTCCTTAAGCAGATCCACATCGTAAAAATACGGCATGAACACGCCGTAGTGATACACCCCGGGTTTGAGCATCCCCTCCTCTATACCCTTCGAGCCGAAGTCCTTGACAGCACCGAGCGCCGTCTTGAGCTTGGCCGACACTCCCTCGAGCTTGCCGAGTCCGTAAGCCGTGCCCAGGTAGGCCGGATTCACATACGAGACCTGGATCCGCCCCGCGAGCTCGGTGAGCGCCACCCGCTGAACGACGCCGAACCCGCCGTTGCGGACCTTGGCCGCCGCCACCTTGAGCTCCGGGCTGGTCACGCAGATCACCCGCGCGCCGGGATATGGATCGTAGGTCCCGACCACCTCGAAGCCCTGCGCCTTGAGCGTTTGAGCGACCTTGTTCGACACCTGATTGAAGTCCCCGGACGGCGTATCGCCCAGGATATAGGGCCTCAACACCTCCGCCTGCGCCAGCGCCGAACCGAACGCAAGCAGAAGGGCGATCAGCCATGTCAGTGAACGTGATTTGTGCATCTCTCTCCTCAGCCTCTATAGTGTTATTACGATAGCGACACAGGGAAGTGCCGGTTACGAACCTCGAAAAAAGAAAAAAGGGGCCATGGCGGAATGGCCATGGCCCCTCTGTCTCTGCCTATCGCATAGGCGTGCTGTCTGCCCGATTAGAACTTCCAGCTCCAGGCCACACCCAGTTCGTACTGCTTCATCGTAAGTTCGATGGTCTGTCCACTGGTATCGGCAGGGTTGGTCCCCTTTACCGTCTCCTCCGGCGAATACATGGCGGCGAAGGTCAGCTCGTTGCCCTTGCCCATCTGCTTGGTGAAGCCGAAGGTGAAATGCTGCTCCTGTACGCCGGGGGCGAGGATATTAAACAGCACTTCTTCCTTGGGGATCGGTTGATCGTTCTGGATGTAACCAACGCGCCAAGTCCACTCTGCGTTGCCCCACTGGTAGCCGATGCGGTAGACGTTGATATCATCCCAGCCGAACCCGGGGCCATTGCTTCCACCGAGGCATGTGCTGGTGGTCGCCGCTGAACCGCCACTGGCCAATGCTTGCGAACACTGCCCGAATGCCGGGTTCATCGGGTTGCCCACGGAGTCGACCTTGCTGTACCAGATGCGCCCCATATCGAAGGTGAGCACCGAGGTCGGCGTAACTTTCCAAGCAAGCCCGACGTTCGCTGCGGCCGGGATGTCGAAATCGCCTTGCTCGGCGAACAGACCCTTGTACTTGTCGAACTCGCTCATCTTCATCTCGCTCTGGTACGAAGCGCCGAGCGAGAACCCCGGGGCGACCTCGCCCTGCACGCCGGCCTTCACCCCCCAGCCCCAGGAATCGTCATAGCCGTTGTTCGTGACGTTATTCGGACTCGTCGAAAATCCCTTGAAGAATTCGAGGCCGTAGGCCTTGAAACGCTGGTATGCAATGATCGGGGCAACACCCCAAGAAGAATTGCTGGTGATCTTCTGCGAATAGGTAAAGGCGAAGAAGAGCTGTGCGAGGTCCACGCCGGTCGTGCCGTCGCCACCCGCGAGGGTAGCCCAATAGGTATTGGAATTCTCATAGCGGGTATTCATCCCGCCATTGGCGTAAAGACTAAAGCCGATTGAACGATCCGCACCGAGCATCCGGTTGTAACCGAACTGCGGAATAAAAAAATAGTTTTTCTCACTGTCTTCGGTACCGCCGGCGATCGGATTGACGCCGAAACTGGTAAACGCTGAGACGCCCGGGATCGGTGTGACGTCGAGCGTGCCTGCCGTTGTTGTGTACTCTCGGTTTGGGCTAAACAGCGCCACACCCACGTCGGCCCGCTCCCCGACCATCACCATGCCGGCAGGATTGGTGGCCGCGGCGAGGGCATCCTGCGCGAAGGCCACACCCGTGCCGGCCAGGGCCTTTTCCTTCATGCTGTAGCCGTGAGCAAAATAACCCGTGGTAGCCAGGGCGCTCGGGGCAGCCATGACAGTGGCCAGGGCGACCGCCAGAGCGAGTTGCTTTTTGCGCTGCATGTCACTCTCCTCCAATCAATGTTCGAGCCGTGTAAAGGACTCGGTCGTGGGTAAAAGCGAATCGTGCTGTCAGCTACGGCGTGTCTGGTTGTTTTCGTCTTTGTGTTATCGTTGTTACCGTTACGTGCGATCTGGCAAGCGCTGCAATTTGTTACAACACCGTGACTGCTTATTTACTCAGGGCACATCAAAAAGTCAATATTTAATTGTATGCTCATATAGAAATATTCTATCGCTCTGAATTTTCTGTGAGTTTTCATGTGGTAGCAGAGAATTCCGGCAATTAGCGTTATCCAGGGTAGACCGCTGACGCTGTTTTAGTTTGATTCTCAATCATCAGGGACCCTAATTCCCTTCGTCAGTGCCGATGTCCGCACTCGCCCCATCTGTTCGGCGTCCCGTCGCGACCACTCTCGCCTTGCGCACCAACGAGAAGGAGCAGAAGCCGACCGGCATGGAATCGCCGCAGGGGCGGTTGCAGGCCTCCCGTCATCTCCTTGCCGGGCAGCCAGAGGTCTTAAAAAAATAACCCGCCGGATTCGATCAGCGTCTCGACCCGACGCGCGCGCGGCGAGCATTCTTGGAGCGGGTAGCGCAGCACGCTCCACAACACTGGTCACGCACACGAGACACCAACCCAGATCTTCTCCTCCATGGCGTGTAGATCCGCTCGATGCCCTCAATGCACAGGAGCACGACGACCATGCACGGGCCAGAATCGTCGTCGTGCAACGCCGGCTGGTGTCGTTGCAGGTATCGCAGTCCAGGCAGCCGCTTGACCCCCTGTCGTAGTGGAAATCGCTACGATGTCGTCGATCACCTGATGTAGCTCGGCCAGCTCACCATCGCGTCCATCTCGATACCGATGGCAGTAGTCATGCATTGCCGCGTTTTGCGAATGGCAAAAACAAGGGGCACTTGCATGCCCCTCGTCTGACAACATCGTTTAAGTTGGGATGAAAAAGCACAAAGCTACATGAAAAGCGTAATGTCCGCCTCACCCGCGAAACCGAGAAACATCGCCGCCCCCCCATACTCGATGCCGTCAATGAACTCCGTGGGCTTCATGTCGAACAGGTCCACGGTCATCTGGCAGGCGATCATCTTGACCTCCGCCTCCTGACAGAGGCTGCGCAGTTCGGGGATTGAAGCCACACCCTTGTCCTTGATGGTCTTCTTCATCAGCGCCGTGGCGAGCGACTCGAAGCCTGGCACCACGGCCTGTACGACGTTCGGGATGTTCCAGTTGATGTTGCGGAACCACTTCGGCCCGAACGGCATCTTCATCGGCATTCCTGGATTGCCGAGCGGGCTCACCTTGAGAAAGCTCAGGTCCTTCTTAAGCAGTTGCAGCCCGTAGAAGGTGAAAAAGATCTGCACCTCGTATCCGAGCGCTGCTGCCGTCGAACCCAGAATAAACGGCGGATACGCCCAATCCAGGGTGCCTTTGCTAGCGATAATCGCCATCTTCTTGGTAGCCATGCCCTCTCCTCACTTGAAATGGATAAAAATGGGAATTGTTATGGGCGGCAGCCATTAAGCTTCCACACACCGCAGGCACTTTGATTACTTGCACCATCGCGCGTCCCACACTCCGTCAGCGCGGCATCCCTGCCGCACTTAATCCGCTCTGTCGCGTGCCTGCTGCTCAGGCCTTCTGCAAAACAAAGACGTACTCGCCGTTTGCTTCGCTCGACTCGATCAACTGGTTGCCGGTTTGCTTGGCGAAGGCCTGGAAATCCTTCACCGAGCCCGGGTCGGTCGCAACGATCCGCAGCGTCTGGCCGCTCTTAAGTTCGTTGAGCGCCTTTTTCGCCCGCAGGATTGGCAGCGGACAGTTCAGGCCGCGTGCGTCAAGTTCTTTGTCTGCCATTTGTCTCCTCCTTTTCAGATCAGCTGTTGCCCAAAAAAGAAAAAGTTAAGGATTCCCCGCTTCGGTGATTCGTTTTAGTATATTATGAGATTCCTATTATACGTAAGGCTCTATATTGGTCTGAACGGGTGCTGATCGCGCCGCTATTTCTTGTTTGGATAGACTGTCTCCAACACTCGGATGACAAGCCGTTGAAAAAGCCTGATTTTTAATCCTCGACACCGATATGCCATCGCCTGGCGAAAGACTGCTTTTCTCTAGAAGGTAAACCACAGCCGGCCAATATTTACTGGCTGCACGATACGACTTTATGATCGCTTGGCTGCGGGATGAGGGCGACATCCTGCACAAGATGCCGATGGGAACGCCGCTAGGGTTGTGAAGCGAAAAAGGTGCTGTGCCCGCGCGCGGAAATACTTCGTGTGTTTAAGGCGCTGCTGACCGAGAACACGCCTGCAAGGGGCGCACGATCGTTAACGGCACTATGCCGCTGGTAATAAAACTGTCTTTTTAGACAACCGCAACCGGTACGTCCACGCGGCAAGAAGCGTAGGTTGTGACGCGCGCGCAGGGGGCTATGGGAACGTCCAGCGTGCCCCTGTTTCTAAACACAAAACTGTCGGCTTTTGGTCATCCGAACGTCACAATGACCGGCTTTCTGTGCTCCCTTATCCTGCTTTGCAGTCTGAGCTGGCCGCTTGCAGCCTGGGGCGGGTCCGCATCCGGCCTGAACCTGCCTGAGCTGGGCGAAGGCTCGGCGTCGGTCGTTTCGCCCGCCCAAGAGCGCAAGCTGGGTGAGGACTTCATGCGCCGGGCGCGTCAGCAACTGTCGTTCGTCGACGATCCTGAGATCACGGAGTACATCCAGTCGCTCGGCCAGCGCCTGGTCGCAGTAAGTGACGCGGCCGGACGCGATTTCCGCTTTTTCGTGATCCACAACCCAACGATCAACGCCTTCGCAGTGCCCGGCGGCTTTATCGGCGTACACACCGGACTGATCCAGGCGGTGGAGAACGAGGCCGAGCTCGCCTCGGTGCTAGCACACGAGATCGCGCACGTGACACAACGCCACATCCCACGCCTGATAGCCGAATCACAGCGCACTACCCTCCCGGCCATGGCGGCGATCCTCGCCTCTGTCCTGCTCGCCTCGAGCGGACACCAAGGGGCGGAAGCGGGCGTCGCGGCTGCGACCGCCGCCGTGGCGCAGCATGAGATCAACTTCACTCGCTCCTTTGAAGAAGAGGCCGACCGCCTGGGCATGGGCATCCTGACAGCCGCTGGCTTTGACCCACGTGCCATGCCGGACTTTTTCGAGCGCTTGCAGAGCCTCAATCGGCACAACGAAACGAACCTTCCGGAATTCCTGCGCACGCACCCCGTAACCAGTCATCGCATCGCCGACGCGCGCAACCGTGCCGAGCGGCTGCTTTCTCGCGTGCGCGACAGCACCGAGGAATTCCACCACGTGCAGGCAAAGCTGCGCGCGCTCGGCCCCGGTGACCCGGCCGAGATCGCGAAGGGCTTCAAAGAGAATCTCGCCCAGCGCAAATACCGCAGTCGCGAGGCCGAACGCTACGGCTACGCCCTGGCGCTCAAACGCAGCCGCGCACTGGAGGCGGCCCGCGCCGAGGCCCGTTCCCTCGTGGCACAACGCCCTGCGCGGGTGGTCTACCGCCTGTTGCTAGCGGAAATCGAGCTCGAGACCGGACACACCGAGCAGGGTCTGGCCGAGTACGCCGTCGCGCTCAAACAGGCGCCGGTCAGCCTGCCCGCCCAGCAGGGCTACGCGCAGGCCCTACTGCGTGTCGGGCGGGCGCAGGCTGCACTGGGCTTGCTGCGCAAGGCGGTGCGCCAGCGCCAGGATGAACCTGGGCTCTACAAGCTGCTCGCCCAGGCTGCGGGTGAAGCCGGCCTGTCCTTCGAGGCACATCAGGCGCTAGCGGAATATTATTATTTGAGCGGCAACCTGCACGCTGCCCTGGACCAGCTGAGAATCGCCACCCGCTACGCTGGCGACAGCTTTTACCGGCAGGCCAGCATCGAGGCGCGCATCCAATCCATCGAGGAAGAAATCACCTTGTTCCGGGGAAAATAAGCGGCAGCTTGGGTGTTCATTAACAAATCCTGATATATCACTCGACCGGCCTTGGGTAAAGCATCCGGGGGCTTGTCAGTATTCTTCAAATCTGTATCCTGTAGCCCACACGACCGTGCCATGCAGTGGCTGCTCTTGTCTTCACCCGGCGCGGACTTGCAAACAACCAAAAGCCACAAGCCCGGACCACCGGAAAAGCAGTTTGACTGAACATTTCCGTCAAAAAGCGAGGAGGAGAAATGCGGAAGACCGCCAGCGTCATTCTTGGGGCCAGCGCACTTGTCATGCTGCTGGGTGCCGCCGTTACACCGGTCGCCTTTGCTGAAGGCGGGAAACTACCCGACGACAAGGTCTGCAAAAACAAAGATAACCCGCCCAAGGACGCCGTCACGAAAGGGGGCTGCGTGGCACGCGACCGCGTCAAGGGTAACTGCTGGGCCTGTCATATGATTCCCGGTGCCGCTTCCTGGGGAAACCTAGCTCCGCCACTCGTCTCGATGAAGAAACGTTTTCCCGACAAGAACAGGCTGCGCGAGCAGGTCGCCAACCCGCACAAATTTAACCCGAATTCCATAATGCCTCCCTTCGAGAAGCACGGGATTCTGAGCAAGGAGGAGATCGATAACGTCGTCGAGTTCCTGTACACCCTGTAACCGGCTCCAACATTAAACATACACGTGATGGAGGACCTTTCCGTGACCCACACCCGCAGAACCTTCCTCAAAGGCTCGCTCGCCGCCGCCACCGTGGCGGTGGCGGCCGCTGCCGGGCTGCTTCAGCCCCGGCGC